>OIFN01000002.1_pt1 | contig 465512 bp, 436 predicted proteins | sample 1582091 | NCBI WGS metagenome assembly OIFN01 (sample SAMN07501064, study PRJEB24779) | human gut metagenome
AAAGTGCGAGTAGCACAGCCAGTAACATGCCCTTATAGGGCTAGAGCAAACCACCCGTTTTACGGGTGGTTATGATTTTTAAATTTTAGAGGTGAAATATGAAAAAAGCTATATTAGTAGTAAGTTTTGGAACAAGTCATTTAGACGCGTTAAATAATTCTATAAAGAAAATAGAAGATTCAATACAGGAAAACTTTAAAGAATATGATGTTTTTAGAAGTTTTACATCACATATGATAGTAAGAAAGCTTAAAGAAAAACATAACATGGAAGTATTATTTCCAGAGGATGCTTTAAAGAAATTAGGAGAGGAAGGATATGAGGAAGTTATAGTTCAACCACTTCATATTATTCCAGGAGAAGAGTTTGATTATATAAAGCATATGGTAAAGGAATATGAACCATGCTTTAAAAAGATAGAAATAGGAAGACCGATATTCCATTATGAAGGTTTTGAATCAGGTCCAGATGATTATTCATATTTCGTAGATACAATGAAAGATTTAATAGAAAAGAATTCTCCATGTGTATTTGTTGGACATGGTAGTGCTCATCCATCAAATGCTGTTTATGGATGTTTACAATCTGTTTTAATAGATAATGACTATGAAGATGTTTTTGTAGGAACTGTAGAAGGGTATCCTAATTTTTCAAATGTCTTAAAGAAAGCTAAGAAGAAAGATATAAAAGAAATAACAATAATTCCTTTAATGGTTGTAGCTGGAGATCATGCTAAAAATGATATGGCTTCAGATGAAGAAGATTCATGGAAGAGCAGATTTGAAAGTGAAGGAATAAAGGCTAATGTTATTTTAAAAGGCTTAGGAGAATACGAAGAGTTTGGAAATTTATACATAGATAGAATTAATGATGTTATTAATGGTACATATAAAGGACTTGGAGAAACTAAAAAGAAGAAACATAGAAGGGAAATGAAATAATGGATTACATGAAAAGCCCTATGGGAATTGAAAAAAGAAGTTTTGAAATTATAGGTTCTGAAATGCATGAACATAATTTTTCAGAAGAGGAATTACAAATAGTAAAAAGAGTTATACATACTACTGCGGATTTTGAATATCAAGATTTAATAGAAATAAGTGAAGGTGCTATAGAGGCAGGAGTTTCTGCATTAAAGAATGGAGCTAAAATATATACTGATACAACAATGGCTTTATCAGGAATGAACAAAAGAGCATTAAAAGAATTAAATGCATCAGTTGAATGCTATGTTGGATTAGAAGAGGTATTTAAATTAGCTAAAGAAAAAGAAATAACTAGATCAATGGCAGGAGTTGAACTTGCAGCAAAAGAAAATGTAGATATATTTGTTTTTGGAAACGCTCCAACTGCCTTATTTAAACTTAGAGAACTTATTAAGGAAGGAAAAGCTAATCCAAAGCTTATAGTAGCAGTTCCAGTTGGTTTTGTAGGGGCTAGTGAGAGTAAAGAAGATTTAGATGAACTTGGAATTCCTTATATAAGAGTTAAGGGAAGAAAAGGTGGAAGTACAGTAGCAGCAGCTATAATAAATGCATTACTTTATATGAATTATAAAAGAGATATGTAATAAAGAAGGTAATCTAAATGTTTGATATGTATATAGAAAGCGGTGGAAAGAAACTTAGATGTGGATACACTACAGGGTCTTGTGCAGCAGCTGCTGCTAAAGCCGCCACTTATATGCTTTTTAATAAAAAAGACATAAGTGTTATAGAAATAGATACTCCTAAAAATATAAAACTTAATTTAGAAATACAAGATATACAGGTCGAAAAAAATTCAATCTCTTGTTCCATAGTAAAAGATGGTGGAGATGATATAGATGCCACTTCAGGCCTTGAAATATTTGCAAAAGCAGAAGAAATTGAAGAAGGCTTTGAACTATGTGGAGGAGAAGGTGTTGGAGTAGTAACTAAAGAGGGTCTTTTTGTAGAAAAAGGACAACCTGCTATAAATCCAGTACCTAGAGAAATGATAAAGAAAGAAGTCTTAAGTGTTCTTCCTAAGGATAAGGGAGTTAGAATAACAATTTTCGTTCCAAGAGGAAGAGAGATTGCTAAGAAAACATTTAACCCTAGATTAGGTATAGTTGATGGAATATCAATACTTGGTACCACAGGAATAGTTTATCCAATGTCAGAAGAGGCATTAAAGGAATCTATTAGGATTGAAATAAGACAAAAAGCTGTAAACAATAAAGACCTTGTATTTGTATTTGGAAATATGGGAGAAAGATTCTTAAGAGAAAGAGGATACAAAAAGGATAATATAGTTGTTATATCTAATTATGTAGGTTTTTCTATAGAGTGTGCCTTAGCTCAAGGAATAAAGGATTTAACCATAGTAGGCCATATAGGAAAGTTAAGCAAGATTGCCTTTGGATGTTTCAATACACATAGTAGAGTTTCAGATGTTAGATTAGAAGTTATAGCTCTAGAGCTTACCTTAATGGGATATGATTTAGAACTAGTACAAAAAGTTTTAGATCAAAAAACAAGTGAAGGTGCCGTAAGACTTCTTGGAGAGGATTTCCCTATGTTATATGAAAGAATTGGAGAAAAGGTATTAAAGAGATTAGATATATATGCTTATGGTGAAGCAAACTTTAATATTCTTATGTACTATGGATCAAAGGAAATGAAGTTACTATATGAATCTAAAAATTCAAACTTGTTTGATTAAACTTAAATTAGAAAGGAATGAAGGCTTTTGGTTAAAATATTAGGATTAGGGCCAGGCCATGAAGACTATATAATTCCTAAAGTTATTAAGGAACTAGAAAAAAGTGATTATATAGTTGGTTTTGAAAGAGCAATTTCTAGCTTAAAGTTTTTAAATAGTATAAATGATGAAAGATTTAAGAGAGTAAAAGGTTTAAAAGAAATAATAGAATTTCTAAATGAAAATAAGGAAAAGAGGATTTCAATAGTTGCCTCAGGAGATCCAACCTTTTATGGAATTACAAATTATATATGTAAAAATTATGAGGGAGAAGTTTCTATTGTTCCTGGAATAAGTTCTTTTCAATATTTAACATGCAGAGTTAATAAAACTTGGAATGATGCTTTTGTTGGAAGTATGCATGGAAGAGAAGAGAATTTTATAGAAGTTGTGAAGGAAAATAAACTTTCTATTTGGTTAACAGATAAAAAAAATACTCCTTCTGAGCTAAGTAAAAGGTTAATAGAAAATTCTATAGAATGTACTATATATGTTGGAGAAAATCTTTCTTATGAAGATGAAAATATAACAATTGGAAGCCCAAGAGAAATTTGCGAAAAGGATTATGGAGATTTATCTGTAATAATAATTGAAAGATAAATTTTCCTTTGGAGGATATATGAAGTTTATAAAAGATTCAGAGTTTATAAGAGGAAAATGTCCTATGACAAAAGAGGATATTAGAATCCTTACTATTAGTAAATTAGATTTAGATAAAGATTCTAATTTTTTAGATATAGGAAGTGGAACTGGTAGTATTACTATTCAAGCTTCTAAATTTATAGAAGAGGGATCTGTATTTTCTATAGAAAGAGATGAAGAAGCCATAAGGGTAACTAAGGAGAACTTAAAAAAGTTTAATTGTAATAATGTTACTCTTTTAGAGGGTGATGCTATAGAACATATGGAATCACTTTCAAAGGAAATTAAAGAAGAAAAAATCTCAAAATTTGATTCTATATTTATAGGAGGCTCTGGTGGAGGCCTTGAAAAAATTATAAATATATCAGATGAAATATTAAAAGAGGATGGAGTTTTAGTATTAAACTTTATAACTTTAAACAATGCATATAATGCAATAGAATTTTTAAAGAAATTAGAATATAAAACAGAAATTTCTTTAGTTAACATAAGTAAAAATAGAGAAAATACATACATGATGATTAGCAATAATCCAATTTTTATTGTTAAGGCATTTAAGGAGGAAAATTAATGGCAATATTATATGGAATAGGTGTAGGCCCAGGAGATAGTGAACTATTAACAATAAAGGCAGTAAAGGCTATTGAAAATAGTGATGTTATAGTAGCACCAAGTGCAGAAGAAGGCGGAGAGAGCATAGCATTAATAGCAGCTCAGGAGTACATAAAAGAAGGAACAGAAATAGCTGTTAAACATTTTCCAATGGGAAAGAAAAACAGAGAATTAAAAGTTAAAGAGGCTTATGACTTTATTTTAGAAAAACTTAAAGAAGGAAAAAATGTAAGTTTCTTAACTATAGGGGATCCTTATGTTTATAGTACTTATATACATTTATTAAATTATGTAGAAGACCATGGTTTCCATGTAAAAACTATTCCAGGAATAACATCTTTCTGTGCTGCAGCTAGTATAGTTGATAGAACATTAGTTGTAGGTAACGAACCATTACTTGTTCTTCCAGCAGGCAGAGTACATGACATAAAGGATGAAAAGTTCGTTGTAATAATGAAAGTTTATAAAAAAGAAGAAGAAGTTTTAGATGTCTTAGAAGAAAAAGGATTTGACTATGTGCTAGTTAGTAGAGCAGGTAGAGAAGGGGAAAAAGTTCTAAGAACTAGAGAAGAAATTTTAAATCATAGAGATTACATGTCTTTAATACTAGCAAGTAAATAGAGAAAAATTATAAATAAAAATCGTATTTTATTAGGAGGCAAAGGATAAAATGTTATATTTTATAGGTGCAGGTCCAGGAGCTGTTGATTTAATAACTGTTAGAGGAAGAAATTTATTAGAAAAAGCGGATGTTGTAATATATGCAGGATCTTTAGTAAGTAAAGAACATTTAAATGTTTGTAAAGAGGGAGTTAAAATATATAACTCAGCTTCAATGACTTTAGAAGAGGTAGTTGAAGTTATAAAAGAAAATGATGGTGAAGATAAAGTAATAGTAAGACTTCACACTGGAGATCCATCAATATATGGAGCTATTAAGGAACAAATGGATGAACTAGACAAGTTCAATATACAATATGAGGTTGTACCAGGAGTAAGTTCCTTTACAGCAGCAGCTTCAGCTATAAAGAAAGAGTTTACTCTTCCATCAGTAACTCAAACTGTTATATTAACTAGAGTTGAAGGAAGAACACCAGTACCAGAAACTGAAGATTTAGAAAAGTTAGCAGGAATTGGAGCTTCTATGGCATTATTCCTTTCTATATCAATGATTGATAAGGTAGTTGAAAAATTAAAAAGAGGATATGGAAGAGAAGATGTTCCTATAGCTGTAATTTCTAGAGCAACATGGGATGATCAAGAAATAATGGTAGGAACACTAGAAAATATATCAGAAAAGGTTAAGGAAGCTGGTATAAATAAATGTGCTCAAATATTAGTTGGAGATTTCATTGACTGTAATTATGAGAAGAGTCTTCTTTATGATAAGCATTTTACTCATATGTTCAGAAAAGGAATTGAATAAATATGATTGGAATAATAAGTGTTACTGAAAAGGGAGACTTTATAGGAGATAAGCTTAAGGATTTTTTTGAAGAAAATAATATTAGCTTCAAAGGAATTTATAAAAGTAAATGTGAAGATTTTTCTTTAAAAGGAGCCACACAGGAAATGTTTGAAACTTGTAAGAATATTATTTTTATAAGTTCAACAGGAATTGCAGTGAGGGCTATAACTCCTTTTATAGTAAAAAAAGATAAGGATCCAGGGATTGTTGTGGTTGATGTAAACAATAAGTTTACTATAAGTTTAGCTGGAGGACACATTGGTGGAGCCAATGAATTAACTTTAGAAGTAAGCAAAGTTTTAAATAACACTCCAGTTATAACAACTGCCACAGATAACCAAAATAAAGTTGCACCAGATATGGTTGCTAAAAGTAATAATCTTATTATAGAAGATTTAAAAAAGGCCAAAGACATAGCTTCAAGGTTAGTAAATAATAAAAAAGTTTATTTTTTAGATGATAATAATTTAATTAAATTGCCTTTAGGCTATGAAAGTACATATTTATTAAAAGAAAATACTTTATGGATAACTAATAAGGAAAAAAGTGAAGAGGAAAATCTTAAGGGAGTTTTAAGATTAATAAGAAAAAATATATTACTTGGAGTAGGTTGCAGAAAAGGAGTGCCTTCACAAGAGTTAATAGATTTTGTCAAATCTTCCCTTAAGGGTTTAAATATTGATAAGAGAGCTGTCTTGAAAATAGGATCAATAGATTTAAAAAAAGAGGAAAAGGCTATTTTAGATTTAAGTGAATATTTAAATTGTCCTTTTGAAACCTTTTCTAAGGATGAGATTAAGAGTGTTCAAGATGAATTTGAAGGTAGTGATTTTGTAGAAAAATCTGTTGGAGTAAGAGCTGTATCAGAGCCAGCAGTTCTTTTAATGAATGGAAATATTATAGTAAATAAACTAAAGAAAAATGGAATGACGTTAACTATTGGAGAGCTTAAAAGGTAAAGTAAAGGGGATTAAGCTTTATAAAGGTAGAAAAAACTCTATTAAGATAAATGTCTTAGAAATTCTTTAAAAGTATAGTAGAAAAGTAAAGCTTTAATAAGCTTATAACCATAATACTTTACAACTTAAGCCACATAATAAGGAGGAATAAGAATGGGAAAATTATATGTAATTGGAATTGGACCAGGTGGATTAGATGAAATGACTTTAAGAGCAGTTAAAGCTATTGAAGAATCTGACATAATAGTTGGGTACACTAAATATATAGAAATGGTTAAAGACTTAATAAAAGATAAGGAAATCTTCAAAACTGGTATGCGTGGAGAAGAAGAAAGATGCAGAGAAGCCTTAGAACTTAGTAAGGATAAAAAAGTTGCTTTAATAAGTACTGGAGATTCAGGAATTTATGGTATGGCTGGACTTATCTTAGAGATGAGAAAAGATGAAAATGTTGAAATAATACCTGGTATTACAGCATCTAGTGCAGCAGGATCAGTTTTAGGTGCTCCTTTAATGCATGATAACTGTAACATAAGTTTAAGTGATTTAATGACTCCTTATGAAGATATAAAGAAAAGAGTTCGTTTAGCAGCAGAGGGAGATTTCGTAATTTCTCTTTACAATCCAAAGAGTAAGGGAAGACCACACTATTTAAGAGAGTGTGTTGATATAATTAAGGAATTTAGAGGAGAGGAAACTCCTATAGCAGTTGTTAGAAATGCTTTAAGAGAAGGAGAAAGTAAAGAAATATTTACTTTAAAAGACTTTAATGATGAAGTAGTTGATATGTTCTCAATAGTAATCATAGGAAACTCAAAAAGTTATATTAAAGATGGATATTTTGTAACTCCAAGAGGATATAAAATAAAAAAATAAAACTAATGGGGTGAGAATGTGATTGCACTTATATTAGGAACTTCAGAGGGAAGAGAGTTTTTACAAAAGCTTAAGGGATTTGAAGAAAAAATAGTTATATCTACAGCTACAGAATATGGTGGGGAACTTTTAAAAGAATTTCCTGTTGCATTTATGAATACAAAACCTTTAGATGAAGAAGGACTTTTAAATTTTGCTAAGGAATTTAATTTAAAAGGAATAGTTGATGCTTCTCATCCTTATGCAAAGAATGTTAGTGAAAACACAATAAAGGTATGTAAGAAATTAAACATAGAATACATAAGATATGAAAGAAATGGTGTACTAAAAGAGTTAGACAATCCTAATATTATTAGAATAAGTGGATTAGACAAGCTTAAAGAATTAGACTCTACTATTAATGGACCAATTTTAAATACCACAGGAAGTAATGGAGTAAAGCAGATATTAGAATCTTCTCTTGAAAATAGAGTTATTCATAGAGTATTACCTTCAAAAAAGGTTATGAATGATCTTATAGATTTAGGGGTTAAGATAGAAGATATAATTGCTATAAAAGGCCCTATTGGCTATGAACTTAACAAGGCTTTTATAGATGAATACAAGGCAAAGGCTCTTTTAACTAAAGATAGTGGTGAAAGAGGAGGAGCTTTAGAAAAAGCAAAGGCTGCACTAGATTCAAATATTAAATTAATAATAGTTGAAAAGCCTAAGGTGGATTATGGTAGATGTTTTTCTGATATAGATGAAACAGTAGAATACATTAAAAATATTTTGAAATAACAGGGGGATAAAATGAGAAGAAAAAGGATTTTAGGTTTAGCTACTATAGGGTTAGTATTTTCCTTAGCTTTAGCAGGATGTACTGGAAGTTCAAAGGGAAATACAGCTTCAAAAAACACAGAGGAAGGTTACCCAGTAATAATAAGTACATATGATCAAAGTGGAAAGGAATTTCAGGAAACTTTTGAAAGTAAACCTAAGAGGGTTATTAGTACAAATCAAACTACTACAGAAATAATGCTTGATTTAGATCTACAAGATTCCTTAGTTGGAACATCATTTATGGATAGTCCTATACTTCCAAGATTAGAAGATAAGTATAAAAATATAAATGTTCTATCAGAAACATATCCAAGTAAGGAAGCTGTTTTAGCTTTAAATCCAGATTTAATAATGGGATGGAAAAGTGTATTTTCAGATAAAAATTTAGGTTCTGTAGAATCATGGAATGAAAAAGGGGTTAAAACTTTTATTCAAAGAAACTCTGGTATTTCAAAAGAGCAGACTTTAGATGATGTTTATTATGATATAAATGATATAGGTAAGATATTTAATATAGAAGAAAAATCAACTAAATATGTTGATGATATGAAAGAAAGAATAAATAATATTTCTGAAAAAATAAAATCGGTTAAAGAACCTATGAAAGTTTTAGTAATAGAAGGTGAAGGAGAAAATAAATATAGAGTTTATGGACCTAAAACCTTAGTTTCAGATATGGTTTCAAAAGCTGGTGGTACTAATGTGGCAAAGGAATTAGGTAGTGTTGGAGTTGAGAATATAATAGAAATGAACCCAGATGCTATAGTTCTTATACATTACTTAAATCAAAATAAAGATAACAAAGAAGAAAAAGCATTATTAGAAAATCCAGCTTTAAAAAATGTAACTGCAATAAAAGAAAATAAAATAATATATACTCCTCTTTCAGAAACATATGCAGGTGGTGCAAGAACTGTAGAGGGAATAGAAAGAATAGCAAAGGGATTATACCCAGACTTATTAAAATAAAATTAAGTAAAATAGTGGCTCTAAGGAACTAATTTAAATAAATGGTTTCTTAGAGCTTAATAATATATTTTAGGGAGAGATAAATAAGGTTGTTTAATTTAAGTTGGAGAAAAGACAAAAAAGTTTTCATTGCAGTTTTGTTAATTTTACTTTTTATATCATCTATAATATTAGGAATATCTTTTGGAGCTGTTGATATTCCACCTTATGATGTTTACAGAGTATTTTTATATAAGGTTTTTGGAATTAAGATTGGAAATTTAGATGAAATATTAAATAGCACTTTATTTGATATAATATGGGGAGTAAGAATGCCAAGAGTTCTTTTAGGAGCTTTTGCAGGTATGGCCTTAGCTATGGTTGGTGTAATTATGCAAGCTACTATACAAAACCCTTTAGGAGATCCTTACATACTAGGATTGTCATCTGGAGCATCTTTAGGTGCTACATTTTCAATACTAATAGGATTTTCAGGAGTATTATCAAGCTTTGGCGCACCCTTAGGAGCATTTTTAGGAGCTTTAATTGCATCTATATTTGTGTACTTTTTAGCGAAAATAGGTGGGCGTATAACTCCTTTTAAGATGATATTAGCTGGTATGGTTATAAGTTCTATATGTTCATCACTTACAAGCTTAATAATATTTTTATCAAAGGATAATGAAGGCATAAGAACAGTTAACTTTTGGATGATGGGAAGTTTGGCAGGAGCACAATGGAGTAATATAGTTCTTCCCATAGCAATATCAGTTATACCACTAATATACTTCTTTACTCAATATAGAAATTTAAACTTAATGGTATTAGGAGATGAAACATCTATTACCTTAGGGTTAAATATTGAAAAGCATAGAAAAATATATATGATACTTTCATCTTTAATAACTGGAGTTATTGTATCAGTATGTGGAACTATAGGCTTTGTTGGAATTATGATTCCACACATTGTAAGACTTATATTTGGAACGGATCATAAAACTTTACTACCTTTTAGTGCTTTAGTTGGAGCTATATTTCTTATATGGGCAGATGTAATTGCTAGATGTGCTATTAATAATATGGAACTTCCTATAGGAATAATTACCTCTGTAATAGGAGCCCCTTTCTTATTATGGCTTATGGTAAAAGGAACTAGAGAAAAGGAGTAAGGATTATGATAAGATTAGAAAATCTAGAAGTTTCTATAAACAAAAGTGAAATTATAAAGGGAGTTTCATTTCATGTTAATAAGGGTGATTTTGTTGGTCTTATAGGACCAAATGGAAGCGGAAAATCAACCATATTAAAAACTATATATAAGTTAATTGATAAAAAATGTGGGGCAATATACATAAATGGTAAAGAAATAGACAGTATTAGCATAAAGTCAATGGCAAGAGAATTAGCATTAGTAAGCCAATTTAATCAATATAATTTTAGCTTTAAGGTTAAAGATATTGTTCTTATGGGAAGAAATCCATATAAAAGGACTTTTCAATTAGACAATAAAGAAGATTATGATATAGTAAGAGAGGCTTTAGAAAAGGTTAATATGCTTGAATATAAGGATAGAGACTTTCTAAATCTTTCAGGAGGAGAAAAACAAAGGGTATTATTAGCAAGAGCCTTAGCACAAAAAACAGAAATTCTTTTATTAGATGAACCTACAAATCATTTAGATATTAAGTATCAAATAGAAATAATGAATATAGTTAAAGAGTTAAATATAACGGTATTAGCTGCACTTCATGATATGAATTTAGTTTCAGCTTACTGTAATAAAGTATATATGATTGATAAAGGAAAAGTAGTTTATGGAGGAGAAACAAAAGAAGTTTTAACTCCTAAAAATATAAAAGATGTTTTTGGTGTTGAATGTGAAATAGGAGAAAATTCAAAAGGGCATATAACAATAAACTTTTTATTTTAGATAATGACTCTGTTTTAAGCTTATAACTTAAGGCAGAGTTTTTATTATATAAACATGGAATTATTTAAAGTTAGTGTTGATTTTAGTTAGATATAAATATTTATAAAAGGTTTGAAAATCAAAATAAAATAATATAAAATTACAATATGAAAATAAGTTTTTTATAAGGAGTATTTTATATGAAAAGTATAAGCAAAATTAAAGTAAGATATGCTGAAACAGATGCAATGCAGGTTGTACATCATGCCAATTATTATATATATTTTGAAGTTGCAAGAGAAGATTTTATAGAACAATTTGGAATTACATATAAGGAAATGGAAGATCAAGGGATTATGATGCCTTTAGTAGAGACTCAATGTAAATATATAGATGCAGCAAGATATGGAGATAACTTAATAATAGAAACTGAGTATGATGAAATAACACCTATTAAGGTTTCATTAAAATACACAGTAAAAAGAGAAAATCATAATAAGCTTGTAGCTACAGGCAAAACTTTACAAACTTTTGTAGATAGTAAAACTTTTAAAATTATAAACATTAAAAAAGTTCATCCTGAAATTTGGAGTAAATTAACTAAGTATTAATTATATTAATAAAATGTAAAAAGCTAAATTATATATTGAAAAATAATATTAATTTAAATATAATCTAATAAAATAAAACTATTCTTTAAAGATAGTCCAGAGAGGCTACAAGAATTAATTATTTAGATTATAAATAAAAATTTTATTTAGTTTAAAGAATTAACTTCTTGCCTGTAATCTCTTTGGTAAGAAGTTTTATTTTTACCTTTTTAAATCAGTCCTGTGAGGCTGAAAAAAGGAGAAGCAGAGTTTTCTCCTTAAGAAAAAATAAGGAGGCTTAAATTATGGCACAACAAGTAATAAGCAAAGAGCAAGGAAGTATTAAAACATTAGGGATTTTCTCTTACTTTAAAAATGGAATTTTAGGATTACAACATTTAGTTGCTATGTTTGGAGCTACAATACTAGTACCACTAGTAACAGGTTTAGATCCATCAGTAGCTTTATTCACAGCAGGGATAGGTACTTTAATATTCCACTTATGTACTAAAGGAAAAGTTCCAGTATTTTTAGGATCATCCTTTGCATTTATACCTGTAATACAAGTAATTGCAGCTAAATATGGAGATTTAAGATATGCACAAGGAGGTATATTCTTTGCAGGATTAGCTTATGTATTAATTTCTTTTGGAATAAAGAAAATAGGTGTAGATAAAATAAAAAGATTTTTACCTGCAAGGGTAGTTGGCCCAATGATAATGGTTATAGGCTTAAATCTTATACCTAATGCCTTAGAAATGGCTGGGGTAAAATCCTTAATAGCTGGAGAAACAGGAGCTATGACTTCAGTTTTAATAGCTTGTACTACATTAGGATTAGCATTAATAATAAGTAAGTTTGGAAAGGGATTTTTTTCACAATTAGCAATAATAACAGCAGTTTGTGTAGGATATACTTTAAGTTTAATTTTAGGACAAGTTGATACAAGTTTAATTCAACAAAGTACTATGGTTGCAGTACCAAACTTTACATTGCCAAAATTTGATTTTGGAGCAATAATGATAACTTTACCAGTTATTTTAGCTGTATCAATGGAGCATATAGGAGATATAACTACTAATGGACAAGTTGTAGGTAAAAACTTTATAGAAGATCCAGGACTAAATAGAACAGTATTAGGAGATGGATTGGCAACTTTAGTTGCATCTTTATTAGGGGGACCAGCTAATACTACTTACGGTGAAAATACAGGAGTTTTAGCTATAACTAAAAATTATAATCCATCAATTTTAAGATTAACAGCTGTTTTTGCCATAATACTAAGCTTTATAGCTAAGTTTGGAGCGGTTATAAGAACAATTCCACAATCAGTAATGGGAGGAATAAGCTTAATGCTATTCTCAATGATTGCTTTAGTGGGAGTTAAAACTATAAAAAATGAAGGTGTTAAGTTAAATAAAACTAACCTAATATTAATGGGATCAATAATTTTTGTAGGTTTATCAGGCTTATTTATGTCAGAGCCTATAGGAATTGAAATAAGTGAAGCTGTAAGCATATCAGGATTAAGCTTAGCAGCTTTAATAGGTGTTATTTTAAACTTAATAATCACTAAATTTGAATCAGCAAAGAGTAGAAAAGAAGTAATAGCTTAAAGAAAAATAGCAAGTCATATATAGATGGCTTGCTATTTTTATTATTAAGTATTTAAAGTTTATGTCTTAACTTCTTAATTCATCATTTTAATAAAATAGATTAGAAAATTTTGTTGAAATGTGGTAAAATATTAATAATATATATTAATATTTTGTTAACTTAAAGTTGATGAGAGGAAGTGTCAAAAATGAATTTAATAAGTAGCAAAATTGATGAAATGAAAGATGATTTAATTGAGTCAGTACAAAATATTATTAGAATCAAAAGTGTTGAGGATGAACCAAAAGAGGGTATGCCTTTTGGGGAAGGAGTTTCTAAATCTTTAGAATGCGCCTTAGAAATTTCAAAAAAATTAGGGTTTAAAGTAGTTAATTTAGATGGACATGTAGGATATGCTGAATATGGTGATGGAGAAGAGTATGTAGCAGCTTTAGGACACTTAGATGTTGTTCCAGAAGGTGATGATTGGATTTACCCAGCATATGGTGCAGAAATACATGATGGAAAAATATATGGAAGAGGTACAACTGATGACAAAGGTCCAATAATGGCCTCATTATATGGATTAAAAGCTATAAAAGAATTAGGATTACCTTTATCAAAGAAAATAAGAATAATATTTGGTACTAATGAAGAGACTGGAAGCAAGGATATAGAATACTATTTAGAACATGAAAAGGCTCCAGTTGCAGGATTTACTCCTGACGCAGAATTCCCTATAATAAATGGAGAAAAGGGTATCACTATTTTTGACATTGTTAAAACTTTTGGAGAAAAAACAACTGATGGAGATGTATTAGTTGAGAGTATAAAGGGTGGAATAGCATCAAATGTAGTTGCTAGTCTTTGTGAAACAAAATTAAAAGCTAAGGAAGCAAATAAGATTTGTGAAGAAATATCAAAATTTGCTAAAGAAAATAATATAAAATTTGAAGTATCACATAAAAATGATGAAATAGAGTTAAAAGTATTTGGTGTTTCAGCTCATGGTAGTACTCCAGAAAAGGGTATAAATGCTATAATGCAAACTATTAAAATTTTAGCAGAATTAAATTTAGCACAAGAAGATATAAAAACTTTTGTTAAATTCCTAAATGATAACATAGGTGAAGATGTCTATGGAGAAAAATTCGGAATCTTATTACAAGATGAAGCATCAGGAAAATTAAGCTTTAATGTTGGAGTAATTGATTTAAATGATAAAGTAGGAAGACTTACTTTAAACTTAAGATATCCTGTAACTAAGACTTTAGATGATATGATGACTCCTTTCAATGAAAGAATAAAAGGTACTGGCATAGAAATAGAAAACTTTGAACATCAAAAACCATTATATTTCTCTCCAGATCATCCTTTAATAAAGACTTTAAAGAATGTATATAAAGAGGAAACTGGAAAAGAAGGAGAATTAATGTCTATTGGAGGAGGTACATATGCTAAGGAAATGCCTAATATAGTAGCATTTGGACCAATATTCCCTGGAGAACCAGATGTTATTCATAAACCAAATGAATACATTAAAATAGATGACTTAATTTTAATAAGCAAAATATATGCAAAAGCTTTATATGAATTAGCTAAATAATTTTATTTGGTTAAAATATAGACTTTATAAGAATTAATATTTAAATATAAAAAAGAGTGGTAATTTACCACTCTTTTTTATTCATGTTTATTTTGACATTCTTCACATATTCCATAGAAATACATTTTGTTTGAAAGTATTCTATAGTTTGAATGTTTTTGGGCTTCTTCATTTAGATGAGTATAATCTAAATTCTCAAGATCATCAACTCTACCACAAGCTAAACATTGAACATGACAGTGATCATTTGAGTTACCATCATATCTAAAGTTTCCTTCACCAACATTAATTTCTTGTATTAATTCCACTTCTACAAGAGTTTTTAACGCTTTATAAACTGTAGCTAATGACATTGTAGGGTAATCTTCCTGTAAAGCCTTGTAAATAGTCTCAGCAGACGGATGTTCTTTCGTACCCTTTAAGTATTTATAAACAGCAATCCTTTGAGGAGTTAGTTTTAATTTTTTTTCTTTAAAAATAGTAGTTATATTGTCCATTTCCACCATCCCTATCATATATAAGAATTAAATATATTATATAATAATAATTATTATATGTCAAAGATTATCTTTTAATACTATTTCACATGAAATAATCTTGATTTTTATTGAATATTATTTAAGAAAATTAATAAAAAAAACTTGTAAAAATAGCCTTTTTATGATAAAATTTATTTAAAGGTTGTTAATTAATTAACAAAGTTTTTCCATGTTCATTTCATTTTCCTTTAAGAACAGTTTTTACTGTTCTTTTTTTTATATAAAAAGTATTAAAAGTTTAATATATCTAAAAATACTTTTATTTTAATGAATTTTATTTTAAATATTTTTAAACGCTATTAACTATTTTACTTGTATAAAAAGATAATTGCAAGTAAAGAAATTAAAATTAATATTAATATGTTATAAAAATCTTATATTTTTTAAAAAATTTTTGGGGAATTCAATAAAAAAATTATTAATATAAAATTTTTACAAATAAAATCAATACATAATAAACAATAAAAGTAATATATGTAAATAAATTAAAGAAAAATAGAACCTTGTAATACTTTACTTAAAGTTAAAGGAGTGGTAAACTTTACTATATAAATAAATTACTTAGGAGGTTAATTATGTCAAAGTATAAAGTTGGAGATGAATTAATTATTGTTACAGATCCTAATCAAGAAACTAAAAAATTAAAAGATTTAAGCTTCTTAAAAAAAGATGGAGATTTTGCTTGTTTATCATGGGGTATAAAAATTGTTGATGTATTATATGAAAAACCAAATGTTACATTAACTTATAAAAATGTTATGGGAGAGACTAACAAAGTTTTTGCTGTATGTAAAAACGTTGAGAATTTTGATCACGAAAAAGTTTTAGAAAAGGCTTTACTTAAAGCTTTCCAAAATGAGCTTACAAACATTACAGTTATAAAGAATTCAGGGTTAAAGACTATATTATAATTAATTTAAGAGGGGATTGAGAGTATAATATGGCGTATTGTCCATTTTGGTCAAATGAGAGGGAGAAATTTAAGTGTTATAAGGAATGTCCAATGAATGAGAAAATCACAGGAGAAGAGTGTGTATTTTCTATGTATTTAGATAAAAGTTTTTTACTTGAGGATGACTATGAAAAATCAAATCTAGTTTTAAGTCAAGTAAATTAATAAGAGACGCTTCACATTAATGAAGCGTCTCTTATTTTTTAAAAATATAAGTGCTATTTATATATGCTAGAATATCTATGAAGTAAATTATGTTTTAAATTCCATAAACCATTTGATAAATCCACATAATAAGTATGAGGATTTTCAAATCTTAAAATTTCTGGCCAAAGTTTTTCACATTCTTTTTGAGCGTAATCTCTAATTTCCATTACTGTTGGATTTTTGTAGCATACTTTTCCATCTTCAAATATTTTAACTAGTAAATCTTTAACGTAATAATTAGTTAATGTTTTTCTTTTCCATACATGAATAGGATCAAAAATCTCTAATGGTTTAGTAGTATCTATTTCTTCATCATTTAAAAGAATTAAATCAGCTAAGGCTGTATGAGTATTATTATCAAATATTCTTATTATTCTCTTAAATCCAGGGTTTGTTATTTTTTCTTCATTTTCACTTATCTTTATTCTAGGAATTATATTACCTTCTTCGTCTTCTACTGCAACTAATTTATAAACTCCACCAAAAACAGGTTCTGATCTAGCTGTTATAAGTCTTTCTCCAACTCCAAAGGCATCTATTGAAGCTCCTTGGCTTAATACATCTCTTATTATATATTCATCTAGAGAATTTGAGACTATGATTTTACAATCTGGATATCCAGCTTCATCTAACATCTGTCTACATTTTTTAGATAGATAAGTTATATCACCACTATCTATTCTTATTCCTTTTGGTCTTTTTCCTAAAGGTTTTAAAACCTCATCAAATACCTTAATAGCATTAGGAACACCAGACTTTAAAACGTTATAAGTATCTATTAATAATGTACAGTTATCAGGATATGCCACTGCCCAGGCCTTAAAGGCTTCATATTCGTCTCCAAAAAGTTGAATCCAACTATGAGCCATAGTTCCTATAGCAGGTATATCAAACATTTGATCAGCTATTGTACAGGCTGTAGAATCACAACCACCTATGGCAGCAGCTCTTGCTCCATAAATAGCTCCATCATATCCTTGAGCTCTTCTAGAACCAAATTCCATTACAGTCTTATCCTTAGCTGCTCTACATATTCTATTAGCCTTAGTAGCTATAAGTGTTTGGTGATTTATAGTAAGAAGTATCATAGTTTCTACAAACTGTGCTTGTATTACAGGACCCTTAACAATAACTAAAGGTTCATTTGGGAAGACAGGATTTCCTTCTGGAATTGCCCAAACATCACAAGTAAACTTGAAATTTATTAAAAAGTCTAAGAATTCATCACAAAATAATTCCTTTGATCTTAAATAGGCTATATCATCTTCTGAAAAGTTTAGATTTGATAGGTATTCAATTAATTGCTCAACACCAGCCATTATACAATAGCCACCACCATCAGGTACCCTTCTAAAATACATATCAAAATAGGCAATTTTATTTTCTATGCCATTTTTAAAATATCCATTTGCCATAGTAAGTTCATAGAAATCAACTAGCATTGTAAGATTTCTAGGGTTTTTTACATCAAACTTATAATCCATATAAAAATTATCTCCTTTTCATAAGTTATCAATAACTATTGTAACCAGTAGTTAGAATTATTACAATATATATGTTAATAAATATTATGGTTTACTAGAGTAATTTTAGTCAATAATTAAAATAAATTTTATTAAACATTAGGAGAATTATAATGTCTAATTTAGATAAATATCAAAATGAAGCTGTAAGAGCAAGGAGTAAAAGTGTCCTTGTTATAGCTCCACCAGGAGCAGGAAAGACCACAGTAATATTAAATAGAATTAAATATCTTTTAGAAGAAAGAAAGGTTAAAGGAATACATGTTATAGTAATAACTTTTACTAAGGCGGCAGCAGAAAATATGAAAAGTAGATTTAAAGAAATGCATAAGGAAGGAGTTATTCCATTCTTTGGAACCTTTCATGGACTTTTTTATAAAATTTTACTTAGGAATAAGGATGAAATAAGGCTTATAGAGTCTAAGGATTCTTATAATATTATAAGGAAAGTATTATCATCTTATATAGAAGAGGTTAGCGATGAAAAAATAAAAGAGGTATTAAATAATATATCTAGAAAGAAAGTTTCTTCTAAGGATTTAGAAATATCAATGACTTATGATATTTTTAATAAATGCTATGAAGCATATGAAACTTTTAAAAATGAGAGAGGACTTTTAGATTTTGATGATTTACAAATAAAAGCAGTAACTCTTTTAAAAGAAAATCCTCATATATTAGGATATTATAGAAATTTAATAAAATATATATTAGTTGATGAATTTCAAGATTGTGATGAAGTTCAATTAGAATTTTTAAGACTTATAAATAATGAAGTTTTTTGTGTTGGAGATGAGGACCAAAGTATATATTCCTTTAGAGGAGCAACTCCTAAATGTATGATAAACTTTGAGGAGAACTTTGAAGGTAGTGAGAAGGTTTATTTAAAGTATAATTATAGAAGCTTAAAAAATATTGTGGAGGTATCTAAGGATGTTATAAAGCATAATAAAGAGAGATACCAAAAAGAAATAATAGCTTTTAATGAAAATCAAGGGAAAATAGAGCTTAAAAAGCCCTTTAATGAGTCTGAGGAAGCAAATATAATTGCTTTAAAAATAGAAGAAAGCAAAAGGTTAGGAAATAAATATTCTGATAATGCTATTTTGTATAGAACAAATATGGAGAGTAGAAGCTTTATTGATGCCTTTATTAGAAAAAAGATTCCCTTTAAGCTTTTAGATAAAGAGTATAATTTCTTTAATCATTTTATATGTAGAGATTTAATTGCGTATTTAAGACTATCAATAGATCCATTTAATAAAGAAGATTTTAATAAAATAATAAACAAACCCTTTAGATATGTTTCAAAAAGCGCCATTTATGGAGTGATGAATTCTAAAAAGAGAGAAAATGTTTTTGATATACTAATGAATGTAGAAGGTGTACATCCATTTCAAATGAGAAAATTTGAGGAGTTAAAAAGTGATATAGCTTATTTAAATAAACTTTCCTTAAATAGTGCTATTGATTTTATATTAAGTGATTTAGAGTATAGTCAGTATATAAGAGAGTATTCCTCTAAGTTTAAGCAAAATCAAGAGGATTTATTAGATATTGTAGAAGAATTTAAAAGTTCAGCTATGGAATTTAAATCTATAATCACTTTTCTTTCTCACATAGAAAGCGTTGAAGAAAATTTAGAAAACTTAAATTCTAAAGGTAATATAGACTCTGTTATATTAAGCACCATGCATGGGGTAAAGGGAATGCAGTTTAATGATGTTCACATTGTAAATATAGTTGATGAAACAATACCACATAAAAACAGTATGGAAAATTTAGAAGAGGAGAGAAGACTTTTTTATGTGGGCATAACTAGAGCCATAAATAATCTATATCTTTATGCACCTAAAAGTGTAAGAGGTAAATTTAAGGATCCATCTATATTTTTAAATAATACAAATCTAGATAGTCAATGTAATATAACTGATTATGGATTAAAGGAAGGAGATGCCATAAGACATAATTATTTTGGCATAGGAGAAATTTTTAAAATAGAGAATGATACTATTTCAATTAAATTTGTTCAAGGAGAAAATAAAAAATTTTCTTTAAGAACTTTGATTGAAAATAATTTAATAGAAAAAATAATTTGTGAAGTTTAAATGGGTAGTAACAAAGGAAATTAGAGGATTTAAAGAAAAATTTTCTTTGTTGCTATAATTTTCAGCATAATACACTTAAATAATATACTCGTAAATGAATATAAAATATAATTGAAGAAAAAAACATAGTAATATATAATCAAAAATATATAAAATAAATAGTATATATAATATATTATTTATAAATGAAAAGTAGGTGTTTAAAATGAATATAAATTTAATGAATGAAGCTCAAGAATTAAAAGATTTACTTGTAGCTTTAAGAAGAGATTTTCATGAAAATCCTGAATTAGGTTTTGAAGAGTGGAGAACTTCAGGAAAAATAAAGGAATTTTTAACTAATGAAGGTATTGAATATATAGAAACTGCTAAAACAGGAGTATGTGGCATAATAAAGGGCACACTAAAAGATGACTCTAAAAAAGATAGATGCATAGCTTTAAGAGCTGATATTGATGGTCTTCCTATGGATGATAAAAAGACTTGTTCATATTCATCAAAAGTTAAAGGAAGAATGCATGCTTGTGGACATGATGCCCATACAACAATATTATTAGGTGCAGCTAAATTATTAAGTAGACATAGAGATAAGTTTAGTGGTACTGTTAAGTTACTCTTTGAACCAGCAGAGGAGACAACAGGCGGAGCTCCTATAATGATAGAAGAAGGGGTTTTAGAAAATCCTAGAGTAGAAAAAATAATAGGCCTTCATGTTGAAGAAACTTTAGATGCCGGAGAAATAATGATAAAAAAAGGAGTAGTTAATGCAGCATCTAATCCTTTCACAATAAAGATAAAAGGAAAAGGAGGACATGGAGCTTATCCTCACATGGCTGTAGACCCTATAGTTATGGCTTCTCAAGTTGTTTTAGGATTACAAACAATAGTAAGTAGAGAAATAAAGCCTGTAAATCCAGCAGTTGTTACAGTAGGAAGTATAAATGGAGGAACTGCTCAGAATATAATACCAGATGAGGTTATATTAAAAGGTGTTATAAGAACAATGACTCTAGAAGATAGAGCTTACGCTAAAGAAAGACTAAGAGAAATAGCTACATCTATTTGTACAGCCATGAGAGGAGAATGTGAAATAGATATAGAAGAAAGTTATCCATGTCTTTATAATAATAGCTCCGTCGTAGATTTAGTAACTGAAGCTGCAAAAGAAATTATTGGTTCTCAAAATGTTAAGGAACAAGAAGCACCAAAGCTTGGAGTTGAAAGCTTTGCATATTTTGCCCTAGAAAGAGATTCAGCTTTTTATTTCTTAGGAGCTAGAAATGAGGAAAGAAATATTATTTATTCAGCTCATAATAGTAGATTCGATATAGACGAGAATTTATTACCAATTGGAGTTTCAATTCAATGTAAAGCAGCATTAAATTATTTGACAAGGGAGTAAATTAATATTAATCTATAGAATAGTAATTATAAAATGATTTAAATTAGGAGTGAAGCAATTTGAAAATAGAGATAGGTACAAATGAAGCGGGACAGAGATTAGATAAGTTCTTAAGAAAATATTTAAAGGATGTACCTCTAAGTGCAATATTTAAAGCCCTAAGAAAGGGTGATATAAGAGTAAATGGAAAGAAGCAAAAAGAAAAGTATTCTCTTTTAGAAGGAGATGTTATAGAGATAAGATATCTTCAAAGTGTAGTAACTAAGGAGAAGAAAAAGCCTAATTTCCAAATGGTTGATTCAGGATCACTTCAAGTGGTATATGAAGATGAAAATATGCTTTTAGTTGAGAAATGGCCAGGAGTATTAGTTCATTCAGATAAAAAGAATGGAGCTGCAACCTTAACTGACTATGTATTGTCATACTTATTCAGAAAAGGAGATTATGTTCCAGAAAATGAATTAACTTTTACTCCTGCATCTTGTAACAGATTAGATAGAAATACTTCAGGAATAGTATTTTTCGGTAAGAATTTTGAAGGATTAAAACTACTTAACGAGATGATAAGAGAAAGAAAAGTTAAGAAGTATTACTGTGCTTTAGTAAAGGGAAAAATACAGCCTGGAAAATATGAAGCATATATATCAAAAGATGATGAATTAAATAAGTCAACAGTTTATGATACTGAAAGACCAGATACAAAGAAAATAAAAATGGATGTTAAGGTTCTACAAACTAATGGTGCCTTTTCATTATTAGAAATAGAACTTATAACTGGAAGAAGTCATCAGTTAAGAGCTCATTTAGCTCATTTAGGAAATCCTATTGTTGGAGACTTTAAATATGGTGATAATAAAATGAATTCCTTCTTTGAAAATAAGTTTGGATTAACATATCAATTCCTTTATGCTTATAAAGTTACATTTAAAGAGGTTCCTGAAAAGTTTGATTACTTAAAAAATAAAACTATAGCTCAGGGATTACCTCCAATGTTTAAAAAGATAAAGAAGGATGTATTTAAATTTAGGATTTAGTTTTTAAGATAGGAGATTTTTATGAAAGAGCAGTCTATAACTAAAGGCTTTGCAATACTTTCTATTGCAAGCATAGTTGCTAAATTATTATCTTTAATTTATGTACCTTTTCTTACTAGAATTGTAGGAAGTGTTGGTATGGGTATATATGGCAAAACCTATGATATATTTGTTTTTGTGTATGCTTTAACAAATGTAGGTTTACAAACGGCCATATCAAAATATGTTTCAGAGTTAGATGCAGTTGGCAATTACAAAGATGCCTTAAGAGCATTTAAGATTTCAAGGGCATTTTTACTTGTAGCTGGTACAATATTTACTATAGTTTTAATGTTAAGTGCTAATTTTATAGCCAGTATGAGTCAGACTCCAGAAATGGTTTATCCAATAATATTCTTAGCACCAACAATTATGATAACAACTGTGCTAGTTACTTATAAGGGATATTTCCAAGGAAGATCTCAAGCTACACCAATAGCTATAGCAACTGTTATTGAACAGGTTGTAAATGTATTTTTAAGCTTATTATGTGCATACTTCCTTATAAAGAAAAGTGTATCTTTAGGAGTTGCAGGAGGAACTATAGGATCTTCTGCTGGAGCCTTAATGGCAGTATTATATTTAATATACATATATAATATATATGGAGTTGAAAAAGAGGCTAAGAAAAAACAAGAGCCTGGAGTTAAGAGAATTACAGGTAAAAAAATAGCAAGAACCTTATTTAAATATGGATTGCCAATAACTCTTAGTACTGGTCTTCAAAACTTAGGAAATATAATAGATATGTTTACAGTAAGCAATAGACTTGTTAATGCAGCTCATATTTCAAAATTAGAGGCTAATGCACTTTATGGATATTTTTCAACAAGATATAAGATTTTAATAAATGTTCCTATGGTATTTATAACTTCTTTAGGATATATGGCATTACCTGCAATATCAAGAGCATATGCTTTAAAGGATAAAAAAGAGATAAAAAATAAAATTAATTTCTCTATGAGAGTTACATATCTTTTATCAATACCATCAGCCTTTGGGTTAGCCTTATTAAGTGAAAATATATATAGGTATATTTTTGCAGATTCAAATGGATATAAGATGATGGTAATAGGGGCCGCTATGATACCATTAACGGCAATAGTTCTTATGCAAAATGTAATACTTCAAAGTGTAAGTCAATTTTACTATGTATTATTTACCTTAGCTCTTAGTATTGTAGTGAAATTTACATTAAATATGACTTTAGTTGCAAATCCAGATATAAATATTTATGGAGCTGTAATTTCTGGAATGGTGGCTTTCGTAATTTCTTTAGTACTTAATCACTTTAGAATGAAAAAAACATTAAAGATGAAAATATCAATGTTAAAGTATGCATTAAAACCTTTATTAGCATCAATATACATGGGTATAGGAATAATACTTAGCAAATATGTAATATCTTTATTTATAGATTTTGATAAGTTAAGTTTAATATTAGGCATAGCTATATTACTAGTAATTATAGCTATAGGCGCATTTATGTATCTTCATGCTATTATAATTCTAGGAGGAATTAAAAAGGAAGATATAGAAGAAATTTCACCTAAACTTTTAAGAGTTATGCCAAGATTTTTAAGAAAAAATATAAAATAATAAAAAGTAAGGTATCTATAGTGTGATACCTTACTTTTTTATTTTTACTTTCTAAATAATTTTAAGATTTCATTTATTGCAAATGGAATTAATGATACAAGTATAACCACAATCCAGTCATATAAAAGTAAAGGAGTAACCTTAAATATATTAGCAATAAAACTTATTGAAATTATTATTACTTGAAGGAAGATTCCAAGTAAAATTGAATATACTAAGTATTTATTAGAAAATATTCCTAAGGAGAACGCTGATTTAGTATTACTTCTTAGAGATAGTGATAAAAATAATTGAGATACACTTAGTACAACAAAGGCCATTGTTTGAGCATGAATTAAGGAATCAGCATAAAGTCTTTCACCTAATTTAAATGCAAATAGAGTTATTCCTCCTATTAAAACTCCATTTATTATAAGTTGAATTTTATCAGACTTAACAAATATACTTTCCTTAGGATTTCTAGGAGGGTTATTCATAACATCTTCCTTTGTTTTATCAACTCCTAAAGCTAGAGCTGGAAAACTATCTGTAATTAAATTAACCCAAAGAATGTGTATTGGTTGAAGAGGAGAATTCCAATTTAGTAGTATAGCTGTAAATAATGTTAGTATTTCTCCTAAATTACAGGATAATAAAAATACTATAGATTTTTTTATATTTAGATAGATTTTTCTTCCTTCTTCTACAGCAGAAACTATTGTTGAAAAATTATCATCAGTAAGAATCATATCTGAGGCCCCTTTAGATACATCTGTACCTGTTATACCCATAGCTACGCCTATATCAGCTGCTTTTAAGGAAGGTGCATCATTAACTCCATCTCCAGTCATAGAAACTATATTTCCATGAGACTTAAAGGCTTTAACTATTTTTACCTTGTGTTCAGGAGACACTCTTGCAAAAACTCTGTAATTTATAATTTTTTCATTGAACTCTTCTTCTTTAAATTTATCTATTTCATGACCAGTAATGGCTTGAGAAATATCTTCTGCTATTCCTAGTTCATTTGCAATAGCAAAGGCTGTATTTTTATGGTCACCAGTTATCATAACAGGAGTTATTCCAGCACTTTTACATAGTTTAATAGAATCTTTAACCTCTAGTCTAGGTGGATCAATCATTCCAACCATGCCAATGAAAACTAAATCTTTTTCTAAAGAATCTAAAACTATATTTTCTTTAGATATATCTTTATATGCAAAGGCAAGAACTCTTAAGGCTTTGTCTGACATTATATTAGAGTTTTCTAAAACTTTAGCTTTATATTCTTTTGTAAAGTCTAGTAATTTTCCATTAACAGATATTTTATTACAAATTGAAAGTATAGAATCTAAGGCACCCTTAGTAAATACACGAGCTTTTTTGTCATCTACTAAGTTTACCGTAGTCATTAACTTTCTATCAGAATCAAAAGGAATTTCATCTATTCTTTTAAATTCTTTTTCAAGTTTTTCTTTTAGTATATTAAGTTTAAAAGGATATTCTAAAAGTGCTATTTCAGTAGGATCGCCAGTTTGGCTTTTTTCTGAGTATGTGGCATCATTACAAAGAACCATACAATCTACTAAAAGTTTAGATTCATTATCATTTAAATTAAATTCACTCTCTTTTATATAAGAATCATTTGTGTAAACAGTAGTTACAGTCATTTTATTTTGAGTTAGTGTACCTGTCTTATCAGAACATATTATACTTACAGAACCTAGAGTTTCCACAGCAGGAAGCTTTCTTATTATTGCATTCTTTTTTACCATTCTTTGAACTCCTAGTGCTAATACTATAGCAACTATGGCAGGCAATCCCTCTGGAATAGCGGCAACAGCCAAAGAAATAGAAGTTAAGAACATTTCAAGTAAATCTCTTCCTTGAAAAAATGAAATAATAAAAATTAGAATACATATACCTACAGCTAAAAATCCTAGAATTTTTCCAAGTTCGCTTAATTTTTTTTGTAATGGAGTCTCATCATTTTCTTCTTGTTCTATCATTTTAGCTATTTTACCAATTTCAGTATTCATTCCAGTACCAACAACCACTCCAACTCCACGACCATATGTAGCTAGAGTAGACATAAAGGCCATATTATTTTGGTCCCCAATAGGAATTTCTTTATCTGGTAAAAAAGAAGCATCTTTTTCAGAAGGAACAGATTCACCTGTAAAAGCAGATTCCTCTATTTTTAAGTTTGCTGTATCAATTAATCTTAAATCACCAGGAATATATCTACCAGCATCTATTATTACAATATCCCCTGGTACAATATCTTCTGAAAGAATTTCCTTTAAAGAACCATCCCTTTTAACAAGAGCTTTAGGAGTGGAAAGTTCCTTTAAAGCATCTAAGGCTTTTTCTGCTTTAGATTCTTGAATAACTCCTATAACTGCATTTATTATTATGACTAAGAGTATTATTAAAGCATCACTTATTTCTCCTAAAAATGCAGATATTATTGCAGCTATGATTAGTATATAAATCATTACATCTTTAAGCTGAGATAAGAACTGTTTAAATAGAGTTTTCTTCTTTTTAGTTTCAAGTTTATTCTTACCATACTTTTCAAGTCTTCTTAATGCCTCAGTAGAGGAAAGACCATTTTTTTCATCTACATCTAATTCCTGTAGTATTTCATTTTTTGATTTTTTGTACCACAAAAATAATCACATCCTTTCCTATTATATTAGCTTATAGATTTTTATAAAAAAAATACTAAAACAGATAGATTTTTTTATTTTATATAAAATAGTATGCTTATTAAGATAGAATTGTATAATATTTAACAATATTTTAATTTTTTATAAAATTCAGAGAAAAATAACAGAAAATTTAGTAAAATAAATTTAACTATATTAAATAACTTATAAAATTTATTTATGGTTTAAGGGGAGAAAAGTATTAAAAAGTGAGGGGATGAAATTGGACAAGATTACTTTAGTAATAATGGCAGCAGGAATGGGAAGTAGATATGGAGGGTTAAAGCAAATTGATAAAATAGGGCCAAAGGGAGAGACCATAATAGAATATTCCATTTATGATGCTATTAAAGCTGGTGTTACAAAGGTTGTATTTATAATAAAAAAAGATATTTTTAAGAAATTTAGAGAAACTATAGGGCTTAAAATAGAAAATATAATAGAGACTGAATATGTTTTTCAAGAAGTTGATAATTTAGAAAAAGAATTTAAAGGGAAATTTAAAAGAGTTAAACCTTGGGGAACTGGACATGCAATTTTATGTTGCGAAGGTTTTATAAAAGAACCTTTCATAGTTATAAATGCTGACGATTTTTATGGAAGAGAAACTTATAAAGTACTTTGTGAAGAAATTAAAAAAAGTAAGTGTGATTCTGAATACTTTATGGTGGGGTTTAGGGTAGGAAAAACATTAACTGACTTTGGAAGTGTATCTAGAGGAATATGTGATTTGAATTCTAAGGGAGAATTAATTTCTATTAAAGAAAAAACAAAAATTATGAAAAAAGGAAATAGTATATGCTATGAAGAGAATGGAAATTATCATAATATTCCTAAAAACACCTTAGTTTCTATGAATATTTGGGGATTAAAACCTAGCATATTTACAGAACTAGAATATAGATTTTTAAATTTTTTAAAAGATAAAAGTATAGATAAATGTAAAGAGGAGTTTTATTTGCCTACAGCAATAGATGAGCTTATAAAAGAAGATAAAGTTAAAGTTAAGGTTTTAAAAACAAATGAACAATGGTATGGAGTTACTTATAAAGAGGATAAAGAAAGCGTTAGGGATTCTTTAAAAAATTTATCTAAAAAAAATTATCCAGATGATTTGTGGGAGGAGTTTAAATAAAATGAACAAGACTTATGATTTTAAAAGCATAGCAGAAAATTTTAATTTAGAGGGAGAGCTAAAAACATCAGATAGCCATGTTTGTGGACATATAAATGATACATTTATAATAAATTGTGAAGGGGAAAATGGAGAAGAAATAAAATATATTCTTCAAAGAGTAAACTCTGACATATTCAAAAATCCAGAGCAGCTAATGGAGAATATTGAAAATGTTACTTCACATATAAAAAATAAAATTATAGAAGAAAATGGAGACCCTTTAAGGGAAACTTTAAATATAGTGAAGACAAAAGAAGGTAAAAGTTTTTATAAATGCAAAGAGGGAAATTATTGGAGAATTTTTAATTTCATACATGGAGCTAGTACCTATCAAATAGTTGAAAAACCTGAGCATTTATATACAGCTGGTAAGACTTTAGGAAAATTCCAAAAGCAATTATCAGATTTTAATGTTGATATGCTTTATGATACAATCCCTGATTTTCATAATACAGAAAAGAGATTTGAGGTATTTATAGAAGCTGTAAGGGAAGATAAAAAAGGGAGAGCAAAGGATGTAAAAGAAGAAATAGATTTTGTAATTAACCGTGCTGAAGATACAAAAGTTTTAGTAAATATGATAAAAGAAAATAGACTTCCTTTAAGAGTTACTCATAATGATACAAAGTTTAATAATATAATGATAGATGATGAAACAGGAGAAGGAATTGCAGTTATTGATTTAGATACTGTTATGCCAGGACTATCACTATATGACTTTGGAGATTCTATTCGTTCAGGAGCTACAACTGCTTTAGAAGATGAAGTGGATTTATCTAAGGTAAACTTTGATTTAAATCTTTATGAGCATTTTGCAAAAGGATTTTTAGAGTCAGCAGGGGATGCCTTTACAAAAGAGGAAATTGAATATTTACCTTTTGCAGCTAAACTTATGACCTTTGAATGTGGAATGAGATTTCTTATGGATTATTTAAATGGAGATGTTTACTTTAAAATACATAGGGAAAATCACAACTTAGATAGAGCTAGAAATCAATTTAAGCTTGTTTCTGATATGGAAAAAGAAATGGACAATATGAAGAAGATAGTATATTCATACATTTAAAAACTCTATTTTTATGAAAATATATTTGTCATTCTTTAAAATATTATAAATTTAGATGATCCTAATATGGAATTTAGACACTGTTTAAAATGTACAAGTAATAAATGTTATTGTATGAATCATATAAAAAATCATGAGTATAAATAAATTAGGGGAAAGAATGGTGAATAGTATGAGCAAAAAAACAACAGATTTAGGAAGGGATAGTATTGGAAAGCTCCTTTTTAAACTAGCTATGCCAGCTATAATAGCTCAACTTGTTAATGTTTTATACAATATAGTAGATAGAATGTTTATAGGAAGATTGCAATCTGGTGATATGGCTATGGCTGGAGTTGGGGTAGCCTTTCCAATTATAATGATAGTTTCTGCCTTTAGTGCCTTAGTTGGGATGGGAGGAGCTCCTTTAGCAGCAATTAAAATGGGAGAAAAGAAAAAAGAGGATGCTGAAGAAATAATGACAAATAGCTTTTCTGCACTTATAGGATTAGCTTTAATTTTAACATTATTTTTCTTTATATTTAAGGAGCCAATTTTATGGGCCTTTGGGGCTAGTGATGCAACTATAGGATATGCTTTAGATTATTTAGGAATTTATTTAATAGGTACTATATTTGTTCAAATTGCTTTAGGAATGAATCCATTTATAAATACGCAAGGATTTGCTAAGGTTGGAATGATAACAGTTATGGTAGGAGCTGTAATAAATATTGTATTAGATCCAATTTTAATTTTTGGATTTAATATGGGAGTTAAGGGAGCCGCTTTAGCAACCATAATTGGTCAATGCGCATCTGCCATATGGGTATTATACTTTTTATTTGGAAAACAAAGTATTCTTAGAATAAGAAAAAAATTTTTAATGCCAAAATTAAAAATATTATTTTCAATAATGGCTTTAGGGGTATCTCCATTTATAATGCAAGCTACTGAAAGTTTAGTAATAATAAGTATGAATAATAATTTGTTAAAATATGGTGGGGATTTAGCTGTGGGAGCAATGACTATTATGAGTAGTGTAATGCAAATAATATTACTTCCATTAATGGGACTTTCTCAAGGGGCACAACCTATAATAAGTTATAACTATGGAGCTAATCAATCACATAGAGTAAAAAAAGCCTTTAAATTACTTTTAATATCATCAATGATATTTACCACAATTATGTGGGGTGCATTAATGATGTTACCAGAGTTGTTTGTAAAGATTTTTAATAGTAATAATTCTCAATTAATGGAGATAACTTCATGGAGTATTAGAATATACTTTGCAGGTATTTTACTTTTTGGTGCACAAGTTGCTTGTCAACAAACTTTCTTAGCTTTAGGACAAGCAAAGATATCATTAATTTTAGCTTTACTTAGAAAGATTGTGCTTTTAATACCATTTATATATATACTTCCAATAGTTTTTGAAAATAAGCTTATGGGGGTTCTTATGGCAGAACCTTTTGCAGATATAATAGCAGCCCTATCAACAGTAACATGCTTTATTGTATTTTATAAAAAACATTTATCACAAGGTTTAGAAGAAGAGATAAAAGTAAATACTTAATAAAAACAAAAAGTCTAGAGAAATTTAATCTTTCTAGGCTTTTTATTTTTATTAATTATGTGATAGAGTTTATATAGAAACAGTGAAAATGGGTGATTTAAGTGAAAAATGAATTAATAAAGATTTCTATAAGAAACTTAGTTGAATTTGTTTTAAGAAGAGGAAGTATAGATAGTCGTATAAAAGCATCTGTAAGAGCCTTAGAGGGAATAAAGGGGCACAAGAAAATACAGAGTTCTTATTCTGAAAAGGATAGGGCTGAAGTTACCTTAAAAGAGGATATTGACTTTGAAGATTTTACTTTAAGGGTAGAAGGTAGAGCAGATGGAATATTAGAGGAAAATGAAAAAACAATTATTGATGAAATAAAAACTACTACAAAAAACGTAATGGATATAGATTATGATTTTAATGAATTACATTGGGCTCAGGCTAAAGCATATGCCTATATATACAGTAAAGAGAAAAATTTAGACTCAATAATAGTCCAGTTAACTTATTACAATGTTGAAGATTTTGGAACAAAGTTTTTAAGGAAAGAATATAGTTTTCATGAACTTAGAGAGTTTTTCTATGATTTAATAGAAAAATATAAAGAGTGGATACTTTTAGAGAAGAAATGGATAGACTTTAGAAATGATTCTATAGAAAGTTTTAATTTCCCTTTTAAGTCTTATAGGAAGGGACAGAGAGAACTGGCTATTAGAGTTTATAAGGCTATTACAGAGGGGAAAAAATGTTTTGCAGAAGCACCTACTGGCATAGGGAAAACAATGTCTACATTATTTCCTGCAGTAAAAGCTTTAGGCGCTAAGGAAACTCAAAAAATTTTTTATATAACGGCTAAAACTACCACAAGAGAAATTGCAAATAATACTTTGCGTATTATGAGAGAAAAAGGATTAAATCTAAGAAGTGTTAATATAACTGCAAAGGAAAAATGTTGCAAGATGGAAGAGAAAAAGTGTATTCCAGAATATTGCCCTTATGCTAATGGATACTTTGATAGGGTTAATATTGCTTTAAAGGAAGCACTAAGGTATAAGGAAGAATATGATTTAGAATATATAAACAAATTATCTGAGGAATATAATATTTGTCCCTTTGAATTTTCTCTTGAGCTAAGTAATTTTTGTGATGTAGTAATATGTGATTATAATTACATATTTGATCCTCAGGCTTCTTTAAAGGGAATATTAGAAGGAAAAGCCAAGGATTATACAATTTTAATAGATGAAGCTCATAATCTTTTAGATAGGGGAAGAAGTATGTATTCTTCCAAAATATTTAAAGATGATTTTTTAAAACTAAAAAGAGAATTTAAATGTAAGGATAAGGGAATATATAACTCTTTAGATAAAGCTAATAAATATTTAATAGAAAAAAGAAAGGTTTTAGAAAATTTAGAGACGAAAAGTCTTGTGGAAAAGGAAGAACCAAGTGATTTATATGGAATTTTAAGAGGCTTTTTAGAAAAGGTAGATATTTATGAGAGTAAATCTAGTGAAGAGAATTCAAATCTTTTAGAGTTATATTTTAATGTGTATGAATTCTTAAATATATGTGGATATTATGGAGAAGATTTTACTACTTTATATAAATTGGATGGAAATAACTTGGAATTATCAATTAATTGTTTAGATCCATCTAGGATACTTAAAAGTATAATGAATAGGTTTAAATCAGTCATAATATTTTCAGCTACTCTTCTTCCTATGGAGTATTTTAAAGAGCTTTATGGAGCACAGGAAGGAGATTATTCTGTTAATTTAACTTCTCCCTTTGATTATAAAAATAAGCTTACTATAGTTGGAAAGGATGTATCAACAACCTATTCTAATAGAAAGAGAACTCTTCCTAAAATAGTTAATTACATAATAGAATGTGTTAAAAGCAAGAGAGGCAACTATCTTGTATTTTTCCCTTCTTATGAATATATGTGGATGGTTCATGAGGAAATTAAAAAAAGAGAAGTTGATTTTAGTTTAGTAGCTCAAGGGGACCACATGAAGGAAGAAGAAAAAGAAGAGTTTTTATCTTTATTTAAAGAAGGAGGAGAAAAAACACATCTTGGCTTAGCTGTTTTAGGGGGGCATTTTTCAGAGGGCATAGATTTAACCTTAGATAAACTTATTGGAGTTATAATTATTGGAGTTGGTATGCCTAAAATTTGCTTAGAGAGAGAAAGTATAAAAGAATATTATAACTCTATAGGTAAAAATGGTTTTGACTATGCCTATGTTTATCCTGGAATAATTAAGGTGCTTCAAGCAGCGGGAAGATGTATAAGAACAGAAAAAGATAAGGGGGTAGTACTTTTATTAGATGATAGATACTTTACAAATAAATATAAGAGTCTACTTCCAAGAGAATGGTTTTTAAATATTTTAGTAGAAAGTGAAGAAGGAATTAAAAACACTTGCGAAAATTTTTGGAAGGAAGTTTAAAGAGGCTGCAAAAAATATAACAATAAACATATTGAGAAAACAATATATTTCCATAGAAATTTTATTTACACTATTTATAAGGTTTACTAAAAATTATTTTGATACAGACTCTTTTTAATGTTATAATCATATGAAGATTTATTTAGAGGAGTTTTAAATAAGCTTAAGAAGAGACAAGTAGGTGAAGAAATGAGTGAAAATAAGTTTTTGCCAATTTGCAAAGATGATATGATAGAAAGAGGATGGGAACAATGCGACTTTGTACTAGTTACAGCAGATGCATACATAGACCATCATAGTTTTGGTACAGCAATTATATCTAGGGTTTTAGAGAATGCTGGATATAAGGTTGGAATAATAGCTCAACCAGATTGGAAGAGCGTTGATGATTTTAAAAAATTAGGTAGACCAAGATTAGGATTCTTAGTTAATGGTGGTAACATGGATCCTATGGTTAATCACTATACAGTAAGCAAAAAGTTAAGAAAGAAAGATCTATATACTCCTAAGGGGGAAATGGGTAAGAGACCTGATAGAGCTACAATAGTTTATTGTAATAAAATAAGAGAAGCTTATAAAGATGTCAATATAGTAATTGGTGGAATTGAAGCTAGTTTAAGAAGATTTGCTCATTATGATTACTGGGAAAACAAGGTAAGAAAATCAATCTTAGTTGATAGTGGAGCGGACCTTTTAGTATATGGAATGAGTGAAAAGCAAATTGTTGAAGTGGCTGACTTCTTAAATCAAGGATTTGATGGAAAGTACATACGACATATACCAGGAACATGTTACATAGCGGATAGTTTAGATGAAATCTATGAGGAGCATATAGTTCTGCCATCATTTAAAGAAGTTTCAAGTGATAAGAGAACTTATGCAGAATGCTTTAAAATTCAATATGATGAGCAAGATCCTGTAAGAGGAAGAACTTTAGTTCAAGAACATAATGGAAAATACGTTGTTATAAATAAACCGGAAATGCCTCTTTCAAGGGAAGAATTAGATAGAGTGTATGCTCTTCCATATCAAAAAACTTACCATCCTATTTATGAGAAAGATGGTGGTATAGCTGCTATTGAAGAGGTTAAGTTTAGTTTAGTAAGTTCAAGGGGATGCTCAGGAAACTGTTCATTCTGTGCAATAACCTTCCACCAAGGAAGAATTGTAACTAGTAGAAGTGAAGATTCTATAGTAGAAGAAGCTGAAGAAATAACTAAATATGATGATTTTAAAGGATACATACACGATATAGGAGGACCTACAGCTAACTTTAGAAAGCCAGCATGTAAGAAGCAACTAACTTTAGGAGCTTGTAAACATAAAAGATGTATGTCACCAGGTATATGTAAGAACATGGAGGTAGATCATAGAGAATACCTTCATTTATTAAGAAGAGTAAGAAAATTACCAGGAATTAAAAAGGTATTTATACGTTCAGGATTAAGATATGATTATATAATGGCAGATAAGGATGATACTTTCTTTAAGGAATTAGTTGAGCATCATGTAAGTGGTCAATTAAAAGTTGCACCAGAGCATGTATCTCCAAATGTTTTAAAATACATGGGTAAACCAGCAGGAAAAACTTATGATGAGTTTAGAAGAAAATTCTTTAGAATTACAGAAAGATTAGGAAAGAAACAATTCATCATTCCTTATTTAATGTCAAGTCATCCAGGATGCAAGTTAGAAGATGCAATTATGCTTGCTGAATATTTAAGAGATATAAATTATCAACCAGAGCAAGTACAAGATTTCTATCCAACACCAGGAACATTATCAACTACAATGTTCTATACTGGATTAGATCCTTTAACAATGGAAGAAGTTTATATTCCTAGAAGTAAAGAAGAAAAAGCAATGCAAAGGGCTTTATTACAATTTAAAAATCCAAAGAATTACAACATAGTTTATGATGCTTTAGTTAAGGCAGGTAGGGAAGATTTAATTGGTAATGGTCCAAAATGCTTAATTAGAGATAAAAATAGCTTTGGAAAAGGAAATAATCATAGTAATCACAAAAGTGGTGGAAGAAAGAGTAGAAATGAGAACAGCGGAAGAAGAGAGTCAGAAGATAAGAAAAGAAGTTCTCATAGTAAAAAACAAAGAGGAAACAAATCAAGAGGATTTGATCAAAAGAGCCAAAGAAGCTCAAAGGGCAAGAAAAGAAGATAATTAAATATAAGAAAGGTGGTTATTGAGTTTTTTGCTTAATAACCACTTTTTATGCATATATTTACAGTTAATAAGTAATCTTTATTTTAATGAGAATATGGAGTAATTTTTAAAAGTAAATTTAAATTTTGCTTGTTATTAAAACTTTTAATTAGGTGATATAATTAAATAATTATGATATAGTTAATAAAGAGTTAACGAAAAATGAATTATTTCTTCAAAATTTATTCATATTTTTGCATGATAATTAATAGAAATATATCAATTATTAATAAAGAGGTGACATTAACTTTGTATTACAAAATAGGTATTGATGCAGGGTCTACAACCTTAAAGTGTATAGTCTTAAATGAAGAGGACAAGATACTTTACTCAAATTATGAAAGACATTACTCTAAGGTAAGAGAAAAGCTAATCGAAGAACTAGAAAATATAAAAGGGATAATTGAGAATAAAAAATTTAAGATAGCTATAACTGGATCTGCTGGTTATGGAATTTCAAAAGAGTATAATTTACCTTTTGTTCAAGAAGTATTTGCTACAACTTTAGCTATAAAAAGATATTATGATGATGTGGATGTGGCAATAGAGCTTGGAGGAGAAGATGCCAAGATAATTTTTTTAACTGGTGGTTTTGAGGAGAGAATGAACTCAAGTTGTGCAGGGGGAACAGGAGCTTTCATAGATCAAATGGCTCACCTTATGGGGCTTACTGTAGATGAAATGGACAACTTAAGTCTTAAACATGAGAATATATATGAGATTGCTTCAAGATGTGGGGTTTTTGCTAAAACTGATATACAACCCCTATTAAATCAAGGAGCAAGAAAAGAGGATATTTCAGCTAGTGTATTCCAATCTGTTGTAAATCAAACAATAGGTGGACTAGCACAGGGAAGATGTATTGAAGGAAAAATAATGTTTTTAGGAGGTCCTTTATATTTTTGTAAGGGATTAAGAGAGAGATTCATAAAAACATTAAAATTAAAGGATAATGATGTTGTTTCTCCTGAAAATGCACAGGTTTTTGTGGCTATTGGAAGTGCTATATATTCTAAAGAAGATAATAAAAAATATGAATATGAGGAATTATTAAATATAATAAAAGAAAATCATAATGAAATATCAACTATGAATATAATAGATCCATTATTTAATTCTGAAGAAGAATATAATGAGTTTAAGGAAAGACACAAAAAAGCTAAGGTTAAAGTTAGTGATATAAATAATTATGCTGGAGAGGCATATGTAGGCATAGATGCTGGAAGTACTACAACAAAGGTTGTTTTAATAGATAAAGAGGATAATATTTTATATGAATATTATGGATCTAACAAAGGAAATCCTATTGAAGTTGTAAAAAAAGAATTAAAGCATATTTATAATATATGTGGAGAAAAAATTAAGATAATGGGTAGTGCAGTTACTGGCTATGGAGAAGAGCTAATAAAAAAAGCTTTTTCAATTGATTTTGGAATAGTAGAAACTGTAGCTCATTATATTGCAGCAAGTCATTTTAATCCTAAGGTAGACTTTATTTTAGATATAGGTGGACAAGATATTAAATGCTTTAAAATAAAGGATGGCATTGTAGCCAATATAATGCTAAATGAAGCATGTTCATCTGGATGTGGTTCATTTATAGAAAGTTTTGCTAATCAAATGGGATATGATGTAGAAACTTTTTCAAAACTTGGTTTATTTGCGAAGCATGGTGCAGATTTAGGATCAAGATGTACAGTTTTTATGAACTCATCAGTAAAACAAGCACAAAAGGAAGGGGCTACAGTAGAAGATCTTTCAGCTGGACTTTCCGTAAGTGTTGTTAAAAATGCTCTTTATAAAGTAATAAGAGCAAAAAGTCTTGATGAATTAGGAAAAAATATAATTGTTCAAGGGGGAACCATGTATAATGATGCCATCCTTAGAGCTTTTGAAAAAGAGCTTGGTATGAATGTTATAAGACCTAGTATATCAGGACTTATGGGAGCTTATGGATGTGCTCTTTATGCAAAAAGAAAAAATTTAAAGGAAAGTAAGATAATTTCTAAAGAGGATTTAGAGAGTTTTACGCATAAATCAAAAATAGCTAAATGTGGATTATGTACTAATAGATGTAATTTAACAATAAACATCTTTAATGATGGAGAAAAATATATTTCAGGAAATAGATGTGAAAAACCAACTGGTAATAAAAAATCTGAAAGTATTCCTAATATGTATCAGTATAAATATAAAAAATTAAGAGAATATGAATCATTAGATGAAGGAAAAAGAGGAACTATAGGATTACCAATGGTATTAAATATGTATGAAAATATTCCTCTATGGGCTACATTCTTTAAAGAGTTAGGCTTTAAGGTGGTTTTATCTGATGAATCAAATAAGAAGATGTATTTAAAAGGGCAACATACAATTCCATCAGATACTGTGTGTTATCCAGCAAAATTAGCTCATGGTCACATAGAAAACTTAATAAGTAAAAATATAGAGCATATATTCTATCCATGTATGAGTTATAATTTTGACGAAGGTATATCAGATAACTGTTTTAATTGTCCTGTTGTAGCTTATTATCCAGAGCTTTTAAAGACAAATGTAAAAGAGTTAGATAGTAATAACTTTATGATGGAATATTTAAGCTTAAACAATAAAAAATTATTAAGCAAACAACTTTATGAGATTTTAAATAAAACTTTTGGAGATATAAAACAAAAGGAAGTTAAGAATGCTTTAGAAAAGGCTTATATAGAGTATGAGAAATATACTAAGCATATAAAAGAAAAAGGTGAAGAGTTTATAGAGTATGCTAAAAATAACAATAAGAAGGTTATAGTAGTAGCAGGAAGACCTTATCACATAGATCCAGAAATAAATCATGGAATAGACAAGGTTTTAAGTAGCTTAGGAATTGTTGTTTTAACAGAAGATTCTATTGAAGTAAGTCATGAAAAGCCAAAGGTTAATATATTAAATCAATGGACATATCAAGCTAGATTATATAATGCTGCTTATTATGTTGCTAAAAATAAAGATATGGAACTTATACAATTAGTTTCCTTTGGATGTGGAACAGATGCCATAACTTCTGATGAAGTTAAAGACATACTAGAGAGAAATAACAAAATATATACTCAATTAAAAATAGATGAAACTAATAATTTAGGCGCAGCTAAAATAAGGATAAGAAGCTTGCTAGAGGCTATAGCACAGGAATAGGTGATAGAATGGAAATGGAAAATAATAAAAATTTTGCAGTATTTACTAAAGAGATGAGAAAGACTCATACTATTTTAGCTCCTACAATGTTGCCAATACACTTTAAACTTTTATCTGGAATAATGAAAAAGTACGGTTATAAATTAGAATTTTTTGATGGTGATACAAATAGCGCCATTGAAGAAGGATTAAAAAGTGTTCATAATGATATATGCTATCCAGCTATGATTGTAATTGGACAACTTATGGAAGCTTTAAAAAGTGGAAAATATGACCCAGACAAAACGGCTTTAATAATGAGCCAAACTGGGGGCGGATGTCGTGCATCTAACTATATACATTTATTAAGAAAGGCACTAAAAGAAAATAACTTAGAGCAAGTTCCAGTAATTTCTTTAAACGCAAGTGGATTAGAAAAGCATGAAGGGTTTAAAATGTATCCAGGCTTATTAATAAAATGTATATATGCTCTTTATTATGGAGATCTGCTTATGTATATGTATAATCAATGTAAATCTTATGAGATTAATAAGGGTGAAACAGATAGGGTTTTAGATAAGTGGATTGAGATTTTAAAAGAGAAGTTTGAAAGCTTAAAATATTTAAAGGTAAGAGAACTATATAAAAATATAATTTTAGATTTTTCTAAGATAGAACTAGAAGAAACTGAAAAAGTAAAGGTTGGTATAGTAGGAGAGATTTATTTAAAGTATTCTCCTTTAGGAAATAATAATTTAGAGGAATTTTTAAGAGAAGATAATGCTGAAGTTGTTATGTCTGGTGTTACAGATTTCTTCATGTATTGTCTATCTAATTCAGAAATAGATTATAAATTATATGGAATGAAAAAAGTTTCAAGTAAATTTACTAAAATTGGATGCTCATATTTAGAGCATTTACAAAATGTTATGATAGATTCAATAAAAAAATATAGTAAGTTTAGAGCACCTGCGCCATTTAAGGAATTAAAAACTTCTGTTGAAGAGTACATAGGAAGAGGAGTTAAAATGGGTGAAGGATGGCTTATGACTGCTGAAATGTTAGAACTTATAAATAGTGGTGTAAATAATATAGTTTGTGCTCAACCCTTTGGATGTCTTCCTAATCACATAGTTGGAAAAGGTATGATTAGAGGAATTATGGAGAAACATCCAGAAGCTAATATAGTTGTTGTAGATTATGATCCATCTTCAACAAAGGTAAATCAAGAAAATAGAATAAAATTAATGTTAGCTAATGCTAAATTAAGTGAATATATATTAAATAACTAATAAATATAAGGTCTCAAATAAGGAATTGTTTTTTTATTTGAGACCTTAATCTTTAATATTTTAATTTTGAAAAGAATTTTTATTAGTTTTATTTAAAAACTTGATTCTAATTTGTATAAAGAAGCAAGATGCTATAATAAGTTAAAGATTAAGCTTAAAAATATCTTAAATAATATAATTTTAAGTTTAGCAAATGTAGGATTTAATATTATAATGTATTTAAGTAATTACTATATAGGAGGGGAATATGAATATTTTAATAGCTGAGGATGAACAAGATATAAGAAATCTTTTAGAATTGCATTTATTAAAGGAAGGGTACACTGTATTTAAGGCTGTAAATGGATTAGAAGCCTTAGATATCTTAAAAAAAGAACACATACATTTAGCCTTATTAGATGTTATGATGGATGGAATAGATGGCTTTAATCTATTAAAGATGTTAAGGGAATGGAGTCAAATTCCAGTTATATTTTTAACTGCTAAAATTGAGGATGATGATAAAATATTAGGTTTAGGCTTAGGGGCTGATGATTATGTTATAAAACCTTTTAAACCTGTAGAACTTATGGCTAGAATTAAATCAAATTTAAGAAGATGCTATAAATATTCTGGAGAAAATGAACTTATAAAAATAGGAAATTTAGAACTTAGCAAAGAAGGATGTACAGTAAAAAAAGATGGAGAAATAGTAACTTTAAATGCAAAGGAATTTAAGATTTTAGAAATGCTTATGAGCAACATTGGAAGAGTGTTTACTAAAAAACAAATATATGAAAATGTATGGCAAGAGGAGTATTTAGGTGATGACAATACTATAATGGTTCATATAAGCCACTTAAGGGATAAGATAGAAGAAGATCCTAAAAATCCTTGCAAGATAAAAACTATAAGAGGGATAGGATATAGGTTTGAAAAAATTTAATCTAGGAAAAAACAGATATAAGGTATCAAATATATTACTTAGGAATTATCTTAAGGTATTTTTACTTATTACTATTATAACTGCTACTATATTTCTAATTTCTTTTATTATAGGGGTTAGTATATATTTAAAAAGTGAGCCAATAGAAAATGAATCTTCTAAAATACTTGCAGGAGAAATAGAAAATAAAGATTATAACAGCATAGGTAATCAAGATTATGTAACAGAGCATGGTGGATGGATTGAAATTATAGATAAGGATTTAAATGTAATAGAAACAATTGGGGATCAAAAGGTGAAAAGAGATAATTATTCTAGTGAAGAATTCAGTAAAATCTTGGTGGATGAAATGCATGGAGTTAATATAGATGAGGATTACTTATCTTATACTGGTTATAGCAAGGAAGGGAGATTCTTTGTAATTACTAGAATACCTGAAGAAAACTTCGGAAAAATGTTTACTAGAAATCCTAAAATTGGATTTAAGATATTTGTATATATTATGATTTCTTTATATATCTTTATTTTTACAATGAGTCTAATCCTTTATTCAAAATTAACTTCTAAGACATTTACTAAACCTTTAGATAAACTTATGAATGGAGTTAGGAAATTATCCTTAGGAGATTATTCTACTAGAATTAATATAGAAAAAAACAATGAGTTTGAGGAGCTTGGAGAGGCTTTTAATAATATGGCATCTAAAATAGAAGAAGAAAAGAAATTAAAAGAGAAATCAGAAAAGCTAAGGAAAGAATTTGTTAGAAATATAGCCCATGACCTAAAGACTCCCTTATCAAGTATAATAGGATATTCCAATATTATAAAAAACAACCCAGATATTGAAAAAGAGTCTTTACATAAATACATAAGTATAATTGAGAACAATGGGGAAAGAGCAAATGAAATGATAATGGAACTATTTGAATTTTATACACTTCAAAGTTCTGAATTTATTTTACATAAAAAATATCAAGATTTAAGCGAATTTTTAAGAAATTTAATTGCGGATTACATATATCTCCTAGAAGAAAAAGACTTTGATTTTGACTTTGAAATAAGTGAAGATGATCTTTATTTAGAATTTGATAATAAAAGACTTGAAAGAGCTATAGGCAATTTAATAATAAATAGTGTTAAATATAATAAAAAAGGAACTAAGTTTTTAGTAAGTCTAAAAAAAGAAGAGGATAAGGTTAAAATAATAGTTAGTGATGATGGTATAGGTTTAAGTGAAGAAATAAAAAAACATATTTTTAATCCTTTTGTTAGGGAAGAAAAATCAAGAAATTCTAAAAAGGGTGGTTCAGGATTAGGATTAACCATAAGTAAAGAAATTGTAGAAAAACATGGAGGAACAATCTATTTAAGTGATGGTCCTTTAAAAGGATGCAATTTTGTTATAGAATTACCAATAAAATAAAAAGGCTTAGCTATTAAAGCTAAGCCTTTTTTATTATGCAGCCTTTCTTGAAGGTCTTTTACTTCTACTATATTTCTTACTTGATTTTCTCTTTTTATATGAGAATTTTCTTTTAAAATAACTATATATCATATCAGTTATGGTATGAAGACCAGAACCTAAAAATAAGGCTAAAGCCATATTACCAAATAAAATTTTATTCTTTAATATAAAATTAAAAACTAACTTTAACATTTCTGGTGTAGATATATTAATTATGGAAAAAGAATATAACAATGAAGAAATTGTTATAGGGATAATAGATACATAAAGTATTCTTATTATAGGTCCTAATATAAATCCGTGTGTAAAAACACTTCTATGTTCAAATAGTTTTTGGTATGGAATCCAAATAAACTTTAAATACCCCCATCTTCTAAATTCTCTACTTTTAATATCTAAATCTCCAGAAAACATATACCCACCAAACATATATACAGATACGCCTAATATTGTAAAGGCAAGGCTACTTCCTAAGTCTTCTAAGAAGATCATATTTATAAATAAAAAGAAAGAAGCTATAAAAGGGGTCATAATAACCGTAATTTTGTCATGTGTTTTTCCTGCTGCCAAAATATCACCCCACAAAAAATATTTATAATAATAATATAACATATTTTGTGATAATATCACATAATTTATTACATTAACAAATTAAAACTTTTATTTTGAATTATTTTATCATAATTTATATAATAACTTAATTAATAAAAAAACTTTTGATTTTCTGATAATATTATAATAATAATAAATTATTAACTAAATATTAATAAAATATTTTTATTTAGTTCAAAAATTATTTAAAATGTTTAAATTTTATGATAAGATGGTATATTATATGTATAAAAATTTTATAACTTAATAATTTAACCAAGGAGGAAAAATATGAGCTCAGAACATAAAAGTAAATTGTCTTTAACAGCGCTTATATTAATGATTTTCACATCAGTATATGGTTTTGCTAACATGCCAAAGGCCTTTTATTTAATGGGGTATAGTGCTATTCCATGGTACATAATATCAGCATTAGCTTTTTCAATTCCATATGCTTTTATGATGGCAGAATATGGAGCAGCATTTAGAAAGGAAAGAGGGGGAATATACTCATGGATGGCTAAATCTGTAGGACCTAAATATGCCTTCATAGTTACATTCATGTGGTATTCATCAAATTTAATATGGTTAGTTAGTAACTCATCATCAATATGGATTCCTTTCTCAAATGTTATATATGGAAAAGACACTACAGGAACATGGTCTTTACTTGGATTAAGTGTTCCACAGACAATGGCTGTATTAGGATCAATACTTATAATAGTTATAACTTATGCATCATCTAAAGGATTAAAGAGTATAACAAAGGTTACTTCAATTGGAGGAACTGTTGTTGCATTATCAAACATAGTACTTATTTTAGGAGCAATTATTGTCTTTGTAAGCAATGGATTTAAGCCAGCTGAGGTAATAAATGGTGCTGCCTTTGTTCATGCACAAAATCCATCTTACCAATCACCAATAGGTGTATTAGGATTTTTAGTTTTTGCAGTTTTTGCTTATGGTGGACTAGAAGCTGTAAGTGGATTAGTTGATGAAACTAAGGATGCTAAAAAGAATTTCCCAAAGGGATTAATGATTGCATCTATAATAATAGCCGTTGGATATGCTGTTGGAATACTTTGTGTTGGATTATTTACAAATTGGCAAGAAGTATTATCAGGGGATAATGTTAACTTAGCAAACGTAGCATATATAGTAATTCAAAACTTAGGTGTAAAATTAGGTCAAGCTTTTGGTATGAGTACTAATGCTTCACTTCAATTAGGAGCTTGGTTTGCAAGATACATAGGTCTTTCAATGATGTTAGCCTTAATGGGAGCTTTCTTTACATTAAGTTATGCGCCTATTAAACAATTAATAGAAGGAACACCTAAAGAAATCTGGCCAAAAAAATGGACGGTGTTAAATGAAAATAACATGCCAGTTAATGCAATGTGGGTTCAATGTATAGTTGTTGTTATATTTATATTAGTAGCTTCTTTTGGTGGAGAATCTGCAAATAAATTCTTTAGTTATTTAATATTAATGGGTAATGTGGCCATGACAATACCATATATGTTCTTATCTGGAGCTTTCCCAGCATTTAAAAAGAAAAAACATATAGAAAAACCATTTGTTATGTATAAGTCATATAAATCATCATTAATTTGGTCAATAATAGTAACATTTACAATTGGATTTGCAAATCTATTTACAATAATAAAACCTGTTATTCAGGATAAAGATTATACAGCTATGGCATTCCAAATAACTGGTCCAATAGTTTTTTCTATAATTGCTTTTATACTTTATTATAATTATGAAAAGAAAATGAAAAATAAATAATTTAAAACAACATCTTTTTAAGATGTTGTTTTTCTTATATTTTCTTAATATGGATTCTTATAGAATTTATGTAGTATAATTATTTTAACAATAATAAAATGGAGAGTGTAGCATATGAAGAAAAAAACATTAATTATTCTAGGTGTTATATTGATAGTATTAATAGGAGTAGGATTTTATTTTTTTAGTAACCAATCTACATATAAAGTCATTATTAATAATAAGACTAATAAGGAAATAAGTGGTTTACAAATAAGTTATAGCAATAATAGTAAAAATATTAGTGTACCAAGTATAAAAGCAGGTGGTTCAGAGGAAGTAAAGGTAAAAGCAGAGGGAAATGGTTCTTTAGTTATGTATTATACAGATATTTTAGGAGATTCTCATAAAGAAATATTAGCAGGCTATTTTCAAAAAGGATCCGAGGGAAAAGTAGTAGTAAATATTACAGCAGTAAATGACTTAGGCATATATGGCATGGAAATAGCTTCTCCTGAAGCAGAGAATATACTAAATAATCAGTAAACTATGAAAGGAAGTGAGTTAAAAAGAGAGGAAATTCTCTTTTTATAGTTATGGAAAACATTATATATAATATTTTGTATATAATAATATATAGCTTTTTAGGATGGTGCTGTGAAGTTATATATTGTTATATAATAGATCACAAGTTTACAAATAGAGGCTTTTTAAATGGGCCACTATGCCCTGTATACGGATTTGGAGCTTTTTTTGTTTTAACATTTTTAGATATGTATAAAAGTAATGTAATATTAGTATTTATATTAGGAATAATAATTACATCAGTTTTAGAGTATATTACTTCTTTTTTATTAGAAGCAATATTCCATACTAAGTGGTGGGATTATTCAAAACACAAGTTTAATATTCATGGAAGAGTGTGCTTACTTAATTCCACACTATTTGGTATATTATCAGTTATATTAGTTGAGTTTATAAATCCTATTATAGTTGATTTTGTTAGTAAGTTTCCAGAAAAGATAGTTTTTATTGTAACAATAATTTTAGCAGCTCTAATTGTTATTGATTTTGTAGTAACAGTACAAGCTATGATTAAGTTAAATTCAAAATTACACAATCTTCAAGATTTATCTAAGGAGTTTGAGGAGTTTGGAATTTCCTTTATAGATAAGACCGAGAAAGAATTAGAACTTACTATGAACAAATTTAAGCGTGAGGCTAATTTAAAAGAAGAAATGTTAAATAGAGCTAAATCTCTAAGAAGAAATAATATTCTTCAAAGAAGACTTTTAAAAGCATTCCCTAATATGAAACATAAGAGATACAATGAATTACTACAAAAATTAAGAAAAGAAGATAAGCTTAAATAGAATATAAATTAAAATAAAGGAAGCCAATTAATTGGCTTCCTTTATTTTAATTGTATTTATCCTTTGATAACACTTCTTTTTTTACTAATACTCCATTTTCATAAGTTTCCTTATAAGTTGTTGATGATTTAGGTCCATGTTGATCTACAGATATAACTATTTCTTTTCCTGGGTCTTCTTTTATACCCCAAATGTTAGACTTAACTTGTCCAGAAGAAGTTATATAAGTTTGAACAATAACTGGATTATTCATATTATTTTGAAACTTAAAGTCAATAACTCCACTTGCCATAGTAGCATCTCTACCTATAGGAGCATAAGTTACTGGAAGGCTATGAGGAGCTCTCTCAACTATTTTTAAGTCAGCATATAATACTGAGTTATAAAGAGTTGTAACTCCTTGACATATTCCACCGGCTAATATATCTACTACTTTGTTTCCAATATAACCAGGGGCATAAGTATAACCATTACTTTCAGTTCTATCTTCTCCTTCTTTATCAGCAGAAAAAATATCTCCTGGCATTAATATAGTACCATTAAGCTTACTTAAATAATTACTAATATTTTTAGTACGTCCACCTGTTAAACTAGGAAGTTTAGTAGTATATGAACCTAAAATAACCATGTTATTAACAGTTTCTTGAGTTAATTTAGGTTTTATTTCTTCCACAGGTATATTAATAGTACAATTTAGACTATCATGACTATTATTTAAATCATTAACTATTTCAGAAGTAAGCTTTTCTAAGTCAAGCTTGTACCCAATTTGTTCTTTAGTTGCTGATATAAAATCATTTGAAAAAGAAATAGTTGGTTCAACCTTTTCTTTATTGATTTTATTACTTATTTCAGAAAGTTTTTCACTTAAAACCTCTGAATTTGATTCAGGTTTAAACTGAAAATATTTAGGATTAGATTTTAACTTTAATCTTTCTATTGTATTAGAAAATATATTGCTATTTTTTCCGAAAGAAAAAACCTGATTAGATAAATCATTAATATCAAAGAAAAATCCTAAATCTTTTGCTGAAAAAGTTTCATTAAAATTGTCTTTATAATTAAATGTTATTTTAAAATTATTTAATAAATCAGAGTAGTGCTCATTTAATTTTTCCTTTAAATCTTTCTCATTTAAATTTGACACATTAATGTTTTCAACATAAATTCCTTCATAAGTAACATTTTTACTAGAATAAGTTTTAAATAAAACTACAGAAATTAAAATTAAGAATAAAGCTATAAGTACTAGTGAAATTTGTAGTGCTACCTTTTTTGAATTTAATTTTTTTATTCTCTTACTTCTCACCTTTATTACCTCAACTATTATTAATTAATATTATAAAACTATACCAGTATAACTTAACAAATAAATATAAATAAAATGTGTAGATTTTACATAATTTGCTTTATTCAAATAGTTTTAATTATGTAGTAAAAAAATTTTATGTTTAGTAGATTTTATATTAACCTTCTTTAATTATAATATAAAATATTGAAAAAATATACAACTCTGAGGGATTTTTCATATTATATTTAATAAGCTATAAATTTAAAGAGGAGTTATGTTTAAAAAAATTACTTTAAAAGATAAATCTCTTTACTACCAATATATAGATAAAAACAAATTCCTAAGCTGTGAATATTCTTTTGCTACACTTTTTATGTGGAAAGACTTTAATAATATAGAATATGATATAGTAAATAATATTTTTATTATTAAAAAATATGATAAAAATAATGGTAAATTTTTTATGGAGCCTTTAGGGGATATAGATGATAATTCTTTAATAAATATTATTGACTATTTAGAATTCATAAGAAAAAAAGAAAAGAGTAAATGGTTATTTGGAGATGTAAGCATAAATTTTCTTAATAGGTTAGAAGATATATATAAAGAAAATTTAATTTTTGAGGAAGAAATAAATAACTTTGATTATGTATATAACTTTGATGATTTAAGAAATTTATCAGGAAGAAAATTTAGAAAGAAAAGAAATAAATATAATCAGTTTATTAAAAACTATAATTATAAAACAGCATTTTTTAAAAGTTTTTTAGATAATAAAGAAAGGGAGGAATGCTTAGAATTTTTAGATAAATGGTCTTTAGAAAATAAAGAAATGGATGAGGAGTTTTTAGCTGAAATAGATGGAACAAGAAATTTAATAAATTATTTAGGCCAATTAGACTTAGATTTAATAAAACTTTATGTAGACAATAAATTAATAGGAATTTCTATAGGGGAGAGATTTAATGATAGCACATATATAGTTCATGTGGAGAAGTGTTTAAAAGAATTCAAAGGATCATATGCTTTTATAAATAATGAACTATTAAAAAATTCTCTTTTAGATTTAAAATATGTTAATAGAGAAGAGGATTTAGGCATATTAGGATTAAGAAAATCAAAAATGTCTTATAATCCAAAGTTTTTTGAAAGAAAATATTTAGTTAAAATAAAGTGAGGATAAATTACCTCACTTTATTTATATTTTATGCTTATCTATATAGTTTAAAATTAATTTTATTCTTTAAATCCATAGAATGAAGTTTTTGTCATATCTACAGATTTATTTATATTATTTAATGTATTTTGAATAAGTTGTTTGTTTTCATTCTTTTCAACTGTATTTAAAGCTAAATTTATATATTCTTGAGCATGAAGAGCATTTTTAACTGCCAAATTAAGTTCTCTTTTTATATTTTTATTTGAGTCTCCCATAACTAACACTCCTTAATATTAATCTTCATAATTATTATAATTATTTTGAGCATGTTCTATAGCACTAGCAACTGTTTTTAAGGCTGCATGTACTTCTGTTTTATTTTCTTCTTCATTTAAGTTCATATATGCATTATTTAAGTGATTTTGGCAAGAACAAAGTTCATCAATAGCAAGTCTAAAATTATCCTTTGCATTATGTTTCATAAATAACACCACCTTTAAAATTTTTTCAATTATAGCTTGTGTATATTTAGTAAAATAATAAGTGGAAATAAGATTAATTAGTTCCTTACAATTCCTTTTACAAATTAAATAGTATATATATTTTTTATATATAAGTTATTATCTTAAATAATATACTCGTAAATGATTATTAAAATAAAAAAGTAAAAATAAAAAATAGAAAAAACAGAGAAGAATCTCTGTTTTTAAAAAAAATTACTTATTTTCATTATTTAATCTATCTATCATAACATTCTTAGCTTTAATTTCAAAAGTATCATCTAAAGGTGATAATGAAATATCATCATATTTATTACTAAGAGCTAATGTTAAAATTCTATCTGCAAGCTCTGGATTCTTAGATAAAAGTGATCCGTGGAAGTATGTACAGAAAGTATTTTTATAAATACATCCTTCATAACCACTTTCACCATTATTTCCATAACCATGAATACATTTTCCAAGAGGTTTTAAATCTCCAATAAATGTTCTACCAGAGTGATTCTCAAAGCCAACATAAGTTTCATCAAATTCTTCGTTATGAATTACTGTGTTACCTATGAATCTAGTGTCTCCACCTTCAGTATATATATCTAAAATTCCTAAGCCATCTATTTTTTCTCCTGTAGGGGCAGTATAATAATTACCTAAAAGTTGATATCCACCACAGATAGCTAAAAGAACTTTTCCTTCTTCAACATATTCTTTTAAAACATCTTTTTTTAGGTTTATTAAGTCATCAGATACTATTGATTGCTCAAAGTCTTGACCGCCACCAAAGAATACTATATCGTAATTATCTTTATCAAATTTATCACCCATAGAAACATTTATTACATTTACTTTGATTCCACGCAATTTTGCTCTATGCTTTAATATTAAAATATTTCCTACATCTCCATAAACATTAAGTAGATCAGGATATAAGTGACATATATTTAATTCCATATGAATCTCTCCTTTAACTACCAAAGCTTATCAATATAACCTTTGGAATGTAAGTATTTTCTATAGTTAATCATAGCAGTATAAGTTGCAAGGATATAAACCTTGTTTTCCTTAGAATTTTTGATTGCCTCTGTTAAGCCTTCAAAATCTTCCTTTATTAAAAACTTTTCAACTGGTAGATTAGCAATTTTCAATCTTACAGCCATATCATAAGCTCTCATTCCAGAGATAAATATTTCATTTAAGTCCATTGAATTTAATTTTTCAAAATCAACATCCCAGATCCAAGAAACATCCTTACCATCTGCATAATTATCATTTAATAAGAATGCTGCAGCAAAGCTTTCTGAATTTAGAAGAAGAGTATCTAAGGCTTGATTATATCCAGCTGGATTTTTAACCAAGATAATTCTAGCTTCCTTATCTCCAATTTTTATTGTTTCCTGTCTTCCAAAGGATGAACTTTGATTAGAGAATGATTTTTGAATAACTTCATCATTAATATGTAATTCTTTTGCAACAGAATAAGCACATAATGCATTGTATATGTTATAAGTACCAGGTTGAGTTATTGTGAATAAACCACCATTTATAACAACCTTAGAACTTTCAGGGGTAAGTTCTACTATTTCTTCTACTTTATATTTTAAATCTTCTCTTTTGAATCCACAGTTAGGACAGTAGAAACTTCCAAGATGATTGTATGTTATAAAGTTATAAGAATAAGGCTCTTTACAGAACTTACAGAACTTAGCATCAGCATTAATTTCTATATTCTTGTTTTTATTTGGAGAAACTTCGAATCCATAATAAACTTTAGGATTTTTAACTTCAAGTCTTCCTAATAAAGATTCATCTCCATTTAAAAGAAGAGTAGTACTTGGTACTTTAACAACTCCTTCTAATATTTTATTTAGAGTAGTATAAACCTCTCCATATCTATCTAACTGATCTCTAAAGAGATTAGTTACAGTTATTATTTCTGGAGTTATATACTCTGTTATAAATTTTAAGTTAGCTTCATCAACTTCAATTACTGCATATCTTTCTTTATTTGAAGAGAATTTGTAATTAGCTACGAAGGTACTAACTATTCCTGGATAAAGATTTGCTCCAGTAGCATTAGTTATAACATCTAATCCATTACCTTTAAGGACATTATATATCATTGAAGTAGTAGTAGTCTTTCCATTAGTTCCAGTAACTAAAATAACTTTATAATTTTTAGAAACTACTTTTAAAATGTTTCTATCGATTTTTAAAGCTACTTTACCTGGAAAGTTAGTTCCACCTTTAAAAACTTTCTTTGAAATAAATTGTGTCATTTTAGATAAGATTATGCTTAGATAAGATTTAATAGCTATTTTAAACACCACCTTACAATTACTTTTTAGTCAATCTTCTTAAACTATTATAGTATAGCACAAAGTATTTAATTTACCAATATAGTAATTTATTAATAATAAGTAGGGATTTTTTATTATTAGTAAATTAAATGTATTTATTCTATACTTACTAGAAATTTTACAATGCAATATATGTAGAAATATTGTATTATATATAGGAAGGATATAATTAAGTAGCATTAATTATACAAATAAACTAGACTAGGGGGAATACTAAATGTATCCAATAAGATTTGAAAACTTATACTATGATAAAGTTTGGGGTGGAAGAGATTTCGAACTTTTCAGAGACAATATGCCAGAGGGAATGATAGGAGAAACTTGGGATGTTGCTTGTCATCAAAATGGAATGAGTATAGTTGAAAATGGTGAATATAAAGGGTTAAGATTTGATGAGTTAATAGATAAATTAGGAAGTGACTTAGTAGGTACTGAAATATCAAAAGAGAAATTTCCTCTACTTATAAAATTAATAAACGCTAAGGATAAATTATCAGTTCAAGTCCATCCAAATGATGAATATGGTATGAGAGTTGAAGGAGAGCTTGGAAAAACTGAAATTTGGTATGTTGTTGAAGCTTTTGAAGGAGCTAATTTAATAGTAGGAACAAAGGATTGTACTAAAGAACAATTTGTTAAAGCTATAGAAACTGGTGAATTTGATCAGTATTTAAATAGAGTAGAAGTTAAAAAAGGGGATACTTTCTTTGTAAGAAGTGGACTAGTTCATGCTATATGCGAAGGTGTTATAATAGCTGAAATCCAACAAAATAGTGATACAACTTATAGAGTATATGACTATAACAGAGGAAGAGAAATCCATGTTGAAAAAGCTTTAGATTGTATCGATTTCTCATTAAAAGGAGAAAAAGCTAAGGGATTAAAAGTTTCATATGATCAATATGATAAAACTTATCTTTCACTATGTGAATATTTCTCATTAGAAAAATATGATATACATGGAGTATGTGAAGAAGAGAGTGATAAAGAAAGATTCTTCATATTTACATGTGTTGAAGGAGAAGGAATCATAACTTCAGAAGAAGGAGAATTAGCAATTAAAAAAGGAGATAGTATATTCATACCTGCATCTTTAGGAAAATATTCTTTAAAAGGAAACATGACATTATTAAAGAGTTATGTTCCAAAAGAAGGTGCTGTTGAAGAGGAAATACTTTCAGTAGTAAAAGCTTAATAAGATTTATTAAGAAAATCAATAATATATTTAATTGTATAATTTAAAGAAAGAGTATATGAAAACTAATTTAAAATAATAAATGATTATAAATTACTTTTAGAATAAAAAGCATAAAGTAATAATAATTTACAAGAATTATTAATAAAATTAGTTTTAGATATACTCTTTTATTTATATTTATGTAAAAGTGGACAAATTTAACTAATGAAATTATAATAAAAAAGTAAAACTTAATTATTAGAAAGCGAGTGTAGTTATGGGAATTGATTTTTTATTCATACTTAAGGCCTTAATAATCGCAATTGTTGAAGGTCTTACAGAGTTTGTTCCTGTTTCCTCAACAGGACACATGATTCTAGTTGGTGACCTTATTCACTTCAATACGCAATCAGGTGGATTTCCTGAAATGTATGAAGTTGTTATTCAATTAGGTGCCATACTAGCAGTTGTAGTATTATATTGGAGAAAGATAAGTAGCTCAGTAGTTGAGTTTTTATGTTACATATTTTCATTTATCGGATTAAAAACATCAGGCGATAAAAGAAAATATGAAAAAAGACTTGCAGAATCAAAAACTGGTTTTAGATTTGGTATAAATGTAATTATAGCTACTATACCAGCAGCGATTTTAGGGTTCTTATTTGATGATGAGATTAATAAGTATTTATTTTCAACTAAAACTGTAGCTGTAGGATTCATAGTAGGTGGTATATTACTTATAGTTATAGAAAATAACTTTAGAAAAAGAGCTAAAAGAAGTAAGATTGTAAAAGATATTGATAAAATGACATATGGACAATCATTACTAGTTGGATGTTTCCAATGTTTATCTTTATGGCCTGGAATGTCAAGAAGTGCATCAACAATCATGGGAGGATGGATTTCTGGATTAAGTACAACTGTTGCTACAGAATTTACATTTTTCTTAGGAATACCAGTTATGGTTGGAGCATCAGGATTAAAATTATTTAAATTTGACTATTCTCAAATGGATGGAACTTATTTAATTGCCTTAATCTTAGGATTTATAGTTGCATTTATAGTTTCATTAGTTGTTATAGATAAGTTTATAAATTACTTAAAGAAAAAACCTATGAGAGTTTTTGCTATATACAGAGTATTTGCTGGTATAGTATTAGCTATTTTAATATTTACTAAAGTAATTAGTTAACAAAAAAGACAAGGATAAAATTCCTTGTCTTTTTTTATCGAAGGAAATAACAAATTTTACATAGATATCATTGAAATTATTATAATTTTCTAAATTTTTAAAATAATTTTACTTTCAAAAAAAAGCTTTATATGATATCATTTACTTAGAAGGTAATTGTAAAAAACTTACAAACTATAGTTTAAAATTGTTTAGGAGGAGGATTTTATATGATGCAACCAATTAAGAAAATAGCTATACTAACAGGAGGAGGAGATTGTCCTGGATTAAATGCAGTAATAAGAGCTGTAACTAGAACTGCAATCTTAAAATATGGATATGAAGTTATAGGTTATAAATTTGGATATAGAGGTCTATATAATAATGACTTTGTAAAATTGGATCTAGATTCTGTTTCTGGAATACTTCATAGAGGAGGAACAATACTTCATAGTTCAAATAAGGACAACCTATTTGATTATCAAGTTGAAGATGAGAATGGTAAAATAGTTAAAAAAGATGTTTCTAATGTTGGTGTTGAAAACTTAAAGAAAGAAGGGGTAGATGCTCTAGTTGTTATTGGAGGAGATGGAACCTTAACCTCTGCAAGAGATTTCGCAAGAAAAGGTGTTAATGTAATAGGTGTTCCTAAAACAATAGATAACGATTTATTAGCCACAGATGTAACCTTTGGATTTAATACTGCCACAGAAATAGCTACAGAAGCTTTAGATAGACTTCATACTACAGCTGAGTCACATCATAGAATAATGCTTTTAGAAGTTATGGGAAGAAACGCTGGTTGGATTGCTTTAGAATCAGGAATAGCTGGTTCTGCTGATGTAATATTATTACCTGAAATACCTTACGATATAAACAAGATAGTTGAAAAAGTAAAAGAAAGAGAAGAAGCCGGAAAACAGTTTACAATTATTGTAGTTGCAGAAGGAGCAAAACCTAAAGATGGAGAAGTAGTTGTTTCTAAAATAGTTGATGATAGTCCAGACCCAATAAGATTAGGGGGAATAGCTAACAAATTAGCTATTGACTTAGAAGGATTAATAAAAAATCATGAAATAAGAAGCACTGTTCTTGGACATATACAAAGAGGGGGAAATACCTCTACTTATGATAGAATACTTTCCACTAAATATGGAGTTAAAGCTGTTGAACTTATAAATAGTAATTTATTTGGAAATATGGTTGCATTAAAAGGAAATAAAGTATCCTATGAAAGCTTAGAAAATGTAATTGGACATACTAAAAATGTAGATCCAGAAGGTGAATTAGTAAACACTGCTAAAAGCATAGGAATTAGTTTCGCTGATTAATAATATAAAAACACTCATCATACTTTAATTTGATGAGTGTTTTCTTTTCTGTTTAGCAAAATTTCACTTATAACTTAGTAAATCATAAGGATAAAGATGTATCTTAAAGCGAAAAAATTAAACGTTAACAAGAAAAAATTTACAATTAATACTTCAAAATTTTCTGAAAATATGGTACACTTTAAACAAGGCAACAATAAAAGCAACATTAAAAGAAAGCTGGTGGGTATTTATGAAAGAAGTTCAAAAATATTTAGAGAGCAGAATTGGTTCGTATAGCTTTTTCTTTGAGGATTTAAAGAGTGGTTATACTTATGGTTATAATGAAAACGTTAAAATGATTTCAGCAGGTTGTATGAAATTACCTATAGCTATAGCTCTTATAAAAGAAGTAGAGGAAGGCAAAATAGACTTTTTGGATAAAGTTAAAATAGAAAGTTCAGATAAGGTCTATGGAACTGGTATAATACATGAGTTTGGAGAGAGGGATTATACTGTATTTGAACTTATGGTAGCAATGCTAATTCAAAGTGATAATACAGCAGCAAATAAAATAATTGATTTAGTCGGTATGGATAAAATAAATGAAACTATTAAGGAATTTGGTATGAAAAATACTGAGCTTAATAGAAAAACTGCCGATGAAAGAAATTTCAAATCAGATGTAGAAAATTATACAACAGCTTATGATTTAACTTTAGCCTGGAAAAAACTTAGTGAGGGTTCTTTCTTAAGTAAAGAAAACTCCCAAATGCTTATAGATATACTTACAAGACAACAGATTAAAAACAAACTAGCTTTATATATACCAGACAATCTTAAGTTTGATATATCAAGCAAAACAGGAGACAAAAAGGGAGTTGAGAATGATACGGCCTTAATTCATACTCAAAAAGGGAACTTTGCTTGTACAGTAATGTCTAGTGGAATTCCTAACTCAGTCTACGGGACTGTGACCTTGGCAAAGTCTGGTAAAATGACTTGGGACGCCATCATGAACAATTGGCACTAATATTTAATGTATTTTATAAAACCTTAATAATAGAACTTACAAATAATATAGAGAGAATATATAATTATTCTAAGATTTAAATTCTTATAAGAATTTAATTAATTCTCAAAATGTGTTTGTAAGTTTTATTTTTAACTTAAAATAAAAAATAATTATTAAAAACATTATTGACATAAAATTTCTAATATGGTATCATAAGCACAATAAAAGCAGTCCAGAGAGGCTGAATAAAATAACCTTTAAATTTGATCCAGAGAGGTCAATAAGGAAGTTATATAGTTGAATTATAATCTTAAAAGATTTATTTATACGTGAAAAGTCTTCCTTATCTTAGGAAGACTTTTTTTAATAAAATTATATAGCTTTTCTTCTTTAAATTAACACAGAGAGGTTAAAAAGGAGTGAAATTTTATGTTAAAAAACAAACACTTATTAGATCCATCAGATTTCACAATAGAGGAATTTGATGAAATTTTCAAATTAGCACATCAAATTATGGCAAATCCAAAAGAATATCAAAACATATGCAATGGTAAAATTCTAGCAACACTTTTCTATGAGCCAAGCACTAGAACAAGATTGTCTTTTGAATCAGCAATGCTTAGACTAGGTGGACAAGTTATAGGTTTCTCAGAACCAAATTCTTCATCAGTTTCTAAAGGAGAATCTTTAAGAGATACTATTAAAACAGTAAACTGCTATGCAGATCTTATAGCAATGAGACATCCTTTAGAAGGAGCAGCCAAAGTTGCTTCAATGTATTCAGATATCCCAGTTATAAATGCAGGAGATGGAGGTCATCAACATCCAACTCAAACATTAACAGATCTTCTTACAATAAAAGAATATAAAAGAAACCTAGAAGGAAATACAATTGCATTATGTGGAGACTTAAAATTCGGTAGAACAGTGCATTCTCTTATAAAAGCACTTTCAAGATATAAAAATAATAAATTCATCTTAATATCTCCAATAGAACTTAGAATCCCAAATTATATTAGAGAGCAAATTTTAGAAAAAAATAATATAGAATACAAAGAAATTACTAGTTTAGAAGAAGGAATTAAGGAAGCTGATATTTTATACATGACAAGAATACAAAGAGAAAGATTTGTAGATCAAAGTGAGTATGAAAGATTAAAAGATGTATATGTATTAGATGAAGCAAAAATGAAGGGTGCCAAAGAAGATATGATGGTTCTTCATCCTCTTCCAAGAGTAAATGAAATAGCCTATGAAGTAGATGAAGATTCAAGAGCATTTTACTTTAAGCAAGCCAAATGCGGAATGTATGTAAGAATGGCCTTAATGGCAAAACTTTTAGGGGAGGCGTAATAGGATGAAAAATAGAGAATTACAAAATCATAAATGTAAAAACACAAAATGTATAACTCAAGTGGAAAAATATGTTCCTCAAAGCTTTACTTTAGTAGACAAAAAGAATAATACATACAATTGTGATTATTGTAACGCAGAAAACACTTTTCAAAAGCATTAAATTTAGGAGGACATAATTAAGATGAATTTGCTAATTAAAAATGTAAATTTAATAGATGAAAGCAACAACTTTTTTGGTGATATATATATAGAAAAAGGGGTAATAAAAGAACTTGGAACTGAACTAAATAAAGAATGTGAAACTCTAGATGGAAAAGGCTTAGTACTTATGCCTGCATTTATAGATACTCATGCACACTTTAGAGATCCAGGTTTTGAATATAAAGAGGATATTGAAAGTGGATCTAAGGCTGCAGTGAGAGGTGGATACACAACAGTAACCTTAATGCCAAACACAAAACCAGTTTGTAGTTCAAAAGAAATTTTAGATTACGTGGTTAATAAGGGTAAAGAGGTAGACTTAGTAGATCTATATCAAACAGTTTCCATAACAAAGAATTTATCAGGTGAAGAAATAAATCATCTTAGAGAATTTGAGGGCAATCCTAATGTTAAGGCAATAACAGATGACGGTAAAGGGGTGTCAGATTCTAAGATTATGATGGAAGCTATGAAAATAGCTAAGGAAAATAACTGGATAGTAATGTCCCATGCTGAAAGCCCAGAGTTTTCAAGGGTTGATATGAGATTAGCTGAAAATATGATGACATGGAGAGATATTACATTAGCAAAGTTTGTAGATTGTAGACTTCACATGTCTCATGTAAGTACTAAGGAAGCTATGAAATATATAATAGAAGGAAAAAATGATGGAGTTAAAGTAACTTGTGAAATAACTCCACACCACTTAGCTTTAAATAATAAGATTAGTAATTATAGAGTTAATCCTCCTATAAGAGAAGAAGAGGATGTGAATTTCTTAATAAAGGCAATAAAAATGAACTATGTTGATTGTATAGGAACAGATCATGCTCCTCATTCAAAGGAAGATAAGGAAAAAGGATCACCTGGCATGATTGGAATTGAACAAGCTTTCTCAATATGTTATACGAAGCTAGTTAAGGAAAATCACATAAGCTTAAATAAGCTAAGCCAATTAATGAGTGGAAATGCTGCTAAGTTATTAAACATAAATAAAGGAAAACTTCAACCAGGTTTTCTTGGAGATTTAGTTCTTATAGATTTAAACAAGAAAAGAATATTCAAAGAAGAAGATATAGTATCTAGAAGTAAAAACACACCATTTAATGGAATGGAGTTTTATGGAGATGTAGTAGTAACAATAAAGAGTGGAAAAATAGTTTATAAGGGTGAATTTTAGGAGGTATATATGATAGCTGATAAATTATTTGAAAAAGTAGAAAAAAACGGAGTAGTTTGTGTTGGACTAGATACAAGCTTAGATTATATACCAGAGGAATTTAAAAGTAAGTTTTCAAATGAAAGTGATATGTTATTTGCCTTCAATAAAGAAATAATAGATGCCACACTAGATGTATCTGCATGTTTTAAAGTTCAAATAGCTTATTACGAAGCTCTTGGTCTTAAGGGATTAGAAGCTTACAAAAATACCTTAAGTTATTTAAGAGAAAAGAATGCTTTAATCATAGCTGATATAAAAAGAGGGGATATAGCTGCAACGGCTAAAATGTACGCAAAGGCTCACTTTGAAGGGGATTTTGAAAGTGATTTTATAACTCTAAATCCATATATGGGAATGGATAGCATAGATCCATACTTACCTTATATAGAAAAAAATGAAAAAGGAGTATTTGTACTAGTAAGAACTTCAAATAAAGGAGCTGAAGATATAGAGTATCTAGAGGCTGGACATGGAAAGAAAGTTTATGATGTAGTTGGAGAAAAGTTAAATACTCTAGGAAAAAACTATTTAGGAAAACATGGTTATAGTTCAATAGGTGGAGTTGTAGGTTGTACTCATCAAGAAGAAGCAAAAGAAATGAGAGATAAATTAGATACAATGCCATTTTTAATACCTGGATATGGTGCACAGGGAGGAACTGCTAAAGATGTAGCAGCTTATCTTAAAAATGGAAATGGTGGAATTGTAAACTCTTCAAGAAAGATACTATTAGCCTATAAAGCTATGGAAGATAGTAAAAACTTTGCAGAATGCGCTAGAAAAGAAGCCATTTCAATGAGAGACAGTATAAGAGAAGCAATTTTAAAATAGATAAAACACTTGGGAGGACAGATTATGGCTATGGAATATTTCAAAGGTAAAGTAAAAGAAAATGTTGAATTAGTAGAGGGAATATACTCACTAGTAGTAGAACATGAAGCTAAAATAAATGCAGGACAATTTTATATGATAAAAACTCCAAACACTTTCTTAGGAAGACCAATAAGTGTTTGTGAAGTAAATGGGAATGATGTACGTTTTGTGTATGCTACTGTTGGGGCCGGAACAAATGAGATGAAAAAAATGATTTCTGGAGATGAAATAGAAATAATAGGTCCTTTAGGAAATGGTTTTGATATAAATAAAGATTACGGAAAAGTTGCCTTAGTAAGTGGAGGTATAGGAACAGCTCCAATGCTAGAACTTGCAAAAAGCCTTAGAAAAAATAATAAAGATATGAAAATGGATTTCTATGGTGGATTTAGAGATGACATATACTTAGTAGATGAAATATCAGAATATGTAGACGAAGTTAAAATTTCAACAAATACAGGAAAACATGGACATAAAGGATTTGTGACAGAAATTCTTCCTCTTCAAGAGTATGATACAGTGCTATGCTGTGGACCGGAAATCATGATGAAGAAGGTAGTTGAAATGTGCAGGGAAGCTAAGGTTAATGTGTATATTTCCATGGAAAAACACATGGCTTGTGGAGTAGGAGCTTGCTTAGTATGTACATGTAAAACAAAGTCAGGAAATAAGAGAACTTGTAAAGATGGTCCAGTATTTAATGGATTAGAAGTTGAATTCTAATTTAGGAGGGGTTAAAAGTATGTTAAAAACAGTTATAAATGGAGTAGATTTTAAAAACCCTGTTATAGCAGCATCAGGTACTTTCGGCTTTGGAGCTGAGTATAATAACTTCTATGATGTGGGAGAATTAGGAGGAATAAGTTCAAAAGGACTAACTCTTAATAGTAGAGAAGGTAATGAAGGAATAAGAATATATGAAACTCCTCAAGGAATAATGAATTCAGTAGGACTTCAAAATCCAGGAATAGAGAAATTTATAGAAGTAGAACTTCCTAAAATGTTAGAACTAGGAACAAATATAATAGCAAATGTAGGGGGAGCTACTATAGAAGATTATGAAAAAGCAGTATCTCTTTTAAATAAAGAAAAGATAGACATGATAGAGTTAAATATATCTTGTCCTAATGTAAAATCTGGTGGAATGGCCTTTGGAATCCAATCAGATGTGGCATATGAAGTGGTTTCTAAGGTTAGAAAAATATGTGATAAACCTTTAATGGTAAAATTATCACCAAATGCTGAAAATATATGCAATATGGCATATAGATGTACAGAGGCAGGAGCAGATTCAATCTCCCTAATAAATACATTAAAAGGAATGGCAATAGATATAAAAAATAGAAAGCCAGTATTTAATAATGTGTATGCAGGACTTTCTGGACCAGCTGTAAAACCTATAGCCCTTAGAATGGTTCATGAAGTAGCTAAAACTGTAGATATTCCAGTAATAGGATTAGGAGGAATTTCTACAGCAGAAGATGCCATAGAATTTATGATGGCAGGAGCATCAGCTATACAAATAGGTACAATAAACTTTGTAAATCCTAAAGCAGGTATAGAAATAATAAAAGGATTAGAAGACTTTTGCAAAAAAGAAGGATTAAAAAATATTAATGAAATTGTAGGATGCATAGAGTAATAAAAGATTAAATAGCTAATAAAGTTTATAAATATATTTTAAAGATTATTAAATCACAAAATTTATCTTCATATTAATATAGTAATTTTTATAAAAAGTAATTTTGAAGATATTAAGAAAATAAATAAGAAAGTTTTGGAGGAATTAAATATGAAAAATACAGACGCTATGGTTATAGATACATTAAAAGAGGTTGGAGCATTATTAGAAGGACATTTCTTATTATCATCAGGAAGACACTCAAATAGATATTGCCAATGTGCTCAATTATTAAAATACCCAGAAAAAGCTGAGAAAGTATTAAAGGTTGTAGCTGATCAATTAAAAGATATAGACTTTGACTTAGTTGTAGGACCAGCTATGGGAGGAGTTATAGTAGCTTATGAATTAGGAAGACAATTAGGTAAGCCTGCAATCTTTACTGAAAGAGAAAATGGAGAAATGACTCTAAGAAGAGGATTTACTATAGAAAAAGGACAAAAGGTAGTAATAACAGAGGATGTTGTAACTACAGGTAAGAGTTTTAAGGAAGCTGCAAAGGTAATTGAAGAACAAGGAGGAGAAGTTGTTGCAGTAGTTTGTATAGTAGATAGAACTCCAGGCAATGTAACAGATTTCCCAATGTATAGTTCAATAAAACTTGATATAGAAAGCTTTGAAGCAGAAAATTGCCCACTATGTAAAGAAGGAGTGCCTTACATAAAACCAGGAAGCAGAAATATAAAATAATTGAATAAATTTATAAAAACTCTAGTTGAACTAAACTAGAGTTTTATTATTCTTTTCAAGTAAAATTCCTTGTATTATAATGTATATATGGAATTATTTTCTTTAACTTTAAATTTATAACTTAAGAAGGAGAGAAACTATGGAAAAGGAAAAAGAAAGATACCCTGAGTTAGCAACTAATAGTAAGTTTGCTAAAAGAGTTGTTAATTGTGGAGAAGATAAACATACTATAAGAAATGAATTTGAAAGAGATAGAGATAGAATAATGTATTCAAGAGCATTTAGAAGACTTAGTGGAAAAACTCAAGTTTTTTTAGCTGGAAATGATGATCACGTAAGAACTAGACTTACGCATACACTAGAAGTTGCGCAAATAGCAAGAACAATTTCAAAGGCCCTTGGATTAAATGAATATTTAACTGAAGCAATAGCCTTAGGTCATGATATTGGACATACTCCTTTCGGACATATTGGAGAAAGAATGCTTAATAGCATAATGAATGGATGTTATAAAATAAAAGATTTTAACGATGAAAATGATATTATAAAAGACCATAAAGGATTTAAACATAATTGGCAATCTCTTAGAGTTGCTACAGTATTAGAACCTAACATGAATTTAACAAATTATACTTTGTGGGGAATACTAAATCATAGTAGTTTAAATTATTCTAAATGTATTATGAAATATAATGATAATAATTGCTTTCTTAGACATGAAAAAAATAATAAATGTGAAAAAGACTTAAAATCTGATGATACTTTAAGCTTTTATAAGAATATGAAAATATCTAGAGAAAATGAAGAAAATTTATATGAAGCCATTTCTAAATCTTGGAGTTTTGAGGGGTATGTTGTTGCTATTGCTGATGAAATTGCACAAAGACATCATGATATAGAAGATGCATTGGAATATAATATGTTAGAAAAAGAAGAACTATTAAAGAAGATACAAGAAATTTTTTCTATAAACGATGATAATTATTTTAAAAATACTGAAGAGAATATAAAAAATTTCAAAGAATTAGAAGCTTCTATAAAAAGTGGAAAATCTTTTGATGAATATATACCTAAATTCTCAAAATTTATAGTTAATTTATTAACAACAGATGTAATATTAAACACCAGGAAGAATTTTAATCATTTCATAAAGAAGTATGATATCAAAGATATTAATGGAATAGGGGAAAATTCATTTCATTTAATTAAAGATACTATATATGAAGAAACTTGTTTAAAAGAAGATAAAGAAATAAAATATGTTCAAACTATAGTTAGTTATAATAATTTTATAAAAGATAAAGATAAACAACTTCAAAAATTTCTAAAAAATACAATATTAAATTCGCATAAAGCACAAACAATGGATGGAGTCGGCAAATATGTGATCAAAGAATTATTTAAAGCATATTTGTTAAATCCTCAGCAATTACCAGATAAAACTATAGTTAAATTATTTAAAAATCTTGATACTACACCTTTTAATTATGTGAAATCTAATTGTACAGTTGGAGAATTAAGAAATAAACTACAAAATTATCATTTTAATAATTTTGATGAATTTGATTGTGCTAAGTCTTGTGCATATACGTGTTATAAAAGGGAGTTATTAAGGACTATTTGTGATTATATATCTGGTATGACAGATAAATATACAATAGAACAACATAGAAAATTATATAATATAATTTAATAAAAAGATTTTATATATTAGCATTAAGTAAAATTTATAAAATATTATTTTAATACAAAGAGGTATTATGAATTTAGAAAAAGTAATTTAAAAAAAAGATTTGATTAAGGATATAAAAAGTATTTCTTACTTATATGAAAGTGCAGGATGGTTTGACTATACTGAAGATTTAGAAAAATTAGAAGAGGCATTTAAAAATTCATTAAAGATAATTTCAGCATGGCATGAAGAAAAATTAATAGGTCTTATTAGAGTTGTTGGAGATGGACTAACTATAATATATATACAAGATATAGTAGTACTTCCAGAATATCAAGGGAATGGTATTGGTAGAGGTTTGATTGATTCTGTATTAGATGAATATAAACATGTTAGACAAAAGATTCTAATAAGTGAGGATAAAGAATCTTCAATTGAATTTTATAAAAACATAGGCTTTAAATCAATTGATACTTATAATGGAGTAGCTTTTGTAAGTTATATAGAGTAAATCTAAAGCAACAAAAAGCATCAATATATAAATGATGTTCTTTGTTGCTTTATTTCATTTCATAAATACTTTAATATTTTTTATTAAATATATTCTTTTCTTAATTTATAACATATGTAATTATAAATTTTTTCTAAAGAATACTTCCCCAACGTTATTTTCATTTATTGAAGTAATAAATCCACACTCTTCAAATCCTCTTCTGATATGCCATTTTTGAGCTTTTGTAGCATCAGTCATTGAAGAGCTTAATAAAAACTCAGAATTTTTTTCTTTCTTTAAATACTCCTCTAAAAAGTTTAAAAGGCTTCCACCTATTCCAGAACCCCTAAGTCCATCCTTAACCACTATATAGCTTATAAAAGGTATATGAGTCCATATATACTCTATTTTTAGACAGCCTACAACTTTATTGTCTAATTCAGCTACTATAACTTCCTTCATATCTATTTTGTTAGAAATAACCTCTTCATTTTTGTGTAAATCAAATTCCATAGTAGCCTTTAAATCCTTTTGATTAGCAAATCTAATTACTTTATTCATTTAATTTAGCCCCCTTGTTATTTCTTTTAAACAATTATATTACAATTATTTAAAATTAAATAATGATTTATTTAATTTTTTTTATTACAATATATTATATACAATTGAATTTAGAAATAAATCAGTTGTTATATTTTAAAACTTAATTATATTTTTTTTATTGATTAAGTATAGGAGGAAATTTAAATGAAATTAATATCATGGAATGTTAATGGCTTAAGAGCTTGTGTTAAAAAAGGCTTTTTAGATTACTTTAAATCTGAAGATGCTGATATATTCTGTCTACAGGAGACTAAACTTCAGGAAGGACAAATAGATTTAGATCTAGAGGGATATCATCAATACTGGAACTATGCTGAGAAAAAGGGGTATTCAGGAACTGCAATATTCACTAAAAAAGAACCTCTAAATGTTTATTATGGAATAAATATGGAGCATCATGATAAAGAAGGAAGAGTTATAACTTTAGAGTTTGAAGACTTCTTTATGGTAACTGTTTATACTCCAAATTCACAAAGTGAACTTGCTAGATTAGAGTATAGAATGGAATGGGAAGATGATTTTAGAAATTATCTTTTAGAACTTTCATCTAAAAAAGGTGTAGTTGTATGTGGAGATTTAAATGTAGCTCATAAGGAGATAGATTTAAAGAATCCTAAGACAAATAGAAAGAATGCTGGCTTTACAGATGAGGAAAGAGATAAATTTTCTACACTATTATCAAGTGGGTTTATAGATACTTTCCGTTATTTCAACCCAGACTTAGAGGGAATTTATTCTTGGTGGTCATATAGATTTAATGCAAGGAAAAATAATGCTGGATGGAGAATTGACTATTTCTTAGTTTCAAATAATTTAGAAGATAGAATAAAAGAAGCTTTTATAGATACTGAAATACTAGGATCTGATCACTGTCCTGTTAAATTAATAATGGAATAGTTTTATCTTTTTATATTTAAAAGAAAGCCTTTAATTAAAGGCTTTCTTTTCTTGCTTATATAATACTTTTGAAAGAGGTAAGGCTATAACTATACCAACCCCAACTTGAAGTATATTACCTATTATATCCTTTGCTGAATATGCTAAAGCTCCTATTATGGTATTAGAGCTTCCTGTAAATAAAAATGCTATTATTGCACCAGAGAAGAAATAAGCTACAACCATAAATATACCAGAGATTAAAAATGGTACTAAATAACTTTTTCTATGATTATACTCTAAAATAGCTCCAGCTATATATGCCATTAAAGCTTTTATTATAAATGTAAAAGGTGCCCAAATTATATATCCACTATATAAATCCACAAGAGCCATTCCTATACCACTAGCTAAAGCTCCACGCTTTTTTCCTAGTAAGGCTGCTGCTAAAAGAACCATACAATCTCCAAGATGAACAAAGCCTCCTACAGTAGGAATTCTTATTAAATTTGCTGATATAAATATTATTGCAATCATTAGTGCTGTAAAAACTGTCTTATGAAATTTACTGTTAGTGTTAACATTCATATTTTTCTACCTCCAGAACCAAAATATATTTATATATTAAAATATTATTAGTGTATTATCAAATGTATGGGTACAATTATATATAATTAAATCCCTTTAAAATTTATTTATTTATGATATACTGTTAAATAATACATAAATAGAAATTTTACAGAAGAGGAGTGAAAAAAATGAAAGAAAAAAACATAGCAGCATTTTTTGATATTGATGGAACAATATATAGAGAAGGATTAATAACAGAAGTATTTAAGAAAATAATAAAATATGAATTAGTTGATGAAACTAAGTGGTATAAGGATGTACGCCCATCATTCATAAAATGGGATAAAAGACAAGGTGGTTATGATGAATATTTACTAAAAATGGTTGATATATATACTGAAGCAATAAGAGGAATAAGCAATCATCATATAGAGTATATAGCTAAGAAAGTAATAGAACAAAAAGGGGATAGGGTTTATACATTTACTAGAGAAAGAATTAAATGGCATAAAGAACAAGGTCATATTGTCATAGCTATTTCTGGATCTCCTTATGAGCTTGTAAAAGAAATGTCAGAAAAATATAATATGAATGATTTTAAAGGTACTATATATAAGCTTGATCATAATAATACATATAACGGAGATATAATTCCAATGTGGGATTCTGAAAGCAAAGAAAAAGCTATCTTAGAATTAAAAGAAAAACATAACATAGACTTAGAAAATAGTTATGCTTATGGAGATACCTCTGGAGATTTTACAATGTTTAAAAATGTTGGAATACCATATGCAATTAATCCAACAAGAGAGCTTATCACTAAAGTTCTTCAATGTGATGAAATTAAGGAAAAAATTAAAGTAATAGTTGAAAGAAAAGATGTTACTTATGATTTAGATATAAATAACTTAAAACTTCTTTAGATTATAAAAGGAGTATATATTTTTGTAAATCAATCTTATAATTCGTCTTTTTATCAAAAATTACGGGATTGTATTTTTTGACTAACATTAAATATACGTTATATTATGAATTTATTGCTTTAACCTTAGTTTTTTATTCGTTAAATATTACTGTTAAAGTATGTATTGAAAATTAAAAACTAATAAAATATTATATTAAAATATAAAAAACTTGGATAGTTTAAAATCAATTAACTATTAAACAACATTGAAAACTTTATTTGAATTTATATTAAAATAGAGGAATAATATATAATAATTTGCTATAATATGTATATAAAAAGCGAAATGTGTAAAAGGGGAGACGTATATGAGTAATGTTAAATTTTGTTCTATTATAATAAAGGATGACTTTAATAATATTTTAATTTCAAAAAGAAAAGGAAAAAAAGCAGATGAGCACCTATGGTATGTTTTTGAAAGAAAAATAAAAGGAAGAGAAACTCCAGAAAAATGCGCAAATAGAGCAATAAAGGAAGATTTAAAAACCATAGTTTTTGATTTAAATCAATTATGTGATTTAAATGTTAATGAAGAAGAAACTTTAAGAGTTTTTACAGGTTCCTTAAAAGAAAAAATTACTTGTGGCGCTAATATAACTACATATAAATGGATAAATAAAGATGATTTAGATGATTATACTTTTGCAAATGGAGAATTAGAAAAGATAAACGCTTTTTTTGATACAATATAAAAACATGCCAATATTGGCATGTTTTTCTTTTATTGTTATAATAAAACGGTGAGGTGATTATTATGACATTATTAAGAAAGAAAATTTTAGGAGAAGATTTTCATGTTACTATAAAACCTATATATAACAGAGAAGATACATTGGCATTTACCTTTTCGCCAGATCAGAAAAGAGTAGAAATTGGTGAAGAAATTACAATTACAGTGAAACATCCTACAGAAAAATATGATGCTTTCTGTGATGAATTAGTAGAACTTATAGCTAGATATCAAGAAATATAAAAAAACAGTCCATATGGACTGTTTTTCTATTATTAAGCAGCATTTTTGCCTATAAATTTATGTACAATTTTTTCACATGGCGGCATAAAAAATTGTATAGCTGGACCTGTGAAAAGTACTGCTATTATTGTTCCAAGACCTACAACACCAGCTAGTAAATAACCAACTACTAGGAAGCTTAAATCTAAACCGATACGTATCCAACGGTATTGGAAGTTAGTTTTATCTCTTATTATAAGAGGAACTAAATCGTTTGGTGCAACTCCTAATTCAGTACTAACTAAGAATGAGAATCCTATAGCTATTATAATACAGCTTACAGCTACAATTATGCATTTTGTAAATAAGTTAAAGTTACTAAGTGAAGTATCTAAACCAAATCTATGTAATATTCCCATGATTGCATCTATAGTAGGGCCTACCACTAAAACAAGTACAAAAGTTCCAACTTTAAGTTGTTTTCTATCTGCAATGAAGATTGCAATAACTAAAGTAACAAGTATTATCATGTTAGCAGTTCCCGTTGAAACGCTTAGAGCTTTTGAAAGTCCTTGAGTAAATACAGTAAAGGGATCTGATCCAGCTCCGCTTAATAAGAATATTACAACACCTAATTGTATGATTGCCATTCCTAATAAGAAAAATATAAGTTTAGGAATAAATTTTTCTTTTTTCATTTTTAATACACTCCTTGTTTTTGAGTTTTGTGAATCGTATTTTTGAATGTGAATTTAAATATTTAATGTGTATTTAAAAACTTAAAAGAAAACCAAACAAAATGATTATAACCATTGTTAATCTATATGTCAAATAAATTTAATACTTTAATAAAAAAATTCATAACTAAGTAAAATTTGCCTGTTAAAACTTACTATATTAGAATAAATAAGAAAATTGAAATGTACTTAATTTTATTTTATAATTATTACGTTAGATGGAAGAGGTGGAAAATATGAATGATACTAAGACTAAAGAACATATTGCTAGAATAGCAAAAGCTTCAACATATTTTATTTTTAGAAATGGACCTGTAAATAAGCTTCATAAAGAAAATAAGGTTTCTGATGAAGAACTTAAGGAAATGCAAGAGTATATGCAAAATCACTTAGCATATCTTTATGAAGTTTTACTTGAAGAGGGTAATTTAAAAAAATATGAACTTGTAATGAATACTATGAATCAATTTTATGTAAATGATGATACAGAGGTAGTATTAGCTGATGAGGGCTTTGATTCTTTATATGATCAATTATTCCCTAAAAGTAGCAATATAATTCTTAAATAAAAAATGACTATGAGAAATTCTCATAGTCATTTTTTTAATTACAACTAACCTTTGGAATAAAGTCTTCTTCAGCCTCTTCAATTTTAATGTTAGTATTATTTCTTTTCTTTAATATTGATTCTACTATTATAGCTATAGCACCATCTCCAGTTACATTAGTTGCTGTTCCAAAACTATCTTGAGCAGCATGAAGTGCTATCATTAAGGATTTTTCAACATTACCAAATCCAAGCATACCTTCAAGTAATCCTAAAGCAGCCATAACTCCGCCACCTGGTACCCCTGGTGCTGCTACCATAGTTACTCCTAACATAACTATAAATGGAACCATAACAGAGAAAGTTGGAACTTGTCCTTTCATATACATTACAGCCATTGATGCAAGAACTAAAGTAATAGTATCACCTGCTAAATTTATTGTTGCTCCTAAAGGAATAACAAAATCTGCTACATCTTGGTCAACTTTATTTTCCTTAGTACAGTTTAAAGTAACTGGGATTGTAGCTGCTGATGATTGAGTTCCCAAAGCTGTCATATATGCAGGAATCATATTTTTAAGTAATTTTAATGGATTTTCTTTCTTTAAAGTTCCAGCTAAAGCATATTGAACCACTAAATAAGATCCTTGTATTGAAAATAAAACTAAGTACACAAGTCCAAAAGACTTTAGAGTAGTAAAAATCTCACCATTATAGCTTAACTTTGAAAATATTGAAAGTATGTAAATAGGTACTAAAGGTATTAATACATTCTTTATTGTTAATGAAATAACGTGATTAAATTCTTCTGATACTTTTAATAAAGAACTATTTTTTATTCTTGATATTCCTATTCCTAATAAGAATGCAAAAACTAAAGCTGACATAACACCAAACATTGGAGGAATATCAATTGTAAAATAAGGATCAACATTTACTGAACCAGTGCTTAAAGAAGCACTTACTATAAATTTAGGAAGTACTGCGCGTCCTATAAAGAAAGTAATTATTCCTATTAAAAATGTTGAAGCATATGAAATTAAGGTAGTTATAAAAAGTCCCTTTCCTGATTTATTCCCTAAAGATGCTATACCAGGAACTATAAACCCAACTATTATAAGTGGGATTAAGAAACTTAGTAAATTCCCAAATATGCTATTAAAGGTCATTAACATTCTAATAGGTATATCTAAATTAATATAGGAACATCCTAGCCCAATAAGTATTCCTAAAATAATTGCAACAAATATTCTTTTTATTAAGGATAAATTTTTCATAATAGCCCCCTTTTGTACTCTTATTGAATACACATGTTTTTTGTATGAGTACATATTACTATAGTTAGGATTTAAAGTCAACAATAAAATCTAAATTATTTTATAAATTGTTCAGTAATTTTTGTTTATAATTTTTATTTATCAATAAAAAAATATTGACATTTTGCAAATTTAATCTCATAATTGTTAATATAAAGTGAATAACTGAGATAGAGGCGCGATGATTAATAGTATCTTTGCAGAGGTAAGCACGTTGAAGCAAAGTGAAAGGATGAATCGCCGAAACCATTAGAAGAGGCTTTAATTCTATTAGGTTGGGGTTGCATAGAATATATGTAACACTGTCACAAATTATTTTGTGGTGTGCTATCATGAAAGAAGAGTATTGTATATAACTTTACGAACCCTTAAGCATGAAACACGCTTAAGGGTTTCTTTTGTTAGCGAAAACTTAGTTATCACTTATGGCTTAATTATTAAAACCATAAGGAGGACTAAAAAAATGAGTCAAGAACAAAATACTAATCTAAAAAGAGGCTTGAAATCAAGACATCTTAGTATGATTGCCATGGGTGGTGCCATAGGAACTGGTATTTTCTTAGCCATGGGAGATACACTTCATCAAGCCGGTGTAGGAGGAGCTTTTGTAGCTTACGGAATCATAGGAGTAATGGTATATTTCTTGTGTACAAGCTTAGGGGAGATGGCAACATATATGCCAGAAACAGGTTCCTTTGGAGCTTATGCAACAAAATTTGTTGATCCTGCTTTAGGATTTGCTCTAGGATGGAATTACTGGTATAACTGGGCTATAACAATAGCAGCAGAAATGGTTGCAGGTTCTTTATTAATGAAGTTTTGGTTTCCTAATGTTCCAGCAATAGTTTGGAGCGCATTATTCTTAGTAATTATATTAACTCTTAATTTATTATCTGCCAAAGCTTATGGAGAATCAGAGTTTTGGTTTGCAGCTGTAAAAGTTGCTACTGTTATAATATTCTTAATCGTAGGAGTTCTTATGATTTTTGGAATATTAGGTGGAGATAATGTAGGATTCAAAAACTTCTATGAAAATGGAGGGCCATTTATTGGAGGAGCAAAATCAATTTTCATGATTTTCTTAATAGCTGGTTTCTCATTCCAAGGAACTGAATTAGTAGGGGTTGCTGCTGGAGAAAGTGAAGATCCTGAAAAAAATGTACCTAAAGCTGTTAATACAATATTTTGGAGAATATTATTATTTTATTTAGGAACAATTTTAGTAATAGGTGCTTTAGTGCCAAATGCTCAAGCTGGAGTAGAAACAAGTGCCTTTACAATAGTATTTGAAAAATTAGGATTAGCTGGAGCCGCTTCCATTATGAATGCCATAATACTTACTTCTGTTTTATCAGCTGGTAACTCTGGTATGTATGCATCAAGTAGAATGCTTTATGCCATGGCTAAAAGTGGAATGGCACCTAAGATTTTTGAAAAAACTAATTCTAGGGGAGTACCAGTTAATGCTATTATAATAACAACAATAATTGCAAGTTTATGTTTCTTAACAGGTATTTATGCTGAAAATACAGTTTATGTATGGCTTGTAGCAGCATCGGGATTATCAGGATTTATAGCTTGGCTTGGAATCGCAATATGTCATTATAGATTTAGAAAAGCCTATGTAGCTCAAGGTAAAGATATGAATAAATTAGTTTACAAAGCTAAATTATTCCCGCTAGGGCCTATAATAGCTTTAATATTATGTGGAATAATAGTTTTAGGTCAAGGGTATGCATACTTAGATGTTAGAAATGGAGTAGACTGGGGTGGATTAATTTCATCTTATATTGGATTACCTCTATTCTTTGGATTATTTGCATATTATAAAATTAAATATAAAACTAAAATAATAGACTTAAAAGATGTTGACTTAAGTGTAGAGCATATAGATACTGATGAGAGTATAGAAGATGAAGTATTTTCTTACTAAAAAAAGAGGTGATTTTTTCACCTCTTTTTTATTTAACAAACTATATCATATAAATAGTATTATACAATAAATGGTTTAAAATGTTATAATATTTACAACAAAAATTTGAAGAAAGGAATTTTTATGAATAAATTACTTATAGTTGGAAGACAAAATGCGTTAATAGAAGCCATTGCTCATAGATTTTCAAAAGAAGGCTTTAAAATAGTAATAATATCTAATACTTTTAAAAACTCAAAGTATAGAATCTTCAAAGAAAACTTAGATGATAAAAAATACGAACATGTATTTAAAAGAAACTTGTTTAAATGCGTTATTTACTTAGACTATTTTGATGATATAAATAAGTTAAATAGATTATTAAAATTTTCTTCTCATTATAAGGTTAGTAATTTTATAAGAATAACAGATTTTATTAAAGATACTGATTCTGATAATATATATGCACCTTTGAGTCATAGCATTTGTTCAGTATTTAAGGATTATTCTAATAATTCAATGAAGGTAGTAAGTCTAAAAATCCCTATAATTTATGGTGAAGGATTAGCTGAAGATTTTGTTGACAAGACCCTCTTTATTATTATGGATAATCTTATTGAAGGGAAAAATATTACTTATGATGATACTTTAAGAAGAAGATACATTCATGTAAATGATGCTTCAGAAGTGGCTTATTTATCATTTAAATATTCCTTAAATGATAAATATACTATTCCCAGTAATTATAGTCTATCATTAAATGATTTATACAATATATTGAAAGGAAATAAATATGATTTAAATATTGATGAGAATAAAAATAATTTTTATGACTATAAATTTATTACTAATACTAAGTTTAAAGAAAAATATTCTATTTTAAAAGAACTTCCTATTATATATGAAAGATATAAGAATAGTATAAAGGAAAAGAAAAAGATAAAATCAAATAAATATAAGAAATTAAAAAGATTTTTAAAGCATTGTAAACCTTATATAGAAAATATAGTTTTATTTATACTTGTTTACTTTGGATCAAAAATGATTTCACCAGGAGATTCTATATTTTCTGTTGTGGATATAAAATTAATATATATTATTGTTATAGGAATTGTATATGGATCTAAACAATCCTTAATTGCTACTTTTTTATCCTGTGCTTTATTAATTGGACAAAGTTTAGACAGAGGAATTTCTATTGTTTCTATACTTGTACTAAATGAATCTTTAATACAATTGCTTACATATGTATTAGTTGGTGTCTATGTTGGATATGTTAGTGATTTTAAAAATGTTCAAATAAAAGTCTTAAAAAATGAAAATAAAAAACAGGAAGATGAATATGATTTTTTAGAGGATTTATATAATAAAACTTATGATGAAAAGAAAGAGCTTGAAGAAAAAGTTCTTTCATCAAAGGATAGCTTTGGAAAAATATATTCCGTTGTTAAAGAATTAGATAGTTTAGAACCTCAATATATATTAAAATCATCCATAGATATCTTAGAAGAATTTTTAGATAGTAAGAGAGTTGCAATTTATACTTTGAAAAACAATTTCTTACGACTTAATGTAAAGTCCAATAATGAAGATTTTAAACCTAATAATAGTATTGATTTTAATAAATTAAATCTTATAAAAAATCATATACAAGAGGGTGAAATTTTCATAAATAAAGGACTAGATCTATCTATACCTATGATGGTTGCCCCTATAAAAAAAGGAGATAAAATTATAGCTACTATAATGATAGAAGAGATAGAATTTTCAAAAATGAATTTATATTATGAAAATCTATTTAAAGTAGTTTCTAATTTAATAGAATCTTCTATAGTAAAAGCTTATGATTTTGAAGAATTAACTTCAAAAGAAAGATATATAAATAATACTATTTTCTTAAATGAGAATAGCTTCAAAAAGCTTCTAAAGATAAAACAAACTGCTAAATTTGAAAAGAAGCTATATTATATTTTGCTTAAAGTTGAGAGTAATTTTGATTTAAAACTTTTATCTGAGATTATTAAATCCTCCATAAGAGAAACTGACTTCGCCGGTATAATGGATGGTGTTATATATGTATTATTACTTAACACTACAGAGGAAGAAAGTTATATACCTATAAATAGATTAAAGGCTAAAGGTATAAGCACCAAAGTTATAGAAGAGGTAATGGATAATGATTAAAATATTAGGAATAAATATATTGTTAAGTTTTATCCTCTACATAATTATGAAATTATTAAGGAAAAATGGAGCAAACACCATACTTCTAATCTCCTTATCAATTCCATATGTAGGCTTTATTATATTATTATTTATACTAATATGTGAGAAATTAGTTTCTACTGACCATGGAAGAGAAGTTTTAAAAAGAGAAAGTAAATATGAAAAAAGTATAAGTTTATTAGTAAGGGCTGCTGAGCTAGAGCATAAAAAAGATCTAATATCAGCTGAGGAAGCTTTAATATTAAATAGTAATTCTGTAAAAAGAGAATTAATAAAGGATGTATTAAAAAAAGACACCTATAAATATAGAAATATTTTATTAAATGCTTTAATGGATGAAGATACTGAAACCTCTCATTATGCAGCTACTGCTATAACTCAGATGAAGGGAAAGTTAACAATATTAATACAAAAATTTGAGGCTGAGTATGAAAAAAATCCAAAAAATCAAGAAAATGCTGATATGTTTTTAAAAGCTCTTAAAGACTACATTGAAAGTAATATTATAGATTCTAAAGAAATTATTAAACTAAAATATATGTATAGATGGGTACTTGAAGAATATAAACAAAATTTTGAATTTACAGAAACTCACTTTGAAGAGCTTATTAAAACTTGTATAAATCTTAAAGAATATAAAAAGGCATTAGACTATAATTATGAGTTTAAAGAAAAGTTTAAAGATGATATTAAGCCATACATTCTTCTACTTGAAATCTATTATTATCTTAAGGATAAGAAAAGTTTTAATGATGTAATTTTAGAAATTAGAAACTCTAGTTTAAAATTAGATAATTACTCTTTAGATTTATTAAGATTTTGGATAGAGGAGGAGAAGGATGTTTAGTAAGAAATTTATTTTTTCCTTTGTAGCATTAAGCTTGCTATTAGGAATTTTACTTTCTTTTATGAAGATAAACTATGTCTTTGATAAAATTGATAATACAGATATAACAAACTTAAATAAGGAAAGATTTTCATCTTCACAATATGATGAGATGAAAAAGAATTCTCCTGATAAATTTTTAATTTTATGTGGAAACGAAGAAGAGGATAATAAAATATACGAAAATCTTAAGGTAATAATGGAAGATATGGATAAAGAATTAATTAAGTTACCTATAAATAAATTTAATGGTGATACTTCTGGTTATAGGGATATTATTATAAATACTGAATACTTAGGAGACTTTAATTACTTACCTCAACTGATATCATATGTAAAAAAAAGTGGAAATTTAGTATTTGCTCAGCGTCCACTTATAAGTGATAATTTAAAGTCCATTTCCAAAGATATAGGTATAGAAGAAATGCTTTTAGATGAGCCTATAGATGCAAGTTCTATGTATGTTATGTCTAATATATTAATAAAAGGATATGGATTAAAGAGAACTGAGGATACAGAAAACAGTTCTTTAAAAGTTAAACTAACCAAAGATTCTTTAGTTCATATAAAAGCTGATAAGGACATACCTCTTCTTTGGGAAAAAAGCCTAGAAAATGGAAAAGTTATCTTTTCAAATGGTCAATTTTTAAGTGAAAAAGGAAATAGGGGACTTCTTACTGGGGTGCTTTATAGAACAGGAAAGAATTTTATTTATCCCATAATCAATTCAAAAGTATTATATATAGATGATTTTCCAGCTCCTATAACTAAAAATATTTCTAAAAATATTTATGAAGAATATCATATGAATGATCAAAAATTCTTTGCAAATATATGGTGGCCTGATATTGTTGGAATTTGTAGCAAATATAATCTGAAACCAACAGGGTATTTAATATATAATTATCAAAATGCAACTAAGGATATAGAAAATTTTGAAGGTGAAGCTTATTATGAAAGTCTTATAACTCAAGGAAGAAATTTATTTAAGGTAGGTGGAGAACTTGGAATACATGGTTTTAATCATCAACCCTTAAGAACTGAAGGTTATAAAGATGATAGTTTAGGATATAATCCTTGGAAAGATTATAATTCAATGGTTAACGCACAAATAGCATTAAATAAATTTATACATACTATTTATCCTAATTATGAGGTTAAAGGTTATGTCCCTCCATCTAATATAATTAGTAAGGAAGGAATTAGTGCTCTAAAAGAAGGGTTTCCAAGTATAAATGTTATATCCTCTCTTTATGTTGTTGCAAATGAAGATATTTCCTATGAACAAGAGTTTTCAAAGGGATCAGATGGAATATATAACTTTCCTAGGTATAGCTCTGGTTATGATTATCAAGAATTTGATAGATGGATGATATATAATGGAATAACTATAAACGGTGTATTTTCTCATTTTATACATCCTGATGATATATTAGATCCAGAAAGAAACCACGGTTTATCATGGGAAAGTCTCAAAAAAGATTTTACTAAATTAATGAGTGAAGTCTATGATAATTTTAAATGGTTAAAATCTGATACTATTTCTCAAGGTGTAGATGCTTTAAATGAATATCTAACAACTAAAAGTGCCTTTTCATATAAAGAAAATTCTATAAAGGGTTCTTTAGAATATTCAGGGGAAAATGATTATTTTATTTTAAGGACTGATAAGCCTGTAACAAAGAGCATAGGATGTTCTTATGAAAAAATAGATGATGAATTATATCTTATTCATTCTACTGAAACTGATTTTGAAATAATATTAGGAGGAAATTAATAAGATGAAAATTTGCTTAATAGCAGAGGGGAGTTATCCATATGTAACAGGAGGAGTTTCAAGTTGGATTCAAATGCTTGTTAATAATATGCCTGAACATGAATTTATAATATTTGCTATAAGTGCAAATAAAAATGAACACCATTCTTACAAATACGAAATCCCAAATAATGTAATTGAAATAAGGGATATATACCTTGAAGTAGATAAAAATAAACAAAAGAAAAGCAATGTTAAACTTTCTCTTAGTCATAAGGAAAAGGAGCTTATTTTAAAATTTATAATAGGTGAATATTTTGACTGGAAAGATTTTTTTGATTGTATGAAAAGACTCAAGAATATTAATACAGTTGATATATTAATGAGCGAAGATTTTTTTGATGTTGTAAGCGAAGTTGCAACAAAGTATTACCCATATATAGTTTTTAATCATTTTTTTTGGACAATACGCTCCATGATGATAACTGTATTTGAGGTATTAAAAAGTGATATTCCAGAGGCTGATATCTATCATAGTGTATCTACAGGATATGCAGGTCTTGTAGGTGCTCTTGGAAAGTATTATCATAAAAATTCTAAATTTATTTTAACAGAACATGGTATATATACTAGAGAAAGAGAAGAAGAGATAATTAAGGCTGATTGGGTAAAGGGGTATTTTAAAGATAGTTGGATTAAATATTTCTATAATTTATCAAGAGCTGCCTATACTTATACTGATGAAGTATTTACTTTATTTCAGAAAAATAAGGAGCTACAAATAGAATTAGGTTGTAAAGAAGATAAAATTCAAATAATACCCAATGGAGTTAAATTAGAAAGATTTTCTAGTATAAATAGAAAGAAAGATAATGATTCAATAATTAATATAGGTGCTATAGTTAGAGTAGTTCCTATAAAAGATGTAAAAACAATAATACAAGCTTTTATATTGGCAAATGAAACTATCAAGAATATGAAACTTTATATTATGGGACCTATGGATGAAGATGAAGATTATACAAGAGAGTGTTTAGATTTTGCTAAAGCTTCTGGTAATAAAAATATAGTGTTTACAGATAGGGTTAACGTCTTAGACTATATAGGGAAAATGGATATACTTATATTAGGTAGTATCAGTGAAGGGCAACCATTATCTGTTTTAGAAGGTATGGCTGCTAAAAAGCCTTATATAACAACAAATGTAGGTGCTTGTAAAGAACTATTGTATGGAAATAATGATGGATTAGGGAATTGTGGAATAGTTGTTCCTGTTATGGGTTATTATCAAATGGCTCAGAGTATAATTAAATTAGCTAGGGATGAAAATCTTAGAAAAGAAATGGGTAAAATAGGTTTTAAAAGAGCTTCTTTATTCTATACACAGGAACAATTTATAGAAAACTATAGAAAAATATATAGAGAGTTGGTTTAGTATATGGCTGGAATTGGATTTGAATTAAAAAAGATAATTGATAAAGATAATATTTTTGCTCAAGCAAGAGTATATTTTATGTCATCTTTAATAACTGTTGGCCCAATGATTATTTGTATAACCTTATTTTTAGTAATGCAAAGATTATTAAAAAATCTTGGTGCTTCTTATGCTAATATACAAATATTTAATGCAGTAATAATATATTCTTTTTTAATATCTTATATAAGTTCAAATGGAATAAGTATGCTTATGTCTAGATATATATCAGATTGTATTTATGCTAAAAAAAGTGGATGTATTTTTGAATCCTTCTTAGGAGTAAGTATTATTTGTAGTATTATAAGTACAATAATTATGAGTTTACTTTTAATAAATTCTCCATTGAATTTAATCATAAAAAGCATTTGTTTTATGATTACAATAATATTATCATTGATTTGGTTGGAAATAATTTACTTATCTGCAATTAAGGAATATTTACATATAGTATCTTTTTTTCTAATAGGAATTTCTATAGTTATTTTAGGTACTATATTAGGTATAGAGTTTTTAAATATACCTCCAATATATAGCGCTTTATTATTTTCCCTAGCTGGTTATATTTTTATTGCAATATCTTTTATGGTTCTTCTTTATAAAGTTTTTGGAATAAAGGATTTAAGATTATCTAACTGTTTAAAATTTGTTTGTAGTATAGATAAATATTATGAGTTATTACTTATAGGGTTGTTTTTATCTTTAGGTGCATATTTTCCTAATATACTTATTTGGTTAACACCTAATGCTACTTTAGTAGAAGAAACTTTTAGAATTGCATCCTTTTATGATGTTCCTAGTTTTTATGCATTCTTAAGTGTTATACCTTCTGTAGTTATATTTACAGTAAAAATAGAAACAGCTATATACCCTAAGTATAAAGATTTTTATAATTTTGTGAGAGAGAGTGGAAGTATAAATGAAATTAGAAGAGCTAAAAAAATTCTTATAGATACTATAATACTTCATATGACACATATGATTAAAGTTCAATTTATAGCTAGTTTTGCATGTATTGTCTTTGGATTTAAAATGCTTCCTAATATAGGGTTTGCAAGTGATTCTTTAGAGATATTTGGAATACTAACCTTAGGTGCAATATCATATATATCTATGAGTTTTTTGATTCTTATGCTTTTATATTTTGATGCTAGAAAGGATGCATTACAAGTATCTTTAGTATTTTTTATAACCATAGTATTATTCTCTATAATAACTGTTATTATTGGACAAGAGTATTATGGATATGGATTTTTTATAAGCAGTATAATTTCTGTAGTATTTGCATTTAATAGAATTAACAACTTTTTCAAAATAATAGAATATAGAACCTTTGCATCTCAACCAGTTTTTCAGATAGATAAAAAGGGGGTCTTTAGTAGAATATACAATTTCTTTAATAAGGAAAATAACAAAGAAGTTTAATGCAAAATGCATTAAACTTCTTTTTATTATATTTTTATAGAACCTATTTTAAAATAATTTAATAAAACCTCTTCATCGTTTCCAAATTTTATTGAAGCTTTTTGTGTTGAAGGATCTAAAATACCTAATGCTATTGTATATTCACCTTTTTCTAGATTTTTATCTAATTCTATGTTTGCTTTAATAATATTTTCACCAGGAAGCCAATTTCTTATATCATCCTTTAGTGGAATTTCATCCTTTATATTATTATCTTTATCTATAAGAACAATTTCAACAGGCCAATTAAAATAAAAAGGTGCAACTCCTTTATTTTGAATCTTTAGTTTTATATTCATATTATTAGTAAAATTTGATTTGAAATATTTAGATTCTTCAATAACAAATTTATAACCTATGGTATTTAAAATTCTATCATAACTTTCCTTATAAGCATTATCTTTATCAGCAGGACAATTAGGACCTATAAATGTAGTATTCAAAGTTTTTAATTGATCTATAGTAGATTCTATAGAAAACTTCTTAAAATAATTTATGCTTTGGTCACCATAAGAAAACTCTCCACCAGATGGAGCCCTTTTCCAAAAGTCTTTCATTTCAGGTTCATCTGTCTTTAATAAATGGTTATAGTATCCAGTGTTGACCCAAGACAAAAATTCATCTGTAGAATTTTTATCTCCTATCATATCATTAAATAAACCAAAGTTATTTTGTTTAGCTATTTTAAAAGGACGTCTCATCATCATTATTTTATTAGGAAAGTATTTTAAATATGGCTTTACATATTCATTTGCACTAGATTCATCAGGAAACTTTAGTTTTATTTTATCATCTTCATAAGTATGCCATTCTCCCCAATGACCAATACTACCTAACTCTATAAAAGCTATTTCAGAAGAAGCATTGTATCTTTCTCCTAAGGCTTTAATAAGTTTTTCATGGTAATATATTAAAGTTTCATTTTCATAGTTAGGACTAAAACCTTTACCATATGAAATATCATACCAAGTACCATCTCCTCCTATTTCATTATATAACCATTTAGGTATTTGCATTGAATTTTCTTTGTTAGGATAATCTAGAACTAGCCTAATTATCATTTTTACATTTTTAGATTTCCAATAGTTAAAATTAAATTTTTCCTCTATATTTTTAAAGTCATAATTTCCTTTTGATGGCTCTAAATCACTCCAGTATAAATTAGCATAAACTAAGGAATGGGGTTGAATATAGTCTTTGTACTTAGCATCTGGAGCCCATCCCATAAAAGGATTAATTAAAACTTCATTAGATATTTTAGGTTTATATATAATATCTTTATTTACATGTCTATATATAAAGAAGATGAGTATAACTATTGCAATAAATGTAACAATTAAGAAATATAATTTACTTTTTATATTCATACTTTTATTAGTCACTCCCTTTAATTTAAGTTTATTAAAAGAATACATTAAATAGTTTTAAAAATCAATTATTATAGAGTAGAATGAATAAAATTTAAAGATAATAAACACTCATTTATATAAAAAAAGATGACTCTAACCTTAGAATCATCTTTTAATTGCATTTTATTAATATATTTGTTTTATCACATAGTTTTGATCTGTTAAAGCTTTTTTAATTTCATCTATATGAGAGTGGCCATTTGTCTCTAAGGTTACTTCTATAACCATATTCTTAAGAGCATCTGTTGCTTTAAAATGATCATGTTCAAGTTTTACTATATTAGCATTAGTATCAGCAAGCACCTTAGCAATCTTCAATATTTGTCCTGGTTTATGAGGAACTTCTAGACTAAAACCAAAAAGTCTTCCTTTAGCCACTAATGCACTATTTATTAATGAAGTTATAGTAACCATATCTATATTACCACCACTTATTATTGATACTACATTTTTACCTTTAAAATTTAATTTAGAAGAGGCTGCTAATGATACAGCTCCTGAAGCTTCTGCTAAAAGTTTGTGTTTTTCACTTAAGGTAAAGAATGCCTCAACAATTTCATGGTCTGATACAGTTATTATATCGTCAACATATTCTTTTATAAATTTAAATGTTAAATCACCAGGTCTTTTCACTGCAATTCCGTCAGCAATGGTATCAACAGAGTCTAAAGCAATTATTTCTCCTGCCTTAAAACTTTTAACCATTGCATTTGCTCCTTCTGCTTGTACTCCAATTACTTTAACATTAGGGTTTAAGGCCTTAGCAGCTAAGGTAACTCCACTTATTAAGCCACCGCCACCTATAGGGCAGAGAATAACATCTACATCCTTTAAATCTTCAAATATTTCTAAGGCTACTGTACCTTGTCCACAAATTACATCAATATCATTAAATGGATGTATAAATAAGGCTCCTTGTTCCTGTTCAATTCTTTTAGCCTCATTAAAAGCATCATCATAAACATAACCTGATAAAACAACATTTCCTCCTAAATCCTTTGTTGATTGGATTTTTAGTAGAGGAGTAGTCTTTGGCATTACTATAGTTGATTTAACATTAGCTTGTGATGCTGCAAAAGCTACGCCTTGAGCATGATTTCCAGCAGAAGAGCAAACAACCCCTTTTGCTTTGTCTTCATCTGATAAGGATCTTATTTTATTTAAGGCACCTCTTATTTTGTAAGCACCTGTTAATTGTAAATTTTCACATTTCATATACACTTGGTTTCCAGATTTCCTTGAAAAGACCTCGCTGTATATTAAAGGTGTTTTTATAACTACATCTTCTATATTTTTTTTTGCTTTAATAATTTTTTCTAAATACAAAATAATCACCCCTCATTTCTCATTATGTAAACCTTTTATAATTTAATTATAACAAATAAAAATGGTTTTTTACAGGGAATATTTTTTAAAAAAGTATGCAAAATAATAGTAAAGGAAGGTGATAATCATGTCAGATTCTATAGTTAAAGTAAAAAAGAATAGTAATGGAGAAATTACAGATTACGTTTTAAGTAGTGGAAAGACTGTTTCTAAAGCTGAAGGTGTAAAGCTTGCAGAAGAGGGAATGATAGATGGAGTAATAATTTCTCATTCAAAGAAAGGGGAAGCTTATTTAAGAAGCATTCCTGATGGAAAAGAAAGTAACAACTTAGACGAATTATCATAATTAAAAAATTGCGATATGCTTATATTATAATGAAGATAGCTAAATTTAAGTTATCTTCATTATTTTTGCATTCTAATATCTAAATACGATATTAGAATAGAGTATTTAATTTATATAGGTAATTAAATTAGCAAATATACTATATTATTTTATTTATAATGTATATTTACTATGGTTTTGGTTATATTTAAGATATATTGATATTTATTATTCTGTATAAAACGTATTACTTTTATATGTAATACTAATTGTATTACAGTTAGTTAGAATAAATACTTTATAATTTTTCATAAAAAGATATTTTTAATAAAATAAGATGTTTCAAGGTTAAACAAAATTAAAAAACAATCTTAAATCAGATTGTTTGAAATACACATATGAATTTCTAAAATACCCCCTAATTTATAACTTCGCTAAATATACATTTAGCGAAGTTGTTGTGTTTTTTGATAAAATATGCTACAATATAGTCATATCAAGGCTTTGAAAGGATTTTAGACTATGAATAATGAAGCAAATCAATTCGAAAATTTTAAATACTCACAAGAAATCAAAGAATTACTAAATATAAATTTAAGTAATGATGACTTAAACAATCTTGATCATATATATAACTATTACGATTCTCAAAATATCCAGCGTGATTATGAAGATTTAATTGAAGATATTTATATTTTTATTTTCAAGAGAAATCTAAGTATTACACAACTGGCAGAGATCTATAAAATTAATCAAAGAATAATTAAACGATGGTTAAAAGAACTTGGAATGGACAAGCTTTTGGAAGTTGAAAAAGGCGCTCATTCTGTTGAAAAATCAAATTTTAAAAACAGCAAACAAGATGAATTGCTCGAAAAGAATAAATTAAAATTTGATTTTTTAGAGAAATCGAAGCATCCAAAAAGAGTTATTGAATTCTTAAACTACTTAGAAAATGTAAAAGGAAAATCCCTAAACACCGCAAAAGGATATTCAGTTGATTTAGGATTATTTTTTAAATTTTTAAAAGTTTATAAAGGTCTAGAAAATAATATTGAATTAGAAAAAATTGAAGAAGTTGAAATTTCTGATTTAGGTGATAATTTTATAAAGGATATAACACTATCTGATATATATGCATTTTTAGCTTTTTTAGAAAAAGTTAGAAACAATAGTGCTTATGCCAGAGCTAGAAAAGTTGCTACTTTAAAATCTTTCTTTAAGTTTTTAAATTCTAAAATAAAACTAATAGATGAAAACCCTACAGTAGAATTAGAATCTCCAAAGATAAATAAAAGACACCCAGTTTATTTAACCTTAGATCAAAGCATAACAGTTTTAAACTCTATGGATAAAGGAAATAAAAATTATTATAGAGATTATTGCATATTAACTTTATTTTTAAACTGCGGAATGAGATTATCTGAACTTTGTAATATTGAAATAGAAAAAATCAAGGGAGATACCTTAACTATTATAGGTAAAGGAAATAAAGAAAGAACTGTTTATTTAAACGAAGCTTCAATTGCAGCCATAGAAAACTATTTAAAAAATAGAAATGATTTAAAAGCTACTGAAGAAGCTAAAAAATACTTATTTTTATCAAGTAAATATAGACCTATAAACAAAAGAAGTGTTGAGATTTTAGTGAAAAAACATATAGAAAATGCAGGTTTTAAAGATCAAAAATATACACCACATAAACTTAGACACACAGCTGCCACCCTTATGTATAAGTATGGTAATGTAGATATAAGAAGCTTGCAAAATATATTAGGCCACGAAAATATTTCAACAACCCAAATATATACCCATGTAGATGATGAAACTTTAAGAGAAGCAGTTAAAACTAATCCTTTAGCAAATATAAAATAGCATAACTTCTTGATTTTATTAAGAAAATACGAGAGTAGAACATATGTTCTACTCTCGTATTTTTAGCACTTTTATATAAGAAACACTCTTCTACTTTTCTTTTATTTTAAGTTTTCTAACCCCTGGAAATACTTCTTCTGTCATTTCTTCCATAGTTAAATCATCATTTAAATCTATATCTTCAAGATATTCAATATGATCAAAAGCATCCTCATATTCATCTTGCTTAGCTAAATACTCTTCCCAAGTTTCTGTTGTAAGCTCTTCTTCTAAATAATCTTCCATTTCTTCTTGTTCTTCTTCAGCAAGTTTTTTAAGAGTTTCTTCTATTTTCTTGTTTTCTTCAACTTCTTTTGCTATGTCAGCTATTCTTATGGCTTTTGTATCTATACCTTGCATCTCTAGACAATCACCGCAATTATCGCAAATCTTTCCATTATATACATCACAATAATCATCATTGTTAAATACTTTTTTATCCATAAAGTCACCTCTTACTTAAAAATCATCTTTTCATTATAACAAATATACTCTTTTTTATCAAATAAAAAGTTATTTTCCCATAAAAATAATACAAAAATCACCTTATTTTAAGTGTTTTTATGAAAGTTACGGTATGAGAACATAAGTTTGCTATACTCTCCTTACTGTGGTATAATATTACCAAAGAATCGTGAGGTGCAATTACTATGATTATTAAGGAAAATTCAGATAAACAAACTCAAATATATAACTTTTTAATTGAATTTACAAAATCAAAGGGGTATCCACCTTCAGTTAGAGAGATATGTCAAGCAGTTAGCTTGAAATCAACCTCAACTGTTCATGGACATTTAAAGAGATTAGAGAAAAAAGGATTAATATATAGAGATCCAACTAAGCCAAGAGCCTTAGAAATAGTAGAATTATCTAATGAAGAAAAGGAATTAATAGATATTCCTATAGTAGGTAAAGTCACTGCTGGTATGCCTATTTTAGCTACAGAGAACATAGAAGATATGTTTCAAATGCCAATAAACTACGTTAAGCACAATAATGATTTATTTATTTTAAAAGTTACTGGAGACAGTATGATAGAAGCTGGAATCTTAGATGGGGATTTAGCAATAATAGAACAAAAAAATGTAGCAACAAATGGTGATATTGTAGTAGCTCTAATAGAAAATGAAGCTACCATAAAAAGATTTTTTAAGGAAAATGGATTCATAAGACTACAACCAGAAAACAAAAACTATGAACCTATAATAGTTGAAGATTGCTCTATTTTAGGTAAATTAGTAGGAATTTATAGAGCTTATTAAGAAAAAATGCTAGGGAATTTTATGCGTTACAAATTTCCTAGCATTTTTCTTATTTAAAAAATTTACTAAATATTCAACTATATAATCTATACTGAATATTAAATTACACAAATTATCTAAATTGAGTTATTAATTCAATCCACAAATCAATATATTATGAATTCAACTTACTTTCTAAAACTTCTTTTTCATATTTTAAAGTTTTTATATCTAATTCTAAGGTTCTTTTCTCTAATTCTAACCTACTCTCAAAATCCTTTCTAAGCTTCTCAGACTCTTTTTCTGCCATTTTAGAGTATTTAGTCTCTAATAGCTCTAACTCCTTCTTGTGCTCCTTTCTCATAGCTTCTACAAGCTTTTTATATGATTCTACCTCTTCCTTATAAGACTTCTCTTTTTCTACATAGAAATTTAGCTTTTCTTTAAGAGATTCTTTTTCTAATTCTAGAGATTTTATATGAGATTCTCTTTCTTTTAAAGAAGCTCTATCCTCTTCTACCTTATTTCTTAACCCTTCATTTTCACTTTTTAAAGATTCTAAAGATTTTAAAGAGGCTATTTCTTCTTTATTTTTTTCTAGTAGATCATAGTTTCTAGATACTAATTGAGATAATGTACTTTTATCTTTTTCTAAAGTTTTTATATTCTCTTTAAGTTCTTCTATCTCCTTTGTTTTAGCTTTATTCTCCTCTTTTAAAGTCTTATCTCTTTCTATAAACTCCTCTTCTCTTCTTTGAAGCCTCTCTATGGTCACATCCTTTATAGAAAGCTTCTTAACAAATTCCTCTTCTGCTCTTTTTCCTGCATCTTCACTCATTTGAAGAGAAGTTAAGAAAAGTTGGTTTATCTTGTTTAAATAATCTTGAAAAGACTCTATTTCTAACTTTCTTTCTATTAACGTTGATTTAGAATTCTCTAATTCATACAAAGATATTAATGCATCTAAACATTGTCCTTGATTTCCAAACTCATCAGATGCTATTTTTTTAAATTTATCAAAAGTTTCTTCAGTTACTCTAAAGCTTTTTACTTTTAATTCTTTGTTTCTACTCTCTTCCAAAGCACTCTTCCACCTTTCTTTGTAATACAATATGTAATATATAAAATGTAATACGTAATATTAAATTAATTAACTATTTTAATTATATCTTATAAAAAAGATTTATTCCATAAAAAGAATATAAAAAATAGACTTTTATCAAAATAAATTTCAATAAGATTTAAAGTAAATAATTTTAAAGAAATATCTTTGTAAATCTTATTGTTTTTTGATAAAAGCCTATGTTAATTTTTGTATTTACTAATTTAAATTATCACATATTATTTAAAAATGTTATTTAGAGCTATTAATACACCTATTTTAGCATGATCAAAAGTTAATCCACCTTGTAAATAAGCTATATATGGCTCTCTTATAGGTGCATCTGCTGAAAGCTCTATAGAAGAACCTTGAATAAAGGCACCAGCTGCCATAATAACCTCATCTGAATATCCCGGCATAGCCCATGGTTCACATTCAACGAAAGAATCTATTGGTGAAGCATATTGAACACCCTTACAGAATTTTATAAGTTTTTCTTTATCATTGAATTTTATAGCTTGAATTATATCACTTCTCTTATCATTATATTTAGGAAGAACTTCAAATCCAGCAAGCTCCATTATTCTAGCACAGAATATTGCTCCTTTTAAGGCTTCTATAGCAACATGAGGAGCTAAGAATAATCCTTGGTAGAAATCTTTCATCACTCCAAAAGTACATCCACACTCAGCTCCTATACCAGGTACAGTAAGTCTATAAGATGCTTGCTCTACATATTTTTCTTTTCCTACTATGTATCCACCAGTTGGAGCTATTCCTCCACCTATGTTTTTAATTAATGATCCTGCTATTAAATCAGCACCAACATCTGTAGGTTCTATTATGTCTATAAATTCTCCATAGCAGTTATCAACAAATACTATTAAGTCTTCTCTTAATTCTTTTATAGCTTTTATTGCTTCTCCTAATTCTTTAACTTGGAAAGCATTTCTCCAACCATATCCAGTTGATCTTTGCATATGTATTAACTTTATTGATTTATCATCTTTAATCATTTCTAAAGCTTTTTCTATGTTAATCTTTCCATCTACAAGATCTACTTGCTTATAATTAACACCATACTCTTTTAATGAACCTATATTTTCTTCTCCGCTTATACCAATTACACTATGTAGAGTATCGTAAGGACTACCAGTAACAGCTAATATAGTATCTCCAGGTCTTAAGTTTCCAAATAAAGCTGTTCCTAAAGCATGAGTTCCATTAACAAAATGTGGTCTAACTAAAGCTTTTTCAGCATTAAAGATTCTAGCATAAACTAAATCTAAAGTGTCTCTTCCAATATCACCATAACCATATCCTGTTGAATTAGTAAAATGGTTATCTGAAATTCTTTCCTCTTGGAAAGCCTTAAGAACTTTTAATTGATTATATTCTCTTATTTCATCATATATTTTAAATTCATTTTCTACATCAATTATAGCTTGATTATAAAGCTTTATAGTTTCATCTGTGAAACCATATTGTTTTTTTAGTAATTCTATAGTTGCATTAAGCATTATTATACCCCCGCATTATTAAAATATCGTACATTTATAAATCTTATCATATAGAAAAAAAATAGGCAAACCATCTAGGGTTTACCTATTTTTCTTTTCTATATTTAATTATCAAAAACTTGCGCGTTATTAAATAAAATAGGTTTAGCTGGTGATACTGTGCTTATAGCATGTTTATAAACTAATTGTTGCTTTCCATCACTATCTAAAACTACTGTAAAGCTATCGAACCCTTTAACGATACCCTTTAATTGAACCCCATTTACTAAAAATATTGTTACAGGAATTCTTTCCTTTCTTGCATTGTTTAAGAATATATCTTGTAGGTTATTGATTGACTTATTCATTCTATTGCCCTCCATAAATTTTTAATATAATTTAATTATAAACCTAAGAATTTATTATGTCATTAATAATTTTGGAAGAAATATCTTCTTCAGAGGCAAAAGTATCTTTATCTATAAATATAGCTCTAGGATCCTTTCTAAACCAAGTAAGCTGACGTTTAGCATAGTTTCTGCTACCTTGCTTAATCATCTCTATACATTGGTCTAAAGAGATTTTGCCATCAAGATAATATAAAACTTCTTTGTATCCTATACCTTTCATTGATTGCATATCATCAGTTAATCCCATGGCTTTAAGATTCTTAACCTCTTCTAAAAGACCTTTTTCAAACATTATATCAACTCTTTTGTTTATTCTGTCATAAAGCTTTGCCCTATCCATATTAAGTACATAATAATATATATTATATGGAGTTTCATAAATACTATTCTTAGCTTTAAAAGATGAAAATGGTTTTCCAGTTAACTTATAAGTTTCTAATGCCCTAATTACCCTTTTTCTATTATTAAAATGTATTGAATTATAGCTTTCTAAATCAATATCTTTTAGCATTTCATGTAAATATTCATTTCCATGCTCATTAGCTATTTTTTCAAGCTCTTCTCTATACTCCTCATCCTTATCACTTTCTGCAAAATTCATATTGCATATGATTGAATTTATATATAGTCCAGTGCCCCCTACTAATATAGGAAGTTTCCCTCTACTTTGTATATCTTTAATTTTCTCTGTAGCTAAGTCTTTAAATTCAGCTACACTAAACTCCTTACTAGGATCAACAAAATCTATTAAATAGTGAGGAATGCCTCCCATTTCTTCCTTAGAAATTTTAGCTGAACCTATATCCATGTATTTATATATTTGCATAGAGTCAACAGAGATTATTTCACCATTTAGCTTCTTTGCTAGATCTACTGAAAGGTCACTTTTTCCTACGGCTGTTGGCCCAGCAATAATAAGTAAATTATTATTCATTTAAACTGTCTCTCTCCTTAAGTTATTCTTTTAAACTTCTTATCTAATTCATAACTAGTAAATTTAATTATAGTTGGACGTCCATGTGGACAGTGGAAAGGATCATTTATGTATCTTAAATCCTCTATTAAGTTTTCCATTTCTAATATGCTTAAAACATCATTAGCCTTAACTGCCGCCCTACAGGACATAGATGCTATTTTATTATATTTAACCTCTACAGTTTCTCCAGTACCCATTTTCTTTAAGTTATTTATCATAGATGTTATTAGCTCTGTTGGATTTAATTTATCTAAAAAGTATGGTACCTCTTCAATTCTTATAGAATTATCACCAAAATCACTTATTTTAAATCCTGCCTTTTCAAAAATCTCTTTATTTTCATCGTAATAAAGATAATCCTCTGTAGGTAATGTTACTACTAGTGGAATCATTAGAGGCTGAATTTCAACCTTCTTTTTAGCTATATCTGAAGAATACTTTTCAAAAAGAATCTTCTCATGAGCTGCATGTTGATCTATTAAATATAAAGTAGAATCATACTCAGCTAATATATAAGTTTTATTAAATTGACCAATAACTCTTAGCTTAGGGAATTTTGCTTCTCTATAAATTGTTTCCTCTAGGGAATTTCCATATTCATTCTTATTACATTTATAATCACTTGATTCAAGTGATTCAGAAGTACTTTCACTTACTTTATCTTTAAGTTCATTTTTTATAAGTATAGGGTCATATGAAATTTCTCTTTTGTGTGAAACTTCTTTAAACTCATTATTTTCTAAAGAGTTATTAATACTAAAAGATTCCTCCTGATTTTCTTTAGATAAGAAATCTACTGGAATATTAACCTCTGTTTTAGCTTCATAATCCTTAGAGTGATTATAAGAATAAATCTCTTTTTTTCTTTTATCCTCACCACTTACCTTATAATTTATATTTTCTTTTAACTTTTCTAAGGTACTTATTTCTTTATCTAAGCTTTCCTGAATAACTTCTTCTTTCAAAGCTTCAAATTTTTTCTCCTCTTCTTCTGGAAGAGTAAAGGTGTCTTTTACATATTCCCTCATAGCTGAATGAACAGCATCAAAGACTACCTTGAATATAAAACGTTCATCTTTAAATTTAATTTCAGATTTTGTTGGATGTATGTTAACATCTATAAGCTCTGGATAAGTATCTATAAATAATACAAAAAATGGAAACTTACCTGTAACATTAAAGGACCTAAAGGCATTTTCCACAGCTACAGTTAAGCTTCTATTTTTTACATATCTCTTATTTACAAAAAGACTTTGATTATTTCTAGATGCTCTTGCTAAGGTATCATTTCCTATAAAGCCATAAACAGAAGCTGTATCCTTATGCTCTTCAAAATATATTAAATTTTCAGCAGTGGACTTACCATAAATAGTTCTTATAACATCTATTAATTTTCCATTGCCATAAGTATTTAAAATCTTTTTATTATTATTAAATAATTTAAATGATACATCTGGGTTAGCCAGTGAAATTCTGTTTACTAAGTCATTTATTAAGGCACTTTCTCTAGCCGTTGTCTTTAAAAATTTCTTTCTAGCAGGTACATTAAAGAATAAATCCCTAACTTCTATTTGAGTTCCTCTATTCATAGAACAATCTGTTAAAGATTCTTTTTCTCCCCCGCTAATTATTAGCTCCTTACCCATGTCAAAGTCTGATATTTTACTTTTAAAATCAACCCTTGCAATGGAAGCTATACTAGGCAAAGCTTCTCCTCTAAATCCAAGAGTGTTTATGCTGAATATATCATAAGTATCTTTTATTTTACTTGTAGCATGAGGATTAAAAGCTTTTTCAACATCCTCTGGATGAACCCCTGAGCCATCATCTATTATCTTTATAAGTGATTCTCCACCATTTTGAATCTCTATAGTTATATTTTTTGCCCCTGCATCTAATGAATTTTCTACAAGTTCTTTAACCACAGAAGAGGGTCTTTCAACAACCTCTCCTGCAGCTATTTTATTTGCTGTATCTGCATTTAAAATATTTATTCTATTCAAAATTTATAATAGCTCCTTCCCATAAGCTAAATTAAATTTTTAGCTTCTTTAACTAGAGCATATAATCTATTCATAGCCTCCATAGGATTTAAAGATAAAATATCAACTTCTGAAAGTTCTTTTATCAAATTATCTTTTCCTATGGCAGAAAAATCTAATTGTATTTGATCATCTTCTTTATGTGTTTTAGCCTCTGAAGCTTTTGAAATAACTTCTTCTTTAATTTCAATTTTATCTTCTTCTACTAGGGTTTCTTTAACTTCATAAGAGGTTGTAATAGAGGCTTCTTTCATTTCTTCTTTTGAAGCATTTACTTCTTTAAGAGCTAAATCTAAGTTATCCTTTGAAGATTCCATTTCAAGAGTTTCTAAGATTTCCTTAGCTCTATTTATTACCTCATCTGGAATACCAGCAAGTTTAGCAACCTCAATACCATAAGATTGATCTGCTCCACCTTCTATTATTTTTCTTAAGAAGATAATATTGTTATCCACTTCCTTAACAGCTACTGAATAGTTTCTAACTCCGTGAATTTCTCCTTCTAATTTAGTTAACTCATGATAATGAGTAGCAAAAAGAGTTTTACATCTTAAATTTTTATTCTTACATATATATTCTATAACAGACCAAGCTATACTTAATCCATCATATGTACTCGTTCCTCTTCCAACTTCATCTAAAAGAACCAAGCTATTTTCTGTAGCATTTTTTAAAATGTTAGAAACTTCCCACATTTCAACCATAAATGTACTTTTACCACCTGCTAAATCATCAGAAGCTCCTATTCTAGTAAAGATTTTATCTACTACACTTATATTAGCCTTACTAGCTGGTACAAAGGAACCTATTTGACACATTAAAGTAATAATAGCTACCTGTCTCATATATGTTGATTTACCAGCCATGTTAGGCCCTGTTATTATAAGAAGTTGATTATCATCTTTATTTATAATAGTGTCATTAGGAATAAACTCTCCCTTAGGAATTACCTTTTCAACAACAGGGTGTCTTCCATTTTCTATTTTAGTTTCCCCATCTTCATTAATTTCAGGTTTTATAAAATCATTTTCTAAAGCTACAAAGGCTAAATTGCTTATACAATCTAGTTCAGCAATTATCTTAGCAGTAGTTTTTAGTCTATCTATATGATTTTCAACTTCATTTCTTATATCTAGGAAAATATCATATTCTAAAGAGCAAAGTTTTTCACTAGCTCCTAAAAGTTTTTCTTCTATTTCCTTAAGTTCTGGAGTAATAAATCTCTCTGCATTAGCTAAAGTTTGCTTTCTTATATATCTTCCTTCAGGAATAGAACTATAATTAGCCTTAGATATTTCTATATAGTAACCAAAGACCTTATTAAATCCTACCTTTAAAGATTTTATGCCAGTAAACTCTCTTTCTCTATTTTCCAAACTAGATATCCAATCCTTACCGTTAGTCTTAGCAAGTCTTAATTCATCTATTTCACTATTAAATCCATCCTTTATTAAATCACCATCTTTTAATGTTAGAGATGGATCTTCTTTTATAGATTTTTCTAAAAGTTCATAAATATCTCTTAAATCATCTAAATTATGGTGATAATTCTTTAAAAGACTTGAAGTGCAATTTTCTATAATTCCTTTTACATTAGGAATTTTCCCTATAGAAGTTTTTAATGCTATTAAATCCTTAGCATTAGCATTCTTATTTGAAATTTTACCTAATATTCTCTCTATATCATAAATATCATGTAAAGCTTCCTTAAGAGAGTCATTTAAAGAAAGATCATTAAATAATTCTTCTACAGCATTTAATCTTAAAGTTATCTTTTCCTTATTAACAAGAGGTTCTTCAATCCATCTTCTAAGCATTCTACTTCCCATAGAAGTTTCTGTCTTATCTAATACCCAAAGAAGAGAACCTTTCTTGCTTTTTTCTCTTAGATTCTCTGTAAGCTCTAAATTTCTTCTAGAACTTAAATCTATAGTCATAAAATCAACCAAACTATATACTTCTATATCATTTATATTAGTTAAGCTTATTTTTTGAGTGTCTAGTATGTATTTAACTAAAGCATTACTTGATTTCTTAATCATTAAACTTAGAGAATTTGATTTTTCTCCAAATTGATTATTTAATACTTCCTCAAATTTTTCCTCAAAATATTCTATAGGCTTTCTACTTATTAAGGCTGGAGTAGTTAATGTTATATCTTTTATAAGCTCTTGATCTAAAGAATCTAAAAGTATTATTTCTTTAGGATTAAACTTAGATATTTCATCTAAAATAACTCCCTTTTCTAATTCTCCCTCTGTAGCTAAGAAATCTCCAGTAGAAATATCTGTTATAGCTAGGGAACATCTATTTCTCTCTAAGTCTGAATATATAGTCATTATATAATTATTTTTTGTTTCCTCAACAAAAGAAGAATCTGTATATGTTCCAGGAGTTATAACCTTTATAACATCCCTTTTAACAATTCCTTTAGCAACTTTAGGATCTTCAACTTGTTCACAAATAGCAACCTTATATCCCTTAGCTACTAATCTTCCTATATATGAATTAGATGCATGGAATGGAATTCCACACATAGGTGCTCTTTTTTCTAAGCCACAATCTCTTCCAGTAAGAACTAATTCTAATTCCCTTGCAGCTGTTTCTGCATCCTCAAAGAACATCTCATAGAAGTCTCCAAGTCTAAAAAATAGAATACAATCCTTATAATTTTCCTTTATCTCAAAATATTGACGCATCATAGGCGTTAAAGCCATTTTAAGTACCTCCATCATTTCTATATGCTAAAACCTTATAACATTTTTCTAAAATATCATAATGAATAACTATTATAACTTTTAAATATAAATTTTTTTATTTAATTACTAAAACCTAAAAACTTTTCTTTAAAAAGTTAATAAAATATACCTTGATTTTTTAAAATGTTAATTATGTTATACTAATTATTCTAACATATTTTTTATGTAAGAAAAAACTAAAGCCTAAAATTAGACTTTAGTTTTTATCTAAATAATTATATTAATTAAATATTTCTTTTTCAAGTTCTTTTAACCACTTTTTATCTAAAGGTGGAACTCCCTCTAATCTATATGGAATATTAAGCCCTTCATATTTATTTACACCTAAAACATGATAAGGTAAAAGTTCAACCTTTTCTATATTATTAAGACCATCTACAATTTTTTTAATTCTCATTAAATCTTCTTTATTATCTGTATATCCAGGAACTACAACATGTCTTATCCACATTTTTTTATTCATGGACTGAGCTACCTTTAGAAACTCTAAGGATTTATCTATTGGAACCTTTACTAAATTCTTATATTTTTCAGGATCAGTTTCCTTTACATCAAATAATATAAGGTCAACATATTCAAGAATTTCTTCGTAATTTCCTAATCCAACACCTGCAGTATCTAATGTGGTATGTATTCCTTCCTTTTTACATAATTTTAAACACTCTAATAAAAATTCTGGTTGAAGAAGAGGCTCTCCACCTGAAAAAGTAACACCACCACCTGATGCATTAAAATATGTTTTAAATCTTTTTATTTTATTTACAAGCTCCTCTGGAGTATATTCAGTCCCTTTATCTTTACACCAAGTATCTGGATTATGACAAAAAGCACATCTTATTCCACAGCCTTGCATAAAAACTACGAATCTTATACCTGGTCCATCTACTAAGCCCATAGTTTCTAATGAATGAATTCTTCCTTTAACCATAATGCTGTCCCTCCTTACAGTAAACATTTCAAAAAAGAGTGTACAAGGTCTTAACTTAATTAACCCTATAAATATAATGAAGAAAATATCTAGATGAACTTTAGAATTTAAGTTATTACGTAGAATATATTTCGTTAAAAAGCTGAGACTGTTCGAAGCGAAGCAAGTTTCGAAGCTTTAGAAATATATTCGGAGTAATAACTATAAATTCTTAGTGAAATCTAGTAATTTTCAGAATATATTTATAGGCTTTTTAAGTAACCTTATACACTCTTATTATATAAGATTATAGAGAATCGTGGAATGTTCTGCTTATAACCTCTAATTGTTGATTTCTAGTTAATCTATTGAAATTAACAGCATAACCTGATACTCTGATTGTTAATGTTGGATACTTTTCAGGATGCTCCATAGCGTCCATTAAAGTTTCTCTGTTAAATACATTAACATTTAGATGGTGAGCTCCTTGTTTGAAGTAACCATCCATAATAGCAACTAAGTTATCTATTCTAGAATCTTCTTCTTTTCCTAAAGCATCTGGAACGATTGAGAATGTGTTTGATACACCATCTTCACAAACTTCACAGTATGGAATTTTAGCAACTGAGTTTAAGCTAGCTAAAGCTCCACTGTTATCTCTTCCATGCATTGGGTTAGCTCCTGGAGCAAATGCTTCACCAGCTTTTCTTCCATCTGGAGTTGAACCTGTTTTCTTACCATAAACTACGTTTGAAGTAATAGTTAGGATTGATAATGTGTGCTTAGCACCTCTATATAATGGATGTTTCTTAAGCTCATTTGAGAACTTTCTAACTATTTCTACAGCTAAATCGTCAACTCTGTCATCATCATTCCCGTATTTAGGGAAGTCACCTTCGATTTCAAAGTCTACAGCTATTCCATTTTCTCTTATAGGCTTAACTTTAGCGAATTTAACTGCGCTTAATGAGTCAGCTACAACTGATAAACCAGCTATACCAAAGGCCATTAATCTTCCTACATGAGTATCATGTAAAGCCATTTGTCCAGCTTCATAAGCATATTTATCATGCATGTAGTGGATAACATTCATTGTATCTACATAAAGCTTAGCAACGTACTCTAAAACTTTATCATAGTTAGCTCTTAATTTATCATAATCTAAAACTTCGTCTGTTATTGGCTCTAAACCTTTAATAACAACTTTACCTGATTTTTCATCAATACCACCATTTATAGTGTAAAGTAAAGCTTTAGCTAAGTTAGTTCTAGCTCCGAAGAATTGCATTTGCTTACCAATTTGCATTGCTGATACACAACAAGCTATTGAGTAATCATCTCCGTATATAGGTCTCATTAACTCATCATTTTCATATTGAATTGAGTCAGTTTTAATTGATACCTCAGCACAGAATTTTTTGAATCCTTCTGGTAATCTATCTGACCATAAAACAGTCATATTTGGTTCTGGAGCAGGTCCTAAGTTTATTAAAGTTTGAAGATATCTAAATGAGTTTTTAGTTACTAATGGTTTACCATTTACACCCATACCTCCAATACCTTCTGTTACCCAAGTTGGGTCTCCAGCAAATAAATCATTATACTCAGGAGTTCTTAAGTGTCTAACTAATCTTAATTTTATTATAAATTGATCTATTAATTCTTGAGCTTCTAACTCAGTTAAAGTTCCAGCCTTAAGATCTCTTTCTATGAAAATATCTAAGAAAGTAGAAGTTCTTCCTAGAGACATTGCTGCTCCATTGTTTTCTTTAACTGCAGCTAAGTATCCAAAGTATAAGAATTGAACTGCTTCCTTAGCGTTTGCAGCTGGTTTAGATATATCAAAGCCATATCTTGCAGCCATTGACTTTATTGCTTCTAAAGCTCTTATTTGCTCTGAAACATTCTCTCTTAATTGAATATATTCTTCTACTGAGCCTTCGCTTTCAAATGATATATTAGCATAATCTTTTTTCTTTTCTTCTATTAGATAATCTATACCGTAAAGGGCAATTCTTCTATAGTCACCTATAATTCTTCCTCTACCATAAGCATCTGGAAGACCAGTTAAAAGACCCGCAGATCTTGCAGCTCTTGTTTCAGCTGAGTATGCATCGAATACACCTTGGTTATGAGTTTTTCTATAAGCATTGAAATGTTCTCTTATACTGCTATCTAATTCATAGCCGTATTCTTTTAAAGAACTTTCAACCATTCTCATTCCACCGAAAGGATTAACTATTCTTTTAAGTGGTGCATCTGTTTGGAAACCAACGATAACTTCGTTATCTTTATCTAAATATCCAGGCTCATAATTGTCTATTCCAGATACTCTATCTGTAGCAACATCTATAATACCTTTTTCTATTTCTTCTATAATTAACTTTTGAGCTTTTTCTAAAACTGCATCAGTTCTTTTTGTTGTTCCTTCTAAGAAACTCTTGTCTCCCTCATATGCAGTATAGTTCTTTTGTATGAAGTTTCTAACATCTATTCCATTTTGCCATACTCCTTCTTTAAAGCCTTCCCATTGTTTAAACATATGGTCTACCCCCTCTTTCTTAATTGAAAATCTTTATCAATCTAAATTTAACACATTTTCATCACATTGTAAAGTTTTTGAGAATCAATTTCAACACCTTACAGGTAAATTTTTGTTAATTTGTTAATATTTAAATTGAATTATAAAATAATCACTTAAATTATAAGGTATTTTTAAAAAAATATAAATAATAAATATTTAAAATTTTCACATACTTAATAAATTATAAATAAAATAATCATAATTATTTCTAAACAAACATTTAATTTTAATTTAAGTAATAATTTTCAAGGGAAATAAGAGAGACTCTATTTATTAAATTAAATAAAATCTCTCTTAATTAATATTTAAATATGTATTGATTTAAATTATTTTAGCCATAAACTAAATAGGAATCCTGCTAAAACTAATATAATTGCTCCACCAAGTCTAGTTGCTATTTGAGCATATGCCATTAAATTCATTCTCTTAGCAGCTCCTAATATTTCTAAGTCTCCAGAACCTCCCCTATTAACATGGCATAATCCTGCCGCTATGGAAGCTTCTATAGGATAGAAACCAAATATTTTTGAAGTTATCCAAGGACCTAATATAGCTCCTATAACTGCACCTAATGATATTATAACAGTTGTTAAATTGAATGCCTTTAATAAAGCTCCAAAATCAACCATTGCTATACCAACTCCTGCTATTAAAACATAAAATAAATTACCAACCATAAATTTTTGAACTTGTTTTGCACCAACTCTAATTCTTTCTGGAACTAGGTTAAATCCACTAGCTATTAACACAAATACAACCATGTAAGCAAATGGATGAATGAAAACTCCACCTATTGTTGGGAAGAATCCTTTTCCAAATAGATTTCCTAAACAGTAGAAAGCAAGTGTTATAAATAGACCTGCTGCTCCATCTTCAAAGGTTGCTTTAAAATTAGATTTTGTAGATTCTGCATTTTTTGCTCCTTTAATCAATTCTCCATTCCCTGTAAGTTGAGGTTTTTTATTACCTATACCATTTAAAATAGCACCTGCTAATATTGCTATTATGTTTGCAATTGTTAATATTGCCATTGCTGATGAATACCATATCTTTGGATCTTTTCCTGTTACTTGTCCCCAAATTTGGCTCATAGGAATAGCACCGGCTCCATTTCCACCACCCATAATAGGAAGTGCATAATTTAATATAACTTCTTTTGGAGAAACTCCTGTAATTAATCCTCCTATTACAGCACCTAAGGCAGCAGTTAAGGTTGCAATAAGCACCATAGGTATAAAACCTCCAACAGTTTTTGCTAAGAATTTTCTATCTATTGCTAATAAAGAACCACAAATCATTATTGAAATATATAACTCTAAAAATCCACTATCAAAAAGGGTTTTGACATCCTTTACATAAATGGTAGGAATTAATCCTATGTAAACTGCATATGAAGTTACTAAGAATGCTAAGATAGCTCCTCCACCTAAATAATCTTTCCAAATAGGTATTGAATCACCTATTTTACCTAAGACAATACCACAAGTAAATATTAAAAATATACTTCCAACCATATCCTTTGGTAATGAATTTGTTGATATACCTAATATTATGATTATTGATCCAACCAAAAACAATAACATTGGAACCCCAAAAAGATTTATATTAAAAAACTTTTTAAGTAAGCTCTCTTCTTTACCATCTATCTTTTTATTTTGTAATTCCATATAAACTCCCCCTAAATTAACTAATTCTCAATATTTTTAACCACAGTTTCAGAAACAGACTTAACTATATCACCATCAAATACTCCAGGTATTATTTTTTCAGCAGTTGGATTTTCAACTAAGGAAGCTAGTTTTTTGCCAACTGCTATCATTACATCATAAGTTACATCAGTTGCCTTAGCTTCTAATAAGCCTTTAAATAATCCTGGGAATACTAATATATTATTAATCTGATTTGGATAAGAAGGTCCACCTGTTGCAATAACCCTTGCACCAGCTTCCTTTGCAATTTCAGGTTTTATCTCTGGTGTTGGATTAGCTAAAGCAAATATTATAGGATCATTATTCATACTTTCTACCATTTCCTTAGTTACAAGATTTCCTTCTGATAAACCTATAAACACATCTCGTCCTTTAATTACCTCTTCTAAAGTTCCCTTTTTAAACTCTTTATTTGTTATTTTAGCCATTTCCTTTTGAGGAGCATTAAGAGTTTCATCCCCATTAACTAAAGCACCATTTTTGTCAACTAATATAATATCTTCTATTCCATCCTTTAATAATAATTTTGCTGTTGCAATCCCTGAAGCTCCTGCCCCTAAAATTAATACCTTTAATTTTGAAAAATCCTTATTAACCACCTTAGCTCCATTATAAAGAGCACCTAAAACAGCAATGGCAGTACCATGTTGATCATCATGATAAACTGGAATGTTTAAAGTCTTTTTAAGTTCCTCTTCTATATAAAAACATTCTGGTGCCTTTATATCTTCAAGATGAATTCCACTAAAACTTGGAGATATATTTTTTATAGTTTTAATCAGTTCATTACATCCTATTTGATCAACACATAAAGGTATAGCGTTTACACCAGCTAGGTCTTTATAAACTAGAGCTTTAGCCTCTACTATAGGATATCCTGCAAGGGTTCCTATATTTCCAAGACCTAAAACTGCAGTACCATCTGTTATAACAGCTATTGAATTCCCAACAGAAGTTAGTGTTTTCACCATACTAGGATGATGCTCAACTTCTTTACAAATAGTTGATACTCCTGGAGTATATATTTGAGATAATTGTTCTCTATTATTTATATCGAAATTAGGGTTTATACTTATTAATCCATGAGCTAATTCTCTTTGTTTTAACAATTCGTCCTTAGTCATATTATTACCTCTCTTCAAACTATTAAATATTTTATACTAATTAATTTTACTGTTTTTATACTGAAGTATTTTTTCTTTTATGCTTGAAGTAAGTTCGTAAACTGAATGCTTTCTACTTCTTCCACAGGATACTGCATCTTCTCCACATAAAAAACATTTTCTTTTTGGCTCTCCTAAATCTTCTCTGCTTATTTTAGATAAATCTTTATAGAATATATCTATATCAAATAACCTTCCTAAAGGATGTTCTTTCTCTAAAGTTAAAGCTATTCTTTTTATTTCTTTTATATCCTTATCTGAAACAAAATAAGCTTCATATCCAGAAAGAGGAGCTCTTTCTTTTAAAACATTTATATTTAATGAAGCCTCCAATGCCTTAGTGGCTTCATTAAATGCATAATAATAAAGTTCATCTAATTTATCTGAACCAGGAATATTTAATGTTAAGCATATAATAGTTCCATGAAATTTTTCATTTAGTTTTTTTATTTCAAAGGCTCTTTCTTCTCTGCCTTTTAATATTTCCATCAAAAATTTATTCTTTTCGTTCATTTTTTATCCTCTTAATTTTTAATCCTCTTTAACCTTGTATATAACATCTATTATTGAACCATCACGATATTCAACAATTCCAACAACTCTATCTTCATATTTTATAGGTTCTGGAGTACCTGTAATTTTTAAAGCTTTTTCATGAAGCTCTTCTATTGATAATAGAGGAATATTTTTATTTGATTCTAATCTTTCTTTTAACTCTTTATTCTTAGAAAGTTTATCATTTATAGCAACACCACGTTCTGTTACAATGACATCTATTGATTCCCCAGGGGTTATTACAGTATTAACCTTTTCAACTATTGTTGGTATTCTTCCACGAACTAAAGGAGAAACTATCATTGATAATTTAGCACCAGCAGCTGTATCTGAGTGTCCACCTGATGCCCCTCTTATATAACCATCAGAACCAGTTATAACATTTACGTTGAAGTTTTTATCCACTTCTAAAGCACTTAATATTACTATGTCTAATTTATTAGCAATGCATCCTTTATTATGTGGATTTGCATAAAGAGAAGCATCTATTTCTACATGTTTATTATTCTTACCAATGGATTCAACAGCTTTTAAATCAAATCCTTGAACATCAAATAATGTTCCTATAAATCCTTCTTCATGTAAATCAACAAATTGTTTGCTTATTCCACCAAGGCCAAAGCTTGCCTTTATATTTTTTTCTTCCATTTTCTCTTTTAGGAAACGAGCAACTGCTAAGGAAGCTCCACCTGTACCTGCTTGAATTGAAAAACCATCTTTTAAATATCCAGAAGCTTCAATTACCGCAGAAGCATATTTTGCTATTAATAACTCTTTAGGATCCTTTGTAAATCTTGTAGCCCCTGAAGCAATACCATTTGGATCACCTATTTCTTCAACTTCCACAATATAATCTACATCCTGTTGAGATATACTTGCTGGTACATTAGGATATGGAATTATAGTATCTGTAATAAGAACTACCTTGTCTGCATATTTAGAATCAATAATAGCATATCCTAAAGAACCACATTGAGATTTTCCATGTATTCCATTAGCATTTCCATAGTCATCTGAACAAGGAACACCTAAAAAGGCCACATCTATCTTTGTATCACCAGCCTCAATTGCACGAGCACGTCCACCATGAGAACGAATAATTACTGGTTTTTTCATTATTCCCTTTGAAATTTCTTCTCCTAGTTTTCCACGAATACCACTTGTTTCTATTCCTGTTACTGTGCCATCTTTTATATAATCTATTAAAAATTCATGAGCACTTGTTAAAGAACTTACACAAAGATTTAAATTCTTAATTCCAAGATTAGCAATTTCCTTCATAACCATACGAATAATATAATCTCCAGCACGGAAGTGATGATGAAAAGATATGGTCATACCATCTTTAAGTCCTGTTTTTTCTATAGATTCAGCTATAGATGATAACTTTTTATTTTCCCCACAAAAAGTTGCTGTTATTTTTCTTCCTTGAATATTTCCCTTAGGTTCTAATGCGAATTCTCCTTTAAATTCTACAGTTTTTCTCTCTTTTAATATGTCATCTGGTATATTTATATTGATACTATTGATTCCCATAAATTACACTTCCTTTTCATATGATATTCCTGAAGCCTTAGCTAGCATAAGAACTCTTTCTGCCCTTGCTATTACTGGCTTATCAATCATTTTTCCATTAAGAGATACAACGCCTGAGCCACGTTTTTCCGCTTCCTTAGCAGCTTCTATAATTTTTATTGCCTTATCAATTTCTTTTTCAGTAGGTTCAAAGACTTTATGTAATAAGTCTATTTGTCTTGGATTTATTAAGGATTTTCCATCAAAACCTAGTTGTTTTATTAATGTTGCTTCCTTAATAAAGCCCTCTTCATTATTTACATCAGAATAAACTGTATCAAAAGCTGAAATTTTAGCTGCTCTTGAAGCTAGAATTATATGACTACGTGCTGCAAAAAGTTCATTACCTTCAGGAGATCTATGAGTTTTCATATCAGTTACAAAGTCTTCAGCACCTAAGGCAATTCCCATTAAACGTTTTGAAGAAGTTGCTATTTCATAAGCGTTTAAAACACCTAAGGCTGATTCTATAGCAGCCATCATTTTAGTTTTTCCAATAGGAAGACCTATTTCTTCTTCTATAGAAGCAATAACCTTCTCCATATCTAAAACATCTTGAGCAGTTTCAGTTTTAGGTAAACGTATAACATCTGGCTGTGCTCTTACAATTGCTTTTAAATCTTCAATACCAAACTCTGAATCTAAAGCATTAACACGGACTACTGTTTCTGTATCTCCAAAATCCATAGATGTTAAGGCATGATAAACTAATCTTCTTGCAGAATCTTTTTCTGCTATAGAAACTGAGTCTTCTAAGTCAAACATTACGGAATCAGCACCATATATAGTACAATCTTTTATCATAGCAGGCTTACTTCCAGGTACAAACATCATTGATCTTCTTAATCTTGGCATTTATAATTCCCCCAATCAAATTCATTTATTTCTGAAGCTCTACATACTGCCGCTTCTATACGTGCTTCAATAACACAATTTAAGGCTCCCTTATCATTTATCTCCATAACAACACTGTTAACTCCTAAGTTTTTTAAGGTTTCCTTTGCAACTCTTATAATTTCATTTCCAAATTGCTTTTTTACAGTACTTGTTAAATTAATTTCAATAGTGTTATCCATTGAAGGCTCTACTGAAACTATACAATCACTTGATTCTAATGTTCCAGCTAAAGCTGGTTTTTTAATTTCCATATGAAACCCCTCCAAAATATTTATTATTTTTTACTTATGTTTAATAAATAATCAAATGTTGTTTTAGGAACTAAACTCTCTACTTTTTCTAGATTTCCTTCTTTCAAAAAACTCCTTACACTAGAAGCTGAAATTGCTTTACCATTTTCTTTTAATCTTTTAACTTCTATGACTTGTATATTATGTTCAGGAAGTATCTCTTTCATATATTGATTGTATTCATTTGTTAAATTCGAAAAAGGTTCTTCTCCTACATATCTGTATTTAATGTTTAATGCTTTTGATATATACTCACAAAATAAAGTTAAATCTAAATAAGCATGAGCTTTTGTAATATTTTTTTGTTCTTTTATAAAGTACGAAGGAAATGTGGCACTTGAAATAATATATTTTCCTGCCTCATGTACCAAAACATTTTTTAAATGTTTAGTTCCAAGTTTAACCATGTTAATTCTATCTTTAGTAGAAAATTCTGATTTATCTTCTGTTAATATAAATAAATGAACAACATCATTTTCCTTTGAAGCTTTTTCAATTAAATACTTATGCCCCTTTGTAAATGGATTACAATTCATAACTATTGAAGCTACCTTTACTCCTTGTAGATAAGATTCTTTTTGTAAATTAAGTATATAAGTTCTAATTCCTGTTGATTTATTTTCTAATAGAGAAACTAAATTAGGAATATTTATTAATTGGTGATAACCTAGACTTTCAAAAAGCTTTGAGTTCTTTGGTTTTGTGTATATAAAAAGATGTGTTTCTCCATTTTCAAAAGCTTTTTCTGTTAATATTCTTAATATCTTCTCACTAATGCCTTTTTTTCTATAATCACTTCTAACAGCAAAACATTTTAGTATATATTCATCTAAGGATCCAGTAGCTATAAGCTCTTTATTATTAAATACACACACTGTAAAGTTAATACTTTTTACAAATCGCAAATTTTCTTTCTTTAAAAATTCTTCAACTTGAAATTTATATTTTTTATTTATTTGTGGATTAAAGGAAAAGAAAGTTAACTCCTCTTCAAAAGTATTTTCATAATTCCATTCTGACATTTCATTTCTCCTTTTAACATTTGTTTATTTTTTAAACATTTGTTACTTACAATTTTATTTTACCACACTCTTTTTAAAGTACAATAGATTTTCTATATTCACGAAAATTATAACGTTTTCACAATTTTTATTATATGATTTTACTTGATTATATAAAGGGTTTTGCAAAATTTATTATTTTCATAAAAATTTAGAATTTTTATTATTAATATTGATTTGTGTATTTTTATCATTTGTGATATATTTTTCATATGTTAAAGAAAAGGAGTGGTTATTTTGAGTATTAACCAAGAGGTTTTCTTAGAAAAACTAAACAGTTTAATAATAAAATCCTTATTATATGAGGTAAGCTGTTACCCCTCCCCAGGATTAGTATCTCCAATTTCAAATGGAGCACATAATGATATGGATTACTACACTTTTTTAGATAGCATCTCAGTAATTGGTCCTAAATTTAGAGAAATAGCAGAAATAAGTATGTCAGATATACAAGTAAGTGATTTATTAAATAAAATACGTCCAATTGGATTAAAAATAGAAGAAGCTATGTTTCATGTTACAAATAATATAAATACACATAAAGGTTTGATTTTCTTAATGGGTGTTGTTTGTGCAGCAACATCAAAAGCATTTTATGAAGGTAAACCTTTTAAAGAAATAAGAAATTTAATAAAAGAGATGACAAGTGGTTTAGTTTCTAAGGAATTAAACTTAAAAACTAATAAGAAAAATGAAACTTATGGTGAAAAGATATTTAGATTATATGGTATAACAGGGATAAGAGGAGAAGTTGAAAAAGGACTTCCAGCTGTGTTTGATTATAGCCTTCCTTTTTATATGGAAAATAAAAATTTAAAAACAAATGAAAGGCTGTATTTAACCTTATTGTGCATAATGGCTAATTGTGAAGACTCTACACTTTTACATAGAAATGATATTTACGTTTTAGAAGAGGTTAAGAAAAGGTCTCAAGAAATACTTAATATGATACATTCTAAAGAACCTGAAATCATAGAAGAAAAAATATTTGAAATTGATAAGGAGTTTTCAGAAAGAGGCATAAGCCCTGGAGGCAGTGCAGATTTATTGGCAATAACTGTGTTTTTAGATGGAATAAAAAAATATTTTCCTTTATAATTAAATTAGCATTAACTTATAAATAATCTAAAACAGAGGTATGACAGTATGAAATTTGAAGTAAATTTTGAAGATCAATATAATGAATTTTTAGCTAATATATCAAATATGTACTATAACGAAAATAAAACTCAGTCAGAAATAGCCAAAGAGTTTAATACCACTCGTTTTAAAGTAGCTAAATACTTACAAGAAGCTCGTGATAAAAATATAGTAAATATAGAAATAAATCATCCAGAAATAAGATTGTCCTCTCTTGAAAAAAAATTTAAAGAACAATTTGGTTTAAAAGAAGCTATAATCTTAAAGGTTAACAATAATGATGCATCAGAATATGCTCAAACTCTAGGTAAAACAGCAGCTGATTATATTCAAACAATACTTAATGATGATAGTATTGTAGGTCTTACATGGGGAAAAACGCTATACCATGCAATAAAGAATATAAAGGCTTCAAAAAAATTACCAATAACAGTTGTTCAGCCCTTTGGTACATCTGGAAAGGGAAATATAAGTGTAGATACTCCAAGTTTAATACATTTATTATCAGATAAATACGATTCAAATTATAGACTTTTATATGCTCCACTTTACATAATGGATGACATGGTAAGAAAAAATTTATCAATGGAATTAGTTATAAATCAATCTTTATTAAAGGCTAAAGAAATGGATATTCTCTTAACTGGATTAGGAACTCCTGAAGCAATATATTCTACACTTTTATGGAAAGAATCATTCTTACAAGATGAATTTATAAAACATCAAGCTGTTGGAGCTATATATGGGCGTCTTTACGATAAAGAAGGAAATTTCTTAGACACAAGTTTAAACAACAAGGTTTTTGGAATTGATTCAGATACAATAAAAGCCATAGAAAATAAGGTTTGTATAGTCACTGGTAAATTTAAATCTGTTGCTATTTTAGGCGCTTTAAGAGGAAAATTAATAAATACTTTAATTACTGATGAATTAACTGCAACAAAAGTACTACATCTAAGTAATATTGAATAATAAAGCACACTTAATACTATAAAAGTTACTTATCATAGTATTAAAATTTTAAAGAGGAGATAGTTTGGTGTGAAAAACAAAACTATCTCCTCTTTAAAATTGTCACCTTTTTAAAAGCTAATTTTTTATTAATCTGATACAAGTATATTTTCCTTTTCACTATCAATTCTAAATCTACATATTCCATGTCTCATTAAAGTAATTTCTTCAAGGCTAAAACCATCACTATACAATGAGGAATAATATTTCAATACTAAAAAATCTTTCTCTGGATTTTCTATGAAGTTTTTAAATTTTAAAAGCATATGATCTTCTAAATAAAAATCCTCTTCTTCTCCATCCATAAAAAATATATTAACATTTGTTACAGATTTAATATCATTATCTAAGTTATTTTCTTTTAAATAGGAATCAATAGAAGTATAACCTTTTCTTTCTTTATTTTTACTAAATAACCCCATTACCTCTTACCCCCGTATAATGTTTACATAGAAATATTATAACATTTAATATTACTCTTTTTAAATATAAAAAAGAGTATCCACTCTTGGATACTCTTTAAATTACTATATAATTAAAGTTCTTCTAACTGTTCTTTTATAAAGTCTACTAAGGATTTTGCTTTTATTTTTCTATAATTTTCTTTATCTTCTATAACAAAATAAAAGATATCTCCTTCTAGTTTCATAAGTTCAAAATCAGTGTCCTCATAAACTTTTTTAACCTTCATTAATTCTTTTAATTCTTTATTCCAATTCTCTCTACCTTGAATTTTATATCCTCTATCTAAATGCTCATAACCAAAATCTTCTTTAATAGCCCAATTTAACTTGCATAAATTAAAGTCTGTATCCAACCAAAATCTGTACTCTTTACCCTGTATTTTAAGATAATTGTTACAAACCTCAATTCTTATTTTTCCTACTTCTTCATTTTCTAATCTGTAATCAACAAAATTTTCTTTAATATCTTTTACAAATCCTAATTCTTCAGTTAAAAATTCATCAATCTTTCTATTTTCATTTGCAATTACTTTGTTTTGTGCATTATAAAACTTTTCTTTAATAGATAGTAACTCTCTAACTGTTCTATCTATTTCTTTTTTACATTCTTCTACTTTCATCTCTCTTATATTATTTTGCTTTAATTTGTTTAAATCCATTACTCAACACCTCTTTTAAATTTAGTATTTTGATGATTTCTATTGCATTAATCCTTTAATTCATCAATTACCATATCTCGCCGTCTTGAATAATCTAAGCCTATACTTTTTAAATTTTATATAGGGCTTTCTTATTAATAATACTCAATAAATAATACTTAAGAAATTTAGTTTTAAAGTAGCACTTTTTTAAAATTTTAATTTAGCCTTAACTTTCAAGTCTTTTTATAAAAAAATAAAACTTTTACCATTTGTTGTTATTGACCGAAATTTTTTATCCATAAATAATCCCTCCCATAATACTTTATAATTTAATATTAACAAATTATGTATATTATGTAAACTATTTTTATGGAAATCAACTGGTTTTTAACTGTTTCTTGTAATTCTTTATTTAAAGTTAATAATACTGAAACTTTTATTATAAAGTAGTATTAAAAATTTTTCCTAGTCAAAAGTTCTTTATATCCTAATTTATTTAAAATTTTTGCAAAATTAGATAAATCTTTTTTAAATGCTATTATAATTGGTTTCTTTTTACCTTTTAAATATATCTTAACAATATTATTTTTATAATCTAAATTAAAATAATCTATGTCAGACTTTTTTATTAATTTAAAATTTCTATAAATATAATCGTTATTTATAGAGATAGATAAATTAAAAGCATATATTAAAAAATATAAAGCTGCTATATTAAAAAAATTAATTTTGTTTGTATAAAAAAATAATATTAATTGTAAAGTTGCAACTACTGTTAACTGTATAATTACAGATAAAAATTTAAATAATGTAAGCTTTTGTATATCTTTTTTTGTGCTTGGATTAATATAATAGGATTCATTAGAAAATAATCTTTTATAAATAAACCAATTCTTTATAAAAATACATGAAAAAGATATAAAAAGCACAAAGTTAAATAAGTTAATAGCGTTTGTTTTCATTTAATTCTCCCCGTTATATTAAAATCTCAATTTAATATTAACAAGTTATGTATATTATGTAAAGTTTATAACTATATACATGTTTTTAACAATTCATATTGTTTATTTGCTAAAACTTTAACATCATAAAATATAGCTACAATATGTGTTATATATAGTTCAATACTATTGTACTTATATGAAAGCTTAATTATGATTTCCGAAGTGTCTAGTTTTATTACAATGAATTTATTTTTAGGCATAAGAAAAGAGCATACCCATAGATATACTCTCCATTATTTAAATTACATAAGTATGTTTATTAATAATATCTTTAAAATGTTTATCTATATTGCGTTTTAATAATTTTACATCTATATATTTATAAACCGTTGCAATATCAAGCTCAAGCCATTTTGCTATAATTTCTATTGGTAAATTCTTTTTGTACATATCATTTATAAAATAACTTTGAAATATATTTCTATTAATATCTTTATCATTTTGGAAAATCCCCTTTACAGCTCTTCTTATAGTTTCTTCAGTTATCTTTTTATACTTTCCTCCATATCTATTATTTAATAAATAATTACTTTTAATCTTTTTCTTTTTTAAATATTCTAAATGTTTTTTTATAGCATCATTTATATAGTTTGGTAATTTAATTTTTCTACCATTATATTTTATAAATCCGTCAGAATAATCATCTCTTTTCAAATTAATTATTAATTCATAATTTAATGTATATAAAAACAATAATGTTATTACTTCATTTTTACTATCTATTCCCACATAATAATTTTTCATTTTATTTATAACATAACTATCTACTTTTATATTACTTTTTAAGTCTTTATTTTCTACCTTTTCTATTATCTTTTTCAATCCATATAAATCAAATCTATTTTTTTCAATATATTTTTCTCTTTCTAAATAATCAAGAAATGACCTTATATATCTATATTTGTTTTTTATAGTTTCTTTAGACCAATTATTTTTTAATACCATATTTTCAAAATTATTTAAACTTAATTCAAGTGTGCTATATTCTTTATTAGCAATGTTACTGAAAAATATATAGCAAGCACTTCTATACTGACTTTCTATTATTGATTTTCTATCAATAAATTTATTTACAGCATAACTTTTGTAAAGTTCAAAATATTGCGTTGTTTTTAAATCAAAAATATATTTATAACTAAAAAAATTAAATAAAGTTAAATTCATTTTACAGTTATTATCTAAACTTACTTCTAAGAAATATTTATCTATATTTCTAGTTACTTTAATTGTATTGTCTACTAGTAAAAATTGATTTCCATTAGTTAATATTCCCAATCTAGAATCTTTATTAGTTAAATAATTTAGAAGCTGCCCTTTAGACTCATCATTTAATATAGATTTTTTAGATTTCACTTCAACAATAATTTTTTCCCCTTTAGGTAAATTAATTAATATATCAGCTACACCTTTACGATCCTTTTCTCTAGCTTCAAACTTCATCCATTCTTTTTTGTACCCTAAAATTTGCAGCATATCTACTATTACGTGAATCTTAACATCTTCTTCCGTACTATCATCTGGAAGATTTTCATATATCTTTTGTATTTTTTTTAATTCCATTTTAAACACTCCTTTCTAATTAATATTTTTCTTTAAAATACAAAAAATATACCTACTATTAAAATTATTTTAACCTAGTTTATAAGCATTTATTTTTTTCACAATAAAAGAGCATATCTATGTGACATACTCCCTATTGCTTATTATTTATTATTTTTTTCTATACTTTTGTTGATTACTACTTGTTTTATCTAGCATTTCTATTCCTAATTCTGGTCTTTGTAATACTTCGTTTTTAAATAGTATTCCTAAATTTAATCTAGCTGTTCTATCTATTCTATTCCATTCATAACCTCTAAATAGATCCTTAACTAGAAATACTTCTTCAGAGTTTAAATTTTGTATTTGTTGTAAGCATTCTTTTAATAGTGGATTCATAATATATTTCCTCCTTGTTATAAATAATATTTATAAAATTTATCCGTAATAAAAGTACCTAAAATATATAGACTCTATTATTGCTTTATTTAATTTTCAAAATTCACTTTAGATACCGTAACATTAAAACCTTTTGTCCCATCAGGAAAAGTTACATATGTTTGTTTTAGTCTTCTAGTATCAACAGGTATATTTAATTCATTAGTCCACTCATTAGATATAATGTTATTGTTACCATCATAAAAATTAACTAATAACTCTATATATCCTATATTCTTATGGGTTTGATTGTTTATTTTAAATTCAATTTCATTTGAATTAGGTATTTGTCTAGCATCTTCTATTGTTATATTACTAATAGAATTTATTTTTGATTCATCTTCTTTTTCTTTAAATTCTGCTAAAGCTTTTTTCGTAGCCTGAATTTCGTCTGCAAAAACAATATTATATACTTCATCGTTATCCTTACTATTAATATCGAACATTCTATCTAATAGTTGATGAGTTTCTTCTGCTGTATGATTTTTTTTATAACTTAAAAGATAACTAACTTTCAACTTATATCCTAAAGATGTATTAAATATTATAATTCCGCCTACTATCAATATTATAGTTAATATACTAATTATAATTGTTATCTTTTTCTTATTCTTCGTACTTCCCTCCATACTTACCACACTCCATAACCTGTTAAAAGTTCACTTTTAATATTAACAAATTATGTATATTTCGTAAAGTTAATTGAAGTTATACTTTCTTTTCTATAATATCTAAATTGAGGTGATAAATATGAAAATAGGTACTAATTTACAAAGAATAAGAAAAGCTAAAGATCCTAAAATAACTCAACAAGATTTAGCTAAAGCTACTGGACTAAGTAGAAGCTATTTATCTGATATAGAACATAATAAATATAATCCTAGCTTAGATACTACTATAGCCTTATCTAATGCTTTAGGGGTTACTCTTAATGAATTAGATAATATTATTAATACTATTACTAATTCTGATTTAGATGCTAAACAATTAGAATTATATTTAACTGCTCTTATTAGAGATTAAATTCTCTTTAAGAGTTTTTATTTTCTCACTACCAAAAAATATCATTAAAAACTTTTCTTGTTCTTACTGTGGCATTCTAGCCCATATCTTATAGCTTACCGTAGCCTCCATTGATCCATTTTCAACTATTTGCTGAAGTTCAGGAATAAGATTTAAAAGTTTTTTTTAATCTTGAAGTTGTTGTCTAGTGATTCCTAATTCCTCAGCCATGTCTGATTGATTATATTTCTTATTTTGATTTTTTGTATATTGATTTCCTCTAAATCCTCCTTGTCTAATACCTTTAATTCTTTCAAGTTCAGTAATACATTTTGCCATTTTCATAGGATTAACATTTCCCACTCCTCTTTGCATTATGTTTGTACTAATTAAATCTTCAAGTATCATATCATCTATAAGTCGCATTCTAATATCAAAAAATTGGCTATATTTTAATATTGAGTCACTTTGTTACAATTTATCGCCTCAACTATTTTTAAACTCTTATTTTGCATTTATATGTAAGTTTATTTAGTGAATTTACATAAAATAAAAAAACTACATAAACATGTAGCTCTTTACTGTGAAAATATAAAAATTATTATTAGAAGTTAGATATCTATATCAACTAATTTATAGATAATATATACATTAAACAACAACTATGTGGTATTAAATATGGTATATAATCTAATTTAAGTATAGCCTTTCCTTCTAAATTTATATAATTATTTTTAAAATTAATCCCATAAGTTAGTATTTTTAATTAAATTGTTAAGTTGTTTTCTATTAACTCTATTCCTTCTACTTTAACTTAAATTCTTGTTTTTATTTAAAACTTCTTTTATCTTCTATAAATATTGAATTGTTTTTTATAAAAATATTAGCATATTTATTATCAGCAACAATTTCTAATATAGTTTTAAAATCCTCTAAATGTTTTGTGGTTAAATTTTTATTTTCAACAATTTTATCTAATCCAGCTAATAATACGATTTGTTCGCCTAATCCATAAGTATATATATCGCTTGGAATTAATTGAGTTATATTAAATAATATTTTCCCATCAAATAATAATGATTTTTGATATAAATCTAAAATTTCTTGATAAAAAATCCATTGTTTACTTTTTATATTTTCGCCTTGTATAGGATTATACCCTTTAAATACTGTTGATATATTATTAACCTTTTGAATATAATTCATGTAAAATACAGCTAATATTAAACATTGTCTATAAGTTAATTTTTCAAATACTTTTAACAAAAAATTAAACTCGTCGGCATCCAAATAATCAACAAATCCAATATTAGCTAACATATTTCCATAAAAAATTTGTTTCATTTCTTGTGATTCTCTCTGACTAGCCACTACTATCGATTCAAAAACTTCCTCAGCATCTGTTTTCCCATTAGGTTTCTCTTTAAAGAAATCATCTTTTCTTAATTCATCTCCATTATTTATACGTTCAGCTATTCTTTCTATAGAACTAACCATACAATTTTCAACCCTTTTCTTTTCCCATTCAGTTAATTGACAAGGATCTATTTTATCTGCTAATGCTTGTATACTTTTACCATAAACGGTTTTAGCTACTGTACCAGATATACCTGTTGGATCTGATAGTACCATATTAATAGTAAAAGCAATTCCCTCGCCTATATATTCTTGAGTATTATCTATTGTTTTTTTAATGTTTTTCTTAATTTTTCTACTATTCATATTTAACTCCTGTTATTTATCTAAACTATCTACATTATAATCTAAAAATACTATCTCACCATCATTATAAGCTTCAGAACTTATTTCTACTCTTGGATCATAATTATTACCATCTGTTAAAACTTGACATTCAACTTTAGCTGAGTCAAAATCTAAATCATTTTGTTTCATTCCTTCTTTTATAAGTTTAATCACTTTATTTGAATATTCATCATCAATAATATTTTCTAAAAAATTATTTAAGAACTTATCTAATTCCACCTTATATCACTCTTTCTTTACTATTATACCATTATTACCCACTTTAATTAAATCGAATATTTTATTAGCGATACACTTGACTTTTAAATGCCAAAGGCTTATACATCTTTAGGGGAGCTGAGTGAAGGCAGAGTTATTCCCTATGAACAACATAAAAAAATTAAAATTATGAAGTCATAAGGAACTCTCAACTTATTATCATCTTTTTCACATCGTTTCAGTTGCCCTTATTAGTTAAGTATCATAAAACGTTATAAAGCTTGTCCTATAACTTCTGATACAGTTTCCCCACTCTTTAGAGTGCCAAACTATCACCGTGCCTTTTGTTTTTGGATATTGGTAGACACACACCCAAGCGTATATTATAACCATGGCTCTAGCTATATCAATAAGTGTAAAATATAGCTAGTATAATATACTATTGATTTTATTGCAGCGGCTCAACTGACCACTCTTTTTTTTATAGTCCTCGTAGTGCAAGAAAGACTTAACCTATACTTAATTTTGGGTATAGGAAATAAAGCCTTGCAAATACTAACTTTTTTTGAAATAATACTAATTAAGTGATTGGTATATCCTAATATGAGGATATGCAAAGTTTTATTTAACAATATTAAGTTGTAATAAGAGTCAGGTGAGAGTGACTCTTATTTTTTTACCAATGTTACTTCTTGCTTGGGATTTCTACTAAATTTAATCCTTTTTATTTTGTTGGTGGGATTTTGTTTTAAATATTTATTATCCAAACACCACTTAAAAAACCTTTTTATAGTACCTACATAACTATCTAAAGTGCATAAAGAAATTGGTTGTCCAAAATCTCCCCTGTTTTGTGGAGAATTTGAATTTAGAATATTATCATTAGATACGTAGCTATATTTACCACGTTCTTTGGTAAACTTTATATAGTTTCTTATATGTTCCTCTTTTACATCTTCCACGTAAATTATGTTATAGTCATCTTCAAGGAACTTAAATAGTAACTTTAAGCTTCTTTCATATAGTCTTATACTCGCTCTTCTAAGATCTCTATATTTACAATCTGTCATAAAAATATCTAATATATCTAATAACTCATGTTTCTTTTTATTAAGAGTTCTTGCCATAACAAAAAAAACACCTCCTGTTAATCTAATCAATTAACAAAAGATGTTTCTGTAACTTTTTAATTCATGTTTATTGGCTTCAAATCATATTAATGGGCATTTTTGTTATAGTATAATTGTACAAATTATTCCATATCTAATTTATACTAAATATATTTTAACCTATACTTCCTCTTACTTTACCCATTCTAACTATCCACTCATTTAGGATTTTAAGTTCTTCTGTGCTGTTACGCATTACATTTTCCTCAAGTCCCATTAAGTGCATAATTATAGGTTTTGTAGTTTTAAGTAAAGTATGGTAGAATTCATTTTCGTTTAAGAAATCATAATCTAATCCAAGGTTAAGAATTTCATTTACATATTTCATGTCTTCTTTATACTCTTGTCTAGCCTCTTCATCTATTATCTTCTTAGAAACTCCCCCATTTGCAAATCTAGCAGCAAATGCTAAGTCTTTTCTTAAGATTGGGTATATTTCTAAAAGTTTATCTATACCTTCTTGGCCATACTTAGTTTTTATTTCATTTAATGCTCTACCCATTCCCATAAGTTCAGGTGGCATTCCTAATGTGTACATAGCTCCAGTAAATGATATAGCTCTTGGAACTGCATATTCTTTTGAATTATCTATGCTAAGAATTTCTTGTTTTAATACTTCATCCTTAACTAAATCCGCTACGTTGTCTAAGTTTGCTACTTCTCTATTATATTCTAATCCAGTTTTAGCTTTTGTTAATCTATCTCTATTCTTAGGAATAAAGTCAGATACAAATGAAACTGTATCTATTACCTTTAAGAATGTTTGAAGATAATGTTTTGAACAGATTCCTATGAATTCTTTCATTAAATCTTTATCTTCTTCACTAAAGTTTCTAGGTTTTGATTGTGCAATTTTTTCTTTCAATTCTCTAACTGCATGTTTAGTCGCTTCTTCACCATGATCATATCTTAAAGCAGATTGAAATGTGAAAGTTTTAATTCCACTATATGTAGCAAGGATTTCATCTATGTTTTCTTCTGAGAAATGTCCTCTAAATGGAAGTGATCCACAACCTAAGATTGGGCTTATAGTTACTCCATGTTTTTCTCCCCATTTATAAGCTCCATCAACTGCCATAAGAACTGATAAAACTCCTGAAATTAATCCATAAGACATAGCAGTATCAGATCTTGCTATCATTATTCTAAGATCTTTTAAAATATGTCCTTTACTCTTTTCTATTTCGTAATGTTCATCTAATATTCTATCTATGTTTGCTAGTGCAGGTACATCCTCAACTAGAGGTATTATTCTAACACTATTTAAATCTAATTTAGTTTTGTAGTTTTTATTCCCCATATCAACTACTGAGTTAACTCTATCTTGAAACTCTGAAATTTCTTTACCAGTTTCAATCATAGGAACAACAACCTCTGAGATTGCTGGAGTTCCAGTTAATTCTTTTGATTGAACATTTGTTTCAATTATAGACATTATACTCATAAGTTGTCTAAATACTGATTCTTTATTTGCATTAGGTATTCTAGGAGTTACTCTAACGTCTTTTCCTGGAATTATACCATTTGAAATTAATCCTAATGCTATTTGTGATGTTTGATGGTAAGGTGTTAACTTTCCTTCAAAATCTATCATAACTTCTTCTATTCCTAAACCACCTTTATCTTGTGGTGTTAATCCTTTTATCGCTTCTGCTGGTTCTTGTTGTATTGAAATATAAGTTTCTACATTATCCGGATGTTGAGTCATCATGGAACAAGGTATCTTCATAATAAGTCCCCCTTTTTGTTTTAAAAAAATGAAATTTATAAGTTAATTATATTGCAACAATTTATTAAAATCAAGTGTTTTTAAAATAAAAATGCAATTTTTTTTAAAAACCACTTGCATTTTAAAGTTGCAAGAAAAGTTTCACAGAAAAATTCAACAGAAAAACATTTTTACAGTAACGAACTTTAATTAAACAAATTATAAATATAATTCGCAATAAAGAATAATTTCACTATTTCAAACTATATTATCCCCAAATAAGTTATATTAATTTATTAAAAAATAGATTTTTATGAACAAATATTGCCTAGGAAACCTTTTTAAATTTAAAAAAGATATTACTAGATAAGCTAAAATAAAAATACATCCTAATTAAATAAGAAAGATTACTTGCAAATTTATAAAAATTAAGTGGGATGTATCAAAAATCCTATTGATACATCCCACTTTTAAATTATTCTACTATTTCACCAATTAATGAGAATGGTTGTGCTCTAACTATTTTTAAGTTAACTAATTCACCTACTAGTTTTTCATCACCAGCAAAGTTAACTAATTTACCATTTCTAGTTCTTCCAGTTAATTTAGTTTCATCATTCTTACTTGGTCCTTCAACAAGAACTTCAACTACTTTACCTTCATATTCTTTATTTTTTATTACAACCTTTTTGTTTATAGCTTCAACTAATCTATTGAATCTATCATGCTTTATGTCATCTGGAATTTGATTTTCCATTTTGTCAGCAGGAGTATGATTTCTTCTTGAATAGATAAATGTGAATGCTGAATCATATCCAACTTCTTCACAAAGACTTAATGTATCTAAGAAGTCCTCTTCAGTTTCTCCTGGGAATCCAATGATTATATCAGTTGTTAAAGTAACATCTGGTATTTCAGATTTTATTTTCTTAACTAAATCTAAGTAGTACTCTCTATCATAGTGTCTATTCATCTCTTTTAATATTCTTGATGATCCACTTTGAACTGGTAAGTGAACTTGTTCACAAAGCTTATCACATTCTTTTATAGCCATGATAACATCATCACTTAAATCCTTAGGATGAGAAGTCATAAATCTAACTCTCTCTAACCCCTTAACTTCATTAACCTTTCTTAAAAGACCAGCAAAATCTATATCTTCTTCTAAGCCTTTTCCATATGAGTTTACGTTTTGTCCTAATAAAGTTATTTCTTTATATCCTTGAGATACTAATTCTTCTATTTCTTTTATGATATCCTCAGATTTTCTACTTCTTTCTCTTCCTCTAACGTAAGGAACTATACAGTATGTACAGAAATTGTTACATCCATACATGATAGTAACGAATGCTTTAACATCACTCTTTCTATCTATAGGTAATCCTTCAACGATTCCCTCTTCTTTGTTTAATATTTCCTTAACTTGAACACCTTCTTGAAGTACTCTATGTAGGTATTCAGGGAATTTATGGGCATTATGTGTTCCAAATATTATGTCAACATAAGGGAAAGTTTTTAAGACTTTGTCTGCCATACCTACTTGTTGCATCATACATCCACAAATTGCTATTACTAAGTTAGGATTTTTCTTTTTTAATTGCTTAAGTTGTCCAAGATTACCGAAAACCTTATTTTCAGCATTTTCTCTTACACAACATGTATTAAAGATTATAATAGAAGCCTCTTCTTTATTTTCAGTTCTTTCATATCCTTGAGATTTTAACATCCCTGATAATTTTTCTGAATCTTCTTCATTCATTTGGCATCCGTATGTAGAAATACAGAAGAGTTTTTTATCCATGTTATTTTCTAATGTCATGTCATTTCCTCCAATTTAAATTGTTATCTGTTGTATTATAGCATAAAATTTATTTTTATTAAAAGATAGATTTTCAAATCTTATTATATAAATCAAAAAGATTAAATTACTTCTAACAATAAACTGAATTTAAAATAAAAAAAGTCTTATTTCTAAGACTTTTTATTGCTATGTAAAAATTATTTATTGAACTGAATAAGTTACTAATTCATCTTCTTTAACATTTTCTAAAGAGAATTCCATTGTATCTATATGATTGAAAACACGTAAATATAACTTACCTAAGTTTTGGTCATATGCACACATATAACTTGAAAAATCTGAGTCTTTTTTATCTTCATAAAAACGTTCAACATCCTTTGGAACCCAAACAGAATTTAAAATACTAAATAAACGTGCTGGAGCTTCTTCGTCAGTAATGTCTCCTATAAGATTTCTTAAATATGCTACACGTACAAACCTTGATGGTGAAGTATAATCTCCAGGTAATCCAAGCATACCTGTACCATTTGAAATTGGTGTAATAACTGTTTTACTATTTAAATTATTTTGTTGCTTATTAAATCCTTGAACTTGAATATAATTTGCCAAATTAGTCATGTGCCAATCAAATGTTGGATCATTAGCCATTACCCCTACAGTATTATCAAAAACACGAAAATGTCCATGGTTTGTTGGTTCTAATACAACTGATTCTCCCATTTTATCTGTGAAAGTATAATGTGCAGTAATAGGATTTCCTTTTCCAAGCTCTCCTAATGATGGTATGTCATCAGATGTTACTACAACTTTTGATATGTTATTTTTTATATCACTAACACTTTCAAAATTGCTTAAAATCCAAGTAACTATTTCTCCACTATTAATGGCTATAAGTCCTTGCTTTTCTATATTTTCTTTCTTATCCCATGTACATGCCTTTAAAAATAAAAGACCTCCAGCAAGCCCCTTTTCATTAACTCCATCAAAAAACAGAGTAGATCCACATAAATTTATACCTAAAAAGGCATATTTAGTTTTCCATGGTTTACTTTGAGTTTTTAAAGTAAAATTTCTAGGAACAATTGTTACTTTAGAATCAACATCAAATGGATTAAATGATGTATCTAAAGTTCTTCCCCAATAAAGATTATTCTTAACACTTGAAATATGTATATGAGTACACACCTAAATCATCTCCTAAAAAAACAATTTTAAATTATATTTTTAGAGTATACCTACACATATTTATTGTCAATTTAGGCTTAATGCATAATATGTATACTAAAAAGGAGATTTACTTTGATTTTTTTATTATATATACACTAATAAATAATTTTTTTTATTAAATATATAGTATTTTTTTATTTTTATCAATTTAAAGTAACTTAAATAAATACTTATAATTTTATTGCTTAGTAGCTATCTAACTTAAAATATGTTTATCTAATAAGCCCTTTTTTCATATAATTAATACCTTCTTATTATTAGCTGTTTTTAATTTTTTTATAAACTTTATGATATAATTAAAACAAAGGAGGGAAACTATTATGTATTTTCAAGAATTATACGATTCAAGCAATATGAGCATTTTAATTGCATTTATATTCTACTTAATAAGAATCTACCCAAGTTATGTTATGGCTAAGAAAGCTAACTTAAAACATTCATGGATGATGTTCTTTCCTGTACTTGGAGAATTTCAGATGTTACATTTAGCAGGATTATCATACTTATATTTTATAATTTATTTAATACCAGTTGCTAGATTTATACTTTTTGTAATTGTATTTTATAGAATACTTAGAAATTTTGGATTTGGACTATTTATGACTATATTAGGAATCATATTTTCTTTTATAGCATTCTTAACATTCTGGTATATTGTCCTAACTGATAGAGAATTTATAGGAGATATTCCACGTGAGTATCAAGAATTTTAAAAAGGCTCTGTTTTAAGTTTATATTTATTTTCATAAATTACTTAAAACAAAGTAAGTAAAAAAACTAGAGTAGAAAAATTATCTTCTCTAGTTTTTTTATATTCCCATTTTTACATCTGTATACTTAAAATATGAAAATATATGAAATATAATGAAAATATAGGAATTGAGAGGTGTATGAATATGAATAACTTTGAAAAACTTTATACTATTGAAGACATAGCAAAGATGACTAGACTTACTTCACGTACCATTAGAAACTATCTTAAAGATGGAATATTAGAAGGCAAGAAAATTGGTGGGCAATGGAGATTTACTATGAAGGATATTGAAAACTTTTTTGATAACAGTAAATCTAAAGAAGAGGTAAGAGCTACCCAAAATAATGAAGTACTTGATTTTTTAAAAGGGAAAAATGTAGATTCACAAAAAGAAGTACAGATCTGTACTATAATAGACCTTCATTGTAAAAATATATTAGAAGGAAAAGAATTATCTAAAAAATTAATTACAATAATAAATGAAGATGAAGAGGCTGTTAAAAATGGAGCTAAATTTTCTTATGAATATATAAAAGAATCTTCTAAAGCACGTTTTGCCCTATTTGGCGATCCTGAATTCATAATAAAAACACTAAAAACCCTTGAAAAATAAACATTATCCTTAAGTATATTATATAGTAATATACTTAAGGAGTTATTAAACTTCTATATATTCATCTCTTATGTACTTTTGCTTTAAGTAATATAATTCCATAATATTTTTATATAGATGATATGATGCCTGTATAGGATATAATAATAAAATAAGATAATAACCGTAAATTGATTTTATTGTTATTTTAAATGAATATGCAACTATAAAAATAAGAAATAATGCTAATGATAAAAAAACAAATGCCTTAATTAGATGTTTTAATATATACTTATCATTAAGTTTTAAATTCCCTCTATAGACTACTGATAGATATGAGGAGTTTACTAAAATAAAGTATAAAAATTCATCTAAATATTTATGGAATATTAAACCTAAAAATAAAGCTAAAAAATTCAAAAATAAAGCTATTAGAAAATATATTTTAAAATACTTACTATAAAATTTATTTTTTAAAAATATGTTTATTGGTATACATATAATAGAGAATATAAATACATCTAAAATCATAATAGATTCCCCTTATAAAACTTTCTAAAATAATAATTCATACATAATCCTCCATCTTTTATTTAAATAATTTTATCATTTTATATACAAATTGTAAAATTATGTTGAAATAAAAAATAACCTTTGGAATACCAAAGGTTATTTTATTATATCAAATATATATTTTTTAAAATCTTCAAAAGACATCTTTTCTATTGAAGCTCCCTTATTAACTTTTCCAGTAGCAAAATCATATGATGCTGATCCATAGTTAAAAGCTGGGCTGCCAACTATAAAGTTACTTCCTGGAGTTCTGTATGTAACCTTACATCTTAAGATATCTTCACAAAAGTTTAAAACTTCTAAATAATCTTCTAAATGTTTTTCAGAAATCATCTTAACTATAAATGAGAATAATTGATATCCTCCTAATAATTGTTGCATTCTTCCACCATGCATATTAAAGATTTTATCTGTACTGTAGAAATACTTCATATCCTTATAAGTTAATGTTTTAAATTCACTATTTATCTCTAAATCTTTTAAATCAATTCCTTTTAAATCCTCTTCAATACTTTCCCACTTAATTGATTTTGGTGTAGCGTTATTATGCACTGTTTGGGTAAATTTCTCTATTGCATTATCCATATATTTATTAACTGTAACTACTTCATCATTTATGTAGACAGTAAATTCTCCATTTTCATATACTAAGCTAATTTTATTTTCCATAAAAAAGCACTCCATTCTTTAATTAATAATAATTATTATATAATAATAAGCTAAATTTGTCCATATTAAAATATTTGCTAACTCCTAAATAAGATTTTCTAAAGTTGTTAATACTAGTAAAGAGGAGGTGAATACCATGTATGATTTAAAAGAACTAGAAGAAAATCAATCAAATCAAGAAGGAACTAACATAGAAATAAGCGATCGTGCTTATTATAGTAACCATTTAACAGATAGTGTATTCAAAACTAAGATATCCTATGTACCAACGGATTCTCTTTTATAAACTCAATAATAAAACTTACAAATCCTATTAAGAAAAAGTTCTAAACTTTCTCAGAATAGATTTGTAAGTTTTATTAAAGATTTATTTTTATACATATAATTTATCCTAACAATTCATATATACTTATTTCAGAAGCTTCTTCAAAGCCAGTCTTTTTATATAAATTTATAGCATTTATGTTATCAGACTTAACTTTTATATATACTTCCTTTAATCCTTTTATCTTAGCCTGATTTAATATGTGTATAAGTAAAGCTTCACCATATCCTTTACCTCTAAACTCCTCTATTATTCCAAAGTTAGCAATAGTGTATTTATCCTTTAAAAGCAATATTTGACCATATCCAATTATTGTATCATCTTTTAATTCAAAAAATGCTAAATCCTCTAAAAAAGCTTTTCTATTACATTCATAAACAATATCTTTTGTTTTTAGTGGAATTCTGTTTTCTTCATAAAAGATCTCATTTTGTACCTTACAACGAATACTTTCATCTCTTCCCTTTACAAAAGGGGTGAAAGTGAAATTTTCATTATTCTTTTTATTAAAATTAGAAATATCTATCTTTAACATTATATTAGAAGCCCTCTTTTCAAACCCATAAATTTTTAAATCAATTCCCTCATCTTCTTTTGCAGTTTCATATATATATTTACTTATATTAAACTCTGAAAAAACACCACTTTCTTCAGGAATACTTCTCATGCTACCTATCTTAGTAATTTTTTTTATATATGCATCAAAGTTTGCTACATAATCTATTTCCCAAAGCATATAAACCTCATTTTTATAAGTTACTTTGACAAAATAATTAGTACATAGCCTTTTTAATGATAAATTTAAAATTCTTGCATATTTAAAATAATCCCACAAATTAAATCTAACTATATTCATACTACTACTCCTAAAACTTCGTCATATATTTATAGTATAAAACAATTCCCAGTTTAATACCAGTAGTACAAAATAATTATGAATTAAATTGCAGGATTACATTTAAAAATTATAATTCTTTAATCTTAGAAATCACTTCATTTATTATCCAATCTGGAGTTGAAGCCCCAGCAGTGATTCCTATAGTTTTAACACTTTCATCTTCTAATAGGCTTTCATCTAATTCTTTAACATTTTCTATATGATAGCTCTTAGGACATTCCTTTTTGCATATTTCATATAGTTTTGTTGTATTAGAACTATTCTTTCCACCTATAACAAAAACTAAATCAGCCTCTTTTGAAAGTTCTTGTACACTTTTTTGTCTAACATCAGTAGCTGAACAAATAGTGTTAAAAGCAACTATTTCTTTACTTGCTCTTACTATTTCATTTAAAACCTTGTTCCAAGTTTCTTTTTTCTCAGTAGTTTGTGAAACTACACAAACCTTTGCTGGAATATTTTCAAGTTCTGTTTTTCCATTTGTTATTATGGCAGAATCATTACACCAGCCATTAATTCCAATAACTTCTGGGTGATTTTCATCCCCAACAATTATTATCTTATATCCTTGTTCATAACATTTTTTAACCTTTAGTTGAATATTAGTTACATATGGACAAGTTGCATTTTTAACAATTAAACCCTTGTCTGTTAAATCTTTTATTACACTTTCTTTAACTCCGTGGGATCTTATAAGTACAACATCCCCCTTCTTTAAAGAATCAGCATCTGAAAGTTCAATTGCAAATATATCATTATTCTCTAAATAATTAACAACATCATTGTTATGAATAAGTGGTCCTAAAGTATATATTTTCTTTCCAAATTCTTTTTGATATTTTATAGCTTCATCAACTGCTCTTTTTACTCCAAAGCAAAAGCCAGCATTCTTAGCTAAAATTACGTTTCTTTCCATATTATTTCTCCATGTAGCTAGATATTTTTTCAACTACTCCCATTATACCTATGCCAGTAGTATCAATTTCAATAGCATCCTCAGCTTTTCTTAGAGGATCTACTTCTCTATTAGAATCTAGGTAATCTCTTTTTATTATATCTTGTAATATTTCATCATAATTAACTTCTACACCTTTTCCCATAAGCTCTTTGTATCTTCTATCAGCTCTTTCCTCTGGGCTAGCAGTTAAGAAAAATTTGAAATTAGCATCTTTTAATACAACTGTTCCAATGTCTCTACCATCCATTATTACGCTATATCTTAAGGCCATTTTTCTCATAAGATTAACTAATCTTTCCCTTACTTCTCTTATTGAAGCATAAGCTGAAACATTTTTACTTATGTTAGGCATAGTTATTAATGAGTTTATATTTTCTCCATTTAATATAAGCTCATCATTTTCAAAATGCATATCCATTCCATCTATCATAACTAATAATTTATCAACTTCTTCAGCTGAAATATTATTTTCTAAGGCTTTTAAAGTAACAGCTCTATACATAGATCCTGTGTTTATATACATTAAATTAAATTTTTCTCCTATTATTTTAGCAATAGTACTTTTTCCAGCTCCTGCTGGTCCATCAATAGCAACTGTAATTAGTTTATTCATAATTCTTAAGTCCTTTCTCATAAAAACATTGTAAAATTTATACTCTCTTTAAGTTTACTATAAAGTTTCTACTAAACTAACTAAAATTTTTATTAACTTTATAGCAACTATAATTTTAAAATTAAATTGATTTTCCTGCTAAATATCCTGTTGATAAGGCTATTTGAACATTATATCCCCCTGTAAAGGCATCTACATCTATAACTTCCCCTGCAAAGTAAAGATTATCTACAATCTTTGATTGCATTGTTGAAGGGTCTATTTCTTTAGTTGAAACCCCTCCAGCAGTAACAATAGCTTCTGCTATATCTCTTAAGCCTTTTACTGTAAAAGTTAAATTCTTTAATAGATTTAATAATGTTCTTCTCTCTTCCTTTGTTATAGAGTTAACCTTTTTATTTTCATCTATTTTAGATAACTCTATAATAACAGGTATAAGTTTCTTTGGAAGAAGTTCATCTAAAGAATTTTTAAAATCCTTATTTAAATTCTTTTTAAAATCCTTTTGAATCCTTAAATCTAACTGTTTTTCCTCTAAGGCAGGCTTTAAATCTAGAGAAATTTCAAATCTCTCACCATCTTTTATGAATCTACTACCACTTAAAACAAGAGGTCCTGATATTCCAAAATGAGTAAATAGCATCTCTCCCTGCCCACTATAAACTACTTTAGAATTCTTTTTATTCTTTATTTTAAGTTCTATATTTCTAAGAGATAGGCCCTGTAATTCACGAACCCATGACTCTTCTATTTCTATAGGTACTAAGGATGGTTTTGGTTCTACTATAGTGTGACCCATCTTTTTAGCTAAATCAAATCCTATTCCAGTTGATCCAGTAAGAGGATATGACTTACCCCCAGTTGTTATTATAAAATAGTCACCTTTAACCTTTGAACCATTTTCTAAAATAACAGCTTCTATTTTATTGTTATTAAAAATAACATCTTTAACTTTACTATGTAATCTTAAGTCTACCAAAGCTTCATTTAATCCCCTTGATAATCCACTTATTATATCTGAAGATTTATCTGAATTTGGAAAAACTCTTGATCCTCTTTCTACCTTTAATTTAACTCCAGCATTTTCAAAAAAGTTCATTACATCAATATTAGTATAAGTGTATAATGCACTATACAAGAAATGTGGATTTCCTGGTATAAAATCAAAAAATTCACTTATATCCTTTGCATTTGTTACATTACATCTACCTTTACCAGTAATAAATAGCTTTTTTCCTATTCTTTCATTACCTTCTAAAAGAATAACTTCATGATTTTCTGCTGCAGATATTGCTGCCATCATCCCTGCTGGACCGGCGCCTATAACTATTACTTTAGCCAAATTATCAGCTCCTTAATTTAATTGAATCAAACTAATAATAAACTTTATTAAATGCATTTGTCAACAAATGCATTTCTTTAATATTCTATGTAATTTCGAAAAATGAAGCTATACAAAGATATAATTTGTGAAACTTATAAATTACATAATAGAATAAAATTTATGCTCTATCTTAAAATAATTTATATGTTCTTTATATCTTTATACAGCTTTTTATTAAGGTTCTATATTATTTTTATTATATGAATAAACATTATAGTCTTTCCATATCTTTTCTAACTCACTAAATGTTGATGTTATCTTCTCTTTTTCTCTTATACCAACAGCTATGATTAATGCATTTATTACACTTAAAGGTGCAACTAATGAATCTACAAATGAAGCCATATTACTTTGAGCTATAAGTGTATGATCAGATTGAGATGCTAAAGGAGAAATTAAGCTATCTGTAATAGAAACTATTTTAGCATTTCTAGTTTTAGCAAATTCTAAAGCATCTATTGTTTTTAATGCATATCTTGGGAAACCTATACCTATAACTAAGTCACCTTCCCCTAAGTTAAGCATTTGTTCAAAAGTATCGCTTATTCCATTTGAAATTACTCTTACATTATCTAATATTAAATTTAAGTAAAATCCTAAAAATTCCGCAAGAGCAGTAGAACTTCTAAGTCCTATTATATATATTCTTTTAGCTTTGAATATTTCGTTTACCACTTCATCAAAAGTTTTATGATTTATCTTTTCTAATGTTGCTCTTATATTTTCTATATCAGCTTTTAAAACACCTTTTAGAGCATTTTCTTCACTTATAAAATCATTAGATAACTCTAATCTTTGAACAGATGTTAACTTATTCTTTATTAATTCTTGAAGTGCTTTCTGTAACTTTGGATATCCTGAGAAACCAAGTTCTGTAGCAAATCTAACCACTGTAGATTCACTTACTCCAACATTATTTCCTAATTTAGCAGCAGTCATAAATGCAGCCTTATCATAATTCTTTAATATATATTCAGCTATAAGCTTTTGTCCTTTACTAAGCTTTGGAAACTTAACTTGAATTAATCTCATTAAATCTTGACTTTCCATTTTAAAAATCCTCTCTATACTTACTTAAATCTTATTTAAACTTCTTTTCAATAACAACTAAAGAAGGTGCACTCTTAGCTCTGTTTGTAAATTCCGTATGTAAAACACCATATTTATTTTTAGGTAATTTACTTGTAAACTGAAGTACGGCATCTTTCTCTATTTTACCTTCCTCATGTCCACTATAAAGGGCTATTATCATTAACCCATTATCACCTAATAAATCTAATCCTATTTCTATACTTTTTAAAGTACTATGTGCAACCGTAGTTACTTCCTTATTATTACCTGGAAGATATCCTAAGTTATAAACTATACAATCAACATTTTCTTCTTTTATATAAGTTTTAAAGTTTTCATGTGAATCTAAAATAACTTCAACATTTTCTTTATTCTTTGATTTATATGAATTCACTGCCTCTTCTTGTATATCAAAGGCATATACCTTTTTAAATAGTTCACTTAAAAAATCGCAATCATGACCATTTCCTAAGGTAGCATCTATTGCTATATTCTTATGTTCTATGAAAGAAGTTATTATATTATGATATATATTACTTACATCAGATACATATTTAAACATAATTACTATAGAGATTTTATATAATTCTCTTCTGAACTACTTAAATATCTCCATTCTCCTTTCTTTAAATTCTTTAAGGTCAAGCTTCCAATAGCTTCTCTCTTTAAAGAAACAACTTCATGATTAAAGGCAGCACACATTCTTCTTATTTGTCTATTTTTGCCTTCATGAATGATTATTTTAACTTTACAGCTATTTGTGTATTTTTCTAGTAACTCTATTTCACACTCTGCTGTTTTATAATCTCCTATATCTACACCTTTTCTAAATTTATTCATTTCTTCCTCTGTAAAAATTCCTTTTACTAAGGCAATATATTCTTTATTTAAATTAACTCTTGGATGTATTATCTTATTGTATACATCTCCATCATTAGTTAATAAAAGTAAACCTGAACTGTCATAGTCAAGACGTCCTATAGGATATATTCTCTCATTCACCTTTACTATATCTAATATGGTCTTTCTATTTTTTTCATCTTTATTTGTTGTAACATACCCTTCAGGCTTATTTAACATTATATATACTTTATTTTCCTCAGGACGTATTACTTTATTATTAACGCTAACAACATCTACTGATGGATCAACCTTAGTCCCAAGGGAGTCAACAACAATGTCATTAACCTTTACTTTTCCACTGCAAATTATTTCTTCACATTTTCTTCTTGATGCTACTCCACACCTTGCCATGTATTTTTGCAATCTTTCTTCCATTTTTCACACTCCATATGATAGTTTCTATTAATAATTTTAAATAACTATAGTATAAAATGCAATATTTATTTCGAATAATTGCATTTTTTCTGAAAAAAACTTAAAAAATTATGTATAAATTAATAAATTTGATAGATTATAATTCATATTAAATAATAATTCCTTTCTATTGAAGAATTCCTAGTGTTTTGCTATACTTTAGTAAGAGGTGATAACATGGAAAAACTTTTATTTGGAATTTCAGGTTTACCAATAGGTGAAGAGGGCCAGAAATTCAATTATGCAACAGGAATTGAATACTTAAAAAAAATAGGACTAGAAGCTATGGAGCTTCCTTTTGTTAGATCCGTTAATGTTACAGCTAAAAACAGAGATAAAATAATAGAAGCTAAAGAAAAAAATGATTTTTATCTTTCAGCTCATGGTTCTTATTTTATAAATTTAAATGCTGAAGAAGAGGAAAAGAAAGAAAAATCTATTGAAAGAATACTTAAAGGTGCCGAAGCATTAAAAAGTGTTGGAGGTAGAAGCTTAGTATTCCACCCAGGATTTTATTTAAAAGCCTCAAAAGAAGAAGCTTTAGAGGAAATAAAGAGAAACTTAAAGAAACTACCTTATGAAGGTGTAGACTATAGATTAGAAACTACAGGTAAGGGAACTCAATTCGGAAACCTACAAGAATTAGTTGATATTTGTAAAGAAGTGCCATCTTGCAAATTATGTATTGATTTTTCTCATATACATGCTAGAGGAATTGGTGCTTTAAAAGAATATAAAGATTTTGCAGAAATTTTAGAATATATAAAAGATAATTTAGGAAATGAAGCCCTAGAAGATTTACATATTCATATGTCTGGAATTCACTACACAGACAAAGGGGAAAGAAACCACTTACCTTTTTTAGAAAGTGATTTTAACTTTATTGAATGCTTAAGGGCACTTAAGGATTATAAAGTAAAGGGATGTATAATATGTGAAAGTCCTCTTTTAGAAAAAGATGCCTTATTACTAAAAGAAACTTATGAAAAATTATAAGATAGGAGAAAACCTCCTATCTTATACAACTAATCTATATTTAAAATTAGATATTAATTAAAACCAGTTTCCGCCACAGTTTCCAAAACCGCCACAGCCTAATAGAAGAAGCCAAAGTAAAGGAAATCCTCCACAAGCTCCAAATCCACAATTACCAAATCCTCCGCAATTGTTGAATCCACCACAGTTTCCACAGCCGCCACAATTATTTCCACATCCACATCCACAAGAATTTCTTCTACAAGAATTGCATGAGCAACAACATTTTCTTGACATAATATTCCACCTCACTTCTTTTGTATAGTACAGTATATTCAAGAAATCACAAATTGTTAATTACTTTTTGGAATAAATTGAGTTATACTTATAATATAAAATGTAAAATTGGAGGTGAAGTTTTTTTGGATAGAAGGACTCGTATGGTCGCACCAAGAAATATTATAAACGCAAAACAATTATATTCTTTTTATGTACTAAAAGAACTTTCAAAGGGACATGAGGTTTTTGGTAATAAAGTTTTAGAAGCTTTTAGAGATGAATTTTCTAGTGCTCCTCTTCCATTCCCAGTATCATCTAGTACAATTTATGATACACTTTATGACTTAGAGCAAAAGGGATTAGTTACAAGTTATTGGATAGGGGATGACTTTATAAATAAAAGAACAAAAAAGATGTATAGAATAACAGATGAAGGCAAAGAGTATTATAAACTTCACGTTGCTGATTATGTAGATGCCTTAAGGAAAAATAAGTCAATAATAGATATACTAATAAAAATGCTTACAAACTAAATTTTAATCCTCTCTTTAAGTAAAAATTAATTTAAAGAGGAATTAATTTTAATAAAAAACACATGAGCTTTTTAGCTCATGTGTTTTATTTTATATGATTATAGATTATTTTCTATATTTCTATATTTATTGTATCTTTCATTTAATAAGGTATCTAAATCTGTACCCTTTATTTCACCTAAGGCTTCTAAAATTGTCTTTTTAATGTTTTGAGCCATTTTAATTGGATTTTTATGTGCTCCTCCCCTAGGTTCTTTTATTATTTTATCTATTATATTAAAGCTTTTTAAATCCTGAGCAGTTATTTTCATTACACTAGCAGCTTCCTCAGCTCTAGAAGAATCTTTCCACAATATAGAGGCAAAGCCCTCTGGAGATAATACAGAATAAACAGAGTGTTCTAGCATAAATACTTTATCTGCAACAGCTAAGGCTAAAGCTCCTCCACTTCCACCTTCTCCAATAACTATTGATATTACAGGAACCTTTAATCCCATAAGTTCAACTAAGTTTTGAGCTATAGCTTGCCCTTGTCCTCTCTCTTCTGCACCTATGCCACAAAAAGCTCCTGGAGTATCTACAAAGCAAATAACAGGCCTTTTAAATTTTTCTGCTTGTTTCATAAGTCTTAATGCTTTTCTATATCCTTCTGGGTGAGGCATACCAAAGTTTCTTTTTATATTTTCCTTTGTATTTTCACCCTTGCATATGCCTATAACAGTAAAACTTAGATTATTTAAAAGAGCTATTCCTCCAATTATTGCTTTATCATCTCCAAAGTTTCTATCCCCATGTAATTCTATAAATTCATCAAATATTTCATTTATATAAAATTTTGCATTAGGACGATTAGGATCTCTAGCTATTTTTACTTTATTCCATGCATCTGCTGTTCTTATTAGTTCTCTACTCATAATCCACCTCATGCATTCTTAAAAGAGAAGTTATTACTTGTTTTAAATCTTTTCTTTGTACTATCTTATCTATAAATCCTTTTTCCAATAAAAATTCTGCAGTTTGGAAATCATCAGGTAACTTTTCATTAATAGTTCCTTCTATTACCCTTCTACCTGCAAAACCAACTAAACATCCTGGCTCGCTTAATATGATATCGCCTTCCATGGCAAAGCTAGCAGTTACCCCACCAGTAGTAGGATTTGTTAATACTGTAATATATAATAAATTCTCTCTACCATGTCTATAAATTGCCCCACTAACCTTTGCCATTTGCATAAGAGAATATATTCCCTCTTGCATTCTTGCTCCACCAGAGCAAGTAAATATTATTAAAGGAAGTCTATTTTTAGTTGCATATTCAATGGCTCTAGTAATCTTTTCACCAACAGCCGTTCCCATACTTCCCATCATAAAATTAGAATCCATTACACAAAGAACTACTTTTCTCTGAGCAATATAAGCTTCTCCTGTTACAACCCCTTCAATAACATGACTTTTCTTTTGATATCCTTTAATCTTCTCTTCATATCCATTAAAATCTAAGGGATTTCTTCCAACCATTTTTTTGTCAAACTCAACAAAAGTATTTTCATCTGTTAAATATTTAATTCTTTCATATGCTCCTAACTTAAAATGATGACCACAATTAGGACACACATTAAAATTTTCTCTTAAATCTTCAGTATATAAGATTTTTGCACACTTTTCACACTTGCTCCACATACCAGAGGGTATATTTGGTTTTTCATCTTCATTTAATTCAGTATCATTTAATTCAACTGAACTAACAGTTATATACTTTCTTTTATTTAATAAATTCTTAATCATACTTATTCACCAACTTTTCAGATAAAAATGAAGTATTATAAGTACCATTTTTAAAATCTTCATGATCCAATATTAAAAAGTGATAGTCTATGTTAGTTGTTATACCATCAATAGCAAATTCATCTAAAGCCCTTTTCATTTTAGAAATTGCCTCTTCTCTATCTTTACCATGAACTATTAGCTTACCAATCATTGAATCATAACAATGGGGTATCTTATATCCAGAATAAATTGCTGTATCTAAACGAACTCCAAATCCTCCTGGGAAATTAATTTCCTTTATTAAACCAGGACATGGCATAAAGTTTTTGCTTGGATCTTCAGCATTTATTCTGCATTCTATGGAATGACCATTTATCTTTAAATCATCTTGAGTTATTTCTAACTCCTTACCAAATGCAACTTTTATTTGTTCCTTAACAAGATCAACACCTGTTATCATTTCAGTTATAGGATGTTCAACTTGTATTCTTGTGTTCATTTCCATAAAATAAAATTCACCATTTTTATCTAATAAAAATTCAATTGTTCCAACATTGCTATAGTTTACAGCTTTAGCTGCTTTAACTGCAATCTTACCAAGTTTATCCCTTTGTTCATCACTTAAAATTGATGAAGGAGCTTCTTCTAAAACTTTTTGATTTTTTCTTTGAGCTGAACAATCTCGCTCAAAAAGGTGAAGGGCATTTCCATGCTTATCGCATAATAATTGTACTTCTATATGTTTAGGATTTTCAACAAATCTCTCAATGTAAATTTTATCATCACCAAAGTTTGCTTGAGCCTCTGATTTAGCTGTGTTGTAATTTGAAATAAAATCATCTTCTTTATAAACTATTCTTATTCCTTTTCCACCACCACCTGAGGAAGCCTTTACTATTACAGGAAATCCTATTTTTTTAGCTATCTTTAAAGCAAACTCTGGACTTTCAATTTCACCTTCATATCCAGGTACAACAGGAACATCAGCCTTTTTCATTATTTCTCTTGCCATAGCTTTGTTTCCCATAAGTTCTATAGCTCTCCAATTAGGGCCAATAAACTCAATATTACACTCTTCACACATCTTAGCAAATCTTGGATTCTCAGATAAAAAACCAAATCCAGGATGAATAGCTTCCGCCCCAGTTAGAACACAAGCACTTAATATATTTTGAATATTTAAGTAACTTTCTTTAGAATTCCATGGACCTATACAAACCGCTTCATCAGCTAACTGCACATGTAATGCATCTTTGTCTATTTCAGAATAAACAGCTACAGTAAGAATTCCTAATTCTCTACAAGCACGTATTATTCTAACAGCTATTTCACCTCTATTTGCTATTAATATCTTTTTAAACATAATTAAATCACCTAACCTATTGCAAACATAATTTCTCCAGAACAAGCGATTTTTCCATCTACAGTAGCCGTAGCTTTACCAAATCCAATGCTTCCTCTAAGTTTTATTATTTCAACTTCAAGTCTTAGAGTATCACCTGGTAAAACTTGTTTTTTAAATCTGACTTTATCTATTCCTGCAAAGAAAGGAGTTTTTCCTTTAAACTCTTCTTTATTTAATAGTGCTATAGCACCTGCCTGAGCTAAGGCCTCTACTATTAAAACCCCTGGCATTACTGGATAATCAGGAAAATGTCCTTGAAAAAAAGGTTCGTTTATTGTTACATTCTTATATGCTACAACTTTACTTTCAGTTATCTCTTCTACTTTATCAACAAGTAAAAAAGGATATCTATGAGGAAGTATTTCTTTAATCTCATTTATATTCATCATAATTATGCTCTCCTAACTTTAAATAAGGGTTGACCATATTCAACCATATTTCCATTTTGAACTAATATATCAACAATTTCTCCAGATACTTCACTTTCAATTTCATTCATAAGTTTCATGGCTTCAACTATACATAAAACATCTCCTGAAGAAATTTTGCTTCCTATAGAAACATAACTCTTTTCTCCAACTCCAGGTGATTCATAGAATGTACCTACCATAGGTGAAGTAACTAAGTATAAGTCTTCATCTTGAATTATCTCTTCTTTAGGCTGTGATTTGACTTCCTCAACCTTTGAAATTGATTCATTTTTTTCTTCTGATATATCAGTTTTTTCTGTTTCTTCTAGATTTGAAGCTTTCTTTTCTTCTAATAAATTTCTAGTTAGAGATTTATCCATCTTTATATATGAATTATCTACTTTAACCTCAAAATAAGCAATATTAGAAGAATCGATTTTATCTATAAGCTCTTTAATCTCATTAAGATTCATAATTTCAACTCCTAATCCCACTTTTTAAATAATAATGATGCGTTATGACCACCAAAACCTAATGCGTTATTGATTACATAATTTAATTCTGCTTCTCTACCTTCATTTACAACATAATCTAAATCACAATCTTCATCAGGAACTTTATATCCTATTGTTGGTGGAATAAATCCTTCTTCTAAAGCTTTAACACATATTACTGATTCTATAGCTCCAGCTGCACCTAATAAATGACCAGTCATTGATTTTGTTGATGAAACTGGTATATCATAAGCTTTTTCACCAAAGCATCCTTTAATAGCTAAAGTTTCGAATTTATCGTTTAAAGGAGTACTTGTTCCATGTGCATTTATATATGAAATTTCATCCTTATTTATTTTTCCTTCTTCTATAGCTGCTTCTATAGCTCTCTTAGCTCCATCACCTTCTGGATCAGGTGAAGTTATATGATATGCATCACAAGTTGCACCATATCCTATAATTTCTCCATAGATTCTAGCACCTCTTTTTTGAGCACTCTCTAAACTTTCTAATATTAATATTCCAGCGCCTTCTCCCATAACGAATCCAGATCTTTCTTTATCGAAAGGTATTGAAGCTCTTTTAGGATCATTATTAGTATTTAATGCTTTAAGATTAGTAAATCCTGCAATGGCAGCTCTAGTTATAGAAGCCTCTGATCCACCTGATATAACTATATCTGAATATCCATGTTTTATACTTCTATAAGCTGCCCCTATAGAGCTTACCCCTGTAGCGCAGGCAGTAACTAGTGATTCACATACTCCTTTTGCCCCATACTTAATAGCAATATTTCCAGCAACTAAGTTTATTATTCCTGATGGAATTGCAAAAGGTGAAACCCTATTTGGTCCTTTAGTTAATAAAACATCAAATTGTGCTTCTAAGGTACCATATCCACCTATTCCTGAACCAACTATAACGCCTACTCTATTTGGATCTACATTTTCATCCTTTAAGTCTAATTTAGCATCCTTCATTGCCTCTTCTGTAGCTGCAAGAGCAAAATGAGTAAATCTATCTAAACGCTTAGCTTCCTTTTTATCTATAAAATCCTCTGCTTTAAAGTTTTTAACTTCTCCTGCAATTTTAACTTTATAATCACTAGCATCAAATAAAGTTATTTCATCAATTCCACAAACACCTTTTTTAGCATTGGTCCAAAATTCATTTACATTGTTTCCAATTGGTGTAATTGCTCCCAATCCCGTTATAACAACTCTGTTTTCCATAATAATTACTCCTCCTACATTACCATTCCGCCATCTACATTTATGACTTGACCTGTTATATAATTTGCTGCATCTGATGCTAAGAATCCTACTAAGTTAGCAACGTCTTCAGGGTCTCCTAATCTTTTTAAAGGAATATTTTTAGAAGCTTCCTCTTTAACTTTTTCAGATAAAGAAGCTGTCATATCAGTATTTATAAATCCAGGTGCTACAGCATTTACAGTTATTCCTCTACTTCCTAATTCTTTAGCTAAAGATTTAGTTAATCCTATAACACCAGCCTTTGATGCTGCATAATTTACTTGACCAGCATTCCCAGCTATACCTACAACAGAAGTCATGTTTATAATTTTACCAAACCTTTGTTTCAACATTATGGCAGAAGCATGCTTTGCACAATTAAATGTACCTTTTAAGTTTACATCTATTACATTATCAAAGTCTTCTTCCTTCATTCTCATAATTAAAGTATCCTTTGTTATACCTGCATTATTTACAAGTATATCTATCTTTCCAAATACTTCTTTACATTTATACATAAGATTTTTAGAATCTTCAAAATTACTTATATCACATTTTACAGTAAGAACTTTTACCCCTTTTTCTTCTAAAATGGCTTTTAATGCTTCTGCCTCTTTATCAGAATTTCTATAATTTATAACAATATTAGCTCCATGATCTGCTAATTTTAAAGCGATTGCTCTTCCAATTCCTCTTGTTCCACCAGTTACTATTGCTACTTTATCTTTTAACATAGGTTAAAGTACCTCCATCTCTCTTAATTTTGATAATGTTTTTTCTAAAGATTTTAAATCCTCTACATTAAGCACTGTAACATTTTTATTTATTTTTTTAACAAATCCACTTAAAGCTTTACCAGGACCTATTTCAATAAAAGTATCTACACCACTTTCAATCATTTTTTCTATATCATTTATAAATAAAACAGGCTTTTTAACTTGAGAAGTTAAAAGTTCTATTATATTATCATCTTCTAAATAGGCTTCTCCCTTAACATTAGACATAACAATTCCATTTAATTTATTTATTGAAATTTTATTTAATTCATCTTCTAATTTCTCAGCTGCTGGCTGTAACATTGAACAGTGAAATGGAGCTGATACAGGTAATTTTATAGCTCTTCCACCAACTTCTTTTATAAATTCCATAGCTTTTTCTAAAGCTACTAATTCTCCTGAAATAACAATTTGACCAGGTGAATTATAATTTGCACCCTCAACTATTCCATATGGAGAACTTTTTTCTATTATTTCATCAACTTGTTCTGGAGTCATTCTTAAAACTGCAACCATTCCACCAATACCTTCTGCCACAGCTTCTTGCATGAATTTACCTCTTTTTTTAACTAGTTTAACTCCATCTTCAAAATTAATGGCACCACTATGAATAAGTGCAGAATATTCTCCTAAACTTAATCCACAACTTATATGAGATTTAACTCCTAATTTATCTAGTGCTGTAAGTATAGCCATGTTTGTAGTTATTATTGCAGGCTGAGTAAATTCAGTTTTATTTAATAATCCCTCAGGATCATTAAAACAAAGTTCTTCCATATCTATGCCTAAGGCTTCACTACTTCTTTTAAATACTTCTTTACTTTCTTCAAAGTTATCAAAGAATTCTTTGCCCATTCCTACATATTGGGCTCCTTGCCCTGCAAATAAAAATCCTAGTTTAGCCATTAAAATACCTCCCAAAATTTAACGGATTAAAAATAAATATATCTATAATTATATTCTCATTTAGTATTATTTTCTAGATTTTTGTTTTTTCAAGAATTATAACTTAATTAAAGCGGCTCCCCAAGTAAGACCTCCACCAAAGCCAACCATTATTATGTTGTCTCCTTTTTTCAAATTGCCTTCATCAATTGATTCACAAAGGGCTATTGGAATGCTTGCTCCTGATGTGTTTCCATAATTCTGTAAATTTGTTATAAACTTTTCTCTTGGTATTCCTAATCTTTTAACTACGTAATCTATAATTCTTAAATTTGCTTGATGAGGAATTATAGCAGCTATATCTTCTATTTTTATGTTTTCTTTTTCTAAAATCTCTACTATACTTTCTTCCATTACTTTTGTTGCAAACTTAAATATCTCTCTTCCATTCATGTTTATGTAATTTTCAGAAACTTCTCTTCCATCTTTAAATGGACTATTTAGAGGTAACCCCTGAATAACAAGGGAATCTCCCTTAGAACCATCAGATTTTACATTTACACATTTTATTCCACAATCTTCTTCTGTGCTTGTAAGAACAGTAGCCCCTGCTCCATCTCCAAAAAGAACACAACTTCCTCTATCTTCCCAGTTAAGTGCTTTTGATAGAGTTTCTGCACCTATTATTAAGGCATTATTAGCTTCACCTGATCTTATTAAAGATCTTCCTAATTTAAGTGCATATATAAATCCAGTACAAGCTGCATTTATATCAAAGGCCCATGCATTTTTAGCTCCTAACTTATCTTGAACAATACAAGCTGTAGATGGAGTAAAATTATCTGGAGTTACAGTAGCTACTATTATTAAATCTATTTCTTCAGCACTTAATCTTGCTTGACTTAAGGCTTTTTTACTAGCTTCCACTGCCAAATCTGAAGTATTTTCATCCAATGAAATATATCTTCTTTCTATTCCAGTTCTAGTTCTAATCCATTCATCGCTAGTCTCTAAAAATTCTTGTAATCTTTCATTTTCTACTAAATTTTTAGGTGTATATAAGCCAAAGCCTATCATTTTAGCATTTTTCATATTAATTCTCCTTTGATTTCATAAGTTCTAGTTTCTTTTGAAAGAACTTATCTAACTTATCTAAAGAACTTATTAAAACCTCCTCTTCACTAACGCCTAGTTCCTCTAAAACATGATCTATCATTTCTTCATGAAATTTTTCATGTACTTTATAAGCTAGAGTTCCTTTCTCTGTAAGTTCTATCATAACAACTCTTCTATCTTCTTCTATTCTTCTTCTATTTACATATCCTTTTTTTATTAATTTGTTTATAGCAGTTGTTAAAGTACCTACTGTTATTTTTAAATCCAATGCCACCTCTGACATTGTTCTTGCTTTCTCTATCCCTATGGCCTCTATAGTATGCATTTCTGTTATAGATAAATCATTAAAGGGTGCACTCTTTAGCGCAAACTCCTCTATCCTCAAAATATTATTGAATAATTTCACTAAAATATTATTTAATACTAATTCACTTTCCTTCATCTTAAAATCGCTCCCTTACTTCAAAATCATTAGATATAAAATTCAAATATTTTGAATATCAAACCAAATATTTTGATATTCAAAATATACTATACCAAATAAAAATTGTCAACTATTATAAATTTATCTTAAAATAAACCCCATAGATAATACTATGGGGTTTATTTATTTTAAACATCCTCTGGATTAAATGATATTAATAAACTTTCTCTCTTGCTTCCTAAATACCTATATTTTACATTTGCTTTATCAAACATAAATTTAGAGGCCTTAACAATGTCAGTATCCTTATATTTATCTGAAAGGTATATTACTTCAGTTATCCCAGCTTGAATTATTGCCTTAGCACATTCATTACAAGGGAACAAAGTAGCATATACTCTACAGTTTTTAACATTCTTACCTGTACTATTTAAAATAGCATTAAGTTCAGCATGACATGCATATGGATATTTTGTTTCTAAAAAATCTCCCTTATTTCCCCAAGGCAGATCATCATCTGAACATCCTTTAGGAAAACCATTGTATCCAATACCTACTATTTTATTATCATTATCAACTATACAAGCTCCAACTTGAGTGTTTGGATCTTTACTTCTTTTAGCACTAATTAATGCAACTCCCATAAAATATTCATCCCATGAAATATAATCTTCTCTTTTGCTAATCATATTAACCTCCTAAATAGAAACTTAACACTTATTTTAAAGTTTTTTTATTTTTTTTCAAGGGTTTTAAAAAATTTCATTGTTATTTTCTCTTAAATTTATTGCTTTTTTAGGACATTTAGATACACATATCCCACAAGATGTACATTTTTCATAATCAATTATTGCAAGGTTATTTTCAACCCTTATGGCTTCACTTGGACAATTTTTTTCACATAGCTTACATCCTATGCATCCTACGGAGCAATTTTGATTTACAATTTTTCCACTATCATTAGAATTACAACTAACAATTACCTTTTGATCATCCTTTATTATATCTATAAGATTTTGTGGACATGCACTTACACAGGCCTTACATGCTACGCATTTTGAAGAATCAACTTTTGCTATGCCATCTACAATACTTATTGCTTCAAACTTACATGCATCTTTACAGCTTCCTAATCCAAAACAACCAAAGCTACATCCTTCACTTTCATTATCTTTTAAAAATTCTTTAGCCTCTATGCAATTTTTATTTTCTGGAATATTTAGTTGAATCTTTTTACTTTTGCAGTCTCCCATACACTTTACAAAAGCAACTTTCTTTTCCATAGGTTTAACCTTTGCTCCTAATATTTCACCAATCTGCTTAGCTACATTTTGGCCACCTACTCCGCACAAACTCATATCAGCTCCTTCATAAACTAAAGCATTAGCATAAGCATCACACCCTGGATAGCCACATCCTCCACAGTTAGCTCCTGGCAAAATCTCTCTTATTTTAGTAACTCTCTCATCTACTTTAACTTCAAACTTTTTAGATGCAAATCCTAAAAGAATCCCAAATAAAAAACCTAATACACCTAAAACTAAAATAGAATAAAATATACTTGAAAAGTCCATTTAATCGCCTCCTTATCTATATAAGTCCTTGGAATCCTAAAAAGGCAATAGACATAAGTGCTGCTGTAAAAAGAGTTATTGGTAATCCTCTAAAATATGGATGTATTTCTTCATTGTCATCTATTTTTTCTCTTAAAAATGACATTAATACTATAGCAAGCATAAATCCTCCAGCAGCCCCTAAAGCATGTACTATTGATTGAATAAGATTATATCCTTCTTCCACATTAGTAACAGCCATTCCTAAAACAGCGCAGTTTGTAGTTATTAAGGGTAAAAATATACCTAAGGCTTTATATAAACTAGGACTATATTTTTTAACAACCATCTCCACAAATTGAACTAAGGAAGCTATAACAAGAACAAAGACTATTGTTTTTAAATAAGTTATATTAAATTTATCTAAAACAAGATTATAAACAAGCCAAGAAATTATACTAGCTAATACCATTACAAAGGTAACTGCAAGTCCCATTCCTACTGCAGCATCCTTCTTTTTTGAAACTCCTATAAATGAACATATTCCTAAAAATTGTGATAAAACAAAGTTATTAACAAGCATAGCTCCAATAAAAATCAGAAATAATTCCATAAACTTCACCTCTAATCTCTATATTTTATTAAGAATTTTTACCGCATCCAGAACACGTGCTACAATTATGTTCTAAACATTTAGCCTTTGTCCCTTCCTTTTCAGCTTTCTTTATGTTTCTATAATTTAAGAAAGTCATTAATGCTCCTAAGGTTAAAAATGCACCTGGAGCTAATATCATAATAGTAGCTGGCTTAAATCCTTCTGGCATAATGCTCTTTCCTAAAAATGTTCCAGCACCCAATATTTCTCTAAAAGTTCCTATAGAAAATAACGCTATAGTAAATCCAATTCCCATTCCAATGGCATCAAAAATAGATGGTAGAATTTTGTTATTTGAAGCATAAGCCTCAGCTCTCCCTAATATAACGCAGTTAACTACTATAAGAGGTATAAAAATTCCTAAGGATTTATATAATGATTGAACATAAGCATTCATTAACATATCAACCACAGTGACAAAGGATGCAATTATAACTATATATGAAGGAATTCTTATTTTATTTGGTATAAACTTTCTTAAGGCTGAAATTATCATATTAGAAAAAATTAAAACCACTGTAGAAGCTATTCCCATGCCCACGGCATTTTCAACACTTGAGGTAACTGCTAGGGTTGGACACATAGCTAATACTTGAACAAATATAGGATTTTCAGTAACTATACCATTTTTTAATCTTTCAAATAAAACTTTCAAAAATATCCCTCCCTAATTTAACTAAGATTATTATTATAGAAATTAATCACATTAGTAATTCCTTTTATAATAGCCATTGAGCTCTTAGTTGCTCCACTTATTGAATCAACATTAACCACTTCACCATAAACACTTAAATCAATTTCATTTGTGTTTTCTTTAACTGAAAGTTTATCTAGGGAAGATACTCCTATAAAAGAATTTAAAAAGTTTTCATCTTCTATTAAATCTCCTAAACCAGCAGTTTCTTTATGATCTATTATTTGTACCCCTGTAATTATTCCACCTGTTGAAATTCCAATGGCAAATTTAATCGGTTTCTCTTCATACATACCAACTTCACTAGCTTCTATGGCATAACCAATCTCTTTTTCTCCATTAGATACTATAGAAACCTTATCTATTCCCTCTTCTAATTCAATAGTTAATTCCTTTATATCTCCTTCTAGATTAATCTTTGATAAATTTAAGGTCTTTTCCTTTGATAGATCTTCTCCTAAAACATTTTCTTTATAAAAACTAATTGCATCATTTATTCCACTTGAAACAGCATTTGATGATATGGTTGCTCCTGTTATTCCTTGAATTTCCCCCTGAGAACTTGGTGAGGTTTTAACTATTTTTATATTATCTTCAATGGTTAACCCTTTAAATTTTTCAGAAAAAGAACTCTCTTCAACCTTAGCTCCTAAACCTGGAGTCTCTGCTTGGGATAATACTTTAACTCCACTAATTTCTCTATTCTTATCAATAGCTACTACCATATCTATTGGCCCATTAAATCCCTTTGGAGAAACCTTTATAATATATCCTTCATTTTCAGAACCATTTTTAGCCTGAAATACTTCTGATATAGTTGAATCTTCATTCTTTTCAAAAGTAAAATCTTCTAATTTATTTGCTTTAGGCAATATTTCTTTTAAATCATCTGCACTTAACTTTGCATTTTGAGCAATAACTTCTTTTGTAAATTCATTTGCAAAACCTAAGAATACTCCTGCAAAAGAGGTTATTAAACAAAGTATAATGCCTAATTTTAGATTTTCTTTCATGATATTTTCCCTCCCATAAATAAATAATTTAAAAATCTAAAATCCTTAGTACACTACTTTAAAAATACTAGTTAATTGTGATTTTAATAAATCAATATTTCATTAGCATTATTTTCTTTTTAGGCTATATTAAAAGGTAGTGTTTTAACTCTTAAAATATTACAAAAAATAAAAAAAACATAAGACTAGATTTGTTTAGCCTTATGTTTCTTAAAAATATAAATTTTCGCTTCTAATAAATATATCTTTTTTCTATGCTTGAATCTGATATTATAGGTGAAATATCAACTTTTAAAATTGAATCTTTAGAGCAGTTTTCCATAGAAATAATAGTTATATTCATATTTACTTTTCCTAATATTTTTACAGGTACATTGTTATTAAATATTACACTTCTCTCTTTAAATCTTCTATAAATCATTCTAAATATATCATAGAAAACATTATTTTTAATTTCTCTGCTTATGCCTAAGCCATGAACATTACCACATTCAATTATTCCTATTTCCATATCCTTATCTGCCTTAAAAAGACAACCATATCCTACAGTTTGTCCCTTTGAAACTTTATAGGTATTTACTGGTTTTGCATAGTATTCATAAGTTTTTTTAATTCCCTTATTAAAGCCTATATATCCATAAAGAACATTACCGGCTCTTGCCCCTGTAGTAAAATCGCATGCTTTTCTTAATTGATCATTTACAATAGCACTTGACGCCATGCAGTGTATTATTCTTACTTTATCTCTATACTTTTCAACTGTGGATTTAAATAATTCTATTTGTTTTAAAGTATAATTAACATCCTTAGCATTATGTAAATGAGTATAGATACCATCTATTTCAAGATTAGGAAATTCATTTTTAATTCTTTCTATAAATGAATCTAACTTGTTAGGCTTTATGCCCATTCTGTTCATACCTGTATCTACATATATATGTACTCTTTTTTTTGTTTCCTTATCTAATTCATTTAATATTTCCTCATTATCTAAAGTTAATATTAAATTATCTCTTTCATCTTTAAAATCATCTTTTGTACATAAAGGTGATAAGATAAGTATATCCTTATTAATATTATCTAAGCATAAGCTCTCATCAATATTACCTACTGCTATTATGTCAACCTTATCTTCTATAAATTCAGCAATTTCTTTACTGCCTAATCCATAAGCCTCTCCCTTTATAACTGCAATCAGCTTTTTATTTTGTATTAAATCTCTTATTACATTTATATTATTCTCTATATTTTTTAAATTTACATCGCACCAAAAATAATTACTCATTTTAAAATCCTCTTTCTACATTGAAATTACATTTTATATGATAACATTTTTTTATGAATATATAAATTACTAATTTATACCTAAATAAAAAAAATCCCTTTACTCTTTAAAGCAAAGGGAAAAATTAATGCCTACGTAAGCCTTTTTAAAGACTCAAAAATAGTATATTCCTAATAATAATTATTTATTCTCTTTATTTTCTTTTAAAATATCAGCAATAGCTGCAATACTTCCTAAAGAAGAAACTGCTTCATTAGGTAAGATAAGCTTATTAGCTGGGTTAGCTGCCATTTCTTTTAATGCTTCAACTTGTTTTAAAGCAATTACTACTTCGTTAGTTCCAGATTCAATTATTGAAGTATTTATTCTTTCAATAGCTGCAGCTTCTGCCTTTGAAACCTCTTCAATAGCTCTAGCCTTACCTTCTGCTTCAAGTAATTGAGATTCTTTTAAACCTTCAGCGTGTCTGATGTTAGCTTCTTTTTCAGCCTCAGCCCTTAAAATTTTAGCTTGCTTTTCTGCTTCTGCTCTTGCTATTTCACTTTGTTTTAAACCTTCAGCTTGTAATATAGTAGCTCTCTTATCTCTTTCTGCCTTCATTTGTTTTTCCATAGCATCTTGAATTTCAGCTGGAGGAATTATGTTTTTAATTTCTACAGAAAGTATCTTTATACCATAAGCATCTGTTATAGAATCTATTATTGTTAAAAGCTCTAAGTTTATTTTATCTCTACCTGATAAAACTTCATCTAAAGACATATTACCTACTATGTTTCTCATATTTGTTATTGTTGAGTAAACTATACCTGATTTAAAATCTTCTATGTTATAAACAGCATCTTTAGCATTTAATACTTTATAGAATATAACATTATCAATTTCAATTTTTACGTTATCCTTTGTTATTACATATTGTGGAGGTATATCTAGAATTTGTTGCTTTGTTGAAATTTTCTTTCTTACAAAGTCAGCGAAAGGAATAACTAAATGCCAACCTGGCTCTAAAATTTTACTAAATTGTCCAAAACGTTCTAATACATAAACATATCCTGTATTTACAACCTTGATTGATGAAATTGCTGCAAATACCACTATTAATAATAAGATTATAATAATTACAGTAGCTACCATGAGTAACCCCTCCTAGTTTTTATTTTTTTATTAGAATTTTATTTCCTTCTATTCCTATGATCTCGACTTCTGTCCCTTTCTTTAATGGTCCACTAACACTTTTAAATGTCCAATAAATCCCCTCAAATTTAATCAATGATGAATCTTCTACATTTTCATCTAATATAATTTTTCTTCCTATATAGGATTGTTCCATGGTTTTTGTTCCTATATTATCTACTTTTATCTTTCTTTTAATTTTAGGATAAACATAGAAGAAAAATAAAATTGTTATTATGGAGAATAGTATGAATTGTAATATTACATTTACATCTAGAAATGCTAATACTAAACCACCTAAAGCCCCAAAGGAAAATCCAACAAATAGAACATCAGAACTTAAATAGTCTATTATTATTCCAGCTAGAATAACTACTACCCAAAGCCATAACATAGTTTGCCCCCTCCTTTTTTTATTAATCTTAACTTTTTATTAATATTTACTTTATTATACAGTTTATACATTATTATTTCAAGTACTATTTTAAACTTTTTTAAATAATATTTTTAAACACAATAAGAGTTAATTAATACTGTTTATCTCCAGTTGATTTTCTTATAAATTCACATTAATATTTAATATATAGTTTTGTTTAGTAAAAGTTACTACTATAAGAAAATATTATTTAAAAATCTAGTTTTACTTAAAGGATAAACTTTTATTACTATAGAAATACTAAAAATAAAAATATACTGGAGATGATGCTATGGATTTCATAAAAGTAGGTGCAGCTTCACCTAAATTAAAAATAAGCGATACAAAATATAATCTTAAAGAAATAGAAACTATGATTTTAAATGCTATAGAAGAAGAAGTTAAGGTTTTAGTTTTTCCTGAGCTAAGTATATCAGCATACTCTTGTGGTGATCTATTTACCAACGAAAAGTTAATTGAAAATTGTAATTTAGCAATAAAAAATCTAGTTGAATTTTCTAAAGGCAAAGATATTTTAATGGCTGTTGGTGCTCCTTTTTTATATAGATATTCCTTATATAATTGCGCATATGTAATATTAAATGGAAAAGTTTTAGGTATAGTGCCAAAAAGCTATATACCAAACTACTCTGAGTTTTATGAAAAAAGATGGTTTACAGAAGGTTTTAATATAAAAGGATTAAATGTTGATTTAGATTTTCAAAAGGAAGTACCTTTTGGAACTGATTTAATATTCTCATTTAAAAATTTAAAAGTAGGTTTTGAAATTTGTGAAGATCTTTGGGTTACTATACCACCTAGCTCTAATTTAGCTTTAATGGGTGCTAACCTTATTTGTAATCTTTCAGCTTCTAATGAACTTGTATCAAAAAGTTCTTATAGAAAATCATTAGTTCAAAACCAAAGTGCTAGAACAATGTGTTCTTATATTTATTCTTCAGCAGGAGTTCATGAATCAACTACAGATTTATTATTTAGTGGTCACATGATAATAGCTGAAAATGGAACTATTATAAAAGAAAATAATAGATTCAAAAGAGAAAATGATTTATTAACTGGTATAGTTGATTTATTTAAATTAGATGCAGAAAGAATAAAAAATATAAGTTTTAGAAATTCAACTTTTAATGAAAATAATGAACCTAGATTTATTCCTTTTAATTTAGAAAATACAGAGATTAAAAACTTTGATAGAGAAATAGATAAACATCCTTTCTTACCAAAATCTCAGTATGCTATGGAAGCACGTTGTGAAGAAATATTAAACATACAAGCCGCTGCCCTTGCTAAAAGATTAGAGCATACAAACCTTAAAAAAGCAGTAATTGGTATTTCAGGAGGATTAGATTCTACTCTTGCCCTATTAGTTGTAGTAAAAACCTTTGATATGCTAAATATACCAAGAGAAAATATAATAACTATAACTATGCCTGGTTTTGGAACTACAGATAGAACATATAACAATGCAGTAACTTTATGCAAAGAACTTCACTGTGATTTTAGAGAAATAAATATAGTAAATGCTGCTCTTCAACATTTTGAAGATATAGGCCATGATAAAGATATTCATGATGTAACATATGAAAATGTTCAAGCAAGAGAAAGAACTCAAATACTTATGGATTTAGCTAATAAGGAAGGTGGATTATTAATAGGTACTGGAGATCTTTCTGAACTAGCTTTAGGATGGTGTACTTATAATGGAGATCATATGTCAATGTACTCAGTAAACTGCTCTATTCCTAAAACTTTAGTTAGATTCTTAGTTAATTATTTTGCTAATCATGAAATTTCAAATGATGCTAAGGAAGCTTTATTAGATATTTTAGATACTCCTGTAAGTCCAGAATTATTACCAAAGGATAAAGAAGGTAAAATAGCTCAAAAGACAGAAGACATTGTTGGCCCTTATGAACTTCATGATTTCTTCTTATATCATTTTATAAAACATGGATCAAGTCCTGAAAGAATACTATTTTTAGCTAAGGAAGCTTTTAAAAATGATTATGATGAAGAAACTCTTAAAAAATGGCTAGATAAGTTTATAAGAAGATTCTTTACTCAACAATTTAAGCGTTCTGCTCTTCCAGATGGACCAAAGGTTGGTTCTATATCACTTTCTCCTAGAGGTGATTGGAGAATGCCTTCAGATGCTGTATATAATGACTTTTTAATTTAGTAATATTAAAAGGCTTAAAATATGAACTATAAACATTTTCTTTACATTATTTTTAATTAATAAAAAATAATTTTAGACTCTGTTTATAGTTCTTTTTTGCTTATTTATAACTATCATTTAAAATTTAATTTTTAAATAATGGTAAAACTCCTAAATAGATTAATTTTACTATTTTTGCTCCTTTTTTATATAATAAAATCTTATTTTGTAAAAAAAATAAGAACATTGACATAGTTTTGCCAAAAATATATTGTAAAATTTTATATATATAATGTATAATTAGAATTTAGACAGATACTTATTTATTTTATCGAAATATGTTTGATAAAAATTATTGAAAAAGGAGGAGCTATAAAGCTATGAGTAAATATGATAAAAAACTTAAAAAAGCGTTAGCTCAATATGAAAATGGGAATTATGAAGAAGCATTAGATATATGTGAAAAAGTACTTGATAAGGACTATAATAACGAGGAAGCTCTTACACTAGAAAGTAGAGCCCTTGAAAAGCTTAACAGAATAAGCGACGCTATTGTTTCTTGGAAAATAAATGCTGAGTATAATAACAATGAGGAAGCTAGAACAAAACTTGATAAATTTAATAATTTAGATGAAAAAAAACTAGCAATGAGTACTATATTCAGTGAAACTATGAAGGATGAAATTAAGGCTAGACTTCAAGAAGAAGCTCAAAAAGAATATGCTAAGCAATTAGAAAAGAGAGATTCTGAAATTAAGCCATTACCTAAAGACACTGAAAAAGAGAAAGAAAACAAAAAGGTTGAACAAGCTCCAGTTATTAAGATAAATAAAGAAAAACCTAGAGAAGATGTTAAGATTGATGATATAAAACCATTAGATCATACAGTTAAAGAAACTTCAAAGACTGAAAGTAATCATCTTGATAATGTGACAAAGGTAGATTTCCATAAAAAAGATGAAATTAAAAAGTCTAAAGACAAACCTAAGTCTAAAGATAAACCTAAGGATGATAATGAACCTAAAGTTATTAGTACTCCTAATTTTAAAAACGAGAAATCTAATGCTAAAAAATCTAACAAAAAGAAACCAGTTAAGTATATAGCTGTAGCTGTTTCAGGTGCTATAGTTTTATTACTTGCTTATGGAGTAACAAAAAATATAAAAACTACAGATGCTAGTAAAAATCAAATAACAGCAAGTGAAGAAGCTAATAATAATGCTAACAAGCCTGAAAATTCAACTGACAATAAGACAAATGAAGATTCAAAAAAAGAAACAGAAACTAAGACTATTACTGCTGATGAATTAAATAAAGCTATTAGTAATAATGATATAAATTCTCTTTATACACTATTAACTTCTACTCCTAAGGATAAAGTACCTCAAGATGCCTTAGATGCTTATAATAAAGCAGAAAATTTAATGAAAACTGATGGGGTTAAGGATTTATACCTAAAAGGATCAGATTTATTTAAAGAGAAAAAATATGAAGATGCCCTTAAGGACTTTGAAAAAGCATATGCCTTTTCATCTGATTCTTACTTGAGACCTCACTTAATTTATTTCATGGGAACTTCTTATGAAAACTTAGATAAAAATACAGAGGCAATCAAGTATTTCCAAGAATATTTAAAGGATTATAAGGCAAAACCAGATGCTGAAGATTTTATGTACACACCTCAATGTTTATATAACTTAGCTATTTTATATAATAAAGAAGGTAACAGTGCTGAATCTAAAAAATATGCTCAAGAAATTGAAAATGATTATCCAAACACAATGTTCTACAATGACGTTACTAAAAAAATTATATATGGTAATTAATAAAAAAGCACAAGGAATAAATCCTTGTGCTTTTTTATTATCTATAGATTAAAACTTTATAGATAATTATTTTAAAATCTCTTCTCATACAAATTTTTTAATAAATTTATATAAGTTATAGTGTCTTTTATATTGCTTCTGAATCTGGGAAAATCATATTTGCAACCTTCTCAAACTCTACTCCAACATATTTTGAACTATGAGAATCAGATCCTAATACCATAGGTATATTATACTTTAAGCATAAATCTAAAAATATTCTTTGAGGATGTACCTCTCCACATTTCTCTCTTCTAAGACCTGAAGTATTTAAATCAATTTCATAATTTCCTTTTTTCATTTCTTTTAGAATACTCTCTAAAAGCTTAATATTATATTTTTCATTAGGAAAATCTGCTTTATACTTTCTAACTAAAGTTGGATGTCCTATTCTTTTAGGTTTAAAGGCTCCTAGATCACATTTGATTGACTTTAACATAGTTTCATAGTATAGATCATAAAGCTTGTCCATTCCGCCAATTTTCTCTACTAATTCACCAATCATATCTGATCCATTGCCTATTTGATAATACTCTCCTTGAAACTTCACTATATGAACTGAAAGAATTGCATCATCTAAATATTTTCCATACTTATTTAATATAGCTTTAGTCTCTTCTTCATACCCTTCCACATAATCAACCTCTAAGCCTACATTAACTTTAATTTTATCCTTAACCTTTTCTTTTAGCTCAGTTATTCCTTTTATGTACTCCTCTAATCTTTCCATAGGTAAAGCACTGTTTTTTCTTGGTGAAGGGTCTTCCATAGGTAGTGGCATGTGTTCTGTAAAAGTTATTTCTGTAATCCCATTTTTTAATGCAGTATCAATGTACATATCTAGACTATCATTACTACCATGTGGGCAATAAGTACTATGAACATGTCCATCTCTTTTTGTGTTTAAAATCATTTTATCCTCCGTATTATGCTGCTATAAATTTTGTCAAAATCTAAAATCTTAATAAAAAGATTCATTTAGATTTAAAAAATTAAAAACTCTAAGAATAAACTTTATTATAATTTACAATTAGTTTTTAATCCATTTATATTATACCTTATTAAATTAATAAGACAACATACTACCAATATACTGCTATTTTAATTCTAATTCACATATTACTGGATAATGATCCGAAGGATATCCCCTATTTATTTTTCTATCATCAATATTTAAACTTTTTATTTCATATTCCTTTGAGTATAGTATATAATCTATTATTCTCCCATCATATCCCCCTTTAAAATAATGAAAAGTTCCAAGTATGTTATTTTTTATATTATCATAACATACATTAAAGCATGTATTGTTTGTTTCTTCTTCCCTGATTATATTAAAAAGATTATCCTCTAAATAACAATTGAAATCACCCATTATTATATATGGAGTTTTATAAATTTTATAATTTTTCTTCACTTCTTTTAATATTATTTTTATGCCCTCTTCCCTTGCAAGCTCACTTTCATGATCTAAATGAGTATTATATATATCTATCTTTAATCCACTTATTTTATCCTTTAACTTAAGCTTAGTACATATTCTAGGAAGACTACTATTAAAATCTTTACTTCCCTTAATATTAGGAGTTTTAGATAACCAAAACTGATTCCACTCTAATACTTCAAACTTATTTTTTAAAAAGAATATTGCATTAAATTCATCTTTCCCATTTCCTTCTCGATCTTCTCCAACCCATGAATACTCATCTAATAAATCATCCATATCATCTAACATATGAATAAGTCCCTCTTGAGTACCTATTATATCTGGTAAATGGTCTTTTATTAGCTTTGTAATTCTTAAACATCTTTGACTCCATTCATTATTGTCTTGTGCTTTAAAATCATATTTTAAATTAAATGTCATAACCTTTAAATTTCTCATAATTATTAGCTTAATTAATAAATTAATTAAACCTATCCCCCTTTATCTAAATCTTTTTAAAATAAGCTCTGTTTTAAAAGTTAAGATTTACTTAAAACAGAGCCTAAAACAATTATAATATTTATATAGATATGTTTTATAGTGACAAATTCTAATTTATATGTACTTATTTTAAATTAAATATAAATTATTAAAATTTCAAATTAGACACTTGCTTAAACATATTTATTTCCTTTTCAGATTCTACAGAATCTAAAGTTTCATTCCAATCTTTATCAAAATTAATCTTAAATAGTTCCACATGAGTCTTATCATTTTTAGGTGCCATTGCTACATATTCTGCACCACAAATTAATTTTTGTTCTAAAACCAGATATTCAATCTTTTTTCCATTTTCATCTCTAAAAGATACTACTTGATTATCATTCATTTTTATTTCCTCCTTTAAATTTTTCTTTCTTATTTATTATTTTATATATTTTTTTATTTATTCTTTTTTAATTTAATACTCATTTACGAGTATATTATATACGACATTAAATGAATATAATTAATAATTGTTTTAAACTTCATAAAATAAGTAAATAATTATATGTTCTTTTATGAAATAAGTTTCTAAAATTTAAATCTAATAATTATTTATTTAAATCCCTATTTAAAATTGATAAGAGTTAAACTTTAGATAAAAAAAACAAACCACCTTAATTAAATACTAAGATGATTTGTTTTTTTGTTATTTATATTTTATAGCTATAATTACATCCCATAAAATCTGAATTACTAAAACTATAATTCCTATCATTATAAAGTAATAATAAGCTAAAAGATTTTGAAAAAATGTTAGCTTTATAACAAGAATTAATATAATAGCCATAATGCTTGTTATTATAGTTTGAATTTTATAAAAACCACTCTTTTTAGCTTTTATAGAATAAATAAACAATATAAAAAATACTAAAGATATAATTAAAGCTATAATTGATAAAATATTTAAATTTTCAACACTTATGCTATTTGAATATTGATATTTCCTAAAATAAACATGGTGCATTACACCAGCTTTTTTATTAGTTAAATATTGAATAGCAATTACCCCAATCCATAATATGGCTTGAATTATTACTATTATTGAATATAGTATTTTTTTTATTTTATCCATGAACTATTTTGTAGGATCTCCAGTAATTGATGGATTTCCACCATTACTCCAACCAATCCATCCATCACTGTATATAGATGTATTTTTAAGTCCCATTACATTAGCATAAGTATAAACCTCAGCTGCACGCCATCCACTACCACACATAAATGCAAGATGATTTTTTAGGTTTATTCCTTGATCTTCCCACATTTTTTCTATTTCATATCCATTTCTCATTGTATTATCTACATTTCTATAATACTCTAAAGATGTTGGACCATTTTCTCCTGCGTATCCAAAAACAGCACCTTCTATACGGCCTTTTTTATCATGATAGCTATAACCTGATATTTTACCTATATATTCATCCCAAGTACGATTATCAACTAAAGTAAAATCAGATTTTTTAAGGTCTTCTTTAAGCTCTGGTATAGTAGTAATTACTTCAGGATCTGCTGGTATAGTAGCACCAAAATCTCCTCCTGGAGTTTTAGGATTAACCTTAGTTTCTAATTCATATCCAGCACTAGTCCAAGCTCCATCTCCCCCATTTAATACTCTTACATCTTTAACACCCATGTATTTTAAAACACTAGCTAAACGATAAGCTGCCATTTGCTCAGCACCTGTAAGTATTATTGTATCATCTTTGTTAATTCCATAGTCTGAAGCAAATTGAGTTAATGTCTTATCATCTGCAAGCATCCAAGTTGGAGGTGGTTCTATAGTGTCTGTATTTATATGTACACTTGTAGGAACATGTCCCTTTCCATATGTTTGATTTTCATCTCCCCAGCTTGCCTCAAGTACCTTTATGTTTTTAGCATTTTCAAAAGTTTCTGGTTTATTTCCATCAATAACTTCCTTTAATATTTTAGCAGGAACTATTAAACTATAGTCTTCATATTTCTCTAAAGGAAGATCTTTATCACTAGCCCACTCTTTAATATCATATGAGTAAAGATTTTTATATCCTTTTTTTGAAAGATAATCAGCAACTACCTTTGAATCTTCTCCATTAGCATCATATAATATTATGTTCTTATCTGTAGTTATTCCTTTAGTTTTTAAGGCTTCATCTAATTTATTTTCTTTATCCTTAGCATCAACCTTTATCCAGTTTGCAGAAAAGTCCTCTGCATTTGGAATGTGTCCTCCCCTAGCTTCATCATATAATATCCACCCATTATATGAATCACTTAAACGTGTATCAACAGCTATCCAAGAATTATCTTTTAAATTTTCTTGTACTTCTTTTGTGCTTAAAGATTTAATAGAAGTCTTTGTTTCATTACTTTTATTCCCAGAACAGGCCATAAAAGTTACAGTTGTAGATACTGCCATTAAACCTAAAGTTAATTTTTTTAATAAACTCATCTTTTCCTCCTTAGTTTTATTAATTTTCTATTAATTTTAGTACCATTAAAAATAATATCAAATTTATATTATTTAGTAAATAACTATTAAAAATTATTAAATTCACACCAATTTACTAATTTTATTGAATTTATTATTATTTTTTCCATAAAATATATTTATTTTATTATTTTCTCTTTTTTATCAAATATTTTTATGAGTATTTTTAAGTATTTTTTGATTAATTTATTAGATTCAGTAAATTTAAGGAATTAAAGTGCATTTTTCGAAAGATTTTTTAACAAATATGGAGTATCATAAAAATATAAATATTAAATGAGGTGATTTTTTTTATGGAAATTAACAAAAATATAGTCAAATCAATAGCTGAACATCTTTCAGATAGACCTTTTGACTTAGAATATTGGGATGGTGAAATAATTAAGTATGGTGAAGGAGAACCTGAATTCAAGCTTATTATAAAAAATTTCCCAAGTAAAAAAGAACTTTTATCAGATCCTAGTGTAGCTTTAGGTGAAGCCTACATGAAAGGTGATATTGATATAGAAGGAGATCTTCAAAAATTCTTTGAAAGTATTATTCGTAACAAAGATAGCTTTATGAACAAAAATACAGTATTTAGACTTGCTTCTAAAATAAAAGCTCCATCTTTAATAAAATCAAAAAAAGATATAGCCCATCACTATGATATAGGTAATGATTTTTATAGTTTATGGTTAGATAAAACAATGAGTTATTCATGTGGATATTTTAAAAATCCAACAGATACACTTTATGATGCCCAGATGAATAAAATACATCATATACTAAAGAAACTTAATTTAAAAGAAGGTCAACATTTATTAGATATAGGTTGTGGTTGGGGTTACTTAATAATAGAAGCTGCTAAACTTTATAAGGTAAAAGCTTTAGGTATAACTCTTAGTGAAGAACAATTTAAGAAAGCTAAAGAAAGAATAAAACAAGAAGGACTTGAAGATTTAGTTGATGTTCAATTAATGGATTATAGAAACTTAGAAAAATCCAACTTAGAGTTTGATAGAATTGTTAGTGTTGGTATGGCAGAACATGTTGGTCATGCTAACTTACCTTTATTCTTCAAAAATGTTGATTCTGTATTAAAAGAAAGTGGATTATTCCTATTACATAACATAACTAATCTTGTAGAAACTGAAGGAAACAAATGGATCACAACATACATATTCCCAGGTGGATACCTTCCAACATTAAGAGAAGAACTTAATATTGCAGCAGATATTAATTTCCGTACATTAGATGTAGAAAGTTTAAGACTTCATTATATGAAAACATTAGAAGAATGGTGTAAAAACTTCATGAATCATTTAAATGAAGAAAGAGATATGTTTGATGATGAATTCTTACGAATGTGGCATTTATATCTTGCTACTTGTGCAGCTGCATTCCACTATTGGGATATTGACATACATCAAATCCTATTCTCAAAAGGAATAAACAACACTCTTCCTATGACAAGAAAATATTTATATGAAGATTAATTAATATTAAGGTCTTGTATAAAATAAGTTTTATTATAAGGTTTTAATACAAGACCTTATATATTGTAACATATTAACTTTTTTAGCTATGTTCTCAAAGAATATCTTCTAAAATTATAGGGACAATATATATTGAAGTTCTTTTTAGGAGGTATTTAAAATGAATAATAATAAATCAGCCCATGACATAGCTAAACAAATGATTATTGATGGTGAATCCTTCGATAAAATAAAAGAGGTTACTAACCTAAGATTAAAAGAGATAAAAAGAATTCAAAGAGATGAAATAAATCCAAAGTTTTAATTTTAATAATAAAAAATCCAACTTAATTTTAAGTTGGATTTTTTTATTACATATTTTCAAACATTGATTTTAATATTGATGTTGAATTTTTAACTCCCACAGGTATAAATTCTTTATAATCCATGTGAGCCCCATTATTAGCATTATCTGATATTGAACGTATTATTACAAATGGAATTTTATTAAGATATGCAACTTGAGCTATAGCTGCACTTTCCATTTCAACAGCCTTAGCATTAAACTCTTCATCTAATACTTTAACTTTATTACTATCTGCAATAAATTGGTCTCCAGATACTATTCTTCCTACATAAGTTTTAACCTCTGGAACATTTTTTGCAGCCTCTTTTGCTAAGTTTAATAATTTCTCATCAGCTTTAAAATCATAAACATCCATTCTAGGTATTTGTCCGATTTTATCTCCAAAAACAGATGCATCTACATCGTGTTGTACATATGTATCACCTATAACTATATCTCCTGGATATATATCTTTAGATACTCCTCCAGCAACCCCTATATTTATTAAAGATTTAACATTAAATTCACTTGCTAATATTTGAGTACATGAAGCTGCATTAACTTTTCCTACTCCTGATACAACAGCTACAACATGTTGCCCCCATAAGTCTCCCTCATAAAAAGTTAAATCATTTCTTTTTACTTCCTTTTGATTTTTCATATCCTTAAGAAGTACTTCTAGTTCTTCATTCATAGCACCTATGATTCCTATAGTATTTTCTTCCTTAGATGCTTCTACATTTTTCTTGCTTTCACATGCAATTAAGCTAAAACTTGTAATTAATATAGCTAATAATACACTTGTTGTCTTTTTTAATATATTCAATTTGCCCCTCCTAAAAATATTTATTCGAACTATATATTATCTTTAAATTAAATAGTTCGTTATTCCACAAATAATTATACATAATATTTTTATAATTACAAGTATTTTTTTGTATTTTTTAATAAAATCAAATATTAATTAATAGCAAACCAAAAACAGAGAGGAAAGTAATTTAAAAACTTTCCTCTCTGTTTTAAAAACTTATTGACTTTAAAGCTATTTACGAATTTTATAATTTTCTTAAAATATTAATTAAATAAAAAACTTACTTAAATTAAAGGTTTTATTAATTATATTAAGTTATCATCTTTTAAAAGCTTATATAATGTTGGGCTTAAATTAAACTCATCCATAAGATTATTAACCTCATTTAAAGACTTTTCTTTCTTAGCCTTAGAAACATTTCCTTTAGTTGCTCTTATTAATATATTTTTAGGTGAATGTGCTATATCTATAAATTCTAAAAGCTGAGTTTTATATCCTGCACACTCTAAAAGATTAGCTCTAACTGAATCAGTCATAAGTGCTGATATTCTTTCTTTAATTATTCCATAGTTAGTAAGTATAGAAAACTTTTCACTTTCTATTTGACTATTAAATTCATGTTGACAACATGGAACTGAGAATATCATTTTACTATTCCACTTTATTGCATTATATAAAGCATAATCTGTTGCTGTATCACAAGCATGTAATGTTATTACCATATCTACTTTATTATTATATTTAAATCCATTTATATCTCCAAGCTCAAAATGTAAATTTTCATAATTATATTTTTTAGCTATTTCATTACATTTCTTTATAACATCAGCCTTTAAATCTAATCCTATCATATTAACCTTTATCTTTTTGATTTCAACAAAATAATAATATAATATAAATGTTAAATATGACTTACCACATCCAAAATCTAATATTGTAAGCTCTTTTTGATCTATCTTTTTTATTTCATCATCTATTATTTCTATAAATCTATTTATTTGCTTGTATTTATCATATTTAGAGTTTATAACCTTTCCTTCTTTAGTAAAAACTCCTAAGTCTATAAGAGGCTCTATAATCATTCCCTCTTCTAATATGTAGTTTTTCTTTCTATTATGTTCCTTCTTTAAAACTTTTAAAGCCTCATTATTTTTCTTAATTCCTAAAAATACCTTTCCCTTTTTAGAAACCTTAATATCGAAAGAACTTTCCTTAGAAAAAGCATTTAATTGCTTGTATTTAGAAATAAATAATTCTTCTACCTTCTCTTTAAGTTCTTTTTTCTCTATATTTTCATGAAAAACTTGTTTTTCAGTATATTTCTCTATTTGATAAAAATCCTTTTTATTTTTTTCTTTAAGCTGAAATACTATTTTTTTATATTCAGTATCCTTATTTAAATTATTACTAATTACTAGTTTTATGATTTCCTCTTCTGTAATCTTATCAATTGCTTTTATTAAATCATCCATTAAAACTCACCTTACAATCTATTATTAAAGTTAAACTTAACATTTTTCTAAGATAAACTCTTATCTCTGATTTTTACTAGTGTCTTTAAGTAAATTTTCTCCTTAAAAATTGACCCATTATAAATATCCATCATAGATTAAAGTTAAAGTAATATTAAACTTAACTTGCTATATAATATAATACATAAGATTTAAATATATATCAAATGTGAGCTTATAATTTACATTAGAATATCTTTTAAATTTAGAACTCTATTTTCTCCTAATAACTCTTTAGCAATATAACTTAAATTGAAATCCTCTGTAACCAAAGAAAATTCAACTTTTTCTTTCAAAGCTACTATAAGTAACAAGTCATTTTTGCTTATCTTTTTTCCATTATAATAATAAAATTCACCTTTTATATGATCAAAATTTATCTCTTTAATAAAATTTTCTGCCATTATATTATGTAATTCAATCATATAAGGAATTAACTTCATAAAACGCTCTGACATTATTAATTCACCCTTAAATAACATTCTTTCTTTTTTTGCTAGTTCCTTAAATATTTCATCTATAAATATAATTTCATTTCCCTTTAAAATATCATTAAATATAGTTTCTTCTTTATTCCAAAGTTTTATAATAACATTAGTGTCTAGTATATAATTCCCCAAAATCATCACCTCTTAAAAAAGCTTAAAGATATTATATAAAAAATATATAGATAACAAATAAACTTCAATATTAATTTAATGAAAATATTATATTTAAAATAAATGTTTATTTCTAGATATAAAAGCTATTTAAGTCTAAATATATGTAAAAATTTAAAATATGACTAATAAAAAGGTTTATAAAAGATTTTATCTCTTATAAACCTAATTAATAATTTCACCATAATTTATTTAGCATCAAGCTTATTTTTTATAACCCATTGATCTAACTCTTCTTCGCTTTTCACTTCAAAAATTTCATCAATTATTTTTCCATTTTTCACATAATACATTGAAGGGGTCGAATCAAATTCTGAAAAAACCTTATTTATTTTCTTTCTATTATTTTGAATCTCCTCTTTAGATGTTCCTTCATTATCCAAAACAACTTCATTAATACTTACTTTATGATTTTCTAAATAAGGAATTAATATCTTCTTTAAATTTATACAATCTTTACAAGTTGACTGCGTAAAAAGTATAATAGACTCTTCTTTTTCAGCAATTGTAATAGCATCATCTAATTTAATTTCTAATATACTACCTTTAGAAGTATCCCTAAGATAATTTTCTTCTATACAACCAACTAAATTGAATAATAGTATAAATATAAATACTATCTTTGTTATTTTTCTCATAATTTAACCCTCTCCCTAAAATGTATATCATTATATTCAAGGAGTAGTAAAATTATACTTATCCTCCTTGAATAATTATTACTTGATAATATCTATCTTGCTGTTCTAATAGTTATTGATGACTTTTCTGAAATTTTTCCATTTGAATACTTAGCTGCAATCTTAAAATTATAAATTGTATGTCTGTTTAATTTATTAAACATATATGAAGTTTCATCCGCTTCTAACTTAGCTACTTTCTTTCCATCTCTATAGAGTATATATCCTTCTAATCCAGTAGTTGATTCTGGAGTAGTCCATGTTACAGTTACATCTTTTTTATTAACCTGAGAAGCTTTAAAGTCTCTTACTGGACTAACTATTATTTCCTCAGAAACGCTATCTTCTACTATAACCTTGGAAGTAGCAGATTTTCCATTAGGTATTGTAGCAGTGATTAAGGCTTCTCCTTTGCCTATTCCAGTAATTACTCCATTTTCATCTACTTTAGCAATGCTCTCATCACTTGAAGTCCAAGTAATAGTATCATTACTTTCTATAGGATTTAATACAGCTTTTAGTTGCTCTGATTCATTAACATTTAATTTTAACTCTGTCTTTTCTAATGTAATAGATTCAGCACTTACTTTCCCCTCTTTTCCGTAGAATACTAATTCAGCTGCACTTGCATACTTATTATTTGTATCTCCTAAAGTTTTAAGGGCTGTAAATCTTAAATATTGAGCATTAATAGTATTAAATCTTATAGGATTATATCCCCTATTAGCCAAAGCATTACCAGTTTCATTAACTTCTAGGTTCCCTGTTCTTACCTCAGTCCAATTTTCATTATCTAAACTTGTTTCAATCTTATACTCAGTAACATGACCATTTCTACTATTTTGTCTTGGTAAATAGTCTATTTGATTAAGATCATAAGCTTTATCTAACTTAATTGTTATAGATACTGGAAGTTTATCTGCAGCTTGATAAGCTGAATGCCAAATGGTATTTTCATCTCCATCTACAGCATTCTCTTTATAATCTCTATCTGCTTCACTAGTTGCATAAATAGCTTCTAACTTGCTAGAATCTATCTTATCCTCCTCTACAGTTTCACGTTCTTCTAACTTTGAAATTTTACTTCTTAAATTTATTATTGCATCTCCAATTTCTTTTTCACTTGAACTATTTTCTAATACCTCTTCAGCATGTTTAATAGCTTCAAGTAAAGCTTCATAAGATTCAACAGTATATATCTCACTTAAAGTTTCATAGGATTTAGCTTCTTCTATTGCTTTAGTTAATAAAGTTTTATCAATTCCATCTAAAACAACTATTTCTTTTTCAACTTTATGATTTCCCTCAGCAGTAGTTGCAACTAATTTTGCTACTCCAGGATTTAATCCACGTAAATAATAAATTGCTTTATCCTCTCTATCTACACGTAAAACTTGCAAAATATCAGGGTTTTCTGAGGCTAATCTATAGTTTAAGTTATTTGCATTATCAGGTGTAACTTCTGCAAAAATAGGAGTAATTCTATTTAAATATACTGATTCTGGCGTATTTTCTGCGAAACTTATTCCTGTTGTTTCCACTTCACTCTTCTCATAAAATTCAATTTCATTTATAGCTAAAGTATTCTTATCTTTATGAGAATCTAAAGCAGTAATTACAATCTTATCAAATTCTTGTCCACCTAATTCGTAAACAGTTGTAGCCGATGTAATATTAGCTTTTTCTCCTAAATCAAATTCTTCTCCATTTAAATATCCAACAGCCTTAACCTTTTTCATGGCTGCAATATTTATGGTTCCATTTGAATTCATTCTATTGTATATAGTGAAATTTTCTAAAGTTTTTGGTTCATTAAATTCAAAGGTCATTTCAAAAGGAAGAGTTCCCTTATCTTGTTGATCAGAAGTAAATATCCATTTTAAATCCATACGTGAACTATCATCGCTACTTGTTGTTCCATCTATTAATTTATCTAATCCCATTCCTGCTTGTAATTGACTTGAGTCACCACTTACAGTAATGTTTTCTTTTGAAACCTTACTACTAGTTGGTCTTCCTGATGGTAATTCACTTTCTAAATCAACAATTTTAGCAATAGCTGACTTAGAATTTAACTTGCTATCTACTAATAAAGCATTGCTAATCTCCATATCCCAGGTAATATTTTGTTTAGCTTTTAATGTTATTCTAGCAATTGTATCTGTTCCATTTACTTTTACATTATCTCCTATATTAGTAAAGTTCACATAAACATGTTGGGTATTATCTGTATGAACCCTTGCCTTTGAAAGATTTTTCATCCCAGAAGTGGAAACAGTTCCTTCAGTCTTAATATACTCATACTTAGTAGAATCTAAAGGAATTTCTGCACTAAATGCATTAATATCTGAAAGACCTGTTCCTACTAAATCAATAGTAAATGTTTCACCAGATTTAATTTCAGATTTACTTGGTACAAGCATCATCTCTCCTTGAAGTTCTAATCCTTCTGAAGGTTTTACTCCACCTTCTAATTTACTAGAAACATAAGATATATCGTAAGCATCAATCAAACCATTGTTATTTAAATCTGCCATTGATACATAGCCCCAATCAGAGTCAGCAGTAGTTAATCCGGCATAGTTTTCTAGGAATACTAAATCTCCTTCTTCTATTGAACCACTATTATTCCAATCTCCTACAATCTGTCCATTAGTTCCATCAACCTTATAAGGTCTAAACTCTCTCATAGCCAAGAAGTTTCCTATAGACTCCTTAGTTACAATTTTAAAGTAACGAGCCTTTATTGGCTTATTAAAGTTTATAGTTTTAACTTCTCCATCAGTAGTCCATGGTGCTATATCTGAACCTTCAGCATTACTAAATACTTTTTCATAAGTTACTCCATCTAAGCTACTATATATTTCTGCTCTCTTAACAGAACCATTACCATTTTTTCTAAATAATAATTCTAATTTCTCTATTGTATATGCCTTTTGCATATCAATTATAAATGGCTTATCTATAGCACTATCTTGTGAGTGGAATTGTGATGAATCGTCTCCATCAACAGCCTTACTTGGTTCATCACTGCTATATTGTCCCCATTTCCACTCTGTTTTCATATCCTTAGGCACGTTTCTGTATGGATCTAAATCAGTTTTTACCTTTATCAATTCACTCCAATTAGAATGTCCATCCTTATTTACACTTCTTACACGATAACTATATTCAGTATCATAATTCAATCCTGTATCTAAATACTCAGTATTTTTGATATTTTTAAATATAGTTCCATCAATTTCAACATCATAAGTTGTAGCACCTTCAACTTCATCCCAAGTTAATTTTATAGATTCAGGAGTTATATCTTCTTCTGGTGCTCTAAAATTACCTGGAACCCCCAAACTTTCATTCACTTCATTTTTATCAATATCTTGAGTATTATTAAATCCATCAATGGTTAATTTAACTTCATTTTCTTTTACATTTGTTTTATCAACTTTTACACGAAGCTTAGGTGTTGAAGTAATTTCAACCTTTGCAAATTCTGAACCTTCAGTAGCATATTTATTAAGATTTGGAGTTTCATCATAGAAATACATATTGCTTCCCTTTTCAAACTCTTCTAAACTTTGCGCTTCTTTTAGCTGAACATCATTACCACCTAAAGTAACACCTAAATTGCTTGGTTTCTCACTTACATTAACTATAAACTCTGTTGATCTATCTAAAACTATTCCATTATAGTCTCCTTCTAATAATCCTACATTAATAACAGCAGTTCCTTTTCCAGTCTTTGGAGCACTAGAAGTTACCATAGTTTTAGCTGATTTTCCTTCCTTATAATCAGTTGTTAAACCATCATCCTCATAAACCTCAAAACTTGTATCTCCACTTGGATATACTTCATAAATACGATGGGAATCATCTCTTTCTTCTGGATTATTATTTTCACTAGTCATTGGAATTATTGCTCCATTCTTAACAAAGATAGGCAATTTCCATAAAGGAGCTTCAAAGTTATTTAATACTCCACCACCCCTATATTGCTTTCCAGTAAAATAATCAATCCAAATTTGTTCTTCATCTGGAAGATAAATATTATTTCTTATATCATTACCTTCTGAATCAGCATCTGTATTTTGATATATAGGAGCAACTAACATATTAGGTCCCCACATATATTGATACTGTGTATCAGTTCCATAAGTATATTCTTCTGGATATTCAAGCATCATAGCTCTTATCATAGGGACTCCATTATTAGTAGCTTCATTAGCTATACTATAGTTATATGGCATCATTTCTGCTTTTAATTTTAAATACATTCTATTTATTGAAGTATAAGGCTCTCCAAACACATATGGATATTTAGCATTTGCTCCCCATCCATCCATATCTATTTGAACTGGAGTAAATGCTTTCCATTGAAAATCTCTAGTTTGCACTAATTTACTTCCTCCAAATATACCATCCATATCAGATCCTACATTAGGTTGACCTGAAAGACCAGCCCCTATATATGTTGGTATATGAAACCTTATATATTCCCATTCTCCACCATATTGATCTCCTGACCAAATACTTGCATAACGCTGAGTTCCAGCCCATCCATCTAAACTTACTATAAATGGTCTTGCCTTATCTTTTGAATTATTTATTATTCCTTCAGCGGCTTGTCTAACTGAGTTAAGTGCAAATGAATATCCTGCTCCAACCCATGCCACATCTGTTTTAACTCCATTTGTGCCAGCAACCCCAACTTCCTTATCTATATCACGCTCAAGATAGGCCTCTTGATTTCCTGTAGGTTTTAAAGAACTCTGTGTCCAAAGTCCTGTTTGAATTCCAAAGCCTCTTGCATAATCAACAAATTCTTTTAAATTAGCTATATTTCCATCTATACTTTCTTCACGTCCATATCCACAACCATAACCATCATTAGGTAAAAACCATCCAAGTGGTGTATCATTAGAAATATGGTCATCAACTACTTTTTTAGCATCAACCATTAAACTCTCTTGTCTATCAAAACCAGGCTTTTGTGTTTGAGACTCTTGTCCTGTTTCATCATTTATCCAGTCACGAGAATAACAGTTTGCATGTCCTAAATAAAATCCATACTCAGGTAACAAAACTGGTTCTCCTGTTAACTCTGTGAACTTATCTATTATATTTGTTGATTTTTCATCAATAAAATAATAAGCATCAAAACGATTCTCTTCATGTTTTGTTGTAACTTTACCTAATTTAGAAGCTTCAAAATCATACTCACCAGGTTTAAATGTATGTCTCATAACTCCATACCCATTAGTTGAAAAATAAAATGGATTTGGGCTTGCAACACCACCATCTACCCAATTATTTTCATTCTTAATATTTATCTTTTTACCCTTATGAGAGAACCTACCATTTTGCATTCCTCCACCATAGAAATACTCATCTTCATTTGACTCAAGAGTCTGAATAGTACTGTCTGCTCTATGCTTTAAAGGTTCTGCTTCCTTCCATACAGTTTTATTATTTAATTTATTAAAAAGCTCCATTTTTCCAGTTGATTTTTCTATTCTTAACTGAACAGCATTTGTAGATATTTTTATTATTTCTCCATCTTCCACTGTTGGAGTAGGATTTTCATACTCATCTTCAGTCTTATTAATTATTTTAGTAATATGGTCCTTACTATTTGGAGTTGGCTCCTCTTGAAATTCTCCTGTAGGATCCATATAAATTCTTAAAACATCCTCTTTCAAGAATGATATTCTAATCTTTTCTCCTGTACTTAAATTCAACAATACATCGTTTTCATTTTGAGTAAAATTTTCTACTCCTCCAATTTGAGAATAATTACTTTCCTTTATTTCTTTTTTCTCCTCTTTTTCGATATTATGATTTATCCCTTCTGTTGGAAAAGCATAAATTAATGTTGAAGGTAAAAGAATATTAGATGTAAAAATAGTACCTAAAGTTAAAACACTTAATTTTTTAATAATCATCTTTCTTTTCATATTTTTCCCCCTAAATTTCTATATTATTTAATTCCAAAAGGAAAATAAATATCTACTTAAAGAATAATAAAGATTAATAAATTCATTATTGGTTTATTCAATTATTAACTCATATTTCAATATTTAATTATATTCACCGAAAATCAAATTAATACAAAATTAAAAATTCATTGATGCTTAGTCATGCATTTTTATCTAATGTTCTATATAAAATAAATACTACTTTAAAATAAAAACAGTGTATTAAATAATAAAACTTAATACACTGTTTAAAATTAAGATCTAATTAGATTCTCAACATATGCCATGTCTATATTCTCTTCTAAAAGTTCACAAAGCTTATCATATTGACTCATTTTATAATCTTTATAATTAACTTCATTACTTTCTTCTATGTTTAATTCTTTCTTTAACTTATTTATAAGCTTTTCTCCAAAGTCTCCCTCATCAAAGATTCCATGAATATAAGTACCAAAAACATTTTGTTCTTTGTTCTTCATTCCAAGAACATTACCATTTTGCTCTTTTATCCATATATTCTCTTTAGCTGTAGGAATACTTTCCCCATTATGAATTTCATATCCACTAACTTCATTTCCTTCTAAATCAAAGGCTACAACCTGCTTTGTAGTTTTTTCTTTATTAAATGATGTTACTATATTTAAAAGTCCTAAGCCTTCTTCTTCTCTTATGTCACCTTCCACACCAAGGGAATCAATTATTTTTTCTCCTAATATTTGATAACCTCCACATATACCAAATATTAATTTTCCCTTAGAACTTTCATTAATTAGTGCCTCTTTAAAACCACTTTCCTTTAAATAAATTAAATCATCTATGGTATTTTTACTTCCTGGAATTATTATCATATTTGCATTTTCTAAATCCTTAGGATTTTCAGCATACCTTATACCTACATCTTTTATTCTTCCTAAGGAATTAAAATCAGTAAAGTTTGACATATGAGGTAATCTAACTATTGCTATATCTATCCCTTTACCATTACCTTTTCTTAATTTAATAGAAGCACTATCTTCCTCTTCTATATCTAAATCAAAGTAAGGCATAACTCCTAAAACAGGAATTTTTATTATTTCTTCTATTTGTCTCATTGCAGGTTCAAAAAACTCTCTTTTTCCCCTAAATTTATTTATTATAACTCCTTTAACCCTTTTTCTCTCTTCTTCAGTTAAAAGCATTATAGTACCAACAATAGAAGCAAAAACTCCTCCTCTGTTTATATCAGCAACTAAAATAACATCGGCATCTGCCATTTTAGCAGTATGCATATTTGCTATATCAGTTTCTCTTAAGTTTATTTCAGCACAGCTTCCTGACCCTTCTAAAACTATTAAATCATAATCATTTGAAATGTCATTATAAGCTTCCTTTGCTTTTTCCTTAAGATATTTATTTAATTCCTTATATTTATAAGCATCCATAGTGCAATGAACCTTACCTCTAACTATTACCTGAGTTTTAAATCCTGCACTAGGTTTCATTAATATAGGGTTCATATATTCCTTAGGATCAATTTCACATGCTTCAGCTTGTACCACTTGAGCTCGTCCTATTTCATCCCCCTCCTTTGTTACAAAGGAATTTAATGATATATTCAAAGCTTTATAAGGTGCAACCCTATATCCTTTTTTCTTAAAATATCTACAAAAGGCTGCTGCAACAGTACTTTTTCCTACGGAAGATGCTGTACCAAGAAGCATTATACTTTTATACTTCATAAAACACACCTACTTAATATCTAAGAATCCATGAGTTTCTGTTAATATATTATCTCCAGTTTCAAAGTTTATTCTTTCTTTAAATAAAGGTCCATCAAAAACAAATGTATGATATTCTCCATTTTCTCCACAAGCATCTGAACCAGCTGCTTTTAATCTTTCAACTACATCCTTAGTTAAAACTTCACCTAAGAATTCCTCACCTAAAATGCTTAATTTTACATTTTTAATTACAGTTTTGAAGCCACTATCTATAAACTCGTAAGTTAGAGCTTCTCTATCTTCTTCCCAAAGTGGGAAAATAGCTTCAAGTCCTGCTTTTTCACATTTATCTTCACACCAAGTTCTATGAGCCATTAAATCAATATCTCCAAATACACAAGCTTCTGCACCCATTTCCTCTTTAATCTTCTTTAAAGCTTCAACAAATGTTTCACCATAATTTTCTTTTCCGTTACTTGCAACTAAAACTAGAGGTATATCTAGAGATTTTGATACGTCTTTTAATAATTTATCTGGTATACCATGGAACCAACTTCTTAAAACTTTTTTATCAACAGTAACTAATAAAGCTACTGGAGTATGTCCAGCCTTTATCATTCTATATAATGATAATGTACTATCCTTTCCACAACTATATGATACAACAAACTTTTTTTTCATATTGTCCACCTACTTCCATCTTTCTAATGCTTCTAGCATGAATTTTCTTATGTCTATTTTATATACATCTGTAATTTTAGAACTATTTAATAATTCTCTTGCTTTTCCACTACTATAAATTTTACCTTCTTTTATTAAAATTGCATCTTCACTAAACATCTGAACTAAATTTAAATCATGTAAAACTCCTATAACAGTTTTGTTATTTTCCTTTGTCCATTTATTTATATAATCTAAAATTTCAATTTGACATTTTAAGTCTAAATGATTTGTTGGTTCATCTAAAAGTAATATTTCAGGATCTTGAGCAAAGGCTCTTGCTAAATAAACTCTCTGAAGTTGTCCTCCCGATAGCTCATTTATTAACCTATCCTTTTCATTTAATAATCCTACACTTTCAATACACTTTAAGACTATATCCCTATCTTTCTTTGTAAGACTTGAAAAAATACCATCTATATGAGCATATCTGCCTAGTGAAACTGTTTCAAAAACAGTATAAGAAAAATACACTTCAGAATTTTGACTCATTAATGCAACTTTTTTAGCTAAATCTTTTCTTTTTATATTTCTAATTTCTACCCCATCTAGCTTTATTTCACCTTTGTATTCTATTAAATTAGCTAAGGCTTTTAACACTGTAGATTTACCACACCCATTTGGTCCTATTATAGATATGTTTTCTCCTCTGTTTATGTTAAAATATAAATTATGTATAACCTCATTACCATCATATCCACAACATAAATTTTTAACTTCTAGCAAAATATCACCTACTTCTTTTTCCAAAGTATAGATATGCAAAAAATGGTGCTCCAATTAATGCCGTAATTGCTCCAACTGGTAATTCTGATGGGGCAATTAATGTTCTTGAAACTAAATCTGTTAATACCATTAAAGTTCCTCCAAGTATAATGCACATTGGAATTACTATCTTATGACTAGCTCCAAATATTTTTCTAACTATATGAGGAGTAATAAGATCAATAAATCCTATAACACCACTTAAAGCTACGGCACTTCCAGTTAAAATTGCCACTGAAACAAGCAGTGTCTTTTTCACCTTTTTAGTTTCAACTCCTATTGCTTTTGCTCCATCTTCTCCAAAGCTTAAGATGTCCATTTCCCTTGTATATCTTACAGCCATAAAAATTCCAATTATTAAAAATGGAATTCCAGCCAAAACATATGACCAACTTTTCATAGCAAATGATCCCATTTGCCACATTGTAATAGCCTTTAAATCTTCACTGCATATAGATGTTACAGTTGTTAACATTGCACTAGTAAAAAGTGATAACACCATACCAGCTAATATTACTGTATTATTTGAAAGCCCTCTATCAACTTTATTAGAAAAGATAATAACAGCAAAAACAGTTAAAACTCCACATAAAAATCCTATAATAGGCATAGCTAAATTTCCTATTACAGGAATTGAAATTCCAAGAACTATGTATATTCCAACTCCTAGGGAAGCTCCTGATGAAACTCCTAGAGTATATGGTGATGCTAATGGATTCTTTAATATAGATTGAATTATGGCTCCACTAACTGCAAGAGAAGCTCCAACTCCAAAAGCTAATAATACCCTTGGTAATCTAATTACCCAAATAATTGCTACGTCCTCTGGTTTTATACCAGTTCTAAGAGGAATATTAAAAATTTTATTCCCAACTATAGAAATAGTATCCCATATATTAATATTGGAACTTCCTATGGAAGTTCCAATACAGAGTACTAATATTACTAATGGAATAGCTAGTAATATTAGTAGTTTTCTTTTTTTAGATTCCTGCATATTGTTCTGGATAAATATCCTTTGCCATTTGTTTTAATACATTTACCACGTATTGACTTCCACGTGATGATGCATTATTGTCTACTAAGAATATTTTATTATCCTTAACAGCAGTTATTGTATTCCAACCTGGACGTTTAGCAATTAAATCTGTAGCATTTTCAATATAACTTTCATTTGTTAAAATTACATCTGGGTTTGCTTTTATAACAGCTTCTTCACTTGGAGAAATCCAACCCTTTTCATTACCAAATATGTTTTCTGCTCCAATTATAGTTAATAAGTTATTTAAGAAAGTATCACTTCCAAAGCTATAAAGTTTTGAACCTGATCCAATTTCAAAGTAAACAGTTTTCTTATCTTTTATAGTTTCACCTATAGCTTTTATTTTATCTACTTCACTTTTCATTGAATCAACCATTTTCTTTCCTTCAGCTTCTGTTCCAGTTAACTTAGCTAAGAAATTGATATCTTCATATATTCCATCTATACTATCACTAGTTGGAATATAAACTACAGGTATCCCTGCATCCTTTAAAGCCTTAAATGGATCTTCTTTTCCTGTTCTATTGTGCCCTGAAGCTATTATTACATCTGGCTTAAGAGCTACTATAGTCTCTGCATCTGGATTTCTAAAGTCTATTTTAGGAATATCAGGATTTAATCCTTTTACATCTGCCGAATATTTATCAACACCAACTATTTTATCACCTAGTCCTAAACCTACTAATATCTCTGTATTAGATGGAGCTGTTGATATTATTCTTTCAATCTTTTTAGGTACTGTAAATTCAGTTCCTTCCATATCTTTCATTGTTACTGTTTTACTTCCACATCCAGTAAACATAAGTAATGCCATCATGGTTATCATTACTAAAGAAATTACTTTTTTAAAGTTTCTCATATTCTTCCTCCACTTTCACCTTTATAAATTCTTAAGTTATATGAAGGATTCCTATTTGATTTTATTTAATGATTTTAATATGTATTTTTTTAATATTGCTAAGCATCCCTTACAATCTATAAAAGCAAATCTGAACTTTCCTAAATTAAGCTTAAATCATCATAAATCAAATTTCTCTTTCATAAAACTTAACAATTAAAATATTTGAGGCTTAAATTAATACGTATAAAATAAAAAAACATACCATTTTAAGAAGGTATGTTAAGCATATTTAAATCATACGCACCCTATTATCCTACCCTCAGAAGATAACAGTACTTAAATAAAAGGCAGGTATCCCGACTTTGCTTCTTCCTCCATCTCGTCTTCCCACACAAAAAATGCAGTGACATATTGAGATTTTGTCTGCTTCACGGTTACTGAGGTAGTTGAAGACTTTAACTTCATTCCCTATTAAGCGAAAATCACACCAATTATTAGTTAATCAACTTGATTATATTATTATATTTTATCATTGTCAAACTTCTTAATTTAATATAAAACCTATTAATAATAAAAGTAATAGTATAAGGCTTATATTAAAAGCTTTGAAAGTTCTTCTAAAAGCTTTTTGTTTTCTTCCCTTGTTCTAACTGCCACCCTATAGAAGCTATTGTCTAAGCCAATATAATTACTACAACTTCTTATTATAATACCTCTTCTAATTAATTCTTCTCTTAAATTTATGTTTTTATTTAATTTAAAAAATACAAAATTTACTGCACCTTTAAAAGTAGTAATATCTTTAAAATTCTCTAGGCCATTATATAAAAATTCATTTTCTTTTTTTATATAAGCTACGCTGTTTTTAATATACTCAACATCTTTTAATGCTTCTCTTCCTGCATAGTCTGCCACGGTATTTACACTCCAAGGAGTTCCTACTGAATTTATTTTTTCTATAAAATTATTATTAGAACTTAATCCATAACCTAATCTTATTCCAGGAAAGGCAAATAATTTAGTTAAAGATTTTACTATAATTAAATTTTGGAAATTATCAAGTTCTCTAATAAGAGAGTATTTATAATTATCTTCAACAAAGTCTAAGAAAGATTCATCAAAAACAACTGTAATATTCATTTTTTTTGCTTTTTCTAATACTTTTAATGAAAAATCTTTTTCTATTAAAGCACCTGTAGGATTATTGGGATTGCATAAAAATATAATATCTAATTCTTCCTTGATTTCTTCTAAAAATCCATTATCTACTGAATAATTATCTTTTAATATATAATGGTTAACTTCACACTCAACAGAATTTAAAGCATCCTCATACTCTGAAAAGGTTGGTGCTACTATAAGAGCCTTTTTAGGTTTTATTCCTCTTACTATATTAAAAATAACCTCTGCTGCACCATTTCCTAGAACTATATTTTCTAAAGCTACCTTTTCAAAGTTTGAAATACCCTTTTTAAGCTCATAATAAGTTATATCTGGATATCTCTCTATAGAATTTATTCCTCTTACCATAGCCTCTTTTACTCTTTCAGAGATTCCTAGAGGGTTTATATTAGCTGAAAAATCAATAATTTCATTTTCTTTTAAGCCATAAATCCTCTTAATTTCTTCTACATTACCACCATGTCCTAAATTCATATAATCACCTCTAAAATACATCTAATAATAAGTGCTACTACCATTCCTAAAAAAGAAACCATTCCTAATATATTATTAGTCTTATAAACATCTGAAATTTCTATTTTCTTTTTAGCATCTCCTATAGTTGGTTTTTCTACAAGCTTTCCAAAATAGTAATTTGCTCCTCCAAGTCTTATTCCTAAAGCGCCTGCAACAGCTGCTTCTGGATGAGCACTATTAGGACTTGAATGATTATATCTATCTCTTTTGTATATTTTAAAACTATTTTTGCAATTAAGTCTTAAAATAAAAGAAGAGATTACTATAAGATAAGCTGTTAATCTAGCTGGAATATAATTAAACACATCATCAAGCTTAGCTGAGAAGAATCCAAAATCCTTATATTTTTCATTTTTATATCCAAACATTGAATCACATGTGTTTACCGCTTTATATAAGAAAGCTAAAGGTGCTCCCCCAATTCCTGCAAAAAATAAAGGTGCTATAATACCATCTGACATATTTTCTGCTACAGTTTCTACTACAGCTCTAACTATAGCTTCTTCATCTAGATTTTCAGTATCTCTTCCTACAATATAAGATAATTGTTTTCTAGCCTTAACAATATCTCCTTCTTTTAAAACCTTAATTACTTTAAGTCCTTCAACTTTAAGCCCCTTAGCAGAAATACAAAAATAAATAAGTATTCCAGATACTACAGTTCCTAAAATAGGATTAATCTTATTAGCAATATGTACAATTCCTAAAGTTACTCCAAAGGTTATGAAAACTATAAAAAGCCAAGCAAAGAAGCCTGCAATCTTAAGATTTTTCTTGAAAACCTTTCTCCAAAGCTTTTCCATATTAGATGCTAGTTTTCCTATATATCTAATAGGGTGATATGGATTATTAGGATCTCCTATTATTAGGTCTAAAACATATCCTATTATAATTTTTATCATTTCTAAAACCTTTCTATTATTTCTAGTCTTAAATTATCTGTTATGTCTTTTTCAAACTCTAGACTTGAAAAATCTACTTTTAAATTATTGATATCCTGTTCAACTTTTAACTTATATCCTCCTCCACACTTAGGTTGATAAGTATAGAAGTCTAATTTGTCCTTTTCAAAGAGTTCTAAAATACAAGCTATACTTCCTCCATGACATACTATTAAGGCTTCCTCTTCTCCCTCTTCCTTAAGGGTTAGAAGTAATTTTAAAAATGCTTTTTTCATTCTCTTTTCAAAATCCCTTCTTGATTCACCATTAGGACAGGAAACATCCTTGCTTTTGTCTAAAATCCAGTCTAAATATTCCTTGTCTTCCTTTAGCATTTCATAAGACTTTAGTTCAAAATCTCCAAAATTATACTCACCAAATTCCTTTATAACTTCATACTTCTTATTTGGATATAAAATATTAAATGTTTCATTAGCTCTTTTTGCTCCACTTGTAAAATTTCTCTTACATATTGGCAAACTCACACTCTTTCTTTTTTCCTCTAACTCTTTTTTTCCTTCCTCACTTAAAGGCACATCACTTATTCCACAATAAAGTTTATTCTCATTGCAATAAGTCTTCCCATGTCTAATTAAATAAATTATCATCTTATTATTCACCCTTTAATCTTGTTCCTATTCCAAAAAATATTCTATAAACTTCTTCACTTTCCTTTGATAAAAACTGAAGAACTTTTCCAGTCTCTTCTCTCCATAATCTTTCCTCTTTCTTTAAAGGAACTATTCCTGAAGATATTTCATCACAAATTAAAATTTTATCTTTTAATAATTCTTTTTTTTCCTTAAAAAAGCTTAAAGACTCTTTTCCTTGTAAGGCATTAAAATAAATTAATCTATCTATTCCACTAATAACCTTTTTAGAAAAGTCTATAGAATCTTCTTTGCAATAAAATATTTCCTCTTCATTTATGCCTAACTTTTCTCTTACATACCTTAGTTTTCCATTATAGGCACCGCCAAATAAAAGTTTCAAAAGCTTCTCCTCCTTAAATAATTCCTAAAAGTAAAATTCCTGTAAACTCCATAAGAACAAGAATATATCCTGCAACGTCTCCATTTATTCCTCCCAATTCTTTTTTTACTTTTAAAAGTAAAATAAAAGAAATGAGTCCCATTGCTAAAATAGCTATTAAATAATTTATTCCTAAGGTGAAAAACGTTATTAATGCAACTAATACATATATTCCTAGTAAAATTATTTCATCTACTTTTCCAGTTCCTTCTTTAAAAAATTTTGCTAGAGAACTTTGTCCAAGCATCTCTTGACTTACAATAAAGTATCCATTTATTGCCCTTGATGCTATTGGTATAAATATTAATACTCTCATATCTAAATTTTTATTTAAAACAGTAAACATTCCAGCAAATTCTACTAGTAGTAATAAAACTACAGAAATAACTGAAAAAGCTCCAACTGTAGAATCCTTTAAAATTCTAAGTTTTGTCTCCTTATCTCTTCTAGAAAGAAGTGCGTCAGAAACATCCATAAAACCATCTAGATGTAAGAATCCAGTTAAAATATATGGCACCGTTAAAATAAGAGCTGCCATAAGCATAATTGGTACATTTAGCTTACTTAATACAAAAAAACTTAAATACCAAAGTGCTCCTATAATTAACCCTATGAAAGGATAAAGCTTCATTATATGTTTTGCAGCCCTGTCATCCCATTCATATTTAGGCAATGGAATAACTGTAAACATGCTTAAGGTCATATTTATAGCCTTATAAAAAATTTTCATCTTCTAAAACCTCCTCTCCTTTATGAAATATTAAGTTTCCAAAGGAAGCTTCTATAACCACATCTGAAAAGGAAGCTAATTCACAATTTATTTTACCTAATTCTCTTTTAAAAGACTCAGTATAAGAATCATATTTAATTCCATCACTAAAAACATAATCTGAAACTATTACTAAATTAGAAACCTTAGTTCCTAGACTCTTTATGTCCTTTAAAATATTACTATGTACACTTTCATTAAATTCTTTTCCCACAAACATCTCATTAGTAACTAAAGAGGTTAAACTGTCTAGTAAAACAGTATCTTCCTTAGAAAGTTTATGAAATATCTCATTTAAATTCCTATGTTTTTCAATGGTTTTAAAATCATACTTTTCTCTATTCTTCAAATGATTTTCTATTCTCTTTAAATCCTCTGAATCATAAGGGTTCATAGTAGCTAAGTAATAAAGCTGCCCTTTTCCTTTTTTTGAAAGATTACTACTATAAAATTCAGCATAAGAAGATTTGCTACTCTTAGCTCCTCCAATAATTAAAACTATCATAACTAATTAAATTAACTCCTATAATATTTTTAAAGGTTTAAAGAACAATATAACATTCTTCATCCTTTACATCTTCTAAATAGCTGTTATCTATATTTCCTTCTTCAAAAGTTGCCATATTATTCATCATGGCTGTTGCAAAATCAATTACTGAGAAAGCTATTGGACATCCACTTCCTTCTCCTAATCTCATATTTAAATCTAACATAGGATCTAAGCCTAACTCTTTTATAGCTAACTCATATCCTATTTCTTGTGATTTATGAGAAGTAAAACAAAATTCTTTAACTAAAGGATTTAATCTATTAGCTAAAAGAGCTGCCACAACGGATATAAATCCATCTATTACTACAGGGATTCTATAGAAAGCTGCGCCTAAAAATACACCTGTCATTGCTCCAATATCATATCCTCCAACCTTTGAAATAATATCAATAGGATCATCAAAATTAATATTATGTTTTTTAACCACTTCTTCTACAATTCTTTTTTTCTTTTCGAAAGAATCATTATTTATTCCTCCACCTTTTCCTACTACTTGAGAAGTTTCACACCCAATAAGTGCTTTTAATACTGCTGCTGAAGTAGTGGTATTTCCTATTCCCATTTCACCTACTCCAAGTATTTTATATCCCTTTTCCTTAGCTATTTTTACAGCTTCTATTCCAATTTCTAAGGATTTTTTAGCTTCTTCATAAGTCATAGCTGGTTCCTTATAAATATTTTTAGTTCCCTTTGATATCTTTCTATTTATAACTCCATCTATGATTTCATCTGAATTAATTCCCACATCAAAAACCATTAAATCTGTTCCATTAGCTTTTGCCAATGTAGCTACTCCCGTAGTACCTTTTATAAAGTTTTTTGTTTGAAGTAAGGTTACACATTGAGGTGCTGAGGCTACTCCTTCTTCTTCAACTCCATTGTCAGAAGACATTATAATCACACACTTTTTATCAATATTATTAAATATATTTCCAGTTATTCCAGATAACCTTATGGATATATCTTCTAGCTTTCCTAAACTTCCTAAAGGTTTAGCTAAAGAATCTACTCTATTTTTAGCTTTTACGATCATGTCATTATCTAAACCTTCTATTCCTTTTAACACCTCATTTAACATTATCCTTTTCCATCCCTTCTTATTTTTTGATATAATATTTTCATTAGAATATAAGGAGATTAAGATGACTAACAAAATGAAAAATCATAAGATAACCAAACTAGGCGGTCTTAATAACTCAAATTATTTATTAGAGTGTGAAAATAATAAATATGTTTTAAGAATACCTAGTAAAGATAATAAAAATAATTTTTCAGAGGAAAATTTTGTTTTAATATTTGCTAATTTGAACAAGCTATCCCCCCCTATTATATATCATAATAAGGATAATGGAATACTAATAAGCAAATTTTTAGAAGATTCAAAGGTAAATATGAGTACATTTACATCTTTAGAATTCCTTGAAAAACTCTCAATTAATTTAAAAAAACTACATATTCTTAAGTGTGAACATATTTTTAACCCTTTTGAACATATAAGAAAAAATTTTTATATTTTAAAATCTAAAAACTTTAATTTTCATGAAGGCATTGATTTAGTCTTAAATAAATTAAATATTCTTGAAGAAAAATTAAGCCAAAATATGACTCTTGGCCTTTGTCATAACGATTTAAATTCTTCAAATGTACTATATCATAATAAAAATGTTCTTTTTATTGATTTTGAATTTTCTGCTATGTGTGATATATTTTTTGATTTAGCTACTGTATCTTGGATGCTTGATGAAAAAAAGAGATATTTTTTAATAAAAAGTTATTTCGGCTACTACTCTTATGAATTAATGGAAAAATTAGAAAATTACCTTTTTGTAGTTAAGCTTTGGAATGCTTCTTGGAGCTTCTTAAAGTCTTTAAATACTAATTCTACATATGATTATAAATTAGGTGGAAATATGATCATAGATGATTTATTATCCACTCTATAAAAGGGCTGTATCAAAATATAACAATAAAACTTACAAACAGTATGAAGAGAATATCTAGATAAGCTTTAGAATTTTAATTATTACGTAGAAAATATCACGTTAAAAAGCTGAGACTGTTAATTTCTTAGGAATACAATCTCACAAAGTTCAATTGCATAAGTTCAAGAATCCAAATTAAAATTTGGACTTTCACTTAAGTTTCGAAGCTTTAGTGATATTTTCGAAGTAATGATTATAAATTCTTAGCGTAATCTAGTAATTCTTGGAATATGTTTGTAAGTTTTATAAAAAGTTATTTTAATACACTTCCATATATATACATAGAATAATTATTAAATATAATTCATCTTTTAAAAATTTTATTATTTTTTATTGCAAAGATTCATTACTACTCTTAAATATAAATTTATTGCTGGAAACAGATCTTCTTCATTAAAATCAAACCTAATAGAATGATGTTCATCCTTTAACTCACTTCCAAACATTATATAAGATGCCTTTCCTCCATTTTTCTGTACTCTTTTCATCATATAACATATATCTTCACTAGCACCAAAGTCTTCTTCATCTATTACATTATTATAATCATTTATATTTTTTGCCTCCCATTTAATAATATCAATTAACTCTCTATCACTACTACCACTTATGGATCTTCCTAAACAAGATATTTTCACATGATTATCATGCATATCTGCAGAAGCTTTTAGAATTCTAGTTGCATAACTCTCCATATATTCATTTAATTCTGTAGTTTCTCCTCTAGTCTCTACTTCCATAAAAGCTTTTCCAGGAATTACATTTCTACCACTCCCTGCAATTAACTTTCCTACATTTATTCTTGTTATACCTTCACCATTTCTTGGTATAGCATCTAAGTTTAATACTGCTGTAGATGCAGAAAGCAAAGCATTATGCCCTTTTTCAGGTGCAACTGCGGCATGGGAAGACTTCCCTGTAAATTCAGCATTAATTTTAGATGTTGCTAAAAATCCCTTTGTTCCACAGATTATTTCTCCTGATTTCCTTGCCTTTATTCCTATGTGTCCACTTAATAAATAATCTACATCATCTAAGATTCCTGATTGAGCCATTGGATTTCCACCACATACACTTTCTTCTCCAGGTTGAAAAATAAGCTTTATTGTTCCACTTAAATATTCCTTAAATCTAATAATTCCTTCTGCAACTCCAAGGCCAATAGCTATATGACCATCATGTCCACAGGCATGCATAATCCCCCTATTTAAAGAAGAAAAACCATTTTTAAAAGGAAAATGCTCATTATTTTCACATTCAAGGACCTTTACTCCATCTATATCAAATCTTAAAGCAATAGTTGGACCCTCTCCATTTTGTAAAATCCCAACTACTCCAGTGTATCCCCCAATCATATAATCACTTAATTCTTTATAGGCACCTTGCTTTAAGGATTTTTCATAACTTTTCTTTAAATCAAGTTCGTTTGGTACATCTAACCTATGCTCTTCACTTATTATTTCTTTTCCTATTTTTATTTCATAACCCATTTCTCTTAAATATTTTCCAATTAAAGAAGATGTTCTAAATTCTTTCCATGCACTTTCAGGATATTTATGAAAATCCCTTCTATAATTAATTATTTTTTCTTTAATCTCCCTTAAAAACTTCTCAATATCCAATTTTAATCCTCCACATTAAATAATTTTTAAAAATACATATACTTAATAATACTTACCTTCTCTCTATAATAAACCTTTTAAAAAATTATTAATGTTTAAATTAATTTTTTTAAATAAAAAAGGTACTACATCTTTAAAATGTAATACCTTTTTAGTAGTTTTCTTATAAATATTTTATTCTAAATAATAAAAAGAACTCGCTTTTTCTTTATTAATGACTGCATCCATGATGATTACATGTATGTGTGCTTGAAAACTCTTTTAATTCACCTTTTTTTAATGCTTCTAAATTAGCTTCTATATCTCCTTCAATAGCTTTGTAAACTTTAATTCCCATAGAATTTAATTTGCTTATAGCGCCAGCACCAATTCCACCAACAACTACAGCATCTACAACTTCACCTGATAAAGCTTTTATTGGTTGACATTTTCCATGTTCATGACCTAAATCACCATTACCTACAGTAGTTACTTCGTCCTTTTCTAAATCACATATTACGAAAGTTGGGGCAGTACCAAAATGACCATATGGTACACTTTTAACTCCTTCATTATTTTTAACTGGGAAACAAATTCTCATTATATTTTCCTCCTTCAAATTTTTATTATTTATGCATTTAGCATGTTTACATATCTTATTACATTTTTCATAGATATTTTCTTTTGTTTTTATATTATTATCATCATTTACGATATAATCAATTAAGATATTAATGCTTTCTAACTGCTCTATATTTAAATCATAAACAATGTGATAACCTATTTTATATCCAATTACGAGATTTGCATCTTTTAATATTTTTATTTGTTGAGAAACAGCAGATTCTGAAATGCTAAGTTCTCTAGCTATTCCCTTTGCACACATAGATCTTTTATTTATGAGATGTAGTATATTTATTCTAGTTTCATCTCCTAGTGCTTTAAATATTTTTATTTTATCTTCCATAAGCCACCTCTTATTTTTAATTAAGCATTTCCTTAATTAAATTCTACTCCTATTTTTCTAGAAATTCAATATCTAATTAAGTATTTTCTTAATTAAATTTATTTTTTAATATTTTACTCTCTTTTAAAATGATATTAATTCTTATTAAAATAGATTGAATTTATTAAAAAAACTAAAAAAGAGTGGCTTAAAACCACTCTTTTTATATTTAAAATTTATTATTTATTAGAAGCTTTCCATTCATCTAATTGTTTTTGCATTTCAGCTTTTATGTCATCTAATCCAGATGCAGCTAACTTTTTATTTAAGTCATCTAATCCTTTTACTGGATCTACTGAACCTGAGTATAAAGTTCTTTCAAACTCTTGTAATACGTTATTAACTGCTGATATTTGAGTTGTAACTGGCTCTGTATTGAACTTAAATCCTAAGATTGGTGAAGTCTTAGCACCTTTGTTAAAATCTTCAAAAGCATCCCATTTATCTGCTGGGTCGCTATCTAAAACGTAAGTATCAAATAAGTTTCCGTAAGCCCAACTTGTAACACTATATGGTCCATTTGGATCTCTCTTTATTTGGTTATCACTAACCTTTTCATAGTGAGTTCCCTCTATTCCAAACATTAATAGGTTTCTTAATGTAGAGTCAGTATTTACTAAGTTTATAAGCTCCATAGCTTTTTCAGGATGCTTAGATGTTGCTGATATAGCAGTCATAGCTCCAGTTGTTGAGTTATTTGTAACATATGGAGGGATTATTGATGATGTTACAACTTCTCTACCTAAAGCTTGTCCCCATCCATTTTCTGCATATGGTTGTCCATCAGCCTTCCACATAAATCTCTTAACTTCATTTTTCATATTATTAACTGCTGCATCTTGATTTATATATCCTTTTTCATAGTATTCTCTTAATTTAGTCATCATAGCCTTCATTTCTTCTGTCTCATACATATTTTGTACTGTTAAAGTATCATCATTAAAGAATACTCCTAAAGGTCTCATTATTTCATCAAACTCTAATGGAATTGAATCCCCTTGAGTATAGAATGGTACAAAATCTGGTTCCTTTTCTTTTATGATTTGTAACCATGGTTCTAAATCTTCTACTGAGTGTAAATCTTGATATGGAATATCATATTTTTCAACAAGCTCCTTATCAAATACCCACATAGGTGCTCCTGCTATTTCTTTTTGGTTTGGAACTCCATATATTTTTCCATCAACCTCAGCACCTTTCCAAAGTCTTTCATCTATAACCCCTTTAAGGTCTGCTCCCTCTTTATCTAATAAGTCATTTAATTCAAGGAAAGCACCTTTTCTAGCATTTTCTAAATATGGGAAAGCCCATGAACATGTAAATGCTAAATCATATTCTTCTCCTGAGTTAGCTATTACATTCATTTTTTGGCTGTAATCACCAAAGTCAATATGTTTTATGTCTACAGTAGCATTTATTTTATCTTTTATATATTTATTTACTTCCTCTTCTACTAATTCTCCATCTGTTTGAGGTTTACCTATTACATACCATACTAAGTTAACTGGCTCCTCACTTGCTGCTCCTCCCTCTGCTTTTTTGTCACTTGAGCCACATCCTGTAAGCATTACAGATGTAGTCATTACTCCTCCTAAAATTAATGCTAATAATTTTTTGTGTCTAAGCATTTTTTTTCCCCCTCATATTACTATTTTTATACCATTTAGATCCCTTAATCTCAAAGACTAAACAAACGTTTACAACAATCATATACTTTATCAAATTTAATTAAAATTAATATGATAATCATATATATTTTTTAGTATTTTGTTTGAGAAGCTTTAAGTAAATTAAAGTTTCTATAGTTAATTTATAACATAACAGTAAAAAAGTCAACATTGCAAAAAAGTCCTGTATTAATGTGTCCAACAGGCTATTTTACTACGTTTCAAGGGTTTTTAACATCAAAAGATTTTTATATATATTCTGTTAACTTTTTAAATATTTTAAAAAGTTTGAAATTTTTGTAATATAACTATTACATTTTGAATATTTTTATTCTTTCTCTAATCATATATGATTAAAATGTATGATATATTTTTAATCAGACTTATTATTCTGTAGAATTATACTTTTACTTTTTATTCAAAATTTGTTAACATTATAAAAAAGTATATTTATAATAATATTTAAGGAGATAATTAAAATGCAAAAACTTTTACTTGCTGTAATAGTAGGACTGGGTGGATTTTTAGGTGCATCCTTGAGATATCTTATTTCAATTTTTGCAGCCAAAAATTTTGGAGGAAACTTTCCATATGGTACTCTAATTGCCAATATTTTAGGTGCTCTTTTAATAGGTTTCATTATGGAATTCAGTATGGATAGTGCATTAATCTCATCTAATATGAAACTTTTTTTAACTACTGGTATTATGGGAGGCCTTACTACATTCTCTACTTTTTCCTATGAAACAATTAGTATGTTAACTAATGGCAATATGACTTTAGGAATAGAAAATATAATCTTAAACTTAGGTTGTAGTTTATTATTTGTTGTAATAGGACAAAAACTTGCTAGGATATTATTTTAATTTTTAGGAGGAATCTTTTATGAGAAATGAATTTAAAGGTAGCTTTTTAAAAATATTTATTGATGAATCTGATAAGTATAATGGTGAGCCACTTTACTTAGAGATATTAAAAGTACTAAAAAAAGAAAATATCTTGGGGGCAACTGTAATAAGAGGAATTGAAGGCTTAGATAGCCATCATAAAATACATTCTGATTTTATTGAAATACTTGCTAGAAACTTACCTATAGTCATAGAAGTTATTGAAAGTAAGGAAAAAATAAATGAATTAATAGAACTCATTGAGCCTATTATAGAAACTGGAACCATTACAGTTATAGATAATATTCAGGTAATATCTTTAAATAAAAAAACAGACTAAAAAGTCTGCTTTTTTATTTTCCAATCATTTAATTGTCTTTCTAATTCTTCCTTAACTTTATCTATTCCAGCACTTTCAAGCTTATTAATAAGCTTTGAAACATATTCATCTGTATCTACTAGTCCAGTATATAAACTTCTTGTAAACTCTTCAAGAACAGTATTTACATCCTTTAGTTCAATACTTACCTTACTATGGTCAAACTTAAATCCTAAGGCTTGAGATACATTAGACTTATTATTAACCTCTTTAAATTCATCCCATTTATTTTCTGGTTCATCTTCTAATACATATGTTATAAATAAATTTCCTAAAGTGTAGTAATCAACCATATAATTTTTAGATTCCTCTAAAAGCCTGATTTTATTATTTGAAATCTTTTCATAGTGAACTCCTTCAATTCCATAATTAATAAGATTTCTTAAATACTTATCTGTATTTAAAAGATTTAAAAACTCCATAGCTTTTTCAGGATTTTTTGAATTTTTTGATATGGCGATCATAGAACCATTTACTGATCCATTTGTAATATAACTTTCTAAAATTGGTGTAGCAACAACCTCTCCTCCACTTTTGATAGACCATATTTTTTCAGCATAAGGCTGCCCATCAGCTTTAGTTACAAATCTTTTAGTGGAAAAATCACCAGCATTCCCAATTTTAGTATTGGTATATCCAAGCTCCTTATATCTTCTCATAGTCTTTAAATTATTAATCATCTCTTCAGTTTTAAATATATTTACTACCTGAAAGTTATTACTTTCTAAATTTATTCCTAAAGCAGGGGCTAATTGATCCCAAATCATAGGAACTGAATAACTATCATCAACGTAAAAAGGAATTACCCCTTCTTCATTTTCTTTAATTAACTTTAACCAAGGTTCTAAATCTTCTAAAGTTTTTATATCCTTATAAGGAATATTATATTTTTCTACATATTCTTTAGAAAATACCCACATAGGCATACTAGAAATCTCCTTTTGGTTTGGAATAGCATATATACAACCATCTATTGCTGCTCCCTCCCAAAATTTTTTATCAAGAGCTTTATAAACATCCTTTCCATACTCTTTAATCAGGTTATTTAAATTAAGAAAGTCTCCTTCCTTTGCATTAGGATAATAATCATTAGCCCAGGAAGATGTAAATACCAGGTCAAAATTTTCTCCCTCTTTAGTTTTATTATTCATTACCTTTGTAAAATCCGCATAATCTACAAATCTAATATCAATAGTTGCATTTATCTTTTTAGTTAAATAGTTATTTACTTCCCTTTCAACTCTATCCATATCGTCAGGTTCTATTCCAATGGTGTACCAAACCAGTTCTATATTTTCATTATTTAAACGTTTAATATAGTTTCCATTTTTAATTATATTAAATATTATTAGAAATATCATAAGTATTGCACTTATAATAATTAAAAGAGATTTTTCTAATTTTCTCAATATTAGACCTCCTTTTATTTATTACATCTACATTATATTTTGTTTCTCTAATTCTTTAAATGAATATTTTTTATATAATATTACTTTTTTTTATAAACTTATTTACATACTTATAGTAGACTTCTTAAAAATTTAGTAATAAAATATATTTATTAATTTTAGGAGGCAATAAGATGCATTTTATTCAAAATATAGATATAAATATACTTTACTTTATACAAAATAATATACAAAATAAGTTTCTTAATCCAATAATGATTTTCTTAACTTCATTAGGTAATTTAGGCTTTATATGGATTGCCATAAGCATCTTACTTATAATATCAAAAAAATATAGAAAAATAGGATTATTAACTTTAGCTGTTTTAATTGTTAACACCCTGCTTGGTGAAGGACTTCTTAAACATATTATAGAAAGATCTAGACCCTTTGCAACATATGAAAGCTTACATATAATGATACCTAAACCAAGTAGTTACTCTATGCCCTCTGGTCATACTTCTGCATCCTTTGCAGCAGCATTTATGTTAGCTTATTATTTTAAAAATATAAGAGTATATATCTATTCCTTAGCTTCTTTAATAGCTTTTTCTAGATTATACTTGCTTGTTCACTATCCAAGTGATGTATTAACAGGTGCTTTACTAGGATATTTAAGCTTCTTAATAGTTATAAAATCCTATGAACTTATACAAAAATCTAAAATAAAAGATCAAAGAAAGTCTTTTTAGACTCTCTTTGATCTCTTTTTTATTTTTGATAATAACTTTTCGTAATATTTTATACTATTTTTTAAGGTTGTAACCACATACTCTTCATTTTCCCCAGTACTAGTTTCTCCAGTAAGCATAAATCCTGTTGCGCCACACCTAATAAAATGATATATATCGCTTAATTCATTTATTGTAGGCTTATTTTGTTTATTTCTAATAGATGAAAGTACATTTGTGGCTACTATTATTGATTTATTCTCATTTTTTAAAGCATATAATATTTTTTCTTGCACTATAGGAACATTTAATATTCCAATTTCTGCTGTTAAATCTCCTCTTGCTATAACTATTCCATCTAATTCTTTAGCAACTTCTTTAATATTATTTATTCCTTCATTAGTTTCAATTTTTCCCCAAAGCTTAGGAATAAATTGATTTGACTTTAAATTTTTAAAAACAATATTCTTAAATTCTCTACATTCTTCCATATAAGAACAATAAGAATAATCTATAATATCTACTTTATTATCTAAGGCAAATCTAATATCTTCTAAATCCTTTTCGCTTACCCCCCAATTTTTCCTATCTAAATTAGGAAGATTACATCCCTTTTCTTTTCTAACTACACCACCTAATTTAACCTTAGTCTTTATTAATCCATTGTTATTGCTTATTACTATGAATTCCATAGTAGCATCTTTCATATATATCTTTTTAAAAGTATTATTGTATATAAACTTATTTTTTATATTTAAAGGTATAAGTTTATTTCTATCAATATTTTTAAGATAAGCATCATAAGTTTCCTCTGAACAAAAATAAACTAAATCACCAGAATTAACTTTAAATGTTCCATATATATTATTAGCTACCCTAATCTTATTTCCCTGTAAGTCTAAAAGAATTTTTACATTCTTATGATTGCTTCTTATGTAATCTATACAGCATTCTACATCTCTATGCTTGCCATGGGATAGATTCATCCTAATTATATTGCCTCCACCTTTTACTATGTTATCTATTTTATTGAAGATTTCATTTTTGCTCTGTTCACTTTTGCTTAAAAATCTGGTGTTTATACTGCCTATAATATCCATAACTTCCCCCATAAATATTGCTACTCATTGATTTATATGCATAATAAGCTTTAAATATTATTTATATATCTTATCAATTAAAAACACTTAACATAATAATATTATTACTACTAAGTTTATTCCTAAAAATACTTAGTATAATCATAAAAAGTTTCTTAAGAAAACTATAATTAAAGAAGTTCTGTCAATAAACTGTAAACTCTCTGTTTAAGTCTTGATAAAACTTCTTTAAAGCAAGGCTATATTTAAACTACTGTTAATTTTAAATATATATCTTAAAATTGATATTAACTTAAAATAAAGCTTAAAGCAAAATATGGATAACTAAACCTCTTAATTAAAGAAATACGATTAGCTTACTTCTTTAATTATTTTATATAGTGCATCTGCTAATTTTTCTTTATTTATACTATCTACTTCAGTATCACTTATATTTATAATTAGGCATAAAGAATCTAAATTTTTTACTAAATATAATCCTTTTCCACTTTTAATACTTATCTGTGAAAGGCCTATATAATCAACCATATCTTCTAAGTTTAAGGATACAACACGCCTAAGAATTTGATCATCCCCTAAAATTTCTATTCTCTTATCTTCTCCTATACTCTTAGTTATTCTTATAAATATATCTGCCTTTGTATTATTAGATAATAAAACTTTCTTAAAAAAACTTTCTCCTAAGCAACACTCTTCATTAAAACAATCTATAGTAAGATCTCCTTCTTCCTTTAATTTTTTTATTAATACTTTTCTTAAATAGGAGTCATTTATATCTAATGCATATTTCACTATAAATCACCACCTTAATTCTAAGGACAATTGTAATATATATTATTCATTTTCTTAAAAAAAGTTCTACTAAAAACATAAGTTTCATAAATTAAACTGAAGGAGGTGATAAATTTGATGAAAAAAATTACTAAAATATTTTTAATAACCCTATGTTTTTCTCTTCTTTTAATTTCATGTTCTAAAATTAATATTCCTTCTAAGGAAAAACCTTCTTTAAACTATCACACTAAAAATTTAAGTGAACTAGTTTCTAAGAATAATATAAAAATCAGATTATTAGATATGAATATTTATAGTGAAGTAATTGTTGATAATGAAGATGTAAGAATTATTGATGACTTATTAAAAAGCTTAAAAGATTCTAACTTTATAAATGAGGAACCTTTACCTAATAAACCCTTATATAAAATTTTTATAGATTTAAATAGTGAAAAGTATGTAATAGATATTTATGGAGATGATTTAATAACCCTTTATCCTTGGGATAGTGATGTAAGGAAGGATTACTTAAGTTTAAAAGATATTCCTAACTCCTTTAAATTAGAACCATTTTGCCAGTATGTGTTTAATAAAAAACAATAAAAAAAGATATAGGATTTAGTATATAACTACTAAATCCTATATCTTTATTAATATAAAATTCCATTTTAAAAATAAACTTTACTTAAAACTTATTTGTTTTTATTTAATTCTTCTAAAAGTTCAAATACACGCTTTCTATATAAGGGATGAATCTTATAAGGAGAAATTTCATTTAATGGCTCTAAAACAAAACTTCTTTCATGCATTCTTGGGTGTGGAAGTATGATCTCTTCATCTTCACTTATTAAATCATTAAAAAATATTACATCTAAGTCTATAGTTCTAGGACCCCACTTAATCTTTCTCTCTCTTTTAAGCTTTTGTTCTACACTTAATAAAAACTTGATTAATTCCTTAGGGTTTAAAAGAGTTTTTATTTTACAAGCACCATTTAAAAATTCATCCTGCTCAGTATATCCCCAAGGTTCCGTCTCAATTAAATTAGATTTTTTTATAATTTCAGTATGATAAGCCTTATTTATTTCATTTAAAGCTTCTTCTATATAATATTTTTTATCTCCTATATTAGATCCATATGAAAGGTATGCCTCATTCCATCCTCTCTCTATTTCTATAGATACAGTATCTAAACTTCTTAATATAGGTGCCCATGGTTTCTTTAAAGAAACTTTCACTTTTTTTACAAGAGGGTATTCTAATAATATAAACTCACATAATTTTTCTGCTGCAGTTTCTATTAAATCATAGCTTTGCTTTTTAAACTCTTCCTCAACCTTATGTGCAAGTTCTCCATAATGAACAGATTTACTTAAATCTCCAGTAACTCCAGCCTCTCTAGTATCTAAGAAAAGTTCTATACTTAAAACAAATTTTTGTCCAAGTCTTTTCTCTTCTTCAAAGACTCCATGATTACCAAAAACCTCAAAATCTTTAATAATAATTTTATCCATGAAAATTAACTCCTATCTTCTTACAATAGCATCAGTCATAAGGGCAGTTCTCTTATTTTCTAAAACATCATGAACTCTTACAAACTCACAGCCTTTAATTATTCCAAGAGTAGTTGTAGCTAAAGTTCCTTCTAATCTCTCATCTGTTGGAAGATTTAAAGTATTACCTATTACTGATTTTCTTGATGTTCCTAATAAAACTGGGTAATCCATATTGCAAAACTCATCTAATCTATTTAATACTTCTAAGTTTTGATCATAATCCTTTGCAAAACCTATACCTGGGTCTAAAATTATATTTTCTTTCTTAACTCCAGCATCTAGGGCTATCTTTATACATTCTTCCATATCAGATTTCATAGTTTCTATGATGTCATCACCATATTCATTATCATTTCTATTATGCATTATGCAACAAGGTACTCCATATTTAGCAGCCACAGTAGCCATATATTTATCCTTTTTAAAGCCCCATACATCATTTATTAAATCTGCACCTGCTTTTATAGCTTCCTCTGCCACTTTACCCTTATATGTATCAACTGATATAGGTATATCAAATTTTTCTCTTAAGGCTTTTATTACAGGTACTACTCTATTTAATTCCTCTTCTTCTCCTACTGGGGTATGAGTTGGTCTTGTTGACTCTCCTCCAATATCTATTATGTCAACACCATCATTAATCATCTTCTCAGCTCTCTTTAATGCTAACTCAATATCATTATATTTTCCACCATCTGAAAATGAATCTGGAGTCACATTTAAAATTCCCATTATGTATGTTCTTTTTCCTATTTCAAACTCTTTATTTCCTATTTTCACAAAAGTTCCCCCTTAAATAATTATGTCTAAATTCTTTTTTTCTTTGCTCCACTTACAAAGTTTTTCAGCATTACATAAAAAACAGCTTCTTGATTTTTTATCAGCTAAGTAAATAATTTTATCTAAGCCTTCTGCTTCACTATTTCTGTGATTTAAAATTCCACTTAAAATAATCTCTATTTCTTCTTTATTAAAATCACATTCCTTTAAAATATCCAAACTCAATTTATAAGAAGCCTTATTATGTTTTTCTCCACCTTCATATTCTACCCATCGTCCTATATCATGAAGAAGTCCTATTGCATATATAATTTCCTTAGATACATTTATATTTTCCTCTAAGACCATTATGTAGGCAATTCTTGATACATCTAAAAAATGCTCTAAGTTATGTTTGCAAAAAATCCTATCCTTTTCACAGAAAGAATTCCTATTTAAATAGTCTTTATACTTACTATTATTAAGTATCTTATTTATTCTCTCCATAATAAACACCTCAAAGAATAAGATCTACATAGAAATCATTCTAAAAACATCATTTTTTAAGCTTTCATCCTCTAAAAACTTTCCTCTATAAGTTGTTGTTACTGTTTTTGCACCTGGTTTTCTAACACCTCTCATGGTCATACACATATGTTCACCTTCTACAACTACCATTACACCTTGTGCATCTAAGTATTCCATTATAGAATCAGCTATTTCCGTTGTAAGCCTTTCTTGAAGTTGTGGTTTTTTTGAATAAACCTCAACACATCTAGCAAGTTTAGATAAACCTACAACCCTTCCATTTGGTATATATGCTATATGAACTTTCCCATAGAAAGGAACTAAATGATGCTCACACATAGAATAGAAAGTTATATCCTTTTCTAAAACAAGATCATTGCTATGAACTTCAAAAGTTTTACTTAAATGCTCCTTTGCATTCATTCCTATTCCTGAAAATATTTCTTCATACATTCTTGCAATTCTATCTGGAGTTTCTATTAAGCCTTCTCTATTAACATCTTCTCCTATTGCTTCAAGTATTAGTTTCATTCCTTCTCTTATCTTATCTTTATCGATCATTTTGCCCTCCATATTTAAAAGCTTATAATAGAATTTTCATATTTACTTTTTATTTCTTCTATTAAATCTTTTTCCCCAAAAAATTCTTCTTCAAATTGACTTACTCTCATTATTCCAAGAAGAGAATTACTTATAAAAATCCCTTCACTATTTCTTAAGTCTTCTATATTATAACATCCTTCTTCAACTTGAAAGTTATTCTTTATCCATCCTCTAATTATTCCATCTAAAAGACCACAGCTAACCTTTGGAGTATATATTTTATTATTCTTAATAAAATATATATTACTAGTAGCTCCCTCTGTTAGCTCTCCTCTTTCATTTAAAAATATCACTTCATCAAAGCCCTCATCTTTAGCCTTTTCCTTTTCCATAATATTTTCAATATAGCAAGTGCTCTTTAAATAAGTTAATTTAGAGGTGCTATTTCTTCTTACTTCACTAAGCTTTAGAGAAAATCCTCTATTGTAATCTTCTATGCCATAAGGAATATCTCTAGTTGAATAAATTATATTTTTTTCAGTAAGAGTTATTTTTAAAGCCTTATTTCTTATTTTTTCATTTTTAATAAACTCTCTTAATTCCTCTTCATTAATATTAAAAGGAATATTTAAATTTAAACATCCATCTTTTAGTCTTTCTAAATGTTCCTTTAAAAACACTCCATTATTTAATACAAGTATAGTTTCAAAAATTCCCCGTCCAAAAAAGACAGAAGAATCTATGGTAAGTGAACATTTTTCAACCATACTATAACCTTTTTTATTTTCTCCTATATAAATCACTTTATATCACAACCTAATTATAATACTCTCATTAAAGCCTTTGCCTTATCTAAAGTTTCCTCATATTCCATCTCTTCTTCTGATTCAATAGTTATGCCTCCACCTACTCCAAAATAGGCCTTATTATCTTTTGCTAATATAGTTCTTATTACTATATTAAAATCACAATTTCCTCTTAAATCAAAATAACCTATGGCCCCAGTATATATCCCTCTTCTAAGGCCTTCTAGTTCCTCTATTATCTCCATACTTCTTATTTTAGGAGCACCTGTTATAGAACCTCCTGGAAAACATTCTCTTATACATTTTACAGAACTAACATCTTCCTTTAGTTCTCCTATAACTGTGGAAACTAAGTGAAATACTGTAGCATATTCCTCTAATTTAAATAATTCTGTAACCTTAACAGAAAAAGGTTTGCACACCTTACTTAAGTCATTTCTCTCTAAATCAACAATCATTAAAAGCTCTGACTTATCCTTTTCACTATTTAAAAGTTCTTTTTTATTCTTTTCATCTTCTAGTTTATCTTTTCCTCTTGGTCTTGTGCCTTTAATTGGTCTTGTTTCAACTTTATTATTAAACACCTTTAAAAACCTCTCAGGAGAAGAACTTATAATTTGAAAACCATCTAAATTTAAATAACAGGAAAAAGGGGCTTTATTTATACTTCTTAAACTTATATATGTATCAAAAGGATCAGAATTAAAATCACAGGAAAATCTCTGTGTTAGATTTGCAATATATGTGTGCCCTTTTTTTATGTAATCTTTAACCTTTTTTACTGAATTTATATATTCTTCTCTTGAAAAATTTGAAGTAAACTCAGTATTTTTATCTAAACTTATATTTAAATTTATATCCTGTTTTTTTATTCTTTCATAAATCTTAGATATACTTTTTTCTGACTCTTCCTTAATTCCTAGAGCTGTTATATATGTTTTTTTATTTCTCAAATCAAATATTATTACATTATCATAAAATAAAAAATAACTATCTGGAATACACACATCATCCTTAGCACTTTTAGGCATATCTTCAATAACTCTTCCTATATCATAAGAAAAATAGCCCATAGCTCCCCCTAAAAAAGGTATATCACTATGATAATTTATTTTGTATTCTAAAATAATCTCTTCTAATTTTTTAAAAGGATCTCCTAAGACTAGTTTTTCATCTATAAAAATCTCATTTCCCTTAGAGCTAAACTTTTTAAAAGGATTTAATCCTATAAATGAATATAAAGAAAATTCGCTATCTTCCTTTGAACTATCTAAAAATATACTGTTTATTTCATCTTTAAATAAAGAATATACTTCATGTGGCTTAAGCTTATTTTCTATTTCCTTAATTTTAAAATTCAAATTACTCACCTTTCTATAATCTTAAATTTCCTAGCATTATCAATAAAGTTTTTAAGCATTTCATGGCCATATTCAGTTAAAACAGCCTCTGGATGAAACTGTACTCCTTCTATATTGTACCTTTTATGCCTTATTCCCATAACTACCCCATCATCACTTAAGGCAGTTATCTCTAAATCTTCTCCTAAAGAATTTCTATCAACTACTAAAGAATGATATCTAGTTACATTTATATTATTTTTTATTCCCTTAAAAATCCCTTTTCCGTCATGAGTTATTTTACTCACTTTTCCGTGGACTGGGAAATCCCCTTTTTTTATTTTACTTCCAAAGGAATATCCAATACATTGGTGACCAAGACATACACCTAAAATAGGAATCTTTCCCTTAAATTCCTCTATAATATTTAAACATTCTTTCATATCCTTAGGTGCTTTAGGTCCTGGAGATATTATTATTCCCTCTGGATTCAATCTTTTTATTTCTTCTATAGTTATTTTATCATTCCTCTTTATCTTTATATCCTCATTTAATTCCTTAAAATACCTAAGCAAATTAAATACGAAGGAATCATAGTTATCTATCATTAAAAACATTAATTCACCTCTAAAATATTTAGTTTAAAATCATTATATCAAAAACACCTAAAAAAAAATATGAATTTTATACCATTTATATATTTGAATCTTCTAATTAATAATCTTAAGTATTGTTATTACTTAATTTAAAGTTAAAAATTAATTTATTTTATTCTCATTTATGTGTTAAAATATTTATACTACAAATTTTTTAAAATTAACAATATTATTCAAATAATTATTATACATACATTTATTTTTTCAGTTTTAAAGGAGGGTTTACTATTAATATTAATGCAGAATTTCATTGTCACTCATTAGCTTCTGACGGAACACTATCTCCAAAAGAGGTAATTGCTGAAGCTAAAAAAGCAGGTATATCCTTAATAGCTTTAACAGATCACGATATAACTTCTGGTCTTGATGAAGCAAAAGAAGCCGCAAAAGAACTAGATATTCAATTTATTCCTGGAATAGAACTTAGTTGTGAGCATAAGGGGTCTACAGTTCATGTACTAGGATATTTTAGAGATGATTCTTATAAATCCGAAGATTTTCAAAAGTTCTTAAATGAATTAAAGGATTCTAGAATAGGTAGAGCAAAAAAAATCGTAGCTAATTTAGAAAAATATTTTAATATTAAACTTGATTATAAAGATGTCTTAGCAAAGGGAAAAGGTGTTGTTGCTAGACCTCATATAGCTCAATGCATAATAGAAGCTGGGTATCCTTATGATTGGGAATATATATTTGATAACTTCATAGGAAATGATAGCCCAGCTTATGTTCCTAACAAAAAAATTTCTGTAGAAGAAGGAATAAATATATTAAAAGCTAATAATGCTATAACAGTGCTTGCTCATCCAAAGCTTATAAAAAGAGTTCCTGTACAGGAAGTTATGGCATTTCCTTTTGATGGTATAGAAGCTATTTACTATCAAAATACTAAAAAAGATACTGACTTCTTTATTTCATATGCTGTTCATCATGATCTTCTTATAACATGTGGTTCAGATTTTCATGGAGATCATGAAGGAGATGAAAGACATGGTCATGTTGGATGCATGAGTATGCCAGAAGAATATCTTGAAAAATTCCTAAAAAAATATAATTGTAATAAAAAATAATATTAATGATTAAAATAATGGTAATATGGTTTAACTGCCAAATTACCATTATTTTTTTATAATCTCAAATAATTTAATATTTTATTAAAAAAAGTATTTACATTTCAATGAAAAAGAATATAATTTAATTGTAAGTATTAATTAATAATTAATATTAGTTGATTTTGATTGTTATAATTTTAACATATATTAGGTGGTGTTTTTATGAATTATTTAGAAGTAAAAAAAGATATTTATTGGGTTGGATCTTTAGATCCTGAATTAAGAGTTTTTGATATTATTATGTACACTCCTTATGGAACTACTTATAACTCATATGTAGTTAAAGGTAGTGAAAAAATAGCTGTATTTGAAACAGTAAAAGAAAAATGTTTTGATGATTACTTATCAAAACTTAATAGCTTAGGTATTGATTCTAAATCAATAGATTACATAGTTGTTGATCATACAGAGCCTGATCATGCTGGATCTGTTGAAAAATTACTTGAATTATCTCCTAAAGCTAAAGTTATAGGTTCAATGCAAGCTATAGAATTCTTAAAAGATATAGTTAATAAAGATTTTGAATATATAGTTGTTGGAGACAATGACACAATTTCATTAGGAAACAAAACATTACAATTTATCTCTGCACCATTTTTACATTGGCCAGATTCAATGTACACTTATATTCCAGAGGATAAAGCTTTAATAACTTGTGACTCTTTTGGAAGCCACTATTCTTGTGAAGAAGTATTTAATGACTTAGTTCCTAATGAAGAAGACTATTTAGATGCCTTAAGATACTACTATGATTGTATCTTTGGACCATATAAACCATATGTTTTAAAAGCTATAGATAAGATTAAAGATTTAGATATAGAACTTGTATGCCCAGGTCATGGACCTATCCTTAGACAAGATCCTTGGAAGATAATAAATACTTATAAGGAATGGAGTACTCCAGTAAAACCTAAAATAAATGGAGATAAAAAGGTTACTATTCCTTACGTATCAGCTTATGGTTATACTAAAGAATTAGCTGAAGAAATAGCTAAGGGAATACAATCTGAACATAATGTTGAAGTTAAATTATATGATTTAACTTATAGCAAGCAAGAAGATGTATTAGCTGACATAGGAGAATCAGATGGTATATTATTTGGATCACCAACAATAGTTGGAGAATTATTACCTCCTATTAGAATTCTTTTAGCTAACTTAAACCCTATTATTCATGGAGGAAAATATGCTGCAGCCTTTGGTTCATTTGGTTGGAGTGGTGAAGCTGTTCCAAGAATAGAAGCTAGATTAAAAGAATTAAAAATGAATATATTTGGACCTGGTTTAAGAATTAAGTTTAAACCATCAACAACTGAATTAAAAGAAGCTTTTGAATTTGGTAGAGATTTCTCAAGAACTATGTTTGGAGAAAAGGAACTTGATTATGCTCCAAATAATGCTACAGAAACTAAAGAAGTATTAACTGGAAATGGTAAAACAAGATACTGGAAATGCTTAGTTTGTGGTGAAATATTCGAAAGTCCAGTATGTCCTGAAGTTTGCCCTGTTTGTGGAGCTGGAAAAGAACAATTTATAGAAGTAGAAATGGATACCTTTGAAAAGAATGATACTGATGATAACTTCGTTATTATAGGTAATGGAGCTGCTGGATTCTACGCTGCTAAAACAATAAGAGAAATAAATAGTACAGCTTCTGTTAAATTACTTTCAAGTGAAGAAGTATCTTCTTACTCAAGACCAAATCTTTCAGATCTTTTAAATGAAGAAATGAATTTAGATACTTTCTACTTAGCTAAATCTTCTTGGTACAAAGAAAATAATATAGAAGAATTACTAGGAGTTACTGTTACTTCTATAGATAAAGATGCTAAAAAAGTAATCTTAAAAGATGGTACTGAAATACCATATACTAAACTTATATTAGCTAATGGTAGCCATAACTTTATTCCACCATTTAAAGTTAAAAATAATAATGAAGAAGTTACTTTAAATTGTGAAAATATTCATGAGTTTAAAGGTATCTACTCTATTAAAGATTTAAAAGATACTTTTGATGTTAAAGAAGAAATGAAAGAAGCTAAGAAGGCTGTTGTTATAGGTGCTGGTCCTCTTGGATTAGAAGCAGCTTGGGAAATGAAACTTGCTGGATTAGAAGTTACAGTAGTTGAATTCTTACCAAATCTTATGAATAATCAATTAGATCAAGAAGGTGCTGATATCTTTAGAAATCAAGTTTCTGATTGTGGAATAACATTCATAACATCAGAGGAATGTGCTGAAATAATAGCTAAAGATGGCAAATTAACTTCTTTAAACTTAAAGAGCGGAAAAACTTTAGATGCTGATATTCTTCTAGTTTCAACAGGTATTAGAAGTAATATAGAATTAGCTAAAGAAACTGGAATTGAATGCAACAGAGGTGTTATTGTTAACGAAAGAATGGAAACAAGTGTTAAAGACATATATGCTTGTGGAGATGTAGCTGAATTTAATGGTCTTGTTTACGGAAACTGGCCTGCTGCTATAGAAATGGGTAAAACTGCTGGTGCAAATGCATGTGAAGCAGAAAAAGCATTTGAAAACTTTACACCATCTATAATATTAGATGCTTTAAATACTCATGTATTCTCAGCTGGTTTAATAAGATTTAACGATTCTTCTTATGAAAAAATAAGTTCTAAAGATGAATCAAAAGGTCAATATACTAAACTATTCTTCAAAGACAACATCTTAGTTGGAGGAATTATAGTTGGTGATATTTCTAAGGCAGGACAAATAATAATAGCAATAGATAATAAACTATCTAAAGCAGCTGCTTTATCAAATGATTTACTATAAATAAAATAAAAAGTGACTATATAAATTTTATATAGTCACTTTTTTATTTAGAGAAATATATTAAACTTAAGCAAAAATTACTTAAACTATATGCTCTTTGTGCTTGTTATAAGCTTTTTTTATATTCTTCTAAAGCTTTTGCAAGTTGATCTGGACAAGATGTTCCTTTTCCTCTGCAATCTATTCCTTTTAATTTAGAAATAGCTTCATCAACATCCATTCCTTCAACAAGCTTAGAAACTCCCATTAAGTTTCCTGGACATCCATTTACAAAGCTAACACTTTTTATTTTGTTATCTTCGATTTCAAAATTAATCTCCTTAGCACAAACTCCTGTAGTCTTATAATTCATAAGTAAAATCTCCCCTATCTTGCTAATTATGAAGATATAGAAACTATTTTAAAGTAGCTATAACTTCAATCTCTATTTTAGCATCTTTAGGTAATTTAGCAACCTCTACAGCACTTCTTGCTGGTTGATTTTCTGTAAAATAAGTAGCATATACTTCATTCATTCTTACAAAATCATTCATATCACTTAAAAATACTGTAGTTTTTATTACTTTATCCATAGAAGTTCCCGCAGCTTCTAAGATAGCCTTTACATTTTCTAAAGATTGAGCTGTTTGTTCTTCAATTGATCCTGCCATTACTCCAGTTTCAGGATTTAGTGGAATTTGTCCTGAAGTATAAACAAAATCTCCTATTTTTATTCCTTGTGAATAAGGTCCAATTGCACCTGGTGCTTTGTTTGTTTTTATTATTTCTTTTGCCATATAAAACATCTCCTATTCTTCAACACATTACTTCTGATACTTTAATTTTAATACAGCAAAAATTTAAATTCAATGGATTATTACTATTTCTTCTCTTCTTCTCCCTCTAAACTAGTTATTTTTTTTGTGCAATTTTCTGATCCCTTATTCTCTTTCAATTCTACCTTATCAGGATTAGGATTATTTAATATTCCTCCCATAACTAATATTGATAAAAATAAAGTTACTATTTCATTATAATTTGACGGCAAAATGCTCAAATTGAACCCTTCAAGTATTAAAGGTATTAAAGCAAAGATAGCTAACCATAATCTATAGTTCTTTAACATACTCCAATCATGCATATAATCGCTTCCTTTTATAATATTCTACAATTTATTATATTCTTAGCATGATTTTATGGTTATTATCTAATCTTTTTCTAATAAAAAAATACCTCCTTATATTATTTAATCACGGAATTTTTATTTCTTAACCATGAAGTAACTTAATATAAGAAAGTACCCTTTTTTATGAACTTTTTATTATATTCTATATTATATATCAGCCATTATAAGCTTAGCGCTTTCTGTGTTTGTAGCTAGTGGAACCTTGTAAACATCACAAAGTCTAAGTAATACGCTTATATCTGGTTCATGAGGTTGAGCTGTTAATGGATCTCTTAAGAAAATTACCATATCAACATCGTGGTTTTCTATCATATTCAAAATGGCTAACCACGATAAGCCTCTAATTTCGTTCGTTCTTATTTAGTAGATTATAAATTATAGGCTAATATGTTGTCAATCATAATCTTACTCTGTATGCTCTCAAGTTCTCAAATGAAACTTATTAAGTATCCTTCATTTTTTAATATAAATATATATAATAGAAAAGTAAATCTAATAAAATTATACTTTCATTCAAACCTTATTTTTTATTAATTTATTTTATCTGCATATAAACATTTCTCAAAGCTTTAATATTAATAGTATATTTTTCATGCTTTGTTTTACCATCTTCTTTTAATTTATAGGTTATATTAAATGTCATATAGTCTATCTTATCTTTACAATCTGTTGCATTAAATAAATAGCTTTCATAAACTTGTCCAATAGTAAATACTGGAATGGGTTCTTTTAAAAGATTTATACTATCTTTTATTTCTTTTCTAATAATATTAGCTGCTTCTTCAAGTTCAATTGTAAATTCATATAGATTATAATTAGATATATTTTCTATATATAAATTATAATCATCTAAATATTCTTTTCCTTTTATTTTTGTTAAATTAAATTTAATTTTAGGTTTGTTTATATCCTTTCTTGTTTGATAGCTAACTACCAAACTACCTATTCCAGTTAATGCTCCGATTGTACCAGTAATAACCCCCACCAACGCACTAACATTAGTTATATAATCCATTAATACTTCTCCTTATGTAGCTATACTTTTATCGTCGATTTCATAATCAATATCAATAAACATATATAATCTTATCAACGAATCAATAATTAATATAGATTTTAACGCAGACTCTCTATTGTTATAATTAGTTAATACCCCGTGACAAATTCCATGTCTATTAGGAATATTATTTTTTGCTTTAGAACTATCACAGTAAACATAATTTTTAAAATAATCATTAAATACCATAGTTGTTATGTGAAAATCTGAAACTCCATATATTCTGTCTACAGTATGTTTTTCACTTGAAACTTTTTTTCGTTCCTGCCTCTGTTCACTTTTAATTTTATTTATCTCCATCCTTAATCCTGGAATTGAATTAAAGTATTGTTCGGTTTCATAAATTATACCTCCATACTGGCACGTAATCAATGATACACACCCAGCAAAATAATTATTTTTATAACATTCTATTGCTTGTTTAAGGAGTTCAAATCTTTCCTGCTTGATATAAGTATTATTAAGCCATGTATTATATATAGAATCTATTCTTTCGTTGGTATAATGTTTGAAGATAATAGAGTTAACTTTAGCTACATTCTCTTCATTTATTTCACTTAAAATACAGACTATATCTTCTTTTTCTTCTTTAGTTAAATCTAAACAAGGCATCCACCCTATTTCTTTTAACCTTATAAAACATTCATAGTTAGTAAAATCTATATTCCTTATTGCCTCTCCCAACATCATAGAAAAATTTGAAATTGATTCTAATATTTTTCCAAAACCATTACAAAATTCTTGGAACTTTATAATTAAATTACCCATATTTTCAAATATAGAGGGTCTTCTATTGAGAATATCTATGCTTTCTGTTGCTAATTCACTCAATGTTTTCATATCATTATTTGTTTCTTTTATAGTAATCACCTCATTCCAAAGTTATTATACCATATTTATACATACAAATTAATCTTATAGAATTACACTTAGTGCCTTTATTTTCTTACCTTCTAAGGCTCTAAATTAAGTTATAATATTTTGCTTTTCCATGTTATCTACTCCTTTACTTGCTTTTGACTTTCTCTATATTTTGCTAGTGCTAAGGCAACTGGGTCAGCCTTTTCCTCTTCTCTTTGTATTTGCATAGAGGCTAATTTTGCCCTTGACTGTGTTGTTAGTCCTAACTCATTAAAGTATGATTTTAAGCTTTTCTGTAAGGTGTCTTGTAGTCTTATTAATCCTTTTAAATCTTCCATATCGGAAGAGGCTTATATCTTACTTTCTAGGAAGTCTATTTTGTCCTGTGTCATAGCGACAATGGTTATCATTTCCTTATCACCATTACCCAGTAATTCACTCTCTTTTAGGTTGTCCACTATTTCGACAAAATACCTTTTTGCTCCTTCAGTAAGGTTTGAAGGTGGTACAAGTTTGTCCCTCTTACCTCTTAGTTTCTTTTCCATTTCTTCTCTTCTTGCTCTTTCTTCTTTACTTTCGTGTTTTGTTTGAAGTGCCATAGGCACACTTGCTTTTGCCATGTTTTTATCTCCTTCCAGCCCAGTTTTTAGTTTCCTCAAAATTTCCCATTGGGGGACTTTTTAAAAATAAAGGGGTGGCGAGGTGTTACAAATTCAGTCTATGCCACCCCTATAAAAATTTCCAAACATTTAAGATTAGCTATATTACTAACTTATACATATATTTTGTATATTTATTCATTTATACAAATGTGTATTCATATTCATATCTTTTAAAATCAAAATCTAAAGTACCATCTAAACAATGACTATCTATCTATGTGTGACACTTAGGACATAACACACATAGATTAGTTATATCATAAGCCATAGATATATCATTAGTATTGACCTTATATATATGGTGTACTTGTAGCTTATCTATACTACCACACCTCTCACATACATGATGTTTAGATAATACATATTCCCTTAGTGTGTGCCACTTCTTAGTGTCATATATCCTCATGTTATTCTTACGCTTATCATATACACACTTATGAGGCTTATACTTATCTACATTCTTCTTACACTTTCTACAATACTTATATATAGACATAGGAATATAGAGGCTGTATTAAGCCTCTTCCTCCTTGTCTTTGTCTTTATCTAAAGGTTCTTTGTCCTTGCTTTCTTCCTCTTCTCCTAGTCTTCCCTCATTCCAATTCATCAAGGCTTTATATACTCTATCTTCAATCTTACCTTTATATTTATCTGCTAATTCTTTTGCATATTCATTCCTAGCATTACAATATCCTTTATAAGCTTTTACTTCATCTTTAAAAGTTCCAACATGGGTCGATTTTCCAAACTTCTTTAGTTTAACTTTATAGCCATTTTTCTTTTCACATATCCCTATATACTTCCTAGTAGAGCTTGTAACATTAGTCATAAAAGTATTTATATCTCTTGGTACAAACAATATAGTTCCATCACTGTAATATCCCTTTGAGAATAAATCTTTATCAAGTTGTTAACTACAACCAATTCTATATTATCATTCTTTATGTTGATTCCAGTTTCATATGATGAATTTATAATTAAAACGTCAATCTCTTTAGGTATTACTCCATTTCTATAATAGACTTTCTTACCTCAAGCTGATTATCGTCCATTTTTTTCTCTTGGTTATTAATAGACCATATACCTATGGCTTTCAATCCTATATTCCTACATATCAACTCAAAGTCTTTAACGGTATCTATTCTATCAGTATATATCAATGCTTTCTTACCAAATCTAAAACCATTATATGCTTTAAGATGATATATTATATTTTTATAGTTAGATACATAATAAGTAAAATCTTCTTTTAATCTCTTTATGTTTTGATACTTATTCATATCCAATATGTTTAACATTTTGAACCTTTTGGTTTCTATTCTAAACATCTTTTCTTCTATTAATTTTCCATCTTCAACAATCTTAGTATCTTCTGATACCCATACACCTTCAAATACTTTCCTATGTGTAGCAGTTGTAAAAACAATGTCTATACCTTTTTCTACATTATCAAATAAATAATCTATAGTCCTTGTATAGACAAACTTTGTATCAACTTCTCCATTTTTTTGTTTCTTACTATCAAAACGATTTCTGTATTTAAAAAGATTATGTGCCTCATCACATATAATCAACTGAACACCATCAAAAACATTTTTATTTTTAATCAACATATGTCCGAACTTACTATATGTCATTATAGTTACCTTAGAACCAAAGCCTTCAAACCTTTCATCTACTATATGACATTTATCCATATACTCTTTATCTTTAGCCACAGCCTCTTTCAAATTACTTGTATCACATAGATATATTACTTTACTCAAATCATAATCTTTAACTAAAGTATTAAATATCTAATAAGTTTTTCCAGAACCAGCTGGAGCTACTATAAGATTTATCTTTTCATTTTCTAAAAAATGATTATTTTCTATCTAAAGTTCATTTAAAGTTTTTTCTTTCATTTTTAAAATCCTCCTAAAAATCCTTATTAACAGACTGTATCACACTGTTTTTTAATGTCAAGAGTTTTTTATAAATATTTTATATAGTTTTAAATACTGTATATATTCCCATTTATTGTTTAGACAATTTTCTATCTTATATGGTAAAATATTCTTGCGAGTTGTAAGCAGAGCAACTTGATTAAGCTTAGAGAGAATAAGATGATAATAAAATTTGAGGGTTTATAATCTGTTAATCTTTAAATAATCTAATTATTTAAAGATTTAATTACTAGAAAGAAATAGGGTTTCCGACCCAATTTCCTAGTTACTAGAATAGTAATTATGGTTCATACCTTAATTACAGAAAGGAGAGTAAACATCTATGATTTTATTATCTTGTGTTAGCACTTGTGTGGTAGCTATTTCAAAAGTAGCACTTTGCGTATTTATAGGTTGCCTTGAATACAAAAAGTACAAACTATACTGTGATAACATATCTAAATAGCTTACAATTTCAAAGAAGAGAACCCTTAGAGGTTCTTTTTTATTTCTAAAATTAAATAGTATGAGGTGTTTTTATGTACAAAAGTAAAACAAAAATATTAAATGGTAGAATTATTTTAATAGTACTAGCTATAATATTTTTTACAATCGTTATTCCGTTTATTATTAATCTATGTTTTAAATTTAATTCACCTATTAAAATTTTAAGTGCTGAGTGGGATGCAGGTGATTTTTTAAGCTATTACGGTACACTTTTATTTGGATGTATAGCTGCTTATTTAACTTATTCTGCTAATAATATAAATAAAAGATTATTAGCTCTTGAAGAATCTAATAAAAAAGCTAATTTGATAATAAATATAGATAATAGTACTGTTAAAGAAGTTCAAGATGAACTTGAATTAGCGATAAATTTCGAAAATCCTACAAATAATGTTATAACAGATTTAAGCATTGAATCAAGTGATGAAGTATTGATTGATTGTGTTTGGAAGAAGAATGAAGCAAGTGAAAATACTTCTAATGTTACAATTATTCAAAGTTCTAGTGGTAATTTATCAATTTCAGAAAAGCAAAAAGTTAACTATAATATCTACGTAAAAAATTTAGCTACCTTTATGCTCGTATCATTTAAAGTTAATTTTAAAAATATTTACGGATTTAGTAGTGAACAATATTTTACGCTAATTCTAGTAGATAAAACAATTGTTGATTATAAAACACGTTGTTCATAATTAATAAAAATCCATTTAAATGGATTTTTATTAAGTTATATAATATAAGTATAGAAATTTCATAAAATGTAAATACTATTCCCTTAAAGGAGGTATTAATAATATGTTTGATGAAATACAACAATATCAAATATATTACTCTATGAAAAATACAATGTACCTAACTCAACTTGCTCTAAAACTACTTTATTTAAGCCACTCAATAGGTACTTCAAAAGGTCGCTATCAAACCAAGATACTTTATAGAAGAACTGTAATACTTCCTAATGAGCATGGGAATAGGAAGGCTATGACGGGCAAGCGAAGTAATAACTTTGCTAAAAGCAAGTATATAAGGAATCTGCAAATAGATAATATATTGACTATGCACACTAAGAAATACTATGTTTACTTACATTTCCTAGATGGTAAGTTAGTCTATGTTGGTAAGGGTAAAAATCATAGAATGACAAGTGATACTAGAGTTCCTAAGCATCAATACTTGATTAAACAAGGTCTTATTGAAACTATGATTTTAAGAACCTTTGAGAGTGAAGATATGGCTCTAGCATATGAAAGAAAGGGTATTAATTTCTTTAGAGAAAAAGGGTATAACTTATTCAATGTTCAATAGCTAATAATACATCTCCTTTTAATTAAATTATCTATAAAACAAAAAAGAGAGGTTGTCCCTCTCTCAAACATTAACCTACAAGTTCTTTGAACTCATTAATCATGTTTTCTAAGTCTTGTTGATTTTCTTCAAGTATTTCTCTCATACTCATTTTTGAATAATCAGCATACTTCTTAACAAAGTTTTCAATTTCTTCTTTGTTATCTGAATTTTTATGATTGTATGCTAAACCTGTTACCATACATAAATAAGGGTTAGAACTTATATTGTCTGCATCTACAAGTTCACCAAACCCGTATCTTTGACAACTAAAAACATTCCATAATCTATGTTCAATAGAAACAGCCTCGCTATGAAGATTAGAAGTATTAATCATATTAATTTCTCCTTTCATTTAAATTTAGAATATTATTGTAACATATTTTTAACAAATTATCAATTTAAAAGTAAAAAAGGTAAGACTTTCAACTTACCTAATCCACAAGTTATTTCAGAAATTCTCGCAATTCTTCATCACTTATTGGTTTTAAATCCTGAATTTGAACATCAACATTTTGTAAAAAATAATCAAAGTTTGCTACATCTCTATTGGCTCTCATTAACTCAAAGTAAAGTTGAACCATATTTAAGCCATCACCTTTCTCAAGATTACCTAGTTCCTCACTTAGAGTTTCTAATTCAACTTTAAGGTTATTAGTTCTCTCAAGGCTTTCCTCTCTTGTAGCGTTCTCATTAATGAAATCATCTTCTATTACTCCTAGTTCTACTAGCACTTCATCAAGTTTACCGTTATTGACCATTTCATTGATATTCTCTCTATCATTTTCCTTTACCTCATGTACATCATTGGCTTTAACATATGTTCCAACCGTTAACATGATACATAATGCAATCACACCTTGTAATAGTCTATACTTCATAATTCTCATACCTTCCTTTTCTTTGATTTAATTTGTATTGCACTATACGTCTTAACGCTGATTTATTTTCTATTCATAGTTAACAAAAAGTTTTGAGTTGTATGTATATTTGCATACCATATATAAATAAAAAAGTGAGTGACACTTACTAGCACCACCCACTTCAATCTATCTTAAAAGATAGCAAATTATGAAAAGTAAATTATTAAAATCTTGTTATTAGCTATTCATATTATTAACCATTTTTCAAGTTCTTATACACTCAAAATCAAATTATGTTTTTCTATTATTAACCTATTATTAACTTATTATCTTTAATACATATATCAGAAATATCATTAATTTTTCCATAAACAATTATATCTGATATATCTCCTATATCCAATACAATATAATCCTTTTTACCTTTCTTATTAGTTTTAATAGAAATCCTAAACTCCTTTTGATATTCAAATAAATCAAATTTAGCGTATGTTCCTAACCTTATTGCTCCTCCATTATTCTTTTTATATTTGACTTGTCCTCTATTAAAATCTTCTTCTTTAAAACCATTCTTACCTAAAGCTAATTTAACTCTTTTTAAAAATTCTTCCATATTTAATATTAATACAAAATAATTTCCGAACGCTTGAAGTATTCTATCATCTATTTTTTCTATTTCTAAAATATCATTATTCTCTAAAATTCCTAATGTATACATACAGTATATATAGTTTATATTTTTTAACCTTCCTAATTGAACATTTCTAATCTGACTTATATCATTATCATCTTCTTTTTCTTCAACCACCACACACATTTTTCCATTTTTCTCTTTCACAACCAGTTTGGTTTTTTCATCTGGATTCAATAGTAATTGAGTACCCTCATACCCATCATATTGACCATTTGATAAAACTTCTTTATTTTCTCTTTTTGAAAAATCTACATTAGTATTCATATATAGTTTTCCATTAACTAAATCATCTCTATATGCTTCACATTTAAAAAACTTAATGAACATATTACCCTTAACCATAATTATCACCCCATTAAACAATATCTTTAATTATTATAACATATAATGTTTTTTTGGTTGTATAAGTCTATTGATTGGGAATATTAGGCTCATTTTGATATAGTAAAGCCGTTTTTTCAAGACTTTACTTCTATTGATTGGTTTATGTTGAGTATCACCCTTCAAAAGCCTTTGTTGTTGCTACAAACTACTATACACCCTAGTCACAACAAAGGTAGCACAATGTATATTCCTCCACCTTAATATTTAAAGTCCGTTAGGCATTGGACTTAACGACACATATACTTCTATATGCTCCGAACAGACTTTTTGCTTTGGCTCTGTAACACCACTATATTATTTATAGTTGCATAGTGCATAACAACTTAACCTATCTCCAAAAAGGGTACAGGAAATAAAGCCTTGCAACATCCAATTTTTTTAATATAATAAAATTAGTTGTTTGGTATATATCTTAATTAATTATTAATTAGATGTATGCAAAGTTTATAAAACTATATTAAGTTTTTGATAAGAGTTACGCCAATAACTCTTATTTTTTTATCATTCTTTTATTAAATTTATCTAAATCTAAGTCTTTTATTGTATTTATACTATCTATTTTTAACAAGTCTTGCACATTGCAATTATAATAATAATTGAACATTCTAGTATCTATATGTCCCGTTATCCTAGATAGCAAAATTGGATTAGTATTATTATTTAAAGCTTTAGTTATAAAATATCTCCTAAGACAATGTGTTCCTATCTCATGACCTATTTTTTTCTTAGCATAATTTCTAAAACTTGTTCTAAATCCTTTATTAGTATATCTTTCACCATATACATTAACAAAAAGTGGTTCATCACTACCTGCATTTGCTCTATAGTTTTTTATATAGAATCTAAGTTCTTTTGATACTATATCTGGTATAGGCATATATCTTAGTAATCTATTTTTTGTATGTGTAGTGCTTATAAATTCCTTATTGTAATTATTTATATTAAGACTTAAAAACTCCTCACATCTTATTCCAGTTGTACTCATTACCATACAAGCTAATCTTGAAATATAATTTGAATAAGTTTCCTTCTTATCTTCAAATAATAATAATTCCATCTCTTCATTAGTTGGAATATACTTAACTTTTTGTTGTACTTTAATTAATTTAATCTCCAACTTATTTTTCATATATCTTTTATTATAGGCATAATTAAAAACTGCTCTTAAATGCGAAATATACGTGTTTATAGTTCTAGGACTAACATTATCTTTAAGATTCTTCTTAAAGTGATTAATAACTTTCATATTAATCTCTGATAGCCTTAGATTCTCTTCATCACGAATAAAACGCTTAAAAGCAGTTTCATAAGTCTTAATTGTATGAATAGAGCATTGATTTACTTGAAGTTCTTTTATATATTCATTAAGTAATTCTAATGTATCAATCTCAAGTTGTTGCTCTAAATTTTCTTTAACTATTCTTTTCTTAACCAAAAAAATTCACCTCATTCCTAATTAATCATAATGTATTTCAAAATTTAATCATGACTTATTCAAAGTTTAAATCATGATGTGTGATTAATAAGAACGAGACGAATTTTATATTTTTCTATTATATTCTCTTTATATATCAGCCATTATAAGCTTAGCGCTTTCTGTGTTTGTAGCTAGTGGAACCTTGTAAACATCACAAAGTCTAAGTAATGCGCTTATATCTGGTTCATGAGGTTGAGCTGTTAATGGATCTCTTAAGAAAATTACCATATCAACATCGTGGTTTGCTACCATTGCTCCTATCTCCTGATCTCCACCTAGTGGGCCACTCTTACATCTTTTAACTTCTAAAGATGTATTTTGCATAACTTTAAGTCCTGTAGTACCTGTTGCAACAAGTATATGTTTACTTAACTTATCTTCAAAATCTTTTGCAAGCTCTATCATTTCTTCTTTTTTCTTATCATGTGCTATTAATGCTATTTTCATTTGACTCTCCCCTTTTTTTCCCTAAACAAACAAAGTAACTATGTTTATTTTCGTAAAATTTCCTTTCTTTTTTAAACATTTACACAATTAATTATATCCTAAATAAGAACATATTGAAATAATAACTTAAATTAAACAATAAATTAACTTTTATTAATTTAAATAATCCTATATTGACACACTTACACCTAAATTATTTACATATTCTAAGAATTCTTTTTCATTTAATGCTTTTGAAAAATAAAAACCCTGAATAACATCAAAATCTAATAACTTAAAAAAATCATAGTATTCTTTGCTTTCAACACCTTCAATAACAAGTTCAGCTCCTAAAGTCTTAGCAAAATTTGAAATTGAATTTATTATGGCTATATATTTACTATTAGGTATATCTGATATAAAGTCCTTTGGTATTTTTATTTGATAAAAAGGTATCTTTAATACTCTATTTATAGATGAATACCCTTTTCCAAAATCATCTATAGATATTTTAAATCCATATTTTTTAAGCTTAATAATTTCATTTATAGCATTTCCGCTAATCTCTAAATTAGCATTCTCTAAAATTTCTAAGGTAATATTTTCTGGTTTAAGGTTATAATTTTTACTTATCTTATAAAGATTAGATCCTACCCCTCTATGTTTTAAGGTGTTTACTGATATGTTAACTGAACATTGTAACTCAATATTATTTTGAATTAACCTACTTTGAAATTCACAGGTTGATTCAAAAACATATAAATCCAAATCCTTAATAGCATCTATTTCTTCTAAGGTTTTAACTATATCACTAGCTGATATAGAGCCTAGAGTTTCATGATTCCATCTTATTAGAGTCTCATAACCTTTTATTTTATCATCTAAGGATGATATTTGAGGTTGATAAACAGTATATAACTTTTTATTTATCAATGAATCCTTAATATCTCTTATTATTAAATTATTCTTTTTTCTTATACTCCTTAGTTCTTCCGTATATTCTATAACATATATAAAATCTTCTTTTTTAGCTCTTTCCTTAGCAAAAAACACTTCTTCAATTATTTCCTCAAAACTCTTATTTCCTAAATTTATAGAATATCCTATATTAAATTCCATTTTAATTTCTTTATTAAGGCTATTTAATCTTATTTTTCTCAAATTATCTAGCTTATTTAAAACTTCTATTATATCTTCTTTATTTTTACTATTAATTGCAACTAAAAATTTTTCTCCTCCATATACACCATATAAATTTTTAGAAGCTAAGCTTTTTGATATATTATTTAATCCCTTACCAAACTCCCTTAAAACTTCATCTCCTTTATCTCTGCCTAAAGCATCATTTATTAAACTAAATTTTCTTAAATCAATTAGGAAAAGTGTATATTCTCCTTTCCACATTTCAAGATTATTTTTAAATTCAAATCTAGTAAATACATTGCTTAGAGGGTCTAATTTCTCCTCTAACAAAACTTTATTAATAAATTTATTTTTATTCTTGTGTTCTCTACTAAAAATACTCCTATTTTTTATAGCTTGACCTAAATTTATGTATTTAAGAAATTTCCTTGTTATAAATATTATTTCAAGATAAAAAATCAAACTTAAAATTAAAAGAATATTTTCACCATTATATCTTTCTATAAAAATTAATGTTACTAACAATATAAAACTTAAAAAAATTAAATTCCCCTTTAATACTTTATTCATATATAAATCCTTATCAAACAAATTATTTTAATATAAAAAGGACTGTACCATAAATACATCTAATATACTCTAAATCATATATATTAGATTAGATATTTTGATACAGCCTTTCTTAACTGATTAATTATGCTTCTTCAAAAAATGCCTTATAACATTTTTTAGTTTCATATAAATCTGCTTTAGATGCTACTTCTAAAGGCGCATGCATATTTTGTAATGCTACTCCACAATCTATAACTTCCATATTGTATTGAGCTAATATATAAGCGATTGTACCACCGCCACCTTGGTCTACTTTTCCAAGCTCTCCAGTTTGCCATACAACACCATTCTTATCCATTATATTTCTTAAATGAGCTATATATTCTGCATTAGCATCATTGCAACCTGCTTTTCCTCTAGCTCCTGTATATTTGCTAAATACTACTCCATGTCCAAAATAAGCTGTGTTTTTCTTTTCACATACAGAAGGATAGTTTGGATCAAAAGCTGCAGTAACATCAGCTGATAACATCATTGAATTTTGAAGACATCTTCTAAGTTTTAATTCAGAATATTCTCCTTTTCTATCCATAAGTTCTGCAATTATATTTTCAAAGAATCTTGATTGCATTCCTGTAGCTCCCACACTACCTATCTCTTCTTTATCAACTAATAATGCTACACATGTTTTATCAACATTTTCTAAATCCATTAAAGCCTCTGCTGAAGTATATGCACATATTTTATCATCATGACCATATGCTAAAATCATACTTCTATCTAATCCATAATCTCTTGCCTTACCAGCAGGAACTACTTCTAACTCAGCTGATACAAAATCTTCCTCAGTTATGCCATATTTTTCATTTAATAAAACTAATATATTAGCTTTAACAGCCTCTTTTTCCTCAGTTCCTTTTAATGGCATACTTCCAACTAAAATATTTAGGTCTTCTCCTTCTACTACTTTAGCTCCTTTTTTATCTAATTGATCTGCTGATAAATGGATTAAAAGATCTGAAATTCCTAAAACAGGATCATTTTCATCTTCTCCTATTTTAATATCTACCTTAGTTCCATCTTTTTTTACAACAACTCCATGTATTGCAAGAGGTATAGTTACCCATTGATATTTTTTTACTCCTCCGTAATAATGAGTATCTAATAATGCTAATCCTGAATCTTCATATAATGGATTTTGTTTAACATCCATTCTTGGAGAATCTATGTGAGCTCCTATTATTCTTAATCCCTTTTCTAATGGTTCTGAACCTACTTTTATTAAAGTTATTGTTTTATCCATGTTTATAGAATAAAGTTTATCCCCAGCTGTCACTTTTTCTCCATTTTTAATAACTTCATAAAAATTTTTAAACCCTTTACTTTCTGCCATATGAGCTAAAACCTTAACACATTCTCTTTCAGTTTTAGCAACTGACATGAACTCCCTATATCTATCACTTAATGAAAATACCTGTTTTAAATCTGCCTCTTCATATTTAGTCCAAGCATTTTCATATTCTTTTTTTAAAACTTTTACATCTTTCATAATATAGCCCTCCAATCTATTTTATCTTCTAATTCAATTCTATATTTTTGGTAATATTTTGTCAAACTATAGAAATTTTCTTATTTTAAATATTAGTAGCAAAATTAGAGCCATTAAACTTAATATAGAAACTAAAATATAAAATCCATAAGGGCATGTTTTAAATGGCATAGATTCAAAGCTCATAGAAAATATAGCCGTTATTAATTCTAAAGGTAAAAAAACTGCTGTTATTATTGTAAATACCTTCATTAATTCATTTGTCTTGTTGGCTAGTTCTGATTCATAGGCTTCTCTTACAATTGCTAACTCCTGTGATAAGGTATCTAAGGATGTAATTAACTTTTCTATTTTACTATTTATATTTTTAAAATAAACTTTATTCCCTTCTCCTATGACTTCATTTTCATCTATAACAAGAGTATCTCCAATATATCTAATTGGCTTTATAAGTTTTCTAAGCTTATAAGCTTCTCTTCTTATAAATAATAGGGAATTTAAATGTTTGCTTTCAGGATCTTTAAGGATTTCTAACTCAATCTTATCTCCTTCAGTCTCTAAATCAGATATTATATTATAGTTATTTATTATAATCCTATCTAAAATGTAATAAAGAATAATAGAGGGGCTCTTATCTAATTTAAATAACTGACAGTTCTTTTCTTCCTTTATGTCTTCAATTAAATCATATAGAAGTGAGATATTACTCTTATAAACAGTAACTATAAAACTTTTTCCTAAGAATATATCAAGTTCTTTAGAGATAATTTGCTTTTCAACTTGCTCTATTATATTAATTAAAATAAATGTATAATCCTTGAAACAGTCTATTCTTTGTTCCTGTTTATAGTCAATACATTCATTTATACACTCATAAGAAAACATTTTTTCTAAAAGATTGACTTCATCTTCTTCCATTAAAATCCATGCTGGAAACTCATCCTTTTTCCATTCTTCAACTACTTTAAAATTTTCCTCAATATTAAATATAACCATATCATCACCTTTAATTCTGATATGGTTATAGTTTATACTTTTTATTAAATTTTACTCTCTTTTTCCATACTTTCAAGCATTCTTTTTTCAATTATATCAACTGGTGAAATGTCTGACATACGTTGATATCTATAATTAGCTGCTGCAGCTTCTATTATTACTGCTATGTTTCTTCCAGGTCTTATTGGAACCCTTAGTTTTTTAACTTTAACACCTAATATATCTTGATATTCGTCGTTTACACCTAATCTATCATAATCTCCATCATCTTTCCAATGCTCAAAATGAATTATTATTTTTATTTGCTTAGAATTTAAAATTGAACTTAATCCATATAGTGCTGATACATCGATTATTCCCATACCTCTAACTTCAAGCATTCCAAAAGTTATCTCTGGCGATCTACCTATTAAATCTCCATCTATTTCTTTTATATCAACAGCATCATCTGTTACTAATCTATGTCCTCTTTTAATAAGTTCTAGGGCAGTTTCACTTTTACCTATACCACTTTCCCCTGTGATTAACATTCCTATACCATATACATCAACAAGAACCCCATGTAATCTTGTTTCAGGAGCCATTTTATCTGATAAATACATAGTGATTTTACTTATAAACTTAGTAGTTACCATGTCACTTCTAAGAATCCATAAGTTTCTCTTTCTAGCTGCTTTTAAAAGTTCCTCATGTATCTCTAAACCTCTAGTTATTATAAGACAAGATATATCAAAGGAAAAAAATTTATTTAATCTTTTCTTCCTAAGATCTGGAGACATATCTTCTAAAAAGCTCCATTCTGCTTTACCTATAACTTGAATTCTTTCTGGAGCAAAATAGTTATAAAAGCCAGCTAATTGTAATCCTGGTCTATTTACATCACTAACATTTATAGGGACATTCTCTTCGCCAGTTTGAATTACCTCTAAACTAAAATCCTTTATTAACTTCTCTATTGTAACACCCACATAAATCACCCTTAATTTTTCTTATTTTTCGGCTCAATTCCTTTTAACTGTTCTCTTAAGTTGCTTTTGAATCTATTTATATATTCTTTTCTAAGTTCTTCTCTTTCTTTATGTTCATCCTCTGATAAACCTTCTTCTTTATGCTTCTTGTGTAATTCATTTATTCTTTTTGTTAATTCATCTATATTCATGTTTATTCTCCTTTTTAGTATAACTTTAATTTGATTTAATTTATTTCTAATATTATTTTACATTTGTATCTATTTTTTAGCAACAATCTTTCTTACTAAATTCTTCATTAAATGAGAATTAAATTATAATATATATAAAAATTATATATATTATGTAAAAATCTTTGAAATTTTTCCCTATTTTAATTGTAATATATTTCAAATTCTTCGTTTTTATTTTATAATATTTTTAGAAACTTTTGTAATATGGCAAAGCTCACATTACTATTGACATAATTTATATTTGTATTAAGGGTGAGAAATTATGAGTAACAAAAAAATAAGCTTTAAAAATATGAACAATTCAGATAAGGTTAAATTAATAAATAACTCTTTAGTTCTAGATGGAATTTCTCTTAAAGAGCTTTCAAAAAAAATAGATATACAAAAGAAAGATATAATAAAATTTATGAATGAAGAAGGTTTTTTCTTTGATAGTACAGATGGTTATTTTAAAAAGGATAAAGAAGAATCTACTTCAATAGATATAAAGCCTTCAGTTGAAATAAGTAAATCCTCCCTTCCTAAAACACCAGAACGTGAGGATGTTCAATCTATAATAGATTCTATAAATGAAAAATTAAACATAAAAGATATTGAAACTACTAATATATTATTACCTGAAATTAAAACATCTGAAAAAGTTAGTGTTACTAAGGAAGATAATTTAGAGGATAATACTAAAACTTCTCAAAGTATGACTTTAGAAATTCCTAGAGTATCTAGAACAGCTAGAAGAAAAAAGAAGAAAAAGAAAACTCTAATTAAAAGGATGATTTCATATTTTAAAAATAGTTTTTCTAAAATATTTTTAATTAAAAAGAAAGAAAATAAACATTCTTCTAAGATAGAACATACTGATAAGTTTAATAAGAAAGAAGTCAACATAAAATCTACAAATAGTACTATATTAGAAGAAGTTGCTATAGAAAAACTTCCTGTGAATGATAAAATAGAAACAACTTCTCATGGTCTTAACAGTGAAAGAAAGTTACCTTTTGAAATAAAAATACCTAAAAACTTTAAAGGTAGAAGAAGAATTCCTAAAGTAGATTGTGACTTAAATGAAATGAATTTTTTAAATTCAAATGACTATTCCTTAGAAGACTTAAAAAAAGACTTTAGAGATTTAAAACTTAATTCAGATTTTATAAAAAATATAAACTCTGATTCCCTAGAAAGTAATAGGGATAAATCTTTAGAAGAACGTGTATGTAACCTTGAAAAGAAAATAAATGAACTTGAAGAATTTTTCTTAGAAATTTTTCAAGCAATGTCAAATAAATAATCACTAAAAAGTGGCTGTATCAAATATACTAATAAAACTTATTTTGATACATGCCATTTTTTATTTTATTATTATAGAAATTCCTCTTTATACCTATACTATGACTAAGCACAATTTTAGGAGGAATTACAATGACAAATAAAAATCTACAATTAGAAGAACTAAAAAAAATATATGGAAAAATAAGTCCCTTTGAATTTAAAAATAAATTAATAGATTTAGCTAAGGACAAAAAAAGTGCCCATATTCTTTTAGATGCTGGACGTGGAAATCCTAACTGGACAGCATCTACACCACGTGATGCCTTTTTTACCTTTGGTCATTTTGCTGTATCTGAAACCAAAAGAACCTTTGAATCTTGTGATTTAGCTGGAATTCCTCATAAAGAAGGAATATATAATAGATTTTTAAGATTTATAGAAGAAAATAAAAATTTTCCAGCCATTGAATTATTAGAAAAAATAATTAACTATGGCATAAAGGAAAAAGGATTTAATCCTGATGATTTCCTATATGAATTATGTGATGCAATCATTGGAGATAATTATCCTTATCCAGATAGAATGCTTCCCCATATAGAATCTATAGTTCATGATTATCTTTTAAAAGAACTTTGTTATCTTCCACCTTCAAAAAAATTCAAACTTTTTGCCGTTGAAGGTGCTACTGCCGCTATGTGCTATATTTTTGATTCCTTAATAGCAAATGAGTTACTTCAAAGAAAAGATAAAATAGCTATAATGACACCTATTTTTACTCCTTATTTAGAAATTCCTCAACTCCCTAGATATGATTTAGAAAGTATATATATTCATGCTAGTGAAATAAATGAAGAAGGAAGCTATACTTGGCAGTATCCAGAGGAGGAATTAAACAAATTAAAGGATCCATCAATAAAAGCTTTATTTTTAGTTAACCCAAGCAATCCTCCTTCTATGGCAATTCATGATAAAAGTAAGGAGCTTTTAAAGGATATAGTTACTAACTATAATCCAAATTTAATGATAATTTCTGATGATGTTTATGGAACCTTCGTTAATAAGTTTCAATCATTAGTGGCTGATCTTCCTCATAACTCCATAGGTGTTTATTCATATTCTAAATACTTTGGAGTAACTGGTTGGAGACTTGGTACCTTGGCTCTTTATGAAGATAATATATTTGATAAACTAATAAGTGAACTGCCTAGTGAGAAAAAGGAAATGGTAAATAAAAGATATGAGTCTTTATCAACTGATCCAGAAAAAATTCCATTTATTGATAGAATAGTTGCTGATAGCCGTCAAGTAGCACTAAATCACACTGCTGGACTTTCCACTCCTCAACAGGTGCAAATGGCCTTCTTTTCTGCATTCTCTTTAGTTGATAAAGAAAATACATATAAAAATCAAACTATTACTATATGCCACAGACGTCAAAGATTATTATTTGAAGGACTAGACTTACCGATTAAAGAAAATCCATATGATGCATCATATTATGCTGAGTTTGATTTATTGCAATGGGCTCTTAAAAATTATGGTCCTGAATTTGCAAATTATTTAGAATCAAATTATAAACCTGTAGATGTTTTATATAAATTAGCTGAGGAATCATCTATTGTCTTATTAAGTGGTGGTGGATTCCAAGGGCCTGAATGGTCAGTAAGAATATCTTTAGCTAATTTAGATGATGATGCTTATTCAGAAATAGGAACTGTACTTAGAAAAATCCTTGAGGATTTTGTTCATTATTGGAAATCTTCAACTAAATAAAAAATAAAATATTATTGTAACCTAACTTTATTTATTACACCTACCATTAAACTTTAATTAATAAAAGCTAAAATAGTAGTTATTCTAAACTACTATTTTAGCTTTTCCATCCTATATCCAATTTCTTTATTTGCTAAGTCATATCCTTCTTCTATCATTTCATCTTCACTCTTTTCATTTCCTATAAGTGAATCTATGGTAATCTGCCCTCTATCCTTAAAATATTTATCTAAAAGCATATTTTCTATTTCTCTTTGATCACATATTGAATAATCATGAAGTATATGATTAACCTTAAATCCGTATTTTTCTAATTCTCTTCCGACTAATATACTTCTATGACATCTTACAGGTTCCTGCATAGCACCTAATAAAGCTATTCTATATCCTTTACTTATTCCTAATTTAAGTCTCTCTATTCCATTTTTAAAAGATTCCTCGTTAATAACCTTATGAAAATCAGCATAGCCTTCTTTATTGTAAGATATTTTACTATCTCTCTTTGCAGCAAATTCCTTTGCCATATATATGTATGTAAATCCTAAGTCATTTAAAGTTTTTTGAATTGCTTCTTTATTGTATTGCACATTATATTTAGAATAAGGTATTCCCCTTATATCAACTACACAATTTATATTATATTTATTTAACATGTCAACAAGTCTACTTAAATCATAATTAGAATGTCCTATAGTATATATCTCCATATAAAACACCTCCAAAATTTAATTATAATACTAAACTAAGATCAATATTGATTTTAACTCTTTTAGAAAATGGTTTATTTTAAAGTTTCTAACCCTATTTAATAACAATATAGATTTTTCACTATATATTAAAAATTATACATACTTTAAATTTAGAAAGAATTTTTATTATAAAAATAAAAAAGGTTGTAAGACTAATCTTACAACCTTATAATAAACAAATTATTATCTATTGTTTCTTTGAGCTTTTCTTGCTCTTCTGCAATCTAAGCATCTTACTGGATCATTTTCAAATCCTTTTTCTTTGTAGAAAGCTTGCTCTCCCTCAGTGAATATGAAATCTGCTCCACAGTCTTTACATTTTAATGTTCTATCTGCCATTTTGACATCCTCCTTAAATTTAAAGATTTAAATGGATTAATAAAAATTTTCTTTAAGTTTAAGGAAAATTTTATTCATCTTTTAAAGCTTTTTCTGTTATGTTCTAATTATACCACTAAAAAATTAACATTGCAAGCTTTTTATTAGCATTGTGTTAAAACCTCTTAAAATCAAATTATAGAGATAAGAATTTTTTAAATCTTTCTCTTACAACTTCTTCTCCCATAATTTGCATTATTGTATAAAGATCTGGAGTATTAGCTCTGTGAGTTAAAGCTGCTCTTACAGCTCCTGCAACATCAGAAACCATTCCTTTATATTCTTCTGGGTTCTTTTTATATTTCTTTCTATCAGTAGCATATCCTAATTCTACAGCAACTTCTTTTAAATCTGAGAACCAAGTATCCTTATCTGTATTAAAGTTATATGCTTTTTCATAAGCTTCTATTATTCTCTTAGCTTCTTCTAATTCTAAAGTTTTTGGTAATTCAACATCATTAGCTGTTTCCTTATCAAATAACTCATCAAAGAAGTAGAATATTTTTTCTCTAACTTCATCCCATTTAGCAAAGTCTTTTCTTGGCTTTGGACCTTCTTTATCTATATTGAATACTTCTTTCATCATAGCTTCTTTAGAAGTAACTAAATCATACATTTCTTTATCATACTCTTTAGCCCAGTTTGTATATAAATCATAAACAACTTCTGGTTTCATTTTACAGATAACATCTTTACTTACATCATTTAATTTAACTAAATCAAATAAAGCTCCACTCTTACTCATTTTATCTAGTTCAACTTTGTAATCATGATAATCAGCATCTGGATTTTCTGCTCTCCACTCTTCGAAAGCTGAGTTTATTATATTTAAAAGATATTCAATAACTGATTGAGATGGATATCCTTTTTCACTGTAATAACTTACTGCACTTTCTGGATCTTTTCTCTTTGATAATTTTCTTTTTGAACTTCCATCCATTTTCATTATTGTTGGAATATGAGCATATTTAGGTGCTTCTACTCCTAAAACTTCAAACATTTGAAGATGTATTGGAAGTGATGATAACCATTCTTCTCCTCTTATAACATGAGTAGTTCTCATTAATGTATCATCTATTGCATGAGCAAAGTGATAAGTTGGAAGACCATCACCTTTTATTATTACTACATCTTGAAGATTTTCTGGGAATGAAACCTCTCCTTTTATCATGTCATGAGCAACAACTCTCTTTTCAGGATTTCCAGGTGACTTCATTCTTATAACATAACTTTCACCAGCTTCAATTCTCTTTATAGCCTCTTCTGGTGATAAATCTCTATATTTAGCAAACTCTCCATAACATCCTGGAGTTAATTTTTCTGCAATTTGTTTTTCTCTTAAAGCTTCTAATTCTTCTGAAGTCATAAAGCATGGGTAAGCTAATCCCTTTCTTAAAAGATCCTTAACAAAAGCTCTGTATATATCAGCTCTTTGACTTTGTTTATATGGTGCATAAGCTCCCTTTTCTGAGTTTTCACCAGTTATTCCTTCATCAAAATCCATTCCGAAGTTATGCATAGTTTTTATAGTATCATCTATAGCACCTTCAACTTCTCTCTTTTGATCAGTATCTTCTATTCTTAAGTAGAATATTCCACCACTTTGGTGAGCTAATCTTTCATTTATTAATGAAGCAAAAACTCCTCCTATATGTTGAAATCCAGTTGGACTTGGTGCATATCTTAATACTTTAGCCCCTTCTTTTAAATCTCTCTTTGGATATTTTTCAAAATAATATTCCGGTGTTTTATCTATGTTTGGGAATATTAAATTAGCTAAATTTTCATAACTCATTCTTTTCACTTTCCTTTCTAAATTTATGTAATAAAAAAAGTCCCTCGTCCTAAAAATTAGGACGAAAGACTTAACTTCCGCGTTACCACCTAAATTAGTTAGCTAAGCTAACTCACTCATAATCAATTAAGGGAATTACCCCTAGACCTACTCCTTAAAATTTAAGATTTTCAGTCTAAGCTCCGAAGCTTCTTTCTATAAGATTATTTTTTAGGCTCTCACCCTCCCTAAATCGCTTTAAAATAATTACTTATGTACTCTTCTTCATCATAGCAATAAAATATTTCATTTTAAATAACAAACTCTATTATATCAGATTCTTTAAAGTTGTAAACAAAAATATTACCACTCTTAAATATAATTATTTCATAAATTATTATATCATAAATAACCTACTACTATTATTTAGTATATTTCACTTCTTATAAAATACTCTTATTAAAATTATTGATATTTAACTTTTATCTTTATATATTTTTATATTTAGACATAATGAATAAGCTTATAATGTATTTATTATAAAGTTAATATAATAATATTAACTTTACTAAAGGCTCATTTATATTATTTTGTTAGCTTTATATATTATGTTGATTTATTAAATATTTTATATTATAACTAAAAAAATCATATTATAATCTTCATAAAATTAATAGATGCCTTATCTTATATATTCACCTTATTTTTTATGGATTGCTGTACAAATCCCTTCCAAATTCTAAGATTCTCTTTATCCTTTAAAAGTTTATATCTAATATTTTCATCTTGAGAAGAAACACTGCATACATTACTTCTAATAATCCAAGACTTTAATAAAAAGCTTAATTCCTTAGAATACCCCTCAATTTCCTTTGTTAAATAAGAATTATAAATATTAATATTTCTAAGGCTTATGATTTCCTCAATATTTTTGTTATATGTCCTAAGATCATCTTTAATATAATTTTCTTCTTCTCCTAAAAACCATGTCCACAAAATATACTCATATTCCTGTAAGTTACAAATAACCTCTTTATCATCTAAATGTTCTTTTAAGTCCCATAGAGGAATTATACTATTTTCAAATAAATATTTAGATGCAAAGCTATCACACCTAAAACCTAACAAATTATAAAAAAGATTTTGCATAGAAAAACTCTTCTCTTTGTTATTAATTAAATATTCTATTATTTCATGTTTATTACCACATGAATTATTTAAAGTTTCTATAAAATATACTAATAAGGGAGCCTTTGTATAATGTAAAAACTCTATTTTACCATGACTTCTTATGCTTCCCTCTTCCATAGGAATTATTCTAAATCTGCTTGGCTCTTTTAAAGTCATGTATAAATATCTAGTATATAAATTTGCCATTTCCTTTTTAAACTTTATATCTAGTCTTTCTTTCAATCCCTCTTCTAAGGATTCTAAAGCTAAGTTTTCATAATAAGTAGCTAAACCCTCTGTTAACCAAAGATTTGGAGGAAGATGATAAACTCTTGATTTTAAAAGATCATCCATAAAAGCATGAAAAATTCTATGGGATAATAATTGCCAATCTCTCTTTTTATTCATATCAAAAGTAGCACTTATAACATTTTTTCCACTTCCGCCTAATATATAAGAGTTCTCCTTTTTGCTCTTTCTAAGTAAAACTATATTCAAATCTTTCTTATTTAGAGAATCTATTTTAAATAAATCATAATAATAATCACAAATAGACTTTATATTTCTTACAAGCTCTTCCTTACTACTGTCATTTAAAAATGTATTTTCAATACTACTATATAAATGTACTTCTCCATATTCTTTCTTTAAAACAACTTCTTCAAAAAAGCCAAAGGTATATGAAGACTTCATTATTTCATATAGGTCGCTCCAAGTACCCCCTACACACTTTGACTTAAAATCACCTTCCTTAAAAGGTATTATACTTTTATAATCCTTTTCACTATAGACTTCACTCTTTATATCTTCTATAAGGTTGGTAAAATCTATTTCTAGGATGCAATTTAATTTTAGGTCATCATTCATTGTAAGCATTTCAACCGGTAATATAAGTATTTGTTCACCCATAAAACTTATTAAATCCTCTCCTATTTCTCCACCTTTTCCATGCTTTCCTAAGTTACCTATTAAAACCTCATATTCTAAAATCAAATCCCTGCTTTTATTATTAATATATATAAAGTTTGAATCGCAATAAAACTCCTCTTTACACTTTATATTGTTTATTTTTGTTTTACCCCTATAAAGCTGAATTTCTCTTAAATTAACATCTTTAATCTTAAGCCTTATATTTAGTCCCTCTTCTGTATTTAAACTTTTCCTAACTAAAAATTTAATATCTCCATATTCCATTTATACCCTCCTAATCTAAGTCTCTGTATTTCTAATAACTTCTCCAGATTTATTTATATATAATTTTTCTAAAGGTTCAAAGATTCCTTCTTTTTTCAAAGTATTAGAGTATATATTAACTCCATAATAAATCTCATTATTAATTTCTTTTTCTCCCCATATGTCTACATCTAAATCTTTATTATTTAATTTTGCTTCATAATTTCTTGCAATATTCTCTAACTCCATAATTTCATTGTTGCTTATATTCAAATTTGTTATGAGACCCTCTATTCCACTTAAAGGTTCCCCATTTTCACCCTTTAAAACATTTCCCTTTTTATTTATAAGAACTCTATCTACTATTCCTGTTAAATCATTACCTTTTACACTTTTAGAATATAAGGTTATTTGGTAATATCTTTCCTTTCCTATTTCTTTAAATCCATCTATATTAGCGCCTAAATCTAAGAAAGTAGCCCTTTCCCTATATTTTAAAGCATAATTCTCTATTATCTTTTTTTCTTCATTAGTTAAAGGGGCTTTTTCCCCAGTATAATACAAGTCTTTATAGGATTCTTTGTCTAATGAAATATTTTTAGCATTATTTAAATCAACTTCTTTTTCTAAAAAAGTAATTCCATAAATTAATCCTTCACTTAAGAATAAAGTAGAAACTAAAATACTTACTATTAAAAACTCTTTCATTATCTACACTCCAATCAACTTTATCTTAAGTATATTATTTACAAAAGTTCTATTTATTAATCACCTTATAATGTAGTTTCATTTAATCCTAATATTATCTAAGGAAAAAATTAAAGTTCAATTCAACTATTCTCAGTTTTATTAATTTTAATATTAGCTAATTCTTAATTCAAGTAAAAAAATTATTAATTATGTAGTTCATATCTTATATTTTTAAGTGAAATATATAAATAGTTATATAATAATCTAAAAAAAGTCACCTAAAAGTATTTTTCACTTTTAGATGACTCAAATTTGTTAATTATTTTTCTTATTTTATCTTGTTAAATATAAATATATTAGTTTTATGGTGTTTTCTAAAGCATCATAGTGAGTTCTCTCCATACCATGTGAAGCGTGAACTCCAGGACCTATAAGGCCACCTTTTATATTATTTCCACCCCTTAAGGCAGCTCCAACATCTGAGCCGTATCTAGGGTAGATATCTACTGCATAGCTTAAATTATTATTTTTAGCTAATTCTATAAGATCTGATGTAATTTTATAGTCATAAGGTCCACCTGAATCCTTTGCACAAATAGAAACATCATACTCTGTGCAACTTAAGTCATCACCAATACATCCCATATCTACTGCTATAAATTCAGTTATATCCTCTGGTAAATATGATGCTCCATGTCCTACCTCTTCATATACAGATATAAAAATTTTTGTTTTATATTTAGGCTTTATATTTTCTCTTTTTAATAGCTCTAATAATCCTATTAAAGCTGATACACTTCCCTTATCATCTATAAATCTTGATTTTATAAATCCACTTTCAGTTATTGTTGTTTTTGGATCTATAAAAATAAAATCTCCATTATTTATTCCTAAGGCCTTTACATCCTCTTTATTTAAAACTCTTTCATCAATTCTGATTTCCATATTCTTAGGATCTCTAGGCTTGCTTGATGCATCATCAAATACGTGTATTGATGGGCTTGTGCTTAAGAAAGTTCCAGTATACTCTTTACCTTCCCTTGTTCTTATTATGCAGTATTCTGAATCTAAAGTTGGTACTATTGGACCTCCTACTAAATCAAACTTTAAAGTTCCATTTGGTGTTATAGATCTAACCATAGCCCCTAAAGTATCTACATGAGCAGCTAATCCAATAACCTTTTCATCACTTTCTCCAGGAATAGTTATTACTCCGCATCCCTTATTAGTCAATTCTAGATTATATCCTAGCTCACCAACTATTGTTTCTACCTTTTCCATAATCTCAAAACAAAATCCACTTGGACTATGGAAACTTAAAATTTCTTTTGCTACATCTAAAATAAAATCTTTGTTTATACTTACCATATATTTCGCCCCCTCTATTTATATATTAATTATAACATATAGGCCATATAATGCCATAAATTACTATTTCTATTTTTAAGAATCTTGTTACTTAATCTCTTAAAATATATAATTAATATTGAATATAGATTAGAGGTGTTTTAATGGAAAATAAAGAACTATTAGAAGAATGTACTCTTTGCACTAGAAACTGCAAAGTTAATAGATTTAAATCTCTTGGGGTATGTAAGGCTAGTGAAAAAGTTAAGGTAGCTAGAGCAGAACTTCATCCTTGGGAAGAACCTCCTATTTCCTTTAAGAATGGATCTGGAACAGTATTTTTTTCTCATTGTAATTTAAAATGTGTTTTTTGCCAAAACCATGAAATAAGTCAAGATTTTAAAGGACTTGAAATATCAATTGAAAGGTTAGCAGAAATCTTTTTAGAACTTCAAGAAAAAGGAGCTGAAAATATAAACTTAGTTACTCCAACGCATTATTCAGTTCAAATACTAGAATCTTTAAAAATAGCAAAAGAAAAGGGATTAAGTATTCCTATTCTCTATAATACCAATGGATATGATAGTTTAGAAACAATAAAGTTATTAGATGGTTACATAGATGTGTATCTTCCTGATTTTAAATATTTTAAGGATGATTATGCACTTAAATATTCAAAGATAAAAAATTATAAGGACAATTTAATTCCAATATTAGATGAAATGTTTAGGCAGGTAGGTTCTCCAAAATTTTCAAAGGAAGGTAAACTTTTAAAAGGCATGATAATTAGACATTTAATGCTTCCAGGTCTTTTATTTGATTCAAAGAAAGTTATAGACACTATATTTTCTAAATTTGGAGATGATGTTTACATAAGCATTATGAATCAATATACTCCTATGAATAAGTCTTGTGAGTATCCTGAAATAAATAAGCCTTTAAACCCTAAACATTATGAATCTCTTATAGATTATGCAGCATCTTTAGGAGTTAAAAATGCATTTATACAAGAAAGTGGAACCAACTCAAAGGCCTATGTTCCCTCTTTTAAATATGAAGGAGTTATGAAAAAATAAACTTTTAAATAGATTTTTTCTAAAAATAAAATAATTTCACAGGAAATATTTCCTATGAAATTATTTTATTTAATCTTTCTATGTCTTTTATTATTAGAGATTTATTCCCTCTAATTTCTATTAATCCTTCGTGCTCAAATATAGAAAGTTTTCTACTCATTGTTTCTCTAGTTATACCACAATAATTAGCCATATCCTCTCTATTAATTGGTAAATCAATAAATATTTCCCCATTTTCTATTTTGCCATATTTTCTCTTAAACTCTTTTAACATATATGCTATTCTAACTCTAACATCATTAGTTACTAATTTATGAGCAAATTCTTCAGTATCCTTTAAACGATTAGTTAAGGATTTCAAAACAACTATAGCTATTCTTGGATTTTCTTCTAAAACACTATCAACTTTATCCTTATCTACGGCACAAACTATAACATCATTTAAAGCAATAGCATTAAATAAAATTCCTCCCTCATTATTAAAGAGGCTTGTCTCTCCAAAATAGTCCCCTACAGAGAATATGTGCATTATTTGCTCTTTTCCTCCCTTAGTAAGTTTTGATGTCTTTACACTTCCCTTACTTATTAAAAATAGCTTCGAAAGCTTTTCACCTTCATAACATATATATTCCCCTTTATTAAAATGAAAACATGTCATTCCAGTAGCTAATTTATTAAATTCTTCCTCTGTTAAATCCTTAAATATAGTAAGCTCCTTGTTGCATAAACAACTTTTATAGCCCTTGCAATCACATTTTTTCATAGCTCTCTCCTAACTTCTTATTTATAATCCTATATCTTTAGTATTAATTATAATATATTTATTCATATTTTTTCACTATTAATTAATTTATTTTAATACTTGTTTATTTCCTGATTTATCCTTATAATATATTTATATTCAAATATTTTAATAATCAAAACATTTGTTTTTCTAATTTTTTTGACAGAAAGGATAGTTTCTATGAATATAAAACCACTTACAATTGGAAATTTAACAGCTAGATTACCTATTATACAAGGAGGAATGGGAATTGGTGTGTCCCTTTCAAATTTATCTAGTGCTGTAACAAAAGCTGGAGGAATAGGAATTATATCCGGTGCTCAACCTGGATACTTAGAAGAAGACTTTAAAAATAATCCTTTAGAAGCTAATTTAAGAGCTTTAAAAAAACATATAAGAATAGCTAAAGAAAAATCACAAAATGGAATTATAGGCGTTAATTTAATGGTAGCTATGAATAACTACGCAGAGCATGTAAAGGCTGCTATAGACTCTGGAGTTGACTTAATAATTTCAGGAGCTGGCCTTCCCTCTCATCTTCCTAAATTTACGAAAGGTAGCAATGTAAAAATAGCTCCTATAGTTTCTTCCCTTAAAGCTGCCAAAGTAATTTTAAAACTTTGGGATAGGCATCATAAAGTATCTCCAGATATGATTGTAATTGAAGGGCCAAAAGCTGGAGGACATTTAGGATTTACTAAAGAATCACTTGAAGATGAAAATAAAAAGTTTGATTCAACAATACTAGATATAATAAAAGAAACTTCTATTTATGAAGATAAATATGAAAAGAAAATTCCAATAATAGTTGCAGGTGGAGTTTTTGATGGAAAGGATATTGCAAAATATTTAAAACTAGGTGCAAGTGGAGTTCAAATGGCAACTCGTTTTGTGGCAACTTATGAATGTGATGCAAATATAAAGTTTAAAGAAGCATATATAAATTGTAATAAAGAAAGTATATCCATAGTAAAAAGTCCTGTTGGAATGCCAGGAAGAGCTATTAGGAACTCCTTTGTTCAATTTACAGAAACAGAAAAATCTAAGGTTTCTCATTGTTATAATTGCCTAATCCCTTGTAATCCTGCTGATACTCCTTATTGTATAAGTCAAGCACTTATAAATGCCGTAAAAGGCGATATAGATAATGGACTTATTTTTTGTGGTGAAAATGCCTCAAAAATAGATAAAATAGTATCTGTAGAGACACTTATGAATGAATTAGAAAAAGATTTATTAGAAGCATAAAATAATCTGTATAAAAGAGTAGTTAAACTATTAATTAGTATTTATACTCTTTTATACAGATTTTATTTAATAATTTAATTCTAAAAGACAAAGTCCATGAGCTGGTGCTTTCTCTGAAGCTTTTGCTCTTTCCTTCGCTTCAAGTATATCATTTATATATTTGGGTTCAATTTTTCCAAGTCCTACATCTACTAAAGTTCCTACTATTATTCTAACCATATTTAATAAGAAGCCATTTCCATTTATCTTTATACTTAATATATTATTATTTTCATGAAATTCAATGCTATTTATGGTTCTTAAAGTTGATTTGTTCTTTGATTTTAAACTTGTAAAACTCTTAAAATCATGAGTGCCTAATAAATATTTTGCTCCTTCTTCCATAGCTTCTAAGTCTAACTTTTCTTCAACATGCCATGCATATTTTCTTAAAAATACATCTTTGAACTTATTGTTATCAATTGTATATTCATAAGTTTTAGACTTAACATTAAATCTAGCATGAAATCTTTCACTTGCTTCTCTTATTTCCGTTACCCTTATATCCTCAGGTAAATATTCATTTATGTATTCAATAATTTGTTCTAGAGTCATAAGAGAATTTGTTTTAAAATTTGCTACATAATTTTTTGCATGTACACCACTATCAGTTCTTCCACAACCAATTAGTTGAATCTCTTCACTAGTCATTTTAGTTAGTACTTTTTCTAATTTATCTTGAACTGTGGAAACATTACTTCCCTTTTGGTTTTGCTTTTGCCATCCCTTGTACTTACTCCCATCATAATCTAAAGTAATTTTTATATTTCTCATTTTAATTTCCTTTCAAAAAAAATTTAAATATATAAATTTAAATTTTTAATTTTAATACTTAATCTAAGTTTTAATGTAACATGTTTAAATTGGAATATCAATTTAAATATCTGACAACAAATTTAATTTTATTCTAAAATTTTCACTCTTTTAATTTTCACCTTTTTATTATAAGATAATTAAATAAAGATTAAGAGGTGATTTTTATGAAAACCATGCAAAAATTATTAAGTAAAACTAGACAAGCTATAAAAGAATATAACCTTATTGAAGATGGTGATAAAATAGCCGTAGGACTTTCTGGTGGAAAGGATAGTCTAACACTTTTACATATATTAAAAAACTATCAAAGATTTTCTCCTGAAAAATTTGAATTAATAGCTATAACTTTAAATCCTGGAGGAGTTGATAACAGTCCATTACATGAGCTTTGTAAAAATATAGATGTTCCTTTTTATGAAATTCAAACAGATATAAAGGAAATAGTTTTTGATATAAAGAAAGAAAAAAATCCATGCTCCTTATGTGCAAATCTCAGAAGGGGTGCATTAAATGATAATGCTGAAAAGCTTGGTTGCAACAAAGTTGCCTTAGGACACCATAAAGATGATGCCTTAGAAACCCTTATGCTCTCCATAAGCTATGAAGGAAGAATAAACTGCTTCTCTCCTAAAAGCTTTATGCATAAAAATAATTTAACTCTTATAAGACCTATGGTGTTTATTGAGGAAAGCCAAATAAGAAAGGCAGTAGCAGAATATAATTTCCCAGTAATAAAAAATCCTTGTCCTGCAGATGGTAAAACTAAAAGAGAAGATATGAAAAATCTTATTAGAAGTTTAGATAAAACTATGCCTGGTTTTAAGAAAAATTTATTTAAATCTTTAACTAATACTGATCAAATGTTTGTATGGGATAAAGAAATAGTAAAGAAAATGTAAAAAGTGTACAAGTTAATACTTGTACACTTTTTTGTAAATACATAATATAAATTTATATTATTAAAATTACTTACCAAATACTTTTTTCTTCAACATAAGCCCTGTTTTTGTAATAGCTACTCCTCCAAGTGCTGTTTCTCTTAAGGTCTCTGGAAGAGCCTTTCCAACTTGAGCCATAGCACTTACTGTATCATCAAAAGGTATTTTTGATTCTATTCCAGCCATTACAAGATCTGCTGCACATATAGCATTTACGGCACCTGAAGCATTTCTTTTAGCACAAGGAATTTCAACAAGGCCTGCAACAGGATCACAAACAAGACCTAATATATTCTTTATTACTATTGCAGCGGCATTTAATGACATTTCTGGTGTGCCTCCCATAAGTTCTACAAGGCCACCAGCTGCCATGGCAGATGCTGAGCCACATTCTGCTTGACATCCACCTTCTGCTCCTGAAAATGTAGCATTTTTCCCAATTATAAGTCCAATAGCTGATGCTGCTAAAAGTCCATATAATAAATCTTCATCTTGAAGATTTAATCTTTCCTTAGCTGTTAACATTACCGCAGGAAGAATTCCACAAGAGCCCGCTGTTGGACAAGCAATTATTTTCCCCATAGAAGCATTTACTTCAGATGAAGAAATAGCCATAGCCATAGCTAATATAGCTCCATTACCTGTGAAATATTTTCCAGATTCTAAATACTTTTGAAGCTTAAAAGCATCTCCTCCTATTAATCCACTAAGTGAATATACTTCTTCTTCTCTTCCTTTGGATGATGATTTTTTCATAACCTCTAAAGTTTTTGAAAGTTTCTCTAAAACTTCTTCTTTAGAAAGATTTTTACTTTGCATTTCACATCTTAAGGCATATTCACTAAGCTTAATCCCTTCTTCTTTACATATAGCTAAAAGTTCTTCTCCAGTTTTTGCAACTCTCATATGTTATTTCTCCTCTTCTTCTAAGTTTATAAGTATAACTTTTTTTATTCCATCTATTTCTTCCATTCTCTTTATAACAGATTCATCAATCTTATTATCTATTTCTAAAGTCATGGTAGCGTCCATTCCCTTTTGAGTTCTTGAAACGTTCATAAAAGCAATATTAATTTCATGTTCAAGAAGAAGTTTTGTTACTTTATTTACAGTACCAAATTTATCATCATGACATGTAATAAGTGTTGGATATGCTCCACTAAAATTAGCTTCATTTCCATTTACTTCAACTATTTCTATGCTTCCTCCACCTACTGATGAACCTAATACCTCGCAAACTTTTCCAGATTCACACTCCATAACAAATTTAACTGTATTTGGATGGTAATCTCCTAAATCTCTTTCTATAAATTCAAAGTTTAATCCTTCCTCTTTAGCAATAGCTAATGAACTTCTAAGCCTTTCATCATCTGGCTTCATTCCTAATATACCTGCAAGTAAAGCCTTATCAGTTCCATGACCTTTATAGGTTTTAGCAAAAGATCCATGAAGCAAAAATTTAACATCTACAATTTTTTCTCCAGCAACTGCTCTAGCTACCTTTCCTAGTCTAGCTGCTCCCGCTGTATGAGATGATGATGGTCCAACCATTACTGGACCTAATATATCAAAAACACAAAGATTATTCATAACTATCCCTTCCTCTATTTATCCATCATTATTAAACTACTAAAACTTCTTCATCTTCAACATTTAAATTATTTTCAGAATCTTTATTATTTCTAATTTCATCTGCTTTCATTATTTTATAATTTCTAAATATTAAGTATCCTATCATACCAGCAATAACATTAAGAACTATTATTATTGCCGCAGTAATTAAAACTTTAATAGCTGGGTTATATGCAAACATTACAGCAAAACCAGCTATTGGCGTAGCAGTTCCTGGTGTATTATTTGTAAGACCCATTAATGCAACAACTATTCCTGATAGAGCTCCCCCTATAAAATTAGTTACATACACTGGTATTGGATTTGCAGAAATTATGTCTGCTTGTGTAAGAGGCTCTATTGCAACTGCAATAGTATCTTTTTTGCTTCCAAATTTCATTTTTCCAAAGAATACAAAATTCATAAATGATGAACCAAATACTGCTAATGCTCCAATTGCCATTGGAAGTCCAGTTAATCCTAACATAGCTGTTAAAGCCATTGAGCTTAAAGGTGCAGTTGCAACCACTGTTACTATTCCTCCAAGTATAATTCCCATCATTATAGGACTAGCTGTTGATGTAGCTGTTATAACTCCTCCAATATTTTGTAGAGTTGTTTCTACAAGTGGATTTGAGATTGCTGCTATTCCCCTTACAAGTGGAGCTCCAAGAACAATAATAACTATTAAATCAAGACCAGCTGGTATTTTTTTCTCTAAAAACTTTATAACAAATGAACCAAGATAACCTGCTATAAATCCTGGTAATATTCCAAATCCTGAACATGCAAGACCTGTTAATACTGCATATACAGGAGAAACTCCAAGTGCTAAAGGTACTAAAATTGCAGCTGCAACTCCTCCAAGACTTCCATTAGATGCACCTACTTGTGCTAAAAAAGGTATTTGAAATACATCTCCAAAAAATGCTAAATGGAAGGCTTCAACTAAGAAACTTGCACAGGCAGCATTTGCTAATCCACCCATAGCCTTCATTCCATGTGGTGCCTTATAACTAAATAATGTAAAGCCTCCTAATACTACTAATAATAATAATGTTCCAAATAAGATTTGCATAATAAAATCCCCCTATGTATTTTTTAAATTTAATAATAAAATCATTTTATTAGTAAAATCATTTTACAACAGCATTTCCCCCTAGAAAAGGTTTTCATGGTATAATTTACAATTTATTTTACTTATTAAAAATTTGTATAATAAATAACATAAATGTTTAAATTTAAACTTTTAATAGTATAATAAAAAATAAAAAGCTGTATCAATTGATACAGCTTTTCTTCTAAAGGCTATAAATATCTGATAACTCCACTTTGTAAAGTTCTTCTCTATTTTCTCTTTCACAGGATGTTAAGGCTATCTCATCTAAAACTTCACTTTCAATCTTTTTAATTGGAAGTTTTATTATAAACTCTGTTCCTTCTCCTAGCTCACTATTAACTATCATCTCACCTCCATTAATTTTCACAAGCTCCTTAGCTATATAAAGTCCTATTCCACTTCCCTCATTAACCTTGGTTAACCTATTATTTATTTTTTTAAATCTATGAAAAAGCAAGTCTATTTTATCCTTTTGTATGCCTATACCCGTGTCTTTAATACTTATATTTGCATACCTTTCATCAAAACTCATATAGACATCTATATTACCATTTTCCCGATTAAATTTTATAGCATTGGATAAAATATTTAATAGTATCCTTTCTAAATGATTCAAATCAAAAGCAATTATTTTTTCTTCCTCTTCTGTATCAAAAGTTATGGAAATTTTATTTTTTTCAGCAAAACCACATATAGACATTGTTATATCCTCAACACAACTTACTATATCATGATTTTTAATATTAACATTAAAAAAGCCTGCTTCTAGCTTAGTACTATCTATTAAATTATTTATTAACTTTAATAATCTAAAAACATTCTGCTTAGCCATTTTAATATAATTAATATAACTATCTTCATCCCTATCTATATTATTTTTCAACTTTAATTCTAAAAGCTGAAGTGCACTGTATATTAAATTTACAGGTGTCTTAAATTCATGAGATATATTAGCAAAGAACTCCATTCTAAGCTTTTCCATCTCATTACTTTTTTCTATAGTATCTGTAATATCATTTATAACTATGATTCTCCTTATAGATTCTCCATTTTCATTTTTTATGGAGTTTGCTCTAAACAAAACATTTCTAACTTCATTGTCTGCTCTAACAATTCTAGCCTTCTCCATAAAAAAATGCCCAAAATCAATATTACTAAACTTATATCTATCCTCTGGATGAATTCTATCTAATTTCACAATCATACTTTTTTCTTTGTATAACTCTTTACAATTTAATCCATATAATTTTTCAAAGGCATGGTTTACATAAATAGTTTTTTCTCCTTCTTTTATAATTACAACATCATCTAAGTAATTAAAAACTTCAAAAAACATTTTATCATTTTTCTTAAGCCTATATTCTATAGCTTTTTTATAGGAAATATCCCTTGTTAGTCCAATTATACCTTTAACTTCATTGTTTTCATCAAAATATGGGGATTTTACAGTCTCTTCTAAATAACCCTCTTCACATTCAAATCCCCATTCTTCACCATAAACTTTCTTTTCTCTTGAATTAATAACCTCTCTATCTGTTTTAATAAATGTTTCCGCCTTAATTGGATCATCAAAAAATATATCTTTATCAGTTTTTCCAATTATATATTTTTTCTCAATTCCAACTTTATTTTCAAAAGCCTTATTACAATTTATATATCTTCCATCAATGTCCTTAAAAAATACGTAATCTGTTAAAGAATCTAAAAATAAATCTAACATGTCTTTTTCTTTTTTTAGATTAATTTCTAGTTTATTATATTTCTCCAATAAATATTGACTAAACCAAATAATTACATAATCATTATTAAGCAGCTTTAAACTAAGGTTTTCCTTTAAGTCTTTATAATACCCTTCTCCATGAATATTACTTTTACTAAATATAGTTTTAAAATCTATATCACTACCTAGTACTTCACTTAACAATTTGCTATTAAATTCTTTTATGCTAGACTTAAGTACAAATAAATCACTAGAATCTTTATTCTTTAGCTTCCCATAAATATACTCCATAGGACATGACTCTAATATTTCTTCAAAATTAAAATCCTTCATAATAGTATAACTCCCCTTTAAGTTATGAAAATCAATTATTTTCAAGTTAAAACATTCTTTCCCTTATTTTATTTTTATTATATTCATTTTGGAACTTTAAAACAATATATTAAGTTTATTTTAATTATGTAAAAATATGATAAAATAATATATTAAATATATTTTCTACATTAAATTTTATATTAAGTCAAGTTCAAATTATTTCATTTAAAGTTAATTAATAGTATATATATCTTTATTTAATCAATAATTCATTATTTTAATAATTTTTTCTAATTTTACCCCTAAATTACAAAAGAGTATAATTAATATAATACAAGTATTTAATTAATAAAATTTATTTATTAATATTATTAATTGTAAACTTTAACAATACAAAAAAACTTAAGAGGAGGTAAAAAAATGAGTAAAAAGAAAAAAATTTCGTTCCCTACAGCCTTTACTGTATTATTTATTGTTTTAATTTTATCAGCTGTTTTAACTTATGTGATTCCAGCAGGATCATATTCAAAGTTATCTTATAATGAAGCTGAAAATACCTTTATTGTTACAAATCCTCAAGGGGAAAGCACTAAGGAAGCTACAACCCAAAATACCTTAGATAAACTTGGTATAAAAATAGACTTAAGTAAATTTACTGATGGAAGTATAAATAAGCCAATAGCTATACCAAATACTTATGAAAAGGTTGCTCAAAATCCTCAAGGTATTGCTCAAATAATAGAAGCTCCTATTCAAGGAACTTATGACACTATAGATATAATTATGTTCGTTTTAATAATTGGTGGAGTAATAGGAGTTTTAAATACAACTGGAGCATTTAATGCTGGAATTGCTAGCCTTTCTAAAATAACTAAGGGAAAAGAATATATACTTATAATATTATTATCAATACTTATTTCTCTTGGTGGTACTACTTTTGGATTGGCAGAAGAAACAATTGCTCTTTATCCAATTCTGCTCCCAATCTTCCTAGCTTCTGGCTATGATGCTATAGTTTGTATAGCCACAATATACATGGGTTCATCTATAGGAACAATGTTCTCAACTGTAAACCCATTCTCTTCAGTAATAGCTTCAACAGCTGCTGGAATAAGCTTTAAAGAAGGCCTTGATTTTAGGATGATAGGATTAGTTTTAGCTACACTTATAACAATAATTTATATACTTAGATATGCTAAAAAAGTTAAAAACGATCCTTCTAAATCCCTTGTATATGATCAAAAAGATGAAATAGATTCTAAATTCCTTCATGAATCTAGTAATGATGTGCCAGTATTTACTTGGAGACTTAAACTTATGCTTTTAATATTCGCTGGTTCATTTATAATTTTAGTTTATGGAGTTTCAGCTAAAGGATGGGGATTTATACAAATGACTGCTCTATTCCTTGTAGTTGGAATAATTTTAGGATTCCTTTCAGGACTTGGAGAAAAGAAATTTGTTAATACCTTTATAGCTGGTGCTGCTGATTTAGTAGGAGTTGCCTTAGTTATAGGTGTTGCAAGATCTATAAACTTAATACTTGAAAATGGTAAAATATCAGATACTTTACTTTATGTATCCTCAAATGGAATTCAAGGTATGGATAAAAATATATTTATAATATTAATGCTTGTTATATTCATAATCTTAGGATTCTTTATTCCATCTTCATCTGGTCTTGCTGTTTTATCAATTCCAATAATGGCACCACTTGCAGATACAGTTGGTTTACCAAGGGATGTTATAGTTAGTGCTTACCAATTTGGTCAAGGATTAATCTCCTTTATAACTCCAACAGGATTAATTTTAGCTACCCTTGCTATGGTTGATGTAACCTATAATAAATGGCTGAAATTTATTATGCCTTTAATGGGAATTATAGCAGCCTTTGCAGCCTTACTATTATTAGTACAGGTACATTTTTAAAAGATTAGTTTATTAAAATAACTTTTTTATAAAACTTACAAACAATATGAAAATTATATAGATAAGCTTTGGAATTTAAATTCTTAAGAAAATCTATTAATTTTCTAAATATGTTTGTAAGTTTTTTTATTATAATACCAAGCTCTAAAATTATTAAAGGAATATTATTTATTCTCCTTTGAAATAATAAGTTTATATTATTTACTAAGGAGGAATTTTTTTGGACTTAACATCAAATTTTGATAAAAATATAAATACTTTATCTAAAGCTTTAAGGGTTGGAAAAAGTTTTGATATAATTGAGCGTTCAATAATAATTGGGGATAAAAAAGCCACAATGTATTATATTGATGGATTTGTAAAAGATGACGTAATGGAATTAATCATGAGTGACTTCTTTTCCTTAAGCAAAACTGAAATGAACTTAATAAAATCACCTAAGGATTTTATGAGAAGACAAATCCCTTATGTTGAAGTAGCTGAAGAAGTATCCATAGATAAAATAGTATCTCAAGTTCTCTGTGGACAGACAGCATTAATTTTAGAAGGATTCTCCAGTGCAATAATGATAGATTTAAGAACCTATCCAGTTAGAGGGCCTCAAGAACCAGAAACTGAAAAAGTATTAAGGGGGTCTAGGGATGGCTTTGTAGAGACCATTGTATTTAATACTGCATTAATAAGAAGAAGAATAAGAGATCCTAGACTTACCTTTGAAATGATGTCTATCGGAAATGTATCAAAAACAGATGTGGTTATATCATTTTTAGATGAGGTAGTTGATAAAAAAACTCTTAATCTAATAAAAAAGAAATTTGAAAATTTAGATATACAAGCATTAACCATGAGCGAACAAAGCCTTGTTGAATCTCTTTCAAATGCCTCATGGTATAATCCATTCCCTAAGGTTAGATATACAGAAAGGCCTGATGTTGCAGCTGCCCATATAACTGAGGGAAAGATAGTTGTTATTATAGATAACTCTCCTTCAGTTATAATTTTACCAACTACTATATTTGATTTTATACAGGATGTTGATGATTATTATCTTCCTGTAATAACAGGTAATTTTATTCGTTTAATAAGAAATTTTATACTAATTTCTACTATTTTTATAACACCACTTTATTTGCTTTTAATCCAAAATGCCTATAGAATACCTGATTACTTAAAATTTTTATTACCTGTTGATGGATATAAAGTTCCATTGATAGTTCAATTTTTACTTCTTGAAGTTGCAGTAGATGGATTAAAACTTGCCTCTTTAAATACGCCAAATGCCCTTGGTATGTCCTTATCTGTTATTGGAGGATTAATACTTGGTCAATTTGCTGTAGATACTGGGTGGTTTTTACCACAAACCATATTATATATGGCCATAGTTACACTAGGAAGCTTTTCTCAACCTAGTTTAGAACTTAGCTATGCCTTAAAGTTTTGGAGAACACTCCTACTCATATTAACAAGCCTATTCAATGTAATAGGATTTTTTGTAGGATTAATAATAGGAATAGTTTTAATTGCAAGTAATAAAACTTTAACTGGTGATTCCTATCTATACCCTCTTATTCCCCTTGACTGGAAAGCACTTAAAGCACTTATCTTTAGAGTAAGATTAGTACCTAAGCAAAAAGAGGAATAATAAAAATTTATTAATTTTCTTAAATTTTCATTTAATAAATAATATTTAATAAAAAAAGAAGGATTTTGTTAAATATTGTAGTAATTAATACTCTATAGGAGTAAGGAGGACAATAAATGAAAAATTTAAGAAAGATTTTAAGTATAATGTTAATACTATTATTTTTAATTCCATCCACAACAGTTCTTTGTCGTGCCGGCGGTGGTGGCGGAGGTGGCGGCGGAGGCGGTGGTGGTGGAGGCGGTGGTAGAGGAGGATCTTCTTCACATAGCTCTCATGGAAGCAGCTCAAGCTCCCCTTATGGAAATATGATTGACTTCTTAATATTAGGTTCATTCATAGGAATAAATTTCTTGTTTGTGAAAAACGGAAGTGTATCTAGATATAAAGTTTATTCTAAAAAAATAGAAGCTATGTCTACTCTAAAAGACTTTGAGATTGAAAATCCAGCATGGAATTTCTATGAAATAGAAACTCAGATTGAAGAATCCTTTCCTCTAATTCAAGAGGCTTGGATGAATAGGGATTATTCACCTGTAAAACATTTAATGACAGATAACTTTTTTGATACTCATACTGTAAAAATGAATTGGATGCTTTTAAAGAAGGAAAAGAACATCTTATCTGATGTAGAATTAAAGAAGGTAACCCCTATATTAGCAGTAGAAAATGATGAAAATGGAGAGGATTTTATTTGGGTTTTATTAAAGGCTAAAATGATTGATTACACTATAAATGAAAAAAATAATTACATAATTGATGGTGATTATGCAACAGCAAATTCATTTGAAGAATTTTGGAAGTTTATAAGAAAAGAGGATAAATGGTTAGCTGATACAATACTTCAAGTAGATGATATTGAATCACTTGATTATTTTGATAAATTAAAGCCTTAATAAAATTAAACCTCACTAAAATAATTTATAAATAATAGTTATAAAAACATTATGGAAATTTATAAACATCAAACTAAAAAACCAAGCTAAAGCTTGGTTTTTAATTTTTATAATTAATTTTTAATTTTCATCCTTTAATTCATTCATAAATTCTTGAGCTTTTATTTTTAGTGGGCTATCATCCTTAAGCTTTTGTAATCCAATACTTAACCCTTCTTTATCTATTACTAAACCATCAGTAGGAATATACCATTTTACTCTTCTACAGTGCTGCATAGGCAATTCATCTAATCCTACTTTGTTAAATACAGGTTCAAATCTATATGGACTTGTTACTTTCCCAGCTGCTACAATAGTAAAGCTTCCATCCCTTGAATTTATTTGTTTTAAAATAAGTACATCTCCTACCTTAACTTCTTCAGCAAATCTCTTTATAACTATTCCCTCTTTGCCTAAGATATCGTACTCTTCTTTATTGTCAAAATAATCTCCTTTGTCTCCAGGGCCAACAATTGCTACTCCTAAATCAAAGAATATATCTATTAAATTTGTGTTACCTATCTCTGCTGATATTTGCCAATAATTCATAATTATTACCTTCTTTCATTCTATTAGTATAAAAATAAAGTTATCAACAAAGTAATTATTACTTTATAATTTATTATACTCTTTAATTTTATATTTGTTTAGCCTTTAAAATTCCTCTTAACCCCTTAAATATGAGCACATATATACTATAACTTCTCTTATTCTATTAAGCTCGCTTTCTTTATTATATTTTCTCCATATTGATGTGTAATCATAAAACCAAAGCTCTAAATCCTTAGCTAAGTCTTTTTTATCTATATCTAATAAACTTTTTTTATTAAACTCTCTTTGAAGTAATACCATGAAAAATTTATCTATAAGCTCCCATCCCTTTGAAGACACAATAAAGCTTTGAATAGCTTCTTTATCTTCTGTATTTTTAAGTAATTTAATAAACTCTCTTCTTACCTCTGAAGCAACCTTATATCCCTCAAAAACTTTTAAAGTATTTATATTCTTAATTTCTTCCTTGGTTTCTTCTCTTTCATTAAACTTTTCTTTCCATCTAACAAGTTCTCCCCAACCTGCAACTTGATTTTTAGAAAGCTTATCCATTAAAGAAACTACCTTCATAGATTGATCACCAAATTCCATAAGGGATATAGACTTAAAGATTTCATTAAACTCCTCTTCCCTTGGATTCCATGAAATTCCTGCTCCATAAATCATAGATGGCATTGAATTAGCTAATAGATTTATATTTCCATAATCTCCCCAGTTTGTATTTAAAACACCTATAGCTCCATATTTCATTCCGTGGTTAACCATTCTTCTTATATTACTAAAAGAGCCTTCTATAAGATTCATCATCATATTCCATCCACCTACACCAGGGCAAACATATTGTACTTTATTATGCTCTGCTATAATTTTTGTGGCTACATCATTAGCCTGTGGATGATAGTTCCAAGTTAAACAAGTTAAATCCTCTGGTATATCACTTAGAAGCTCTGGATATCCAACTATTATATCTCCCCAGAACATAACATTTTTATTGAACCTTTTTACAATGTTGTATACCTTATTTAAAAACTCTGTATATATTTTACCTACCCCTAATTTTTCAGCCTTCTCTCTACTCTTTCCTTTTCCTAAATCAAAGGTTTCATCACAGCAAATATTAAACTTATCTGAACTAAATAAAGGAATAAATTCTAAAAGCATTGATTCAACAAAGCCTAAACTTTTAGGGTTAGTAACATCTAAAGTATGATGTGCCATTCTATCTACAAAAGAATATTCTTCATCTCCTATTTCTAATTCACAAAGTTCTCTAAAGGATTTACTTCTTAAAGCTTCATATAGATGACCAAAAGTTGATAATGATGGTACAAGTTCCACATGTCTCTCTTTGCAATACTTGTCTAAAATCAATATTTCCTCTGCTGTTAAAGGATCCTTGTCCATCCAAACTTCGCTCATTCCCTTAAAAGCAAAGGTATGCTCTATATATAGTTGCAACTGATTTATTTTATAAAAAGCTGCCTTATCAACTAAGCTTTTTAATGTATCTAAGGTTGGTACCATTCCCCTTGTTACATCATGATAAAATCCACGATATTTAAAATATGGCGAATCTTCTATTGTTAGATTTGGAATACATGCTCCAAACTCTCTTACAAGCTGTCTAAAGCTCTGACATCCATAGAATAATCCAGCACCAGACCCTTCTATTATTGCCTCATTCTCCTTTATTTCTATTTTATATTCCTCTTCATTTTCAAATTTGCATTCTCTTAAAATTATTGAGTTACTATATTTCTTATCCATAAAAAGTTTATTTATGTTAAGTTTAAAATCTAATACTTTTTCTATTTCCTCTTGAATCATAATTGCCAAATTTAAATCTTCAAAGGATAATTCACTACTTAATATAATTTCAGTATCTCTTTCTATAAAAAATTCACCTTCATGATTAATTACACTTTTTGGTCTTGGTATTAAATGCATATCTCTTCCCCCTAATAATACTTTACTTTCTACAAAAATTTGCTCATAATGGTAATAAACAATTTAAATGTTTACTATTATTATATAAAATAATTTTATTTATTTTAGTAAGTATTTTGCTGTTATTTAACACAATATTGCTTTTTATATAGGAGGAATTATGAGTAATTACATATATGAAAATCACTTTCATAGGGATCCTAATTTCCCAGTAATATTTCATTGTGATATTTTAAATAAAAATAGACCTAGTTTTTTAATGCATTATCATGAAAACATAGAACTTCTCTACTTTTTAGATGGACATGCTAAGATTGTTTGTAATAATAAAATACTTCAAGCTAAAGCTGATGATATTATAATAATTAATTCAAAGGAACTTCATTCCATAGAAAAAATATCTGATTCCTGTAAATATTACTGTCTTATTATAGATAAAGATTTACTTAATGATAATTTAAATGATTTTGATAATTTTAGATTTAAAAACTTAGTTAAAGATTCCTTTTTAAAGATGAAGATTGAGGAAATAAATAGAGAATTAAATAATAAAAATGATTATTTTAAAGAATTTATAAAATCAGATATACTTCAAATTTTAATTCATATTAAGAGAAACCATGCTCAAAAAAACTCATCATTAATAAAAATAAAAGATAATAATAAAATACTAATGGTAAGAGAAATAATAAACTATCTAAAAGAAAACTATAAAGAAGAAATTTCAATCGATCATATATGTAACCATGTTGCTTTTAGTAAATATTATACCTGTCGTACCTTTAAGGAGGTAACAGGGCAAACTATTTTAGATTATATTAATCATATTAGATGTATTAATGCTAGAAATTTAATCCTCTATAATGGATATACTATATCTGAAAGTGCTTATAAAAGCGGTTTTAATAACTTATCTTATTTTTCAAAAACCTATAAAAAATATATGGGATTACTTCCATCTGAAGAAAAAATTACATAATTTAAGTATTATAAAGTAATCTTAAGATACTGCCATCTATTATTAATAGAATAATAATTTCTGTTAATAATTTTTATAAATTAGTTTGCTTAATTTTCTTTTTAATACTACAATTATTTTATAGAAATAATAAAAAGAGGTGTACATATATGTTAAGTGAAAATTTATTACAAAGACTTAATGAACAAGTTAATTTTGAATTCTATTCATCATATACTTATTTAGCTATGGCTGCTTATGCTGAATCAGTTGATTTAAGCGGTTTTGCTAACTTTTTTAGAGTTCAAGCTCAAGAAGAATTATTCCATGCAATGAAATTTTACGATTATATATTCCAAAAAAATGGCGTTGTTGAATTAGAACAAATAGATAAACCTAAATTTAATTTTGCAAATATAATTGAAGCCTTTGAAAAAGGTTATGAACATGAACAATTAGTAACTAGTAAAATATATGGTCTTGCAGATGTTGCTTTTGAAGAAAAAGAACATGCAACTATGAGTTTACTTAAATGGTTTATAGATGAACAAGTTGAAGAAGAAAACAACTTCCACTCATTATTAAAGAAAGTTAGAAGATCTGAAGGTAATCCTGCTGCCTTATATATGATGGATGATGAATTAGCAGCAAGAGTATTCACTCCTCCAACAACTACAAAATAGATTAAATTTAGGGCGTGTATCAAAATAACTTTTGATAAAGATTACAAACATATTCCGAGAATTACTAGATTTCACTAAGAATTTATAATCATTACTTCGAAGATATCACTAAAGCTTCGAAACTTGCTTCGCTTCGAACAGTCTCAGCTTTTTAACGTGATATCTTCTACGTAATAATTTAAATTCTAAAGTTCATCTAGATATTCTCTTCATACTGTTTGTAATCTTTATTATTATATTTTGATACAGCCTTTTTTATTTTACTAGATTACTTTAATACTCATCAGAAATTCATTATAATTTTTTCAAAAAACTTATGTATTTTTTAATAAACTTTCCAATGTAAATGTTTTAATAAAATAGAACTAATTTCTTTTTAATTTATAACTTTACATCATTTCATAATGGTGCTAGTATAAATTTTATTAGATTTTAAATTTATGTGTACACATTAATAATTTATTAATATTTTAAGCTTAATAATTAACTTATGATAATAAAGGAAGAATAAATATGAGTACTAATAAAAGTTCTATTGAAAAAATTACTTTAGGAAGCTTTTTAATAGCCTTAGGGGTTGTTTATGGAGATATTGGAACTTCTCCTCTTTATGTTATGAAATCAATAATAAATGGCAATGGAGGTTTAGAAAGCATTACTCCTGATTTTATCCTTGGAGTATTATCTCTTATTTTTTGGACTATGACTTTATTAACAACAATAAAGTATGTTCTTATAACATTAAAGGCTGATAATAAGGGAGAAGGAGGTATATTTTCTCTTTATACCTTAGTTCGTCGTCGTGCTAAGTGGCTTATTATACCTGCCATGGTAGGTGGTTCTGCTCTGCTAGCTGATGGAATGCTAACCCCGGCAGTAACTGTTACTTCATCCATTGAAGGTTTAAAAATCTTACCTAGTTTTAATGATATATTTGGAAATAATCAAGATATTATTATAATAATTGTACTAGTAATACTAAGTTTTTTATTCTTTATTCAACATTTTGGTACAGAAATAATAGGTAAAATCTTTGGACCAGTTATGTTTATTTGGTTTGCATTTTTAGCCATATTAGGAATTGTAAATTTATCAGGAAATTTATATCTTTTAAAAGCACTTTCTCCTCATTATGCAATAAAAATTTTATTTAGTCCAAATAACCATTTAGGTTTTTTTATTCTTGGAGGAGTATTTTTATCAACAACTGGAGCTGAAGCCTTGTACTCTGATCTTGGTCATGTTGGTAGAAAAAATATCTATCTTACTTGGCCTTTAGTTAAAATATGCTTACTATTAAATTATTTTGGTCAAGCTGCGTGGATATTATCTCAGAAAAATAATACTAAATTATATGGAATTGAAAGCTTAAATCCATTTTTTCAAATGATGCCTAGTTGGCTTTTGCTATTTGGAGTTTTAATTTCTACATTAGCCGCTATTATAGCATCGCAAGCTTTAATTTCAGGTTCATATACCTTAGTTTCAGAAGCTATTAAATTAAATTTATTCCCTAGATTACAATGTCTTTATCCTTCTAATTCTAAGGGACAAATTTACATGCCAGCTATAAACAGAATACTTTGGATAGCTTGTATAGCTATAGTTTTGTATTTTAGAAGTTCAGATAATATGGAAGCAGCTTATGGATTATCAATAACTGTAACAATGCTTATGACATCCATATTTTTATTCAATTACCTATTAAAAAGAAAAACCCCATTACCAATTGCACTAATTATACTAGTCTTCTTTGGCTCTTTAGAATTTTCATTCTTAATTTCAAGTGCAGTTAAATTCGAAAAAGGTGGTTTTGTTTCAGTATTAATAGCCTTATGTATTTTAAGCATAATGTATATATGGATAAAAGGTCATTATATAAAAATGAGTCTATTAGACTATATTCCTATTGAAAATTATAAAAATCAATTAAAGGAATTAAAGAATGATGTAGATAGACCTAAATATGCAACAAATCTTGTTTATTTAACAAGTTCAGAAAAATCTAAAAGAATAGAAAGAAAAATAATGTACTCTATTTTAGATAAAAGGCCTAAGAGAGCAGATGTATATTGGTTTGTAAATGTAATTGTAACTGATGAACCTTATACAGCTGAATATACTGTAAATACATTTGGTACTGATTATATGGTTAAGGTGCAACTTAAACTTGGTTTTAGGGTTAACCAAAAACTAAATGTATTTTTACGTCAAATAGTGTGTGAACTTATAAATAATGGTGATATTAAGGTTCAAAATAGAAAGTACACTACACTTCCTAACAGAAATGTAGGAGATTTCAGATTTATTCTTATAAATGAATGTTTATCATCAGAAAGCAAGCTTAAATCATGGAATTCAATGATAATTAAAGCTAAGCTTTTCATAAAAAAATTCACAGTTTCTCCAGCTAAATGGTTCGGCCTTGAATCTAGTGAAATTGAAATTGAAAATGTTCCTTTAATATTAGGATTTACTGAACACACTACTTTAAAACGTGTTTATAAATAAAGGACTTTCATCAAAATAACTTTTCATAAAACTTACAAACAGTATTTTTTCATATTGTTTGTAAGTTTTATTATCATTTTTGATAAAAGCCCTCTTTTTATCCTAAAAAGATTTTAACATCTCATCTCTTCTTCTTTTATTAACATAATTTGCAAATCTCATTTTAAACCTTTCAAATTCTTTAAGCTTATAAAAATTATTTAAATCAAAGGTAAGGAATAATGTATCAACAATTAAATATTTTAAATCCTTTAAATTATCTTTATTTTCTTCCTCAACCTGAAGGTCATCAGCCTTTACTTTTAAAGCTCCAATGGAATTTTGAAAGTTTTCTAGATTGCCCATTACAAAATCTTCGCTGAATCCTTCAAAATTTTTATTTACTAGTTCCTCTATAAAATCCACATAATTTTTATTTACTTCTCTATATTCATCATAAATATTTACTAATTCCATTTCTTCACCTCATAGAAAATTAATTCATCTTAAATAGTTTAAACTTTCTCTATAAATTATAACTAAGCTATATATTTTTGTCTAATGAATATAATTTAGCTAAATTTTAATTTCATATATTTCTTTAAAGGTTATACAAAGGGATATAAAAAACAAAAATTTATCTAAACTAAACAATGCATATGTTCTTTTGCCTCTTCTCCTTTAACTAAATAAGCTTGACCCTTTGAACAGAATATAGAAGTAGAAGTATAATCAATGTCTGCATTTCTATCATATGCCACCTTTTCAATAATATCCTCTTCATTGTGACATAAATCATACCCATGAAACTTAAGAGAAAGTCCTCCCTTTCCCTTAGTAAATGACTGAAACTCCATACCATAATTTATAAATGTAGAAACAGGTCCCTTTCCTTCTATGGTTGCTCTCTCTCCATCTATAATAGGATCCTTAAACTCCCCATGCATCTTTTGCATATCATTCATTACTCTTCCTATTAGGTTAAGATCCACATCTATTTTAAACTTATAATAGGGCTCCAAAAGTTTATTTTCCCCACTTTCTAATCCCTGTCTTAAAGCTCTCTTTGTAGCTTCTCTAAAATCTCCACCACTTGTATGTTTGTTGTGAGCTCTTCCTGTTAATAAGGTTATTTTAAGATCCGTAATAGGCGAACCTGTTAATATTCCCTTATGCTCACATTCAAATATATGAGTCCTTATTAAATTTTGATTTCCAACTGTAAGATCATCTGCATGGCACTTATTTTCAAATACTATTCCTGAATTTCTTTCCAAAGGCTCAATTTTTAAGTGAACCTCACTATAATGTCCTAAAGGCTCAAAATGGCCATATCCTATTACTTCTTCATTTAATGTTTCCTTATATAATATCTCTGGAGTTCCAAATTCTATTTCTTCATTAAATCTATTTTTCATAACTTCTTTAAGAACTTCCAATTGAACTTTTCCCATAATATTAACGTGAATTTCTTTTAACCTTTCATCCCAAGATACACTTAAAGTACTCTCTTCACTTTCTAAGATTTTAAACCATGAAAGTACTTCCTTTGGATTTAACCCTTCTCTATAAACCACCTTAGACTTCAAAGTAGGAATCATATCATATGCATCAATATTTTCTATACCAATCCCATCACCAGATTCTAGTCCTTTAACTCCTACCACTGCAAATATATCTCCTGCCCTGACTTCATTTACAAGTTCATATTTACTTCCATTATATATTCTAATTTCATTTACTTTCTCTAAAGACTCTTTTCCTTCTTTTAAATATGTCAATTCTTCCTTAGTTCTTAAAGTTCCACTTAGAGCTTTTATAAAGGTTAATCTATTTCCCTTTTCATCATGTCTTACTTTAAAAATTCTTCCTCTAAAAGAATCTTTCGATTCCTCATAGTTAGTAAATGATAAGTTATGAAACCACCTTATAAAATCTTCTACGCCCTCATCTAGTAAAGCAGAACCACATAAACAAGGAAAAATTTTAAGTTCCTTTATCATGCTCTGTATTTTATTTAATAATTCTTCTTCACTTAAATTTCCTTCTAAATATAAGTTTAATAAGTCCTCATCTCTTTCAACTACTTCTTCTATAGTCTCATCTTCTAATTTACTTGAAAAGAAAATAATATCTTCACTAAGTTTGTCTTTCATTTCATTTATAACCTTATTTACTTCTGCTCCTTCTCTATCAATCTTATTTATGAAAATAAAAGTAGGAACCTTATACTTATTTAATAATTCCCATATTGTTTCACTATGTCCCTGAACCCCTTCTACTGCACTTATAATCAAAATAGCATAATCTAAAACACTAATAGCTCTTTCCATTTCTGGTGAAAAATCTATATGCCCTGGAGTATCTATAAGATAATATTCTTGATTTTCTATAGAAAATTTACCTACCTCAGAATATATAGTTATGCCTCTATCTTTCTCTATTTCATTATTATCTAAATAAGAATTCTTATGATCAACTCTTCCCCTATTTCTTATACTCTTTGTATGATATAAAAGTTGCTCAGAAAAAGTGGTTTTTCCTCCATCAACATGAGCTAATATACCAATAGTCTTTTTCATCTTTGTCCTCCATTAAAAAAATCTAAACATTAAAAATTATATATGTTTTTTATTTTATATTCTTTACTATTTTTGTTTTATATGGTATAACAAATAATATTTAATCTTTAATATTATTTATAAAAATTGTTAATATATCTTATATCATACAAATAAAACGTAAAATTAACAATATACTCAAGTCAGAGGGGGCTTTAAAAATGAACAAATCTATTGCATATATAGGTACTTACACAAATGGGGCTAGTGAAGGTATCTATAGATTATGTCTAGATACTGATAAAGGAAATATTGAAGATTTATCCGTAGTAGCTAGATTTGGTAATCCTACTTATTTGTGCATACATAACAATAAACTATATACAGTGGGGAACCCACTTTCACTAGATACACTAGGTGGTGTTGCTTCTTATAATATAGAAGAGGATTATTCATTAAAATTAACAGGTGCTAGTTTACTTCAAGGTAAAAAACCTTGTCATATTAATATAATCCCTGATAAATCCTTAATAGTTTCAAGTAATTATCATGAAAAATCAATTAATACTTATTCATTAAATGAGAATTTTGATATAGATACTTCATTAAGTGTATTTTCTCATAAAGATGACTCAAAAATGCATTTTGCATCAATAACTCCAGATAATAAATTTATATGTGCTGTAAATTTAGGTATGGATAGAATAGAACTTTTTAAAATAAATTCTAATAACACCTTAAGTTACATTGAAAATCTAAGTTTTTATTGTACTAAAGGATGCGGTCCAAGACATATAGAATTTTCAAAGAATGGAAAGTTTGCATATGTTATATGTGAAAATAGTTCTGAAATCATTATATTAAAATATTTAGGAGAAGAAGGATTTAAATTAGTTCAGTATATTCATGTACTTCCTAATGGCTTTGGAGGACAAAATTTTGGTTCTGCAATAAAAATAAGTCCTTGTAATAAATTCCTATACGTTTCTAACAGAGGCTTTAATGGAATATCAGCCTTTAGAATAAATGAGGAAACTGGTTCTTTATCACTTATAAATCACTATAGTTCACATGGTGATTTCCCTAGGGATTTTGAAATCAGTCCATGTAATAAGTTCTTAATCATTGCAAATGAAAAATCAGATAACCTAACAATTTATCTTAAAAATCCAGATGGAACACTAAAACTTTTTAAAAATGATATATTTATTCCATCTCCTACATGTATAAAGTTTAAATAGCAAAATAATGGGCTGTATGAAAATATATAAATAAAACTTACAAGTATTATGAAGATAATGTCTATGAAAATATATTTGTAAGTTTTATTAAAAATTATTTTAATACATGCCTTTTTTATTATTACCAAAAAACGTATATAATTCACCCTTTTGCCTGTTATATGAAATATATAAATGGATAAGCTATTATCAAGATTTAAAATCTTAAACCTATATTGATTTTTAACCCATAATTAAGCTCTGCTTTAATGGTATTTTAATTTAAAAGTCAATATTAAATAAAAATATAGCTAAATATAAGGAGGTAATAAAAGGTGGATAATAATAAAAACAGGTTAAAAGATAGACCTAAATCAAATGCTGAGAAAAGAAAAATGTATTCAGAAGCTGGTTCTGAAATAGGAATTGAAAATGGTCATAAAAAAGGCTCCCATTCAAATGGTAAAAAATATACTAAAAGATCAAAACTTTCTCACAATAAATAGGAGGCCAAATCATGAGTAAAAACTGTAAGAAACATAAAACTGATTCCATCTCACCATGTTCAAATAATTATAATGAAAAAGTTAAAAATAAAGCTAATGAAAATACTCCATATGGATCCAATGAGCCATCAAGTAAAACAACATATAAATAAAAAATAGGAGCTTAACTAAGCTCCTATTTTTTATTTATTAAATTCTAATCTATCTATAATAGTTAAATCATGTTCTTTAGCAAAGTTTAACCCCATATCTAAATCATGCATTTCTTCTGGATTATGAGCATCAATTCCGACTATTCTTTTAACATTATATTCCTTAGATAATTCCCAAAACTCTTTTATTGGATATTGATATCTTTCTCCATTATTATAAGAAATTTTATTTTTTCTCATTCCATTTACATTTATCTCTATAGGCATATTCATTTCTTCAGCAGCTTTTAAAATTCTCTTTGAGGCCTCTTCTGCATGTTCATCCCAATTTTTATATGTCATTCCAAATAAATCTGGATGTGCTAAATATGAAAAATATCCACTCTTAATTGCTTCCACTACAAAATCAGCATAAATCATTAGGATTTCTGGCGTTAATTCTATTGTTCCAACATATACCCATTCTCCTTTATAAGGGAAGAAATGTACTCCTAAAGCTAAATAATCTGCCTTATATTTATCCTTTAGCTCTTCATAAAGCCATCCGAAGTCTGGGAAATACTCGCATTCTATGGATCTTTTTATTGATATTTTATCTCCATACTTTTCTATAGCTTCTTCTATCTTTCCAAAGTAATCCTCTAAATCTTCATAAGCCATTCTGTGATAATTATCTATATTCTTACCTGGATGTGGTAAGTGATCAGAAATTCCAATTTCATCTATATTAGCTTTTATAGCTTCTTTAACATAATCTTCAATAGTTCCTGTTGCATGATTACATCTATATGTATGTGTATGATAATTGCTTCTCATTAAAACTCCTCCTATGTATTTAAACATTCATTTACTATTGTATCTAATTATAAAAATTTGACCAACATTAGATTTCCATTCTATAAATCTATTATCTCTTCTTTAGTTTAATTTACATAAAGTATTTTCAATTAACTAAGAATTCCTCGCCCTAAATTTTAACTTGCCCTATTTAAGGTAAAATACTATACTGATAATTGTAAATTTAAATACTAAATTTTTATGAAAGAGGAGAAAATGAAAGAACAATATTTTGAAAAATTACTAAACATAAAAACTTCTGGAGAACAAAAAATATTTAATGAATCTCTACATTACAATAGATATGAACCTACATCTTATGATGTATTAGAAGCTATGTGTTCTCACTATGAATTTTCTGAAGAAGATTCCTTAATCGATTTTGGCTGTGGTAAAGGAAGACTTAACTTCTATTTAAATTACTTTTTAAATATTAAAGTTACAGGAATAGAGATGAATAACTTCTTTTTTAATGAATGCTTAGGAAATAAAAAATCTTATTTATCACAAAATAAAGTTAAGGAAGATAAATTAAATTTTATAAATTGTTTTGCTGAAAGGTATCCTATAGATTCAAAGGATAATAAATTTTATTTTTTTAATCCCTTTTCAGAACAAATATTTATAAAAGTTATTGGAAATATTCTTGATTCTGTATCTAATCATGAGAGACCAGTAGATATTATACTTTATTATCCCTCTGATGATTACATATACTATTTAGAAAACTACACTCCATTTTCTTTAAAGAAGGAAATAAAGATTCCTAATAAGTATGAATATGACTCAAGAGAAAAAATCCTTATATATGAACTTAGTTATTTAAATTTAATATAAAATACTAAAGAAAAGAGAGGATTTATTTATGAATGAAACTATAAATTATGATTCATTGTTAATCTTATCTGTAGTAGCCTTTTTTACTCCATTTTTAGTTTCAAGGCTAAAAAGAGTAAATATCCCTTATCAAGTAGGGGAAATATTTATAGGTATATTATTGGGTAAAAGTTTTTTAAACATAATTAAACCAGATATTTGGATTTTATTTTTATCAAACTTAGGATTAGCTTATTTAATGTTTTTAAGCGGTCTTGCTATAGACTTTGATGAGCTTAAACCTAAAGAAGGAGAACTTTTAAAGGATTCTAAGTTATTTACTAGTATAAAGATGTTTATTGTGTCTATAATAACAGCTATAATTTTATCCTTTACATTAAAATTTGCAGGTATTTCAGAAGGATATATATTCTTTGCACTATTATTTACAGCTGCTGCCCCAGGATTACTTGTACCTATTTTAAAAACAAAACACATAATAAATAGTAGCTATGGTCAAACTTTACTTGTTTTTGGAATAATAACTCAATTAGTAAGTTTAATAGGTGTTACCTTTGTGGCCTCTGTTGCAGTAAATGGTATTACCTTAAAGAGTTTTACTTTCTTAATAATATTTGCAGTGGCTATAGTAGTATATTTCTTATCAAAGATTATATTTAAAGTTCACGATTTTTCTACTATTGCCTTTAAAAACCTTCACCTTAGCGTAAGAGGTGCCTTTGTTCTTGTTTTGGTACTTGTTGCTGTTGCTGAAAAAGTAGACTCTGAGATAATTCTAGGCTCATTCTTAGCTGGTATGGTATTTTCATTAATAGTTGGAAAAGCCAAAGAAGAAATTTCTCACCAATTAGATGTGGTTGGGTATGGCTTTTTAATTCCTATATTCTTTATAATGGTTGGAGTTAATGTTGATTTAAAGGCAGTTGTTGAAAATCCTCAATCAATTGCTAAAATACCTTTGTTTATACTAATTTTCTTCTTAGTAAAATTCATTCCATCACTTTTACTAAAAAAGAAATATGGAACGAGAAATTCCTTAGCAGCATCTATGTTATTAACAGCCCAGCTTAGTTTAGTTATAGTTGGTTCTCAAATGGCATTGAATTTAGGATACATAACTGCTGCAGACTACTCTGCTTTCGTAGTTACCACAGTAATAACTTGTATCTTCTTCCCGATACTATTTGAAAAATTAATTGCACTTCATGATGATACTAATGATACTGTAGAAGAAGATGAAAAAATAATAATCCGTGAAGTACTTGTTAGTAGCCAATGGTATATAGGTAAAGCCTTAAAGGATTGTAAGTTACCTACAGGATGTAGGATTTTCTCAATGGTAAGAGATGACCATGAGTTTATGCCTAATGCTAATACAACTCTAGAGGAAAATGACCTAGTAATCCTTGCTGGAGTTAAACATGATGTAAATGAAACCCTTAATATGCTTTCAACCTGCGATTTAACTTTGCCAGAAGAATAAAAAAGAGAGTTTAAATAAACTCTCTTTTTTTATTCTCTACATATTAAATCACTTAACTTTCTCATCTCTTTTACAGCATAGAAAAGTTTATAAAGCAATACAAGTATTAATCTCTCTTCTTCTGTTTTTGCCTTCTCTAAATCTTCTATTGCTAAATCTTCAAAGTCTTTTTTCTTAGTATAATTTTTAAAGTCTTCAAAGCTCTTTTTAAATAAGCTTTTATTATTATGTATCATAGGGCTTTTTATTAAGAAGTTTACATCTGATACAAAATCATTTTGCAATATCAATAACTCTTGAATTTGCTCTGATTTCATCTCTTTATTGTTATAATTTATCTTCTTCCATATTCTATAACTTTCAAAAAAAGATAATACTAATTTTTCCTTATCTGAATTTTCTTCTATTAAACCATCTAATATTCTTTCATTTAAATAAACATATAATTTTATTGCTTTATTAGTTTCATCCTTCATTTTATAAGGGAAAATATAATTCATTACTATAGCAACAATTATAGATGCTATTAAGATAAAAAATACCCTATATTCACTTAGCACATAATAAGGAGTATGTGATGGATCAATTACCCCAGCCATTAATAATGCATTTAATGTTATAAATATACATCTAATTTTATAAGAAACAACAGACATACTTAAGTATATACAAACAACTATAAAAGCAAATATCAGTATTACATTTGACTGAATAAAATAAAAAATTACATTAAATAAAATTGCTCCTATTATAGTTCCTAAAACCCTTGCCTTTGCCTTCTTATTACTTTGTTCCGCATAGGGAATTAATAATAAGGAAATAGTGAATAATGCCCACTTACCTTGAAAAATTTCAAAGTAATTTACTATAAATACTGAAAAAGCCAATGTTATGGCTGCTTTTACTGCCAAATTAAATCTTAGGGATCTTATGTTTAGGCTTTTTCTAAAATTATTTGAATTAGATTTTAAAGCTTTTAAAAAATTTGCAATATAATTTGAATAGCTTTCAATCTGATTTTCTTTCACATTAAGTCCTTGTAAAAACTCCTTTACACTTAATTTAGCATTGTAATAGCTATACCTATCTAAATCATCTCTTAACTTAAAAGAATCTAAATAATTATAATATTCATTTAGTATATTTTTTAACTTTTCCTTATTTCCATCCTCTATAAAGTCTTGCACATTTTTAAGTAATTCAATGCTCTTTTTAATAAGTTCCTTATTAACCTCTCTCTTAATAGCTTCAGATGAAAGACTTGATACTCTCTTTAAAAAAACTACTATTAAATCTTTTGAATATATAGAATAAACTTGATTTTTATCTAATTCCAATCTTTCATGAACCTTTATATCAAGTTCTTTAATCATTAAAGCTACCTTTTCACTATTATCTTTTTCTATACAACCAGTATTTATCAATTCATTTAAGTTTTCAATTAATGAATTAATACACCCTTTTATTGATTTGTTAAATATATTATTAAAATTATATCTAGCTAAAGTATAGTAAAGTGTCATTATGACTATACCACCAAAAATTAAAGCAAATACTCTTTTTGGTAATTCGCTAGTTGTAACTGGTTCATATAATAAAAATAAATATAACTGTATAAATCCTAAGGCTTTAGTAGGCTTTGTATCATAAGTAAAAGCAAAGTATATAAAGAAGGATACAATTAAAGTCATTATAGCCCCTAAAATAGGATTTAATACTGCAAAATATGCTCCTAAACCTACAAAAAGTTCAACTCCAATAAAGTATAATGTATGATGTATTGGATTTATTGTATAATCCTCTCCAAACATTGTAGTAACTGTAATAACAGCGGCTAATCCAATAAAAAGATTTTCTTTTCCAAATAATAAAACAAATATTAGTATAGAAATTACCACTATCAAAAACATTTTAAGATACATAATTTGTTTCTTCCACATGTTTTATCACCTCTTGTCAAAAACTTATACTATTTTTATAGTAAATTCTAGAATAATACTATAATTAAGTTTTATATTTATATTATAAGCTAAAAATATACTTATAAAAAAATAAACAATAATAAATTAATTATTATTGTTTATTAGAGTAAACACTTTATTTATTTTTCTTTATCTTTTCTAAATAATCCCTTTCGCTAACTATATTCTTTTCAAAGCTCTTAACTGCTCCCTTTGTATAATTTCCTAGTGCAAATTTATTCTTTACATTACTCACTTTTATCACTACTCCTTATCTTTCACAATTTAAAATAATTCTTTCATAGAATTTCCTAATCAAAGAATTATTAATTGTATTATTAGCTGATAAAAATGAGCTTATACTTTCATCCTTTCTCCATGGCATAATAGAATTATGATATTTATTTTCTCTTAAATTTATTAACTCCTCTAATTCTTCTAAAAGAACTAAAAATTCATTTTTTAAGCAATTAAAAATCTTGTTATTAATATCATTCTTTCCTTCATTGATATTTAAAAGTATTCTAAATAATTCATTTCTTATGGAATTTATTTTAGCTAATATTTTTTTATTACTCTTTATTATGTCTAAAAAATCCCTATCAAAATATTGATAAACATCAGTTCCTATCATAATAAATCTATCTATGCTATTTAATATATCTAGAAGAATGTATATATACTCCTCATTTAATATATTGGAATTATTAGAAATATTGATAAACAACCTTTTTTTAAGTTCATTTAAAATGTATTCTATTTGCTCCCTTTGATCATTACTCCGGTAATTTATTATTTCTTTATTTATAAAATCAAAGATTTCTGATTCCCATAATTTATAATTACAATCTTTGTCATTAATTATTTCATAGGAATTTACATTGTTTGCTATACCATTATTGTTTAAACTTCCTGAAGATATATAACAAATTTTATCCGTTAAGATAAAATTAGAATCATTTACTGAATTTAATATAATTGCTATATTATTTTCAGGGAAATTTTTCATAAATTTAATTTCATTAACTATCTCTCTTTGATTTCTAAACCTATAGTTAAAGGGAAGTATTAAAATCTTAGGACAATTAGCATTGTTTAAAGCTTTCAAAATTCTTTCTGTAAAAGGAATTTCACTACACCCTAAAATAATATATTCTGGATTACAATTTATTATATTAACTATACTTTTCTCTAAATTTTCATCTAAACTTTTTATTCCTAAAGCAGCAACTGTACGATTATTTATTTTATTAACTCTGCTTCGCATAAATACTTATCAACCTATTTAAAGGTGATAATTACCTCCTTTCATAAATATAAAACTAGTATAAAATATTCATATTAATCTTCATGTTTTAAAGTTAAATTCTATAAATACTTATAAAAATATACACTTATTTATAAATTCTCTTACTATTTATTTTAGTCAAATCTTGTATTTTTGTGAATTTAAACACATTATTTATTAGTTTTTAAAATTACACAAATTATATATCTATTGATTTAAAGTGATTATTTTTATCACCTTAATTTCATGTATACTCCCTATTATTTAATTAAAAATAAAAAGGCGTACTATAAAAGTACACCTTTTTGTCTTATAAATTCTTTTTCTTCGCTATACCTGTCAGCATAAGAGCTATTGCTCCATCCCCAGTTACATTACATGCTGTTCCAAAACTATCTTGAAGAGCAAATATTGTTAACATAAGAGCTGTCCCAGCCTCATCAAAGGCTAATACACTAATTATTAAACCTAATGATGCCATAACTGTCCCTCCTGGGACTCCTGGTGCCCCTATTGCAAACACCCCTAATAATACTATAAACAATATCATAGTTGGTAAACTAGGAATCTTACCATATAAAATTTGAGATACTGTCATTACAAAAAATACTTCTGTAAGAACTGAACCACATAAATGTATGTTTGAACATAATGGTATTGCAAAATCCACTATATCTTCTCTTAAAGCCTTTGATTTCTTTGCAGACTCTAAAGCTACTGGTAATGTTGCTGCACTTGACATTGTACCAACAGCAGTAAGATACGCTGGTCCATAGTATTTTATAACTTCCCATGGATTTTCTTTTGATATTGCTCCACCTATTAAATATAAAATTGTTAACCATATAAAATGACCAAATAATACAATTAATATAACTTTAAAGAATACAGGAAGTTGATTACTTAATCCTCCTTCATACGCTAAAGCTGCAAAGTTAGTTGCTATGAAAAATGGTAATATTGGTATTATTATTTTATTTACAATACTAAGTACTATAGCTTGAAATTGATCTAAAAGCTTTTCTACTAAATCAGCCTTTGTCCATCCAACAGCTAATCCTAAAAGTAATGCTAAAGCTAACGCACTCATTACACTCATAACTGGTGGTATATCTAATTTAAATATAAGTTCTGGTAATTCCTTTAATGATGCTATATTAGATACTATAGATAATTTAGGTATTAATGCATATCCTGCAATCATTGAAAGAATAGCAGCAAAAACTGAAGATAAATAAGCTATTAAAACAGCATATCCTAATAGTTTGCTTGCGTTATCTTTTAATTTAGCAATAGATGGAGCTATAAATCCTAAAATAATAAGTGGAACAGAGAAAAATATAATTTGTCCCAATACATACTTAATTGTCACAATTGTTGACATAAGCCCCTCTGAAGAGTATGTGCCTATTATTATTCCTAATATAACACCTAAAACAAGTTTAAAAATAAGATTATTAAATAATTTCTTCACAATTTATCCCCCCTTTTTATTTAATACTTTCATGTAAAGAATTATTTATAAATAAAAAAACTTCTACCCTCTATACAGAGGCAGAAGTAAAATTCCACGGTTCCACTCTGATTTTAAGTAGTAAGCTAAGTTAAACTACAAAATCTCTTTAAGTACAAATATACCACTCTGCTATAACGGGCATACCCGCATTCCCCTACTCTAACCTAAGATTATTTCTGGAAACAAGCTCATAGATGCACTCACGAAAAAATTCTTTAAAGTCTTTTTCAGCCTAGAAGACTCTCTCTGAATAAAGAAATTAATTCTACTTTTCTAATCACAGCTTTTCATATTATAAAAGTTAATTCTTAGTATTCTTATATGAATTAACTTTATTATATTTTAAACTCTGCACTTAGTCAACATAATTTTTAAAAAAATGTAAATAAAAAGGTAATATATTAATAAATATTACCTTTTTAAATGCTAAATATTTTGTTGTATTTTAAATATAATCTATTAGTATAAATTTTGCTGTATATAAATGTCGAATATTATAGTTTAACTGTTGCTACATCTTTTTTAAATATATTTGGAACATAATTTAACTTTAAATCCTTAGCTCCTATAGGTTCTTGAACTACTATAGTTCCTGTAACCTCTTCTCCTGGTGCTAGTGTTCCCTTATCTAAAGCTTCCTTACCATCAATAGCAGTAAATGTTCTATCTTTTATTTCGCCTTTGGCATTTTCAATTTGGAAACTATATGGATTATAATTTAATTCTGAATCTCCATTATTTTTAAGAGTTAAATTTAAAATAAGAAACTCATTTCCCTCTTTTGGTTTATCATTTCCTTCACCCATACTTGTTTTAACACTATTTACTACTAAACTTTGGTCCTTAATTTTTACTGTATCACCTATATTATAAGCATATTCACTGCTATGTTTACTTAAGAATATTTTGCTTAATCCTCCAACTACTAATAATGCTAATAATATAGTAAATATCACTTTTACTTTTTTCGACATTTTATCACCTTACCTATATATTTTTTCTCAATGACGTATTTGATTATATAAACCTGAATATACTAAGTCAATTAGCTTAATTCCTAATTATCCTAAGATAAAAACATTTTCATCTTTAGTATCCATTAATTTCATTTAAAATATACCATAATTTAAATTCTAAAATTTTCCTTTATTTTCATTATTAAACTTAAATTTTTATATAAATCATCAAAAAAACATTATCAAAATACAAAGAAGTTAACCATTTATCAATTTTATTTTAGTAACTTTAAGGTTAACTTTTTGATATATTTTTATTTAATTTAGATTATGCAAATCCATCCATTAATATATAATTCATTTTATATACATTTATTTAATATTTATGGTATACTTTTTTTTGTTATATGTTAATGAAAAACATAAATTCTAACTTTTACGAAATTTAGGAGCATTTATGAAAAATAGAAAAAAGAAATATTTTTTAATTTTATTAATTTTTTTAATAGTTATTAATTTATTTATATTTTCTTTTTATAAATTTAAAGTAAATAAAAAAAATGAAAAATATATAAAAAAAACTAATGTAATTTTATATGAATCTAAATTAGAGATGAAAAAAAGAAATTTTAAAGATTCTGAAAATAAACTTTATTCAATTATAGATAATAAAGATATGTTTTATAGTTTACCTGATAATTTAAAGTTCGAAATTTATAATTATTTAGCTATAATAAATCTTCAACAAGAAAAATTTTTAAATGCTTTATCTTATTATGAAGAAGCCTTTAAATATGCTGATAAAGAGTCAAAGATAATTATTAAACTAAACATGACATCTGCTTATAGATATATGGGGGCCTATGTTACTGCTACTAATATTTTAGATAAAATGCTAGATTCATCATTATTATTTAGGAATGAAGATTCTTACCTTAAAGAATATACTTTATTAAACTTAGCTGAAACTTATTTTGCTGTAAATGATATGACTGATTTTAACTCTACAATAGAAAAGGCATCTAACTCTTATTATTATGGCCATGAAAATGATTTAGAAGACTTAAAAATACTTTTAGATTCCTATTTAATAATAAAAGCAATATCAGAAAATAATCTTGATTTAGTACCAAACTATATTTCTGAAATAGAAGAATTAGAGATTAAAAATAAAGATGTTATATATTCTGAATTAGAAATGATTAAAACTCGTTCTTATGGTATGTACTATAAAAGTATTGGAGATTTTGATTTAGCATTAGATTATTTTTCAAAACTAGAAAGATTAGCTGATAATGAAGGTGCTTCTTATGTTTCACTTTTTTCTATTAGCGAAAGAATATCAATTTATAGAAAACTAAATGATAATAAGCAGGTAGATTCTTTAATAAATAAATATTATGAAAAACAAACTTCAATAAATGATATAAATAACTATGAATTTAAATATTATATAGATAATAAAATTATAAACAATCACGAATTACCATTTTTAAAAGAGACCATTATTATTTTGATAATTCTATTTTTAACCTCTATTCTATTAGTGCTTTTTTACTTAAAAAAAGCTAGGGATTCAAAATTAGATTCTTTAAAAGATGGGCTTTGCAATATTTATAACAGGCGTTTTTTAGACTCTTACATAAATAATTTAAAAGAAAAAGATTTGCCTATTTCTTTTTTAATGATAGATGTGGATTATTTTAAACTTTATAATGATAATTATGGTCATCAAGCTGGTGATTTTATACTAAAAAGTATAGCCTCTGTACTTGAAAAAAACTCTCGTAAAGAAGATATAGTTGCACGTTATGGAGGGGAAGAATTTTGTGTTTTACTAAAAGGTGCTTCTAAGTATTCTTCTATTAACTACGCTAAAAGAATCAAAGAAAATTTAGATAATTTAAATATAAAACATAAATATTCAAAGACTTCAGACCATGTAACCTTTAGTATTGGAATATATACTACATATACTAAAAATGATCTGAAAAATGCAATTAAATTTTCTGATAAAGCACTATATATATCTAAAACAAGAGGAAGAAATACATATACTTATCTAGAAGATAACTCTTCTGATTCTTCTAATTAACTTTAATATAAGGAAAGGTAACTTACTATAAGTTACCTTTTCTTATATGATTAAGGATTACTATTAATTTTTTTGGAGAGAACTCTTAGTCTACTTAAAAGTTTTTGGAGTGAATTCATCTCCCTTTACTTTTGGTTCTCCAAAAACAGCTTTTACACTTTCACTTTGAGGATTATGATTTATGTGTTTTTTGTTGTTATTTTTTTTACTCATTAATATCACCTCAAAAATAGTTTGTGTACTTCCCTTCTCTTTATTCCTAGCATATATTAACTATTTATGAAATTATATTTTCTAATAAGATAGTTTACTCTAAAAAATACCTATGTATCTTTTAAATTTTTCTTCACCTTAAAAACAGTAATACCTAATAGAAAAGAATTTATTATGCTAAGCCACCCCAAATATGAACCTTCTATAAGAAAAACTATAGTTACTATAAAAAAATATACTACTCCTAAAATCCATAAATATCTTTGATTTTTTAATGACATTAAATCACCTAAAAATTACATATATATAAATTATATGATTACAAATCTTAAATTGTCAGTTTATTATAATTAACTCTCAAATTTCTATTTATTTAAAATAATTTTTATATATTATTTAATATCTATTACATTAACCCCTACTTTAATAGTAAATAATATAAATTAAACTCAAAATTATACACTTTAATTAATTTTATAAATTTTGGTAAATTTATTACTTTTATATGAAAACCATTTAAAATTTACTTATTTTATAAAAATATATTCTTTTACAGATATTTTCTCCTTCTTTTTATTAACAAACCATTAATTTATTAACATACTTTACTTTAATTTAATGTGTATTATTTGTATACTTAAGAAAAATAAGGCTTTAAAAGTATATATGAGAGGTGATTTTATATGGAATCAAAAGAAAAAAGTAAATTAACCCTAACAGCCTTAATCCTTATGATCTTTACATCTGTTTATGGCTTTACTAATATGCCAAGAACCTTTTATTTAATGGGTTATAGCGGAATCATATGGTATATAATGTCAGCTATTTTATTTTTTATTCCTTATGCTTTTATGATGGCTGAATATGGTGCTGCCTTTAGAAAAGAAAAGGGAGGAATATATTCTTGGATGGCTAAATCAGTAAACCCTAAGTTTGCTTTTATAGTAACTTTTATGTGGTTTTCTTCAAATCTAATATGGATGGTATCTGTATCATCATCTATATGGATTCCTTTATCTAATGTATTTTTTGGTAAAGACACAACTTCCACTTGGAATATATTTGGTTTAACAGGCCCTCGTGCAATGGCTGTGCTAGCTATAATATTACTAATAACAATAACATTTATTTCTTCTAAAGGATTAAATAAAATTTCAAAAATTACATCCATAGGAGGAACAGTTGTTGCCTTAGCTAATGTAGTTTTAATTCTTGGTGGTTTTTTCGTACTAGCAAGCAATGGTTTTGAATCAGCTCAAGGTTTTAATATTGAACAGTTCATACATTCTCCAAACCCTGCATATCAATCCCCTTTAGGCGTACTTGGCTTCGTTGTATTTGCAATATTTGCTTATGGTGGAATAGAAGTAGTTGGTGGATTAGTTGACCAAACTGAAAATCCTAAAAAGAATTTCCCTAAAGGAATAAAAATTTCTGCCTTTGTAATTGTTATTGGTTATGCAATAGGAATTTTATGTATTGGTTTCTTTGTTAATTGGAATAGAGACTTAACTGGTCCTGATGTAAATATGGCAAATATAGCATATATTGTAGTAAATTATCTTGGTTATTACATAGGAGAAGCAATTGGCTTAAGTGCTAATGCTTGTACAATGTTAGGTAACTTCTTTGCTAGATTTATAGGACTTTCAATGTTTTTAGCACTTATAGGTGCATTCTTCGCTTTAAGCTACTCTCCTTTAAAACAATTAATAGAAGGTACTCCTAAGGATATTTGGCCTGAAAAATGGACAAGATTAAACAAAGAAAATATGCCAGCTACAGCTATGTGGATTCAATGTATAACAGTAATTATATTTGTTTTATGTTGCTCAATGGGTGGCGAAGATTCATCTAAATTCTTTAACTATTTAATACTTATGGGGAATGTAGCCATGACATTACCTTATATGTTTTTATCCTTTGCTTTTTCATTCTTCAAAAAGAAAAAAGAAATTGTAAAACCTTTTGAAGTATATAAAAATTATAAGAGTGCTTTAGTTTGGTCTATCATAGTAACATTAACAGTTGGTTTTGCTAATATATTTACAATAATACAACCTCTTACTTCAGAAAATAAAGATTATGTTGCTGTAATCTTCCAAATTTCTGGTCCTATTATATTTGGATTCTTAGCATGGTTAATATATAGAAGATATGAAAACAATGTACTAAAAAAACAAATTTCAAATATTGATAATAAAATTGATAGAGAACTTGAAAAAATAGAAAAAGCTGAAGAAGAAGTTACAAGTGAAACAATAGGAGTAATAGATATAGAAGTTCATGATGATGATTCTAAATAAGCTAGAAGGGCTATACTTTAAAGTTAACTATAATAATAAAAATTCCTAAAAAAATAATTGGTCATAAATTTCTATGACCAATTATTTTTTCAATAAATTTATTTTAATTCTTAAAAGTGTCAACAATACATTTTTCTTCTCTAAAAAAAATCATAGCAATAGTTATAAATATAAAGCATCCTATAGCAATTTGAAATGGATAAAACTTTACTTGTTTACTAGTTAATAACATTGGCAAAACAGCAATTGCTGCAACTGGTGGAAAGTACATATTAAATATTTCAAAACATATAAATAAACTAATTAATAGAAAAATAGTACAAAACCATAAAGGCAGTCCTAAATATTCGTTAAATCCAATTCTAAATATAAATCCTAAAATAGCTACAACAATAAACAAGAATAATAAACTTTTTGAACGCTGCCTAAATTTACAATGTTCATTTGTAAGTTCTATAAAAGCAACTATTAAAGGTGGTGCTATTAATAAAGTAATATTAAATTTAACAGAAAAATATGTTAATATACCTACAGTAATAAATATCTTCAATAATCTAATAAATTCTTTTTTTCTAAGTGAAGTATTTCTTTCAAGTTTAGTAATTTCTTCTTTAAGTTCTTCTCTTACCTCTTCACTTACTCCATAATCTTCTATAAAATACTTAATTGAAACTATAAGTATAGTAAGTATAAATACTGATATTGGATAAACCCAAGTCTCAGTTCTAAGTACAATAGGCAAAATACAAGCTGAAATAATTGGAACAAGAGTTGTTTTTGATAGCTTTAATATAAGCCCAGTAAAAACTAATCCTATTAAAACTTCCATAGTTAATTCTAAATTAACATATCTTACAATAAGTACCCCTACTATAGAACATAGTGTCATAAGACCTACTAATCCTAATTTGCTAACCTTCCAAGGTTGCTTTTCTAAAACCCAAGATCCCACAACTAAAGCGGCCACCTCTGGAAATATTATCTCTCTTTCCCCTGTAATTTCTGCAATACTTACCATAGCTAAAATAAGTACAAGTGATATAAAATATCTTTTATATTTCATATTATGACATCCTTTGTTTAAAAATTTCAGATTAATTTTATCATACCAAAAGTATTTTGTTAAAAATAAAACAACTATCTCTATACTATTTTTAAACATTTTCATTTTTTAATCTATCAATAAATATGCTATATAAAAATTATTATAATAATTAAAATCAGTTTTATTAATAAACTTTTAATAATTAATCTCCTATATATTAAATAACTAATTTAATATATAGGAGATCTCTCTTAACTCATTTATCCCAAATCAAATTTTGATATACCACTATTATAAAAAACAGTTCTCTTTAAATTGTTATCTGCCGGTAAATAACAAGGTTCAAAGGCTAATGCTGCCCTATAATATCTTTGTGCTAACAAAACATTTCCTCTTTTTTCTTCAATTACTCCAAGTAAGTTTTCTATTTCTGCTGAACTACTATTAATTATTAAAGCATTTTTTAATAATAATTCAGCCTTATCATATTCTCTAGAGCAAATATACTTTCTTGCTTTCTTTAGAGATTCTTTTATATAGGTACTCTCTTTTAATCCCTCTACCTTTTTCATTATAAACTCAATTTGTTCTATTAAATCATCTATTAAACACTTTGAAATTATAATACTCATATTAAAGTTCACTATCCTTATCTTGAATTCTAAGTAGTCTATATCCAACCCCTATATGGGTTTGTATATAATTTGTATCCATAGCCTTTTTGCTTAATTTTTTTCTTAAAGTTGCCATAAAAACTCGTAATGAAGGAATATCACTCTCACAAGTGCTAGACCAAATTTCTTTTAATATATAATTGTGGGTAAGAACTCTTCCAACATTTTTAGAAAGTAAACATAGTAATTTATATTCAATTGGAGTTAAATGTATCTCTTCTTCATTTAAAAATACACATCCTGAAGTATAATCAATTTTTAAGTCTCCATTTACAAACTCTTGTATTTCCTGTGTATTATTTCTATCATAGTTCATTTTTCTTATAGCAACTCTTATTCTAGCCATTAACTCATCTACACTAAATGGTTTAGTCAAATAATCATCAGCCCCTAAATCTAAAGCTTCAATTTTATCTCTATCTTCACTTCTTGCACTAACTACAATTATTGGACAATTTGACCATTCTCTTACTTTTTTAATTATTTCTATGCCATCCATGTCAGGTAGTCCCAAATCTAGTATTATAATATCTGGTCTTTTTGATATTGCTAAAATCATTCCTTGTGAACCATTAAAAGCCGTATGACACTTATATGAATTTATTTCTAATGTAGCTGTTACAAAATTTCTTATGGCTTTTTCATCTTCAATAACTAAAATTGCTGGTTTCATTCTTATTCACCTCAAATCTCTGCAAACTAAAGCCAATTATAGTTCCCCTAGGTTTATTATCTCTAACATATATTTCTCCTTCATGTACATTTATAATTGATTTGCACAATGCTAATCCTAACCCTAGCCCTCTTCTACTATCACTAATATTTTTCTTAGATGTAAAAAACATATCAAATATATGTTCCTTATCTTCTTTACTAATTCCTACACCATTATCTGCTATCTCAATTATTACATTATCTCCTTTTGAAAAGGCACTTATTTTTATATTTGATCCTTTTTCTGTATACTTTATTGCATTATCAACAATATTTATTATTACTTGTATTATAAGTCTTACATCAGCATTAACCATTAACAATTCATCTTTCAAATCAATTTCTATATTATAGTCACAGGCATTTCTATTAACATGTTGCAAAGCCTCTAAAATAATTTCTTCTACTAATTGAGCTTCTCTATTTAAATTTATATTTCCATTATCTATTCTTGAAACAGAAAGTAAATTTTCAACTAAGTTTATTAACCAAATTGAATCATCATATATATCTAATGTTAACTTTCTTTTAGTTTCTTCGTCAAAATTATTATTTAAAAGCAAACTTGCACTTCCAGATATACTTGTTAAGGGTGTTCTTAAATCATGAGAAACAGCCCTTAATAAATTTGCTTTAAATTTTTCATTCTCAGCTTGCATTAAAGCCTGCTTCTTTGCTTCTTCTAAAATATAATTATCTATGACAAAAGATACTTGATTTATCATTGCAATTAGTAAGGATTTTTCTCCTTCCTCTAATTCCTCTCCTTCTTCTAAAATTACCCCTATTACTATTCCTATATTCTCTTGTCCTAATACAGGAATATACATAGATTTAGCTCCAGGTAATGTTTCTGTACCCTTTCCAGCATATTTTCTATTATTGATAACCCAAAGTACTACTCCCTGTTCGTCTAGATTAATATATTTATCACTTAATTCACTTCCATCTTTAAATTTATAATTATATATATTTTCAATTTGACTATTTTTCGCCTTATAAACTACTACAGGTTTTTTTACTAATCTACTAACTTGCTCTTGAGACTTTAAAATAATTTCTTCTAAATCTGAACATCTTCCAAGCTCACTACTAGATTCTAATAAAATATTTGTTCTATATGCTGTTATTGCTGATTTATTGGCCTGTACTTTAACTTTATTTGTAAGAGTACTAGTTATTAAAGCTGATACAAGCATTATAAAAAACGTAAATATATAGCTTGAATCATAAGCATTAAAAGTAAATTTAGGTTCAGTGAAGAAAAAGTTGAAAAGTAAAACACTAAATAAGGAAGATATAACTCCATATATTCTTCCATAAGTCTCCTTTGCTATAATTAAAACACCTAAAATAAATACTATTATTATATTAGCTTCACTAAAACCTAAATTTTCAAAGAATAAGCTTATAATAATTGTAATAATTAAAATCCCCAAAGTTTTTAAAGAATCTTTAATTGTTATTTTTTCTTTATTTAAGCAAATTTTATTTATATCTTCTACATTTTCTTCTTCATCTGGTATTATATAAACATCTAACTCTGGAGCTAATTCTATTAATCTGTCTACAATACCAAATCTTGACCATAGATGTCTTTTCTTCTTTGTTCTTCCTATTATAACTTTTGAAACTGAACTAATCTTAGAAAACTCTGAAACTTGATATGCAACATCATCTCCATAAACTGTTTCTATTTTAGCCCCTAAATCTTTTGCTAATTTAACATGTTCTCTTAACCTTTCAATATTTCCTTCTTTTAATTCTCTTGATGAAGTTGTTTCAACAAATAAAGCAGTAAACTTTCCATGAAAGGCTTCTGCCATTCTTGCTGCTGTTCTAATTACTTTACTATTTGAAGGAGAAGAACTTAAACATACCAATATATGCTCATTAGTATGATAAAAATTTTCATTTTTATTTATCATAACCTCTTTATTTACACTATTAGCAGTCTCTCTTAAGGCTAGCTCTCTCAAAGCAACTAAGTTTTCTCTTATAAAAAAGTTTTTTAATGCCTTTTTCGCTTGATTTTTAACATATATTTTTCCACTATTTAATCTTTCAATCAAGACAGATGGATCTACATCTATTAATTCAATTTGAAAAGCATTTTTAAATATTCTATCAGGTATTCTCTCTTTAACAACTATATTAGTTATAGATGCCACTACATCATTTAAACTCTCTATGTGTTGAACATTAAGAGTGGTATAAACATCTATGCCAGCATCTAATAATTCCTCTATATCACTATATCTCTTTTCATGTCTAAATCCCTTAACATTGGTATGAGCTAACTCGTCCACAATGATTAAATCTGGTTTTCTACTTAAAGCTAAATCTAAATTAAATTCCCTTAATACCAATCCTCTATATGCTACTTCTAAATTAGGTAATAATTCTAATCCTTCTAAAAGTGCTAGGGTTTCTGGTCTTGTATGAGGCTCAATATATCCAACTACAACATCTAGTCCCATAGCAATTGCTGAATGTGCCGCTTCTAACATTGCATATGTTTTCCCAACCCCAGCAGCATATCCAAAGAAAATTTTAAGTTTTCCTCTTTTACTATCTTTTTCATTCTTATTTATTTCTTTTAATATTTCCTGTGGATTAGGACGAGTTTTCCTCATTTATAATCCTCCTATTCTTTTAATATACCATCTAAAGCAAGATTAACTTTTAAAACATTAACTGTTTTTTCTCCAAAAACACCTAAAAATCTTCCCGTAGTATATTTATCTATTATTTCATTAACATAATCTACACTTAAATTTCTCTCCTTAGCAATTCTATCTACTTGATATTTTGCTGCTGCAACAGATATATGTGGATCTAATCCACTACCTGATGAAGTTACCAAATCTACAGGAATAGGTTCTTCTTCCTTACCTTTATTGTAACTTCTTATTCTCTCTACCCTCTCTTTTACTAACTTTTCATATTCTTCACTTGCTGGACTTAAATTTGATGGAGATGAATACATTAATGGGTTTCCATTGCTATCCTTAAACATTTCTACATTTATATTCATAATCCTTCCCCATAAATATTTATTATCTGTAAATTGTTGACCTAATAACTCACTTCCATATTTTTTACCATTTACCTCTATAATACTTCCATTTGCCTCTTCTTTAAATAAAACTTGTGCTAACACAGTTGTTGATACTGGATAAATTATTCCACATAATATTGTAAAAACCAAAACAGCTAAAATAGACTTCCTGATAATTTTCATATTAATCTTCCTCTCTAAACTATTCCTAACATTGTTATTAAAATATCTATACCTTTTATAGCTATAAATGGAGCTATAATTCCTCCTAATCCATATACAAATAAGTTTCTTGATAATAACTTATTTGCTGAAACCTCCCTGTATTTAACTCCCTTAAGAGCTAAAGGAATTAAAAATATTATTATAAAGGCATTATATATAACTGCAGATAATATGGCACTTTCTGGACTTTGAAGATTCATTATATTTAACCTTGATAATTCAGGAAATAACCCTATAAAAAGTGGAGGAATTATGGCAAAATATTTTGCTATATCATTAGCTATGCTAAAAGTTGTAAGTGCACCTCTAGTCATAAGAAGTTGTTTCCCTATTTTTACTATCTCTATTAATTTAGTTGGCGATGAATCTAAATCTACCATATTCCCAGCCTCTTTAGCCGCTTGTGTTCCTGTATTCATAGCTACAGCTACGTCTGCCTGTGCTAGTGCTGGCGCATCATTAGTTCCATCTCCAGTCATGGCTACTAAATGTCCCTTTTTTTGAAAGTCTTTTATCATATTTAATTTACCTTCTGGAGTTGCTTCCGCTAAAAAGTCATCAACCCCAGCCTCTGCTGCAATTGCTGCTGCAGTAAGTGGATTATCTCCAGTTATCATTATTGTCTTTATCCCCATTTTTCTTAAATCAGAAAATTTTTCTTTAACACCTCTTTTTACTATATCTTTTAAATATATTATTCCTAAAACTTTATAATTTTTAGCTACTACTAAGGGAGTTCCTCCTTTCCTAGCAATTTCTTCAACTTTTTTCTCACATTCATAAGAAAAATCTCCCCCATGTTCAGTTATATATTTTTTAATAGATTCTGCTGATCCTTTTCTTATTTCATCTCCATTAAAATCAACACCACTCATTCTTGTTTTAGCAGTAAATTCAATAAACTTAGCATTTGAAGAACTTAAATCTCTTCCTCTAATTCCAAACTGTTCTTTTGCTAAAATAACTATACTTCTTCCTTCTGGAGTTTCATCTGCTAAAGATGATAATTGGGCAGCATCTGCAAGTTCTTCTATATTAGCCCCATCAACAGGTAAAAATTCACTAGCCTGTCTATTTCCTAAGGTAATTGTTCCAGTTTTGTCTAGCATTAAAATATCAACATCTCCTGCAGCTTCTATGGCTCTTCCACTCATAGCTAGAACATTAGCTTGATTTAATCTACTCATTCCTGCTATACCAATGGCAGATAATAAGGCTCCTATTGTTGTAGGCGCAAGACAAACTAATAAAGCTAACAATGATGTAACTGAAGTGCTATTTATAACTCCATTCTGATTAGAAGCAAATTCTGAATAAGCATATAAGGATACTGTAACAACTAAAAATATTATTGTAAGAGAAACTAATAGTATTTGAAGAGCTATTTCATTTGGAGTTTTCTTTCTAGAGGCTCCTTCTACCATAGCTATCATTTTATCCATAAAACTTTCTCCAGGGTTATTACTTACCTTAACTACTATATAGTCTGATATAACTTGAGTCCCTCCAGTTACGGCACTTCTATCCCCTCCACTTTCTCTTATAACAGGAGCTGATTCTCCTGTTATTGCACTCTCATCTACTGATGCAGCTCCATAGACCACATCACCATCAGCAGGTATTTGTTCACCGGCCTTAACTATTATTAAATCTCCTTTTCTTATCTCTGTTGAATTAACCTTACTAACCTTTTCCTTTGTCTCTATGGACTCTATTCTGTTAGCCAAAATATCTTTCTTAGCAGAGCGTAGAGCATCAGCTTGTGCTTTTCCTCTACCTTCTGCAATAGCTTCAGCAAAATTAGCAAATAAAACAGTAAACCAAAGCAAAATTGAAATAAATAATATAAAAGATGGTGAGTTATCTTTTATTCCAAATAGTGAAAAAATATATAAAACTGTTGTTAATATAGAAGCTATATATACTATAAACATTACTGGATTCTGTAATTGAATCTTTGGATTCAATTTTATAAAAGAATCTTTCATAGCTCTTTTAATCATTTTACTATTAAATAAAGAATTTTCTTTCTCCTTCATATTTTTCTCCTCCTTAAGCAATCATCTGTAAAAACTCAGCGATAGGACCTAAAGCAAGTGCTGGGAAAAAGCTTAAAGCACCTACTAATAAAACTACAAAAATTAGTAATCCTATGAATAATACATTATGGGTTGGCAATGTTCCTACACTAGTTGCAACTTTTTTCTTTTTCACTAAGGAACCTGCAATGGCAAGTGTTGCAATCATAGGTACAAATCTAACAAATAACATGATTAATCCTATACTTACATTTATGAATACAGTATTAGCTCCTAAGCCTGCAAAGGCTGATCCATTATTTCCTCCTGCTGAAGAATAAGCATATAAAATTTCTGAAAAGCCATGGGCTCCTGAATTAGTTAAACTATCTAGTACTTCTGGATTAATAGATGCTAAAGCGCTTCCTATAAGTATAGAAATAGGAGTTGCTAAACATATAAGCATTGCCATTTTCATCTCATAAGGCTCTATTTTTTTACCTAAATATTCTGGAGTTCTTCCAACCATAAGCCCTGCTATGAACACAGTTATTATTGCAAATGCTATCATTCCGTAAAGACCACACCCAACACCTCCAAATACAACTTCTCCAAGCTGCATTAAAAGCATTGTAACCATTCCACCTATTGGAGTAAAACTATCATGCATAGAATTTACAGAACCATTTGATGCTGCCGTAGTAAAAGCTGCCCAGGTACTAGAACCAACCACTCCAAATCGACTTTCTTTACCTTCCATATTTCCACCACTCTGATCTATATATCCTAAGTTTACATCTCCATTTTGAGCTAATTGTGGTGTTCCATTAGCTTCACTTACTCCGATTATGCATAATGCAACAATAAGCAAAGTAAACATAGCTATAAATATAGCTCTCCCTTGTCTTTTATCCTTTATATTTCTACCAAAGGTAAAACAAAGAGCCGCTGGAATCAAAAGTATAGATAACATTTCTAATAAATTCGAAAAAGCTGTTGGATTTTCTAAAGGATGAGCTGAGTTTACTCCAAAGAAACCTCCTCCATTAGTTCCTAACTGTTTTATAGCTACCTGGCTTGCTGCTGGTCCTTGAGGTACTATTTGACTAGTAACTCTACTTCCATCATCTAAAACAATTTCCTCTAGTAAAGCTACCTCTTCATAAGGTTTAAAATTTTGTACTGTTCCCTGCGAAACTAATAGTATTGAAAGAACTATTGAAAGAGGAACTAATAAATAAAGAACAATCCTTGTTAAATCCCTCCAAAAGTTTCCTAATCCACTTTTGTTTACCCTTGTAAATCCTCTTATTAAAGCAAACAAAACAGCAATACCAACTCCTGCTGATAAAAAGTTTTGAACTGTTAATCCAAGCATCTGAGTTAAATAACTTAATTGACTTTCACCAGAATAGGCCTGCCAATTTGTATTTGTAATAAAACTTGCTGTTGTATTAAAACTCAAATCCCATGAGCTTCCACCTATTTCTTCAGGATTCAATGGTAATACTCCTTGTAACAAATTCAAAACAAACAAAAATATAAATCCTACAGCACTAAATGCTAAAACTGAAAATGAATATTTCTTCCAATCCATCTCCTCTTCATTGATTCCTAGAACCTTATATATAAAATTTTCACAAGGTAATATTAATTTTGATAAAAATACCTTTTCTTCATTCATAACTTTTCCGATATATTTTCCTAACGGAATCGCTAATAGAACTAAAATTATTAAGTATAAAGAATACTGTAAAATTGCATTACTCATTTCTCTCCCCCCTAAGCAATATATACCAAAGGTAAATAAATAGTATTAAAAATGTTAATCCAGTGATGATTAAAATTAAATCCATATTTCTCTCCCCTTTCTTAAATTATTATATTTAAAAGCGTATTAAGATGGCGTTAGAGTTTTATTTGTTAGTATTAAGATTGTATAAAGATTTTCTTCTTAAAATTTTATAAAAAAGTCTTTAAGAATTAATCTTAAAGACTTTATGCATAATTCTATTTATTTTTGCTTTTGTCTTAACTAAAAAATAAAATTTACTATATAACACGTAAATTTATCCCTATTTAATATAAAAAAAGCATGTATATATGCTTATATACATGCTTTTTATTTTAATATTTCTAGTAATGAGTCTAAATTTTTCTTAAGTTCTAATATTTGCTCTTTTTCTATTCCTAAAGAACAAAACGCCTTTCTTGGCACATCTATCATCTTATCTTTTAAATCTCTTCCTTCATCTGTTAATTCAACTATTACAACTCTGTCATCCTCTTTTGATCTATATTTTGTTACAAGATTCATCTTTTCTAACTTTTTTATAAGAGGTGTTAAAGTTCCAGAATCAAGATGCAATTTTTCACCAATCCCTTTAACTGTTATTTTTTCATTTTCCCACAAAACAAGCATTGTTAAATATTGTGTGTAAGTTAAATTATATTGATCTAAAATAGGTTTATATTTTTTTATAACTTCTCTTGAAGAAGCATATAATCTAAAACAAAGTTGGTTTTCTAACTTTAAAATATTATATTTATCCATAATAGCTCCCTTTAATCCTTTAAATATGCTACATTAAATTTTATACAATTAATTATAAAATTAAGATATTACTTTTTTATTATATTGTCAATATAAATTAGATTTATAATATCAGTTTTTAGTAATAATTTAATGATATAAGTATAAAGGAATATTCCACTACAAAGATAGGAAAATACTCTCCGATAAAGGTAAGTAGATAATTACATTTTATCTGTCTAGCTCTATCTATTTTATTATTATACCTAAAAATTTACTTAACTCTAAAGCTTGATAAGTTGTAAAAATTCCACCTTTTAAGTTTTCCATGTTTAAATCTATGTCTTCTATATTGCAAGTTCTAAAATCAATATCCTTAATATTGCTTCCTCTAAATATAGACTCTTTTAAATTCACATTTTGAAAATTCACTTTTTTTAGATTAGCCTCTTGAATCACAGCTCCTGTTAAATCACAATCTTTAAATTCCACCTCTTTTAAAGTGCTAAAAGATAAATTAATATATTTTCCCAAACAATCTTTAAAAGAAATATTGTTTAATGAGGATTCATCAAATCTACTTCCTATGATTTTACAGCCTTTAAACTCTACTCTATAAAAACCACCATCAAAAAATTCACAATTAGATAAATCACACTTTTCAAATTTTACATCTGTCATATCTATTCTATTAAAATTGCAGTTTATAAATGTAACATTTTTAAATATACATGAATCAAACTTTATTGAACTTTCTTCTAAATTTTCTATAATTACATTTTCTATTATAGCTTCCTCTAGTTTTTCTTCTTTTAAAATTTCTTCTGCCACATTATCTACCTTATTTAATTCTAAAGGAATTTTAGGTAACTCTATTTTCCAAACTTTCATACTTACATCTCCTAAAATAAAAATTATATTTAATATGAATTATATCATACAAATATGGCTCTAATTTACAATATAATTTTTAAAAATTTTTACATACTAATAATATAAACATATAGGGAGTTGATTTTATGAAAAGTAAAAACAAAAAAGAATATTCTAAAGAAAACTACTTAGCTAATGGCCATAAAACTCAAAATCAATGGGCTAAAAATCATATTAACACAAGTATAGAAGAGCCAGGAATTAACGAAAGTGGAATAGAAGCAAAAAAACGAGGCTTCTAAATATCTTCTTTCTTATTTAACTAAAATCTAAAAGCCATAATATTTAAGTTCAAAAATAAAAATTCAAATATTATGGCTTTTAATATAATAAAAATTAATCAAATTTAGGCTTAAAGCTTTGATTATTATATGCTTCAAAGCACATCTCTATTTGTTCTTTTGTATTTCTAGTCAAAGATAACTTTGGAAGATTATCTAGTTCAAAAAATCCACATGTCTCAGTCTCAATATTATCATTAAAATTAACATCTAAAAGATCACACAGAATAAAGATTTTATAAATACTTTGAACCATTAAAGGTTTATTATGTTTATTTCTATCTAAAATTGCAATTATGCTTTTAGGTTTAACCTTTGCACCAGCTTCCTCATATGCTTCTTTTTTTATGTTTTCAGATACTGATAAGTTTATATCAGCCCATCCTCCTGGCAAACTCCAAGTGCCATCTAATTTTTCTTTTACCAATAAAATTTTATTTTCTTTTATTATAGCAGCCCTTACATCAACCTTAGGGGTTAAATATCCTCTTTCTTCAAATAAAACTTCCTTAACTTTATGTAATTCTAAATTAGTACTTTCACTAATAATATCAGCTGCAATATTCTTTAATTGATTAAATCTATCTATATCATACACATCTTTAGAGTAAGTTAATCCTGCTTGAGCAATAGAATCTATATCAGTAGCCCATTTTAATAATTTATTCACAATAAAACCTCCAATTCAAATTAAAATTCTCGCAAGTTAATTATAATAAATTTTTCAAAATTAAAGATTACATTTTACATACTTTGCCCACTTTTACCTGTTTTTTGACCAGTTACGCACAAACTATTCCATCATCTTTAAATTATTGTTAGAATACACTTGTAATATTTCTTAAGTAAATATTTATTTTTATTAAGCAAGGGGTGATTTTTTTGAAACATACAAAAAAGATTTTAACAAGTGCAATTTTAATTACATTAATAACTCTTTTTTCTCCCTTAATACTTAAAAATAGCATAGCTTTATATATTGAACAAAGAGTATCTTATTTTACATCTTTAGAAGTTGTTTCAAATATTATAAGTCCCATACTTGCTTTAATATCAATATTTTCAATTGCATATTCCATAATTGTAATTAAAAATAAATAATTACTTATTAATGATTTTACTTTAATTTAGTAAAAAACCTTACATAAAATTACCACCATAACTATTGATCCTAGAAATAGAACTGTCCACTCTATTTTTAGGATTTTTATTTTTTTCTTCTTTATGTAAAATGAATATTATGATAATATTTTTAATATAAACTAATGATAATTATTTTTAAAGGAGATTTTATGACAAAAGAAACTCATTCAACTGGAGGCGTATGCATTTCTTTAATAATGCTAAATACAATTTTAAGCCTGTTCTTATTTCCATATGATATAGCTTATAAAATTTTATTAATAGCATTATTTTTTCATTTTTCTTATATAGGATCTCTATTTCCTGATATAGATCAAAGAAAATCTTCAATTAGTCAAATGTATCCTTTTCTTTCAAAGCATATAGGTAGTAAATGTAGACATCGTGGCTTTACTCATAGTTTACTATGTCTATCTTTAATAGTATTAACCTTATATATTATTTTAAATGTTAGTAACTTCAACATAATATTATTAATAATTTCAATAGGATTTATAGCTGGATATATATCCCACTTAACTTTAGATTTTTTAACTTCAGAAGGAATAGAACTTTTCTATCCTTGGAAAACTAACTTTAAAATAGCCAAAATTAAAACTGGATCAAAAACTGAAAAGATAATAAATAAAATACTAAAAATATTTAATTTCCTTCTCATTATATATAACATAGTCTTAATTTTATCTGATATTTTAGGAATAAATATATTAAGTTTTATAAGTAAAAGCACTCTATTTTGAGTGCTTTTACTTTTTATATAAAATATTTTGGAACAACATAATAAAAATTTCATAAACTGATATTATAAAATTGATTTTAATAGTATACAAGGAGTTTTGTTATGATAAGAAAAATTTATAATCCTAATAGATATTATGATGATTACAATAGATATAATTGTTACGATAGATATAATTGCTATGATGATGAGTATTGTCAAGATGATTATTATTGCAAGGAAGACTGTTATTGTAAAGATGATTGCTATTTAGAGATAAATTGCAATTGTTGCGATTGTTGTAAACCTGGACCAAGGGGTCCAAGAGGACCTCAAGGTCCTAGGGGGCCTCAAGGACCAAGAGGTCCTATGGGATGTCAAGGTGAGCGTGGTCCAATAGGTCCTATGGGCCCTATGGGTCCTATTGGACCTCAAGGTCCACAAGGTGAACAAGGGCTTACTGGCCCTCAAGGCCCTGCAGGTCCTCAAGGCGAACAAGGTCCACAAGGTGATCAAGGTCCTGTTGGTCCTATAGGCCCTCAAGGTCCTCAGGGTGAGCAAGGTCTTACTGGTCCTCAAGGTCCTGTTGGTTCTCAAGGCCCTGAAGGTCCTACTGGTCCTCAAGGTGCTACTGGCCCTCAAGGTCCTGAAGGTCCTACTGGTGCTCAAGGAGATCAAGGTCCTGTTGGTCCTCAAGGTAATCAAGGTCCTGCTGGTCCTCAAGGCCCTGTTGGTCCTCAAGGTCCTCAAGGTGAACCTGGAGTGGATTTTGATGATACCTTATCAGTTAGTTATTCCTCATTAACTTCTCAAAATGTTAATGCCAATGGTATATTCACTTATAATATCCAAAATCCTAATGGCTCAACTTTTACAGCAATAACTGCCAATATAGCAAACGGAACATTTACAATAAATGAACCTGGAAGATATTTATTTATGTGGTCATTTAATTTAGATAACACAAATAATACCACAGCTAGCGCTATAGTATCTTTATTTAGAAATGGTTCTAGAGTATTTTTATCTGGAACTCCTAGAGTAGCTCCTGGTGAAATAGGCGTAGTAAATGGAAGTATTGCCGTAAATGCTAATGCTGGTGATGTATTTGCTTTAGTTAATAATTCTACAAGAAACGTTTTATCACAAATAATATCTTCACCAATTTCTGTAACTCCAGCTATCTTAGGAGAATCTACAGGAATAAATTCAGGAATAGGATCTTGGGTTCAAATAGTTAGAGTATCTGATTAATAAAAAATTGACTAAATAATCAGTTAACTTTAATTTATTAAATTCACATTAAAACATTAAAAGTCCTATGATTAGTATTAAAAATCTAATCATAGGACTTTTTCTTAAAAACTATATTATTCTTCTAATAACTCTTCTATTAGTTCATCTAACTTTTCAGGTTCAAATGTAGGTGCAAATCTAGCAACAACTTCACCATTTTTATCTATTAAAAACTTAGTGAAATTCCACTTTATTTCTTCTCCCTCTGTAGTAAATCCTAAGCCTTTTAATTTATCATAAAATCCTAAAGATGTTTCATCTTCCTTTGCCATTGGAGCTTCTTTCTTTAAAAATTTGTATAATTCACAAGCATTTTCTCCATTAACCTCTACTTTTGCAAAGGTCTTAAATGTAGTTCCATAATTTAACTTGCAAAATCCAACGATTTCTTCATTACTTCCTGGTGCTTGCTCAAAGAATTGGTTACATGGAAAATCTAATATTTCAAACCCTTTATCATGGTATTTTTTATAAAGCACTTCTAATCCTTCATATTGAGGAGTAAATCCACATCCTGTTGCAGTATTAACTATTAAAAGAACCTTTCCTTTATACTCCCCTAAAGAAACCTCATTTCCTTCAATATCCTTAACTTTAAAATCATATAGCATAATTTAATCTCTCCTTTTAATGTATTTTAATACCTTTTTAATTTATCCTATAAAAATTTTTTTAATCCAAAAATACTGAAAATTTTTTAAAATTATATAAAAATTAACTAATTCCACCTTTAAAATATAAAAAACTTACAAAGAGATTTTGAGAATTAGTAGATGAATCCCCATATCCTTTGTAAGTTTTTACTTTGATAATTTTAATTAAAGAATTTAAAAATCACTTCCTGCTAAGTATCCTGTTGAAAATGCCATTTGAAGATTATATCCACCAGTTTCTGCATCTATATCTATAACTTCTCCTGCAAAATAAAGATTTTTTATAATCTTTGATTCCATAGTAGAGGCGTTTATTTCTTTAACCTTAACTCCACCAGAAGTTACCTGTGCTGCCTTTATAGTTAAAGTTTCTCTTACAGTAAGTTTCATCTCTTTAATATATGAAATTATTTTATTTTCATCTTCTTTTTTCAAATCACTAGCCTTAATCTCTGTTAATCCTAGCACTTCAAATATCTGTTTTAAAAAGTTTTGTGGTAATGTTCCTTTTAAATTATTTAATACAGTTTTATTAGGATTGCTTCTTATTATCTGTGATAATTCCTCCTTGGATTTATCACTTAAAAAGTCTAAGCTTAGCTCAACCTCTCCTTGATCTAAAGCCTTAGTTATATAAGAAGATAATTTTAGTATTGCAGGACCAGATACTCCAAAGTGAGTAAATATCATATCTCCAAATTTCTCATACTTTTTCTTTTTTATTTTAGCTGAAACAACCACATCTTTCATAGCTACTCCTTGAAGATTTTTAACGAAGTCTTCTTTAGTAACAAGAGGAATTAAGGCTGCATGAATAGGAGTTATTGTATGTCCATATTTTTCTAATATACCGTACATTTCTCCATCTGACCCTGTATTAGGAAAACTCTTTCCACCTGTAGTTATTATTATTTTATCACCTAAAATCTTTTTACCTTGCTCTGTGATTATTCCTTTTATTTCATCTTCCTCAACTATAAAATCACATACCTTAGTATTATATAAAACTTTTACTCTACAATCATTTAATTCATTTTTAAATATGCTTATTACTTCTTCTGCTGTATCGCTTTTAGTATATACTTTTTGATCTAATTCAACCTTATACTCTAAGCCCTTTTTACTTAAAAAGTCTAAAAGTTGATAGTTTGAAAATGTATATAATGCACTATACATAAACTTGTTATTTGTAACTATCTTATCAAAAAACTCTTCTATTTCTCTATTGTTAGTTATATTACATCTTCCGCCACCAGTAAGTCTAAGCTTTTTACCGATCTCATTATTTCTCTCTATAAGCACAACCTCATTATTAGCTGATGCTGTTAAAGATGCCATTATTCCGGCTGGGCCTCCCCCAACTACTATTACCTTTTTATTACTCATTTGTTGCCTCCAAATTTTATTTTGAAAATATCTCCAAAAATTTATATCTTATTCTTTATGATTAACTGAAATTAAATTCTACTTTTAATAATTTAATTTTAAAAAATATATAAGTATTATACACTAAAAAAGGTGAGCAAAACTACATAATAATTTAACTCACCTTAATATTTTTACTTAACATCAATTACTTTATAATCTTTTATTTAACTTAAAATCACTTCTAAAGTTCTTAATAAAAATTTTTAAGCATATATTATACTTAGTAGTTTAATTTACGTTTTAAGGAGGTTTTCTTATGAATTCAATATTACCACAAGCAGTTAATCTATTAAGTTATATAAATTCTGGAGAAACATTCATAATAAAAGATCTTTTCCCTAAAATAATTTGGGATAAGCTATCATATACAGAAAAGAGAACCTTAGAATCCGCATTTTTAAAGCATATAAATAAAAAAGTTGATCTAAGAATTAAAGCACTTAATGAAATAAGAGAAGGACTAAAAGTTTACGAAAAACTTTAGAATTATATTTATTAAAATAAAAAAATAAGCAATTTAATTTCAAATTGCTTATTTTATACTTTTAAAAATTAATTTTTTTATTCTTTAAAAAGTCTAAATCCTTTTAACTTTCTAAACTCCATATTATATTTATAACAAGCCTATTTCCAACTTTTTTAGCCTCTATCTTTTGTCCTTGCTTTTCTACTAATAGTTTAACTATGGCTAGCCCTAAGCCAGTATTTTGCCCTGTTCTCATTCTATCCTTAGTAAAGAACTTTTCAAAGATTCTATTTACATCCTTAGATTCTAAGTCTTCTGCTTTATTAGAAAATTCCATTACTATATATTTATTTTTCTTCTTTAAGGATATTTTTACTTCCCCTTCACCATGCTTTATGATGTTTTCAATTAAATTAGTAAATATTCTATTTAAAGCCTGTTTATCAGCTAATACAGGTCCTAAGCCCTCTTCAATATTAATTTCTGGTTCTCCAAATTTATAATCTAAGGTTTCATAAAAAGCCGCAATAATTTCACCCAAGACCAATTCTAAATTAACAGGTTCAAGTTTAATTTCATATTGATCTGCTTGTATTCTAGATAGTCCATAAAAATTAGTTATTAAATCATTTAAAACTGCAGATCTTTTTTCTATTATTTTTAAATATTCTTTTCTTTCCTCTTTATCTAATTTATCATCATTTAATAAATAAACATATCCCATTATAGAAGTTAAAGGAGTTCTTAAATCATGAGACATATTTGCAATGGCTTCTCTTAACTCCATATCCTTTCCCTTGTAAATATTCTCCATTTTTCTTTTATCATCTATTAATGTATTTATCTCTACTATTAAATTCTCAATATTTTTATTTGGAAGTGATAATCTTAATTTTTCTATTTTCCCCTCACTATTTAACTTTTTTAACTCCAAGGTTAATCTATTTATTTCTTTAGTTTTTAAAATAAATATTATTAAAAGCACAATAAGGATTGTCAAAGACAATCCTATTATAAATCCTTCCAATATACCTCCTCCTTTATTTAACTTCTTGTTTTCTTATTACTAAAATTCCTAAAATTAAAAATACTACTGTATTTATTATTCCTACTATAATATTAGTTCCTATTATTTTTGTAGTTAAAACTTCACTGACTAAACTCTTTAAAGGATTAAATAATAAATAAGGATAAATTAAAGTGAAAATTCCTTCATATATACTTGATAATATAGAAAATATCATTGGTACTCCAGAAACAATACCTAAGATAACTACAACTGCTAACCCTTCCTTTTTAGTTATTATGGTAATAAAATCATATATAGCTAATGCACTAATATATATTGGGAATGCTATTAGTAATCTTAATATTACTTCCATAAAATCTGAAAATCCATTAGGTCCAACTAATCCTAAAGCATAAGAAGTTCCTATCATAGTTAATACTGCTGTTATTTCAATAACTAAAAATATAATTACCTGAACTATATATTTACTTAAATACACTTTTTCCCTTGATATACTTGAAGAAATTAAATTTTTAAGAGTATTTTCTTTATATTCTTCTAAAACTATATCTATAAACATAAGCATTATCCATGGAATAGCTCCCATAAAGTTAATTGTTATAAAAACTAATGCTGAGAAATCAGGTATTCTAGAATTTTCTAAGAAAGCATAATGCATGCCTATTCCAGCTAAAATTATAAGTAAATTAAATATTATACAAATTGTAATATATAAAGGTCTTCTTGCTATCTTATAAAGTTCTGCTTTTATTAAATTAAGCATTATATTCACCTCCAATTAAATCTACAAAGTAATCTTCTAAGTTAACTCCTACTCTTTCTAAAGAATAAACTTCAACTCCATTTTCTACTAACGCTCTGTTTATTAATTGAGGTTCATCTAACTTATTATAAATCTTAATAAATCTATCAGGTAAAACTTCATATGAGTTATTATCTAAAACCTTTTCTAAAATTACTGCCGCCTTTTTACAATCGTCAACCTTAATAAGCAAATGATTCCTACATTTCTCATTAAGTTCATCTGATGAAATCTCTTCTATTATTTTCCCATCCTTTAAAAAGCCATAACAATTTGCAAGTTGTGATAACTCTCCTAAAATATGACTTGATACTAATATTGTAACTCCATTTTTCTTATTTAAATTAATTAATACTTCTCTTACTTCTTTAATTCCCATAGGATCCATTCCATTAGTAGGCTCATCTAAAATAAGCAATTCTGGTTCTCCTAAAAGTGCAAGAGCTAAACCTAATCTTTGCTTCATACCTAGTGAAAACTTTTTGAACTTTTTATTTCCCACATCTCCAAGTCCAACCATTTCTAAGATCTCATCAATAGATTTTTCTCCTACTATTCCTCTTTGAATTCTATAATATTCAAGATTTTGCTTTGCTGTAAGAAAGGAATAAAATGATGGAGTTTCTATTATATTGCCTATTTTCTTATGCTCATAAAGCTTTTCCTTTTCATCAATCTTGCCGAAAAGCTCTATTTCTCCTGAGTCATAGTTAGCTAAGGATAAAATAATTCTTATTAAAGTTGTTTTACCTGCACCATTTTTTCCAACTAAACCATATATATCGCCTTTTTTTAGATTCATACTTAAATTATCAAGAATATTTTTCTTACCATAATTTTTGTTTAAATTTCTTATAGAAATTATATTTCCCAAAATATTTACCTCCTAATAAGTTTTCTCTTTATCTTTCTCTATGTTTATATAATAAACCTTAAGTCTCAAAATACCTTAAAGAAAACCTTAAGAAAGTCTTAATTTTTCTATTAAACCTTAATTAAATGTATATTTAAAATATAAACTCCTCTATATTTTGATATTTATTCAAATCAACTTATTAAGGAAATTATGAATCATCAATGTAGCTAATCCATTTTAAAGCCTACTCCCCAAATAGTTTTTATATAATCATTTTCATTATCTAAAAGATTTATCTTATTTCTAAGATTGCTTATGTGAACATTTATAGTATTATCATCACCTAAAAACTCCTCTTCCCATACTGTTTCAAATAAGTTTGCCTTAGTAAAAACTTTCTTTGGATTACAAACTAAAAGTTCTAATATTTTAAACTCTTTAGAAGTAAGTTGTATTTCCTCTCCCTTAACCTTAACTTCTCTACTTCTAGGTTCTAATATAAGATTCTTATATTTTATTGTCTCTACACCTTCACTTGAATTTGTTATTTTACTTCTTCTTAAAAGCGCTTCAACCCTAGCTAAAACTTCATTAACATCAAAAGGTTTACTTATAAAATCATCAGCACCTAATTTTAAAACATTTATCTTATCCTCCATTGCAGTTTTTGCTGATATAACTATTATTGGAGTGTTCTTTATCTTTCTAATCTCCTCTATAAATATTTCACCAGTTATACCCGGTAGCATAAGATCTAAAAGTACCATATCAAAATCAAAAAATTCTAAACACATCTTACCTTCAGATCCTGAAAATGCTTGTCTAACTTTAAACCCTTCCTTCTCTAAAATTTTACTCAATAAATTATTTATATCTATATCATCTTCAACTATTAAAATACTTTCTGAATTAATCATAATTTTAACTCCCCTAAAAATTAATTTATAATTGTATTTTTAAAACTTTCTATACCAAAATAATACCATAATACTACAGTTAGATTTATTTAAAATAATCTTAAATTTTAATTTAACCCTTAATATAAAATAAAATTTATATATTAATATCAAATTAAAGATTAGAAAGAATGTATTATATTTAAAAAATAATAATTTTTCTATACACTTATATGAAATAAAACTTAAAGGAGCTGAACAAAACTTTAGTTTAAAACTTATTAATAAACAAGCTTTATTAAGTCTTTAATTCAACTCCTTGCATTAGATATTTATGTATTATATTTTAAAATAAAGTTTTAATTTTATGCTCTTTGTACTGATTCTTCAACTTTATATTCTTTTCTTTTTTCTGTTTGATCAACTATTAATGCAGCAACTGAGGCCCCTGTTACATTTGTAGCAGTTCTTATCATATCAATTATAGAATCCACTGCGATTACCATTGCTAGTGCTTCTATTGGTAACCCTAAGGCCGCTAACATTACAGTTGTTGACATTGTTGCTGATCCAGGTACCCCTGCTATTCCTATAGAAGATATTATAGCAGTTAAAACTATAAGTATATATGAATAAATAGTAAGTTCTACATTAAAAACATTGGCTGCAAATATTGCAACTATTGCTGGATAAAAACCTCCACATCCATTTAATCCAATTGTTGACCCAAGTGGTGCTACAAAGCTTGCTATATTTTCTGATACTCCTACACCTTCTACTAAAGATTTTATTGTAACAGGTAAAGTACCATAACTACTTTGGCTTGTAAAAGCTACAACCTGCGCTGGGAAAATTCCTTTAAAGAATTTTAATGGATTAATCCTTGCAACAAAGCTTATTAATGGCGTATATACAAATAAAAATTGAAGAAAAGCAGCTATATAAACAGCTAGTATAACCCATATTAATGACATCAAAGTATCCATTCCATTTTTAGCTGCCGCTGTAGCTATTAAGGCAAATACTCCATATGGTATTATTCTTAATACCATTTTAGTTATTCTTAAAACTATATCATAAGCTGATAAAATAAAATCTTTAAATGGCTTTGCTTTTTCTTTATTAGTATTATCTTCAATAACTAACGCAATTGCTATAAACATTGAAAAGATAACTATTGGTATTATTTTATTCTCTACAATAGCTGATAAAGGATTTGATGGTAGCATATCTATAAGTACCTTAGAAAACCCTGGTATTTCTCTTGCCTTAAAATTTTCAGCCCCTATAAATCTTAAACCTTGTCCAAGATTTAAAGAACTAGCTACAATAATTCCTATAAAGGCTGCAGCTCCTGTAGTTCCTAATAAAACAGTAAATGTTTTTAATCCTATTGATTTTAATGTATCTAAATTTTCTAATCTAACAATACTAGTTATTAAGGATGTTACTACTAAAGGAACTACTATCATCTTAATTAAAGACATATAAGCCTTTCCTACTGTATCTAAAAATAGTATATTCTCCTTAAATATAATTCCAAGTACTACCCCTAAAGTTAATGCTGTCAGCGTAGCAAATGAAAATTTATTTGTAATTTTTCTTATTTTATATATAGCATATGTTGCTAATATTGAAAGCACAATTGCTAATATTAATTTAATATTAATCATAAAAAATTTCCTCCTATAAAATTACTTTTTATTTAATATTGCTAAGCTTTTATATTAAAGCCAAGCTTACAAAGTATAATTTTATTTTTATATGCTGGCCAGCAAATATAATAAAAAAAAGCCCTCTACCTCTGTAAATTACAGAGGCAGAAGACTATACTTCCACGGTTCCACTCTGATTAGATATATAATATCCATCTCTATTTAGGTACATTCATACCCTAACTCTATAATGGGAGTTCCCATAAACACCTACTTAATTCGGCACTTAAGCTCCAAGGGGCACTTCAATAATACTCATTACAGGTTATCTCAGCAAACTAACCTCTCTCTGTAGTAACTTATAATATTTACTTTCCCTCTTCAACGCATTTAAATAAATATTTTTCTTGTTTTAAATAATATATTATTTATTTTTTAAAGTCAACATATTTTTTCAACTTAAATTATTTCTTGACAGTTTCATATTTTAAATGGTATTATTATTAAGCAGTTGGTACGTATAGTGCTAATTTTTTTGTAGAGCTTGGTTTAGTCCTTCGCCGGATGCCAAGCTCTACTTTTTTATCCAAAATTTAATTTAAAGATTTTAATTGTGAATAATTATTATAAATATTAATTCTTAAAGAAAGTTCCTATATAAACAAATTAGAATTCCTATGCATATACTATAGCGATGTCTACATTACTATAGGAAGGGAGGCCTAATCAATAGGTGAATATTATCTAATGATTTTATACTCTTATTGAAGATTTTATGGAAAAAGATCTGTTTAATAATGAAGCCTTAGATGATATTATTTTTAGGTTATCAAAAAGTACTCTTTCAGATTTTTTCTATGAAAAAATTGGTGAACGAAACATGATAATGGGCGGGCTAAATTCTGATTTTTCTGGAGTAGCTTCTACAACCTTAACTGGCTGCTCTTTTCAACTTCAACAATTAACTCTTTTTAAAAGATTACTAAATGAAGGAGAATTAATTTTAGAATTTTTGCTTGAAAATAAAGATGAATTTAGAAATTGGTTTAATAACAATCCTTATGCTTATTTTAAACACTGTTCTATATTCAAAAACTCAACATTAGAAAAAGATTACTATAAAGATTTTAAATCTTCATACAATGAGCTAACCTCTAAGTATAATTTAAACTTGCTTAACTTCATATCATCTCTTATTTTTCTTTCTTCTTATAATTGTTGCATAAAGAAAAAAGCAAACTATGAAGAAGCCTTTGTTAAAGCAATTTTAGAAAACCATATAGATAAAGTCTATGAAAAATCTATTGATATAAAAAATTTTCTTGAAAAATTAGAATTAAAACCTCTAGAGTTTAAAGATGAAATAAGAAATTTATTAGTATTAATTTCATCTGAATCCTTATATTTTGAAGATATCCCATTAAGATTATTAGATTATGCAAATGCAACTGATATACTTACAGTTATAATCTTAATTGTAAACGTAAAAGAATACATTTCAGAAAGTAAGGTTATTCCTCTTAATCTATCTAAAAACTCTTTTATGAGTACAGAGGAATATAAAAAATTTATGAATTCTATAAGTGAATCCTATATTAGAATATATGATTTTGATGAAGAGGTTAGAAAAAAAATAGAAGAAGATCTTAAACTTTAAGTAAAAAGGCAACTAAAATTTTATTTAAGTTGCCTTTTTATAAGAATATTTATATTAAAAGCTTATAATCTCTTCTCTAAGAGTAATATTATGTGATAGAATAAAAAAATATGACTTTTAAATTAGTAATTATATAATTTATCTTTATAAAGTTATTTTAAATAAATTAAAGGTATTTTTATTTAGAAAGGTGGTGGATACGTTACTATATTAGTTAAGTTTATAATATATAACTAATACTTAGTAACGATTATTATGACACAAACTCAAAAAAACACTCAAATTTTCAAATACAATAAGGCAGAAAAAAGAAATAAAAATTTTATGTATATGGATTTTAGAAGAGGAAACTGCTATAACTGTGATTTCTCTTGTTCTAATTTTAGTTATGCAAGCTTTAGGGGTGCACATTTTAAATCTTGTGATTTCTTTGAATGCAAATTTGACTCTACAGAATTTATAGGTAGTAACCTTAAGAAAAGTAAATTTAAAAAATCTAAATTTAAAAATGTAATCTTCGAAGGGGTTAACTTAGATGGAGTTGATTTTTCAGGTGCTACCTTTGAAAATGTAATATTTATAAATAGTGATATAAGTAAAACATCTGGCATGAAGTTTAAAGAAGATGAAGTTAAAATTTATGAAGATATGCCATCTTTTGAAATTAGCGATTCTCTTAAGGAAGCTGCTTTAAAGGCTTTAGAAAATAAATACATAAAAAAATCTAGGGTTTTAGATACAAAAGAAGGTGACTTAAATACCTTAAGTTTAATTAGACTTCTTGAGAATCATAAAGAAAATATGCTTATAGAAGGTCTTAAACTTTCTGCTGAAAAAATAGATAGAGATTTCTGTACTTTAAGCTACATAGATAAAGCTATTACTAAGCTTAAAAATGAAGGTTTATTATAGGAATTTATGAATAGTTAAGATATTATCAGAGAGACATAAACTCTCTCTGATAATATACAATTATACCTTATTTTAAATTTTCAAACTTAATCTTCATATAGATAAAAATTTAAATATCTTATCTAAATAATCATAAAGAATTTCATCCTTTTCAAAAAACCCCTCATGTTTACTTCCCTTAACTTCAATAAGCTCACAATCCTTAGCTAATTTTTTAAACTCATCATGAAATTTTGTGTCAACATAGGAATCAAACTCACTTTTAAATAATAAAATAGGCGTGTCAATTCTCTCTATATTTCTCTTTTTCATTAAATAATCAGTTGCCCTTGCAGCTTCTTTATACCAATGAATAGAGCCTCCACCTCTTCTCAAAATAGGATTTTCTAGTAGAAATTTATGATATAAACCATGTCTAAGTTTATCTGATGTTCCTGATGCCTCTAAATTCTCCTCTTCCTCAAAGGGTTTTTGTCCAAAAATAAAACTCTCTCCTTTTACCATAAGAATTAAAAATTTAGCTATTAATTTGCATTTTATATGAGAGTATTCTCTTGTATTTATTCTAAACATTGGGGAATTTAAAATTACCTTCTTAAAATACCCATGATTATTTTCTAAAAATATAGTACCTATAGCTCCTCCCATAGAATGTGCAAATAAATATAAATTATTATTAAACCTTTTATCTTTTAATACAATCTCATTTAAAAAAGTTTTTAAATCTTTAACATAGTAATCAAAGGATTCTACTTCCACCTGTGTATTACAAGATTTACTTAAACACCCTGATCTCCCATGACCTCTATGTTCCATTATATAAACTGAAAAACCTTCATTTAGAAAATAGTATATTATTTCATGATACTTCTCTATACATTCCGAAAACCCATGACATATAACTATTGCTTTATCCGATTCTTCCACTATGTATTTTTCATAATATATATTAGCAAAATTCTCTCCTTTAAAAGTTCCACTATTTCTCATCCTATTTAGCATATTTTCAACTATTTCTACATCCTCTTTTTTCTCCCCATATTTATAAATATATTTTCTATTTAAAGTTTTACACATAAAGTTCCCCCTTTTTTATATGTTCATAGATTATATATTTTCCCTAAGATAATTATACTACTTATTAAAAATAAATATTTATAAAAGGTTAAAATCAATTAAAGGCTTTATGCTATACTATCTATATAAAATTGAATAAAAAAATAATTTTTCTACAATCTAAATATAAGGGGTGAATTTAATATGTTTAGACATATCTTAGAAGGTGCTATATGGATAATAAATGCAGTATCAATAATGGTTCTTTTATGGGGAGTTCTCTTAACTGTAAAGAATTTTGTTATATCTGAAATAAAATCTAAAGATAGAATTGAAGCTGTAAAAAAGATTACTATTGTCAAAAATTGCTTAGGAACTTATATATTACTTGGATTAGAAATTCTAATATGTGCTGATATAATTGAATCTATATTAAATCCTACTTTCCACGATATTATAGTTTTAGCATCCATAGTAGTAATAAGAACTGTAATTTCTTACTTTCTTAATAAAGAAATAGAATCTAATAAGGAGCACCTTGAAAATTAAATTCTAGATTATTATGAAGGAAGTGATTTCTTTGGTACACAAAACTTTAGAATGGTTGATTCTTATTTTGCAAGGAATATCTGTTACAGTAATTATTTATGGCGTTCTACTAACTATATTTAAATTCTTCAAAATTGAATTTTCAAAGGAAAATAGAATATTAAAGGTTAAGGCATTAAATAATGCTAAAAACTTTCTTGGTAGTTATATATTATTAGGTTTAGAAATATTAGTATGTTCAGGTATTATATTATCCATTTTAAAACCTACATTATATGATATTTTACTTTTAGGATCAACAGTTGCACTAAGAACTGTAATCTCTTACTTTCTAAAAAAAGAACTTAAGTCAAGCAATGCAAATTCTAATTCTAAAAAAGAAAACTCTTAAAGGGTTTTCTTTTTTATTTAATAGACTTATATTAAAATTTATTCATAATTATACTATTTCTTAAAAAGTAACAATATGTATTAAATAAGCAATTATTGAGGTTAAATTAAATGAATTTAAAGTATGTTTTTTCCATATTTATTTTGTATTGCAAAGACTTATTATCAATAAAATTTACCAAAGTATTATTTAGCTTTTTGTACTGTCAAATTATTCTTTTAATAACTACTCCAAATAAGCATACTACTAAACACAAAAATAAAATTAATATAAAAAATTTCTCAAATATATATAATTCATCAAAAATAAAAAATAAAGATAATACCCCTCCTAATAAACTAAAGGTATCAATTATTCACCTAAAAAACTCTACTTATCTACAAAATATAAATAACAATATTTTTGAAAATAAATCTGATTTTAAAATATTAAAAGATAAACTTCAAGAATATAAGCTACCTATTTACTTAAGTCACTTCTCCATAATTGATGTATTTAAGGGAGATATAGAATTTCCTAAACATATTACCTATATAAATCCAATAAAAAACACTTTAAACTTATGTTCAAGTTCCTTAATTTTAGATGCATCTAGTAGAAAGTCTGGATTTTTATATTTAGATGGGTACTTAGAAATAGATTTAACATATTCAACACCAGAAAACAACAAAATTCCTCTTATATCTAAGCTAAATAACTATGTAATTAGAATTCCTTTTAATAGTTCTATTCATATTAATTTTATTTATCCATTAATGGGGAACAAGGTGTATTTTAATGAAACTAACATATCCTTAAAAGAAACAAGATTTACTACTGACATAAAATCTAGCAACATAAAAGTTATAGAAGACTGTATTCAATTGCATAAAATCTTTAAATTCTCCATAATAGCTAATTATTCTATTGAACTCTACGATTTTTTATAAAATTTTTAAAGTTTCAACAATAAAAACAGAACCTTTTAGGATAAAATAGAATACTATATAACATAAGGTCATTAATAAAAATTTTATATTATGAGGTGAAATTAAATGAGTTCATGTTGCGAAAGAAGATTTCCTGTTTGTGCTGATGATATAGATGTAAATGTTGATAATTTTGATACAACACTAGGTACAGCTCCTGTAACTGTTGGAAATGCTAAAGCTCTAGTTAGGGTTGCTGCTGTAAATATAAATCATCCTTTAACCGATTCAATTGTAATTCCTGAAGGATTTTATAGTATAAAAGGAATATCTAGAAGATTAGTTTTAACTCAATGTTATATCGTTCCAATTTCAGCAACTCCAGTAACAAGTGGTCAACTTTTTGTTGAAGGATATATTTTAAAAAATGTTCAATACGCTACTCCAAGCGCTGATCAAAATGCTGCTGACCCATGTGAAGATTGCGTTGTTATGAGAAATGACTATAGAGATTTAACAGCAAAAATTAACTTTAATTTTTCAGTTCCAATAACTTTAACTAATGCTAATGTAGTTACTCCTGTAACTGAAACAGAAAGAGCATTATTAAAAGACTGTATGAAACCATGTGATAAGGGTACTATGAGCGAATCTGATTGTGAAAGATTATTCTCTCAAGCAGTTGTATTACAAGAACCATTCTCTTGTGAATTAGATAGATATACTATTAATGAAGCTGTTATAAGCAAAACAAATTGTTCACTTACTAATGAAGATTTATTTGATACAGTAGTAGAAAAATTAAATCTTAACTTAGTAATTTCTATATTCCAACTTAGACCTGTTACAGTAACAGTTCCTGGTATTCCTGCTGCTTTAGCTGATGAAGTTGAATAGACTCTAAAATTTAATTAATTTATAAAACAAAAGTACTGGCATAAAAATTCCAGTACTTTTATTTTATCTAAAAAGACTTCAACACTTTTTCAAAAGCTATTCTTTCACTTCCATCCTCTAAATATATTATTCCACATTTTTGAAAATCATTTTTTACTACTGCTCTTTGCATAGAAATATTATCTCTATGAGTATCTATTTTTATGCTAGAAATTCCCTTATTTAAAGCTAAACTCTCTGCCTCTTTTATTAATTCTTTAAAAATTCCTTTTCCCTTATATTTATCATGAACAGCAACCCTATGCATAACAATATATTCTTCATTAGTAATCCATTCTTCATTAGTAATCCATTCTCCATTAAATATTGAATTATAGGTACTTTCACCATCTAAGGATATTACAGTGGTAGCAACAATTTCATCTTTATTAGTTAATACATAACTATTTCCACTTTCTATATCTCTTCTTAAATCTTCCTTTGCTGGATATCCATCTTGCCATTGATCAACCTTAGTTTCTTTAAGATATTTTTTCGATAATTCTATTATTTCCACAATCTGATCTAAATCAGAAATTTTTGCTTGTCTAAATTCCAAATTTACTCCCCCTAATTTCTAAAGTTTAAATGAAATTTTATATTAAAACTCCTATTTTGTCTACCTTAAAATAAAAATCAAATTTATCTTAATTATAAAAAATCAACTATTAAATATGAAAAATTAAATTAATCTTATTAATATATAATTATAAAAATAAACTCTTAAATATTAAAAATCAAACTTAATCTTAAGAATATAAAAATCAACTCTTACTATAATATAAAAATAACTTATTTTTGTCTCTTATACTATTTTATCTTTTAACTACATAATAAAATACTCCCTTTATAGTAAAAATTTAATTATTACTACAAAGGAAGTTTGTAAGAATACTAACTTTTATATTATTTAATAGCTTTTTTATTATTACATATTCTTAAAATAAAATATCCTAAGAATATAACTGTATATAATATTACAGCATTTAAATTAAAAACTTTCTTATTAAATAAGATTAATATTATATGTACATACACTAGAAAATAAAAAGGATATGCCCATCTTTGAACCATTTTCCATTTACTTGGTAACATAGTAACCCTTACTTTCTTAAATGATGTTATAAATAGAGGTATCATTATTATAAATGCTATTAATCCTACTATTATAAACGATATGTATAAAATGCTTAATGGCTTTCCACTAAATAATCTTACTAAGAACTTATAAGTATAGATTATAAAATGAGGTAATATAAGTATAGATGCTAAAATTGCCATTTCTGCTCTAACTCTTAAAAGTTTTTTAGTAATTCCCCATTTCTTACTTAAAGCTCCTGCAAACATTACTAAAATAAATAATGCTGTTGATACAAAGCCTTTCATAAAGCTTCTTTCTAAAACAAATATAATTCCTTCTAATTTAAAGCCTGTCCATATTTTAAAAATCTCATATGATGTAACTACTACTGATATTAAAGTAGCCAACATATAAAAATATTTAGATTGCTTTTTAAAAATGTTGTTTAGACCTACTGTTAAAATTATTACTGCTATTAATGAATAAATTAGATATTCCATTGATTTCTCCTTCCATATGTTACTGACAATCATTTTCATTTAGAATAATACTATACAATTCATTAAAAGTCAATTAAAAATTTAGAAATATTATTAATAAATATTTATTATTTTTAATTTAATTATCATAAAATATAAAAAAAGATGGATAAGTTCTTTAATCCACCTTTTTTCTACATAAATAAAATTACCATATTTAATTTTTAAAAAACTATTGTTTAATCTATTCACATATACTCTCTTCAACAATTTCAACTTCAATATCCTCTTTGCCTAAACTCTTATTTTTATATGACTTTTCAGATAAAGCTCTTAAAACAAGACCTAAAGCCATAAGTATAACAGGTCCACCATAAGTTTTTATTATTAAAATGGCTGCTTCTTTCCCTGAGCTTCCAACAATGTCTTGAAGACCAGCACCAAAGAATCCTGCACAGGAAAGTACTAAAGCTATTCCTGCAACTGTGTATGCTAAGGCATCACTTTTAAAAAATTTAAAGTCTAAATCTTTATTGTGTTTTCTAAAGGATATAAATGCACATATTAATACTACATATGGAACCACAACTGCTAGAGATGATAAATCTGTTAATAATTTAAAGAAATCATTAATTGATCCTATTCCTAATAAAGGTATTGATATTAATACTACTAAAATTGCACATTGTGTCCATAAAGCATTTACTAAAGTTCCATCTTTTCTCTTCTTAGTTAAGAAACTTGGAAATGTTCCCTTTGGAACTTCTCCAAACATGGCTCTTATTGGTGATTCCATCCAAATTATATAGGCTGCTATTGATGTTATTAAATTAATAGCTGCATATACTTGTACTATAACCTTACCATTTATTCCAAAATTATTAGCTAATATATAATATACAACGTAACCTGCATCTTGAATTCCTGCCTTTTGTAAAACTTCTGGTGATGCTATAAACTGTATAGCTACAGAACCTAAGATGTATGAGAATGCTATTAAAGCTGTTGCAATTATCATAGCCTTTGGAAATGTCTTTTTAGGATTTTCAGTTTGCATTATATAAGTACCCGCAACTTCTGATCCTGACACTGCAAATAATAACCATGAGAATGTAGAAAAATAACTCACATTAAAATCAGGAATTACATTTTGAACTGTAAATTCTGTAGCAGAAGGTGTTCCCATGAAATATCCCACTATTGCCATTAATATAAAGATAACAGTTGCCCCTAAAGTAAATTGTCCTCCAAAGTCAGCAAGTTTTGAAAACTTACTTACCCCTATAGTGGCTATATATGTCATTGATATACATATTACAATTGATAAAATAGGTAATAAATATGCATTAGAATCAGTAAATACATTTCTTCCAAGTATTGCCCATGATGCAGCTACTGGTATTCTTGAAAAAACCATTTGTAAGTAAAATAATATTCCTATGAAATAAGTCCAAGTCCCTACAAAAGCCCATTTCTCTCCTAAAGATTTATTTATCCATGAATATATTCCACCCTCTTTATCTCTATTTGCTGAAGCCATTTCTGCTATTATTCCACATAAAGGTAAGAAATAAAGAATAGATACTATTACCCACGATGGAATAGCCGCTGGCCCTAAATACACAGCATTACTTGCTATATTACCAAACCCAAATGTTGGTACAAAAATAAGCATTACCAATGCCCATAACTTTATTTTTTTATCCTTTCCCATTTTAAACTCTCCTTAGCTTACATTTTTAAATTTAATTTAACATTTGTTAATTCATTATTCATATTTAATATGTTAAAATTATACTACTAACATAATAAATATACAATATATTTTTTGAATAAAAATGCATAAACTATGCATATTTATTTATGAAATCGTTATTTTAAATTCAAATACTTAGTATATTAAGGATTTTCATATATAATAGATTTTTCTTCATGCACAATTTATACAAAATACTGCATAATTTTAAAGTGGAAAATAATAATAAATATATTTAAAAGACTCTTTCAATATTGAAAGAGTCTTTTAAATATATTATGAAAAATTCCTTTTTAAAATAATTTAATTGGGTATATAAAAAATTATTTTAAACTAATCTTTTAATTTAAGTTATTGGGTATTTATAACTTAATTATTTCATTTATCCGATTTACATATATTAATTTTTACTGTTGTTTGTTTATTAAGTTTATATAAAAAGTCTATTGTATTTATGCCTTTTATTATTTGCTAGCTCTAATTATTAGAGCTAGCACTTATTATATTTTTAATTATTTTTTTACTATAAAGCTAATCTTTTATTAGAATGCAGCTTTGAATATTTCAACGATGTCTCTTTCGTTACCTTTTCTTGGGTTACTGAATGCATTACCATCTTTAAGAGCCATTTCAGCCATGTATCCGAAGTCTTCTTCTTTTACTCCCATGTCTCTTAATTTTGCTGGTATTCCGATATCAGTTGATAATCTGAACATTGCATCTATAGCTTTTTGAGCAGCGTCCATTACTGATAATCCTTCTATGTTTTCTCCCATGAATTCAGCTATATCAGCGAATTTTTGTGGGTTAGATATTAAGTTGTATTTACATACGTGTGGTAATAACATAGCGTTAGCTACTCCGTGAGGCATGTCATATAATCCACCTAATTGGTGAGCCATAGCATGTACATATCCTAAGTTAGCATTGTTGAATGCCATACCAGCTAATAATGAACCGTAAGCCATGTTTTCTCTAGCTACTAAGTTTTCTCCTAAAGCAACAGCTTGTCTTAAGTTGCTTGATATTAATTTTATAGCTTGTATTGCAGCAGCATCTGTTACAGGGTTAGCATCTTTTGATACGTATGCTTCTACAGCATGAGTTAAAGCGTCCATTCCTGTTGCAGCTGTTAATCCTGCTGGTTTTCCAACCATTAACATTGGGTCATTGATTGAAACTAAAGGTAAGTTTCTCCAGCTTACTATAACGAATTTAACTTTAGTTTTAGTGTTTGTTATAACACAGTGTCTAGTTACTTCACTTGCAGTTCCAGCTGTAGTGTTTACTGCTACTATTGGAGGAAGTGGATTTGTTAAAGTTTCTATTCCAGCATAGTCATAAAGATCTCCTTCGTGAGTTGCAGCTATACCTATTCCTTTACCACAGTCATGTGAGCTTCCTCCACCAACTGTAACGATCATATCACAGTTTTCGTCTTGGAATATTTTTAAACCATCTTTAACGTTTGTATCTTTTGGGTTTGGTTCAACTCCATCATAATAAGCAACTTCGATTCCTGCTTCTTTTAGGTATTTTTCAGTTAATTCAACTGCTCCACCTTTTAATCCTCTTAAGAATTTATCTGTAACTATTAAAGCTTTCTTTCCACCTAATATTTTACATCTTTCACCAACTACTGATATTGAGTTAGCTCCCATAAAGTTTACACTTGGTACTAAATAATCGTACATTCTCATTTCATTTTCCTCCATTTTCAAACATTTTATATCTATTAAAATATATTTTAAATATTTAATCTATTATATAGGTTAAATACTATTAGCTTTTTATTACTTATTGTTAAAACAATCTACTGCTGCTTGTGCTATAGCCATGTCTTCTTCAACTGTTCCACCACTTACACCAACAGCTCCTACAACTTTTCCATCAACTATAATTGGGAATCCACCACCAAATGGCACTATTCTACAATTGTTTGTTAATTGAAGACCATAAAGGCTTTGTCCTGGTTGAACACATTCTGCAATTTCATGACTTCCTTGCTTTAAACATGCAGCTGTATAAGCTTTGTTTATAGCTATATCAATACTTGTTAAAAATGCATCTTCCATTCTGTGCATAAGCATTAAATTAGCACCAGCATCAACTGCTGCAAATATAACTGGAACATTCATTTCACAAGCTTTAGCTTCTGCAGCTTTAGCCATTTCTTTAACTATTTCTAAGCTTAATTCTTTTACATCATTTAATTTTTTCATATTTTTCTCCTCCTTTAGGTTAATTATTTTTCTTCATAATATCTTGCTAATGCAAATAAAGTATCTGATAATCTATTTATATATTTTTTAATTTCTTCTCTTAATGGCTGTACTTCGTTTAAAGCAGTCATTATTCTTTCTCCTCTTCTAGCTACAGTTCTAGCTACATGAAGAGTTGCTGAAGGTTTATTTTTACCTGGTATAACAAAGGCAGTTAAAGGCCCTGCTATTCCCATGTATTTATCTATTAATTTTTCTAAATACTCTATATGCTCTAATTGGATTTTATCTTTTAAAAGCTCAAGTCCTTTTTCATCACTAGCAAGCTCGGCTCCTAACATGAACAATTCCTTTTGTATTTTATTAAGTATTTCCTTCTCTTCTTCATCAGTTAATTCAGCATAAGCAAGACCTATGAAAGATATTAATTCATCTATTGTTCCATAAGCATCTACTCTTAAATCACATTTATCTACTCTACTTCCTCCGAAAAGAGAAGTTGTTCCTTTATCACCAGTTTTAGTGTAAATATTCATGTTAAACACCTCTTCAATTTAAATATTTTTTAAAGGCATCCCTTTAACTAATCTTGCTCCATTAGCTCCTAAACTTCTTAAACAGGTATTTCCTTTTTCTAAGTTTATAAAGAATAAAGGCGCTTCTTCCTTTAACTTATTAATAGTTAAACTTACATCACCTTTACTATTAACTCCTATTCCAACTGAAAGTTTAGAATCATTAGCAGCTAAATTAGCAAGTTCCTTAGCATCATTTAAATCTTTATTTTTTAATATGAAAGGGATTCCTTCTTCTTCTATTCCCCATAGAATTTCTTCTATATCCACTTCATTTATTCCTAAAGAACAATATACAAATATGCTTGGATGATTATAATCCTTAATCATTTTCCTTGACACCCTTTCTGTCAAAGGCTAATACTAATCCAGTTGCAACTGCATTTCTTGGACCTTCACATCCTCTTATATTTCCTCTTCCTGCAACTACTCCATAATGAGATAAGGCATCTGTTACTAATTCAGGAACCTCAAAGTCTAATGATGATCCTCCAACTAAAACAACGAATTCTATATCTCTTATATTTCCTGTAGGTGAAACACTTTTTAATGCTCTTAAACAGTTAATTACAAAGACTCTTTCCTTAGCAGTTTTTCTAACATTTTTAATCTTTTCTAAAGAATTCTGTCCGTCTACAGGAATAAGCATTCCCTCTTTAATAATTACAATCTTAGCAAAAACTGAAGAATCTAAAGGTTTTTCAAAGAACTCTACAGTTCCATCTTCATGTCTTATATGAAACAAACTCTCAACCTTAGCTAAAGGATATTTCTTTATATCTTCTGCAAGTCCAAAGTCTTCTATACCTAATTCTGATTTAATAAGCATAGTTACCATGTTTCCTGCACCAGCTAAATGTATTGATGTTATTTTACCTTCTTTATTTATAATAGAAGCATCTGTAGATCCAGCTCCCATATCTAAAATAGCTAAAGGAGTATTTGTACCTGGAGTTGTTAAGGCTCCTCTTATTGCCATGTCAGCTTCTACTCCACCAACTTCCACTGGAACACCTAACTTTTCTTCAAGTTTATTAGCTATTATTTGCATTTGAAGTTTATGAGCTTTAACCATTGCTGCTATTCCAACAGCATTCTCCATTGAAAACTCTTTTGCAAGTCCACCCTTAACCTTTTGAGGGATAAAAGTATCTACTGCTAATAAATCCTGAATCTTTATATCTGAAATGCTTTGATTAGTTAAATCAGCCATAACTTGTCTAACTTTTTCAAGCATTCCTCCAACATTAGAACCAGCATCTCCTCTTAAATCTTCTATTGGAGAACAAAGGCTAACAGCCTCCATTATTTTATCTGCTCCCTCTTCAACATCCACAGACTCTTTTCTTCTCATTCCTGTTATATTAATCTTACCAGCTGGTATTTTCTTTTCCTTAACATCCCCTTGAGGAGTTTTTATTACAACAGCTGATCTATTTCCTATTAAAGCTCTTGATACAGGAACAATCATTTTTGTCTCTTCTGGACTTAAATCAAAAACAGTAGCTATTCCATATGGATTTGATAGCTGTCTTATTACTGAACCTTGTGGTGCTACTTCAACAGCTGCTTTCATATCTACAGGAACCTTTTCTAAGAGAGAAACTTCATCAACTATAGGTATTTTTTTATCTAATCTGTTATTGATTAATACTCCATCATCCTTTTGAACAATGGCAGCAGTTATATTAATACCTCTTCTAGTTGCTTGATTTATTCTAAATACAGCCTCTAAAAAACTTATATTTCCTAAAACCAATGGAATAAAAGCATTATCTTCCTCTTTGATTTCATCAATATTTAAAGTTTCTAAAGTTTCTAATCTTATAGTTTTACCTATTCCTACACCTAATCCTCCTGGAGTAGAAGGGTTATGTCCTATCATTGTTGATTCAGTTATTATTGTTTCAGTTATTGTCTCCATAGCAACATCCCCTATAACAGGTGCTGCTTCGTTAATTCTAACTAAATCTAAATCTTCTAAAGTTAAGTTAGCTTTCTTTAAAGCTTGGTTTAAAGAAGCTATTACCCCACTTATATTTTCTTCCGTTCCTTTGATTCCTGTAGTGGGAATTATCCCACTAGACAGAAATTCAACATTATTTTCATAAACCTTACCTAAAGCAGTTTCTGTAGAAGAGTTTCCTATATCAATTCCTGCTATGATTTTCATCTTTTCACCTCTGATTTTACTCTTCTATTCTTAATTTATTTCTAGTTTCATATACTTCAGCTGCTTCTCTAACAAAATCAGCATTAACTTTAGCATCATATTTTGTTTCAAGTTCATCAGCTATTTTGAATAAATCTTCTTTTGTTGAACGATATGGTCTTAAAGCATTGTACATCTCTAATATTCTATCGTCTGGAACTCTTATAAGCTCCGCAGCTCTTCTAAAGTTTCTAGCTATAGCATCTCTATTCATGCTTTCAGCTATTTGAGCTTGCATTTCTAAAGTTTCTGGTGAAATTCTTATATCATCTGCATTGATTTCTCCACTTAAAACTTTTTCTAAAGTTATATCTTCTAAAGCTTTTCCTGTAGGAGTTTTTATATCTCCTTTTCTCTTAGAAGTTAAAGGATAATCTGCAGCAGTCATTCTCTTATTTTCCATGATTTCAATCCTTTCTAAATTAAAACTTAACTTCTAATTGAACTGGCTTTTTACCTGGTTCAACGTGTTTAGTTTCTTTTATGTGTAGTAAAGCTGCCTTTGCCATGAATTTAGGTCTAACCATTTGGTCATTTTTTACTGGTACTGGTGTTGGTGACTCACCTTTAGCATATTTAGCAGCATTTTTTCCGATTAATCTATATGTTTCTGGAGTTAAAAGCGGAGCTTGTGAGAATAATTCTAAGTTATTTAATGGTAATAAATCTTTTTGATGTATTACTGTAGTACCTTTTGATTGTATTCCTATACCTATTCCTGATCCACTTAAACAAGCTGCATCATGAGCTATAAAAGATACATCAGATGTTCTTAAAATTCTAACTACTCTTGCATGTAATCCTTCTTCTTCAATACCTGCTATAATTTCAAGTAAAGTTTCAGTATGAGGAACATATACTATTGTTTTATTTTGATATTTTAAAAATGCAGGTGCTAATCCTATAACAACTTCATCTGATCTTAAACCAACCTTAGCTTCTCCAACTTCTTCAACTGTTATTTCTGGTATAAAAGTTCTTTCTTCCATTGTCATTCTCCCCCTACTCTATATCCTCTGGTCTCATTACTGTAGGAACTTTTTTGATTTCTTCCCATCTTTGACCATCTAGTCTATATCCTGTTCCAGGTCCCATATAGTCATTTACATCATTAACAGCACTTATAACATTGAAATCTTTATCTAAAATTGCTGAAGTTTGAAGATAATCTCCAGTAACTCTTTGCTTAAGCATGTTTAATAAGTTGTTTGCTATATCTTCCATACCATTTTTGCTTAAAGCTTTTATTATATCTAATCCTGTTATTCTTCTTTCTAACATTTCTTCTGCAGCTTTTAAATCTTCAACTACATTTCTGTTTGGCATTTCCTTACTTCCGTGACAGTAAGTTGCAGCTTCTACTTCTTCATCAGTAACTTCTGGGAATCCTAATTCTCTAAAGATTATTTGTATGCATTTAGCTGCTTTATTTCTAACCTTTATAGTTTCTTCTTCTGTAACTGGTCTTAATCCACCGTCAACTTTTAAGTCTCTTTGAAGTATGTTGTAGTCATCAAAGTCTTCTGCATCAAAGTTTGATCCAGCAAACATGTTATCGTAGTTTGGAACTGCACTATATCCTGAGAATATGAAGTCTGTTCCTGGAAGCATTTGCATTAACATTCTTGCTGTTCTTCTTATGTCTGAGTGTGAGAATGTTTGGTCATTTGCTGATGCAACCTCTATATCAAGCATTGCAGCTATTAAGTTTTCTCCAAGAACTGCTCTTATTCCTGATGGAACTGCTCCTGTCATACCTATACAACTAACTGCACCATTTTGTAATCCTTGAACTCCAGCTCCCTTAGTTATATATATACATCTTGATTCTAAGTAAAGCATTGATCTACCTTCTGAGTATCCCATTAATGCTTCTGAACCTGAACCTGATGTAAATCTCATCTTAAGTCCTCTTGAAGCATAAGCTGATGCTAAGAATGCTTTTGACCATGGAGTATCATCTCCATCTGTAAATACTGATTCTGTTCCATAAACTGAAACTGTTTCTGCATAACTTGTAAGTCCTCTCATTCCTAGGTCAAGTTCAGTAGCTTCCTCAACTGCACATTGAGTTAAAACTCCTCCTCTACCTACTTGTGAACCTACTAAGATAGCTAATGCATTAAAAGGTGCATATCTAACTATACCTACTGTAGTTTCTTGCTCTGCAAATCCTCTTAAAGCAGCCTCTGCAGCATCTGCTGCTATTTGAACTGGGTTGTCTTTTACGTTAGTAACATGACATTGGTTAGCAGGTGTTCTTCTTGCTCTCATTTTTTGAAGAGCCATCATCATTTCAACAACGTTCATTTCTTGAATAACTTCTACAGCCTTCATTGGTGTTATTGAAGTAGTGATTTTTACTATTTCATCTCTACTAACATTTATATCAACTAATCTTCTTGCTATTTCTTTAGATGAAAGTTTCATAGATGCTTCTGCGTCTTCTATATTTATAGCGTACTCTGCTATAAATTTATCTATCATATCAAACTCATCTCTTGATCTGCCGTCTAATTCAGTAATTATTCCATTTTCTATTTTTATTGATGATTTTGGATCATTTGGACTATCTAAAGCTATTAAGCCTTCATCAGCCCACTCTCCTATAAGTCCATCTTGGTTTACAGGACGTTCTGATAATACTTGGAATCTTTTAGATTTCACTTTAACGTCTCCTCACTTTCAAATTCAAATTCGTTTGTTAATTTTTTATCTATGTCTAGATTTTAATATAATTTTAATCAAATTCCATTGGAAAATCTTCATGTGTTATGTTAAATTTTTGTCGTATTTTAAATAAAAAATAGGATTATTTTAACTCTACCTGCGTAAAAATTAAAATAATCCTATTCTTATGTCATTTTTTTAATATATTTATTGATTTATAACTATATTTTCCTATAAAAGTTGCTTTATTTATAACAATATATTATCTTATATTATTTTTTTCTTCTGTAACATTTCTCACAAAAATCTTATGTTTGTTAATTTAATAATTAATTATTCTTCTCTAAAGGCCTTAGGAGTTAAGCCTGTTATCTTTTTGAATACCCTTATAAAATACCCACAATCATCAAAGCCTAAGTCTAAGGATATATTGATTATAGGGTCTTTACTTTCTTTTAAAAGTTTCTTTGCTCTTTCTACCTTTTTCTCATTTATATATGTTATTACAGTTTTGCCAGTTTCCTTTTTAAAAACCCTACTAAAATACCCTGGGCTTAAATTACAGATTGAAGCTAATTCTTCTAACTTCAGCATTTTATCCATATTATCATCAATATACTTAGAAACCTTATCTACTATTTTCTCTTCATTTGTTAAGTTTCTATCTAGAGTCTTTTCATCACTATGATTTTTTACTCCTAATTCTATATTCTTATTTTCAATCTTATCCATAATATTATCAACAATTTCCATTAATTTATCTGGTTTTATTGGTTTTATTATGTAGTCTGATCCTCCTAACACTAAAACTTTGTGTATAAACTCAAAATCATCATATGCCGTAAGCATTATTATTTCCTTATTAGGATTTTCATTTTTTATAAGCTCTAAGGCTTTAATGCCATTTATTCCTGGCATCTTTATATCCATTATTATTATATCTGGATTAAATTCTCTATTTAATTCTAAAGCTTCTTTTCCATTTTTTGCTTCAATAATTTCTTTAACTCTTACATTCTTTTTTAATATAGAGGTTAAAACTCTTCTTTCTAATTGTTCATCATCAGCAACCATTATGCTAAACACAAAAATACACTTCCTTTATTTAAAGTTTTCTAGGTATTATAATTTCTACTTTAGTACCTTTTTTAACTTTACTATCTATATTTATACTATATTCTTCACCATAATAATGAAACATTCTCTTATTTACATTATTTATTCCAACTTTATCTAAGTCTAGTTTATCTCTACTTTTTATTTCATTTCTAATTTCACAGAGTTTTTCAACTGGTATTCCAACACCATCATCAGAAATAGTAATAATCATATCCTCTCCTCTACTCTTAATTGATAGGTTTATGACTCCTCCCTGTTCTTTTTCCTCAATTCCATGCAAAACTGCATTCTCAACAAAAACTTGAAGTGCCATAAATGGAATTTGTACATTTGAATCCTCTTCATCAAAATCTATATTATATTGTATTCTTTCACCAAAACGAACCTTTTGAATTTCTAAATATGCCTTAACATGATTTATTTCTTCACTAAGTCTTACAATTTTATTAGCTTTCTTTAAAGTGTACCTTAAAATATACGACAAATTATAAATTACTTCTTGAGTTTTAGGGGCATCCTCTATAATTGCTAAAGATGCTATGCTATTTAATACATTAAATAAAAAATGTGGGTTTATTTGAGATTGAAGAGCTTTTAACTGACAAGCTTTATATTCTTCTTCAAGTTCTAGCTTGCTTCTCTCTGCCCTTGCAATTTCTATATTTTTTGTATAAATCTCATTTTGAGTTCTTTTAAGTAAGGCTTCCTCAACAATGTAATTGCTTACATGGGACATCATCTCTGAAACAGCTTTTATTTTATCAAAGCTAAGAACTGGTATCTTTTCATATGCATCAATAATTTTATCTTTTATTTCTGAATCATATTCTAACTCCTTAGTCAAAACAGCTTCTAATTCATGATCATCTGCATCCATTAATAAAACTTGTCCTACCATAACTGCCCCTAGATATTGTCCATCAATTATTATTGGAACAGCCACATCCACAAGACCTCTATGACATTTATATATGTAAAAACTTCCCTCTCTAGCAGCTTCTAATCCACCTCTTGAATCACATTTTTCACATAATTTCGAGAACTCTTTTTGTTCTCTTATTAATCTGCAAAACTCACTACATCTACTATGCTTAGTAACTGGTATTCCTTTGTAATCTACTGTAATCATAGCAAACTCAGTTGCTTTAGCTATATCATCTTGTATTTTTTGAAAGGAATTAACATCTAAAATCTCTCTAATATCTAATAAATTTGCCATATTTCCTCCTCTTAAGAGCTTTAATAATATACACACTATATTTTACTATAAAAAAATAATACTTAAAAACATAATATTAAATAACGTATTTTTAAAGTTATAAGAAATTTATTATTTATAATTAAAAAAAATTATTATCTATATTAATCTATAGATAATAATTTTAAACTTATTTACCTTGGTTTATTAAAATATATTTACATAAACTAAGGCTCCACATATTGCTCCTATTATTGGTGCAACTATAGGAATCCAAGCATATTCCCATTTAGAACTTCCTTTTCTAGGAATCGGAAGTAAGAAGTGTGCTAATCTTGGACCAAAATCTCTAGCTGGATTTATTGCATATCCTGTTGGACCACCTAAGCTTAATCCTATAGCCCATATTAAGCATCCTATTATAATTACTTTAACACCATAATCTATATTTTGTGCTCCTATTCCTAATACAGCAAAAGTTAAAACAAAAGTTCCTATAAACTCTGTTAAGAAGTTTATTTTATGATCTTCTATTTCTGGAATAGTACAAAATACTCCTAATTTTGAATTTTGATCTTCTGTTTCTTCAAAATGATTATAGTAAGTTATATAAACAACAACTGCTCCTAAAAAAGCTCCTAAAAGTTGTGCAATTATATAAGGAATAACTTGAGACCATGTAAATTGGCCAACTATAGCTAATGCTATTGTTAATGCTGGATTAAATAATGCTCCACTTACACTAGTAAAAATAGCTGCTGGTATAGCAACTGCTAAAGCCCATCCAGTAGTTATAACTATCCATCCTGAGCTATTTCCCTTTGTTTTCTTTAAAACTACGTTTGCAACAACACCATCACCAAGTATGATAAGTAGCATTGTTCCTATTAATTCTGCTAATAATGATGCCATAAATTATACTCCCTCTATATTTATGACACAAATACAATTCTTTTTAATAAACATTTAATATTCTTTTAACAACAATTATACTATAATACACATGTTAAAAAATAGTCAAGCTTATAATTGAAAATTTCTTTTATTTTTAATAAATTCGTTAATTTGACTAAAAAACACTTTCTATTACAAGAAAATTTATCCATGTAAATATTTTAAATTAGTTAAATTTTCAACATTTTAATGTTCTTTTTCTTTTAAACTTTCTGAAATCTCATTTAACTTATTTTCTATTCTTTCTAATCTATTAAATGACTTTATTATATGTCTTACTATTTTAACTACTACATATGCAATTAAAATTATTAAAGATAGGTTTAATAAAGTAGCAAGTATTCTAAAAAAATCTAATTCCATTTTACTCCTCCAATTTACTCTTTATTTATATTAATATTCTAATTAATTTTTATGATTTTTTCAAATTTATAAAATTTGTACCATTATAAGAAAATTTATATAATAAATAGACAAGGGATTATATCAAATACTTATATTAAAATTTATAAGTTATTTTGATACAATCCCTTGTATTTTATATATTTAAAACTTGTCCAGTAGAAATATATTCTATTTTATCTTGTAACTTTTCCTCTAGCATTTTAAATGCTCTCATTCCTGTGCAGTGACAAGTATAAAACTTAGTATTTCTTTTATTTAAGTTATCTCCTAAAGTATTTATAAATAAATCACTTTCACTTATTCCTGTGCTAGGATTAAAAATATGGAAACCACTTATAACGTAGTCTAAGTCTTTTCCTATTATAACCTCTGCCTTATCAATTATATTTCTTATGTCATTATGAGCACAACCACCCATTAGTACATTCTTATTATCTTCTGTTATTATAAGACTTTGTTCATGTACAAAATCATCTTCTAAGTACATACCATCTACTCTTTTATAAAGGACCTTATTAAATTTAGATACTTTATGTCTATTTTCTACTACTGAAAATAAATATAACTCATCATCTATTTTCATATCTCCCTCTGTCAATATTATTCTTGGATTTTTCTTTAATTCTTTATCTAATCCTATATACTTTTTGAAAATTCCTGCCATACTATAATACTCGTTGAAAGCATCCTTGTGTATATAAACCTTAGCTTTATTATTTATTTTTAAAAATTCTTCTAACCCACCACCATGATCATTATGACCATGAGATATTACTACAATATCAACTTCTTCTAAGTTTATATTTAACTTCTTTGCATTTGTTAAAAATGTATTTTTAGGCCCTAAATCAAAAAGTATATTATGTTTTTCTGTTTCTATATGAAATGATAAGCCATGCTTATTTTCATATTCATCTGATATTTTTGTGTTTTCTACTAATGTAGTTATTCTCAATTTACTCACTCCTCTTGTATCTCAAACTGCCTTTATACTAAAAACAACTAAAATAAACTATAAAAATATTAAAAACATTATAATGGTAATAAGCTTATATTCTTAGAAAATTCCTTTTCCTCTTCACTTAAATTTCTTGATACATATTGATAACAATTTAAAATTAAATCTGAATATGCATTAAAAGCTTCTTGGTTTGCAAAGCCTTTTCCTTCAAACATCCTATCCATCATCTGCATAATATTATTTATATATAAATATGGATTTACAAAGGTTATTAAGTCTCTAAATCCGTTTCCTTCTGACTCTTTAATCTCATCTTGTAAAATCTGATCGCAATTTCCCTTGCAACAAGGAATAACCCTTACTATTTCATCATTCTCATCAGTTATTATTTGTACCATAGACATTTTTATATCTTCCATTAAATCTTTGCCACACACGGTACATCTTATTATTTCATCATTGGAAAATACATTTGACTTTTCCATAATATTTACATCTCCTTTGTTTATAATCAATTCATATCAGCTAACAATTTATTTATTTTATAAATTGTATTTTCTTCATTGATGTTATCTTCATAACAAGTTACATAAATACTTCTTCCTGATTCTAAATGTAAAACCCAATTATCTAACAAGTTTAAATAAATATATTTAATATACAAGTCGCTAAATTCTCTTCCAACAAATCCATTTCCGCTATTATAAACTTCATTGCTAACAGCATAGTTAGAATGATATATTATATCTTCTGGATTGCTTTGTATTAACTTCAAATTGCCTTCAAAGTCTATTATTAAGGAATTATTATATCTATCATCGCCCTCATTTAAAACTTTCCTTACGTCTTTTTCAGTAAAAATATTAGGCTTTGTTTTTCTATGTACTACTATTTCAATATTAAAGTTCTCAACACCATAGCAATTTAACTGAAATTCTGAAGTATTAACCTTTTCATCATTTATAAAAAGAATATTATTATCAGCAAGCCATTTTTCAGCTTCTTCATGTGTGTTAAATATCATATCATTTTCAAAATCAATAGTTAAAAAGTGCTCTTGTGGCTCCCAATTATTATTTTTCTTCAGTCTATAAACTGACTCTAAAGGTATTTTATAAGCATTAATTGTAAAAACCATATCCTCACCCCTAGTCATTAAATATAAAAACAAAACCAAATAATTACATTTTAATTATATCATTCTATTAACCTTTTGTACACATTTACACACCATATAAAAACATCTAATTTCTTAAAATTGTAAAGTAGCTCTTTATTTTCAATTTTAAAAATCTAGTAATAAAATTAATAATACAAGCTGACTTAAATACTATTATGTTTCAATCAAATTAAAGATTAAGTGAATTATCTTTTTAAAAAAGCAAACCAGCTTCTTATTTGCTAGTTTGCTCTTTACTTATTTATATTTATTAAAAGAATAAATTTCATCAATATTCTTTCTTATTTTTCTTCTTGCAACTTTTTCATCATAGTATCCTAATGAAATTACTAAATGGATTTCTTTATTTGTAGGAATATTAATAAGCTTTTTGATATTTTTTTCTTTAAACCATCCCATCATACAGGTTCCAAGTCCTAGCTCGGTGGCTGCCAAACATAAATGTTCTGATGCTATTCCTATATCCATAGAAGTATAATCCTTCTTCTTTATAAGCTCTCCCATTTTAGATGTTAAATTTCTCTTTTCTCCAACCACAACTATAAATGCTGGTGAGGTAATAGCAAACTTATTAATTCCTATCATAGGATCATATAAATTCTCTGCAATTTTTCTAACTAAATTTTTATCATTAACAACAACAAATTTCCAAGGTTGTGCATTGCAAGCTGATGGTGCTACCCTTGCTGCTTCTATTATTTTTATTATCTTTTCTTTTTCAACTTCTTTATCTAAATATCCTCTTACACTTTCTCTTTTATTAACTAAATCAAAAAAATTCATTGTTCCACTCCCATTAATTATAAATTTCATATTTATCTTTAAACAATATTACAAAATTATAAGATATATTTAAAATCTTTTTAACTCTAAAAATTCCTCTACAATCATAGGATCAAATTGAGTACCAGAATTCTTTTTAAGCTCCTTTTTAGCTTCTTCAGCACTAAGGCTTCCTTTATAGACCCTTTTATTTGTCATAGCATCATAAGAATCTACTACACTTATAATTCTAGCAAGTAGTGGAATATCATTACCTTTTAGTCCTAATGGATATCCAGTACCATCATATCTCTCATGGTGAGCTAATATGCATGGTGCTATTTTTTTAAACTCTGGATTAAACATAGCAATTCTATATCCTTTTTCAGCATGAGTTTTTATTATTTCATACTCTTCTTTTGTTAACTCACCCGGCTTAGATAGTATTTCCTCAGGAATTCCTACTTTGCCTATATCATGAAGTTTAGCTAGCATTTTTAATTTTTTTAATTCCTTTTCTGATAAGTTCATCTTCTTACCTAGTTCAACAGCATACTTTTTAACTCTATTTATATGATCTTTAATATCATCATGTCTTAAAAAAAGCTCTTTATTTAATGAGTCTATTATATTCTTTTTTATACGTTTTTCATTGACTAATTTTTCTCTATAAACTTTATCTTCAGCTTCTACTAAAACTTCATCTATTGGTTTTTTAGCCTCTTTTTTACTAGATACTCCAAGTGCTATACTTAAAGGAATTATAGTTTTATGATTGAGCTTGCAATTTTTCCTTATTCTATTACATATAGCCTCTGCTTCTTCCTCTGTTGTTTTAGGCAAAAGAATACAAAACTCATCTCCACCCCATCTAAATATAAGATCATCTTTTCTACAAGAATTTTTTATTACCCCTGAAATTTCTTTTAAAATTTTATCTCCCTCTAAATGTCCAATAGCATCATTTATAACCTTAAGTCCATTTAAATCTCCCATTACAAAGCTTAAAGGGAAAAACTCTTCATTATTTAATTCTTCTAGCTTTTCATCAAAATAAGCTCTATTATAAAGTCCTGTAAGTTTATCTCTGTAACTCATTTTTTTTAATTTATTTTCTAAAACAACATTCTCAGTTACATCTCTCACTACACCTACAATACCTGTTACTCCTCCATCTTTATCTATGACTGGTACCTTAATGGACTCTATATATTTTACTTTTCTATTAAGCTTTACTCGTATTTTTTCCTTGACTTTCTTTTTTGTATTTATAACTTCTTTATCTTGAGCTATAAAATCATCTAGTATTTTTTCTCCCTTAAAAAGGCTATTTCTATTAGAAGATTTTTTAGAAATACTCTTTATGTCTTTCCCAATTATTTCTTCTCTATTTTTTTTATAATATTCATTAACTAAAGTATCATTACATTTTAAATATTTTCCATTCTTATCTTTATGATAAATCCCATCTGGAATAGATTCCACAATAGTATTTAAAAGTTCCTTTTGATTTATGAGCTCTTCTTCATACTTTTTTCTTTCACTTTGATCTTGAAGAATTCCTAAAAAACACTTTATTTCTCCATTTTCTTTTATAGGTGCTAAATAACATTCTAGAAAAGCTCCATTTGGATATCCTAATCCATTTTCATATCCTGAAAAAAGTTTTGGCTTTCCTTCTTCTATTACTAACTTATAATTTCCAATATATTCATCTGCCACTTCTTTAGTATAAATTTCACTTAAACTCTTTCCAATTATCTCTTCTTTACTCAACTTTAAAGCATTTGAGTAATATTTATTTACAAAAATAAATCTACTATCTATTCCTATTAACCATACTGAATAAGGTATGTTATCTAATAATACCTCTAATAAATTTGAATTCATAAACTTCATCCTTCTTTACTTATATACTATTAGAATTTAATTTTATCATAAAAAACAAGTGTATGATTAAATTAAAATTATTATCTATATTAAATATATAAATTTATAAAAACAACATTTATATATATGTACAAATTTAATTATATAAAATATAAAAAATAACTATATCTAATTAAATTCTAACACTTAGATATAGTTATTTTTTATACTCAAACTATTTAATTAATTTTTTTAGCTTCTTTCTTAATTCCTTTAATTTTTCTACAGATGGATATGGAAATTCTTCCTCTAATGCATCATCAATTACAGCTATAGCCTTTCTATACTCTCTCCTTTTTTCATAAGCTAAGGCTAAATAATAAGAATATATATTCCTATTACCATAACTCTCTATAAGATTTTTATAATAATCTACTACTTTTCTATAATATTCTTTATCAAATTTATTAGTTTTCTTTAATCCATTTTCTTTAATAGAGTAAATCTCTATTTTGTAAGCTTCCTCTATTTCGTTTATCCAAATAATAAGTTCAGCTTCCTTATCCTTATTTAAATTTTCCAAAAATACCTTACTATAATAGTACTCATTTTCATTAAAAGCCTTAACAAACTTTCCATCTTTTACTTTTAAAATATGAAGTTTGTTTAGCTTAGTGTCTACTTGAAAACCTATGAATACCAATACTTCTTTTCCTAAATTCAAAACAAATAAATCCTTTATAGTAAAACCCTCACCCCTAAAATTATGTTTTAGCATATAAGATTCATAATTTTTATTTAATAAGGCTAAATATGGAGTTTTATCTAATAAATAAGGTATTAAGATACTTTCTTTTTCTTCATCTACTATTCTAAGAAGATTACTATGCTCTAAATTCTCTAAGGTTAAAAATTCAGTTTCAATTGGAAACTTATTTGCTATATTAAGTGGAATATTATTCTCTTTTTCACTTCTACTAAAGGAACTTGCTTTTCTACTTTCAATAATATTAGAATTTTGTATTAAATTATCTTCTTTATTTAATAAAAGATCCTCTTCTTCATAAGTCTTATAAAAATCTATAAATGAAGAATTCATGGTTTTTATACACCTTAATCCACTTAACTCTATAGGGAATTTTTCTTTTAATTCCTCATCTCTATCCTCTTTTGATATAACATTTCCTAATTTAGAATCTAAAATTATTTTATCATTTGAATTAATCATGTAAATTCTTCCTTAATATTATTAATTACACTATATTCTATTTTAAAACATATAAAAAGTTTATATAATATTTAAATCATATTTCTATTTCTTTATTCTTATTATTTTATACCAAAGTTTATTGCTTTTAGGAAACTCTTTCTTTTGTAAATATTTTAAGGTTCTCTTTAAGTCCTTTTCATGAATATTTAAAAACACTTCCCTATTAAACCCATTTTCACTTACATTGAATAACCCCTTATCTATTTTTTCTATTTCAACTTCTCTATCTTTTTTAAATGTTTTAAAATTAACTTTATCATTGATTTCTATTCTTTTTACTGTATATAAAGCAACATCTACAAAATCTGCTATGCTTACCAATTTATATATCTCCTTTTATATTTTCTTTACATCCTTTAATTTTGAAACTAATTTTGTGAATTCATTTTTTATAATTATATTTGAAATAAAAAATATAATTATCTCTTCTTTATGAAAAATATATGCAACCCTACAGTCCAATCCAGCTTCTAATGGAATCTTATATTCATATATGGTTTTACCCTTATACTTATATCCTCTTACCTTCTTAATCTTATGAGGATTAGTATTTATTAAATCTAATGTACACTTATATATTCTATTTCTTATATAATCTTCATGTTTTCTATTGTGTTCAAAAAACTTTTCTAAATAACTATTCTCTTCAATGACTATTTTCTTATCAATCAAGCATATCATCTCTTTTCAAAATACTTATAGTAATATTTAAGCATTAAATCTTTTTATTATATTTTTTTCAAATTCTTCTTCTCCAATTCTTTCAATAATCTCTGCTAACCTTTCTTTTTCACCTGCAAGCTCATTATAATAATCTATAGTGAATTCTAGAAGTTTTAATAATTCTTCTTCCTTGAATCTTCTCTTCATAGGCTCTGCCTTCCTAGCTTTTCTCCCAGCTCTTCCACCTATAAAAACTAAAAACTCTACTTCCTTACTTTCTGAATTCACAATTGGTACAATACCAAAATCATTGCTTTGAGCTTTACCATAACTATTTATACATCCGAAAACTCCTATTTTAAATTTTGATGGAACCTTTCTTCCTAAAAACTTCTCCTCAAATAATTCTCCAATTTTTCTTGTATCAATAAGTCCATGCTTACAAACAGTTCCCTTACATGTAACTATAGCCCTAACAGTTTTTCCTGCTCCTCCAATTCTAAGACCTTTTTTTCTTGATATTTCTACTACTTTATCTATATTTTCTTCCTTTATATAAGGTATTTCCACAGTTAATCTACTAGTTAAACTCAATTCTCCATTTCCATATTCTTTAGCAATCTCAGATAAAGCAATCATCTCTTCTGCCTTAAAATATCCAACTTTACTTAAAAATCTTATAGCATAGAATTCTTCTTGCTTTTGGTTTAATATTCCCTTAGCTTTTAATATTTGCTTTTCTTTTAATGTTAATTTATCCATTTATATTCTCCTCTTAAATCATGTAAAATCATGAACAACTATTCTATATATTTATTATAATATTTAAACATTAATAACTAATATACTTTTTATTTAGAATATTAATAAGTAATAACTTATATAAATATCTAAATATTAGTAGAATTAAACCAATTACTGGATTCAATTAACATTTTATTCAAAAAATTAATGAATAATATTTAAATTAGTAATATAATAAAAAATAGATTTATTCATTTTAGTTAGGAGATTTTTTATGAACTTAATAAGCAATTTTTTTGATTTAATATTACATTTAGATAAATATCTAGGTGTTTTTATCAATAATTATGGAACCTTGACTTACTTGGTTTTATTCTTAATAATCCTTGCGGAAACAGGATTAGTAGTAACTCCTTTTCTTCCTGGAGATTCAGTAATATTTGCATCAGCTACTTTCTGCGCTTTAGGTATGATTAATATTTACATATTAGTACCATTATTATTAATTGCAGCCATACTTGGAGATACTTTAAACTATAGTATTGGTAAATTTTTAGGTAGCAAATTACTTGCTAATTCTAAACTTATAAAAAAAGAGTATATTGATAAAACTAATACTTATTATGATAAATATGGTGGAAAAACCTTAATAATAGCTAGATTTATTCCTATAATTCGTACCTTTGCTCCCTTTGTTGCAGGTATAGGAACAATGAAGTATAAAAACTTTTTAACTTACAATGCAGTTGGTGGATTTATTTGGGTTATACTTGTATCAAGTTTAGGATATTTCTTTGGTAATATAAAAATTGTTGCTGAAAATTTCTCAATAGTTATTATAGGTATAATAGTTGTTTCTATTTTACCTGCTATAGTAGGAATACTTAAAGCTAGATTTTCACCTAAAGCTGCTATGTAATAAAAAATTTATCTTAATTTAATAGATATTATAAAATTTATAATCCGTACACTTTAATTAGTGTGCGGTTGTTTAATTTAACCTTAAATCTTTGAATATTATCCTAAGTAATTTATATAAAAATACTCCCTAAAAAGTAGATTTTAACGAATATTTTTCATATACTTTTCAGAGAGAAATTTAAATTATTATTCTTATTTTAAACTTTTTAATATGTTTATTAATATTAATTAATTAATCTTGATAATGGATATTTTTCAAATAAAGAATAGTATTCTTCTTTAAAAAATACTTCAACAACTTCAACTAATTCATTAATTGGTATATTTCCTGAAAATTCATAAAAAGCAGAATCATTTTTAACCAAAATTTTATTTTCATTTATTTCGTAAAACCATGTATTATCAGAATTAGATTGTATATAGTTTTTATATACTTCTTTAGAAATAAATTTTACTGGGAATTCGCTAAAAGAAAAATTTAATTTATCTTTTTCATAGATATATCTAAATTTAACATCAAAACCATTATTTATATAACTTTCTTCAATTTTTTTTAATTCAAATCCATTTATAATTCTTATATCTTTTTCACTACTTTCTACTTTTTCAATTGCTTTTAACCCTTCATTATAATTATTTAACTCTAAATTAATAAGAAAATTAGTAATTATTTCACAAAAATCTTTTATAATTTTTGTGTCAACATTATTAATTTGTGTATTCTTATCTTCTAAATCTAAATTAAAATTAGATTTCTCATTTGCAAAAGTCACAACTGGAATTTCTCCCATATAAAAAGAAAGATCATCTGAAAAACCACCTTCACTTAATAAAAATTTATCACCTAAACTTTTACTTATTAGAGAAGAAATTATGTTTTTGTTACCACTAGTTGTTTGCATTACTATATTTCCAGCATTTTTTTCTCCAACCATATCAACATTTATACAACCAATAATATTGTTTTTTTCTTCATCAGATAATTTTGAAACAAAATATTTAGATCCATATCTAAAATATTCTTCTGCATCTAAGAATAAAAATTTAATATTTATATCTCCCTCAAAATTTTGTAATACTTTTGCTAACTCAAGTAAAACAACACATCCAGTCGCATTATCAATAACTCCAGTTGTGTAATCTGTTGAATCATAGTGAGCACTTAAATATAAAGTTTTTTTGTTATTGCTATTATTATTCTTCTTTGCAATTATATTTCTTCCTTTACCTAAAGAATCTGAATTATATGGATTAAAATCAAAATAATCACTACTATGTTTTACATATAGAGTTGAATCAATATTTTGCTTATATATATCAAATTCTTGAAATTCAACATCATAACCATATTCATTAAGTTTATTCTTAAAAAAATTTGCTGTAATTTGACTACCATCACTACCAAAATTTCTTATATTTGATCCTATCTCATTTAAGTTATTGATTATATTTTCTTCATCAACTGATATATTTTCTTTTGATGATGTATTTTTTTCTAATGATATATTTTCTTCTTTTAGTTCATATTTAGTTATAACATTATTACTAACACTATCTTTCTTAAAAAGAATTAATATCATAATACTTAAAATTAGCACGATAATTCCTATTCTCTTCAAAACTTTCATAAACTCCCCCTTAAATATTAAATTAATTATCAATTCTATCTTAACATAATTTTACTTTTATATAAATATTTGCTATAAATTATTAGTCAAATATTTTTTAAACAGTTAAATCTCAGTTATAAATATCTATAATACATATTTAATATATTTTCTCAAATATAAAAAGAAGCAAGTATATTCTTGCTTCTAATAACTAACATATTTATTTAAGAAACCATCTATTGTTTCCCAATAAAGTTTAGGATTAACCTTACTTGCCTTAGCATGTCCAGCTCCTTTTATTATTAATTTTTCCTTTTCAGCAGAAGAGGCATTAAAAAGTTCTTCTACCATAAAGGAAGGAACAAAGGTGTCTTCATCTCCTTGAATAAATAGTGTTGGTGTTTTTGATTTTGCAGTTTGATCAATAGGTGACGATTCATTTATCCAATAGCCAGCTCTAATTTTTGTTATTAAATTTGCTATATGCATCATAGGGAAAGCTGGAAGACCAAAAAGTTTATTTAACTGATAAGCAAATTCATCCCATGCACTAGTATATCCACAGTCTGCTACAACGGCCTTAACATTCTCTGGAAGTTCTTCTCCTGATGTATTAAGAACTGTAGCTGCCCCCATTGATATACCATATAAAACTATCTCTGCCTCTTTATCTTCTTTTATTATATAATTAATTAAATCTATTATATCTAAACGCTCGTCCCATCCCATTCCTATATAATCACCTTCACTAGTGCCATGACCTCTTAAATCAGGGATTATAACATTATATCCCATGTCAGAAAAGTTTTTTGCATAGTATGATGTTAATTTTCCTTGAGATGTATAGCCATGTACTGTAATAACCCACTTATTAGAGTTTGGTTTTTTTATAAGATAATTGTGTAATTTTAGCCCATCTCTTGAAGTCATATATAAATCTTCATAACCACTTTCCTTTAAAAGCCATTCTTCACTTGAAATACTTACTGGTCCACTTGTACTATTTATTGTAACCACATCTTTACTACTTTCAGTTGATTCAAAGACTATATCCTTTGGTGTATCTGGATTTATAGCTAAATTATATAAATAGTTTCCTCCAAATCCTAAAGCTAAAATAATACATATTATTATTCCTACTAATATTCCACAAATCCATTTTTTAAGCTTACTCGATCTTTTCTTAGTTTTATTTTCTTGTTTTATATTTGTTGTATTCATATACTCTCCTTCATAAAAGAATTTTGTAAGTCATTATTATATCACGAATTATTTTGATTATCAAATATTTATTATAGCAAATAATTTTATTTTTAAAATATTAAAAATCAAATGCACTTGATGTAATAAAAAAAATATACTTTTTCATTAATTTTACTTTCTAAAAAAATTACTAACTATTTATAAAACTAAGTGATAAAATATTAAGGCAGTATAATTTTACACGAAAGATGGTGTTGTTTTGAAAACAAATTTTTTTATTCCAAAATATATGAAGACATTTAAATGCATAGGTCCTAATTGCACTGATACTTGTTGTGCTGGTTGGGACATTAACATAGATGAAAATACTTTTAAAAAGTATGAAAATGATAAAGGAAATCTAAAAGAATTAATAACTGGAAAATACATAAAAAACTCTCAATCAGATGATTCTTTTAATTATGGATTTATGAAAATAACAGAAGATAATAAATGCCCCTTTTTAAATGAAAACTTACTTTGTGAAATTCACGGTAAATGTGGCGAAGAAAACTTATCTATAACCTGTAGAAGATATCCTAGAGTTTTTAATATTATAGATGATATATATGAGAAAAGCGGACTTCCTTCCTGTGAAGAAATTTGTTCTAAAGCTTTTTTAAATAAAGAAAAAATGGAATTTATAGAAATAGAAGAAGAACTTCCTGAAGATTTCCTAGAAATACGCAGAGTAATAGATACTGAAGCTTTTATAGGTTCAGATAATTTAATTCAATATTTTTGGGATATAAGAATTATATCAATAAATATTATGCAAAACAGAAATTTCTCTATTGAGGAGAGACTAAGTCTATTAAAAGCCTTTTATAAAAGTCTAGAAGATCTAAAAACTGAAGAAAACTTTTATGAAATTGAAGATTTACTTGAAAAAATAACTGAATATCCATCAAATATAACTGAATTTATTGATTCTAAAAAAATTATTCCACTTAGTATTACTAATAATTTTTTTAAGATTATCTTAGATGAAAATCTTTTAAGAAAAGTCATTGGTACTAGGCTAAAGAAATTGTTATCAGATTTAAATAAGGATCAAAATTTATTTAACAATATACATAAATATGACTTAAAATCCTTTGATACTTACTTTAAGAAGTATTCATACATATTTGAAAATTACTTAGTAAATCAAATTTTTAAGGATATAATACCCTTTAATACAGGTGGTAATTTAAATGAAAGTATTCATAAACTTATAAATACTTATAAACTAATAAAAAGCTATTTAATACTTTGGAACATCTCATCACAAAATGAAATTTCAGAAAAAAATATAATATATATAATTCAAGCTTTAAGTAAGGATCTAGAACATAATAAAGTATTTAAAGATATTCTAAATTATAATATTTAAAATATAATTACTTCATATAATAATAAATAAAGTGTATTAAAAAGAAAAGTACAATTAAATACAATTTATTTTTTAATACACTTTAATTATTTTATAAAATTTTTTATTAAATAAGGTACCGTATTATCTAAAATTAGAAAAGTTATCCAAATGATATAAATTCATTCAGCAACTATAGTTTATTTCCTTTACTCTACTTATATTTTCATTAGCTATAAGGCCACTTATAATCTCATTTATTGTTACAAATTGTGGTGCTTCTATTTTATATTGATAAACCTCTTCACTAATTGACTCAATATTACTTATTTTTATTTGATATTCCTCAAAAAAATCATTTATTTCATTTAATGCTTTAAGATCTTTACACCTTATTTCTATACTTAAGTTTCTAGTGTTTATTATAAATCTATCTTCAAATTTCTTTAGAGAAATTAAAACTATTAATATACTAACACCACTTAAAATGCTTATAACATAGAATCCCATTCCTATAGCAATACCAACCCCTGCTACTGCCCACATAGAGGCAGCTGTTGTTAAACCCTTTACAGTACCTTTAGTTTGAATTATAGCTCCTGCTCCTAAAAATCCTACCCCTGATATAACTTGGCATATAACTCTTCCTACATCAACATGTAATATACTTGACATAGCTTGATTCTTGGCTATTTCTTCAAGTACAAAATAACCAACTTGTACCTGAATTAAGGCTGCAATAGTGGCTCCTAAACATACTAACATATGAGTTCTAAATCCCGCTGGCCTATTTTTATACTCTCTATTATACCCAACAAGCCCTCCTATAATTATAGATAATATTATCCTTATTATTACTTGACTTATGTTCATTTCCTCCCCAACTTCCTTTGTTAAAAATATAATTATAAATAAAATAATGTTTATTATGTAAAAACTTGTAATATATATTTTAAGTTTATACCTAGCAGCTAAATAAATCAAATTTTACCATATTATACTTTAAATATAAAAAATTAAGGATACTTATTTTAAATTAAGTATCCTTAACATATAATTTAATTGATTTTAAATAACTTTACTGCCATGAAATATTTATTACTTAAGTTTTAAATCTATATACTTTGTGTGTTAAATTTAAAATATTAAAGCACTACAGAACCATCTACAGATAATATTTCTCCACTTATATAACTTGCCATATCAGAGGCTAGGAATAAGAAAGCATTTGCTATGTCTTCTGGCTCTCCAACTCTTCCTAAAGGTACATTTTGAGCTATTTGATCTACTAATTTCTTATCTAAAGCAGCAACCATATCTGTAGCAATAATTCCAGGGGCTACAGCATTTACTCTTATTCCATCCTTTCCAAGTTCCCTTGCTAAAGACTTTGTTAATCCATTTACTGCAAACTTAGATGTAGGATATCCTACTCCTGTTTTTTGTCCATATAAACTTACAACAGAACTAGTATTTAAAATTACTCCATATTTTTTATTTTTCATTATTTCTGAAACAGCTTTGGTGCAATTAAAAATAGCCTTCACATTAATATCAATTATCTTTGAAAAATCCTCATCACTTTGGGTATATATTGACTTATTATCACTAACTCCTGCATTATTTATAAGTATATCTATAGTTCCCCATTTTTCTAAAACCTTATCTACCATTTCTTTTACTTCATTACTATCTAATAAGTTAGGATAAAATCCAATTGCATCATAATTAGGATTAATATGATTTAATTCTTCTAATGCCTTATCTACAGTTTCCTTTCTTGAACCACATAAAGCAACCTTAGCACCATGGTCTAGAAATTTTTTCACAGTAGAAAATCCTATTCCTCTAGTACCACCTGTTACTATAACCACCTTATTTTTTATGCTTTTTGATAAAATATCCATTCTCATCACCTCTTATACATACTATAAATTTAATAATTCTCTTATTTATATAATAATACAATGTATACAACTATTATTCTAAATAAGTAGATAAATTTATATACATTTTTTATAGTAACTCTCCATAATGTTTTCTAAATACACTCTTCATTATTGTTGCAAGAACCATATAGCATACTACTATTCCTAACAACCAAGGGAAATAAGTATATGGCAATCTACTCATGCCTAATGAATTTCCTAAAAAAGTGTAAGGAATAACTGTTCCAATAATTATTGATAAGGTTGTAATTGCTAATACTGGTAATGATGCAATACTTTCTATAAATGGAAGTTTAGGAGTACGAATCATGTGTATAACAAGGGTTTGAGACCATAAACTCTCAACAAACCATCCTGTATTAAATACTGAAATAAATAATAAATTATCTACGCCAGGTGCACCATAATGTCCTCCTGCAACGCTTGGACAAATTATAAAAAACATAATAATATAAGTTAATATATCAAAAACTGAACTTGTAGGACCTATCCATATCATAAACTTACCTATTGAGGAAGCATCCCATTTTCTAGGCTTTCTTAAATAATCCTCGTCCATATTATCCCATGGAATTGAAATACAAGAAATATCATAGATTAAATTTAATGCTAGTATTTGAATAGGTAACATTGGCAAGAATGGTAAGAATACACTTGCTATAACTACAGATAACATATTTCCAAAGTTAGAACTTGCAGTCATTTTAATGTATTTAATTATATTTCCAAAGGTTCTTCTTCCTTCAATAACCCCTTGTTCTAATACCATAAGATCCTTTTGTAAAAGTATTATATCTGCAGATTCTTTAGCAATGTCAACCGCTGTATCCACTGAAATTCCTACATCTGCTTCACACATTGCTGCTGCATCATTAATTCCATCTCCCATAAAACCAACAGTATGTCCATTTTCACGAAGTATTCTAACTATTCTAGCCTTTTGACTTGGACTAAGCTTTGCAAAAACATTAATTTTTTCAACTTTTTTCTTTAATTCCTCATCATCCATTTCACTTATTTGTGATCCTAAAAGAATATTTTCTACTTCTATTCCAACTTGTTTGCAAATGCATTTTGTAACCCCATCATTATCTCCTGTTAAAACTTTTACTGATACTCCATTTTCATTAAGAGCTTTAATTGCAGATAATGTAGATTCCTTTGGTGGATCTAAAAAAGCAAGATATCCCATTAAAACCATATTAGATTCATCAGCTACTGAAAAAACACCCTCTACAGAAGGATTAGTTTTTTGTGAAACTGCAATGACACGCATACCTTGACTATTTAATCTCTCAACTATTTCTAATATCTCTTTTTTTATTTCCTCTGTTAAACTTTCAACTTTTCCTCTATATTCTACCTTTGAAGAAATTTTTAGCATTTCTTCAACTGCCCCTTTAGTAATTAGTTGAGTTTTACCCTTCTTATCTTTTATTACAACGCTCATTCTTCTTCTATTAAAATCAAAAGGTATTTCATCAACCTTAGTATATTTTTCTTTTAAATAACTAAGATTTAATTTGTTAGCTTCATCTATTATTGCTAAATCCATAAGATTTTTTAATCCTGTTTGGAAAAAGCTATTTAAAAAAGCATGTCTAAGAACTCTTTCATTTTCATTTCCTTGAACATCAAGATGATATTGTAAGACAATTTTATCTTCAGTTAATGTTCCTGTTTTATCAGTACAAAGCACATCCATAGCTCCAAAATTTTGCATTGAATTTAAACTCTTTACAACAGTTTTTTTCTTTGCCATTTTAACAGCACCCTTTGCAAGGTTTGTTGTAACTATCATAGGTAACATTTCTGGAGTCAAACCCACTGCAACTGATAATGCAAATAAAAATGATTCACCCCAATCTCCTTTAGTTAATCCATTTGCAAAAAATACAACTGGCACCATGCACATCATGAATTTAATTAATAACCAAGAAACTGAATTTACTCCTTTTTCAAAACTAGTGACAACTTTGTCATCAGTAATTGTATTTGCCATAGAACCAAAGTAAGTATAATCTCCAGTTGAAATTACAATACAAATAGCAGAGCCACTTATTACATTACTTCCCATAAAGCCTAAATTTGTACTTTCTAAAGGACTATTTATATTAGAATTTATTTCTTTACTAAACTTTTCAACTGGTTCACTTTCACCTGTTAATGAAGCTTGACTAACAAATAAATCCTTAGAAGATATTATTCTTACATCTGCTGGAATCATATCTCCTGCAGATAAATAAACTATATCTCCTGGTACAATTTGTGAAAGCCCAATTTCTTTTTTACCTCTTCTTTCAACTGTAGCTGCTACTTTTATCATATCTTTTAATTTTTCAGCAGAATTATTAGATTTGCTTTCTTGAACAAACTTTAATATTCCACTAATAGTAACCATTGTGATTATTATTACTACTGTACTATAGGACCTATCCTTTGGAGCTTGTAAAATAATATCTGTAAATGCTGATATTATTGCAAGAATAAAAAGTACAACTGTAAATGGATTAATAAATGATTCAATAAGTCTTTTTAAAACTGAATCACCCTTTTCATGTGAAATTACATTTTTCCCATATTTACGAATTCTTCTTTCAACTTCTTCTTTGCTATATCCATTTAAAGTATTTTTCATTTCCTTTAATAAATTTTCTTTGCTCATCTTGCTTGATTTTATTAATCTTTCATTGATTAAAACTTCACTTATAACTTTTTGTTCTGTTCTCTTTTTCATCCTTCTTACCTCCTAATTTTCTAAATAATTTTTAGGAAGTAAAGACATTGTACAGGACAAAAGTATACTTTTACCTTATTTAATTATATTAAGCTAAGTAAAAAATGGCAGTAAGAATATGAAATAAAATATTCTTAAAGCATTTTTTATAAAAAGTACTTCGCCTGTGACTTTTATGCCTCTACTACTCCCCGTATCCATTACTACCACCTCAACTTTCTTAAAATAATTTCAAATAATTTTTGATTTAAATATAAAAATCCTCACCTAAAATTAGGTAAGGATTAATTTCAAACAAAATAAAACTATAAGCAAAAAATTTGCTTAAGTATAATATCGTTCAAGTTTTAGCTTCACTGGGCAATGAAATTGCATTAGATTATGCCTTGTTTCTCGACATAGCCTGCTAACCTTCTCATAGTGTCTCCACTATTTTGCGGCAGCAATCCGTATCCCGGTGGTAACCTCACCTACCGATTAATATTCTATTGTTAATTTTATTCTATGCAATAAATTTCAAAGTGTCAACCCTACAAACTATTTTAATAAATATAATTTTCTAGTTTATTTTGAGCTTTTCATTGTTTTATTTAAACTTTATGAAATTTCTTATTACTTTTAATAAAACTAGAAGCAATAATAATATAAACTAATAAAAACATAAATGTACCTAATGCACCTATAAAGTCAAACTGTTCCATGGCATACTTCCCTAATATTATTTGATAATAAATCCATGAAAATGAAAATATTACTCCAGGAATAAGAAAAATTAAATTTAAAAATGGATTTTCCTTTTTCATAATCCACTTTACTTTACCATCTTCTCCACAAGTAGCCTTCGTACAAACAGATAATAAAGCAAATATTAAAATTTGAACTGCTAGTAGCATGTAATTAATTCTATTTAAAAGATATTTTTTATCATTTATAATTAAAAGATTATAATCTTTAGAAGAATATTTAACTTTCACTTCATCTCCAACAAAGTCAACTAAGTCTTTATCAATTTTATTTAACTTTGCAGGAACATCAATCTCTTGTCCGTAAACCTTTATCCTTACAACGGGAGTATATGATTTTGACTTAAACTTTCCCGAATTAATCTTTTCATTAAAAGTTATTAACTTTCCTGTTGTTTCTACTCCCTTAAACTCAAGATAAGCTATTTTATACAAATCAGATGCAATTGTATAAATAATTAGTACAGACACTAAACTTACAACTAACTTTAAAAACCACACTTTAACCTTATTATTTTCCATTGTTATCCCCTTAATTATTTTATAAGTTTTTTTAAAATATCAATTTCTTCCCTATTTATATATCTCCACTTTCCATATTCTATGTCTTCAAGAGTTATATTAAGAATTCTAATTCTCTCTAACTTAACTACATTAAAGCCAAAAACCTTACTCATTCTTCTTATTTGTCTATTTAACCCTTGAGTTAATATTATTGAATAGGTATTTTCATTTATTCTCTTTAGTTTACAAGGTTTTGTTACTTGTCCTAATATTTCAACACCCTGCTCCATCTTTTCAATAAAGTCATCATAAAAAGGTTGATCTAAGGTTACTATATATTCCTTTTCATGGTTATTTTCTGCTGCTAAAACTTCATTTGCTAAATCTCCATCATTAGTTAAAATTATTAATCCTTGAGAGTCCTTATCTAGCCTTCCTATTGGAAAAACATAATCATCTATCCCTAAATAATCTATTATATTATCCTTAACTTCTTCTGCAGCAGTACATACAACTCCTACAGGCTTATTAAGTGCTATATAAATCTTTTCCTTTGGAACTAAGGGTTTTCCATCTAAAAGTATTTCATCACTTAATTCAACCCATTGCCCCTCAATACATGGCTTGCCATTAACAATAATCCTTCCCTCTCTAATAATTTTATTAGTTTCTTTTCTAGAGCATATCCCAAAATTGCTAAAAAGCTTGTTTATTCTCATTAGTAATTATAAACATTCCTTCCTAAAGTCAAATTCTTATTTATATTAGTTCTAAATTCATCTGCTTAATTATAACAGAATTACTGAATAACTTTCAAAACTAATATACCAGAAAAAATATGTAAAAATTAAAGGAACTAACATAATTTATTAGTTCCTAAAATCAAGTTAGTTAACATTAATTTTAAATTAACTATTCAAAGAATTTATAATAAAATCTAACCTCAATAATTATTTTTTATTTTAAGAAAATTAACTATTCCCAATAGATATACTCCTATTATCAACAAAGATAATATTAAGGTTCCCGAAGTAAAACCTAGCCCATTATATTTTAATGTAATAAAGCCATAGTAAAAACTAAGAAATGTCCCTATAACTCCTGGCAATCCTGAAATCAAAAATATTACTTTATTCTTTGTAGGAACATTAAAGGTTAATTCTCTTCCTCTATATGTTTCTACAGACATTTGACTTAGCATAACCATTAATAAAAAAAAGCCAACAACTACTAAAGAATTAGATATCTCATATAACCAAAATAGTTTATCATCTATTATTACCTTAGATGGAGTATTTTTCAAGTAACTAACCTTAACATCTAATCCTATTATATCTAATTCTTCATTTAAGGAATTCATTGTTACAGGAACCTGTACAATTTCCTTTCCATCAAAAAATTCAATTATAGGGATATACTTATAAGAACTCCCTCTTCCACTTCTGCTACTTCTTTGAATAAAATCATATGCAACTATTTTTGCCTCTGCAATTTCTCCCTTAGCTTTAATATACAGTAACTCCATTACTGGATTTAAGGCGTTTAAAACAAAAACAACTCCAAATATAAGAAATATTATCCCACTATTTTTTCTTTCTAATTTCATAAATTTCCCCTTTTCATATTCAACTATAATTTTAATAGTACTATTTCCATCTTACTACTATTAAAATTCTGTTATCTATAAATCCCTTAGAATTCCCTAAATAATAGTTTCTTTCTAAGATAAAATTATCCTTTTTTTCTTTAGTAAAAATATTTATTTTAACCAAATTTTAAAAATTAGTTTATATATTGCAAATAGTAGTTTATAATGTAATTATAGTATATTTAAATTTTAATAACATACTTTAGGAACGTATGGTTATACTATAAACTTTTCGGATTTTCTGTTAGCCTGTTTTTTATATTGTATTTTTAGAGTAAACAACCTTCTTTGCTTTAAAAATAACTTGGATGATTTTTATGTATAAATAAGATTAATTTTAGTCTTATTTCTTTAAACTCTCTAACTTGGTTTGCCACCAACTACAGATAATGGTAAGATTAGAAAAAAAGCTAAGATGTTTAAGTATCTTAGCTTTTTTTCTTTTATTAAATCCTTACTCAAATAATTTACTAATTTCTTCTTCCGTAAGTCGTTTTAATCCCTTACCATCCATAGTTTTTCCATCCATTAAACTTTGAATAAGTTCTCTTTTATCCTCCTGCATTAATACTATTTTTTCCTCAATAGTATCCTTTGCAACTAACTTTATAACTTCAACTTTATTTTCTTGTCCAAATCTATGTGCTCTATCTGTAGCTTGGTCTTCTACAGCTGGATTCCACCAAGGATCAAAATGTATGACCACACTGGCAGAGGTTAAATTTAGTCCAACTCCCCCAGCCTTTAGGGATATTAAAAACACTTTAATATTACTATCTTCATTAAATTTTTTAACTCTCTCTACTCTATCCTTAGCAGAAGTTCCTCCATCTAAGTATAAATAAGAAATATCCTCTTTTTTAAAGTCCTCTTCTATTTTTTGTAGTACTGAAGTAAATTGAGAAAATAGTAAAATCTTCTTTCCTGATTCACTAGCATCTTTTACAATTTCTTTTACCACAGTAAGCTTACTACTTTCTCCAGTATAATCTGGTACAACTAGTGAAGGATCTAAACAAATTTCTCTTAATTTTGTCAAATAGGCAAATAGATTAATTTTATCTCTTCCACTCTTTTCAGAACTTTTATTTTCATTTAATTGATTCTTTATTGCCTTTACATAGAAACTATATAACTGTTTTTGTTTTCCTTTCATTTCTACTAAGTATTTTTTCTCAAGTTTTTCTGGAAGTTCACTTAAAACATCTTCCTTAAGTCTTCTTAAAATAAAAGGAGTTATTAAGGATTTTAATTCACTTAAATTGCTTTCATCCAAAATAAATCTTTCTCTAAATCTCTCCTTAGTAAATAAATATCCAGGCATAACAAAATCAAATATTGACCAAAGCTCCATTAAATTGTTCTCTATAGGAGTTCCTGTTAAGGCAATATTGCATCTTGATTTAATATTTTTAACAGATAAAGTTGCTTGTGCTGCTGGATTCTTTATATTCTGCGCCTCATCTATTATGCAATAATCAAAACTTAAGTTTTCATAAGCTTTTTCATCATTCTTTAAGGTTCCATAGGTAGTTAATAAAACATCATATTTTTCATAGGACTTTTCTTTTAAATTCTCCTCTTCTATCTTAATACCAAGTCCTCTTTTAAAATCCCTTAAAACCTTATCCCTCTTAGATTTACTACCGTGTACTAATCCAATCCTTATGCTTGGAGCAAACTTTTCAAACTCATCCATCCAGTTATATATAACAGAGGTTGGAACAACTACTATGCTTTTGCTTTTTTTCTGAGATAATAAAAAAGCTATTATTTGAAGGGTTTTACCAAGTCCCATATCATCTGCTAAAACTCCACCAAAACCTAAATCAGTAATTTCATTAATCCATTTAAACCCCTCTTTTTGATAAGGTCTAAGCTCTGCATTTAAAGCCTTTGGAATAAGCTTTCTCTTAAATTCTTTATTTAGAAGCTTTCCTACTATTTCTTGAAGAACATTTCCCCCTTTTATAAAAGAGAGATTTCTATCCTTTAATTTTTCTTGAATATATAAAACCTTACTCTTATCTATATAGACTTCATTATCTTTTATATTTTCTAGTCCTAAATCCTCTAAAAGATTTAAAAAGTTTACTATAACAGGGTCTTCTAAATCTAAATAAACCTTCTTAGTTCTATAAAAGCGGTCTCCCCTTTTCATAGCCTCTATACTTTCTCTAAGTTCTCTTAATTCAAAATCTCCAAAGTCAAACTTAAGCTTATAGAAATTACTAAGCTCTTTAAGTTCTGATGAAATAAAGGATGAATCTAAAACCTTAAACGCCTTAAGTTCCTCTGATAATAAAACTTCTCCAAGTTCTCTAAGCCTTTTAATTCCCTTAGAGAAAAGCTCATATATTTCCTCTTCACTTCCTATAAAGCAAAAATCTTCTTCTCTCTTTATGAACTTAAATCTTTCAAGTTGAAATTCTATATACTTCTCACTTTTTAAATCTCTTAAAAAGCTATTATCTTTTTCATCTCTTATTAAATCAATTATGTATCCACAATAATCAATCTTTACATTACAATAAATTTTCCCCTTATTTTTATATAAATTAAAGGTTGTTTTCATAAGCTTTTCTTTGAAAACTCTAACATTTTCATCTAGAACTATATTCTTGCTTATGTTTTTAAGTTCTTCTAATAGACTTCTTAAATTCTCTAAGCTCTTCTTATATGTGATTGTGTTATTTTTCAAAAATAACTTGTGAATTGGAATGTAATATTCTAACTGCCTCTTCCTTGGAAGATATAAGTTTCTATCAAAAAACATAACATCTCCTAAGTTATTTAAAAGAACAGGAAATTTCTTATGGTGACTTAATATAAATCCCTCTTTACCTTCCTTTAAAGTCAGAGCTACTGGAACATTTTCCTTTTTCACCTTAACCTCATAATTAATTGAGTTAAAATTAAAATTTATTTTTTTCTTTTCATCTATTAATTTTAGAAAATCCTTTAAATTATTTTGTTTAAGCCTTAAATATCTTCCACTTATCATGTCCTTATGGCTCGCTACAAATTGAAGAACTCTTTTATCTTCTTCTAAAAACTCATCTTTTAATGGATTGTAAGTAAATCCATCATTAAATTTTAAAGGCTTTTTTAAGCTATTTTTATATAAGAAATCTTTTAAATCCAGTATTAAATTTAAATTTCCTACACCAATTCTAAACTCACAGTTAAATAAAGTAATTCCCTCTTTTACCATGTGCTTAATATTTATATCTAAAGATAAAAATCGCTTTTCTTTTCCTTTATGCTCCTCATTTTTCTCTTTAACTAATTTAGGCTTATTATTACTTTTTAATTTATTATTTTGCATCTTCTTCTTTGCTAAGGAATAAAAAACATCATTAGTTGCTGAAATGTGTTTACACACATAATTTTTTATATGTTTACTATTCTCTTTAAAGGTTTCACAACTACAATTAGTACCCATAATATCACTATTTTGCATATTTATTTTTATATGTGTATTATAATCCCAGTTTTTATCATCATTTAATACACTTCCATAAATATGATAAATTCCATCTATGCTCTTACCCTTAACATCTTTAACATATGCTTCCTTAATTAACTTTTTACCTTGTTCTCTAGTAAAACTGGAAGTTCGCCTTACTAAGTTCTTCATAAAAATATCTAAGTTCAAAGGCATATCCCTCCTTATTTTCAATAAAATTATTCTAACCTACTTATACCTACTATCTACTCTACTTTTAAATCTATATTATAAAATAATTCAACTAAAAAGTTAATTACTATTTTACCTAAACCTTATTATAAAAAATTTAAAGATAGAGATAAATACATGAAATTACCCCTATCTTCTTAAACTTTTTAATACATTAAACTTATATTTAATTATACTGTTAAAATATATTTTAATTTATCCTCTTTGGAAAACCATTAAACATTTCAAAGGTTTTTCTACTTCGTTCTATAATAGGTTTAAATTCATCTTTATATTGAACTGGAAACTTATAAGAAAATCCTTTTAATCTATCTCCATCTAAAACATTTAAACTATATATAATCTCACCATTTTTTTTAGTATATGAGTAAAACCAATCATCACCACACTTAGATTCTAATACCTCTCCATAACTAGTTTCTTCTTTATAAAGATACTTACTGTCATCATCATTATAATTTTTAAGGTTACTTAAAGAAAACTCGATTAGTCCATCCTTACTTTTAAAAGAAAGCGCTGATTTATCATCTAATTGATAGTTTTTATCTAAAACAACTATATTAGGATATTCAACCATCACCCCTTTTATTATTGCCGTTTCAAAGTAATAACCACTATCTAAACCACCTAGACTAATTGGTTCTTCTCCAACTAAATAACCATAAGTATTTTCAAGCTCTCTAGTATCATCATAATCATTGACAGCTACCTCTAATTTAACTCCACCATTTTCATAATTACCTTTAGTAAAAATTCTTAAGCTCTTATTTTTTTCTCCAAATTTTATGTAACCATCTTCAATATAAGCACCATATCCATCTCTAATAACAGAATCCTTTAAATTATTTTCTCTATTAAATCTATTAGTCTCTGGATATGAATTATCTTCTTCCACATTTGAACTATTATCTATTAAGTCTTGCTCAATATTATGACTAAATTCTTTATTAGATTTATCTAATAAACTTTCAAAATTTCTTTCTAAAATAAATTTTTCTAAACTAGCAGAATTATATATTTCTAATTCATTTAATTTATCTTCTGAATAGTTCATTAGTTTATTATCTTTGCCAATAATAGTATTAACTGCACTACTAATCAATATAGTTATGCTTAATATAATATCGATTATTCTCAAATAAGTCCCTCCTTAATAATATATATTTTTTCCAAATAGTCTTTTATTAAGTTAATTGTACCATATGATTACAAATAAATGATTATTTTCATAATTAATGAATACTAAAAATAGAATTTGTAATACTAAAATTATATTAAAATTTGGAAAGGTAGTGATTTATTTATTATGAATCCATTTTTAGAAAAAAGCTCAAAAATTCAAGACTATTTCACAGACTGGAGAAATATTTACGCAAAACCTTATAATAAAAACGAAGTTGATCCTTATACAAAAACTAGAATAATTTTAATGAATGGAGCTGAATTTGAAGCAAACTGGTTTTCTCATCAATTCTCTAGACACTGTAATAACAATGAACTTAGAAGAGAACTTGCCCTTGCTAGAAGATTAGATAAACAACAACAAATGCTAATTAGTTCACTAAGACCTGCTAATGAAAGTATTTTAGAGACTACCATAAGCTATGAACAACTAGCTGTAGATTTAACTGCTAGACTTGCTAAACGTGAACCTAATGAACATGTTAAAAAAGCTTTAGATTTTGCATTACTTGAGGATTTTGACCATTTATATAGATATTCAGATTTATTATTTATGGAAGAAGGAACAAAGGCAGAAAATCTAGTTGGACATTATACAGAAATAATGCCAGGTAGACCAACTATCGCTCATCATAGATGTCCTAATGATAACATAAGAAACTTTGTTGATTTTAAAACAGCAGACCTTATTACTAAACTAGATATATCAATAATAACTGCGGCAGAACAACAAACTATGAATTATTACATGAATATAGCAGGTTTCTATACTAATGATGTTGGAAGAAATCTTTATCAAGAAATAGGTTTAATAGAAGAACAACACGTTTCTCACTATGGAAGCCTTTTAGATCCTAACTGTACATGGCTTGAAAATCTACTTATGCATAAATACACTGAGGCATATTTATATTATTCTTGCTATAACTCTGAAGTTGATCCATATATTAAAGGACTATGGGAACAATGTTTTGTTCAGGAAGTTGCTCAATTACATAAAGCTTGTGATCTTCTTAAAAAATATGAAAATAAAGAATGGCAAGAAGTTATTCCAAATGGTGAATTCCCAGAACTTCTAACACTTGGAGAAAATATATCTTATGTTAGAGATATATTAGATAATACTGTTAATAATACAACTATAAAAGATGATTATGTTGATGTAAGTACATTAGGTCCTGATTCATCCTTCCATGAATTCCAAAATAAAGTTAATAAAAATGTTGAAGATGTTCCAAGTCATAAGGTCATAGTTGATTTTATTTCAAAAAATAATGAAGATTATAGATTTGAAACAAAAGAAAATCCAATTGTTGCTTTAAGAGATAGAAAATCTGATAATACTTCTATTGGAAGAACATCTTTAAGTTAACATGACTTATAAAAAATTAAAAGTGGATTCCTTAAGAATCCACTTTTTTAATATCACAATATAAAATTATAATTTTTAACTAAATTAATGAGAATAAATCATTTAAAGCCTCACTCATAGTTGGATGAGTAAATATATTGTCTCTTAAGAAAGTGTAATCCTCATCAGCTTTCATAGCTAAGGTAACTATATTTATTATTTCAGCTGATTCTGCACATAAAAGTGTGCAACCTAATATCTTGTTTGTCTTTACATCTACTATAGCTTTCATAATTCCTTCAGTTTCTCCAATAACCTTTGCCCTTGGAATAGTATTAACATCTAATTTAGCAGTTTTTATTTCAAAGCCTTTTTCTAAAGCTTCTTTTTCACTTAATCCAACTCTAGATAAGTTTGGTTCAATAAATACTGAATATGGAATAAATTCTCTATCATCAGTACTTCTCTTTCCTTCTCCAAATAAATTATCTTTTATAATTCTAAAATCATCTAAAGATATATATGTAAATTGAGGACCACCATTAACATCTCCAATAGCCCAGATATTAGGGACATTTGTTTTTAGTTTATTATCAACTGCTACAGCTCCCCTATCTGTTACTTTAACACCTGCAGCCTCTAAATTTAATTCTTCAGTATTTGGTTTTCTACCTATAGCTATTAAAACTGCATCTCCTGTAATTTTATTTAACTCTCCTAAGCTATTTTCATAAGAAACTTCAACTTCTCCATGTATTTCTTCAAAAGATTTAACTTTTGATCCTAATAAGAATTCAATTCCTTTTTTCTCTAGAATTTCTTTTATACTTTTAGAAATATCCTCATCTTCTCTGCCAGCAATTCTATCAAAGGCCTCTATTACTGTTACTTTTGAGCCAAAGCTTGCATAAATTGATGCAAATTCTAATCCAATATATCCTCCACCTACTATAACTAAATGTTTTGGTAATTCTTTTAATTCCATTATGGTAGTACTGTTATATATTTTACTGCTACTTTTTATTCCTTGTATATTAGGAATTATAGTAGTAGCCCCTGTATTTATAAAGATTTTTTCTCCCTCTAAAATTATATCTTCTTTTTCACTATTAATAAGTATTTCTGTATTTGATATAAATGAAGCTGTTCCATTAAATACATCTACATTTTCATTATTATTTAGCATATTATAATTTTTATTTCTTAAAGCTTCTATTAAAGCATTTTTTTCTTCTATAGATTTTCTATACTCTCTTGCCTTTTCTTCAAAGGTATTTAACCCTTTATATAAAGACACTTTTGATTTATGTACTAAAGTTTTTGTAGGAATACATCCAACATTTATACATGTTCCACCATACATCTTATCTGATTTTTCTATTATAGCAACCTTTTTACCTAGTTTTCCCAAGTAACCAGCAAGTGTTTTCCCACCTTTTCCAAATCCTATTATAATATATTCATATTTATTCATTTTTCTCACTCCAAACTTTTAATATTAATTTTTATATAAATTCATCCTAAAATCTCTTTTAAAATACATTATTCTCTCTTAAGTTAATTTAATTTTAGCAACTTGTATTAGTTTAAACAATTAGGCACTTTTTAGTTACCACATATTAAATAAATATAAAAAATAAGGATAGTTTAACTATCCTTATTAAAATTACTTTATAAATATAAATCTTAAAGTTATATTAAAGGTTCAACATGAACAGTAACACCTTTAATAAATTTCATTTTTTTTAATATTAGATTCTCTAAATCACTAGCAATCCTATGTCCCTCAAAAACTGAAATATCTTTATCAACACATATTACTAAATCTACATAAGCCATAGCCCCATACTTTCTTGTTCTAATCTCTCTTAAAGACTTAATTCCTTCAACTTCATCTACTATAGTTTTTATTTCCTTTTCCTTCTCCTCATCAATAGAAATATCCATAAGCTCATTTGCTGAACCTATTAAAATTTCAATTCCTACCTTTGCTATAAAAAGAGCAACAACTATTGATGCTATGGAATCTAGTGATTTAAACCCTAAAATAGCTCCACCTATTCCTATAAAAGCTGCAACTGAGGATAATGCATCTGACCTATGGTGCCATGCATCAGCCTTTAATGCTGGTGAATTTGTCTTCTTAGCTACCTTAATAGTAATTCTATACTGATATTCCTTTATAAGAATAGATATAACTGATACAACTAAAGGAAAAGTTGTTGGAATTTGCACTTCATTTAAATGAAAAAGTGAATAAACCCCATTATACCCAATCTTTATAGATAAAATTACTAGTAGGATAGCTAATAAAAAAGAGACTAAAGTTTCAGCTTTTTCATGTCCATAATTATGTCCCTTATCCTTTGGTATGCTTGCTATTTTATTTCCAATTAATACTCCTACAGAGCTTATAATGTCTGATGCTGAATGTGCACCATCTGCTATCATAGCATTAGACTTTCCTATTATACCTGCTAATATTTTGATTATAGCTAAAACTATATTCCATAATATAGATATAATTGTTACTTTATTTGCTTCACAATATCTTGACTCCATATTTATCCCCCTAATATTATCAATTAATATATTAAAACTTAAATAAAATCTATAAAATCAAGGCACATATATAATTTATATTATCAATTGATAATTAATTATTATAAAAATACTTTAGTTATATAATATGTAATTTTATTTTTATATGTTCCTAAAAGAAAAAGCTACACATTTATGTGTAGCTTTTTAATATACTTAGTATCTTTTTCTTTTATACTTTGTTACAAAAACTAGGGAAATTAATAGTGTTAAAAGAACCACTCCAAATATTACATAATATGTTTTATTAAAGGTTTCTCTAACTTCTCCTCTTTCTCCTTGTTTAGGAATATTATTAAACATATTTATATTTTCTTCACTTATTCCTAAATCATTTAATTGTTTCTTTTCCTCTTCGCTTAAGCTTGAATAGTCCCTGTTATTCAATATCTTCATAGCCTCTTGTATATTTTCTTGTGTAGGCATGTTTCCCATATTAGGTATTTTATTATCCATATTACCATTAGGATTATTAATATTATTAGGAGCCTCTCCCATGTTTCCTCCATTAAAAGGTCTTCCACCTTCTGGAATAGCTTGTCCATTATTATTTTCTTCATTATTATTCGCTAAATTTTCTTCATTCATCTTATCATTAGGCATTTTTCCACCCATATTTTGTTCACCTAAGGCTTTTAAATTTAATGAAGTTTCAATGTTTCCATATTCCGTTGATGTTTCTTCTCCATTTAACTGAGCTTCTACACTCTTTGTTCTATCCTCTCCAAAAACTAATAACTCTTTAATGGCATTTTTGTATTCATCATAAGTATAGAATGCTGTAGGATCAATTTTTACGTAATCTCCTATTAACTTATCATTATTTGTAACTGTAGTACTAAAAATACCACTTTTAAAATATTCATTTACTATCTTATCTAAATACTCATGATACTTCTCTTTATATTCATCATTTTCTAAAAGTTTTCCTATAAGAGGGAAATTTTCTAAATTACCTGTAACAGGAGAATCAATAGGGAAATTTACAGCTCTGCTTCCACTATTTGTGGCAAATCCTCCAAAGGATAAATTTAAGTCCCATGGAAGTATATCACAAACTCCATTATTTTCGTAAAGATAATAATTATGATACATTCCACCTGAATAACTATCTAGGTTAACTAAGAAATTGTTTACTGCAAAGTACTTAAGAACTTCATCAACATTTAAATATTTCTCTATATCCCTACCATTTTCTAAACTTTTCATCATTTCAATTACATTTTCAAAATCTTCATCCGTTGTACTCTTAAATACTGCACTATCTCTTAAAGTAGAATAACTGCTAATATTATCATCTATATATTTAAAATCAGCACCTTCATTATTTTTTCCTCCCATCATAGGAGATATTTGTCCCATTCCTGCATTTTCTTTATTCATATTGCCAGCCATATTTTGATTTTCATTAGGAATATTCATAGGTTTATTACCCTCTTTATTATTTCCTTCATTGTTAGGCATATTAGGTGGATTCATCATTCCCCCTTCTTTTCCTTGATTATTTTTCATATCAGGCATGGCATCTTTATTTCCTTCATCTTTTTTAGCCCCTACTCCCATAGTTTCAGGTTTATATAAATTACCTTCTAATTCACCATAATTTTTTTCAACAAATCTCTCCTCAATTACTTCTAATGCTAAATATAATCCCCACTGTTCTCCATTAATCTTTATGTTTGAATAAGAATACTCTGGAGTAGGAATCCCAAGAAAATTATATATGTCATAAGATATTGCTTCCTTCATATAAGTGGCATCAGATATATTATTATTTAAAGCTAGTTTTCTTATTCCATGATAGGTCTGTCCGTCAACATATTGTCCAAAATCTATTTTTAAACTATATCTATCTGTCGTATCATCATTTGCAACAGAGGATAAACTTGAATTTCCCTTAGGTCTAACCCCAACATTATAAAAAGTTTCTCCATTTATAGTTATATCTGCACTTCTATATTCCTCATCTGTAGCATTTTCAATTAACCATTCCCAATCACTTTCTTTTATCTTTATATCTATATCAGTTACAATATTTTTATTTAAAACCCTTTCAATAGTAGAAGATTGTCCACTAGTACTAAGTGCTTCTGTAGAATTAAATGACTTTAAAGCAAATACTGATACAAAAACAAATATGACAGCTAAGGAAATACTTATTAGAGAAATATATTTACTTGCCTTTTCATTTATCACTTAAACTCACCCTCCTTACAAAAATTCAATTTATTTAAAATAGGAGAGAATAAATTTACCCTCTCCTACTTGTATTTATATATATAAACTAAAGCTTAAGCCATGTAATCTCCGTTATAGCTAACTAAAACAGCATTTGAAACTCCCTCTATCTTTGATACTTCATTAACAAAGGATGTAGTTATATTCTTTAACTTAACTTCTATTGTCATTTCAATTCCATTTGAAGGAGAAATAGTTTTTGATTTAACACAATATTTATTTACATTTTTAGATAATATGTTAAGTACACTGTTTTCACTAATATCATTTTTACAATTAACCACTAATATATATGGATTATCTGTTGTTTTCTTATTAGCAAATAGAACCATTACTATTCCTATAAAAACGGCACCTAAAATAGCTAAGGGAATAAGTCCAGCACCTAAAACTATCCCTTCACTTATTGACCAAAATAAGAATGCAATATCCATAGGTTCTTTTATAGCACTTCTAAAACGAACTATAGAAAGTGCACCAACCATACCAAGTGAAAGAACTACGTTAGAAGTAACTCCAAGTATAATTAATGTAGTTATTAATGTAAGTGCCAGTAAAGACATTGCAAAAGTTGATGAATACATAACTCCCTTAAATGTTTTTTTGTAAACCTGCATTATAAATAATCCTACTGCAAAAGAAAGGATCATTGCTATAAACATGTCTAAAAATGAAATAGATGTCATTTTATCAACGAAACTTGATTTAAATATGTCACTAAAATTAACTGCTTGATTGCTCATTTATTTATCCTCCTAATTTAATCCTATATTTTAAACTAATGTATTTTTTACATATTTTTCTGATTTATCTTAATTTAAACAAACCTTATAAAAAAGCTTATCCATATATTCTTGAAGCTGCATACTTAGAAATAGCTGATGCTCTACGCTCATTAGTTTGAATAATATCTTGTATTAATTCTGGTAAAAACTCATCATACTTTACTTCTAACACAACTATATTATTATCTATGGCTTCTATTGTAGGTACTTCACTATTAAATATATTAGTGCTGTATATTCCTGTTCTTATTTTTTTATCAAAGGTTATACGCACATTTCCTAATCTGTATATATAAGCTTCTCTTACATAATCAACTATGCTCTTAGGCTTTAATAAATCCCCCTTAATTTTTGAATAAAATTCAATAAATAAAGGTTTATTACTATATCTTAAAAATTCTATATCTCCCTTAAGAATTTTTTCACATTCCTCTTTACTTATTAACTCACTATCCTTTGAGCATAATCCATTTATCTTAGATTTCTTTTCTAGTTTAATAAAAGAGTGATTATCATTATAAAATCTTATACGAAATTTTTCTCTATAATTTACTCCATTAATCTTTTCCATAAGAACCTTGTCATTTAAATTGTCAAAGTAAAGACTTCGTATTTTATATTCATTATTTTCACTAGCATTTGCATCAATTTTCATAATATGCATTAATCTATTTTTAATTGCTCTATAATCTGAGTAATTTATATAATGCTTAATCTCATGCCTAAACTTTTTCTCCTTCACTAAATTCACCTCCAATCTCTCATCAAAATCTATTTTAAATAATTAACCTTAATACTTCCTTAACGCTTATAAAAAATTTTTCTAAAAGCAAAAAAACTTATAAATATAATCAGAAAAGAGCTAATCTAAATAATTGATCAAAAACTAACTTAGCTATCATCTTCATAATATTTATAAGTTTTTATTTTTTAGTTTTAATAAAACTAATATTTTTAAATTTAATTTTCCTAATTATTTTGTTAAGTATTAATTTAATATTTTAGGTATTGTAATTTCAAATCTTGTTCCTATACCATATTTTGAATATAACTTTATATCTGTTCCTAAGGTCTTGCCAATAGATTTTAATAAACTTAATCCAATTCCACTACCCTTAATATTCTTTCCTCTAACATCTGCACTTCTAAAGAACCTATCAAAAATACGTCCTATATCCTCTTCTTTAATTCCTATACCATTATCACAAACTATTATCTTTATATTTTTATTTACTTCCTCAAAAGATAGGCTTATCTTACCACCCTCTTCTGTATATTTAAATGCATTTTCAAGAAGTATTATAAGCATTCTTTTTACCTTACTATAATCCCACTTTACTATTACAGGAGTAAGAGGTCTATTTACAATAAAATTCTTTTCCTGTACTTCTGCTAAATCAACATAAAACTCACTTAAATCTTCTATGAACTCCTCTAGCTCAAAGGATACTAAATTTACGCTATTATCTATATCTTCCTTTGATAATAATAATAAGTCACTATTTAGCTTTTCAAGATCTCTAACTTCACTCATCATTTTAGAAATATGTTCAAAATGATCTTCTATTTTATCGTCCCAAGAATTTGCTAAAAGCTCTAATTTGCCTTTTATAACAGCTAAAGGTGTTTTCATCTCATGGGATGCATCTTGAACGAAAAATACTTGTTTGTCATAAGCTTTCTTTATAGGCTTTATTACCTTTGAAGAAAGAATATATGATAAAACTAATGCAATTCCTATTAATATTACTAAAGCCATTATTATGGTTTTTATTAATTGGTTTATTGATTGAACTTCAGAATCAATATTAATAAGTAATTGTACTCTTATATCTCTACTTGATATGGTAACTCCTCTAAACTTATAACCTTTAAAGGTTATTTGTTCTACCTTACTCTTAGATTCTTCTCCTAAATCTGGTAAATTATCTTCATCAAAATAAGGATTAGGATTCATTGATAAAACCCTATCTCCTCTATATAAAATAGATATAATATTAGGAGGAGTAGGAGGTAAAACATTTTTACCAATTTCAAAAAATTGTCTATCCTGCGGATTAGGAATTAATACTTTTTGAACCTTTTCTTTCTCTTGAAGTAAACTATTATCAACATTTACAAATACTCTAGATGTATATAATGTTGTGGTTATAATTGCAAATATTAAAAGGCAGAAAAAAACTATTCCTGCACTAATTAAAGTTACACTTCTCTTTGTTTTAAAGAATATATCTTTTCTCTTCATTTTCTAATCCTCTATGCTCTCATCTATTAAATATCCCATTCCTCTTTTAGTAACTATATATTTATCATATCCAAAGGGGCTTAATTGTTTTCTAAGTCTACTCATATAAACTTCTATAATTTCTGTAGATGCATCACTATTATATCCACATATATTATCAAAAAGTTGCTCTTTAAAAAGTACAACTCCCTTATTTATTACTAAATATTCTAATAGATTAAATAATTTCTCATTTAATTCTAATTCTTTATGATTTATAAAAACTTTCTTTGTCTTCATGTTTATTTCCATACTCTTAAACTGGAGTATGTTTGAATCTTTTATCTTTCCTAAGCTTTTAAGTATAACATTTACCCTTGCTTTTAATTCTTCCATAAAAAAAGGTTTAGTTAAATAATCATTAGCTCCTAAATTAAAGGCTCTAAGCTTATCTCCAAGCTCTTCTTTTGCAGTTAGAACTATAACTCCTGTATTTAGCCTCTTCTTTGAAATAAAGTTTAATACCTCCATACCTCCAGCGCCTGGCAGCATCAAATCTAATATGACTATATCAAAATAATATGTATTTAAATATTCTATGGCATCTAATCCATCATAAACGCATTCTATTTCCACATCATTTTTAAAATACTCAACTATATTTTCACTAATCTCTATATTATCTTCAACAAGTAATACTTTTATCATAATATTCTCCTTATTTTACATTTTTAAAATTTAATTTTTATGTAAATACATTAAATATTTTAGCATTCCAATTATTATACCACCACTTCCTTTACACAAGCTTAACGATTTTAAATTAATTAAATATCCTGTTGGTTTAATTTTCACCTTAAAATTTAAAATTAATAAAAAAAATGCATAACTAATAGTTACGCACTTTTCTAATCCATATATTTTATATACATATATTATCTTATCTCTAATTTAAAACATTACTTTAAACTAATATATTATTTAAATTTTAATCATTATATAAAACTTTTTCTAAAAATTCTACTAAATATATTGCTCCCTTTTCTTTGGTAAATTCTATTATTCTTTCCTTTTGAGTAGAGTCTAAATTATAATGATTTTTTAAGTGAAGTAAATTTTTCTTAGCTGAACTATTATATAAATATTTTAGATCAATATTATCTCTATCCATCTTTTTAATCATTAGCTCACTATTTATTTCTTTTATTATTGCCTCTATAACACATTCTAAAGAGCAATATGGTTCATCTACTATGAAGTATCCTCCATCATTTACACTAAAACCTTTTTCACAATTAAAACAAAAAGCATCTGCACTTTGATTTTTTTCTTCAACTTGCTTTAATTCATCATTACTTTCCTTATAATTGCATCTTAACTTTAACTCCATCTCTACTCCTCCTTTAAGTCTTACCTAAAGATAAAATTTAAGCAACTATTATTTATATATGCATATAAATGATTAAATATGTTAAGTTAAGTAAAAAGTTAATTTTATTTTTAAAATAAAGGATTTTTTAAATTGAATATTAAAATTATTATCTTAATTTATTATTGTTCTCTTTAATGCATTTAAATTCTTTTCAAGGTTATAAACCCTGTCTACACACTTAATTAAACAATAATTCTTATAATTATCCTCATGGTCTATTAATTGAATATTTTTACAAAAGCTTCCTATGTAATTAGGATTATAAAAAAATTCTTCCTTAAAACTCCTTAATTTTTCTTCAATCAAACTTATACCCTCATTTATGTACTCATAATCTAAGGCTCCTTTATTTGAATTACTCAAAACAACTGCATAGTTTATAATTGAAGTTGTAAATTCACTATTTGAAAGCATAAACTTTTTAATTTCTTTATCTTCTTTTTCATCACTAGGATTTGTATGCATTTGTATTCTCCCACTAATTAAATATGAAGAATAAATAATTCTTCTTAATTCCATTTCATCAAAATCTTTTTCTAGTGCTTCTCTTACTTTAGTGATCATAACCTTATCTAAATCAATTAACCTTTTCACCATATTTATAAGTTCAACATGATTTTTATTAGGAAGAATAAATTTATTAGCAAATAATACTACTATAGCAGCGATTCCTGTATATAATAGTCTTAATATAACCGCTTCCCCATCACTCATAGATATGGTAGTTATGGCTAAAGCATAGCAAGTTACATATATACTCATTGTTGCATAATCTTTAAAAGCATACATAAAAAATGTTGTAACTAAAATTATAACAAAATGCATCTCTTGTCCTTTAAAAACAGAAAATAGTAAGAATGCTACTATAACTCCTAAAATAGTTCCTCTAAATCTAGCGTAAACCCTTGCTTTACTATCTTCATAAAAAGGAAGAGCTAAAATAAAGACTGTCATTGGTAACCAATATCCCTTTGGTAAGGAAAATCTTCTAATTACGAAAAAAGCTAAAGTTACTATAACTGACATTCTTATGGCAAATCTAAGTTTAAATTCATTAAGTTTAAAGTTATATTTACTATAAACTTGAAAATAATCCTTGTTATTTTTAAAGTTTAAAAACTTCCTTAAGTTAAATCTATGATAATTCAAATGTTCTATAGATTCTGATAAATATCTTAAAACTAAACTTGTATAAAAAGTGAGATTTTTATTGTGGAATTTAAATTCTTTTTTAAATCCCTCTAACTTTTCATCACATAATTTATAATCATTAAAATTATTTTCAAGATATTTAAATAACTTATAAAACCTTTTAAATTCCTTTTTATTTTCCTCAATTATTTCCTTTGAACTTTTTAGATCATGTATAATATTATTTATATGTTGAAAAGCAATCATAATTTGATAGTACTTTCTTCTTCCACCTGAATACACAAATCTATTAAGCTCCCTACAAATATCAAAAAGCTCTATCTGTTCACTTTTAACTTTATCTATATCATCATAATAAAGATTTTTAAATTGAGAATGAATATTTTCAAATCCACTTTTTATTAGTTCTTGAATTTTATTATCTTCTCCCCTAGGTGATACAATCATTAAAGCTAAATAAACTATTAAATATGATACAAAAATTCCTAAAAGCCTATTAGAAATTTGATCAAATTTTACTGGAAACATTTGAAGAAGAACGAAGGCCATTAAGTAAGGAAAATAACTATCTGGATTATACTCATCTGTAAGTAAATAAACCAATATTATTATTCCAAAAAAGTTTATTAATACCTCTAAAAGTCCTCCTATACTTGCAACAGAGGCTAATACCCCTATGGCTAATTGTATAAACAAGGGCTTAAAAATATTATTTTCAATTATTAGATATGTCCTCATTCTTATAAATGTTAAAGTCATATAAGTTGCAATAATTATATTACTTAATCCAAAAAACTTTAAATTTACTAAAAGTAAAACCATAGATAAAATAGTTGGTGGTAATGCCTTTTTTAAAGTTTTTCTTATACTATTTACTTCCAAGGCTTTCTCCTTCTTTCAAACTCTTATTTGCTTATTTTAAATATACTTCTATAAAAATTGTACCACATTTAGTTACAATTTGTTCATATTTTATTTCTTATTAAAATTATATTTCATAAGTAAATTTTAAAGATTGAAAATTAAATAAAAAAATAAGAAGTTTTAATATTCCTACCTAATTTGGATATTAAAACTCCTCTTTTAAACTTTAATTTTAAACTGTATTTTAAGTAAATTTTGATTTTTTATATTTTTTATTCTAATGTCTTTTTGCCGAAATCCTCTAAAAGCCTTATTATAGGACATAGACTTCTCCCTAAATCTGTTAAAGAGTATTCAACATGGGGAGGTACCTCATTAAATTGAGTTCTTATAACAAGTTTGTTATCTATAAGATCTTTTAAAACTCTTGTTAGCATAAGACTAGATATTCCTTCAACGTTTTTCTGTAGCTGATTAAACCTTATGCTTTCATAACTAGAAACTTCCCATAAAACTTTTAATCTCCATTTACCACTTAAAACCTTTAAAGCGTGTTCTATATGCTTTTCATTAATCTTCCTTTTATTATGTTTTTTCATATAACACCGGTCCTAAAATTTATTTTACTGCTTAATGATATCACATAATAATATTTCTTAATAGTCTATTTTACTTCTTCTTAAATAAAGCATTTATACAAATATCTTCCACTTTTCTAAAGTCTTATTTACTTTAAATCCATTATAAATTATATAATATTAAACTAAATAAACTTAACTTCAATACTTAACTTTTTGTAAGTAACTAAATAAATATTGCGTACTTGTCTTAAAAATTCATGATTACTATAATTTTATTTAGATATATAAATTATTAGATAGGTAGGTTGATTTATTATGATGAATGTAGATACTAGTAAATGTATAGGCTGTACTCTTTGTATGCAAGACTGTATAGTTAGTGATATAGAAATGGTAGATGGTAAGGCCCATATAAAAAATGAAAGTTGTATAGAGTGTGGACACTGTATTGCTATTTGTCCTAAGGAAGCTGTTTCAGATTCAGATTACGATATGAGTAAAATTCAAGAATATAAGAAAGAAAGTTTTGATATAGATTCAGATAGACTTTTAAACTTTATTAAGTTCAGAAGAAGTACAAGACTTTTCCAAAACAGAGATGTTGAAGAGGAAAAACTTGAAAAAATAATAGAAGCAGGAAGATTTACTCAAACAGGTAGTAATCTTCAAAATGTTTCCTATGTTGTTGTAAAAGATAAAATTCAAGAACTTAGAAAAATAGTCCTAGAAACCTTAAAATCTCTAGGAGAAACCTTATTAAATAAAGAAACTACTCCTGAAAATATAAAAAGATATTGTTATATGTGGATTAAAATGTATAATGATTTCTTAGAAGATCCAAATGGTGAAGATAAACTATTCTTTAAAGCTCCTGCACTTATAATTGTTAAATCAGAATCTACTGTAAATGCTTCTCTTGCAGCATCTAATATGGAGCTTATGACTAATGCCTTAGGCCTTGGAACATATTTTAGTGGATTTTTACAAAGAGCCTCTGAAGTAAACCCTAAAATAAATGAATTCTTAGGCTTAAAAGAGAATGAATCCTTAGTAAACTGTATGGTTATTGGTTATCCTAAAGTTAAATATAAAAGAACTGTACCAAGAAAAGAAGCTAAAATAACTTGGATGTAGTTATACAAATAAAGGAATCTATAATAAACACTTTAATATAGATTCCTTTATCTTACTTATACTATCCATAATTTTAATAATATAATTACTATACTTCTATTTCAAAAACTAAATCAAAGGTTTTTATACTTCCATAGCTACTAAAACTAGTAGGTATTGCAGTGATAAATCTAAATCCTCTCTCAGCATATTGATCAATAATTTCTCTATGATTAGCACTATTAAAGAAACCTTCAGCTTGTGCTTCTACATATTCATATCTATACATTTTCTCCCTCCTTATTAAATCAAAATCCCAATTATTCCATCAGTTAATTATACCATTTATTGTTAAATATTTTATAACTTTTATTCTAAAATTTATTTTAAAAGAAAAAGAGCATGTATCAAAATAATTCCATATTTTGATACAGCCCTTAATCACAAATACAAACTCCCACTCCATTTTTGTTAAAAATACTTTTTACTTTATAAATTAATTATATAATAAATTTTAAGCTAATTATTGTGTAACAGTTATATCAACTTCTTCAATGGTAACACTACCAGATGAAGCAATTGCAAATACAGCCTCTAAGGATTTATCTGAAGATTTCTTTATAATCTTTAGCTTAGAATCATCCTTTAAATTATCCAAATATTCCTTAACCACTAAAATTAAAGCCATAATATTTCTAGCTTTTTCATCCACAGTAACTGATCTAAATCCTTCATTTTCTTTTAAAGTCTCTGAAACATCTAAAACATTTTTACTTAACTTATTGTAATCATCAGTTACAACGGCTGCTATTCCTAGTATTGGAAGATAAGATTTCTTAAACTCAACCTTATTCTCTTTTAAATTGGTTGCTAAATCTCTTACTTGTGCACATTTTATATCAACAGGCATATTTATTATTGATAACACATTGCTTAATAATTCTAAATCATTATTTTTTGAAAAACCGCAATCTGTTAAAATATCATAACATTCATTGATTTCATCAAAGGTTTCTTCAAGATTTTCTGAAGTCATAGCAATCATTGCTGCTGAGCAAAGATCTTCTCTTTTAGTCTCAAATCTATGATTTTTCTTCATATACTTGTAAGCACTCTTTGTATTCATTATTACTTCTTCAACATTAATAAAATTTCTTGAGAAGAATATTTCTTCTGCTGCTAACATTAAATATCTACTTTGTGAAAATTCACTTTTAAGATTAATATAAATGTTTTCTATTTCACTTAAAGCTTTGTCCATATCCTCTTCTAAGGATATATTTACAGCTAAGTTCAATAAATTTCTTCTTCTATATTCTGAAAAGGCTGAAGTATTTTCTTTTATAAGTTTTATTGCTTTTTCTATTCTATCTATGTTAGCAATTTCATTTCTTAATGTTAGGTTTAAGGCACTATATTTTCTATCAATATTTCTCTCAGAAGTCCCTTCAATCTCATCTAAAATCTCACCATTATTAATTAATAAATCTACCCTTTCGCTAATCATAATAATCATCCTTTCTTTTTCAAAAAAATAATTATAAATAAGTGCAAATTAACTACTGTAATACAACTAATATTTAGTATGAATTATGTACTATATTACAGAAATTAACTTACATAACTTTATTAATAAAATTATACTCTTATTTTTAAAAGGCATTATTTAATAGCCTATTATACCCCTTAAAAAAACACCATAAATTTTACATAATTATCAAAATAAAACACATTAAAATGACTTTCTTATAAATAAAACTATTAAATATCTAAATACTTATATATTTAATACTTAACTTCCATACATAACCTATTATTCTATATTTTGTTGTATAATGAAAGTATAAAAGGGGATTAAAGGGGTGTTGTTTTATGAGAAATTCTACTTATAAACAAAACAAAATTTTTATTTTAGCCTATGTTATATTTGGATTGTTCATGGGTCTATTTTTTGACTTATTGTTATCAACTCACATATACACATTAAGTATTTTAAGTATATTTTTGGGCTTTTTTATACTAGGAGTAATCTTTAAGATTATCCTTTCATGCCAAAATAAAAAACATATTTAAAAACTAAATATTAAAATCTTATATTATTTAATATAAGTTAAAAGAGATTTTATGATTTAACTCTAATCATAAAATCTCTTTTTTAAACCTTTAAAGCTTGTCTATTAAAAATAATCTAATATCTTAATAAAAGATTATTTAATCTTCTAATATTAACTTAAGATAATTTCATTTCTCCATCTACAAGAATAATTTGCGATTGTTGAACCCTATTAATTCTCTTTATTGATATTTTATTTCTTTCAAGTTCTTTTAATATAGGATATTGTCTTGCTAAAACATTAAATGCATCTATTTCATCTAATCCTAGTACCATAGCAGATTTAAAAGGAATTATTTTGCTATCATTAAAGTTTAAAACTATGTTAAATAACTCTTTAGGAGTTGAAATTATTCTTTTATGCTCTGAAAGCAATCTACTTACTCCTGAAAAATCATTAGCTTGTATAAGCTCATTTAACTTAATTTTTTGTTCATCTGAAAGAGTAACAACATAGTCTAACATATTTTCACCTTGCTTAACTGGTGTAGGTATTGGATTTAAAAGTTCTCCTTGTTCATCTACTTCATTATTTTTTTCATCTTTTTTATCATCTTCTAATTCTGCTTCTAAATCAACACCATATGCCACAGCTTCGCTTTTGTCAAAAGTAACATTTTCTACATTACCCTCTTCATTTACAGCAACTTCTACAGCACTTTTCTCTTCTACAGCACTATTTTCTTCTTCATTTTTATTAAAAAAATTCATGGTGAATTCCTCCTAATTCTAATTTTTATCCATTGAGTAAAATAAAACTTTAACTTATTATATCATTTTTTTTATTATTTTTTCTTTAAAAAATAATAAAAAGCAAGTAAAATTACTTGCTTTTTATATTAAATTTTTTCTTAATTATATATGCCTAAACTTATTATATATACATTTAATTTATTTTTCTTTAAAAAACCAATAAGAATTTAACCCAGAAATTTGAACCATAGCATCTTTAGGAACTTGTTTTATGGTATTATAAATATTCATAAAATCTCCAGATCCTATGGTTAAACTTATAAAACCAAAAGTAAATAAAATTCCTGATATAAAACTCATATCACTAGGTATAAAAATCCATATTATAAGTGGTAAAAACCCAAATACTATGTTTGGAAAAATACTTAAAAATATAAATCTTTTCTTTGTTATGGCTGTATTAGATGTAACTAAAGCCAACCTTTGCTTAATAGAATACCACATTTCAACCTCTGCATCTTTTGGAAAAAATATAGCATGCAAATATTCATGTGGTAATATACTAAAAGGTATTAAGATAATTCCAAAAATATTTAGTACATCACTCACTCCAAAAAATCCATTAGTTTTTATTCTAAGAAAAATAACTATAAGCAAAAATATTACAACGGGTATTAAAAATCTTCTAGTTTCTTTAGCTAGCTCCTCAGCTGATTCCGGTTCTTCAAACCTTACAGCGTTTTCAGGCAATTCATCTATTGGAAGATCCTCTACACCGTTAAACTTCCCTTTCCAAATTAACTTCAAAAATTTAGCCACTAATCTAATAAAATCTTTAAATAAGATTGTAATTTAATTAAAATTCACTACAACTTATCCTAGTATGTCTTAAAATACATTAAATATAAAGTATTCTAAATACTTACTTTATAATATTAGTGACATTCACCTCCCCATTTGTTTTAAATTATAGATAAAATTCAAATATAATACCAAATAACAACTCACTATACTTCTCATTAATAACTTTTTAATGAAATTCTAGGCACATAAATATAAACCTTATATAGAAATATAAGGTTTATGAAATAACTTTCCCCTATTCCCTTATTATACCATAAAACCTCCATTTTTCGTCATGGTAAATCACACCAATTGAAAATTATTTAATTTAATCCATATATTAATATATCCTTATATAAAATCATATATATAAATATATAATTTAAAACTCATACTTATTAAGGGTTCTCATTTTAAAATCTCCTTCTATATTTAAGAGAACCCTACTTTTTACTTAATTTATTTTACTTAATGTATAGGTTTATAATTTTGAAAGGAGGATTTTGATAAAGTTTATATTTAAATATAAACTTTACATATTTAATTATGAGTATTAAAATTTATGAAATTGAAAGCTTTAAAGATTTAAATCTATTTTGGAATATGTTCCATGATTATATAAACTATATTTTTGAAACAAGTCCACTCTCTAAAGAAACCTTTGAATATTTTTTATCTAAAGAATATAAAGATTCTGTTTTAGAACTTTCAGAAAGAGATTTTAACCCCCTAAAAATAATATTTTTTAAGGAGAAAGATAAAATAATAGGTTTTGCAACTTACATTATATACATTGATGAAAGTGGGACATCTATAATATTAGAGTATTGTATAAACAAAGAATTTAGAAATAAAGGCTTAGGTAAAATTGCATATAGTAAGCTTCAAGAAAAAATGATAAAAGAGGGTGCTAAAACTATAGAACTTACCCCTACTAATAAAAGAAATGAACTTTTTTGGAAATACAATGGCTTTTCTAACACTAGAATCTTTTTGCAAGATGGTAGAACCTTATTAATAAAAAAACTAAGGTAATAATAATCCTTTTTAAATTTTAAAATTATTTTATGTAGATTGTATAGAAATTTAAAACTATGTCTATAATCCTTAATGAAGATACAAAAATAATATATTTAAAGGTTAAGTTTAAATAGTTTATATTTTTATTAATAACTAACTTTCAAAATAGTGTTCATTTTAATAGCTATATAAAATGACACAACTACAAACTATAGTTAATTAAATGTGTGGCTATGTTAATGCTCTCCTCTAATTCTTTTTTTGCAAATTAGCTACACATTTATTTTATAAGCCAAATTATGGATTAAATCCATTTACATAATTACTTAAAGTTTATAATAGAATAAACTCTTTAAAGATCAATAAACTAAAGAACCTTATATTTAAGTAATCTTATTAATCCAGTATCTAAGAATTACTTAAAAGAAATTTACTAAAGTATAAATATAATAAACTAATGACTCCTATAATAATATTACCCTAAAATCTCCTTTAAACTAATCTAAATCTTAATCAAAATAAAAAGCATAAACCTACAGACTTAGGTCTTGCTTTTTAAAATCACTCTTAATAAGAGGAAGTTAATTCTTTCTCTTATTTTTTTATACTTAATAACCTCTAAAAAATATTCACCAAAATACAGAAATTACATATAAATAATTATATAGGTTTATACATAAACACCTCCTTACTTTTGTACAGTATGGTTTTACCTAGAAAGTTTTTTCACTATCTACATCTCCTTTATTTAAATTCCATACAAATTTACTTACACAGCAAATTCACTTTAATAAAATTATGTATAAACCTTATATTGCTATTTTAGTAACCTCATTTCAAAACTTATTTTTAAATTAATTTATTTTACTATTATGTGAGAATATATTTCTCACTTTTTTTATTTTCACTTCAAATAAAATTTATTTAAATAGTTTCACTCATAAACTAATATCTTTTATTTTATATCATACCTAAATAACTTAATTTCCTACTTATTTTATTCCTTTAAAATAAAAATCTAAGTTAATACCAGTATTTACTAGGATATCTATTTCTAAAGGAGTTATTTTACTCTAATAGAAATATTCTATAGCAAAGCTCAATTGAAAATAATTATCAAATTCCTTATAATAGCAATTGAGATTAATTATCATTTGTTTCTTAGATATGTAAAGAGGTGATATAATGTTAAAAGCTATCTTAAAAATAATGAAAAATTCAAATGAATTCTCATCCTCTACTATTGCTAAAGAGCTTAATATAAGTGAAACAATGGTTGAGATTTACAAAGAACAACTAGAACAAAAGGGATATATAAAGAAAATATCTTTATCTGGCTGCTCTCAAGATCAATGCTCATCATGTGGATGTGGTTGTGGGACTTCTAAAAGTTTAAATTCTATTTCAGGTTGGGAAATAACTGAAAAAGGGTTACTAATTTTACAAAAATAATTTTAATTAGATAAAATTAAGTTTTTTATAATTAGGAGGGATATGCAAAATGGATACTTTAGAAAAAAAACAAGTAGGTGAAAAACTTATTGTTAAAGGAATTCAAAAAGACAGTGTTGTAAAAAGAAGATTATTAGATATGGGAATTACCCCTGGCGTTACTTTAGAAATCACAGGTAAGGCTCCTCTTGGTGATCCTATTGAAGTTATTGTAAGAGGATATAAGTTAACTCTAAGAAAAAACGAGGCTAAAAGCATTTTAGTTTAGTACTTAATATCTTAAAAGGAGGAACTTTTTATGATACCTATGTCTTTGACTAAAGAAGGCAGTTCTATTCAGATAGAAAGAATGCTTATTAATGATTCCCTAGGAAAAAGACTTATGGAAATAGGAATTTCAAAGGGAAATATTATAGATGTAATTAAAAATGATACTACAGGACTAATAATTAGTATAAGTGGATCACGTCTTGCTTTAGATAAAACTTTAGCAAATAAAATCTTTGTTAAAGAAATCTAAGCTATATATTTTCGTTTTTAATTGATAATGAATATTATTATATTTCAAATGGTGTATTAGAATATTTTATGTATTAATAAGAAACATACTTTAATATAATAATTTATTTTTTAATTAATATATAAATGGTTTATCTAAAAGACTAAATAAAAATCTTTTAGAGTTGGTATTGGGTATTTTACTAAATTTAAAACTTTATTAAGGGGGAAAATTAATGTTAACTATTGCATTAGCTGGTAATCCTAACTGTGGTAAGACAAGCCTTTTTAACTTGCTTACTAAATCAAGACAACATATAGGAAACTGGCCCGGTGTTACGGTAGAAAAAAAAGAAGGTACTTTAAAGTTTAAAGGTGAAAGCTACAAGGTAATTGATTTACCAGGAACTTATAGCTTAGGAGCATACTCAGAAGATGAGATTGTTGCTAGAAATTACATATTAAAGGACAAACCTGATGTGGTTATAAACGTTGTGGATGCAACTAATTTAGAAAGAAATCTTTATCTTACTACTCAGCTTATAGAAATGGGAGCAAATGTGGTTATTGCTCTTAATATGATTGACCAAGCTGAGGCTTTAAATATAGAAATTGATACAAATAAACTTTCTAAAAGATTAGGTGTTCCTATTATAAAAACATCAGCTTTAAAAAATAGAGGAATAGAAGAATTAATAGAAACTTCTATCCATTTAAAAAAGAATGAAAAACTTATTAATATAAATTATGGTGAAGATATTGAAGATGAAATAAAAAACCTTTCTTCTTTGCTAGAAACATATAAAAATAAATTGGAGTTTCCTGTTAATTGGACAGCTTTAAAACTTTTAGAAAATGATGAATATATAAAAGATAAAATAAAACAATTAAATGCTCCAAGTATATTTAATAAGCTTGAAGAAAGTAATAAGACCATAGAAAAAAATATAGGCTTTGAAGCAGATATGTCTATTGTTGATAAAAGGTATTCTTTTATATCATCAATTACTGAGGATGTAATAAAGAAACCTAGTGAAAAGCAAGTAACAACTACTGAAAAAATAGATAAAATAGTTACAAACAAATTTTTAGGAATCCCTATTTTCGCACTTATTATGTATTGTTTATATGAATTAACCTTTATTATTGGTGCTGGAATTCAAGAATGGTTTGGAGACCTTATAGCTAAAGCAGGTGTAATTGTATCTGAATGGTTTTCTAATATGGGTGCTCCTGAATTACTAGTAGGCTTTATAGATAAAGGACTATTTGGTGGTGTAGGTGCTGTTCTTTCTTTCTTACCATTAATTATGGTTATGTACTTCTTATTAGGACTTTTAGAGGATAGTGGATATATGGCAAGAGCTGCTTATGTTATGGATAGACTTATGAGGGGTTTAGGATTGCATGGAAAAACCTTTGTATCTATGATAGTTTCAGTTGGATGTAATGTTCCTGGAATAATGTCTACTAGAACCTTAGAAAACAAAAAGGATAGAATGATAGCTATACTTATTAATCCATTTATATCCTGTGGTGCTAGAATGCCTATATATGCTGTATTCGTTGAAGCATTCTTCCCTACTCATCAAGGTTTAGTATTATTTAGTTTATATGTGCTAGGTATTATAGTTGCCTTAATAAGCGGAAAAATATTTAGCAAAACTTTATTTAAAGGTGAATCTTCATATTTTGTAATGGAGCTTCCTTCTTATAGAATGCCATCTATAAAGAATGTATTCCTTTTAATGTGGGAAAAAGCAGGTGCTTTCTTCAAGAAAGCTGGAATGATTATATTCCCAATGATGATAGTTCTTTGGGCTTTATCTGTATTACCACTAGGAGTTGAACCAAATAGTGAACACTCTATTTTAGGTATGATTGGTAGCTTTGTTGCTCCATTATTTGTACTAGCTGGATATGGAACATGGCAAGCTGGTGTATCATTAATAACTGGTATATTAGCTAAAGAGTCAGTAGTTGCAACAATGGGTATGGTTTATGCTGGAGTTGAAGAAGGGGAAGCCTTAATAAATGTAATTCAACAGGTATTTACTCCACTTTCAGCAGTTTCATTCTTAGTTATGACTCTTTTATATACTCCTTGCTTAGCAGCCTTAGGGGCAATAAAAAGGGAAACTAATTCTATGAAATGGACTATATTCTCCGCTGTATATACATTTGTAATTGCCTTAGTTTTATCAACACTTGTATATCAAGTTGGATTATTGCTAGGTTTTCAATAAATTAAATATGCCTTCTAATTATAATTATTTATTTTAGTTATAATTATTATAAGAACCAAGAGATCTCCTTCCAATAGTCTCTTGGTTCTTTCAATTTAAAATATTATATACAAACTTAGAAAATATTCTTTTTTAAACCCCTCTATTTGCTTATATGCTACTAACTTTATATGAAATTAACTAAATAAAAAATTAAAAAGATTAAGAGAATTATTTTTAAATCTCTTAATCTTTTTAATTTATATAAAAATATAAAATTTTACTCATCTACTGGAATTAAAATTGCATTTTGAATACATTTTGCACCTTCAGGTGTTAAATTTTGATCTCTTAAATAATATTTTTTATCATCGACTATTAAATGATAAAAATCTATTACTTTACAGTCCCTATCATTTTTCATTAAGTATCTAACAACAGCTCTCATAAAATCGACTCTACTTAAAAAATGTTCATTAAAAGTTATTTTTATTTTTTCATTGCCTTTGTGTAACATATTACAACACCCCTTTTAATAATCATAAATTCCTTATAAAATGAATCATATTAGTATGTAAAGTCCTAAAAACACATAAATTTTCATTAAAGCTATATCTTATGAAAAGAGAATTAGATAACTGTTAATTAAAAAGCAAAATTCAAAATCCAGGACTCTATAAACTTTTACAAGTTTTAAAATAATCCATTTTAGGTTTATATTCTAAAATTTTTAAACCTTATTTTGTAGTAATACCTCTTTCTCTTTACACTTTTATTATACTACTCCGCCCTATCAATGTAAACATTTTCTATTGAATAAATATGGTATTTTTTCCTTATTTAAAAAGTATCATTTTTATAAAAAATATATACTTAAAATTGCAAAAAGAAATTTATTATTACACTAAAATAAAGTCTAAAGTTATTAATATAATCTATTTTTTATAAGATAATCATCTTTATTAGTAAGAAAGTAAAGAGCCTTCCTAAGTATAAACAAATTTCTTTGTTTACCCTATAAGAAAACTCTTTATCTACTTTATATTTTTAAATAATCCCCTTAAAATATCCTAAATTTATTAATTTATTTTAAATACTTTCTATTTACTATTCTTCCTTGTTTTTATTTTTTCTTTTTAAGAAAACAGCTCCAACTGAAGCCATTATAGCTCCTAATAAAGATAGCATAGATCCTCCAAGAACTTGTCCTGTTGTTGGCAATGTTCCTTCTTTCTTAAGAAGTTTTTCATCTTTAACTGAGTTCTCTTCATTACTTTTATTTTCTTCACTAACTTTATTCTCTTCTTTAAGCTTATTAGCCTTTAATTCCTCTTTTGAATCAGTTTTAGCTTCAGGCTTTTGTACTATTTCCTCCTCAATAGGTTCATTATATTTCTTATTGTTATTTGGATCATCCTTTTCTGAATTTTTTAAGGAACTTCTGTCTATAGCAAAGTTAATAACTTTTTCTGATGGATTTCCTGCTTTATCTAAAGCTTCAACCTTTAAGATATACTTACCATCTTTATCTATTCTTGATTTTCCGTCATATTCTTTTCCATTTAAAGTATATTTTAAAGTTGCATCCTTATCATCAATCTCAATTATTGGAGTAACAGATTCATTATAAACTTTACCCTCTTCAACTCCAGTTACAAATATATTAGCAGGTGTTCTATCTATAGAAAACTTAACTTCTTTATTTGATACATTTCCACCTTTATCTGTTGCTTGTACATTTAAAACATAGTCACCATCTTCTTTTATACTAGACTTACCATCATATTCTTTTCCGTTTAAAGTATATTTAAAAGTAGCTTCCTCATTACTAGCTATTTCAGGAATAATTTCCTCATTATATACTTTTCCATCTTCAATATTATTAACAGAAATATTTGCTGGTGTTTTATCTATAGTAAAGTTAGTTTTTACTTCTGTCTTATTTCCAGCTTTATCTGTAGCCCTTGCAATTAACTCATAGTTTCCATCCTCTGAAATAGGAGTTTTTCCATCATAATCTTTTCCATTTAATAAGTAACTAATTTCTGCATCTTCATTAGAAACTACCTTTGGAGTTACATCACTATTGTATATTCCTTGATCTGATACTCCTCCAATTGTCACTTCTGGAGCATTTTTATCAACCTTAACAGTAAGCTTTCTAAGAGTTTCATGACCTAATACATCAACGGCCTTTAATACTATAACATCTCCATCTTTTACAGGAACTTCATATGAAAACTCTCTTCTTGTACTATCATTTCCTGGCTTAGCTCTCTCTTCAACTTCTAATTGAATAGTGTCATTTTTATAGAATTTATATCCTAATGTGTTATCCTCAACAGTACCTTTTATATTTATTTTATCTTCATTAGTTATAACTATACCATCTGATTCTACCTTTGGAGATGATAAGTTTATTATAGGTGATTTAGTATCACATAATATATTACTAGCATAATTATATAACACATTTCCTTTTTCATCTTTAGCATAAATATTAACTTTATTCATACCTTCTTTTAAAGCAACTTTATGTAAGAAAGTTCCATCTTCATTCACCTTAACATCTTCATTATTTAACTTAAATTCTTTTACTGGACCTAAAACTACTCCCTTTACTAGATATTCTAAAGAATTATCAACACTTAAAGTAGCAGTTCCAAAGTTACCTTCAAATTTTATTAATGGATCTGAAGATTCAACCTTTATATTCTTAGATACTTCACCTAAGTTAAATGCTGTATCATTCATAGCTACCTTAACTTCATTTAAAGCATTATTTTTTAACTTTATGTCACAACTATAAGTGCCATTATTTTCACTTATATTAGCTCTTACACTTTTACCATTTACATATACTGTAGCTATATCTGGTATAATAGAAACATTGTCCTTAGCAGTCCATTCTAATTTATAATCTACTTCATTATCATCCTTATTACCTAATACTTTGTCTCCTGAAGTTATTTCAATATTAGGTGCAGTAAGATCAACTTGTACTGGAACAACTACCTCTTGATCTTTAGCATTATCATAATCAACTTTTGATTTTATATTTAAATAATATTGTCCTTCTGGTACAACTTCCTTTTCTCCTGTACTTTGGTTATATAGCTTTCCATCCCAAGTTAAGTTCTCAAATAGGTTTGGAGCTTTTCCATTTCCACTTGGTTCACTATATTCCTCTTTTCTTATATAGTCTTCATGTCCTATAACTCCTAAGGATTTTTTATCTTTATCTAATAACTCTAATTCAGTTACCTTAGCATTTCTTAAATAATATAAATATGGAGCTATGATATCACCATTTCCATTTCCATCTGGAGATATTGCTATTTTACTAGGATCTACTTTAAGATTTCCCTTTTCATCTTTTGATCCTAAACCTAGCTTGTACCCAATTGCTCCATTTAAATTTGTTAATACTTCTGATGGAACTATGAACTTTTGATTGTTACTATCCCAATTCATAGCTTCTATTATTTGATCTTTTCCCCAGTCTCCATAATATCCTATGAAAGGAACTGATAATGATGGGACATCTTTTCCTGTAAGTTTAATAAATCCTTCAACAAATCTATCCTCTGAAACGGCTTTAGGTATTGTTAATTTCACTTTTAAAGTTTCTGTACCCTTAGCTGGAACAATAACTTTATTTTTATCAAACTTAAGATTTGCCCCCTCAATCCTTACATCATGAGACATAGTCTTTAAAGTATCACTAGTTTCTGTTAAAACTCCACCTAAATTTTCAACATCATACTCAGCTTCTTTATCTCCATAATTTTTTAATGTTAATGTAAACTCTTTCTCATTTCCTATTTGCTTTAATGCCACAGTAGAATTATTATTTTCATCTAATACTACAACCTTATTTTTAAGAGCTTCCTCTATTTGCATAAGACCAGCTCCTTGTCTTCTAGGTGAATAAGGTATCTTAGGATTCTTTTTATCCATCTCTATCTTAGAAGTACTTATTGCTGTATTTTTTGCTAATTCTACTAAATCTCTTCCCTTAAGATTTGGATTTTCCTTTTTAAGCCCTTCAACTATTAATGTTTCTCCTCCAGCAACATGTGGCGCTGCCATTGATGTACCAGTCTTAATACCATATTTATTATCATTTATAGTTGAATATATATTTCCACCTGGTGCAGATATTTGTGGTTTAAAGTCTAAGCTTGGAGTAGGTCCCCATGATGATGATTCAACAAAATCACCAGCATCACTACTTGCAACTAATATTTTATTGTTTGTAAACTTTATCTTTAAATTCTTATTAATAGCATTTTTAAATTTTTCCCCATCTGAGTTTTTAACAAATACTGATGGAATTTTAACCTTTGGATCTGTTGCCATATTTATAAATGACTCATCACCATCTCCATTGTATATTATTACTCCTTCAGCGCCAGCTGCCTGTGCATTTAAATTTTTATCTATAAAAGTAATTTCCCCTCTTTTTATTAAGGCAACTTTTCCCTTTAAATCTTTTCCTTTAAAATCTTGTACCTTTCCAAGTCCACAATCTACTAAATCAAAGTCTTTATCTAAATTAAGACTATTTTCTTCTCCTGATAACATAAATGGTATATTAACTGCTTCACCATTATCTTCAAAGCTTATTGTTGGTAATAACATCTTACTATTATGATAGTTTGCTACTGTAAGTGCATCCTTTGCAGTTCCAGGAGCTCCTACTAAACCAGTATCCTTTATATCTGGAACCTTGTATGGAGCCGTTGAATATTGTGAATTTCCAGCAGCCACAACAACGACTACCCCAGCATCCACAGCCTTTTTAACGGCTATTTGTTCTGGATCATCTTCTTTTTGGAATCCAGCAGAAGATCCTAAACTCATATTTATTATGTCTGCTCCTTGATTAACAGACTCTTCAATGGCTGCTACTATATCATCCTCAGCAGCCCCTTGTCTATTAGGATTATTTGAAAAAACTTTCATAGCTAGTAATTGTGCTTCTGGTGCTACTCCTTTTATTGCCTCATTTTTAGCAACCTCTTCATCACTTCCATTGGCAGCAACTATTCCTGCTACATGCATTCCATGCATATCTACTTTTGGATGTGTATCTATAATATTTTCATTTTCATCAGCAAAATTATATCCATATGGAATTTTTTCTGTAAAATATTTTCCTGGTCCATCTTTTAAATTTTCTTTTTTAAGCTTAGCTTTTGATGAATCTGTTATTTTCATGTCTTTATGATTTGGATCTATTCCTGAATCTATAATAGAAACAACCATTCCTTCACCTTTTAAGCCTAACTCTTTCCAAGTTTCTACTGCCTGTGTTAAATCTTTAGCAGAATTCATAGCTGGATAATAAGTCTTTACAACTTTTACGCTTTTTACACCATCGATTTTCTTTAATTCCTCTATATCTTTTACTTTTGTATCGATACTGAATCCATTTATTAAGGTTCCAAAGCTTTTATTTATCTTTTCTCCTGTAATTTCTTCTGCTTCATCCTTAGCATCTTTTTGTTCTTCTTTTACTTCTTGAATTTTTGCTTCAGATGGTTTTTTCTCACCTTCAGCCTTAGCTTCCTCTATAGCTGCTGGCTTTTCAAGTTCAACTATAACTCTTACTACTTCATTTGGATTTTGATACTTAAAATAAAGTTCATCCCTAGCAATATTCTCTAAATTTCTTACTGTATGGCTTGTCCCATTTTGAATTTCCTCTGCCATTACATTAGTTCCTACACTACTAGGCATTATAAGAGCCAATACCACCAAACCATTGAGCGTTGAGGATAAAAACCTCTTCATCTGTTTTTTCTGTTCCTTCATTAAATTTGTCCCCCTTTTTATTATGTTATTTATAAAAATTTTTATAATAAATACTTAGTTGCCCCTACCAAATATTTATATTATAAAAAAATTTTAAGCTTTATATAGAAACTAATGAATTTTAATTATTACATTAATTCCTTAATCTTTTAATTTCTCTTAACACTTTATTTATATTTTAATAGATTATACATTATCAGTTAATTTTTTGAAAGTGTTCTTTTTATTAACTTTTTGTAAATAAATTCTATTAAATCCCTTTAAAAGGCAGTATTGCTTTGATTCCTCTACCTACTTATATATTAATTTTTTTTAAAAATATCAATTTTACTGTTTAATAAATTATAATTAACATTATTAATACTTTATTAATAAATCATTGATAACGTTAATTTAATAATAAAAACAAGCTCATTAGATATAATATTTCATTACACCTAATGAGCTTATTTTAAACTTATCTCTCTTTATAATTTTTAAAATCCCTTACGAAATGGAGGGAATACATAATCGTCTTTTTTTCTAAGTGAAATTAATACTTCTTCTCCACAGATATCTTTGCATACAACTGTACCTCTAAAAACCTTAAGGTTATCACAAGCTCCCATTTTTAAGAACTCCATAATAGCCTCTACCTTTGTATCATAATAAGCTTCTGGAACTTCTTTACCATTAGGAGTAACTTCTGCTAATATATATTTTTCTGAAATATACTTGCACCAAGCATTTTCTTTATCCCAGTCAGAACCAAATTTTTCTGACATCATATCATACCAATTTTCAGCTAGTTTTTGCTTTTCAGACTTATTCTTTCTTCCAACTAATTCTTCCTTAAGTTTCATAACTGCATATCTAAGATAAAAAACCTTATCTACTTCATCTTCAAATTCATATAAATTAAGGTCAAATCCATAAGTTTTATAAACCTCAGTAACTTTTTCATTTAGTTTTTTAGAATCAATTATAAAATTTCCATTCTTTGTCTTATATGTAGTAACTCCCATTATTGCTCTCCTTCATCTAGAAATACTATTTCTTTAAATATATTTAATCTTTAGTAATATTAAGTTTTATAGTTTATTAATCAAAATTTTTATTTCACTATATAATATTATTATCCATACCAAATTTTCCTATTATATAAACTAATACTTATCCTTAATAAAAGCTTAAAACACAATAATAAAATGACTTTTGTTAACATTTTGTTATTATATTTTATATAATAACACAAGCAGTAAAACTTTACCAGTTTCCTGAAATCACTACATAATTTTATTTATTAAAAACATCAAAATTTGGGTTTAACATCTCCATTTATTAAATCAATAAAATCTTTAATGTAATTACTATTCTCTAAATTCATGGATATATCATATATAAGCCATCCAAAATCATTATTAGACAATAACAACTCTATTCTTTCACGCTCCACTTTCCAATAATATTCTAAATTACAAAAAGCTCTTAACAGGGTTATTTCATTATCAGTGTAACCCCCTCTTCCATCCCAAAGGCCAACAATCTCCTTACAGGCTTTCATACTAGCATAAACATCCTCATTCCTTTCTTCTCCACTGGAATTTAAGGTTGCATATGCAAATTTACTAATATTGTACTTAAGTTGTTCCTCTAATCTTTTTTCATATAAATATACCTTTGTACTTTTATAAATACCAAAGAACATACTTGCTATTAATAATACTGATAAAACAACTACTTTATTTTTCTTTAAATACTCCCTTAATTTTTTAATAGTCATTGACTCTCCCCCTTATTTCATATATACATTTAATTATATATATTGATATTTTTCCCACAATATTTTTTATATCTTTTATTAAAAAAATTACAATTGAAGTAAAAATAAAAAAGATGTATTGTTTTTATATAGGTTAATTTAATCCTATAATTTTAAACTTTATATTTAAAAGGAGAAATTAAATTGAAAAGAAGTAATTCACCAAATAATACAGATATTGAAATAAAAGAAATCTGCGAAATCTGTGGAGAAGAGATGGATGAAAATCCTTTTGCATATGACTATGATTCAGAAAATAAACTTGTCTTTAAATGTCCAGCATGTGGCCACAGAAAAGTTAGAAACTTATAAAAATTAAATATTCTTATTTTTAACATTAAATACTTACAAAGAGATTATAAAATAACAAAAGAGAGAGCTTTACTTAAAATAAAACTCCCTCTTTTAATTAATATATAGGTCAAACTTAATTTTTTAATAAAACACTTTTAAAATTTTACTTTTATTCTACAGGAATAAGTTGCCATTGACTTGTCCAATAAGTATTTGGAACATTTCCATACTGTAAAACGCCTTCATAACTTTCTGTATGTATTGACATATTAGGCTTCCATCTGTTAACAAACCTTGTATATCCATCTACTGGCACTTCACTCCATTGAGCACTCCACCAAGTTTTTGGAACCTTACCATGTTCTATATATCCAGTTTGGTTTTCTATATTTAAATATTCTCCTGTTTCATTATTTTTTAATAAAGTGTATCCCTCTCTATATTCCTTACTCCATTTTGCATTTTTTTCATTTTTTAAAGTTATGTCCCCATAAGATACCTTATCATTATTTTCTTCAATATAAAGGAATTTTCCTGTTTGTCTATTTCTTATTAAGTAATTATTTAAACTTTCACTCTCTTTATATCCATCTACTGGTTTCCAAACTCTCATATAATCAATTGCCCATTCCTTAGGCCAAACATCATTATGAACACCTGAACCTGCATCTGTGTATATATTTAAAATTGTTCCCATTTCATAGTCTGGTGAACCATATATAACCTTGAATAATTCATTATCATAATAGAATTTTAAAGCAGTAGGAGTCCATTCCATTGCATAAATATGATATTCAGAAGTTGGATCTCCTGATGGAACTTTATCTTCTGAAATAGTCCAAGATGTTTGGAAGTTTGGGTCATTCCATCCATATGCAGCTATTCTCCATGTATCTTTTTTACTAAAGAAAGTTTCTAATATATCAATTTCACCTGTTTGTTTTGAATTGAACCAATCATTAGTATCATCCTGCATACCAACCATCCACCAAGCTTGATGGCCTCCACCACCTGTATTAGATAGCTTAGCACGAATTTCAAAGTATCCATATTTAGTTGTATAACCTCTCCACTCATTTCTTTCATGGTTATCAGTTGTTCCACTAAAATTATGTATCCAACTTTTATCAAAAGACATTATGGCAGATGATCTAACAGTTCCATCATGCTCTGGGCACCATGGTTTCTGATCTTCAGTTATATATTCAACAAGTGATCCATTTTCAAAACGATAATTAGCCTTAGCACTTTCAGGATCCTTACACCAATGTGGTAAATAATAATCAGTCCATTTTTCTCTATCTAATGTAGGACCATTGAATTCATCAGAAAAGTCTAATTTATATCCAGCTTTTTCAATTGGATTTGCTGGAAAATCCTTTGCTTTTGAAATAGTAAACGGTAGCAACAATAGTAACATAAAGACAAACATGAATCTTAATACACCTTTTCTATTCAAAAATACCCCTCCAATTTAAAAGTTTGACCTATAAAATATATTTATAAAAAAATTATAAATATCAAAACTTTATAAATTTTCTTGTGAACTTAAAAATTCCAAGAATCTTTCAACGCCCCCTGATAAAATTATTACTTCTTCTGGTCTTTTCCCTTTTAAATTAGAAACATCAAAGAAATCTCCACTTTTTGAAGAATCAGTAATCATAAAACTATCACTACCATATAACCCCTCATCAATTCCTATGTATTCATCTCCCCAAAAGCTACATTCTTGTGGTAATATTCCAAATTCATCTTTAAAATACCTTAAAATTGTATTTACATTATCACTTTTGCTAGAAACTCCAACTTCTAAGTATTTAGCATCTGTTGTTACTACTAAATCTAAGTCATATTTCTCTCCTATTTCCTCAGAGATTTTAATAAGTCCTAAAATCCCCTCATTAAATCCATGCCTAGTTAAATTTTCTTTTAATATATCAACCTCATTTTCTTGAAGAAATAGTTGCTCTCCTCTATTATTATCAACCATAAGATCTATTTTGCAGTAATTAGGTCTGCTAAAAACTATATCCGTCTTATAATCATAATCTTCTAAAAGCTTCATATGGATATCAAAACAAGCCTTATGAACATCTAAAAGAACGGATTTTTCTGGTATCATATTATTGAATAACTCTAAAGTTTTATTTTTATTAAATTTATAATTATATGCCCCTCTACCTAAGCCTAAAAATAAATTTTCTAATTCTTTTTCAGTAAAGTAATCTTGCAATCTTCCACCAGCAATATTTTCAATAGTAGTTCCACTAATTATTGCTAGTTTTATTCCCTTATTAAGCAATCCCTTCATTCTTGAAACTATTTCATCTACTGGTGCCTTCCTAGAAGTTACAGCAGTACCATCCCAATCAAAAAAGATAGCTCTATACCCCTTATTCATAAAACACTCTCCCTTTTTTCTTATTAATAATAAATTTAAACAAAGCAGACTAAAAATTTTATTTTTAAATAGCTAAACTATTGTTTAGCTGGTATTTTTATTATTTCACTTAAATTTTTAAGATAAACTTTTTCTCCATATACATATAATTCTAAATTCTCGCCCTCTAATAGTCTTATTTCAATTTCATCTTTAGAAATTTTTATTTCTAATAGATTCTTCTTATAGAAAATTTTAAAACTATATGCATTCCACTCATTAGGTATTGTAGGATTTAATTCTAAAATTCCTTTATTAGTTCTAAGTCCTGCAAAACCATTTACAATACCTTGCCAGGTTCCTGCCATATTTGCAGCATGAATTCCAGCATAAAAATTATTATGATAATCATCTAAGTCCATTCTTGCTGACTGTGAAAAATACTTGTAAGCCTCCTCATCATATCCAATTTGACTAGCTAAAATACCAAATATACAAGTTGATAAAGAGGAATGATGCAATGTTACTTCTTGATAGAAATCATAGTTTCTTCTTAATTCCTCTATACTAAAAAGATTACTATGAAGGTACATTGCTAAAATTGCATCAGCTTGCTTTGACATCCTTTGTCTAAATATAAATAGAGGATGATAATTTTCATAAAGAAGATGTCTCTTTTCTTTAGGTATTTTTGAATCATCCCAAGGCTTTCTCTTCATAAAGCCATCATCTAAAGGATACACCCCTCTTTTCTCATCATACGGGAAATACATATTTTCAATTATTTTTTTCCAATATTCTATTTCTTCATCTTTTAAATCAAGCTTTTTAACCAAATTATCATAAGCTAATTGATCTTTTTCTTTAATCTTATTTAATGCCCATATTGCATCTCTAAGGTTTTCACGGGCCATAAGATTAGTGTAAAAATTATTATCAACTATAGCATTGTACTCATCTGGCCCAGTTACAGCACAAATACAATATTTATCTCCAACATACTCAGAAAATGATCCTACATCAGCCCAAACCCTTGCAGTTTCACATAAAACCTCAGCTGCTTTATCCTTTAAATAGTCAAAATCATCATTAACATCTACGTAAAGCTTAAAGGCATATGCTATATCTGCATTTATATGATATTGAGCCGTTCCTAAAGGAAAATATGTTGATGCTTCCTCTCCATTAATTGTTCTCCATGGATATAAAGCTCCTTTATCATGTCCTAATACCCTTGCTCTCTCTCTAGCTTTATCTAAGGTAAAATATCTATAATCTAGTAATTTCTTAGCTAAATCCGGCTTAGTATATACAAATACAGGAATTACATACATTTCTGTATCCCAAAAATAATGTCCTTCATATCCTTCTCCACTTAACCCTTTAGCTCCCATTCCGGTTTTACCATCTCTCCCAGCTGATTGCATAAGGTGAAAAAGATTAAATCTTATTCCCTGTTGAAGTGCATCATCTCCCTCAATAATTACATCAGCTGTTCTCCAAAATTCTTCAACATATTCCTTTTGCTCTCTCTCAGCTTCTATATATCCTTGTTCCTCAGCATCACTTAAAATAGCTTTTATAAAGCCATGTAACTTTTCACAATTCATATCTAAAGATGTACTATATGCAATAAACTTATCTAATATAATTTCTTCATTTTCCTTAGCATAAAATTCATAGGATACCCCACAAAGCTCATAATTTTTAAAGTTCTTTCTTATAAAGTTTTCTGCTGATATTTTATTTACTGCTCCACAAGCTATTGAAAGTTCACTATTTAATGTTGTTCCTTCATAGTAAAGTTCATCTTTTATAGAATCTATATAATCATTTGCAAGCCTTTTACCAAAAGGACCATAATCAACTAAAGGATTAGTTTTTCTTGTATGATTTTCTACATTTGCATCAATAGCAGATATAAATTTTAAATTTCCACTAAAGTTTAAAGGAGTAACTTTATAACGTATTTCCATTAAATTTTTATTATTAAAACTAACAAATCTACTTATGCTAATTTTTACTTTTTTACCCTTAGGTGATACCCATATAAGATCTCGAGTTATCCTTCCCTCTTTCATATGTAAAACTCTCTTATAATCCTCTATTTCACCTGTAAGCATACTGAATTCTTCATCTTCTATAAATAGCTTTATTATTTTAGCATTTGGAAGATTTAAAAGTGATTGACTTTCTGTAGGGAAACCAAAATTCCATTCTCCATACCTTATATGCTCACTTTCATAAAAGCCATTTACAAAGTTTCCTTCTAATCCTGTTTCAACATCAAAATCATATGCCTCTTCAAAGGTGCCTCTAGTACCTATATATCCATTAGCCAATGAAAATGTTGTTTCATTTCTATAATTATTTTTTAAAAGAAATTCTTCTTCTGTTATATTCCAAGGCTCTATTTTATAAATAGGCTCTCTATAATCTTCCATATCACTCTCTCCTTACCACTTTATTTTCCAAAAAACTTCATTCTTTTTCACAAAGGAATATAAAAACTCAATGGCATCTGGTTTCAATGCTGTCCTATGTTTTGAAATTGCTTCTCTCTTTAAATTTTCTTTTAAATTATTACATTGCATTTCTTTAGGTACAATAAAACTTAATGCTTCACTCCATTTTAAGTTTGAAGTTTCTTCTAGAAGTTTTGGGCATGTAAATTCACTAACTTCTTCAGTAATAATAGGCCAATTTTCATCCCCATCACAAGAATGTACTATGCCACTATATAAATTAGGTTCATAGTTATTTTTTTCTCTAAGTTCTTTTAATATTTCAACTACAAAACAATATAATCCGCTATGATCCCCGTGGGTATCAAACTCAGAGGTTGTAAAAATATTTTTTGGCATATATTTTTCTATTACTCCTAATAAATCATCATGAAAATTCTTTCTAGTATATTTGCTATGTTCATTAAAGTTTTTAAAGTGATATTCTTTATGATTCTCTAAAGAATAGGTTTCCTCTGAACAACTAGACTCTAAAATTTTATTTTCATCCTTCTCTTCATAAAGATTCCATAAAAAACTTTCTTCTTTAGGCATTCCAGTATCTGCATATCCAAGGACTATTAAATTTTCACTTTGTAACCCTAAAAGTTCTAAGCCTTCTATACTTTCACTAATTCTTGCCCTTCCCACAGAAAAATCTTTACAATCATAATCTCCATTAGTAGCCATTACTACCTTCACATCAACTCCACTTTCTAGGGCATTTTTTATTATTCCTCCTGTCATAAGTAATTCATCATCCTCATGGGGAACAATTATCATAATACTTCCAAAATCTTTGTCTATATTAATATTTTTCATAAAATTATCACCTCGCCATTTAACCTTTAACAGCTCCTGTTGTAACTCCACCTATTATGTATTTTTGCATAAATATATAGAATACCATAAGAGGTGCAACTCCTAGCATTAACATTGGGAAAAGTGCTGTCCAGTCAGTTGAGAATTGCCCTATATTTCTAGATACTTCTTGTAAGATAACTCCATTTTCTCTACTTTGTAAGAATAATAAAGGTGTTAAGAATTCATTCCATACATTTAAAGTTACTATTATAACTACAGTTGAAATAACTGGTTTTAAAAGTGGTAATATAACTCTAAAAAACTTTTTTAATACTCCACACCCATCAATATCTGCAGCTTCCTCTAACTCCATTGGAATAGTAGCTTCTATAAATTCTTTAAACAAAAATATTGCTTGAGGTGTGTTTATGGCTACGTTTACTAATATTACAGCAAAGGCACTATTCATAAGATGTAAACTCTTTACGATTTTATATAAGCTTACTATATTCATTTGGAATGGAACTATTAATCCTGCAAGGAAAAGCAAAAACATACGATTTCCAAGTTTAGTTTTTGTTCTAGCTAAAGCATATCCAGCCATAGATCCAAAAACAACAATCAATATAACCGCTGTGGCAGTTATAAACACTGTATTTCCAAAAGCTCTTGGAAAACTCATCTGTTTCCACGCATTAGAATAATTTTCAAAAATCCAAGTCTTAGGAATTCCTAATGGACTAGCTGTTGCTTCTTGAGGAGATTTAAAAGTTGTTACTATAAGATAATAAATTGGTATAAACCATATAGCAGCTAATAGAATCATTGCTAATTCTAATCCCCATAGTTTTTTGTCTTTTTTCTTAATTCCACTACTTTTCACTTTATTCATCATGATATAGACTCACTCCATTTCCCCATTAATTTAGTTGTTATTCCACTTATTACAAGAACTATAATAAAGAATAATACTCCAAAGGCTGCCCCTGTACTATAGAATCCATCTGAAATACCCTTTTTCATCATAACAGTCATAACTGTTTCAGTAGCATTTCCTGGTCCTCCTGAAGTCATTGAATATATGATATCGAAAACTTTCATACCACCTATAAGTCCTGTAACAACTATTATTTTTACTGATGGACACATTAATGGAAGTGTTACATGAAAGAATTGTTTTAAACTTCCAGCTCCATCAATACTTGCAGCTTCATATAATTCTTTAGGTATTGATTGTAAATTTGCTAAGAATATAACCATTGCCCATCCTGTCCATTGCCAAGCTTGAGTAAAAATTACAGAAAATAAAGCTTTATTTGTTGTGAAGAAATTTATTGTGTCTAATCCTAAAGAGTGTAATATATTATTTACTAAACCATAATCTGATGATGAAAGTATAAAATTCCATAAGTAACCTATTATTAATGAGCTGAATACTGCTGGAAAGAAAAATACAGCTCTTAATAAATTACGGCTTTTTAATTTTTTATCTAATAACACTGCTAAAGGTAATGCCAAAACAGTTTGTAACCCTGTAAGAGCTATAGCATATATTACTGAATTCTTAATACCAGTAATCATTACTGGTGTTGAAAATACCTTAGCGTAATTTTCAAATCCAACAAAACTTAAATTAATAGGATTTATATCTGTATAATTAGTGAAACTATAAAATATTGTGTATAAAAATGGTACAATACTAAATATTAAGTAAATTGCTAAAGCTGGTAATACAAAAACATAAAAGTATTTTCCTAAAGTTCCCGGTGTTCTTCTTTTCTTTTTAACTAATTCCATGTAGTCTCCTCCTTTAAATGCTATATATGTTTTTTAAAATTGCTCATAACCCTAAATATAGATTAGAATTATGAGCAAAAAAGTTGATTTTATTTATTTATAAGTTCACTTGCAGCAGAATCTACATTAGATAAAGTGGTTTTTAGATCTTGGTTTCCAAGTAAGTAATTTTGCATTTGTTTACCGTAATCTACATGTGCTGATCCTGCATCTCCCCATTCATTCCAAGGACAATAAATATGACCTGCATTTATAGCTTTTTCAGCTCCCTTAAAGGCTTCTGGAAGAGTGAATGAAGTTCCAGTTAAGTAAGAAGATCCTCCTTGATTGTTTTCCCATAAAGCTTTTTGTCCTTCTTCTGTAGATATAGCTTTTAATACTTCCATTGCTGCATCTTTATTTTTAGATTTTGAGTTTACTGCAAATCCACATCCAGGTCCACCTATTAACCATCCATCGCTAGGTTTTGTTCCGTAAAATGGCATCATATTAAGTTTTAAATCAGGATTTTTTGACATAATTGCTTCTAAGTCCCATGGTCCTGAACAATACATTGCAGCTTTTCCAGTAGCAAACTCCTCTAAAGCTTGATCGTGGTCTATTCCAGTCATATCTTTAGTGTATATTCCTTCCTTTATCATTTCTGACCATTTATCTAAATACATATTCCATGTACCATCTAACTTAACTTTTCCTTCTCTATACTCTTGTCCAAAGTTTTTACCAGCATCTGTTGATAAATACTCTGCTGTTACAAAAGCCATAGAATTCTTTAATAAAGGTTCCCATGATTTTAATCCTGCTGCTAAAGGTTTTATTCCTAAGCTTTGGAATTTCTTACAAACCTCAATGTATTCATCAAAGGTCTTAGGTATTTGAATATTATTTTCTTCAAATAATTTTTCGTTATAATATATTCCTTCAAACCAACTTATTCCTGGTAAAGCATATACATTATTATCGTACTTATAAACATTAGTACCTGAATCTGAATACTTCTTAGCCAAATCGTTTACATTTTCTAGATATCCTAACTTAGCATGTTTTAAAGCTGATGCTGGAGATTCACAAATTATATCTGGACCTTCTTCAGCTGATAATTGAGTATCTACTATTGTGTTATAGTTTGAGTTATCAATAAATTGATACTCTATTTCCACATTTGGTAGTTTTTCAGATAAATACTTTAACATATCTTTCATTGTATCTTCATTATTCCAGTTAGTCATACGAAGCTTTACTTTACCACCATCTTTTGCTTGAGTAGAATCAGCCTTGTCACCACATCCTACCATTGCAGTTGCTCCAATCATCATACATAGAATTGCACTTAGAATTTTTTTTCTCATATCTCTTCCCCCTTTAATTTATCCACCCTTTAATGATGTCATAGCTTATAAATTATTAAGTTCCTCTTATGATTAAATTATAAAATCATTTAATTTATTAATAAATAATACATTTTTTCGAAACATTGTACAATTTTACGTTATTTTTTATTAATAAAAAGATGCTGTATCAAAATAACTTTTAATAAAACTTAAAGCCTTATAAAGAGAATTTTAGTAATTTTCTCAGTATGCTTATATGTTTTATCTCTAAACTTTGATACAGCACCTTAGTTTATTTTTAATTTAATTTATAATCTATTTTAGGAAGCCTTAGTGCAATGCATATATAATTATTTTCAACTAAAGAACACTCTAAATTACACTCTATACCATAATATAGTTCTATTCTTTCTTTTACATTATATATACCATATCCCTTTCCTGGCTTATTTAACATCTCCTCTATGTTATTAATATCATTATTATTGTTACTACTATTATAAATTTTAAAGATTAAAGAATCTTCATCCTCCTGAAACTCAACTATAATCTTTCCTCTTTCTTTTCCTTCATTACAATCAATTCCATGCTTAATAGCATTTTCAACTATAGGTTGTAGAATAAAATTTAACATATTATTTTTTAATCCCTTTTCATCTATTCTATATTCAACATCAAAACTATATGAATGTGCTATTTTTTGAATTTCAATATAGGATTTTATATTATCAATTTCACTTTTAACATCGGTTATATCTTGTCCATTATTTAAACTAGTTCTATAAAATTTAGCTAGATACCCTGTTATATCACTTATATCATCATTTCCTTCTCTAATTGCTTTCCACTTTATAGTAGATAAACTGTTATATAAGAAATGTGGGTTTATCATAGCTTGTAATGCTTTAAGCTCAGTTGCTTTCTTCTCAAGCTCAATTTTATAAACTTTATTTATCATATCGTTTAAGTCCCTTGTCATATGTCCAAAACTATTTGTCACAATTCCTATTTCATCAGTATCCTCTGTAAAAATAGGATTATTGAAATTCCCTTTTGAAACATCTTCAGCCTTATCCTTAAGTAATAATATTCTTCTACTTAAGGCTTTAGATAATATATTTATTAATATAACTACTGCAATTAAACAAAAAATTACTATTAATAAAGTTGAACCTATTATAGGGATTAATTCCTCTGTTATTTTCTTTTTATCTAAATAATAAAATACCTTCCAATTTGAAGCATCAATATTATTTTCACATATTAAATACTCCTTTTCTTTCAAATTAGCTCCTGATTTTATATTTAATATATTTTCTAAAACCAATTCATTTATTTTACTATTTTTCATCAGCTTTTTAAAAACTATATTTCCACTATTATCTTTAATAATAATTCCATTATCTAAGAAATCCATATTTTCTAAAGGCTCTGTTATAATACTCATAAACAATTCAATCCTAAGTACACCTATAACTTTACTATTAGTTGCAGTGTCTAATATGCTTCTAGTTATAAATAATTTTCCATCCTCATAACTCCAAAAGGGCTTAAAACTCTTTTCACTTTTTTTATACCATTCCTCACCCTCTACAAAATTACTTGGCTTTAAAAAGGATCCTATCTCTCCACTTACATTAGGAGTATATATATTTATTTCCTTTATGTAATCATCACTGGTTATAAAATACCAAAATATAGGCTCTACAGTATCATTTAAGGTTTGTGCTATTGATATATTATCATTAGGCTTATTTTCTATAACCTTTCTAAAGTTTAAGTTATAAGCAAGATATTTTGCATACCCTTCTTCCTTTTTTAATTTAAAGTCTATCTCATCAGCAATTCTAAGACTATTATTTTCCATTGTCTTCTCTGTTTGTATTAATAAATTTTTTCTTGATTCACTAAAACTATAAACCCCTAAAACTATTATTGGTATAGATACAGATATGCTAAAACTAATAATTAACTTTTTCCTTATAGATGCTTTTCCTAAAAACCATTTTATTAATTTTTCAATCATATATAACCTCACTTACCTTAAATATTCTTACGTTTAAATTGGTTTGGAGTTACTCCAAAATAATTCTTAAATATACGGTTAAAGTATGATTGATTTTCATATCCACAGGCCTTACCAACTTGTACAATTTTCATATTACCCTCTTCTAAAAACTCCTTAGCCTTATTCATTCTAAAATCAGTTATATATTTAACTATGTTTGATCCTGTTTCTTTCTTAAAAACATAACTTAAATAGGTTGGCGTAAAATTAACCTTATCTGCAATATAATCTAAACTAAGTTCACTGCTATATTCATTTTTTATTATCTTTATCACTTTGTTAGCTATGCTTTTTTCGTCTAAAATATCATTATCACATTCCTTTGCAATATCCTTTATAATAGATTCAAAAGCTGCTTTTAAGGTTTCACTTGAGTTACATTTTAATATCTTTTCTATAAATCTCTTTTTCACTTCACCATTATATATATTAAAGGCTTTACAAAGTTTTTCTATTAAATCATAAAAAAGGTGATGTATGTATATAGTACTAAGTGAACCTGATTCTAACATGTATTCTATAAGCTTATTTATATAAAATTCAATATCATTTAAATTTCTTTCATTTATAGAGTTTTTAAGATTTTCCTTTACATTCTCTATTTCAAGTGTGTATAAATCATTAGTTTTATCCTTATTAACCCTAATAATCCTTGATTCAAAATCATAAATATTTTCCTTTATATTATTTAATCCCTTTACCTCATCATAGATTTTTTCAATTCCACAAAATACATTGCTAATAAAAAAAGAAGAGTTTTCATTAGCTAATAACTTAATTTCTCTAGCTAATTTAGAACAAACTTCATCTAAAAAATCCTCTTTTATTTTTAAATTACTATAAAGTAATAAGTATGATTCATTAGGATAAAAATTTATATATTCATATGGAATTTTTAAATATGTATTTAAGAGGTTAAAGAAAATCTCCTCCCTCTCCTCGAAGAAATTATCCCTCGTTTCTATGTTTATAAGTACTAAATATTTATCTTCTAGCTGTATATTGTATACGTTTAACTTTTCATTAATATCATTTTGATTGTTGTGATTAGCTAATAGCTTATAAAGTAAAATCTTCTTACTTGATTCCATAAGTAATTCTTTTTCTTTCTCTTCTTCCTTTCTTTTTATGCAGCTTTTTATTACCTCTTCCATAACTCTTTTAAATTCATCCACCTCAATAGGTTTAAGTAAATAATCAACCACTTTTGCTTCTAAGGCTTTTTTAGCATAGTCAAATTCACTATATGCACTAAAAATTATTATTCTAATTTTAGGATCATACTTATAGGTTTCCTTTGCTAATTCTAGTCCATCCATGAAAGGCATCTTTACATCTGTAAAAAGAATATCTATATGATTTTTCTTTATGTATTCTAAAGCTTCTTTTCCATTTACAGCTTTAGCTATATTTAAAGGAAATTCATATCTTTTTATAAGAAATTCAATTCCTTCACGTTCTGTAGCCTCATCATCTACTAATAGTATTTTTAACATATCTTCTCCCCCTTTTATGCTTAAAAGCTTCTTTAACTTTACATAATTATTAATATATAAAATTAATTACTAATTCTACTTTAATATAATGTATAATAAAAATTCAATAATAGTTAAAAATTTTTCTTTATAATAGATTTGTTAATACCTAAATTTAACATAATTATTAATAATAATTTTAATGCATAGTTATTTTATATAATTTTATTATAAAAATAATACTTTTTATCATACTAAGAACAATATAGTAAAGATATTCAAACTTATTTAAGGAAGTGAATTACTTGAAAACACAAAATAGGAATTACTTAATTGATAATAGTAAAGGCCTTTTAATATTTTTAGTGGTCTTAGGACACAGTTTAGAATTTATTAGAAAAGATTATGAAGTGGCAAGACTTTTATATGTATTCATATATGAATTTCATATGCCTGTATTTGTTTTTATTTCAGGATATCTTTCAAAAAATGTAGAAAAAGGACGTAGAAATGCCGTAAGAAATTTTCTCACTCCCTTTTTACTATTCAATATAATATGGAATTTAATCACATTAGTAGGTCCCTTATTTTTAAGAGGTGAATTTACTGAACTTCCTAGTGAACAAGCATTTTCCTTCTTCACTCCTGGTTGGGCACTATGGTATATATTTGCAATGTTTTTATGGAAAATCCTTTTACCTGATCTTTTAAAGTTCAAAAATATTTTTATACTTAGTATTATTGCAGGTATTTTTGTAAAACTCTCTGGTGAGTTTGGCTCTTATATGGCACTTTCTAGAACTATTACCTTTGCTCCATTTTTCTTAGCTGGTTATTATTCTAGTGAGGAAAAATTAAAAAGATTTAGGAAGTTTACAAGATTTAATATTCTAAACAAAGTTCCTTCAATATTAATTCTAATTATTGGAGTTTTAATAGCCTTAATTTTTGTTAACTATTCAAATATTGCAGATGAATTTTTCTGGGCAGATAGGTCCTATAGTAATTTTAATATAGAAATATTCACTGGAATCTTACTTTATATTGCAGTTTATATAATTGGATTTGCTTTTGTATATGTCTTTATAAACTTAATGCCAGAAAATCAAACATTCCTATCCAAAATAGGTAAAAATACTCTTTCAGTTTATTTTTTACATACTTATTTTATAGGTAGTATTTTAGGATTAACCAGCTTAATGTCAAGTAATTTAGGAAAATTACTTGCACTAATAGTAGGCTCCTTAATAGTAACATTTATTCTCTCTAGGGATTGTGTAGCTAGATTTTTCAATAAATTTTTAGATAAATTTAACAGACTATTATTTATAAAAGAATAGAATATGTATCAAACTATAACAAATAAAACTTACAAACAGTATGAAGAGAAATCTAGTATTTCTCAGAATATGTTTGTAAGTTTTATAAAAAGTTATTTCGATACCAATACCTTATAATCCTTATTAAAAAGCTTAACTAGATTTAAGTTTTAGTCCAAAAATCTATAATTTAATCTATTTCCATTTGTATAATCATATGAAATACTCTTCTTTCCAATATATCCTTCTACAAATAACTCTCATTTCTTAGTACTTTCTATAGATAATACTGAAATCAATTTCAATTTTATTTGTTCAAGTTTCTCCTTTTGTTCCTTTGTTCTTACCCTTCCATCTAAACTCTTTGTAAGCAATACTGCATCTGAATAGTTTTTATTATCAATAAACTTTTCTAACTTTTCCATATCACTTTTTATATCTTTATCATATTCAGATTTTTCATCTATATTCTTATTTAATGCATCTACACATTTCTTAAAATTAGGGAACTCATTAGACTTCTCCCCAACATTTTGAATTTTAACTTCAGCTTTTCTTATCTTTCCCTCATCTAAAGCCTTACTTGCCTCTAAATAATTTTCAATCATATCTTTTAGTTCTTTAGCCTCTTTATTTTTAGGATTTTCGTCTAAAGCTAACTCTAAAGATACAACCGCCTTCTCATATTGCCCTTCATTAATAAGTTCTTTCCCCTTATCTAGTGCTTTATTAGAACTACTACATGCAATAAGATTTAATGATAAAATTGTAATTAATACTACTAAAATTAAAGCCTTAATACTTCTTTTCACCTAATTACCTCCTGTCACCTAATCTATATTATTTTAATTTAGCTTAGCAAAATAATTTAAGCAAAATTATAATCCTATAAAAAATCCTATATTTCTATAATTTTTTCAATTTCCTTTTTATCCCAAATAAATAGTATCATATTTTGAACAATAAGTAAATATTCTTAACTAACAAAAATAATAATGAATAATTAGTAAAAATTTTAAATACAAAAACCAAATATAATTGAAACCTAGCAAAATCAAAGGGAGTAATTTAATATGATCAAATTACTCCCTAAATATGTAACATTACTCTCTTTTATTTTTGTAATATCCTACAAATACTATATTAACTTTATGTAAGAATTTAATTTGGATATTTGGATTTCATTTTTAATTTTGTAAACTCCATACTTCCTTTCAACCATCTTCCCTCCAAGCTTTCTAACATGCCATTGTATGCTCATCCTATCTTCTAAACCTTCTAATTCCTCATATTCATCACTTTTTATTTTAAGATAACATTCTCTAATAACCTTACAAAACTCTCTTGGTATTTTTACATCTCTCATAGCTCTAACTATCCCTTCTTTTCCTTCAATCAAAAGGATTTCAAAGGTATAATCTAAATCTTCTGATAAATAAAAATCATCGGAAGCAAAATTTAAATCCACTGGAAAAGCACTGCATTCCAAAACTCCATCTATAGTTAGAGTAAACCCTATAAAATCTCTTGAAAGTCCAAACTCCTTTTTTGGATAAATCTGAAATCCAAGTTCTAATTTTCCGTAGTTAATAGCAAAATGATCCTCTTTATTTGAATTATCCCATCTTAATAATAGGTTAAATTCATCTTTATTTTGAAGAACCATTGCACTATCTCCCTTAATATCCATATAGGTCTTATCCCCTATACCAACAATAACCCCCTCATCTTCATAACATGCCTCTTCTTCGCTCTTTTTAAGCTCATCTCTAGCATTATTAATAGTACTTAAGAAAAGTTCATCTTCGAATTCATCTGTTTTAATAAGTTCTCTGACGAAATCTCTAACATCACTAAGCTTCTCATTCATCATAAAAACCTCCACATTTATTACATGTCATCCCAAATCCATTATATACCAAAATCTTTTTTTGGTACAGACAATGAAAAAGACCATATCAAAGCATTTATTTAATCATAAACCTTTCACAAGATATAAGTATTTATAATTAAATCACTTTTGATATAGTCTAATATAATTATAGTTTTAATCTTTAATGTATTTATCTAAATTAGATTCTTCTGGTTCATCTGTAAACTTATATAGGCTAAAACTTTCTTCTACCTGCTTTGATGTTATTCCATCAAAAAGTATAGCATCAAGGTTTTCTAAGTCTTCTAGAGCAACTTCTCTATTATAATCTTCCCTTGTAATTTTTAAATAATACTCCCTAATAATCTTACAAAGCTCCCTTGGGAATCTAATATGTCTCATAGCTCTTACTATATGCTTTTCATCTATAGCAATTATATTTAAAGCGTAATTCATTTTCTCAGAAAATTCAAAACCTTCAGGAGTAAAATTAAAGTCTAGCCTCATATCACTATAATCAACAGCATCCTTTATTGATAAGGTAAATCCAACAAAATCATAATTAATATCAAAGTCTTCTCTCTTAAAAAGTTGAAATCCAAAATCAACCTTTCCTTTACTTACGCCTCTAAAACTCTTCTTAGCTTCACTTGGAAACCTTAAAATAACTAGGAGACTATCCTTATCCGTCAAAAGGCTAACCATGTCTTCCGAAAGATCTATAGAAAGCTTGCTGCCAACCTCTAAATAACACTCTCCATCTTCATCATTAGATTCTAGTTCCTGAAGGTTGTCCTTTCCTAAAACCTGATACAAATAGTTTTTAAATTCAATATCAAATTCATTTTCCATTCCTTAAGTCGTCTCCTTTATTTTTAAATAACCTTCAACTATTATATATCAACAACATTATAGTTACAAACCATATTTTAACCATTTTTAATTCTAAAAAGACTTTAAAAATAGCAGAGACACCATATACCATAATAATTAATTAAGTTCTTCTAAATAACTAAGTATTACTTTATCTTATCCCTAAGCTTTAAAAGTACCTCTCTTATTTCCTTAACCTCTTCATGTGTAAAGTTTTCAAATACACTATCAAAGCTATTATTTATATCACACCTAAAAGTTTTTGCAAAGTCTACTCCTTTTTTAGAGAAAACTATATATGTATTTCTCTTATCCTTTTCATCCTTAAACTTCTCCACATACCCCATATTTTCAAGTCTTGACACTATTCCTGACACAGTTCCCTTAGCTAAGGACATTTCATCACAAAGTTCCTTAACTGTAACCTTCCCCTTATGAGCTATAAGTTTAATCACTGTTATTTGTTGGTGAGTAAGTCCACTTTCTTTAAGTCCTTCACTTACTTTCCCCATGGTACTTGAATAAATTTCCTTTATCAGCATAGCTATTTCAAATGAATCATAATTCATATAAGTCCCTCTTTTCTAAAAAAATAAATTTCAAATTATATTTCTCCATGCTCTAGAAAAATATATAAAAGATTCTACATATAAAATTAATGGTACATAAAGTCTTCTAAACTTTATGCACCATTTAATACCTTTATCTAAATTAGCTAATTTTATATTTTACTTTTAAATTATCAAAGGTGAAGAATCCTACAAAGAAATATACGCCAGCCATAAATAGTGCTGCTCCTAATCCCATATAAAAATCGCCTAAATAAACTGGATTAAATATTCCTAAGTTTCTAACTGAAATTCCAAAGAAAATCATAAATCCCATTATAAGATAACTTTTAAAATCAAAGAAGGAAAATACACAATGTTTATCAAGTTTACTATTTACTATTCTTGTTGTATGTTTCTTAAACATTTTACTAAATATAAATTTAAAAAACACAAAAAATATAACTGCTGCAAAAATGATTGTTATGATTAAGTTTCCGTGATGTGACATAACATCTCCAAAACCTAAAGTAAATACTCTAAATCCTGCAAATCCCCATACTAATCCTGCTATAAAAAGTAAAATTCTCTTACTAACTCTTGGAGTAAATTTTTTAATTCCGTCCATAATTTTCATCTCCTACAAAATAATTTTATTTTATTAGATGCAACCCACCTTAAAATGGTTCGCATGAAAACCCTTTGTTCCTATGCAAACTATTTTACTCCTAATAATAATTATTGTCAAACAAAAGTTTTTATTTATTTCATTCTTTATTTATGCAGATCAATCACTGAAATTAAGGGTACTAAAATTTTATTACTTAAATTATAATCTCTTTCATAAGACTCTTATTAACTCCTAAATTATCCTTTCAAATATTTAGTATAAAAGATTTTTTTGAGGGAAACATAAGGGTGTATCCTTATAGAAGTTAAGACTTCATTTTTGTGATTGATGTTCATCACCTCCTAAAAGTCTTAATTTCTCAAATTTTCTATATGCCTTTTTAAATTAAAGATGGCTATACCTTATATTTCCCCCTTCTAAGAAACTTCAGGTATAGCCATCTATTTTTATTTAATATTATTTCTTATAATTTTAAAAGATGTAAAAGCAAAAATCACAAAGCCTACAAAGGATAAAATAGAACTTAATAAAAGAATTATATCTCCTATTATAGTTAATCCAATAAAGCTAAAAATTTCCAAAGTTCTTTGAAACATCTCTGTTTGAAGTAACACAAGCATAAAGGATCCTAATGCTACTAAAATCAACTTAATATTTTTATTTTCCATTTAATAATCCTTCCCTATATTTCACCTTACTTTTTCCCTATTTTCCACTTAAAATATTTATTTACAAAAATCAAAAATATAACTAATAAGATACTCATTATAAAAGGCTCTAAACCCTCATACAACCTAATAAAGGTATTCAACTAAAAAACTCCGCCTTAAATTTATAAAGCCTAAATAGTCCTATTTTTAAAGAATATTATTTCTAATAAGATTAATAATTTTTTTATATCATAACATCTCCAATTTAATTATTTTATCCATTGCTTATACTTCTGAGTTTTGTATAATAGAAACTTATTACCAACTTAAAATATTTTGTGTTGCTATTTTTTCATATTCATTGCAACATATAAGCTTACAATCATCTCCCCCAAAATGTTCAGAAAAATAAAGTCTTTCCTCTTCTAGTTCTTCTATTTTATCAATATTTCCTTTAAGATAAGCTTTTATTCTATACATAGCAGAATCACATCTTGCCATAACTCCACCAAGTCTAATATCTATAACTTCAAAGCCTTGTCCTTTACATTCCTTATACCATAGATCCCTAAAACTCTTATGAAAACTCTTTAGCTTTTCTTGTATTTCTGGAATAAAGTTATATGCTATAAGCCTTAATGCATCCTTATCCTTTTCTAGATAAGCTTTTCTTATTTCTAATCCTATTTCACTTTTAACTGAAAGGTAAACAGCAAGCTTAGAATACATAGTAAACATTAATTTAAACCTCTCACTTCTCTCTCCTATTTCCTCATATTTTTTAGAAAGATTAATATAATGTTCTTCTAAATCTAAACCCTCTAAATGCTTATCAAAGGCTCCTAAAAGCAAATCTTGGTAAGCTATATATTTTGAAGGATTACAAACCTCCATATTAGGAGTTTTAACTGATGGAACAAGATCCAACTCTTCTAAAGAAGTAAAGTCCTCCATGCTAAGCCCTGTTAAAGATTTGCATCTTTCATCTATCCACTCTTTATCTACCTTGTTATAATATCCATGCTCTCCAAATAATATAAGACCTACTATTATTGAATATATTGGCGTTTCTGATCCATCATCTCCCCAAGCCGTTGCAAAGACTTCCTTTATTCCTTTAGCCTTACATTGATTTAAGGCAGCATTTGTTGTTTCAAAGGTCTTTGAATAGTTTGGAGCAAATCCACTCCACCTCCAGCATCCTCCTGCAAAGATAATATTGTTATTAAAATTATCTCTAATATCTAAAAGCTTTTTATATTTTTCTTCATCAGAATTATAATAATCCCAATAAACTAAGGAAACTTCCTCTGGAATATTATTTGCTATTTCAGGAGTTATAACTATATCTAAATCGTAATATCCACCATCTGGAGCTCCACATCTTAAAAACATATCATCCCAAATCATTGGCTTAAAATCATATTTTTTTGCTATTTCATTAACCTTATTTAAATGCTCTACCATAAGCTTTTGGTGAGGAACATGTCCATGTTTAGTTAAATAATGGCCTCTTCCTAAATCAAAGGCTTCATCCATACCTATATGAATATTTTTACTTCTAAAACATTTTCTTAAGGAAGAAATCATTACTTCTATAAACTTATAAGTCTTTTCCTCTCCTACTAAAAGTACATCTTGAGTGTCTTTCATCCCTTCCCCATAAGGCCATCTTAAAGTTTGTTTTAAGTGAGCTAAAGTTTGAATACAAGGTACAACCTCTATACCTAAAGAGTATCCATAATCATCAATTTCTCTTAACTCCTCTTTGCTATATCTTCCTCTCATATAACCAAAGTATGGATAACCATCAATCTCATAAGTATCTTCAGTATAAAGCATACACCTATTATGTCCCATTAAGGCCATATATCCTAATATCTTTTTAACCTCAGAAACTCTATAAACAGCATTTCTTGAGGCATCTATCATTGCTCCTACTGAATCAATATAAGTTTTTTCACTTTTTCTAAAACTCTCCTCTCCCTTTTTAAGAAATTGAAGATATAAACTAAATGCCCTAAAAAAGTGATGTTTTTTCTTATATCTTATTTCATTATTTTTTTCTCTAAGGACTTCTATTACATTTTCTGATTCTTCAGGAAGCTTAGAAACATTTATAATTTCTAAATTTTCATTATTACTCCCCTTCTCATTATAAAGCTGAAAATCAATTAGTTCTTCTAATCCCTTGACAGCTTCTAACATTTCCTCATTTAATCCAACTAATTTAACTCTCATCTTTATTCCCCTCTCATACTAAAAATAGGTGTTTCCTATATAATTCCACATTAAAATCAAATATCCTACTAAAAAGATTATTTTATGATAAATAAAAATAAATTGTTATAAAAATGAACTTTTTGTTGACTAAATTCAAACTTGCATATATAATCTAATTGAAATTGATTATCAATAACAGAAAGGAGGGCATAATAATGCTACTTATAATTTCATTATTAATAACAACATTCTTGAGTATTGTTTTTTATAAAGAAATAAAAAAATATTCTTCAATACTCTACATAATAGCTACTTTAATAGCTGTATTTTTCATAGTATTTATGAAAACCGATCTACATAACTATATTCCTAAACACATAAGTAAATACACCATAGGAGTATTCTCTAAAAGTACTTTTTCCTTAGCTTTATTTACTATAGTAATGTACACTGGAGCTTTAAGTAATTCATTTAAATATAAGAAAAACCTAATGGCTATAAGAGGCGAACTTTCAATAATCGCTTGTATCTTAACCTTAGGTCATAATATTTTATATGGAATATATTATTTCCCTACATTCTTTACTAACCCACATTCTTTAACTTATTATAAGTTTTTTGCAACTTTATTAAGTTTAATCATGATATGCTTAATGATTCCTTTAATGATCACTTCATTCCAATGTGTAAGAAAAAAAATGAACTATAAAACATGGAAAAAGATTCAAAGGTCAGCATATTTATTTTATGGTTTAATGTACATACATATAATGCTTTTATACATACCAAAATTTGATAAGAAACTTTTTGAAATAATATTATATAGTATTATATTCTTTGCATACTATTTCTTACGTATAAGAAAGTATTTTAAAGATAAATCTAAACCTTGTTTTAGCAAATAAAAATTACTCTAAAAATGGACTAGCTCTTTTTTACCATTAAGAGCCTCTAATAGTTTTTAAAATAAATAAAATAACCTATACATAAATAACTACACATATAAATAAAACTTATAAATAGATAAAGAGCTTATATTTTTTAAACTCTAAATCTATTTATAAGTTTTTTAATATATCTAACCCATAATATTTAAGCTTATTAAATTTATAATAAAATTTCTTTATATGCACTACTAAAAATTATATTTTTATTTTCTATTTAAATTCCTCTGGATGTCTTCTCTTAAGTTCTGGAACTGCCCATCCTCTTCCTGTTTGCTCTAATCTTTTACAATACTCTTTTAAATGCCCCTTAGCATGATACGGTCCTCCCTCTCTTATTACAGTCCAAAGGGGATCAACATCACTTTCACTAGTCATCATCATTTCATCATGCCACTGTTGAAGAAGATACGCCCCTTCCATGCATAGTTCTTTTCTTATCTCTGCTAAATTTCTTATTTCGTGAGGATCATCCTCTACATTAAAAAGCATTTCCTTTGGAAATAAGTGATATCCATCATGATAAGTTCTAATATAAATATAATCTTTAAATCTTACAGCTCTTTGGCACACATGAGCACATTGCCCTAAAACCAAATAATCTCTTCCTGTATCTTCTCCATTTAAAATACTTTGTGCATAGCTTCTACCATCCCAGTACTTTTTCTTTTCCTTATTAAATAACTCTGCTAAAGTTGGTACTAAATCTAAATTATAATGGAATCCATCATCTCTGTAATTTTTCATAGCTCCAGGCCACTTTATTATCATTGGTATTTTAGTAGTTGCATAATCAGCAGTTCCGTGCTCTGCATACATACCAAATTCACCTATTGCCTCCCCATGATCTGATGTTATTATAATAGCAAGGTCTTCGTATAATCCCTTATCTTTTAATAACCTAAGTATTTGTCCAATATGAGAATCCATATAATTTATTCCTGAATCATATTGATCAAAGAATTTTATAAGATCATCATAATTTTTAATTTCTCCCATATGTTTTGGAAATCTTGGTGATGTATCACTATTATACATTCCTATTTCTCTAGCTCCATGTGGTCCAATTTTATTGTTACGATGTTCATTAAATCTTTCCTCACTTATCCATCTCTTTAAGCCATCTCCTTCAAAGGGATTTTCATAAGTATCTGGAGTTCTATAAGGAGTATGTGCATCCCAATAGTTTACATGAAGAAACCAGTTATCTTTATCGCAATTATCTTCTATCCATTTTAAAACAGTTGGAGTTACTTCTTCTGCTGACTCTGCTCCACATCCACCTACGTTATGAAGCTCATTAAACCCAGCATTAAACCACCAAGCACTATGCCTCTCAGCAAAAGTACTTATAGAAGCAGTATAAAATCCTTCACTTCTTAAAAACATAGGAAGGCTATTAAATGTAATTCTATCATTAAAGCCTCTATTCTCTCCATCTATTCTAAAATCAGCACAAACTCCTCCATGATTTACAACACCAGTATGTATTCCAAATCTTCCTGACATAAGCGCAGCCCTTGAAGGAAGACATGGTGCATCTGAACAATAATAATTATCAAAAGTTATACCCTCCCTTGAAACACTATCTATATTAGGAGATGTATTTCTTTCATATCCATAGCAACCTAAATGATCTGCTCTTAAAGTGTCTAAATCTAACATTAATATTCTCATTTTCTCAACTCCTTTAATAAAACGAAAATTTAATTTCTTTAATATATAATTCAACACAATTTCAAAAATTCCTATAAAAACTCCTTATTATAATTAAATTCTATAATTATCTCCTTAAATTAATATTTTCTCATACTTAATTTAAGGTTATAAAAAAAGGACTGTATCAAAATATAATAAAAGCTATTTTGATACATGCCCTTTTGAAAAAAATTAATAGTTATATATTTTTATAAAACTAAATTTCTTTAGTTTTATTGAATCTTCTTATATGAATTTCAGTACAAATTATAGGACTAACTAAAATTAATATACCCACCAAGATATACCCTATATCAGAAATTTCTAAATTAAAAAATCTAATTATCAAAGTGAATATTATTGAGAATATAAATACAAAAACACATGGCTTTAAAATATAATTATTAGCCTCTTCCCATGTTTCTTCATTTCTCATTGCATACTTTAGTTTATACCCTACAAAAAGATTGGGATATTCCTCATAGTCATCATGAAGCTTTTTACAAATAAGCCCCCTAATAAACATAACTATTCCCATAAAAATTATAACCAAAAATATTTTCCCCCTTCTTGTTTAAACACCAATACTAAAAAATATAAAATTGCAATCGCCTTTATATAATACCACTATTTACCACAATTTTCATTTAATAAATTCTTTTAAATTCATTCATTATCCTTTAAATCCATTCATTACCATTGCTTTTTTTTATATTTCTCATGTTTTGGATAATTTGGATAATAAGATACAAATTTAAATAAATTAATTGCATATTTGAATATAAATTTAAATTAAGCAAATAATAATTCATGAAGAAGGAATGAAATACTCCTTCTTCATAACTACTTACTTTTTTAAGCTTATAGGTTTAAGATTTAATAGCCTATCTCTTACGATTATTAAAAGTGTAATTAATTAGTCAATCAACTTTAACTCTCTCAAAATTATTGTCACTTCATTTAATTAAGGAGAATACCTCTCTTTCAAAGAGATTCTTAAACCTATAAGCTATTTGTTTTGAAAAAAAGAAAAGCTATTCCTCCCACTGAATAGCTTTTCATTTACTCACTCAACAATATATACAATATAAATTAATACTTTATTTTACTTATAAATGTTACCACTCCCTCTTTAATTTAACAATGTTCTAAAATTAACAAATTGTTACGTATATTACAGTAACAAATTATTTTTTAACATTATTCTCTTCTAACTTTTAATTTCGTTAAAATATTCATTTTATTTATGCACTCTATTATCTAATTCGATTTCGACAATTGAAATTGGTCATACCACCTTTCAAATAGCCATTTTCTATATGTTCTTATTTTTTTAATTTACAAAAAAAAGCTCCTTACTCTATAAATATTTTAATATAAAAAATATTTAAAAATTTTCCTTTTTTATTTCTCTATGTCATTGTTCATTTGAACAAAGTACTATATTTTAAAATATTATAACTTTTTGAAATACTATAGGTAATAAATTCACTAATTAACAATAAACATGAACTTTTCTTATAAATAAACTTAAAATATAACTAAAAATATTTTATTTTTCACTTTTTGTACAAGCTTGAAAATTTGATACTATCTATAAAGAAAATTATAATTAAATTGTTAGTACTTAAAATAAAATATAGATTTAGGAGAGTGAGATATATGTTAGGTAACATAGTGATTTATCTTAATTATGTTATATTAGTAGCGATTATTGTAGGTGGTATAGCTTTAGTAGTTGCAAGCTCAAAAAAACATGAACATAAGTAAACATTTAAGTTTTGACGGAATCTCACATATAAAAATAATCTATGCATTTAAGTTTTGGCAGAAAAAAATCTCTAGCTATAAGCTAGAGATTTTTATTTTTTAAAAGTATTATTTCTATAGATAATAAATCATGTCTATTTTTAAAATTTATATAAAAAAGAATTCTTAATAATTTATATTAAAAGAAATTATAAATCATCTTTTAACTACTTTAAAAGTACAATAAAAAAGAGTTATATGATTTTAATTAAAAGTCTTTTTAAGCACAAGTTAATTTAACTTTTAATTCCTCTATCATATAACTCTTAAATATTTTTAAGTTGTTTACTTTAGAGTATCCTACTCTATTTACTAACCTCTTTGTTAGTAAGACTTTTTATTTATATTAGCCTTTAAAACAACTTAATTTAATTTTTGATTCCTCTTTGAACCTTGGTACTTCTTAAAGCACCTTACTCACCATTGAGATTTTTACCTGTTTTGGATTTGCTTTCTGATGTTATTTTTGAGCAATCCTAGCTTAAATTACCCAAAAATAAAAGATAGATACTCACTTTGAATACCTATCTAGGAAAATCTCTACAAGTTAATTGATGAATCTCTATATTTTAATCATACTAATTCAAGCCACCTCATTGTAGCTTACCATAATTAACTTAAATCTTAATTTAAATAAACTAACTCATAAATAGTCAGAAGTTATTAATATGGCTCTATTCCTCTTCAGTATGATAAAATTTCAATCACTTGTCTCTTTCCCCAGAAAGATAAACTATTCGCTTTGAATTAGGCAGGTCTCCTGGCTCATAACTATATCTTCTTAACACCTTCCCATGATTGATCACAGTGGTATATCGTTAAGTCGAAGTCATTTACAGTTGCTGGGGGCAGCTTTAGTTTTACACTAAATTCCCTATTAAGCATCACTGCACCTATTTCAAAAGTAGATTTTAAATCTCTACTTAATTACATTATATAAATAAATCCTTCAATTATCAACACTTTTTCTTAATAGTTAAATTTATTAAACAAAAATTTACTAATTATAAATTATAATACAAATTTTTCATGTTATATTATTATTAAAATTCATAATATAGGAGGATTTTATGAAAGAAAGAATTAACTTTAAAATTCTTAACCAAGCTGCTTGGATAAGCTTACTTTTAACCTTTATAACCCCCTATGAATTAAGCTCTTCTGGCTTTAAAACTTGGGGGTATCCAGTAAAATATTTCACAACATATGAGTTTCCACAAGATAGTACCACTCTCTTATCCTCTACTTCAACTAACTTATTAGGATTAATATCAAACATACTAGTTATATATATTATGATTAACACATTTATTCTTTTAAAAGAACGCTTAAAAAATATAAAAGCTAACACCCTATAAAAACATTTTTCTAAAACTTTTTTATTAATATATTCTTTAATCCCTATTTAGAAATGAACATCAATTTAACATAATATAATTTATCTATGCTAACAAACACAGAGTATATAATATAAAAAGCTATAGTATATACTAGCTAATAATAAGCTAGACTATACTATAGCTTATTATTTTCCAATATTTGTAATTTAATAGAATTTAAGTTATAATTAATATGTAAACTTAAACGGGTTGGAGGTGCTTATTATTCTATATTTATCTTTCTTTCTAATAATTACAATAAGTATTTTCTTAGGTAGAGGAAAAAGCCTAGTAAAACAAAAATTATTTTTAACTTTATCCTCTTTCTTAATATTAATTGGAATAATTACTTCATTTCTAATAAAAAGTATATTTTTAAATAACTTAAGAATCCATAATGAACTTTATGATTATGTAAATCTTGAGTTTATAAATTGGGCCATTAATAAATTTAATTCTTACTTTAAATGGTCTTATTTATATGTTCTTATAGTTTTAGGAGTTCTTTTATATAATCTATATACAGATCATAATATAAGAAATAAAGAAAACTTAAAACACTTTAACTATATTTGTGTAACATCTATGGGGGTCATATTAACTGGTGCAATAATCTATTCCTTTAGCTCCATAAATAAAGTCTTTGACATACCATTATATTTAGAGGTAACAGCTTTTTCTCAAATATTTATACTTTATATTCCACTAGTAGCAATGAGACTTTATATAGGAAATCCAGAGGTTGAAAATACGGTATTTGAAGTATAATAACATTCTTATATTTTTCGTGCATCTAATAAGAGTATATTATTTATATATTTAACCTTAATGATTATATAACTCTTTATTTATGAAGCATATTCATAAGTATCTATAATCTTCATATTTTTCAAAAAAAGTCTGTAACAATATATTCTTGCTACAGACTTTTTTTGCTAGAATTTATTATATAAACTAAAATTTAAAAACCTATTATTTTAAGAATTTTCAATTTAATATCTCTTTCAAGAAATTTTTATTCCTATATATTCTTAAGAAACTTAATTTTAAATCACCCTTAACTATAAATATAGTCAACTACTTAAAAAAACATCATAAATATTCCAAGTAAAACTGAAATTGTTACAAGTATATAGGGAATATTTGTTTCTCCTGTTTTTTTAACTTTAATAATAATTGCAATTATTGATATAGATCCAAATAACCAAGCTATAATTTGTTGCACTATATAATTTGTTGGTAAACCTGTTGCATTAAGGCAAGCTATAAGCATTGACCATATAACTAAAAAATAAAATACTACATTTTTTAGTTTTCTGTTTTTTAAGAAAAAAAGTAAAGAAATTCCTAATATACCTACTACTAATATAAATACAGATAATACCAATAAAAATACAAACGCCATATTTTTCCCTCCTTTAATAAGGTTTCCCTATGCTTTTATGATATCCTGAAGTTGTTAAAACAATTATGAAGTTCATTTATAATATATTCAAATATTAACCTATACTTTTAATTAATACCATAAATATTAACTTAAATTTCTTTAAATTTTATCAATTAATTAAAAAACAGTGTATAATGTATTTATAATATATGGTATATCTTACATAAATATCATATAAAACTAAAGTTAAAGACAATAAAGTAATCAATAATGTTAAATTAAGATACTTTAATTAATATAAACTACTTAAGGAGATGCTCTTATGAAAGTTTGTCCTAATTGTAAAGAAAACTTTCCATATATTGATTTAATGGTTGCATTATGGGGATTTGCTGGTTGTGGGTATATCAAATGTAAAAATTGTAATACTCAATACAAGGTTACAAAAAATTCCAAAGCATCCATTGCCTTATTAGCCTTATTCCCATATTTTATAGAAGGATATATATTTTCTTTTGATATTTTTTATTACATTATTTATCTAATTATTATTGTTCCCTTATCCCCATTTATGATTAGACTAAAAGAAAATAATGATAATGAGAAGTATATAAAACTTTAATTAAAACTAATTTCAATATATAAAATTTTATCTATTGTAACAATAAGCTAATTTTTAAAATAATAAACTAATTATACTTTATAAACTAAACATATAATTTTTATATTAAATTACATAAGTTTTAAAATTAAGGCTATAAATTTAGAGAGGTTATGAAATGAGAATACTAGATGATATAACTAAATTTATTTTTGTTTGTGATGAACCAAAGCCTTGTGACTTAATCTTTATACCAGGTTCATCCAAATACGAGGTAAGCGAAAAGGCTAGTTTATTATATAAACAAAGATTAGCAAAGTATGTACTTCCTTCAGGCAAGTTTTCTTGTAAACTAGAAAAATTCCCAAATGAAAAAATAATAAATAAAAAGTATGCTGGTAAATATGAATCTGATTGGGAATTCTGTAAGGAAGTTTTATTTAGAAATGATGTTCCATTAGAATCTATTTTAGTTGAAAATAAATCAACTAATACCTCTGAAAACGCCTTTTTCTCAAGGAAAGTTACAGATGATTTAAATATAGAAGTTAAAAGTGCTATATTATGTTGCCAAGCCTTTCATGCCAGAAGAGCTTTAATTACTTACTCTTTAGCATATCCTAATACACAATTTTATGTTGTTCCAGTAGAAACTCAAGGAATTTCTAAGGATAACTGGTATAAATCTGATTACGGCATAAATAGAGTTCTTGGTGAGCTAAGAAAATGTGGCTCTTATTTTGAAGAATATATAAAAGATTTAAATAAAATTATATAAAATTAACGCCTTATTTTTAAGCTTATTAATTTAAATATATTAAAAGGAGTTTTTATATGTTTTCTAAGAAAGAAAAAAGATTTGAAAATAAGTTTATAGAAAACTTAGATTTTGGAACAATAATTATCTTAGTGGATAAAAAAACTGGAGTAAATTATCTTTTAGCTCAAGGTCCAAATGGCTGCGGTTTAACCCCTTTACTAGATTCTAAAGGAAATGTAGTTGTGGAAAAATAATAAGATTAATTCTTTAAACAATACTATATGAAAACCACTTTAAATTAATATTCAATTAAAATATAGAGTATAAAAAGAGATATCATATATTTTGATATCTCTTTTTCATTGATTTTACTATTTAATTAATGATATTTTTATTAATTTTCCTTTAAAGCAAAGAAATTAAGATTAATTTATAATGATTATTTATCCTGCCTATTTTCTTCTAATCACTTTTCTTTTGTAAAAAATCATTGCTATACCTATTCCAATAGCTATAACACCAATTATTACAATAACTATTCTTCCGCCCACTGAGCCAGTATTAGGTAAGAAACCTAAGTGTTTAACCTTAACTTTACATGTATCTTTAAATCCACCATCCTTAGTTGTTACTGTTATTTCAGCTTCTCCTGATGATTTAGCCTCTATATTTCCATTCTCATCAACTGATACAACCTTTGGATTACTTGATATCCAAGTAACCTCCTTGTTTGTTGCATCTTTTGGACTTATTTCAGCCTTTAAAGTATATTTTTCACCTTTTTTAAGGTTTAAATCTTTATTATTTAATTTGACACCAGTTACCTTAATTTCTTCTGGAGGAGTGGCTTCTTTTTCATTTACCTTAACATTGATTTCCTTAGTTTTTGATGCACCTTCACTATCTGTTACTTTGTAAATTACTTTATAATCTCCGGCCTTTTCTGTATCCACATTATTTTCTATAACCTTAATATCCTTTGTTATATCTCCATCTTCTTTATCCATAGCTGTTACACCCTCCATTGGATCAAATTTATGCCCAACTGTTAATGTAACATCTTTAGCATTTATTTCTGGAGCATTATTTATAACTGAAGGTGATATACTATCATTTTTAAGAGCTAAGATAGCAGTTCCTCCATCTTCCCTTGAAGGGGCTTTTACAGTTACCTTTCCATCTTTGCCTATTGAATATTCATTTCCACTATATAAGTCTTTAACCTTCTCTCCTTCTTTGAAATTTGTTTTAAAGCTTATATCTTTACCTTCATTTTTAGTGTTTAATACAACAAATAGGTTTTGTCCATTTGTAATATTTTTCTCTTCATTATTTTCACTTAAATTCATAGGAGTAATTTCTTTTCCATTATAGCTTCTTAATACTACTGAATATCCTTCTTCATTGTTTCCTGCAATAGTTTTTCTATTTCCCTTTGAAAATACCTTAGAGTATTCTTTTCTTATATTAAGAAGTTTTTCATAATGATCATGAACCTTTTTATACTTAGGATCATTTAATCTTTCAAAATCCATATCATATCTATTTTGATCTCCTTGTTCAAAGCCATTCCATCCTGACATTCCAAGTTCTTCTCCATAGTATATAACAGGGATACCCTTATCTGTTATCTGAAGAGAAGCAGCAAGCATTTGTTTACCTAAGTCATCTCCTACAGTCTTTAAGAATCCATCTTCATCATGACTACTTAAGAATTGTCCCATTAAATTGGTATTGCTTATTTTACTTGCTCTATCATCTAAATAAGCTGAAGCTCCCTCAATATTTCCATTTACAAAATCTCTTGCTTTTACTTTATAACCAAAGTCTAATAAAGCATCCATTTGACCATTTTGAAGTTGTCCTCCATCGTTATTTATATCAGCACCAAAATATTCACCAATAGTTTTAAAACTTGGATTTATTTCTGTTAATTTATTTTTAAATGCCTTCCAAGTTGTATTATCAACATGCTTAACTGTATCAACTCTAAAATAATCAATAGTATTTCCTTTTTCAGTCTTTGATCTTTCAATCCACCCTGTTTGCCACTCTATTAATTTTTCTCTTACTTCTGGATCCTCTGTTTTAAAATCTGGAAGTCCTGCTGACTCTTGAGTTATAAAATCATTTCCTGGATTTTCTCTAAACATACCTTTAAACTTAGCTCTATCTTCCTCTGTTGGATAGTTATTAGCTCCATTATTAGCCTCTTTATTTTTCATTCCATAGCCAGCATGATTTAAAACAACATCAACCATTATTTTTATCCCACTATCATGAGCTGTATCTATTAATGTTTTTAAGTCATCCATAGTTCCTAAATGTGGATCTAATTTTTCAAAATCCTTAGCCCAGTAACCATGATATGAGTATTGAGTTTTTTCTTGAGAGAACATTTGATTAAAATCAGTATTCTCAACAATAGGAGTTATCCATATTGTATTTATTCCAAGTTCTTTTAAATATGGAATCTTATCTGTTAATCCTTTTAAATCTCCTCCATGATAAGTATATGGATTCTTCTTATCATAGTTGTTTCCATGAGGATCATCATTATTCTTATCTCCATTAAAGAATCTATCTGTCACTGTAAAGTAAATTCTAGATTCATCAAAACCAAAATCTAAAGGTCCAACGCCTACCTTTGATTTAACAGTTAAATTTCCTGATGCTTTATGATTTTCACCATTTTTATCAACTATTGTAACTGGTATTTCTTTTTCTCCAGCTACTACATTATCATTTATTCCAATGCTTTGGCTTAATGAATTATCCTTTAATAAATTTAAATCCATTAATACCTTATTAGGGCCACCTACATTTGTAAGGTCCATATAAACTTCTCTTATATTTTCTTTTTTAGCATCACTTCCACTTAATTTAAGATTTACAAGGGCATTTTCATCATAGTTAACCTGATTATTTTTGAAAGTAACCTCTCCATTTATTTTTAATGGAGAATATTCTATTCTTTGTTTTTCAGTTTCAACTGTTTTACCATCCTTAGTAACTAAGAAACTATATTCATAAGTTCCAGGTTTTATATTCTTTAATGAATATGCAAAGAACTCATTTTGTGAATCATAATCCATGTCATAAGTTTTTGTATCCTTAAATAATACCCCTGGTGAAGTAACCTTAACTTGAACCTTATCTATTGAAGATTGATCATTCTCTTCATATAAAGCTTCATCTCTATATTTAAAGTTAATATTTCCTCCTTGTATTTCAGCATTTTTTATAGCTGGAACTTGGAAGAACTCTCCCACTCCACTCTTAACAGTTACCTTTGTTACATTCATTGATGGATCTATTTTTATATATCTGTCTGATTCATATGGATCTTTTTCATCCCATCCAGTACCCTTTCTTAAAACAAATCCAACCTGAGTTACATCTGGTGCTATTTCAAACTTAGATATTGCTTTTCCATCTTTTATTTGAGTAAAGTTTTGTTGACCATCATTTACCCCTGTTTGCCAAGTCCAAATGTTCCATCCATCATAGTCTTTATCATCTCTAACATAAGTGAATTCTATATACTTTTTAGTATATTTTTTAACTTCTATTTCCTTAGTAGCCTTAGCCTTTCCACTCTTAGCTGTTATTTTAACCTTGCCTTCACTAATTCCTTGAACCACTCCTAAAGTTGATACTTTAGCTATGCTTTCATCTGAAGAGAACCACTCTATGTTTGCTCCTGAGATTACTTGTCCAAATTGATCCTTAACAATTCCATTAAGTTGAATATCCTTCCCTGTATAAACTTGATTTGGACCATCTAATTCTAAAGAGCTTGGAACAAGATGAACAACCTCTACTTCTACGTCCTTAGTTAAACTTCCAGAGCTTAAAGTTATAATTGACTTTCCTTCTTTTAAAGCAGTTACTTTTCCATTATTTGAATCAACCTTTATTACTGAGTCATCTGAAATATTCCATTTTATTTCTGCATTAGGAATTATTCTTCCATTTTGGTCTTTAACTACTGCCTTTAAGAAACTTGAAGCTCCTATATCTAGTTTTAAGCTTGAAGGAGTAACATCTATGGATGTTGGAGTTTGTGCTTCTCCTTCTACGCTTTCATCATAAAGAACCTTAGCTGATAAAGGTGCAACCTTTACTGAATTTACTCCCTTAAGAGATTCTAAGACACTTGTTCCGGCCTTGTGTTCATTTACTACCACATTCCAATCGCCTTCATGTGGAAGAGAAATTTCCTTCTCAGCATTATTTCCATTATAAGCTACAACTATATTCTTCCATGAATCTCCATTAGCAAAGTTTTTAAGTTGGAATACAACTATATTATCATTAGCTTTAGTTACTACTAAATTGCTTTCAATAGCAGCCTTTGTATCCATTCTAAAGGCTGGATGTGATTTTCTTAAAGCTATTAATCCTTGGTAATAATCAAATACTCCACTAAACTTTTCTTTATTTTGCCAGTTTATTTCATTTATAGCATCTGGACTCTTATAGCTATTGTGATCTCCATATTTACTTCTTAAGAATTCATCTCCAGATTGGAAGAATGGAATTCCTTGTGAAGTCATTGTAATAGCAGTTGTTAATATACTTCTTCTTACATATTCATTATCTAAAGGATTAGTCTCTGTTATTATACTATATGGTTTAGCTTTCTTGTTAACAGCCTCTTGAACTGAAGAATAATTATTAGCATCTTCCCCTGTTAAAACTCCATCTCTCATTTCTAAGAAACCTGCAGCTTTTTCCTTGCCTGCTGCCTTTATAATCTTATCCCAAAGATTTAAATTATCATGAGCAGTTACATAGTTTATTGTTTCACTTGGACTATCAGTAAAATCATCAACTGATCCTTTAACCCCAGCTACTATAGCTCCTTCTTTACCACTAGCTCCAGTGGCAAATCCTTGTCCTGCTCCATCACTATCACCTTTTATAGCGTTTCTAAAATTATCATTAAATACGGCAAAGCCCTTACCTTTTTGGCTTCCCTTTAAAGTTTGTTGTTCTTGTGGAAGTGCACTTCCTCCAGCTTGCCATGGTTCACCATATATTATTAAACTTGGATCAATTTCATTTCTTAACTCAGTTGTTAGTTCACTCATAGTTTTTGTATCTATTAATCCCATTAAATCGAATCTAAATCCATCAACATCATATTCTTTAGCTAAATACTTAACAGAATCTTTTATATATTTTCTAACCATAGGTCTTTCTGTTGCAACTTCATTACCACATCCTGATCCATTAGTGTATTTACCTTCATCATTAGTTCTATAAAAATATCCTGGTACAACTGGATCAAAAGGTGAATTTTGCCCTATTCCATAAGTATGATTATAAACTACATCCATAACCACTCTTATTCCATTTTTATGAAGAGCTTGTACCATATCTTTAAATTCTCTTACTCTTGATTTTGGATCTTCAGCATTTGTTGAATATGATCCCTCTAAGGAATTATAATTTTGAGGATCATATCCCCAGTTAAATTGAGGCTTATTGCTTATTTCATTAACTGAAGCATAATCAAAAGATGGTAATAAATGAACTGTTGTTATCCCTAACTCTTTTAAATGATCTATTCCTGTTTTAACATCAGTTCCTGGAACCTTTGTTCCTTCCTCTGCTATACCTTCAAATTTACCTTTATTCTTTATTCCTGAATCTTTAGATATTGAAAAATCTCTAACATGCATTTCGTATAAAATTGAATCTGTAGGATTTAACATAGGAGGTTTCTTTACACTTCCCCATTCTGATGGATTTGTAGATGAAAAATCAATTATAGCCCCTCTTTGCCCATTAGCTGAAACAGCCTTGGCATATGGATCTATAGCATAATTTGTTTTTCCATCTGAAAAGCTTACTTTGTACATATAGTACTTACCTGCTAAGTTTTCATCTACTTTTAGGCTCCAAACTCCTTTATCCTCCTTCTTCATAGAAATTTCTCTTCCACCAGTATTATCTGTTACTTTTCCATTTTCATCATAAGTTCCCTCATTATCATATAATACTAAGCTAACTTCCTTAGCTGTTGGTACCCATAATTTAAATGTTGAAGAATCTTTTGTGTAAGTTACCCCTAAGTCATCTCCATTGTAGAAATATTCTGGATCATCTAAGATTTTTCTCATAGTAACCTTGGTTGCTCTAAAGTTATTACTGCTAACTTCATAATCATGACTTGGATCAATTTCTGGAGTACTAAAGAATCCTTTCTTTAAAGTTAATTTAACTTTATTATCAGATACTTTAATTGCACTTGTTTTAATTTCCTTATTATCAGTCTTATCAATTAATTTGAAAGAATCTAACTCTGAATCTTCTATATTTCCAGCAGAAGTAACTAAAAGGTCTGTTTTACTATCCATTAAGGCAGATATTAATTTAGGTGAGGTATCTACATCCTTCTTATCATAATAAATATTTTCATCCCCTTGTATTAACCATACCTCTACATTATTTCCATTCTTAACTTCTATGGTTCTATCATGTCCAACATCTTTATCTTCCCAATTTCCTTTTCTAATAAGGAAGTTTAATTTATCAGATGGGAATTTATAGACTGCTCTTGTGAAGCCTTTTTCAGCTTCATCTTTTTTATTGAAGTCATAACCTTTTCCTGCTCCACCTGTTTGCCATAACCATAAATTCCAATTATCATAATTACCATCAAATCTATAATAATTTATTGTATAGGTATACATTTGAGATAAAATAGCAAGTTCTTTACTAACTGCGTATTTTCCATCAGTAGCTTTAATCTTTATTTTCTTACTGGAATCTACATCCTTAGAAACTTTTAAAGTATTTTCTTCAATAGATACTCCACTTACTGGCTCCTCTAAAGACCAATTAACATTAGTTTCTTTTTTATTACCTTCAGTGTCATAGATATATGCAACTAACTTTGCATTGCTACCTACTTCAACACTTGATTCTCCACCTATTTCTAAGCCTGGCATATTTAATACTGAGTTTCCATTAGCCATAACCTTATTGTATGGGTCTGTAAATGAATTATCCCAATTATCCTTATTAGGTTTAAACTTATATTCATAAACTCCACCAGTTAAAGGTATTGTTACTTTAAATACACCATCTTCTCCCTTTTTCATTTCAATTTGCTTACTTGTATCCCAAGATACCATAGATCCTATAAGATACAAACTATCACCATTAAACTTAGCACTAAAAGTTACTGTTCCATCCTCATTTACTACAGGACTTTTTACTAAATCTGGCTTGTTTTCACTTTCTCCTTGATTGCCACCATTATTATCTTCACCTGTATTTTCATCACCTTTTATTCCTAATGCTTCATTTATTTCTTTGGTGTTATTTATTGAATCATATATTTTATTATTTTTTAAATCTGCTACAAAGATAACATTTCTGTCCTCTGGCATATTTAAAGTAACATTTCCTTGAGATGGTATTCCTCCATTATCCCAAGAATGATTTACAAGGCCTTTATACTCATAAGTTCCTTTTTTCATTATCTTAGAATATAAAACCCTATTTTCATCAAGATTATGCATTTCAAAATTTTTGTTATTTACATCCCAATCTCCATTTCCTTCTCTAACTGTTCCTATTAATGAAACTGTATTAGAAAGACTTAGATTATTTATTGAATCCTTAACATAATTATCTAAATAATTGCTTAGAATAGTTATGTTTTTAGTACCCTTTGGAATTACTACCTTAGCATTTTCTGCTACTTCGCCATTATTCCACTCTCCATTATATGCAACTTTGTATTCTAAACTTATATCTTTTCCTTGTGCACTCTCTTTTATAGGGAAAGTCTTTTTATACATACCTCCACCTATATAATCAAGCTTCTCGGTATCGTTACCAGGATCCCAATCAGAAGCCCCATCAATTATATCATTTATATTACCTGCTAAAATAGCCTTAGTTTTAAATTGATCAGGATTATTTATTGAATCATATACCTTTTTATTTTTATAATCCAACCTAAATATTACCTCTGAATCTTTTGATAAATTCAAAGCTATGTTTTGACCATTATTACCATAGCTCTCATCCCAAGTTCCATTCATGGCAACTTTATAATTATAATTTCCTGCCTTTAACTTTAAAGCACCTTCATATAAACCATTTTTATACTTTTTCAGCACTCCTTTCATATTTTTTGGATCCCAATCGGAACCGTTACCATCAACTTGTAAAAAATCTCCCACAACTACAGCAAAAGCTTCACTCTCATTCTTAACTAAAGTCTTTTCATTTACTTTAGTATTATTATTTTCTACTTCAGCCATTACTGGCACATGAGGTAAAAAGCTAAACAAGAATGTAAATAAAACTAGCATAGAAATAGACTTAATCTTTTTACTGCTATTCACTTTATAAACCCCTTTCTTATTTGAATTTTAATAATATATTTTAATATTAACATTTCTATAATAACGTTTTCAATATTTTTAGAAATTTTGTAACATCATACAAAAGCAACTAAATTAAGCTTATATTTTAAATATACTTTTATCGATTATTTTTTTAAATATACATATCTGCTTTTCCATTTTATATATTTTAAATAAATATATCTATTATTAAATATTGCTTTTATTCAACAAACTTATTCCCATATAAAAGAAAAAATGGTATATTATTTTAGAAATCAAAACTATTTTATAAAATTATATATATTGATTGAAAAATTTAAAGCTTAAAAGCATATTTAGTGAACATACTAAAATCTATGGTAAATATAAAAAATCCATAAATCACTTTAAAATATAAAGACTTTATTGGTTATTTTAATATAAAACTATTAGCAAATTACAAAGTATAATACTTTAAACTTTAAAAATAAAAATTACAAATAAATTAATAAGGGGGAGAATACAATTAAGGTAATAAGAAGATTAATAATTTTAATTTGCTTAATCACTCTTTGTTTTATAGGCTTTATCTGCTTACCTAAAAGCAAATATTATTTTAAAGATATAAGATCACTTGTTAATGAAGGCAAAGCTGAAGTAATAGAACCAAATCAAAAGATAAAAATAGATGATGATTACTTAATAATAAAAAGAATTATTAATACTGAAGATGAGTCATATATTAGATATAAACAAGTCAGAACTACTCTAGGCTGGTCTTTCTCAGAAAGTATCTTTAGAATATTTGATGACAATGGAGAAGAATATATAAAAACAGCTATAAGCTCCTCTACAAGTTTTTGGGTAACAGAAGGATTAATACTACTTGATAAAAAGATTAAGGAAGACGTAAAATATTTAATTATTAAAATTGACTGGTATGATAGACAAAATAAAATAAAAATTCCACTTAACAAAGAAGGTGAAGCTAATGAAAATTTATAAAAAATATAGTGCTATTATAGAATGGTTTTTGGCAATAATACTTATCCTCATTTGTTCTAAAATAATTTTCCCTGGAAGCTTCACTCCTCTAAAAGCACATCAGCAATCAGAAAAGTCAGTTTATTATGGCCCTTCAAATATAATTAAAACTATAGACTTAGGTAAAGAAAAAATATATCTATGTAAATATAAGGATTGGTTTTCAATAGACGTTATTAGAAAAGGGCTAATTAAGTGGCATCCAGTTAATTATCCAGCTGGATATCCAATAGACTACTCTAAGCAAGTAACTTTTAATACTTATACTTCAAAGCCTACAAAAAACTCTGAACCTATAGCTAAAATATACGGTTATGTAAATGACCCTCAAATAAAAAATATTGTATTAGAGGACAATAATAATAAAATCATTTCAAATTATAAATTGGATGAAAATAAAATGTTTATTCTTACTTCACATACAAATAATGAAAAAAATAAAGCTAACTATATAAAAGGCTTAGATACTAATGGAAATATTATATACGAAGAAGAGCTTAAATACTTTTAACCTAAATAGAAACAAGGTGCTAATATTTAGCACCCTGTTTTATTTTTATCCATTAAAGATTATTAACTATTTAATGTCCTAATTAAAATTTATCTTAATTATTTATTGTAATAAAGTAATATTTTTCTATAAAGCTAATTCCATACTTATATTTCTTTTTTTCATTCCCAAAGCTTCATAAAATTTAATAGCTCCTTTATTGAATTCCCAGACAACTAATTGTAATGTGTTTACTCCTTCTTTTTTTGCAAAACTTATAATATGCTGAAATAAAAATTTTCCTATTCCTCTTTTACGATACTTTTCCTTAACACAAAAAGTATCAATTAAGGCAGTTTTTACAGGAGTAAGTATTGGTATGTTTCTAGGTCCTACTATTTGTATAAGACTAAAAGCTACAACCTCTTTACTTTCTCTTTCCTGAACTAAAAACATCTTGTATCTATCATCCTCTAGAATTTCTTTAAATTCCTCTTCTGATAAGGGTTTATCAGTTTCATTGTACACATCTGGTCTATTTTTAACATATAGATCATGTACCTCTCTAATAATTTCATTTATCACCTTGTAATCTTCTTTATCTGCAAATCTTATTTTGTATTTCATTTTGTCCTCCTTAGAGTAAATTTAAAATATAACTTCTAGCTTAACTCATAGTAATTATAAAATTATTTATCATGTGTATTAAGGTTAAAATCCAAAATGGAGATAATTTTTTAGGTTTATAATATGTATAAGAAAATACCATTATTATTGCACTAGGTATCACACAAAAAATATATATTAGACTATAGTAATGCAATAAAGAAAATATTAGTGCAACTAATAATGAATATTTAAATTTGCTTTTAATAAATTTTTTGCTTAAATTTATTAATCCAATTATTAAAAATGACTCTATTATGGGTCCTACTATACTAGCAAAAATAATTCTTACACTAACACTCTCATTAATTAAATTGCTTCCAATAAATTTTCCACCTAATTTAATATATATATCTATTAATTGTCCTAAAACAACATCAATTAATAATATAAGTGCAACCATAGGGATAATAAATAAAAAATCCATTAGTATTTCTTTTAATAATAAGTTCTTACATTCTTTTGTTTTTTCCATCATAAATCCTCTTTTCATTAATAGTATAAATCTTTAAAACAATCTATTTAAAATTTTCCATATTTGTTTATATAATATATAATACAAATTTATTATATATTTTTCAAATATATAGAAAAGTTTTATAAATTTAAATACTAATTTTTTAATAACATCACTAATTAATAAAAAAATATTATAAATTGGTATTTTTTAAAGTAATGATAATACATATATAGTTAAATATTATAAAATAATAATAAAAATCTAATTAATGAATAATTAATTAATATTATTTACTTAAAATTTAATTTTTAGCAATATTTTATACATTTTATTCTAAATTTATGTTATATTAGTTAATGGACATAAACGTAAGGAGGACAAAATGAATAAATTCACATCATTTTTAAAGAAAAGAAAAGCTTTTGTTATAGTAGCTTTAATTGGTATGATTTTTGGTTTTACTGTTTTGGGTACAACTCAAGAAGATATTAATAAATTAAAAGCTGAAAAAACTACTGTATTAGCAAAAATAGATAGCTCGCAAGAAGAACTATCTACCTTGAATAAAGATATAGGTGATTTAAAGGAAAAAATAAATCAACTTAATGATGAAAAACAAAAACAGGAACAACTTTTAAAAGATACCACAGCCAAAGTAGAACTAAAACAAAAAGAAGAAGCTGAAAAACAAAGACAAGCTGAGATTGAAAAACAAAAACAAGAAGAAGCAAATAGTATTAGTCAAAGTTATTCAAATAATTCTAGTAAAAAATCTACTAGTAATAACTCATCTAACGCTAAATCAGACTCATATAATTCTGATAATCCACAGCCTTCTAAACCAGTTGGTGAGATGGTGTACATAACTGCAACAGGTAAAAAATATCATCGTAAAAATAAATGCGGTAATACAAATCCATCTAGGACAAGTTATATTCCACTATCAGAGGCAGAATCTATGGGATACTCCCCTTGTTCAAAATGTTATTAATAAAATTTAGAAAGGACTTTACTATATTATGAAAAATACACCAAAAAAAATATTAAAATTCTTATTAGGAATATGTATATTTTTTATAGCTATTTGTATTGGTTCTTCAGCAAAAGGTGATTCAAATTTAAATAATACTCATAATCAATTAGTTACCACAATTAACAATTCAAAAGAGGATTTAACTCACAAAGAAGAGGAAGTATCTAAGGCTAAGACTGAAAAAGAGGATTTAGAAAAACAATTAAGTAATCTAAATGATTCATTAAATAAAACTAAGGAGTCTATTAAACAATTAGAAAATAGCACTAATAATTAATTTTTTATAATCTTAATTATTTTTAACTATATACATTTCATAAGGACCAGTTTTTACCTTTTAATAACTGGTTCTTTATTTTTTCCTTTGATTAATTTTCTAATTGCTTAAAATCCCTAAAACACTTCTAATTTGTAAAAAAGTTCTATATTAAATTCCTTATAATATAAACTCTTTTATCTTAAATAATGTATAATTTATATAAGAAGTAATTAACATTAATTAAAACTGATTAATTTATAATTTGTATTTTTACTTATATTTAAAGAAAAATCGAGGTGATTATTATGAAGGTAAGAATTATAAGGCCTTCTTAAAATAGTAATATCAACTTATAAAATTAAGAAAGTTTTTAATAAAGGAGGAACTTAAGATGAAATCTTTAATGAGTTTTATTCCAATGATTTTATCACTAGCAATTGCAACTTTTATTTTTATACCTATAAATAAAAGTTTAAAGTTATCAGATAAAATAGCAAAAATTATTCCCACAACCCCTAAATTTAAACCACTATTTTTTGTGGTATGTATGTTTTTACTTTTACTTATAATAGGGCTACTTGGTTTATATGTAATACCAATGAATGACTTAACTTACTACATATTAACTGGAATAATAGCAGGTATTGGTATTAGCATAACAGTTGAAATTTCACCAAAACATCATAAATAATATAAGACTATTAAATAGATAAAGAGGGTAAGTGAAAACTTACCCTCTATTTATTAATAACACTAATTATTTTTTGCTTTCCATTCATTTAATTGTTTTTGTATTTCATCTTTAACTTCATTTATACCTGAATCATTTAATTTCTTATTTAAATCATTTAGTCCAACTTCAGGATCTATTGAACCTGTATATAATGCTCTTTCAAATTCCTGTAAAACATTATTTATAGCCGAAATTTGATTTGAAACGTTTTCGGAATTAAATTTAAATCCTAATATCGGAGAAACCTTAGCTGAATTATTGAATTTTTCAAAAGCCTCCCACTTATCTATAGGGTCATTTTCTGAAACATAAGTACCAAGTAAGTTTCCATATGCCCAGCTAACAACATCATATTTCTTACCATCAAATTTCTTTATTTGCTTGTCATTTATTTTTTCATAATGTTTTCCCTCTATTCCAAACATCAATAAGTTTCTTAAATTTGTATCAGTATTTACTAAAGTCAATAACTCCATTGCCTTCTTAGGATGTTTAGAGTTAGCAGAAATTGCAGTCATTGCACCAGTTGTTGAATTATTAGTTATATATGGTGGTATTATTGATGAAGTTACTACTTCCCTACCTAAAGATTTTCCCCATATATTTTCAGCATATGGTTGTCCATCTGCTTTCCATACAAATCTTTTTACTTCTGGTTTCATATCAGTTACTGCTGCATCTTGATTTATGTATCCAGCTTCATAATATTCTCTTAATTTTAATAACATATCCTTCATTTCTTTTGATTCAAATTTATTTGTTACTGTCAAATTCTTATCATTATAGAATATGCCTAATGGATTTACTATATCATCAAAGTCTAAAGGAATTGAATCTCCTTGAGTATAAAATGGAATAAAATCTGGTTCTTTTTCTTTTACTAATTTTAACCAAGGTTCTAAATCGTTTACTGAATGTATATTTTCATAAGGAATATTATACTTTTCAACAAGCTCTTTATCAAATACCCACATAGGTGCTAATGCTATTTCTTTTTGATTTGGAACAGCATATATTTTACCATCTATCTCTGCACCCTTCCATAACTCTTTGTTTATTTCTTTCTTTAATGGTGCTCCTTCTGTATCTAATAAATCATTTAACTCTAAAAAAGCTCCTTTTCTAGCATATTCTAAATAAGGAAATGCCCAAGAACATGTAAAGGCAAGATCATAAGGTTCCCCTGAATTACTAATAACACTCATTTTCTTAGTATAATCCCCAAAAGGTATATGTTTTATATCTACTGTAGCATTTATTTTATCTTTTAAATATTTATTTACTTCTTCTTCCACAATGTCATTATCAGCTGGCTCATCACCTATAACATACCAAGTTAAATTAACAGTTTCCTTACTTTCCTCTTCTTTGCTATTTCCACAGCCTGTAAGTATTAAAGATGAACATACAATACCACTTAAAATCAGTGACAATGCTTTTTTTCTTTTTATCATATTGTCCCCCTCCTAATAATATCTTATCCGCTTTCGAAAACGTTTTATATAAAGAATTTTACTATTTAAACTATTTAATATCAATAATTTAAGTCTAATATTTTAATACAAAAAGAATACTTTATATAATTTGTTAATAAATTATATAATTTGTACATACATTTAAAGAAATATTTCTATTTCACTTCCCCTGTAAAATCACTTAAATTTATCTTTTAAAATCCTATTTCTCTATTTTTAAACTATTATTTTAATAAAACATAGTTCATCTATGTATCATTTCAAATAAAAAAATACTCCCTTTAAAATAGATTTTTATAGTTTCTTATCTACTTTAAAGGAAGTAATTTACTTATATCTATATTTTTATAGTGACAAAGATTGTTTTTATAATTTATAAGCTTAAACTATGTAAAATAAATTATTATTAATAATTTTCAGCTCTTACTTCAAAAAATCCTTTGGCATAATTACATACTGGACAAACCTCTGGAGCCTTTTTACCAATAACGAGATATCCACAATTTAAGCATTCCCACATAGTTTCTTCTGATTTTTCAAATACCTTTTTCATCTTTATATTGTTTAAAAGCTTTCTATACCTATCTTCATGAGATTTTTCTATTTTAGCAACCTCTACAAATTTTTCTGCTAAATCAAAAAACCCCTCTTCTTCAGCCTCTTTTGCAAATCTAGCATACATATCTGACCATTCATAATGCTCTCCTTCTGCCCCATGTAATAAATTTTCTTTAGTATCTCCTAAATATCCTAACTCCTTAAACCATAGTTTAGCATGTTCTCTTTCATTGCCAGCTGTTTTTAAGAATAGTTCATATATTTGTTCATATCCTTCATTCTTAGCTACCTCTGCAAAGAATGTATATTTATTTCTAGCTATGGACTCCCCAGCTAATGCATTCATTAAATTCTTTTCTGTTTTTGTTCCTTTATATTTATTACTACTTTCACTAGATGATTCTGATTTATTAGAATCTTTATCATCTGCCTCTGATTTCTCTTCAACTTTTACAAAGGCTGAAGCTGGACTCTTGCAAACTGGACATATAAATCCTTCTGGTAATTCTCCTTCTTGTATATATCCACAAACCGTACAACGATATTTTACTGATTCACTCATTTTTTCTCCTCCTAAATCTTTACTTCTATCAAAATAAGTTGTATGTAACATTTCCTCAGCAAGATTGCTTAAAGGTTTTTCATAAAACTCCTCATATAACTTTTTAATCTCCTCATTTTCATAGCTAACTCTTAATTTCATGTTTGAATCTCTTTTATATAACCCATCTATACGTTTTTCTCTAAGCTTATCACCTTCAAATTTTTTATCTTTAGGTTGTCCACCTCCACCTATGCATCCGCCTGGACAAGTCATAACCTCAATAAAGTGATATTTCTTATCCGAATTTTTCATCTTTGAAATAAACTTTGAAGCATTTTCAGTTCCATAAATAACAGCTATGTTTATTTCTAAGTCATTTATTTTGAAACTAGCTTCACGAACACCTTCCATACCTCTTACAGACTCTAAATCATAAAAATCTTTAGGTGGATCTTCTTTAGTGATATATTTGTATGCTGTTCTTAAAGCAGCCTCCATAACTCCACCTGTATTAGCAAATATAACACCGGCCCCTGAGGCTTCTCCCATTAATTTATCAAAGTTACTATCCTCTAAAGAATTAAAATCAATTCCTTTTTCTTTAGCCCAAATAGCTACTTCTCTAGTTGTTATAACATAGTCCATATCACGCATATCTTCTATGCCATAATATCTACCTGATGCATTCATTTCTTCTCTTTTGATTTCAAACTTTTTAGCTGTACATGGCGTTAAGGCTACATTTACAATCTTAGAAGGATCAATTCCCATCTTCTTTGCAAAATAAGTCTTTATTGTAGGGCCTTGCATTCCTATAGGACTCTTTGATGTTGAAATATGCTCTAATATTTCTGGATGAAAGGTCTCAGCATATTTTACCCAGGCAGGACAGCAGCTAGTAAACTGCGGTAGAGGTTTATTATTTTTAGTTATACGCTCCACTAATTCACTAGCCTCCTCAACTATAGTCATATCAGCAGCGAAATTAGTATCAAGAACATAATCAAAACCTAACTTACGAAGTAATGCTATCATTTTACCTTGAACAAAACTTCCATCATTCATATTAAATTCTTCACCTAAGGATACTCTAACAGCAGGCGACGTAGAAACTATGACTATTTTATCTTTATGACTTATCGCATCTTGTACTTTTTTATAATCAAAAACCTCTGTAATACTAGATGTAGGGCATACATTTGCACATTGACCACAATTAATACAAACAGCAGTATCATTAGTTTTTTCCAAAGAATAGTGACCATTTACACCTATATAATATGTACATATATTTTTACATGAACCACATTTTATACATTTCTCTTCATCTCTACAAATAGATGGATTATCCTTCTCAATAGCTACACGTATAGTTGTAGCTAAATGTTTACTCATAGATTTCCCCCCCCTTAACCTTAAACTTTTGTTTTCTTATTTCATATAATATTAACCTCAAATACATATTTTTTCAATTAATGTATTTAAATACTATAATTTATTTTCTGAACATTTATTAACTTTTCGTTAATAATATGAACTTTATTTTAATATACTTCCAATTCTCTATAGCTTTTATCTATAAATTTTAATTTATAGATTTCTAGTTTATATTTATTATATCTATGTTACCTAATATAGTAACCTTATTAAACTTAAGCCTATTAGAATATTTAAGTTTTAAATTCCCCATGTCACTAATACAATAATCTTGTTAAACTTTAAGCTTATTCTTATAACAAAAAAATCTACCATTAAAACTTTATTGTTTAAAATGCTTTTTAATAAAAAATTAGAGTAAGCCATAATATATTACCTTAAACCTACTTAATCAAAAATATAATAATTTACTGCAATATACTTTAAAACCTACTCTCTACTTTATTCATCTCTAAAATTATATTTACCACTTGGTAAGTCTATATTATGATTGTTTATTGAAATAGTATCATTATCAATCCAAATCATATTTGCCTCATTTATATGATAATCCCTATATATCTCTTTTTTACTCTCTCCTTCCCTTAAATAACATTTAACTGACCAATCTACTGTAGCCCCTCCATTAATAAGATAAGCTTCAACCTTATACTTTCCGTCACTAGATACTGTTTCTCCTAAAAACTCTTCACTTACTTTAAACCTATCATTAAACTCTCTTATTGATGATGATATTTTAAAAGTAGCTACACCTAAAAATATTAAAGTTACAATAATATAAACTCCTAATCTAAAGTTAAAATTCTTATTCTTTAAATATTTACTCTCTCTTTCCTCCATAACATTTCTCCTAACATATTAAAATATAAACCTTAGATTAATTTTATATAATTTCCCCCATTAAATCCACCAATATTTAACAAACTAACCCTTTAATAATATATGTAAAACTCATCTAATAAACCCTTAATAAAAATACTTTTATTAATATTACTTATATATTAATTATCTAAAATTCATATCTTATTAACCCTCTATTAATACATTTACTTACTTTTATGCCAATTTTGTTAACTTTTCGACCAGTTGCGCAAAACCTATTGATTAATTTATTATTATTTTTTAATATAAGATTAAAATTTAAATTTAAATAAAGATTCTAAGTAAGGAGGAAAGATGTAGATGCTTATATATTACTGTATTTCTTTAATGATGCTTTTAACTATGCTGATGACTGGAATTATTAATCCGATTTGTTCATTCCTTAGCGGCGATACTGAAATTAGATTTAATGGAATTCTATATACTAATTTAGATGAAGAAAAATATAAAAAGATATTATTTTCAACTTTTTTAAATTTTATTATTTTAATATTATGTCTATGTATAGTATGTTTTAAATTTAACCCTTTCTTTCCTATATTCTTAGCTATATTGTGCATAATATGTTTACAACACCATATATTAAAATCACTAAGATAAAAGTTATTTATAAAATCTTATTTAAATGAATAATAATTAAATAGCAATGTAAAAACCAAATACATTTCCAAATATTTTACCTTATATAAAATTAATTTTAAAAAAATCAATAGCTTATTAATACTAAATTATAAACAATAGAAGCTAGCAAGATTTTTTATTTTTTTCTTGCTAGCTTTTCATTTATTAATTATATTATTAATTTGTAAAATTAAATAAACACATGTATTTTTATAGTTTTATATTAATTTAAAGCTATATTACTTTAAATCTTCTACTACCTTAGCCATAGTTAATGCTAAATTATCACCTTTTGAATTATCTCTAAAAAGATTAAATTCCTTATTAGCAGTTACTATTTTTACTTCTTCATTTTCACCTTTAGTAGTTACTGAAAATTCTTTTAAATCTTTAAATTGTATTTCATCAACCTCTCTTATTTCTTCAGCATAACCTAAGGATGCATGTCCTACATGCTCTAAATAAAGAGAATCCTTAGTTACAATTAGATTTACTTTATATGCCACATCTCCACCAGCTCCAGTTACTAAATTTGATATAAAGTTCATAGCTGCATCTTTATTACTCACTTGTTTCATAACTGTAATCTTCATTAGAATATCTTCTTCTTTTAGATTTAATTTAAACATAAAAACACCCCATCTTCATATTTATTTATAATTAATTTTTACCACATTTAAAGAATTGATCATATAAAGCTTTTATTAATCCCAAAACAATAATAATTCCTTGGGTTATCATTATAGCATTATAATATTTCTTATCTATAAATATACTAATAAGAGCAATTATTATTACACTTAATCCAATTATCAAAAAATCCATTCCAACAATTCTAGATACTTTCTCTTTATCATGCTTCTTTTCATAAAAGCCGTTTAGTATATCTCCACAATTAAAATATTTAATTATTACCCCTAAAAAGGTTAATATTCCTCCCCCTAAAAAAGCAAGTACTAGAATTCCTGTTAAATCTGCTGGTTTCATAAAATCTCCCCAATCTATATTCTAATAATTATATTAATTTATTTTACAATATATACAAATTAATTAAAATCTTTAGATTTATTAAATTCACTTAAATTCTATACAATTGGGGTTTATTATAAAAAAATTCCAGTAGAAATATCTAACTACTCTACTGGAATTATTTTTAAATATAAGAGATACTTTATTATTTCTTTATTAAAAAGTCTTAATCTAAAGATTAAACTTTTTATATAAAAACTTTATATTAAAACTTTAAAACCATATTAATTATTATACGTAATTTTTAGACTTACAAAGTTTCTTAAACTCGTCAGCTACGAATTGTACTTGTGTTCCAACTATAACTTGAACACTTGTTTTTCCAGGTCTTATAACTCCTGAAACACCAGATGATTTTATCTTTTTCTCATTAACTAGTGTGCTGTCTTGTACTTCTAATCTTAATCTAGTTATACAGTTATCAATTGAAGTAATATTAGAAGGTCCACCTAGTCCTTCTAAGATGATTTTTGCAACTTCAGTGTAGTTATTATTTGCTAAAACTGCATTTGAATCATCATCCTCATCATCTTCTCTACCTGGAGTCTTTAAGTCAAATTTCTTTATCATAACTACGAATACTAAGTAGTATATAACTCCAAATACTAAACCTATACCTAATAAGTATAATGGGTTTAATGCCATTGGTGATGCAAAACTTAATATCCAGTCTACTAAACCAGCACTAAAGTTAAATCCTGCTCTTACTGGTAAAGCAGCAACAACTGCCATAGATATTCCTGTTAATAAAGCATGAGCTACATATAAAGCTGGTGCTAAGAACATGAATGCAAATTCTAATGGCTCTGTTACTCCTGTAACGAATGATGATAAAGCAGCAGCTAATAATATACCAGCAGCAGCCTTCTTTTTATTAGTTTTTGCACAACGATACATTGCAAAAGCAGCAGCAGGTAAACCAAACATCATTACTGGGAAGAAACCTGACATATACATACCAGTTTGTCCTAAAGTACCTGTTCCAGCCCAGAAGTTTCCTATATCATTTATACCAGCAACGTCAAACCAGAATACTGAGTTTAAAGCATGGTGTAAACCAAGAGGTATTAATAATCTATTGAAGAATCCATAAATACCAGCTCCTATTGGTCCCATAGCTATTATTGATTCACCAAATGAAACTAATGCGCTATATATTACAGGATATACAAAGTATAAAACTAAAGAAGCTACTATTGAAGCAAGTGCTGTTACTATAGCAACACATCTTCTTCCACTAAAGAATCCTAAGAAATCTGGTAATTTAGTATTTTTAAATCTATTGTAGCAACTAGCTCCTATTAAACCTGCTACGATACCTATAAATTGGTTTTGTATCTTTCCAAAGGCTGGGTTAACAGCTTCAACATCTACTCCTTGCATCATTGCAACAACTGCACTAGATAATAATGTAGTTATCATAAGCCATGATACTAGACCTGCTAAACCTGCTGCTCCATCATTATCATCTGACATACCAACAGCTACCCCAATAGCAAATAAGATTGCCATGTTATCTATAATAGCTCCACCAGATTTTAATAAGAATGCTGATACTACACTATTAGCACCCCATCCAGATGGGTCTAGCCAATATCCAATTCCCATTAATATCCCTGCTACTGGAAGTGCAGCAACTGGTAGCATTAAAGATTTACCTAATTTCTGAAAATATTTCATCATATTAATATTCCCCCTATAAATTCCACTAACTGTTAAATTGATTCTTTAAGAACCCCTTTTTTTCTGAAAGAATCAAACTAATTTTTCATAGTAAATTAACAGATTATAAATTAGAATATATTTATTTATGATTGCTTTAAAACGTTTTCTTAAACTATAAAATTCACAATAAATTTTGTAGTTTACATAATATCAATTTTCCCCTCTATAACACCTCCTAAAATAATCTAGTAAAAATTAAACTTAATAAACTTATTAAATCTAAATAACTAGTTCCCTTAAACTAATTAATATATTGTTTAATTGTTTATTAATTGTACACTTCTATTAAAAATGTATTCTAAACTTTTAATATGTTGATTATATCGTGTGACAATATTAATAAAATAAAATCATAGTCTTAAATTTAATAGTTAAATAAAAATCACCCTTCATCTAAAGACTATACTTTAGTTTAAAATACACCTTTAATATTTATATACATATTTTTACTTTTATTACAATTTTATTATAACATGTAAAATTATTTTATATTATGTATTTTAAGTAAACATTTCATTAAAATTCTTTATAAGTAACACTATCCTGATATAATGAATGTAAATATATAATATCTAAGCATATAATTTTATAAAAAGGAGTGATTTTAATAATGAAACTTTTTAGGAAAACCTTTGTTGTTGAGCTAAAGGATTCATTACAGTACCCTTCAGCTAATACCATATGCGATACGATTTTAAAGCAAGAAAGTAATGTTGAATTTATAAGTAAAGAAAAACCTGTAATCTTTAAATTAGACAATGTGATCTATGAAGTAGAAATTACAATGGCTCGTGGTGGTTATGAATTGGCTTGTAAAGAGATTAAATAGCTTTTTATTATATTTTTTAAAAGTACCAATAGATAGAACTATTATATTTTTAATCTCTCCTATATAAAAAATATAATTAAAGAATCCAATATATTGCTTCTTATTCAAGTTGTAAAAAAATATAAATAAAGGGCCTGTATCAAAATTAATTTTGATATAGCCCTTTTGTTCTACTTATTTTTTACATTTCATTTTGTCTTGAACATCCATTAATGCTTCACCAAATCTTTGGAAGTGAACAATTTCTCTTTCTCTTAAGAATCGTAAGATTTCCTTTATATCTTGGTCATCAGTTAAGTTTATAAGCCACTCATAAGTTGCTCTAGCCTTTTGCTCTGCTGCCATATCTTCATGTAAATCAGCTATAACATCACCCTTTGCTTGAATGTAAGTTGCTGTCCATGGATTTCCTTGAGCATCTGCATAATATAATGCCTTTCCATGATCTGTATAATGACCAGCTAGTCCTGCTTTCTTTAAATCTTCAATTGAAGCATTATCCATTAATTGATAAATCATAGTTGCTATCATTTCTACGTGAGCCATTTCTTCTGTTCCTATATCAGTTAATAATCCCTTTGCTTTATTAGTTGGCATTGTATATCTTTGATTTAAATATCTAAGTGCTGCACTTAACTCTCCATCTGGTCCACCATATTGAGATATTAAAAACTTTGCCATTCTAAGATCATTACACTTTAAGTTTATTGGATATTCTAAAGTTTTTACATAATACCACATAATTAAATCCTCCTAATATTTAATTTCCCAAGGCCAAGGTTGTTCAATCCATGCAACTGGATTTTCCACATAAGCCTGCCCAAAATTTCTTATAGGTCCATATTCACATTCAAATCTTTCTATTAATTCGCTTAATTTTGAAGATATTTCTTTATAGTCCTCAGTAGCTTTTCTGTTTTCTGGGAAATTATCAAGATAAAGATTTAATTCCACTGCATAAAATTGTAACTTTTGTATATCATCTAATAATTCTAGTGCTTTCATAATTTCACCTCATTAACATTCTTTCTTTTCTTTATATGGTCTGTATAAGTCTTTAAAGATTGTTCCCTTCCAGAAACCTTTACAGATTGAATATAAGTTTTCATATTTCTGAGGTAATATATATGCACGTGCATACTCTAATTTAAATTTGTCATCAGTACAATCATACATATTATTTATCCATCCTTTACATATATGGTAATTTCGTTATAGTAATATACTATGCCTATATATAAAATGATGTTACATATTCCTTTTAATCCAATTCATTTATTCTAAAAATAAAAGACCTTCTTAATGATTCATTAAAGTTTCATTATTTATAGAAACTCTTTGAAAAATCAAGTTAGGTCTTAATATAGACTTTAACAATGCCCCATTGTAAAATTGTAAATAAGAAGGCAAATATTATCTTAGGTATTAATATACTTTAACTTTCACTTAAGCAAAAGCTAATTTTTTAAATTCTATAGAATATAGCTTACTATTCTCTTTATTGCAAAGATGTATTTTTATCTTTTAAAATCATTTTTAGTATATGCCTTACTATACTGCTTATTTTAAAATCTTATAAACTTCTTCTACCTTTAATAGCTTAATTTTTGATTAACATAAGTTTTATTGCAAACTATGCTTTAGAAGGTTTGCTTCTAAAGAACTATTAAGATTTTTGATTGAAATACTGTTTATTGCAAACCATATTTACCCTTGAAGTTTTCTAGAGCAAAATTATAATTTTTCTTATCATCATCAGTAAAATCTCTTAGATTCTTAAAGTTGTCTATATCTGAGCAAATATCAAACCCACACTCTTCACTCATCATATATTTTAAGAAATCTTTATATTTTTTATTGATTACATCTTTCCCAAACCTTTTAAAAATCTCATAATAAAACTTTTCAAAGCCCTCTGTGGTCAAAGGATTCAGCACCATGAATTTATCTTTAATCTTTAAATCTAATAAAATAAATTCAAAACCAATTAGACTTTCAAAGGCATCATTAGCATCCTCTCTTACTCTTCCAATCTTCACCTTTTTTACCTCCTAAAATAAGACTAATTACTTACTTCTATTCTTCTTTCTTATTTCCTTTAAATATTTACTTATTTTATTATTTATCAATTTAAGTAATTATATCCATAAGTTTATTCTAAAAGGTATAAGTTTTTAAACTTTCAATATCTAATGGTCTTGAAAAATAATATCCTTGAATATAAATTTTTTCATAAAGAAAGGTTTTTATTATATCAACCTGCTCTTTTTCCTCTATCCCCTCAATAACTATAGACTTATCTGATAATCTACATATATCTAATATAAAGTCTATTACTTTAAGGCTTATTTCTGAATCATTAATTCCATCTGAGAAAAACTTATCTAATTTAATAATATTAGAATCTATTTTCTTTAATAAATCTAAATTTGAGTACTCCACACCAAAGTCATCTATTGCGATTAAAATACCATTATCCTGTAAAAACTTGATGTTTTCTTGTATTTTTTCTATTTCCTCTACTCCAAACTTTTCTATAATCTCTAGACAGATGCTATTTTTAATTATTTTGCTATCATTAACTATTTTTACTATTTTCTTTAAAAATTCTCTATCTTTTATCTCATTAAAAGATACATTTAGAGAAATATAAAAATCTTTTTTCATTTATATTGTGGTAAAACTTTTATAATATTGTAATCTTTAATTACTCTATTTAGAACCCACAAGGTAATTTCTTTCATCATATTGGCATCTTTTATATCCTTCATAAAATAATATGGAGTTAGTAATTTGCCATCTTTCTTAAACGTAATAAAGCCTCAACGCTCCTTACTCTATTATGTTTAAAATCCACTATTGGTTGATAATACAAAATATAATTATCTTTTTTTAAATCATTAATAATTCTATTCTTTTTAATTATAACTTCTAATTGCTTTTCTTCCTTCTTAAGAAGAATTAAAAATACAATGAGAGCAACTATAATAAGTATGTGCTTATTTATATTATCATTAAAAAATTTATTAAAATATTCATTATATAAAGTGTTACCTTTATTCTTTTCAACATTTATACTATTAAGCCCTTGATCAATTTCATTTATTAATTCTTTATTATTTTTATTTGTTATAATGTATTTTGGTCCAGAGGAAAATTGAAATATTTCTTTAATATCTTTTCCTTTATTTTTTATATCACTATCTGAATTATCTACAATAAAATCTACTTTATCATCAATTAATAAAGTTTTTATTCCTTTGTAAGAGGATCCATTGACTAGTTCAACATTTATATTTCTACTCTTTAAATAATTTAAAATTTTCTCATTATCTAATTCATTTTTTATATATCCCATTTTCTTGCCATTTAAAACCTCTAAATTGCCATAATTTATATTCTCATTTGTGTATATACTATATTTTTTTTCATTTATACAATTCTTTGAAAATTCAAAAAGTTTTTCTCTTTCTGGAGTTTTATTTATTCCGATTACTAAATCTATTTCTCCATTTTCAAGCTCTTTAAGCAATTCTAATAAACTACAATTTACATATTCAACCTTAAAATTCAATCTTTTTGAAAGTGATTTAACTATTTCATTATAATCCCCACAAACCTTTGCCTTATCATTAATATAAAAATAAGGATAATTATCATAGAATCCTACTTTTAATACTCTTTTTCTCTCTTCTTGTTTGAAGATTAATATTCTATAAAAAACCACTGCCAAAAGAAAAACTAGGATACTAACTAGTACAAACCTCTTTCTTCTTTTTTTCATAAGTTAACACTCCACTATATATTTTTTAAATTTAACCCCATTTTAACAAATTATATTATATTTATTAATTTATTTTAAAAATTCTTAATTAATGGAAATATTATGAAAACATTTTCTTTTTTAAATTTAAACAATTACATTAATAAATAAAGCTTTTTTTGAAAATTAAATAATATTAAAATTTAGTAATAAAAAAACTTAAATATTTAATTATATTTTTGTATTTTTAAATCATATTATTCATAAATTAAGCATTTACAAAGTTTAGTAAACTTAATTTTTTATTATTTGTAATCTTAAACCTATTTAATGTCCATAATATAAACCTGACAAGGATTCCATTGGTCCTAAAGTGTAGGGAAGCATTCAAACTCTTTAAATCCAAGCTTTTTATAAAATGAATTTGTTATATCGTAAACATCATAACATCCTTCTTTTACTGTTTTGACTTGCATATATAAATAGCCCTGTTCTTTGGCATAATCATAACAAGCTTTAAATAACTTAGTAACTATTTTATATCTATGAAATTCTTTTAATACTCCCATAACATAAATCTCTAAAGTATATGTACTTGTTTCTTTTAGTGCAATAAAGCCTCTTGCTTGTCTATTTTCCATATCAGCCCAAAAAGACATTTCCTTACTATAAGTAATATATTCAGATGTACTCTCTGGCAACACAAACCACTCTTGAAGTCCACATAGTATTTCTCGTGCTATTTTTTCTTTTCTATCTCTATCCTCAATTTTAAATATCATAGTTATTCTCTTCGTAATCATTAAGTTTATATTTAAATACTAAAAATTTTAATTTCTTTTCATATTTTTAACCAAATATCTTTTTAATAATATCAAAAGAATTTATTGGAGACAATTAACATAAGATAAATCTTATCTAATTATATACCTTTAATAAATTTTACATTCAGTTTAATTTTTTAAACTTACTTTATGATAAAATCTTATTATATTTCCAATTTTAGTATAAATTTATTTTGAAATAAAACTTTTTAAATTTTAAGTATAAACATGCATAATAATTTAGAAAAATACATAATTATTGTAGGTGAACTATGAAGTTTCAAAAGATTTTTGTGGTAATTTATGCTTTACTCTTAGCCTTTCTCATATTTTCACCAATTAAATTAATAGGAAGATCATCTATTGAAAGGGGAGATATAAAGCTAAAGGTCTATTATGAAGCAGTTACTGGAACAACTCACTATCTTAAAGAAGATTCAAAAAAGTTAAAAAAACTTTTAAAAGATACTTATCCAGAAGCAAATACTTCTCTTATAAAACTTGTAGGAAATACACCCTATGACCTAGTTTCTGATCCAGCTGAAATTGGTTCCCTTACTGTTTATGGGAAAGTAACAGATATAACTTATGAATTCTCTGGTGATGGTGCAGTCCCTGTCTTTGAAGTATCCTATTGGGATATGCCTTTTAAAAGACTATTTTTAATACAGTATCACTGGTTTTTCATAGGAATGTTTGTACTATTCCCTATTTTCATAATAAATGCTGTAATAGTAATTAAATCTTATTAAAAAAAGGTAAGAAAAGTTTATCTATTTTTCTTACCTTTTAAACATCCTGTTATTAAGTATTCATCCCTATTTTATTATATGGTCAACAATTTCATGAACATAGTCTACATGATTATTTGCATATGCCTTTACTCCCTCTTCTGCTCTATTAAAGGTATAGCTATTATCTGTTATTTCAAACATAGATATATCATTAAAAGAATCGCCTATGGTGTATATATCATTAAGATTTTTGTTTTCTAGTTTTAAAACTTCCTTTAGGCCCTCCCCTTTTGATGAACCTTTTGAAGATATGTCCACAAAAAACTGATTTCTGAATATGGAAAGCTCATCACCAAAGATTTCTATTAATCTTTTCTTTATTTCTTCTCCTCTTTCTACAGAGGCATCTGAGGTGCATATACTTAAGATTACTGCTCCACTTTTTAAATCTAATATCTCTTCTTTTTTTACTAAATCAAAGTCAATTTCTTCAGAGAAATAAAGATTTTTCATATCTACACTTTTATTTTCTATTAGTTTCATTCCACTTCCATCATCAAAATAAATCATTATTTTATCTTGATCTGCAAACTCTTCTACAATCTTTTTAACTGCCTCAAAATCAACAAGGTTATTTTTTATTACATTTTTATTCTTATCAAGTATTACAGCTCCATTGCAAAGAACCAAATAATCAAACTCTAAGTTATATTTTTCAATTACGCCCTCCATAGTTAAAAGTGTTCTACCTGTAGATATAATAAATTTATGACCTTTCTTACGTAAATTTTTAATTCCTTCAATATCTCTCTTATTAATTTTTTTATCTACTAATAATGTTCCATCAAAATCACTTGCTAATAACTTCATATTCTCTCCTTAAATTTCATTATATAATATATGCTAATCTTATTATTAATTTTTACAATCACAACCATGGTGTAGCTATCCCCTATAAAGACACCATTTTCATTCTATTAAATCCAATTTAGAACTATATTTGCTACTTAATATTTTGTGGTAAGTAAACAGTTATTCTTGTTCCTATTCCTTTTCTACTTAAAACACTAAAGTACCCTTTGTGGTTATCAATTATCCACTTTGCTATAGAAAGCCCAAGCCCTGTTCCACCATTTTTTCTAACTCTTGCTGTATCAGCCCTAAAAAAACGTTCAAATATATGAGGCACATCATTCTCATCCATGCCAATTCCATTGTCTTGAATTGAAAAATAAGCTTCTCCTTTAGAATTCTTACCTACTTTAAGCGTTATTGTTTCTCCCTCTTCTGTATATTTAGTTGCATTTTCAACTAGTATTCTAGCTGTTTGTTTAAGCAAAGCCATATCACCCTGAACAGTTATATGTTCTGATTCAATGTAGTTATATACATGATTTTTATCTATCATTTTAGACTCTTCAAAAACTTCATCTATCATATCATTTAGAGAAAATTCCTTTATTGTAAGCTGAGTCTTTCCATTAATACCTCTAGCTAAGAATAATAGCTGCTCAACTAGATTTTTCATATTTTCAGATTCACTCTTTATTGCTATAATAGACTCTTCTAATACGCTCTCATCATTTTTTCCCCATCTATCTAGCATATTAGCATATCCTTGAATTACAGAAATAGGAGTTCTAAGTTCATGAGATGCATCTGATACAAACCTTGCTTGTTGCCTATAAGAATCCCTCATCCTGTCTAAAAGCTTGTTTATTGCATCCTCTAATCCTTTAAGCTCGCTATCACCTATATGTATTCTTTCGTCAGATGTTACAGGACTTATTTTGGAAATAGCATCTTCAAGACTTTGAAATTTTTCCTCATCAAAGTCCATATTACTAAGTCTACTTGCTGTTTCTGCTATTTCATTAAGTGGTTTTAAGGTCTTTCTAATTTTAGCTGTACCAAATATTATTTCTTCTAATAAAAATACTCCTTCTACTATTCCTAAAATTATAACTATTTTTCTAACATAATATAAAAAAGCACCAGCTTCTTTAACCATGGTCTTTCCATTACTCCAAACAACTGTATAGGTTGAATTTTCTATAGGGAAAAAGTTAAATGACCTTTGTGCATTTTTTACTAATTCTCCATAGAAATCTTTTTCAGCTTGAATACACCAAAGAATAATTAAAATAATTATTAAACATATGTCAATTGCTAAAAATCTAAAAAATAAATCTCTAACAGAAATAGCATTAATCTTTATTGCAATAGAGGTAACATTTTTAGGTTTATTCTTTTTACTCATCTTTTATTACGTATCCTACACCACGTACTGTACTTATTATTTTAACCTTAAAAACATCGTCAATCTTTGTTCTTAAATATCTTACGTAAACATCTATTACATTTGTTTCTCCAACATAGTTATAACCACATACCTTTTCTATAAGTACATCTCTAGTTAATACTATATTTTTGTTTTCCATTAATATTTGCAACAAAGTAAATTCTCTATTAGTTAATTCTATTTCTGTATCACCATACATTACTTTATGTCTCATCTTGTCTAAGGTTAATAACCCACATCTTATTACATCTTCATCTTTTTTCACTGTAAATACTCTCTTTTTAAGAGCTGTTCTTATTCTTGCAAGCAATTCCTCTATAGCAAAAGGCTTTGTTATATAATCATCAGCTCCAGCATCTAGCCCTGAAACCTTATCCATTACAGCATCTCTTGCTGTAAGCATTATAATAGGAACTTCTGATACCTTTCTGATTCTTCTTAATACTTCAAGACCATTAATTTCTGGAAGCATAACATCTAGAATAATTAAGTCAGCTTCTCCTCTCTCTGCAATTTCAAGACCTGTTCTCCCATTATCTGCTTTTATTACTTTATATCCTTCATGAATTAACTCTAATTCTATGAATCTTGCTATTTTTTCTTCATCTTCAACAATCAAAATCTTAATCATTCATTAACCCCCTTAAGTAAGAATTCTTTTTAGTGCATATGGTTAGTAAACTTACCTTTTACGTCTTTAACTACTTTTGATGTTTCCTTAAATACTTTGTTTATTTTATCTACATCAATCTTTTTAGAAGATACTAAAAATTCCATATTAAAGAATAGTCCAATTATCATTAAAGGTATAACTATCCAAAATGCAAAAAACAAAAGTACAATTAGTACAGTAAAAGGAATTTTTAAAATCACTCTACTATTTCTTATTATTTGAATAAATATATTATTGCAAGTATCTATAGCTTTGCATATAGCTTCAAAAACTCCTTCAAAACTATTTTTATTTTCAAAATTATTTTCATTTGTATCTTTTTTAAGATTAACTTCTTCTCCATTTTCATTGTAACTTTCTTTGGATTCATTTGTATAAAATATACTAAGGGAAGGCTTTTGCACCTTTCCATGTGCTTCTAAATATAGCATAGCCTCTAGCATATCCCAGTTACTCTTTTCTAAAGCATCTTTAGCTTCTTCATAGCTTATATTAGCTTTATTTTTTAACTTATCTACAAGTTTAAGCTTTTCCATAAATAATCCTCCATATTTACTGAAGCTCATTACTCCTATATTAGTATTAAAGCTTTTAATCTCCCACTTTAATTCTCTTTATAATAATTAAATTATACCATTCCCCTGATATTTCCACACCATAAAAATAAAGGAGCTATATCAAAATAACTTGTTAATAAAACTTTATAAATAATATAAAGAAAATATCTGAATGACCTTTAGAATTTAAGCTATTACGTAGAATAATTTGCGTTAATAAGCTAAGCATCGTATTAATAGGAATACAATGTCACTTATGTTCCATTGCATAAGTTCAAATTGCCAAATTAAAATTTGGATTTTCACTTAGTTCTGAGCTTTAGCAAATTATTAGAAGTAATTGCTATAATTAATGACTACAATGTAACTAAAGTTCCATTTAATAAGTTCAAGAATCTAAATTAAAATTTAGACTTTCACTTAAAATTCAGTAATTCTCGGAATATATTTATAAAGTTTTATATAAGAGTTTTGATGTAGCTCCTTTAATAGTACTATCTAAAAACTATTTTTCATATCCTTCTTTAAAATCTTTTTTAATATGATCTGCTGACTTTGATGCTTCTTCAAAAATATTGTTTACTCCATCATAATTAAAGTCAGGTCCTGAAATTGAATATTTATATCCACAGAATAATCCTACGATTAATAAAACTATAGTTGGTACTGATAAAAATATTAAGAAGAGAATTGATACTGTTAAAGATATTCTTATTGGTTTTTCCTTATCTTTTCTAATCTCAAGGAAATTTTTAGTTCCTTTTCTTATAATCTTACCTATAAATTTAAACATTCTTCCAACAATTTCTCCAATACCACCATATTTCTCATCCTGCTTTTTCTTATCTTCTTTTTCTTCCTTTACCTCAACTACAGTAAGGGCTGTAACTTCATTATTTTCTACTTTTCCTCTTCTCTCTAAGTAAACAATAGCATCTAAAAGATCCCAATTGCATTTTTCTAGCACTTCTTGTGCCTCTTCCACACTTATATTAGCCTTTCTAACTAAAGTATTAATCATTTCATTTCTTTCCATTTATATTACCTCCACGAATTAATTTCATTATTCATCTTGGTTATATAATACTTTTAGAAAATTAATCTAAAATATAAGAAAGATTAAAATTAGATTAAAATTTAACCTCTTTTATTAATTTCATCTGTTATTAATGATTTTGAGTTTAATATATGGCAACTTATTCCTGAGTTAACCCTTTGGCATTTCTTTTCTCTTTTATAATCTCATTTATTCTCATATAATCTCTACTCCTTGCTAAAATAATAATAACAAAAGCTTTTGATAGTATTATTTTATCAAGTGATATACCAAGCTAAAATTGAATAGTAGTTAATTTAAAATTAAATAACTTAACTCTAGGTTAAACTGTTAAAAGTTAGACTCAAATCTTTATTAAATTCAATTAATTTTTAATAATAAAAATATATCCTTAGGCAACTTATTTAAATGCCTAAGGATATAAAATTTATTATGTATTTTTTAATTATAAAATCTAATTATTAATACTAGAGTCCTCTATTAAAGAGATTTTATTCTTTTTAAAACCTATTATTTTTATGATAACTTATAAACTTTAAAGTTAATTTAAATTCAAAAATAACATTTATTATCCTAATAGAATAAATAACTATTCAATCTTCATGGTTTCCATTTGTGATTTTGTAATACCATTTCTTTTGCCATAGTTAATCCAATAATTTGTAGAGGCCTTAAGATACATATTTTTTGATATAGGCATGGTAACCTTTAAGTTTTCAGGAGTGTTATTATAAATAGCCTTTGCTAACTTTTTTATTTTCCATTTTACAAAGATTTTAAAAGGTGTTCCTAAAATAGCTTCACCACCACCAATTGATAATACTGAATCAAAATTATATGTATTTTACTTGCAAAATAATTTAACCATATCAATACAAACATTGTTTTGCTCAGGCTCTATGAATCCACAATTTATTATTACACTTACTTTAGGTTTATTTTTTGGTGGATTTTCTTCAAGAACCTTTAAAAAGTTAAGCATTGTAACTGGAAATCCGTCTGCATAAAGTGGAAAAACAAGAAGCATATCTTTGTATTCTCCAATCTTACTACAAATCTCTTTATGATTATTCTTTGTAATATTAAAAGTATCAGCTTGTCCTTTGTAATAACTTCTAAAGATTTCTCCATACTTTTTAGAGTTAGATCTTGGTGCTCTTGGACTCCCATTTATAATAATTACTTTTCCCATTTTCTAACCTCCTTAGCTACTACCTCTTCTAAATTCTCTTCATCTACAAAAATAACATTAAAACTTTTGAAATTCATATTGTGAGAGTTACGCTCTACTAACCTTTTAAATATTTCTTTTTCCTCATCTTCTATATTTCCATATGCAATAATAATAGCATCCTTCATAGCAACATCACGCTGAACATGATGAGCCTCCCCATTTAAAAGACGAATAAAGGCTTGTTGAATTGGAATAGCTCTCTCAAGCATAGTTTTCATCACTGTATCATAAGAACCATATTTAACTTTGCTTACATAAATAACCTTATCACTCTTTGCAATAATAGGATAAACCTTTACTGCATCATCACGGATAACACACTTTCCAGGAGTTTTAGTCCAACAACCAAAACATCCTATACAATTTGAAATTCTAAGCTTAGATAAATCAATATATTTATTTTCATCACTCTCTAAAAAATTAATATTTAACTCTTTATCACTTAGTAATAATCTCATTTTCTATTCCTCCTATAACACCTAAATAAACTGCTTCAAAGATTTAATTAACTTCTGCTTAATCTTTTTCTACAGTTTCTATAGCAATCATAGTTAAAATACTATGAAAATAATCTCTATTAAATTAATTACTCTTGTAACTTCACAGTTATCTTATAAACTTTGGTACAAGTATTTATATTTTTATTATATATCCTTCATGGATTATAAATTGAATAAAATGTAAAAAATACTAGAAATATTTTTTTATAAGGAATAAAATTAATCTTAAAGTATAATTTTGAGAGGTTTAATATTATGGAATATGATTGTGGTTTTGTAAAGGAAAGTAACTGGTTTCGTTATCGTGCTGGTGCAATTATTATTGAAGATGGAGCTGTTCTTTTCGCTAGTAATGAAAGGGAAGATTACTACTATTCTATTGGTGGTGGAGTACATATGGGAGAATCAGCTGAAGAAGCTGTAAAGCGTGAAGTCTTTGAAGAAACAGGAGTTGAATATGAAGTTGATAGATTGGTATTTATACATGAAAACTTCTTTAAAGGTGATGGAAGTTTGGAAGGTAAAAACTGTCATGAAATATGTTTTTATTTTTTAATGAAACCTAGAGGAACACGTAATTTAAATAGTAATAGCTATACTAGTGGAGTTAAGGAAATAATGTATTGGATTCCAATAGAAGAACTAAGTAATTATCGCGCTTATCCTACATTCTTTAGAGAAAAGTTAACTAATCTTAAGAATGAGATTGAACACATAGTAACTTATGAATATTAGGATAAAAAATAAAACTGATAAAATACTATTTTTATATTTTATCAGTTTATTTTTATATTATAAACTTTTGATTTTAAGATTATATTTTTTAAATTATATTGGTTTACTTTTGATTATATTACTAGCTTTTAACTCTATCATAATTCTTCAGTATATAAACAACTAATATAATAATAGAGAAAAATACTGAAATATTTTGAAATATGTAAAATGTACTTCCTTTTACCTTGTCCTTTTCATCAAATAAATATGAAACTGGCCAAAAAGACATGAAGCATAGAACTCCATAAATACTTATAAATAATCTTAATATAATATTCCAATTTTCTCCATACATCCATACTAAAAGACAAAAACTTAAAAATAAAGCCATTCCAAGATTCATAAGCCTTATAAAAATATTAGACTTTTCTATATCTTGCCAATACCAGAATTTCAAAATATTTTTTATAATAAAAGCTAGTTTTTTCATATTATACCCCTACTTAATTATAAAACTTTATATAGAAAGACATTAAGTAATTATATTATACTGAAAAATAATATAAATTAGATACTTAATTTTTAGTGAATTCAGTATTAATATTTAAATACATATCATGTTAAGTTTTAATGCTTGTAAAATAGCTATTTCTTCATAATTAATGAAAATTAATCTAAAATATAAAAAAGATTTAAATTTAACCTTTTTTATTAATTTCATCTGTTATTAATTATTTTGGATTAATATATGGAAATTTTTTAAATTCCCTTGAATAATAGTTAATTTAAAATTAAATAAATTAACTATTAGTTGAATTATATACTATATAAATAGTATATAAAAAAAATTCTCAATTATCAGCTTAATGTAATTGAGAAATTTTTAATTTTATATATTATTTTTTATTTAATTATATATATTAGTTAATACTATTTTAGTAATATATTGCTTCTAAAAATGAATAATAAAATTAAGTTTATGTTAAAAGTTATCTAGTTTTAAATATTTATTATTAGCTATAAATAAATTCTTTAATGCACTTATATTACTACAAAATAAGTATCAACATATGCCGTCATTTGGTCTCCTAAAGTAATATAATGATATATAGGTATTAAATAACTTGAATAAACCAGTTTTTTTGCATCTACTTTTTTTTCTTGTAATGCAATTATTAAGTTTTGTTGTTGTCTTAAACTAACAATATAACTTTCAGCTATAAATAAAACTTGCTCAGAAAAAAATTTATCTGAAAATGAATTTGTATATGTCTTTATATTATTATCTAAATTTTTTTTAATCTCAATGAACTCTTGAATATAAAAGTCTAAACGATTATATACATCTTTTAACTCATTAGGTGTAGAACTTTCACTTATATTAATAGCAGTTAAATTTCCTCTTATTCTCTTTATTTCCTGTAAGTTATTTATAATAACATCCTTACTTTTTAAATCTTCTATTTTAGGGCCATAAGGTTCTACAATATTTGTTTTTTCTTGTTCATATCTCATATTAGTTTTTGCATATGCTATATTGGGAATAGTTATAGTTATAAGCATACAAAAAATTATTAAGCGTTCTATTCTCTTTTTCATTATTCCAACTCCTCTATAATAACTTTTAACACTATATCTATTCTTAGTAATTCTTAATATTTTATTCTTGTAAAAATTAATATAACCTTTTATATTTGAAATTTTTCATATAGGGTTTTTAATTGTAATTGAAATATGTATAATAATTCAGTTAATTTGATTTAGCCCTTATACTATGCTAAAATTAACTTATAATTTTTTATTTGTTAATTAAAACTTAATAATATAAAGTTTTCTAGGGTTCCGTAGCTTTTTAGTTAGTCTGGTCCAAGAGAAAACGCACAGAAAGACTGTGAACACGGAAGGATAAAAGCCTGGGAGATATTTTTATAATATTTCTCTGGCTTTTTTATTTTAAAGGAGGTATATTGTTATGAAAAAGTTTATTATTGAGGATGATTTTTGGGAGCTATTCCCTAATGCAAAGATAGGTATTATCACTTGCAATGGCATAAATAATACTATAAAAGATGAGAACCAATACCAGGATATGCTTTCTCAAGGAGAAAAGGAAGCTTTAACTCACTTGCCTAATGAAGAATTTAGTAGCAATGAAGTTATTAAGGTATGGAGAGATGCATTTAAAAAGTTTAAGACTAAAAAAGGAGCTAGATCATCAATTGAAGCTTTATTAAAGAGGGTTTCTACTGGTAAAGGATTAGGAACAATTAACCCACTAGTTGATATTTACAACTTTATATCATTAAAGTATGCCATGCCTTGTGGTGGAGAGGATATGGATAAGTTTATTGGAGATATAAGATTAACTAAGGCAACAGGAGATGAAAGTTTTATTACCTTAGGATCAGATAAAAGTGAGCCACCCTATGAGGGAGAAATAGTTTATAAAGATGATGAAGGAGCTATTTGCAGATGCTGGAATTGGCGTGAGTCAGTAAGAACTATGTTAACAGAAGACACAAAAAATGCTTTCTTATGCATTGAGTTAGTTGATGAAAATAGAGAAAAAGAATTTGAAAATGCCTTAAAAGAGTTATCTCAATTAGTAGAGAAAAACTTAGGTGGAAAATCTGAGGTTTCAATACTTCATATTAATAATAAGGAAGCTATAATTTAATTATTTACGGAGGATAAGTTTATGAATAATTTTACCTATAAAGAGGTTTATATTGAGGATGGAAAGAGAGTTTTAGAGATTAATGTGCTTCCAGAAAAGTACTGTAATTTTGATTGTATATTTTGTCCTATAGGAAGATCAAAGAATAAAATAGATACTCAAAAATCCTTTGATAATGTGGATGAGTCATTAATTGAACTAGAAAATATGATTAATGATACAAAACCTGATCTAATCTTTATTAATTCAAAAGGAGAAGCCTTAATAAATGATAAAATTGAGAATATTATAGATTTTATAAAATCAAAGGGAGTTCCTGTAAGACTGCTTTCTAATGGGTATATCCTAGGAAAGGATGAATATATAAAGGTTGCTAACAAATGTGATGAAGTTATTGGAGAAATAAAGGTAATAACAGAGGAAGATTTTAAGAAGGTTCAAAGACCAATTGAAGGATATACCCTTCATGAATACATATCAAATATGGCTTCCTTTAATAAACAATATAATGGAAAATTCATATTTGAAATAACCATAGTTAAGGGATATAATGATGATCCTGAATCAGTTAATAAACTGAAGGAAGTTATAAAAACAATCTGCCCTAATGAGGTTATTGTTGCTAGAATTGATGATGATATATTTAAGAAAAAACTTGGTATATCTGATGAAAGGTTTGAGGAAATTTCAAGGGAGCTATTAAACTTGTAATATTTTATTGTTATTTTTTGAATAAACTTAGTAAGAGCTATTTCCCTTTTAAATTTAAACTTAATTATCAATAGAAATGGCTTATATTCTTGTTTTTTATTAAAACAAGACCTATATGACTGTAAATCATATAGGTCTTTTCTATTTTATAAGGAGTTTGTTATTTTAAGAGATACTTACCCATTATTTCTTTATAAACTTTTAGCTTAATTAAGTGATATTTCCTAGAATGCACTTAATATAATATTTCTAATTTAATCTCAACACTATAATTATCATTCCATAAATTATTGTTATTTGTAGTATCCATTTTCCCTTTAAATTTAAGCTTAATTATCCATACAAATAGCTTATATTCTTGCTTTTTATTAAAACAAAAGACCTATATGACTGTAAATCATATAGGTCTTTTCTATTTTATAAGGAAGTTTAATATTTTAAGGAGTATTACTTTTTTGTTTTTTTTAATATACTCTTTAGTAAAGACTTAGCCAAACAATTGACTATTTGTCTTTACCTCAATTTAAATTAAGCTTAATCTAAAATTTTAATTAAAATTATTAAAATCAAGATATTTTTAAAGCTTTTTAATACTTCATTTAAGCATTTTAAAAAATCCTTCATATTAATTTATAGTCCTCCTTAAAAATTCCTTTTGTTAAAGCTCCTTTTTATTTCTTTTAAATTATATTATATTAAATATTATTATAACACAATATTGTACCATTAAGAATCTATAATAAATTTTTCTATGTAATATTTAAAAGGATAAACCTTTATTTATATACTATTTACTTTAATCTACATCTAAAATTTTGGAGAAATACTTCTTGCTTCTTTTTGCTGCAATGGTTATTTTGAAGGGGCTTTTGTCGTAGCCTTCTACAATGATGTTTCCTGATTTATCTCTGTAAGCTACTTGTATATTTTTAAAGTAGAAAATGTAGTATCCAAGTATAATTCCATCTTTAAAGGAGCCTGTTGCTCTATTTAGTGCTTCATTTCCAAGGGCTACATTGTTTTCACTAAGGTCAAAGATTTTTCTTCCTTTGCTAGTGGATTCTGTTACAATTGCTCCTGATAAATTGGTTATAAATGCCCAAAGGCAAATTATTAAAAGTATGATAGATAGGAGTATATTGTTGGTTTGTCCACTCTCTCCAAGGATTTTGGATATATCTATGATTCCAAGAGAATCTAAAAATAGGCTTGTATATGTAACTATTGAAAATAAAATTCCTAAAAGCACCATTGAAACATCCTTAAATTTTGGAAAATCCACATCTTCTAGTTTTCTTAGTTTTCTTAAAAGGTCTAAGGAATATTTTGCTCTATTTAAAAGGGCAATATTTAACGCTCCTATTAAGATTAAATTCAAGAAAAATATTATACTAATTCTATGCATTAAGATGCTGATTACTAAAATAATTCCTGTGATTATTAGATTTGCCACAATATATGAATTTAACTTCTTTGAATTATGCATTTAAGCACTCTCCCTCACATACTGAACTATTTCCTTAGCCAGATCATCATTTAAACCATTGCTACAGTTTAGCCCTACTTTGTGTTTTTTCTTGGCCATTGTAATGTGGTAAACATCCTTATCTTTTGTTTTCTTAATGCTAAAATCATCTAAATCCTCAAAGCCTATTTCACTTAAGGTTTCAATGTGTTCTCCCTTCTCAAAGTCATTTAACTTTGCTTTTAAGTAAATCTTTCTATTTTCTATTTCAAAAATAACCTTGCCAGCAGGTATCCCACAGACAGGTAAAGTGTAATATGTAAAGGGAGCAATGTTTGTATAAAAAAATTGCTTTACTAACTCCTTGTTGTCTAAATACACTATAAACTTAAATTTTTTATTGTTATTCATAATAGTTACCTCTTTAATGTAATTAATTTTATTATTTATTAGTATTATTGCTAACCTTTGGGAACTGTTTAGTTGGTACAAAACTCTTCTTTGACTCTTCAATTATCTTATTAAACACATCTTTATATTTAACTGGATATTTATAAATAAATGTATTTACATCATCACCCTTAACGCTAATATACCCATAATGATATTCCATAAAACCATCTTTCTCTACAGTAAATGAAAATGTATTTCCCTCTTGATTCTTATTTATAACTTTACCTTCTTTTTTAAAAGTCTCAATTAAGTTTTCAAATTCTTCTTTAGCATCATTCTCCATATTATTCATATATGAACCTAGTGAAAACTCCATTTGCTTGTCTTTACTTTTAAGTGTTATTCCAAATTCCAATTCAGGCATTTCTTTCTCTTGAACTTCAAAAAAATTAGGATATTTTATTGTATCGAATTTTGTAACTAAAGTGTTATATTCCCACTGTCCATTAATACTTCCAAGTTTTAAAGGATTGTCTCCTATAATAACTCCATAAAGCATTTCATTATTCTCAACTTCTCTATAATCCTTTATTTCATTAACTTCTAATGGGTCTCCATCATTATAATTAAGCATGATTTTAGCCATTTTAAGATTTTTAGGTATAATTATAATTCCATTATTTACAATAACGCTCTCATCTAATTTAGGATCTCTTTCTTCTTTCATATTTTCCTTATTTAAATCTTCTTTATTTCTTTGTTCATTTTTATCCTTATTATCCTTTGTATCATTTTCTGAATCCTTTGATTCCTTTTTATCATTATTATCATTTTTAACTTCTTCTTTATTGTTCTTTTCCTCATTAGAAATATTAGAGCTATTTTCATTGTCACTTACTTCTTTTTGATTGTTTGTGCCACAACCAATAAATGTACCGCTTAATATTCCTATTGAAAGTAATAGACTTACTAATTTCCTCATAATATCCTCCTATATTTAACAACTTATTAACATTATATAACAGTTTTGTTAATAAGTTAAGTTTATTACTCTTTGTAACCAAATAAATATCCTCTTAAACCTTGTAATATTAAATTGTTTTTTAATTATATTATGAGAATCATAAAGTCCATTATCTGTTAAAACTCATACTATTAACTTATTCTTAAGGTTAAGTAATCCTAAGAATTTTGATCTTGGCTATTAAAATTTATACTGTAAATTTATTCTTTAACTTTCTTTTTGGATGTCTTATTTAAATCCTTTCCTTAAAAGCATAAAAAGGTCATATGAAAATAGCTATATAACCTTTCATATGACCTAAAAATTTTTAAACTCAATATATATTTAATGAATTTATATTATTGTAATAAAAAAACAAGAATAACCAATAAATTAGCTCTTCTTGCTTTTACTTAATAAATCTAATTGATATTCTAGCCTCTACTTATTTTTTCATTGATGTCTTCTAGGGAATCTTCCTCATATTCTCCAAACCAATCTTTTAGTTTCTTTTTGGCTTGTTCTTTTACTTCTTCATCAATGTAAAATGCTACTGCTCCAATGGCAGGTATTAGAAGTCCTAAGTCATCTGTATATCCCACAATTGGTGCAATATCTGGAAGGAAATCTATAGGAAAGATAAAATATCCTAAGGCACCTATGATTATGCTTTTAGCCCACTTAGGGGTTGTATCCTTTTTTAAAGTGTAATATAGCAATAGGCATGTATAAACTACCTTGATACCAGCCTTTTTAGCAAATTTTCTTAATTTATCAAAGAAATCCTTATCAAAAAAGAATTTTGCGTATTTTTCTAAATTTATTTTACGCTTTTTACCCTTTATCTCAACTTCTTCAATGATTAGTTCTTTATTCCCTTCACTCATACTAAATCCCTCCTTATTGCTCTATTAAAATATATTTTTCATATAATAATCTATAAAGTTTATTCCTAATCAAAATAAAAATCCTGTTATAACTATTCTATATAATGAAATAAAGTTCTTATTATAATAAATATACACTACTTTATTATTAATTAAGATATTATATTAACCTAAGTTATTTTAATTTATTTCTAGTTGCTAAATGATATATAAGTGCTATTACCAAAACTACGATTATTAAAGGCATTAGCACTTTAAAAATTCCTCCAAGAATTAGCGCAAGTAAGGTTCCTATAAAGATAATTCCAACAATTGTTAAAATAAAAATCCCAAAACTATGTGTAAATGGCACTACAGCTAGTATTACCCCTAAAATTATTCCATAAAAGATTATTTCAGCCATTTTTCTTCTTCCTAACTAGTATTTCTCTATATAAGAAATATTATTAATTTTCCTCTAAAACTCTATGGGCTTTACTGTTTTTCTATGTAAACTTACATATGTTTTATTGTTTTTTTATATAAAGCTTTATTTATAGTTACTAAAAAGTTCTTTCATGGTCTAATCACATTCCCTTGTGTATTTTTGAATCTTTTTCTCCTTAGGTGATAAAAAATACTTTCCGCTTGTAAAAGTTACAATAAATATAAGAATAAGTCCTAGGGCAATATTTTTCTTAAGGTTATTTTGTTTATTATGTCTCTTATGGAGCTTACTTTTTTCTTAGTATAAAATTGTAAGTTTTTATTTATCTCATACTGAAATAGACAAAGTAATATGAATATAATAATTAGTCTTAAAACTAATGTTTTAGAATTTTCTAAATATGCTTTAAAGCTAAATCTTGTTGCAAAGGTAGCTCCAATTAAATAATAGAGTGCTTTTTTATGATTAATAATGGAAATGTCTAATACCTTTTCTCTATCTGATATTTTCCTTTCTTCTCTTAAGGCTAAATATGATCCAAGTAAAGCTATATAAAATAATACTAAGGATATATTTGTTCCAAATAACCCTATATAAAATTTTGCCTCTCCATCATTTCTAAATAATGCTATAATTATTATATATACTAATAGAACATTAGTAATTTTCATTATTTGTTTTTCTACTACTTCTAATTTGTTAGATTCAAATTTGTTTAGTTTAATGTAAAAGCTATAGTATAGCCCCATGGCAATTACTACTATTAACAGTATTAAAGCTATTGGTGTAGGTAGTAGTGGAAATAAAAACATAATTATCATTCTTTCAATTTTTATATTTTCATATGTGTTTTACTTATGTATTTAATATTGAAATACAGTCAATTAGTTTTTCTGCTTATTAAATATTTGTTTTGCTTTGTATTTTAATACTGACTTAACCTTAATTTATCTCTTGTATTAAGTGCTATTTTTAATATGTAAATTTAAGTATATAGTTCACATATTTTTTTGGCTTCTAATGCCATTTCCTTTGCAAAGCTCTCTGGAGAAAGAACTTTTATTCCACTTCCTTGACTTAATAGCCACATCTTTATTCCCTTTCCAAATACTTCAGCTTCTAAAATGTGTTTCCCCTCATGACTTTCTATTATCCTCGATGTAGGAATTCTATCTAATACAGCCTCTAGAGAAGGTCCTGTAAATTCAAATTTAATTCTCATAAGTTCACCAGAATACATAAATTGAATTCTTTTTCTAAACTCCCCTTCTTGAAATCTATTTGCCTCACTTATTCTAAACTTTTCTTTTAAGTTTTTATATTTTAGGATTTTATCAACTCTGTAGACTATAGGCATGTCCATTTTCGAATTGTTAAAGTAAACTATTAAGTAAAAATAATATTCTGAGAAAATTATAGATACTGGTCTAACAGTTCTTTTTACTATTTCTCCATTAGTCTTTTTATATTGTAGTTCTAAAACTTCCCTATGATGAACAGCTTCACTTAAATCCCATATTTTATCTAATAATTTTTACTCATGTTTAAGAGGCATAAATTTAAAAAGCTCATTGCCTATTAGCTCTTTTATAAACTTCTTGTCCTCATAGGAAACATTTTGAAGTATGGAATTTATTATGTGATTCATTTCTTTATTACAAAAAGCTCTACTCTCTAGTAATATTTTGCAAATAGCTAATATATCTTTTTTATGTAAGCCTAAATTCTCATCTTCAACTAAAAAATAAGCCTTCTTACTCCTTTTATAAACTATTGATAAATTTTTATTGTTATTAGCTATGTATGCTCTAATGTCATTAATATCTCTTTGAATAGTCTTTTCATTAACACAAAACTCTTCAGCACTTTTCTTTGTGTTTATCCCCTCACCTTCTTTAAGTTTTTCAAAGATAGTTAAAACTCTATTTGCCTTTGGATCTTTTAATTCTTTCATATTACTCCTCATCTACATAAATAATTATATTTATTTTAAAGGACAAAAAATGTCCTTTTATATTTTTATTATAAAAAAAGAGAAACTTTTATAAAAGTCTCTCTTTTCTATAATAGCTTTTAATTCTTCTTTTAAAAGCTCTAAATTTTCACCTTATTTAACTTTTATGAATTTTAGGTTATAATCCTCTACTTCATCTAAATTAATAAGATAATATTTTTTCTTTGTTTATAGTATTATTACTTTATTTACAGAGAAAACAGGAAGCCTTTTTCTGTACTTTTATCCTGCTTTCTTATGATAAATTTACTTGCACAACTTGTTCAATATATAATAAATTTTTTTCGTTATGCAAATATAGTTTTTAAATTTTTTATACTATTAAGTTTGTTCTTAGCTTTTGAGCAAATGGATCCACAAATATTCTTTAAAGTTTTAATTGATTTCTCTTGAACTTTTTTTTGCGTCTTAACTAATGTTTCTCCAAAATTTGAACCTTTCATGTATTCTAAAGTTATTCCCATAACTCCTCCTAACACTACTCCTGCAGGTCCTAAACTTTGACCTATAGTCATAATAGCAATATTGACTTCTTGATGTGATAATATACCAGCAAATGTTGCAATAACAACTTTTTTCATTTTATCTATAGCTTCTTCTGTTGTTATTTCTTTACTTGCCAATTTCCTTATAACTTTTACATTCTCTACAGCAATATATGAAATATTAGCAATTGCTCCTGCTGGTGTACCTTTTGGAATAACCTTTATAATTCCTTTTTCTACAGCAACCTTTAATGCACCAGCTATAGCTGCTTTTATTCCAAAGTCCGCACCTGATATTAATGCTTGTTCAACTACTTCTTTTGATTTTATCTCTTCTCCATTCCAAAGCTTTGTTGCTACTTCAATCCCGCCGCCTATAGCTGCCCCATATATTGCTGCATATCCTGCTTTTTTTCCTATTCCAATTGCTAAATCTCTAGTTTTATATTCATTCCAATTCGTAGCATTCCAATTGCCACTTTGAGCTTCATTTTGTAAATTTTTAGCTTCATTCTTTTCTAAAGCTTTGCTTTTTATCTTTCCTGATCCAATTATAGCTGAAACTGTTTTATTTGGATAAGCCTTTTGAACTTCCTGAACTTGATCAGCTGGAACTAATAATCTTTGATTATTATAATTTCCTTTTTTAATCATACTTATAGTATCTTTTGCTGTTTTTCCATATTTAGCTTGATACCTTTCTACTATCTTACCAGCTTCATCTTTAATAACTATATCAACTGAATTTTTACCATAAGTTTGTCCCTCTTTTGGAACTAAAACTTCAGCTCTATATTTACTTCTATTTACTTTTGCATTTAAATTATAAGAATTAACGTGGTGTTGTTCTGCTATAAAACCATCTAAATTTAGATTTTTATTTATACTTCCATTTTTAGTTGTAATTGTATTAAACATAGCTTCATTAACATTATCTATTGCTTTATCTAATTCATTTAAGTAATCTACTGTTTCACCTAAACTCATATTAGAAAATATGTTCTTTAAATCTGAGGCTAACCAATTTTCTTTACTTCTTCCACATTTAACTGATTCCTCTAAAGATTTCTTCTTATATTCATTTGTTTTTAAAGTCTCTATAATTTCATTGCTAATTTTACTAATATCATTATCTGGTTTAGTTGTGATATTTTTTTTAATTTCAAAAAATAACCATTCATCAATTGACATTTTATCTTTATTTTGAGCATAACTTTCAATAAACCTCTGCTCTATTTCCTTCAATTTTTCGGCTTCTTCTTCATCTAATACTAAAGAATAATCTATATCTATAATTAAATTTTCATCTTCAATATATGACACTGTTATCACCTCATAACAAAATTTATTTTAATAAAATTATCTATACATTTAATAAATTTATTATTTTTTCACTTTATATCCATTAAAAATATTATTAAAAAAATTAACAGGATCATTTAATGAAGGCTCTTCTTCGCTACTAAATTCTCTATCAAAAACATCATCGTATATTTTTTTCTCTTTTGTTTCTTTTAAAGTTTCCTTTCCAGGCTTATTTTCTTCATTACTTGCATTCTTTATATCTATTCTGCTAATAGTTTCTTTTATTTGATTAATTTTATCTTTTAATGTATTGGATATTGATTTTGTTTCTTTAATTACTTCAATCAGATCTTCAGTAGTTATTTTTTCCTCCCCATTAATAAAAGCATTTTCTATTGTATCTTTAACTACGGCTTCTAAATCCGCTCCATTAAATCCTTCTGTTTTCTTTATTAAAGGAATTACATTTATATCTCTATTCCATTTGTTCCTTTTTTTAATATGAATCTCCATAATTTTTCTTCTTTCTTCATCATTAGGTAAATCAACAAAAAATAGTTCATCGAATCTACCTTTTCTTAAAAACTCTGGTGGTATTCTAGATATATCGTTAGCAGTTGCAACAATAAAAACACTATTTTCTTTTTCTTGCATCCAAGTTAAAAATTGTCCAAATAGTCTAGTAGTTACATCACTACCTCCATCACTTCCAACTCCTGAAAAAGCTTTTTCTATTTCATCAATCCAAAGAACACAAGGACTAATAGATTCTGAAAGCTTTAAAGCATTTCTCATATTTTCTTCTGATTCACCTACGTATTTACCTAGTAATCTACCAATATCAAGTCTTACTAAAGGCATTTCAAAAAGCCTTGCCGTTGCTTTAGCAGTCAAACTTTTTCCGCATCCTGGCATCCCTACTATCATTATTCCTTTGGGTATATCAACACCAAATTTTATTGCTTTATCTAAACTACTAAACACCTTAGCTTTTCTATATAACCAAGACTTTAAATTTTCTAACCCTCCAATATCATCTATGCTTTCTTTGAAATTAACCATTTCAAGCATTCCTGACTTTTTTATAAACTGTTCTTTTTCTTGAAGAATTAAATACTTATCTTTTTCACCTATGTATCCCCCATCTTGGTATGCAAGATTTAAGATTTGTTTTATTTGAAACTCATTCAGTCCCTTAAGTGATAAAGCAATATCATTTAATACATCTTCATCAATATTAATGCCTAGACTTTCTTTAAAATCATATATTATATTTATAATTTCTTTATTAGTAGGTAAAGGAATATCAAAAACCGTAATATAGTTTTCTAATTCAATTGGTATTATTAATTTGCTAGAAACTATAAGAATAGTTGTATTATAATTGTCACGATATAAGTTATCTTCTGCTATTCTTTTTAATAATGCTATTATTTTAGGATTATTTAAATCATTATGTATATCTTTTAAAACTATAAAAGTCTCATCATCATATCCATAATCTAGTGAGTTCAATAAAAAATTTTCCAAATCACATTCAAGCATAGGACTTTTTGTTTTAAAATTAATCATTCCTAATGCATTATTAAATTCAATTATGTTAACTTTTTTACCTATTGAGGATATTATTTCATCTATAACATTAAAATCAAAATGATTTATATAAATTATTGAATGTAAAGCATCTATATATGACGCTAATAAAATTTCTGATTTTTTCTTCATAACTATACCTCCATATAAAGAAGTTCATCATTTGCATCTTTACTTTTATAATCAATACCATCTAAAATCATGAATTTTCCATTTATATCATAAGCTGAAAATTCTTCACCGAATGCTCCTGAATTTCTTATATAATTTCCAAATTCCATATCTATAATCAACATTTTTCTATTTTTAGGCTCAATATCTTTCCAATAATCTTCTGTTGTTCCTTTAAACACTTTAAGTTCTTTTCCTAATTTTTGTTTTAGATTATCTGTATACTCTATAAAGCTTAATATTTTATTGTAAATATTAATTGTATCATTAGATGATTTGTCATCTTTTATAAAGTATCCTCTCATTTTTTCATTCATAATAATAGCAAATATAGCTAAAGGAGCATTAGTAATAAATTTATTATACAAATCCCTAAAATTAATATTAAAAAGTTCCATATAATTTTTTTCTATTTCTTTTATATCCGCTTTTATTCTAGGCATATTATCCTTATTTTCAAAAATATCTTTTATTATTGAATAATATCCTGAATGATAATCAGAAATTATTTTTTTCACTTCAAAATTATTCTTTACATATCCATCTAATTTAAGTTTTCTTTCATAGATATAGTCTAATATTGCAATTCCTTCTTCTATGTTTTTATCCTCTACTTCTATATTAAATATTTTTATCAATTCCTTTATTATATTTTTAACAGAATCACTATTAATTTCATCAACTTTTTTCAGATAGTCATGATAACCTCTTACATTAAGCCATCTTTGCAACAATCCATTTTTATAAACTTCTAAAATATCTTCTATTGAAAAATTATCTCTTAAATCTTCAATATCTCTTACAGGATTACCATCTAAAATCAAATTGAATTTTATTGTTTTTGCCATTTTAAACACCTCTTTATAAAAATATTTTAGTATATTTTTTTAATTCTTTAATAGTATTTTTAATCTATATAAATAATTATAATAATACTAAAGGACATTAATTGTACTTATAAATATTTATATATATAATCAATAATAACTATACTTAATTTAATATAAAATTAAGTATAGTTATCTGTAATTATACACAAATTTAACATTAAATTCTATTTGTTATTAAATATTACTCTAAATAAATTAATATCAAATTAAAAATTTGCGCTGAATTGTAATTATGATAAAATAATCTTCGAGGTGAGAAAAAATCATGAAAAAAACAGTAAAAGTAGTTGGCGCTATAATTGAAAATGAAAAGAAAGAAATTCTTTGTGCCTTAAGATCAAAGGATATGACTCTTCCTAAGCAATGGGAATTCCCTGGTGGAAAGATCGAGGAAGGGGAAACTGTAGGACAAGCAATAGTTAGAGAAATTAAAGAAGAATTAGATTGTGATATAGAATACATATCTACATTTAATGATAATACTCATGAATATGAGAAAGTTATAGTTAACTTAATAACATTAAGATGTAAACTTGTTAATGGAACTCCAAAGGCTAGTGAACATGCAAAACTTATATGGCTTCCAGTAGATTACCTTGAAACTCTTTCATGGGCTCCTGCTGATGTTCAAGCTGTAAAGCAATTAGTAAGTGAAAAGTAAAAAAACAGGAGAAATCTCCTGTTTTTTATATCTATAATATGGACTCATCTATTATTCCTCCAAAATAACTAAACTGCTCGTCTAGTTTTAAGTTTCTATTGAATCTTTCATTAATTCTTATATATTTTAAAACGTTATGATTGAAATCGTACCATTTTTCTTCATTTAATATGTATTTATTTTCACTGTCTATTGCTATTTTTGCAAACTTATTATGAAAATCCTTAAATAAAAGGAAAGTTAAATGTATATTAGGATATTTATAAAATTCTTTTGCAATCTCTAAAACATCATCTTCAATTTCTAAGGTGTCCATAAAAGTTACATTTGGTGCTGTAATTACTAATAAATCAATATCGCTTCTATCTTTAATCCATGCTTCTGTTCTAAAACTTCCAAATTCAACTACACAAATTATACTTTTTAACTTTTTTAGTTTGGCTAAGAAATCAGCTTCCGTCACATTAATCACCTCATTTTATTCCTAATCTTATTATAGCCTAATACTTTCACTTTTAAAACTTATTAAAAGTCTACTAAATTTAAATCCTGTAGTATAAATTTTAATGAAAGTTAAATGTAACCGTCTTTCTAATAACACCAATGCTAAGTTTAGATGTAAATCAATTTATAAAAATATAGAGCTAAATTTATATATTATTGGGAAATAATTGAAAAATAATGTTTAATTCGTTACAATAAAAATATATAGAACATTTTGATAAGTATAATTTTTTAAGAAGGTGATTTTATGTTTGAGTTTATTATTATAGGAGCTGTAGGAATACTTTTCTCTGTTTTTGGGTATTTAATAATGGTTAAGAAAAAAATAAGCTTAATACATGATTATCACCTAAGAGGAGTAAAGGACATTAAAAACTATTGCAGCTTCATGGGAGGATGTTTATTCCTTTTAGGCATAGTATTTATAGGCTTTTCTATTTTAGGCTTTACTGGAATTTTAACTTTTGCACAAATGCAACTTAGTATATTTATTCTTTGTATTTTAGATGTTGTAGCACTTTTAGTTATACAAGAAAAATTTGCAGGGCATATATTTTAGGAAATTACTTTAATATAAAAGTAATTACTTTCTCTAAAGTTATTGAAATTCTCACATTGTTATATGAGATAATAACTCCTTATTATAAAGATAGGGAAAATCAAAAATAAAAATATGCATAAAATATATAATAAAGCTTTTTTCCTTGTTTAAGATAAAAGACCCTTATCATTTTAGCCTAAATGATAAGGGTCTTTACTAAATGAATATATAAAAAAACAAATAAACCTTATCATTTGCAAGTAAATGATAAGGTTTTTTATTATTTTCTACTAATCTTATTTTATGATTATATTAAAAATTCTTTGCTCTATCTAAGAACCCTTGTTAAATTATTTTGGAAACTTGTAAAAAGTTATACTTTATGGAGATTTCCTATAAGAACTCCTGTTAGGCTATTTTTTGATATAATAAACTATTATTAGCTCTTTTCATAATAAGCTTAGTGAAATGGTTGTTCACTATTAAAATGCTTTTAGCTATTCCTAATTTATTACACACAATCTAAATTGTCTATGTATAATGGAAGTGGTAGCCAGCTATTTAAAAAACTTGGAGTATCTTTATTGAAGTTAAAGTAGGATTTTATTGGTGAAAATAAAAATTCCATTGCTTCTAACTCATTTAGTTCAATATTAACTTCCTCTTCACTGCTATTTAAAGCTTTCTTATCTTTATAGGTTTCTTCCCTACTGCTCTTTAAAGTTTCCTTGTGTTTATAGGTTTCTTCCACACTACTATGGAAATATTCCTTTTCTTTATAGATTTTATCTTTACTATTATTGAAAATTCCTTTAGCTTTATAGTTTTTCTCTTCAACTTTTTTCACTTCCACATTGTTTTTATGAACTTTAATCTTTAAAACTCCATAGTTTATTATTTTTATGTTATACTCCCCATCTTCTAGATTTGAGTAAGTGGATTTTAGTTTTAGCATTATTCTCACTATCTTTTCATAGTTAAATATTCTAAAATTATTATTTTTAGTAATTGAGTAATTTTCACATATCTTTAAAAGCTGTGATATTTTCTCTCTTTCATAGATTGGAACCCTTACATTTACTTCCCTATGATTAAAAGTTTTTATGTATGAAGCTATGACAAAGTTTAAATCATTGTTATCCTCTATAACTATTTCTTCAATAAACCCATTATTGGAGGAAATATATCCAATAAATTCGCCATTTTTAAACACAGAGTAAATTCTGCAATTCCATGATTTTAATATATCTAAGAATTCTTCTTTTTTTCTTTCTATTTTTACATTTTTCTTACAATGAAGTTTGTATGCCTTTTCTACTATATTAGGATCATTTTCATCTAATAAATGAATGCTTATTCCCTTATTAATTAATTCATCACGCTTATAGTTTATATTTACATGTAGAATATTAAAGTTTATATGTTGTCCACAAGGTTCATATCCAAAGTGTTCATACCTCTGTCTATACCCATTAAGAACACTAATATCCACATTCTTATTTTTCATCTCACAAATAGCTTTATTCATAAGTTCCTTCATATAGCCTTGTCCCTTTGAATAGGGATGAGCTGATACACTTCCAATTCCTACTACATTTACTTTTTCACCTAATAAGCTTAAGGTTAATGGAAAAGCCCCTACTACGCCCTTTATCCTGTTATCTACTTTTATTATATGGTGGTACTTAATTTTATCCTTGTTCTTATATACCTTAGGCAATAAGGATGGAAAATCCGTTTTTCCACCTGAATGACTAAATACATAATTTATAAAGTCAACTAACTCCTCATAATCCTTTTCATCTGCTTTTAAATACTCTTTCCCCATAACTCTCTCCCTTGTTATTAAAAATCTAAGTATTTCTCTTAATCCTATGTTTAATTATAAAAATAGTCTATACCATGGTTATTATAAAAATCAATAATCTTATGAGTTAAGTTATAAAAAATAGATAGACCTTAAAATGTGATCTACCTATTTTTCTTTTATTTTTTAATTTATAATGTACTAAAACTATGAAGATAAATTAATATTAGTCTATTTCCCTACAACTTAAAACCCAGCAGTTAAGCAGTCTAACAGTTTGATATGTCTTTTTGATTTCATATTTGGTTCCATCAATCATGGCAATTACAGGTGAATTTCTTTTAATAAACTCAAAGGCCAAGCCATCTTTTCCACAGTATTTTGCAACTTCTAGGCAAATATCCTCATCTGTTTTAGGTTCAACATCCAAATCAATTAAAAAGCCTTTTTTAAACATAAATTCTAATCCCCCTTAATAAAGTTAATTTTTAAGTTTATTATATTGGATAAAGTAATTTTAAAATTAACTATTTTGCACCATTTGAAAGTAGCTAGTACATGTGCTATTTTAAATTAGCTATTTTATTGTAAATGCAATTTCAAATTAGCTGTTTTACACTATTTAAAAGTAGCTATTTTCTATGATATATAGTTATTATAAGTAGTTCACTACTCTTTTCATTAAGCATTTATGAATTCTGTTATATATACTATATAATTATTATCCATATTTTTCAATATATTGAGAATTTTAAATAAATTCATGCTTTAATTTATTCTTTTGCCACTTAAAAAGGTAGAATCATTTTTAAAAACCCACTACACTTTAAACTTTAAGTTAATAATTTACAACCTAAAACAGTAAAATCATTTTCAAAAATTCCCCACGCTTTATGCCTTAATTTACTGCCTTACAGCTTAAAATCCAACGATTAAGGAACCTTCCATTTTCATATTTCTTTGTAATTTCATAATTATTATCCTTAATTTTAGCAATTACAGGTGAAGTTTTTTTAATAAAATCAAAAGGCAAATTATTCTTCCCACAATACCTTTCAACTTCTAAACAAATATCCTCATCAGTTTTTGGCATATCATCTAAATCAATAAAAAAACACTTTCTAGCCATAGTCTCTACTCCCTAAAAATTTATTTTTCTCTTTTTTCCTAAAAAGATTTTTCTTATAAAAAAATTTACTTCATTTATTCAAATATATATAAATACCCATAGATTTTATTCCTTCATAGCCTATAATTTTCTGTAAAAGTATTTTTACTTAAATGTATTTTTTAACTTTAAAATATATTTGCTTGAAGAGATTTTTACTTGAAAGCATTTTTTCACTTGAAGATACTTTTTTGCCTTAGATATTTTAGGGTTTTCATAGTTTTTTACACTTTATATTTTTTCTTAGGGTTATTTTCCTTTGAAGGCATTATCAACTTAATAAAAGTTTTTACTTAGGGAGTTTTTTAACTTAGATATACTTTTTGATTTATAGATTTTTCTTAGATGGATGTTTTTTCACTTTATATTAAAAAGATTTGCAATAAGGTTTTTACTGCAAATCTTTTATGGATGTAAGTTTAATTTATTCTTACTTCTTCATTGGTTTCCTTGTTTATTAGATATATTTTTACATTGTCCTTATTTACTTCCTTTGGATTATAGAAGATTTTTCCCATGTAGAACTGGTCATACTGGGAGTTTGCATTGTAGCTTGGGTCGATATTACTGTATCTTTTTATTACTTGCTCATAAAATCCAACCCATTTTTCTAAGTCACAAATTGCATTTATATTTTCCCCTTCAACTCTAAGGGCATATTTATTTTCTATTTCTTTGCCTTTTTCCTCACTTATATTTCCTACAAATATAGGTATACAGCTTCCAAAGTCAAAGTCTCCTATGCTTAAAACTTCAAAATCAATATCATCTAGTTTAAAAGTCTTTTTAATCTCCTTGTAATTTTCCTTATCTGGATAAACTACTCCATCAACTTTTATAGTTGTATCTACCCTTTTTTCCTCAAAGAGATTTTTACTACTTCCCTTTTCTCTAGCACTTACTAAAAAATCAAAATTATTAACATATTTATCATAGTCTTTTCTAGCTACAATTATTCCAACATTAACAATTCTCATCTTATTATTCTCTACTTTTCTTAAAATATCGTGGGCTGATACAAAATATGCTGTGTCTGGAAAGCTTGGACTACCTGTAATGTGAAAATCATCCTCTTCTATAGGAGAATTATCCTTTGTGGAAATAGTGTAATCAAAGAGAATGTAGTGATTTACTACCTTAGGCTTCTTTATTTCTATGTTGTAATTATCAAATTCTGTATTGTAAGGAAATTGTGCCTCCACCACTTTTGGCTCTTCATTAATTTTTATCTCTAACCTCTTTACCAATACTTTAAGCCCTAAAAATATAAGAATTAAATTTAAAATTGTACCAAAAAAAATGATACTTAGAAAAAGTCTTTTTCTTTTTTTCATTCTCTATTCCTTTCAAATATATTGTATTTTTAAATTTAAGATATTTTAATAATTATAGCATAAAATACCTTTTTAAACTTTATTCTTATATTACACTTAACACAATTTAAGTATCTTATCTTAATCTTTTTCTCAGTTAAAAATTTTATTTTAGACTCTGTTTTAAATAATGGTTTATATATGATAATTTTACAAAAATAAATAACAATAGAAACTTTTTAGGTCTTAATATATCTTTATAAATCAATACTAGTTTAAAAAATCAAAACTTTAAAACAAAAGTGGGAATTTAACTTATGTTTATTGGTTATAGGCTACAAAAATTGCGAAAGAAGAGAAAATTAACTCAAAAGGCTTTAGCTGAAATGACAGGTATATCTCGTTCTTATCTCTCAGATATAGAACATAACAGGTATAACCCTAGCTTTGATACTATTGAGGCATTAGCTACATCTCTAAAGCTTGATTTAAAATCATTTTTTGATGATACTCTCTTAGAAGAAGATTATTATTTAAAACCTCTAAGTGAGGAGCTAAAAGATGACAGCTTTGAAGAAATTGAGGAGCTTTCTGAAAATGAGATTGTTGAAAAGCAAATAATTAATAATGATTTAAACATTCCTTATACAACTGGCTCCCTTTCAAAAAAGGAAACCTTAAATATTAAAGCAGATTTAGAGAAAACTCTAAATAACTTAGATAATTTTGAAAAGAATATAGCCTTTGAGGGGTTCATCTTAGATGGTGAAACAAGAAAAGCTTTTAAGGAAAGCTTAGAACATTCAATGAAAATGGCAAAACTGATTGCCAAAAACAAATTTTCTTCTAAAGCAAATTAACCAATTAAAATCAATTAAACCTGCTTAAAACACCAATATCCTTTCATTATAAAATATTTGAAAGGTAGGTGAAGGACTTGCATCAAAACTCATAAATTTAATCAGGAGTTTCATTGGTGCAATCCAAAATATATATGAATATAAAAAATTTAGCAAACCAATTAGTAAAAAATATGGATTAAGGGATCCATTAGAAATAACATTAGCAAAGGGAATCATACTGTTAGAAGAAGACTTAGGAGAAATATATGGCTATTCCCATACCTATAAAAGACAAAGCTTCATCCACTTAAACAAGAATTGTTCATTAAAAACCAAAAGGCTTGTATGTGTCCATGAATTAGGATACCTTCTAATTCATCCAAAAGAAGAAATACATGTTGTAACTTATTCCTCATTAGAACCAAAGGATGACTTTGAAAGGTATGCCAGAATCTTTGCAGCACACTTACTTATATCAGATGAGATGGTAAAAGAGTATGAAGGAAAAAGTGCTGAAGATATGGCTAAATCTCTAAATCTACCTTTGGATTTAGTTTTGATTAAACTTAATTCTTAACATATTTCTTATAAAAATAAAAACTCTTTATCCTAAGTAATTCTTTAAGATAAAGAGTCTTTTATATAATTATATTTATTTTTTAATTTTCTAAATACTAAGCTAATAATATTAATTACTTTAAGGGAAAAATATTATTTAAGATTTATTTATATTCATTGATTCAATTAAATAGTTACTGCCATACTTAAAAACAACATGTGAATTATGAAACCCTTTTTTGTTAAAAAATATTATTATCTTTACTTAAAGCTCTGTTTTCTGTAACTTGTACGGAATATTTATTATCAGTAATTTGCTTAATATCTTAACATCTATAGAGTCCACTCTTTCCTTAAATTGCTTAGATATTTCAGGAATATCCTTAACTTGTTCTCTATATAATGGTTCGTCATTAACTAAATTAGCTCGTCCTGAATTAAAATCATCAACAAATGAATTAATATAACCTTTAACATTATCACTTATTATTGTATTAATATTTGTACAATTTAGCTTCCTTGATAACCTTACAATGTATTTCTTATCAACCCATTATATTCTATAGTATTTTTAAGTAATCATATATTTTACTTAAATCGCACAAATTCTTTCATTATAAATTTTATAATAAAAATATACCAGCTTATCTTGTATTTCCTCAGCCTATAAGGATGTTTTTTCTAAATTCAATATAGATAATATTTTCTAATAAATATTTTTAAAAATCCATCATACTCATAATTTAAACTCATAAAAAATCTCCTTACAATTATTATAATTCAATCATCTATTATATCATTTCATATAAATTCTATACAAAAAAATATTATATCACTCACTATAAAATATTCCACAATCAAAAATCATGAAAAAAGCTAAAAATACCTAAGTATCTTTAGCTTTTAATGTTAATTATAAATTTCTACTCGATATTAAATTTATTCTCCACTTTAAAACTATCATCTTTCGTACAAGCTTCATCAAAAATTCTTTCTGAAAAGCTCTTACATATTAATATTTATTTAGTGCTTTTGCTATTATTTCAGCTAAAAGTGGTGGTACTGCATTTCCTATCTGCATAAATTGTGCAGTCTTTGGCCCCTCAAAAAAATAGTTATCAGGAAATGTTTGAATTCTAGCTGCTTCTCTTACTGTTAAAGATCTGCATTGATCTATGTCTGGATGAATATTATAATGACCATCCTTAGATAAATGAGCTAATATAGTATGGGGTATATCATCCCACCAATGGACCTTGTATCTGTCTATAAATGATTTTGTATTTTTATGAGTCCTTCTCTCTTTAGGAATATCTGTATATGTAAAATTCTCTCCTCTTGAAGCTTTAATTATTGCATCTTTGTAATTTTCTAAATCTAAATCATTATGATACCTAGTTTGGTGTAATGTAACAAACTTTGAATCAACTCTCATTAAACTTTGATACTTAGATAACTCAACATTTTTAGGATATTCTAATATCTCTCCGTACTCTCCAGTTCCACTTTTCCTTTTAGGTAAATCACTTATTGCCGCCTTTGTGGTAATATCATTTATATTTAATTTATACTTATAAAAATTCGGATAATGTAAGTTAAGTTCTTTTTTAAATCCAAACAATATAACACGCTTTCTATTTTGTGGAATATTCAACAAATCACATTCAACAATATTATCTCTTACACATTCATTTGTCCCTGATAATAAAGCGTATCCAATCTCATTGAATTCTTCGTTTATAGCTTTAAGTATTTGTCCATTTTTTGCAGTTATTATCCCAGGTACATTTTCAAAAACAAACATTTTAGGTGAAAATTCTTTTACTATTTGCTTATAATATCTGAATAAATAATTTCTTTTATCATCTTCAACCTTTTCCTTCATCACACCTCTTCCAACTAATGAATATGCTTGACAAGGAGGTCCGCCAATAATTAACCCTATTTTTCTAACTTTATTGTATTTCATAGAACTTTTTATTCTTTTTATTATTTCATCTATACCTGTTGCACTTTTATCTTCATTGAGATTTCCAAATGTACAATTTAAAACTTCATATTCTAACTTTTCTTTCAATTCAGGATATTTTTTATATATTATTTCTCTATTACTATTAATTTTTCTATAATTTCCTGCAAGTTTCAAATATTCATTGTACAAATACAAATCATTTTTTTCTTTTAAATAATAAAATATAATTCTAGTTTTTAAAGTCTCACAGGCCCATCTATCTTTTTCGACATGAGCTATTATTTTATAGCCTTGTCTAACAAATCCTTCAGTAAGACCTCCTCCACCAGAAAATAAATCAATAACGTTCATAATTCTGTCCTCTCTAATCAGTATTTATTATATTTATATTAATAGAATTTTATATTTAAATTACTTACTATCTATATAATTAAAAAATCCAATGGATGGGTTATCCAAAGTTCCTACTAACATAGCTCTATCTAATAAAGTATTAAATTCTTCACAACTTGTTTCTGAAATTAATGTACATGAATAACAAGCCGCTAAATTTAAAGCATCCCGTCCTTGCCCTTTGCTTTCAATACATACTGGATCTGATGAACAAAATCTTGCTTTTTCTATTGCAGAATTTATTATTTTTGGCAGTTTATCTTCTCTTCCCTGTCTAACAAGTCCACCTAGTGTTCCTTCGCTATCTCCATTCGCTGTATATATTAATATTCCATTCATATTATAATCATTTTCTAACATATTACAATAAATTCTTTCTCTTAATGATGTAGAACTATATCCACATTTAAAACTAAGCTCTTTTATAATTATATGTGCTAAAGTATGAAGTAATAAGAATTTGCTAGTGATTATTCTTGAACTATGTCCTCTTTTATAAAGAATTTTATTATATTTTTTATCTAAGTCATTAGCTCTAGAATTTATTTCAGTATTTGAAGCAATCCATTTATTAATCATATTTTCATCTAACTTAATAAATATCCCTTCACCCCTAATTTCTACAGCTGGATACCAATTTTTATCATTTAAAGGCTTAATTAATTTTGATTTTCCATTACCGTCATCTATATCCATGATATTATTATCAGGAGAATTTAATCTACTGAATCCTACTAATGCTCTAACTTCTTTTAATTTATGAATTAAAACAACCTTATCAATGTAATTATTTATATTATTAGTAAAATAATTTTTGCCATCTATATCTTCTATCTTAAAATCATTTTGATTGATTATATTGTATCCAAATTCACCAATTAAGGCTTTATATTCCTCTTCTTTATATTTTGTCCTACTTTCAATTTCATCATGCTCATCACTATCTACTAATTTTCTATCTACTATTCTCTTAACTATATCAAACGGTAAATCTATTTCTTTTGCTATATTAACATATGAATTTGATATTATATTTTCTATCAACATTTTATCAGCATTACTTTGTTCAAGTAACTCTAAAGTTGATAATAACTTATTATATTCTTCACTTTCCTCTATCATTATATTAAATTTTTCTGAATAAGGTGGAATCAAAATAGAACTCTCCACTTTAGAAAAATAAATATTTGTAGCTCCTCTTTGCAAAACAGTTGGATATTCAGAACAGTTTTCATATTTTCCTTCCCATGGTCTATGACCAGTGCAACTCAATCGATACTTTTCTTCTAAAACTCCTTCTTTTTTAGCTTTTTTTTCTAGAATTTCAAGAGAATTTCTACTTTTATCAAATACATTTGCCATATTAGCCCCAATATTGCAAGTTTTACATTCTATTCTTATACCTTCTAAACCTGAACTTACACCATTAGTTTTAATATATATTTCTGGCTTTTCACATACTTTTTTATTATTTTTATAATGTACCCATTGAAGCCACGGAAAATCATCTATATGTCCATTTTCGCAAGCAGTTACAATTCTTGCTGGTGATAATTTCACTCTACATTTAGGGCAAATATTTTTATACATAACTTTATCTTTACCTGCTATATTTTTGTATTGCATTTCCCAATCACTTAAAGACTTAAATCTCCTGCACTTTGGACAAAACATCCATTCTGGAAATTGAACTAATGGAATAAATGTATTATTGTTATTCTCTTTAATTACTGGGGTTTTAAAATATTTAACTTTTAATACCTTTTCTAATCTTTCATCATGTATTATTGTTAAATTTTTATTACTCCAATTATCACAACTTGTTGTCATAAATACCCCTTCTGGCATATCCATCATTGCTCCAACACCAAAAGGAAAGACAACACTACTAGCTCTTATTTTTCTATCAAATAAATTGTAATTTTCTTTTAATGAACTCATTATTCATCCTCCCTCTTTAGTACTTTTATATTTAATTCTCCATCTACATTTCTCATAGATGTCATTGTATCAAATCCTTCAATTTCACTAGACTTTTCATAAAATCTATTCATTAATGGATTTGCCCCTTTAGAATATCTTAATGGTATAGTTTCGATTTCTGATTTATCTTTCCATTTTTTAATAATATTCTCTAATTTATTTTCAATTATTTTCCTATCTTCAGAATTTTTATTACATGCTCTGTCTAAAATATATTTCTTTATTTTTACTACATCCTCAGATGAATCATCAAAATATATAGCTGAATCTTCACCATTTAAGCACACATTATTATGCCTTATCATTGTTATAAATACAGAATGAAGCATTCTATCTAGTGCTGGTTCTGAAAAAGGAGTTATACTTGTCGGTTCTACATATTTATAAAACGCTTGATGATATGATTGGAATATTTCATAATGAGATTCATCTCTTGATTTTCTACCATCATACAAAGTAAATACCAAACCTGGATCTTTTCTTCCAACTCTACTTGAAGCTTGTATATATTCTGAAGTTAATTTAGGTTGTCCTATTATTGTCATTAAATTTAATCTGGATACATCTACACCTACAGATATCATATTAGTGGCTAATAAAACATTAATAGCATTCTTCGGATAATTATTTTCAAGTTGATCTAATATTTTTACAATTTGTGATGATGGTACTCTACTTGTTAATTCAGATGCACTATATATTTTTCTAGTATCACCTAAAACACCTGTTCTAGAAGCTATTCTAATCATATAGTCTTTAACGTCATCATCTACTAATGTTAATGCTTTTCCTAATTCTCTAATACTATTAAAATATGAAACTAAAGTCCAGTATTTATCAAGTATATCATCTGAAACTTTTAATTTACTTATTCTTTGTAAAAGTGATGCAAATAATCTTATTTCTGTAGTTATCTGTGTTTGTCCATTTCCCATTACCCCAACATATAATCTTCCTGCCTTATTTTCTAAATTCTCTTCTTTAGTAAAAAAAGAATCCTCAATTTCAATTCCTGGTGGTGGAAATTGAAGTGTTTTTCTATTATACAAATTTTCTACTTGCTCAGTAGCTTCACATATTGTAGCAGTTGAAGATATAATTTTAGGGCCAATTCCATTATTAGTACACAAATAATCTAAAGCTGTTTCAAATAAACCTACTAATGTACCTAATGGACCCGAAATTAAATGTAATTCATCTTGAATTATAAGTTCTGGTGGATCACACTGTTTATATTTGAAGAAATTAATAGCCTCACCTTTCCATGGAAGCATTGCAAACTTATCCACTGTTGAAAATAATAACGTTGGAGGTTCCTTATATAAACATTCATCTACTACTTGAATTGGTAATTCTTCTGAATAGTAGCATCTCTTATTTGTACACCTAAAAATAAATTTACTCTTTCTACCTCCTGGTATATGATAGCCAATCCCTTCACTTTCTTCGTATTTCTTATTTTCCCTTGTTAAAACTTCATCACACCAAGGACATTTTAATAATTGAAATTTATTTTCAGCATACTTATTCCTCTTCATTTCATCCCAATATTCTTTAGCTTTTGATAATGAATTAGGAGTTTGTTCAGATCCAATCCATAGTCCAATTGTAATAGGTTCATCACCTAAATCGACCTTTTCATCTTCCTGTCTTATATATTCACAAGCACATATAAGCTTACAAGCCCTCTCAAATTGCTGAGCAGCTAATAATCTTAATGTATATCTCATTATTATAGTTGTACCTAAGCCTTTCTCTTTCCTTGTTATTCTTCTATAAAAAATAGTAAATGCTGATACACCTAAATATGCCTCTGTCTTACCTCCACCTGTTGGAATCCAAATTAAATCAACTATATCTCTAAATTTATTATTTTTATCACTAATTGAAGATATAACCATCAATAAAAAAGCCAGCTGGAAGCCTCTCCATCTACATGAATTCACATCAAAACTCTTATATACATCAAATCCTCCTGTAGATTCTACCTCTCCTTTATGATTTGATTGAATTCGTTGTATATACATAGCTTTATTTGCAAGTTGAAACGATTTAAAAGCATCTTTATTATCAATTAATAAATTTAATCCTTCTCTCATTCTTTCTTTAGCAATATTACACTTTTCTATATTGTGCTTAATAGCATCCTGTAAGCTTTTTTCTATATTTTCTCCTTGTTTTTTAATATCCGTTATCCATTCTTCATATCTATCTATAAATTCGCTTAATCCACCAATAATACTTTTTTTATTTATGTCACTTAAATCTGAAAGATTAAACATTGATAATATATCAAAATCTCCCACTTTAGGAACCTCAAAATTAGTGTTAGGAACTTCATATCTTGGTAAATAACTTGTCCTAATTATTCCTTCACCCGTTTTCGAATTAATTCCTAAATAATCAACTGAAACCCCATGTCCTATACCAAATGTCTTTTTATTACGATATAGTAAATCTATTTCTGGATTTATTGATTTTTCTAAATTATTTGAAGTTAAAAATTTAAATTTATTTTCCTTTGAGCTAATATATATTTCTGGTTGAAAAACATATTTTTCTTGCTTTTCCTCAGTCTCTTCATTTATGAGAATTACAGTAATACTGTACTTATCATTATATTTCCTTTTTAAAGCAAAAAGCTTTAATTTTTCATTTTCAATTAAAATTTTTCCTTGCCTAAAATTTTCAAATTTTATTTTAAATGGATTATCAAAATTTATCTCACATCTTTTATAGCTTTTTCTTGAACATTGATTATATAATTTATAAACTTTATTTTTAAACTCTTCTCTATTATTGAATAATCCAATAGAATCCCATCTTTGAATATCTCTATTCTTAAATCTTTGCTTTAACTTTAACATTTCACCTTCATTATAAATATAATTAGAAATATCCTTATTTTCTAAAGGTAGAACATCTCCCCTATAAGCAACCATACATTCAGAAATCCTTACTTCTCTATATCTGGCTCCTTTTAAATTTACTAATACTTCATTTATATCTCTATCAACAAAAAAAGTTAAACCCATTGTACTTTTTTTTATGATATGAGCATTATTCATATCTTCATAATACTCATCATCTATAGCTTCAAACTCATTTCTAATAACAGCATCTTCTTTACTCTTAGTTATAATAGTTTCTTTAAATTTTATATATTCATCTTCTTGTAAATCATCAGCAATATCTTCATCATTATCTTCACTATTTTTAACATCATCTTCAATTAAAGAATCAACATTCTTATTAAATAAAATACCAGTAACATATCTTTTACTTGGCAAATCTGTTATAATTTCTTCTTCTATATTTATACCTGTTTGCTCTGATCCTGGACCTATTAATTCTTCTTTAACTGAATTGAATATAGTCTCTCTAACTTCTCTTAAATCCATACTTTACTCCTCTAAAACAGTATTTGTTAAATAGCAAGGGACTTCTATTTTTTTATCATAAATCTTTGCTATCTCAACTTTAATAACATGATTAAATCCCCCAGAACAATTATCAATTATAATATTATCAATTTCATCATTTTCATCCCTTGATTGTATTTTCAATAAACTCTTAGCAATTGCTTTTCTTACCTTAATTTGAAAACTTCTAATAATATTACATGATTCATAAATATCATTATAATTATCTAAAAAATAACGATCTCCTGTTATCTCTGCTAAAGCATGATAAATTTCTTTTTCTTGAGGCCCTACTATGGAGTCAACAACCCAACTTCTAATTGTTGCAGTTGTTCTATAAATACATTTTGTATTTAAGCTTTTTTTCAAATCATTATAAGTGTATTTATTTAACTCCATATAATTCTTCAATATCTTTTTCCATTTTTTCGAATGTTTATAAGAAACATAATACACTTCTCTAATTCTCTCTATATTTAAAAGATCTTTTATAGTTGAGTCTACTATATCTCTTTCAATATCATTAACAAATACTAATACTTGTCCAACTGATAATTCATTTGGCTTTTTTACTAATATTTCTTCTCTATCCTCATTAAGTTCATATGCATTAAACTGTTTTGTTATAAATGCCTTTTTACCATCTGTAAACTTTAATACTTTACAACATTCATTAGTTCCTTGTAAATCTGCATTACTAATTATATGATTTGCATAACTAATTGTAGTTAACTCTTCTAATTTATTATCTAACTCAACTTCTCTATATACATCTTCTTCTGTATATATTTCTTCTTCATTTAATCCAACTTGAATTACCTCTTTATCTTCTTGAGTAATATTTCTATAAAATGAAATATATCTCTTTCTTAAAAACTCAAAAATTTTCTTTTCAAATTGATAAAATAAACAAATTACTGACTTTGTGTTATATCTTAAATAATTATTATACATATTGTCTTCCAACAATCCTGTAAAAACTGTTACATCAAATATATTCTTTTGTTTCTCATTTTTAGATATATTGCTTACTTCTATATTCTTTTTATAAGTAAATCTCTCTCTTACATACTTCTTAATAGCATATCTAACTATACTATTATCATTAATAATTGAAACAGTTTTTGTATTTGAATATGTAATTATAGATTTCAATTCATTCCATTTTAAATTTTCATTATTTACTTTGGAATATAATTCTTTCACAAGATTATATATTCTAAAAATATTATTCCTATTCTCAGAAGTAATATTTCTCATCAATATTTCACTGTAAATTTTCTCAAATTCATTTATTAAATATTTTATAGTTTCAGTTTGAAATTCTATTTTAATTATTTTATCAAAATCTTCTAATGGAATAGGAACTGAAACTATTCTTTTAGTTATTTTTCTAGTACTAATTATAAATTTTATTATCTCATCATCATTTATAAATGAATTTGATAATATTGAACAAATTCTATTAATTTCCTTCCTTAATTTATTGATATCTTTACCTTTAACAACATTAACCTCAATATTTTTATCTGTATAATTTTTATAGTATTCAATTTGCTTTTCATTAAAACTATTAATTCCAATAATAGTTTTAACATCTATGTCAATATTGCTTACTATAAAATCTTCATGTAAATATTGATTTCCTACTTGTCTCTCTAGTTCTAAAGGTGAAATAATAGATGAAACTTTATTAACATTTTTTTTTCTTTCCACTTCTTTTAAATCATATAAATCGTCATTATTAATTTTTTTTGGTAAAAACAATATAAAATTAATATTTCGTATTTTTTTACATAATTCATCAGCAACATAAATTTTTGAAGTAAACTTTAAAATAGGCTCCTCTTTATTTGAATTTCCTTTAAAATTATATACATTGTCTACTGATGAATAATATGCCATTGGGAAGATCTCTGTTAAAGCAACTTTTTCATTATTCCCTACCTTTATATATAATGAATTCACTAATTCACTTATCCTTTTTTTATTTTCTATAATTAACATGGATTTTTTATTTACTTTACATATTTCATCTATATTTATACCCATAATTTCTGCTAATAAATTTTTTGTTTTTTTATTAGTCTTAAGAGGCTTATTTTGCATTTTGTTTAATACTTTTGCATCACCATTATACTTACTTAGTTTATATCTAAATCCTATTGGCAAATGAAAAGTTCCATCTTTAAATTCAAGAATTAAATATTTATCATTTTTATCCTTAAGCTTACATAATAATTTGTTATATTTAAGAATATCACCTACTTCTATAATATCTAAAATGTCATTTTCACTTTCAAAAATATTATAATAACTCATTTTTAATGCATTATATATTATTGATACTAACAAAAAATAATCATTATCTTTCGGAGTTATAAAAAGATAATTTCCTTTTTCTTCATGACTTGTACACCTTAAAATTTGTTCTTCTAAATTTGTAAATTTTATCTCATTACTATCCTTATATAACTTAAATCTTTTAAATGCTTCTAATACCGAGTTATTAAACACTATACTTTCACTCCTTAATGCTAGTCACTACTGTGCTTAAAGCATATATCACTTTATAATATTATAATTTATCTATATTAAACATATCCTAGTTGTTAAATATCTTTCTTTATTTCAACATAACTTGCTAGCTTTAACCCCTTACTTAATTCTGTTTTATATGAATTATTAAGTTCTGCATATCTTAAAATTTGTTCAAACACTCTATTTTGTTTTTCATCTTGCATAATAATCTCATCAGCATACTTAATTGCAAAAAGATGTATCATTGCAACTTGTTCTTTTCTTACCTTTCCATCGTCATACATTCTTCTTAATTCTTTTCCTAAATCATTTATATTCATATAAATTCCTCCTCAAACCTTATATGTTAAAATTATCATATCAATCAAATTATTTCAAATTTAAATGGAATAATATTCTTAATTTTAAAGTGTTTTTTTATACAATTATTTAATAAACTAAGATAAATCTTTACAATAAAATAGAATCACTTATTATAAATAAGTGATTCTATTTTATTTCTTCTTTACTAATTAAAATTCTCTTATGTTATCAACATACTCCTTAGCTTCCTTTAGTCCAAGTCCAGTAATCTCTCTGCACCTTCTTACAGCTTGGACATTCTTTCCTTCTGAAACAAGCCTCATTAACTCCTCTTTTTCTTCCTTTGTTACAATTTCAATTGCTCCAAACTTTTCAGCAATCTTATCTAAAGTAATCCTCATATGCTTAAGATCATTTCTCATTTGACTAATAACACTAACTAAAATCATTAGCATACAAGCCCCTATAATTATCCATACACTATTGATATTAAACTCCATATTTCACCCCTCCTACATTTTAAACCTTCTTCATATTAATAGAGCCATAGGCATTTTCAGCCTCTCTATATAACTTCTTATAGCCTGAACCAACCTCATTTTTCTGCAATATATTTGAAAGGAGCCATGTATTCTCAATATACACAAACTTCCAATACTCAAAGTCACTTCTGCTATAATTATCATTTCCCTCTATTATCCTTCTTTTCCCCTTTGTATTAACTATGTAATCCCTCATGGAGAAATTAACCTCAACCCAAATAAATCCCCATTGCTTTTCATCCCCCTCAAAGAGACTTATTATTCTACACCCATTAAACTGAATATCCTCTAAGACATTCTTCTTATTTTCACTTTTAAGCTCCTCTAAAACCTTGAGATGCTTATTATATAATGAAGTTGTAAGTAAACTCTCCACCCTTTCATATTCATCATCATTCCAAGCATACTGAATACTATAAAAGGTATCCTCCACAACAGATTTTATATAATTAATATTCCAGTAAGGATCCTTTAATGCTAACTCCTTTAGCTTATCACTTTTACGCTTAACCACTTTACTATACCTATCCATCTCAACAAACATTAAAACTACCCCTCCAGACAGCAAGAAAAAAGCTACTGATCCAAAAAGAAGTTTATGTTTCATAATAAATTTGAAATCAAAGGCACTGGCCCCATCTTTTCCACCACCACTTTCACTTGATGAGGCATAGCCACCGCCTGCACCTCCACCACCACCTCCACCGCCTCCTCCTGCTCTTGCATAAATAGGCTGTGAAGGTACTATTAGTAATAATATAAATAAAATTTCTATAATTCTTCTACACTTTTTATTCCTCATTAATCTCTTCCCACCTTAATATTATCCTTTACTATGGCCATAAACCTTTGAACATCTCCAGAAATTATATTACATATCTTAACAACTTCTCCATTTACATTCATAACTATAGATTTCCTCAGTATTCCTTCCCTTTCTTCAATAGAAGAAATATCCTCATATAAAAAGCTTTCTGTATGCCAAAAGCCTAAATTTAACTCATAAAAAAACACTCTTTTATTTGTTGCAATGAGTATCCCTGGTCTATATCCTCTTCTGCATACAAAAGTTAAAAGAGAACACTTCAAATAACATAATGATCTTTCATCATAATCAAGTTTCTTAATTGCTTCATCATAAAATTTACTCATTAAAAATCACCCCATCCCCCCAGAATGTTACTAATATTATATAACAAAACTGTTAATAATTTAAATTTATTACTCTTTATTCTTCTAACCCTTCCCTATAAAATTTTCATAACTTTTTTCAATTATATACTCATTTAAGGGAAGAAAATAACTCATATATGTAAGATAAAGATTTATAACTTTTTTTCAATTATACATTTACTTTAAAAATCTAACTAAAATCCCCTTAAGCTTAAAGCATAATCTCTGAACTCCTTATTGATCCACATATACAAACCATCTCAATCCTCCCTAAAGTTTCAATCACACTAAATTATTATTCATCATAGTTTATTATATATGGACAGTACTGTTAATTAATAAAAGCCCTAAACTTCTTTCATAAAAAATAATCTTAGATTAAGCCTTAGGAGGGAATAAAGGTGAAATTACATGAAGCTGAACTATTATCAACTGTTAAGGTTATTGACATAAAGGCACAGGAAGAACTAAGAAGAAGATTTTTTGACTTAGGAATAATAGAAGGAACAGAGATAAAAGTTTTATATGGTGGCCCCTTTGGTGACCCTAGAGCCTATTTAATAAGAGGAACTGTAATAGCCATAAGGGAAGAAGAATGTGAAGAGATAGAAGTAATTTAATAGTAGGAGAAAAAGATATGAGTTTAAACAAAAATTCTACTGGAATTAGCTTATTATCTAAAGAAAAATCAAAAGGAAACACCAAGGAAGACTATGTTGTAGCATTAGCAGGAAACCCCAATGTAGGTAAAAGTACAGTTTTTAATGCTCTAACTGGTTTAAATCAACATACTGGAAACTGGCCTGGAAAAACAGTAGCTAAGGCAGAAGGATACTATGAATTTAAGGATTCAACCATAAAGATAGTAGATTTACCTGGAACATACTCATTGCTATCAAATTCAGAAGAAGAAGAAATCGCAAGGGATTATATATGCTTTAATGATCCAGATATAGTGGTTGTTGTGGCTGATGCAACCTCCCTAGAAAGAAATCTAAACCTTTTTATACAGATATCTGAAATAACAGAAAAGGCAATCCTCTGCGTAAACTTAATTGATGAAGCAGAAAAAAATAACATAAAAATAGATTTAGATTTGTTATCAAAAGAACTAAACGCAAACCTTGTTTCCTCCTCTGCCAGAAATGGAGTTGGCATAGAAGAATTAAAAGAGGCCATCTTTAAAGAAATAACCCTAAAAGACTCCAAAAAAAATGCAATAAATTATGATTCCCCTATAGAAAAAGCAGTAGAAGAAATAGAAATCATACTAGATGAAATCCTTGAAGTTCCTAAAAGAAAGAAAAGATGGATAGCCCTTAGAATTCTAGAAGGAAATACAAGCATCTTAAAATCCTTATACAATAAATATAATATTCAAGAAAAGTATATAAATATGATAAGTAAAATAAAAGATGAGCTTAATAAAGATTATAAGGATGAATTAGTAGAAGATATAATAATAAAATCCATAATAAAAGAAGCTGAAAGAATAGGAAATAAGGTTGTTAAAGGTGGAGAAGAATATACTGACACCCAAAGAAAAATAGATAAAATACTTGTGTCAAAATCAACAGGAATACCTATTATGATAATGACCCTATTAATTGTCTTGTGGATAACCATAACCTTAGCAAATTACCCATCTGAAATGCTTGCTAATATGTTCGCCCATGGAGAAATTTACATTAGAGACTTCTTCTCTGGACTAAACTTACCTCCTTGGATATCAGGAATATTAATAGACGGCATTTATGTTACCTTAGCTTGGGTAATTTCAGTAATGCTACCTCCTATGGCAATTTTCTTCCCTATGTTCACCCTTTTAGAGGACTTAGGATACTTGCCAAGAATAGCATTTAACCTAGACAAATGTTTTAAAAAGTGCTGTGCCTGTGGTAAACAAGCCCTTACCATGTGTATGGGACTTGGATGCAATGCAGCAGGAATCATAGGATGTAGAATAATTAACTCTCCTAGAGAAAGGATTATAGCTATATTAACTAATGCTTTTATGCCTTGTAATGGAAGATTTCCTATGCTAATTTCCATAGCAGCCATATTCATAGGTGGAATATCTGTGGGAATAAAAGAAAGTTTTATATCAGCCCTTACAGTAACTGTAGTTATAATTTTAGGAGTCTTAATGACATTACTAGTATCAAAAATCCTATCAAAGACAATACTAAAAGGAATGCCTTCAAACTTTATATTAGAACTACCTCCATATAGAAAACCTCAAGTAGGAAAGGTCATAGTAAGATCAATATTTGATAGAACTCTATATGTCTTAGGTAGAGCCATTGCAATTGCAGCTCCAGCAGGGGCAGTTATATGGATATTCTCTAATATAATAATTGGTGATGCCTCAATCCTAACAATATGTGCTGACTATTTAAGTCCACTTGCCAATGCCATAGGGGTAGATGGATATATATTAATGGCCTTTATCTTAGGCTTACCAGCAAATGAAATAGTAATGCCTATAATAATAATGAGCTATTTAAGAGCCACCACAATGTTAGAATTAGATAATCTATATGAGCTTAAAGAATTATTAGTTGCTAATGGATGGACAATCCTAACTGCAATTAATGTTATGATACTGTGCCTAATGCACTACCCTTGTGGTACAACCCTCTGGACAATCAAAAAGGAAACTAAGAGCTTTAAATGGACAGCCCTAAGCTTCCTAATCCCAACAGTAGCAGGCATAGTTATTTGCTTCATCACCACTCAGCTTTGGAGGCTCTTTGCCTAAAAAACTAAAAAGCCAAATTTAATAAAAAAAGCTTAAAACTCAAGAATTAAAAAACCATAAAAAATTAAAACCATAAAAAATTAAAATCATAAAACCTCACTTTTAAATTAGAGCTTTGCTTGAAAAGAAAAACCATATTTCCTTTCAAGTAAATGCTCTATTTTAAATTAAAGCTTTACTTTAAACCCTAAAAACTTACTTTAAACTTAAGACCTTGCTTGAAAACCTAAAATTCATTTTCAACTTAAACCTCTGTTTTTTACTCTGTTTAAAAATCTTAAACTCACTTTCAGACTTAAAGCTCTACTTGAAAACCCCAAAACTTTGCTTTCAACTTTAAGACTTTACTTTAAAATCTAAAACTTGCTTTTGAATTTAATACTTTACTTTTAATCTTAAAGCCTTACTTCAAATCCTAAAACTTACTTTTAACTTAAGACCTTGCTTAAAAACCTAAAAACTCTTTTTCAACTTAAACCTCTGTTTTTTTACTCTGTTTAAAAATCTCAACCTCACTTTGAGACTTAAAACTCTACTTGAAAACTAAACTTAAAAATTTTGCTTTCAAGTTTAAGACTCTACTTAAAACTCTAAAGCTTACTTTTAAATTAAAAACCTTACTTTAAATCCTAAAACTTGCTTTTAAATTAAGACCGTTCTTAAAAAATAAATTAACTTTTATAAAACCACAAGTTAACTTTATTTAGGTTGGTTTTATTGCTGCTACTCAAAATATGGTCAAATATATCCATATTGAGAAATTTCCTTCTTCATAGAGCCTCGCCTTGCCTAAGCTACTACGATTTTGTATGGCTCTCCAAATGCGTAAATTCCGAAGTTAGCCCTCCGTACATATATAAGTGCTTTTGATTTTAAGCTATCTTATATTCTTTAGCATTTTTAAGATTAATACTTGC